>Ga0255743_10000036_pt1 | contig 128022 bp, 164 predicted proteins | sample 101ome_19_FD_179950 | JGI IMG/M metagenome (GOLD analysis project Ga0255743, IMG submission 179950) | Coastal salt marsh microbial communities from the Groves Creek Marsh, Skidaway Island, Georgia - 101405AT metaG (version 2) | ecosystem: Environmental > Aquatic > Marine > Intertidal zone >... | reverse complement strand
CAAATTTTACTGTATTGTTATTACCTTGTATATGAAATCCAAAATAGTTATTGTTTGGACTATTTCCTGTTGAAGTATTTTGTTTGATGGTAATAGCATTATCAGTTCCATCTAAATCACCACCCCAACTATAACCTGAACCCCATGTATCAGTCCACTTGACTGTATTGTTTGCACCTGTTTGAAGTATGTCTATGGTGTTGTCTGCACCACCGATTGAAAAGTAAACCTCTTGGTCAAAACCTCTCTGTTCAATTGTAAGGTCTAGATTATCAGATGCAGTTGGTGTTTGAATGTTGATTACATTGTCGTCTGCAAAAGCAAGAGATCCCCAAACTAATAAAATACACCACCCTATCCATAAGAGTGGTGTATCTTTTGTTTCTTTATTATCTAAATTATCCACATTAATAATAATCCTATAACCAGTCCTTCGAAGAATGCAAACCACATTACTCCGTAGTGACTCATGTCGAATTGGTTCATCCACCATTCAACATTTTTTTCATGCCACTTAAAGAATTTTTTAAGTATATCCATAAGTTGCCTCCTGCTTATATTTAGTTAGATTGATTAATGTAAATCTCAATGGTTGGGTCACCATTACCAAATTCTATGACTCCTTGATAACCTTCAACATTTGTATCAATAAATCCAGAGTTGTCTCCAGCAATTATGATTTCAATAACTCCGTTTACATTTCTGTATAGATATAGATCACCGTCTTGTATAAAGATATTGTATTGTGAATCTTTGTTGAAACCTAATTGAGCACCCTTAAGTGTTACTGTACTTGACCCAGCGCCTTTTTGTACATCACTCAATGATACTGTAGTCTTTGTTAGATCATCAATAACATCTAAGAGATCGGTAAGAAAATCTACGTCTAATAAGTCTATGTCTAATTCTGAAAACTCTAAATCGCCCTTAGTATCCTCTAATGCATCTTGTTCTAATTCGTTAAATTCTAAGAAGTCAACGTCTAATATTCCTTGATCTTGGTTCTGATCGTCTCTAGCGCCTTCTTCTATTTGTTGTCTGATTTCTGTAGGTGGATTAACAATGAACATATTGTCAATCATGTTTGGTGTTATGTTTGCTAAAGTTAGTGGTGTCGCTGGTGTTTGATCAAATGATACGACCATAGTTGCCTGATATGCCTGGTCCAGCGTGACGCTACCGCCGTCATTAAAAACTTCTATAATTCCAGATGGATTTCCATCCTGATCAGGAAGCAAAATTACTAATGTTCTTCCGATCTCATCTATGGTTGTGGTAAAATCTGTACCTTTAATTGATATTTGAGCAGCAGGTGTTGATACGTCTACGTTTGCTTTTTTAATTTTCTTTCCTGCGCCTGAGGTGAATCTTGCTGTGCCTCTGACCATGCGAATTGCCATTTCAGATTTGTTTGGGTCAGGATCATAATATGCTTTATCGATATAAGCATAGGTGTGTTCTGTCATATCCAGAACTTCATCATCTAAGAAGACGATCTTCATTCGACCGTTACCAGTCTTTGCTTCGTCTTTGAGTAGTATGTCTAAACCTACATCATTGCCAATACTCTCTGTATTACGAGTGATATTACCAATGCCTGTGGATTCACGGATATCACCAATGGGATTGCCAAAAGCAACCCCACTGAGTAATAAAAAATTAAGAATCGGAGTTCGAATCTTTTTGTGTAAGTTGAATGATTGCATTATCACTAGTTACATCTAAAACAATGACACCATTAGGTGTTGAACAAGATGCATTAGATGGTGAACAAGTACCAGATATCTGAGTGATATCTACATCAGCACTGTCTCCGTCTAAAACAAAATCTATACTACCTGCACCGTCATTCTGTAGTGTATTGATATTACTAGAACCGCCTGTAATGTCAAAATTCCAAACTAGGTCATCTGCTTCCCAATCAATGTCAAAAACATTTGAACTACCAATAATTATGAGATCGGCATCAAGTCTTTCAGCACTGTAAACATAACCTTGATCTAAGTCAAAAGTATTGCTACTTCCTGTTACATCAAAATTAATATCTGAACTGTCAGCACTACCGATGTATCCGATATTCCAGTCGATCTCGTTTGAATCACCTGTAAAGTTTAGCGTATAGTAAGAACTATCTGCAACTACAGGACCAAATAAAATGTTTGAATTACCAGTAAAATCTAAATCGAACTCAAGTGTAGTACCAGTTATACTCATAGAAGATAAACTTCCTGAACTTGCATCGTCTCCACCAATTTTGTTTCCAAAACCGATTTGGTCGATATAAAGTTTCAAAGTATCACCAGTTTGAGTGATCTTAATTTCGTTATCATCAGTGGCTTGTGCGAAAACGAATGATGTCGACATAAGTAAAAATAAACTAATTAGTTTTTTCATTTTCGTTATACCCCTCTATTTCCCAAAAACCTCTTCTGTGTCCTTGGTAGATTAATTCCAACACTGCAGCTTCAATAGCTGTTCGTGTTGCGTAAGTCACCGATTCATTATTACCAACTCCGTCTTCATACTCCACTAGTCTAGTGCCTTGTTCGATGAATCTAAACACATCGCCTGTAGCACCATAACTCAGTATAGTTTTCCGAGTTTGTACATTAAGTAAAACTTCTCCAGTAAGAACTGAAACAGCTCTCATGGAAACTGTGACAACATCTTGTCGATATTGTCTCGCACTACCAATTCCTAGATACCTTGCGCCTCGGCCTCCAGTTAAAATATTGGTATCATAACCAATTACACCACCTTCTATTATCATTCCTGCAAATAGAAGTGGTTGTACTCCTTGTAGTTCTTCGCCTGTAGAGTCTGCGTATTCTTGTCTTGCAGTTCTAATGATTTGTCTTTCTCTTACAAGATGATCTAAACCATTTCTCTCTACGACTCTGAACCATGTTCCGTTACCAGCAGTTTTAAGAGCATCAATAACTAACTCTGGTCCGCCTTGAGTTACTGCTGTACTAAATGATGCAATGTTGTCTACACTTTTTCTTTGTCCTGTTTTATCTAAGAAATTATAGACAGTGACAATTGGTCTTTCTTTTGCTGGTGGTAATTGTAGCAACTCGATATAAGAAGGTAATTTAACAACTTCTGGTTCTTCAACACAAATGTAAGGCATTGCCCGTTCAAACGTTCTGCCAGCTGCCTTTGCCAGATTCCATACATCGTTTGGATAATCTACGCCTTCTTCCCATGTTGCTGGGTTACAGTCTTGAGGATTATCAGACCATCTTGGTACAGATGCACATCCACTTATTAGAAGTGTAAGTGCTAGTAGATATCTAACCACCATTTCCACCATCAGGATCTTGTGCGAAGTTTCCTGTTCCTACTGGTATGGTGATCTCTGTGGTTGTACCATCTTCTGCTACAACAATCAGTCTGATAAACTCAGCACCTGTTTCATCTGTGATAACTTCCCATGTAATGGTGTTACCTTCTAATACAAATGAACCGAAACCTGCTGGGTTATCATTTGCGAACATAGACTCTACTAATTGCTTAGCAAATTGAGCGTAGATTCTACTTTCTAAGTTACGTATAAATTTTGCTAGGGTTGAATTTTCTGCCTCTCTTTCAGCTGCCTTTCTGGCCGATTCAAGTGCATCTTCAATTGCCTTTTTTCTTGAGAACTCTTGGTTTTCAATGGTCAGATAGTGTGCGCCTGTGCCGACACCACTAAAGGATGGATTTTTAAATCCAAATTTAATCTCGTCTGCTAAAACTGGTAGTGATAGTAGACTAAGAACTAGAACTCTTTTTATCATTGGTTTTTACCTTGCCCTTTTTCTTCTCGTTTTCTCTATACTCTAAAACTACATCAACCTTTTGTTGTAGTCGTATAAGGTCTTGGTCTAACATTCTAGTTTGGTCTATTACTCTTATCAATGCAAAATGCATCTTTTCAATTTCGGGCTCTATGTGTTCACCAATGAACCACCACACATAGTAAATAAAGTAACCTAGACCAATTGCTAGTATAATAGGAAATCCGTACTCTTGGACTTTTGAGATAATGTCAAATTCTTCCATTAATCTCTTCTCACATCCAATTTACCGTCTTCGATAAAGTTCTCTGCACGAGCAACTCTCTCAATATCAGGTCGAAGTTCCAATGCTGACGATACTAACATGTCTATCTTAATCATTTCATTAGACATGGTTCTTGCACGATTCTCTAGTGACTTACAGAACATAGTAAGCGTCTGAATGTCATCAACTATACCTTGAAGTATTTGTTTAATGATAATGAATATAAAACTTCCCATAACTAAGGCGATAGCTACAGGGAAGCCCAACTCAGTTATCATTTCGAATACATCCATTATACTCTTATTTATATAAATAAAGGTATCGTTCAACCCTTTTTCTAGGGTCGGAAGTAGTCATAAGACGAAGGAACGCATTGTTACGTTCATCTATTTTTAGACGGAAGTAGGCAATGGTGCTGAAGGAACGCAATCTTTTCGGAGATTGACATGACTAAATATCAAGCAATGCTCTTTCAAAGAGCAGTCAAAAAATCTCTTAGGGAAAAACATCTAAGCTCTAGGGCTAAGAATTATAAAATTGAAAAGAAGGAATCTGTAGAATTACCAAAGTATATTACAGATAACCCTTTTTATCCTTAAGATAAAAAAAAGGGGACGTTATGTCCCCTTTGTTATTTTTAACTAAAAATTACTTTAGTTGAGAATGGATCTCATTGATTACTTCAGCTTTTGTTCCTGATCTCTTAACTTTGAGATTCTTCTTCTCTGCCATATCAAGTAGTTGAACTTTCGTTAACTTCTTTAGCTCGAATTTAGAAACAGCACCGTCAGCATTTCTATCTACAGAGACACCTGGTCTTGTAGAAGGAACTGGAGATGGTGTGACAGTGGTAGAAGTATTACTTTTACCTCTGTTTACTATGAAGTAACCGATCACAAATACTGCAACTGCAATCAAAAAATATTCCATAATGTACTCCTAATTAGGTTTTAGTTACCATCCTATCAGATCGTTACTTATCTAACAAGGGGTTTTTATCTTTTGCTTTACCAATTGCTAGGGCAAGTACTTCTAACCATTTGTAGACTTTTGCCCATAATTTGTCATCTGCTGGTGTTGGTGTCATAGCGACAATAACACTACAAATTGAGATAACAACTGGAACTATCATAAGTAGATTCCAGATTCCCATTATAAAATCAATTATGCCTGAAAACATATTGACCTCCTATTTTTTATGGTATTTAGTTGTTTATATTACCAATTGAATACTTAGTTGTAAGTTTCCAATCTGATTTTTCTTTATATGATACTACCTTTATTTGAGATAAAGGCGACTTAGGTTCTGATATTTTAGATGGATCATTAACCTTCAATAAGTTCCATTGTTGTAAAAGATCAATGATTGTGTTTCTTCTACCAATGTCTGACTCATCAATATTGGTTTGTTTACCGTCTAGTAAAAATAGTTCTTTAAAGTGTACGATATAATACTTGCCTTTTTTATGAAGAATGTGACATGATTGAAATAACTCTTTGTCTTTCCTCGAAGCTACGCCTATACGTGATAAGGTTTCTCTTATCTTTAAAAAATCGTCTTTTTCGGGGAATGTTATTTCGATTAAGTCTTTTACTATATCGTGTTCATCCATTATTCTTACCACCAGTTTTCATACTCTCTTTCAAGTCACGGTATTGTTTATCGTCTAATAACTCTAAATACTCTTTCGCTATTTTAGTTGATACACCATAAGATTCTCTTACAGTGTCTATTTTTTTAGATTCATATGGCTTCTGCCACTTGCTGAACCTTTTTCTTTTTCTAAGAGTATTTATTAAAAAAGAGTATTGAAGACGACTGTCCAGACTGTGCCGGACATTCATTTCGTTGACGAAAAAGAGCGAATCTTGGTGATAAGATAATGCTCGATTTACTAGGAATGGTTGATAAGACTTCTCTTCTACCTCATCAACCATGATATCGACTTTGTCAAAACTGACATTTTTAACATAGTCGAATGGATTTCTTTTGGACATTAAGCAAGTGCTTGTTGTGTGACAGAAGGCAATACTTTTCTTTGATATTCATTAATCAGTTCATCGCCTTTAAGTTCTTTACCAAAGTATACGATAGAACCATCATCAAGTGTTCTTTCAATAAGTCCACTATTGAAACTTCTATCAACGACACCTTTACCATCTTGAGTATCTTGTGGTCTAGTGTCGTACCACATACTACTCAAACTATGAGCATGAATGCCTGAAACACCTTTTGCCCATTCTTCTGCTTCTAAGAGAACTCTTTGTCTCTCTACTTTATTTTTAAACTCCGTCATGTATTGTCTCCATCATTATATTTAACCCTTGACTTGTCAAACTGTCGATTTGCTGTTCTTTGAAAAGACTTTTCAATCTGTCTGTCAAACCACCTTCTAAACCATTGTCTAAGTTTACCCATTATGACCAACCTCCGTCTATCTCTTGTAAGACTTCGTTAGTTGCACCTAGGATATCGGTAAGAGGTTCGTCAAAGATTGCGATATCTTCATGACCCTCTTCTATTAATGCTTTAACTATTTCACCAGCATCAACAATGATTTGTAGCTGGTATTTCATTTCTTCTGATATACTCATTTGAATTTACACTCCGACATAATTTCTGTTAAACATGCAACGAAATTGATTTCTGAATCCATTGCAAAGGCAGACTTATGTTGATAGTCTGCTATTAATAAAACTGAAGCAGGTATACTAGATGGTTGTAATTTCTTTTCTAAAGCATTGAACAACTTCCTATATAGAGTGTTGAAGTCCTGATCAGAATTCTGACCGACCCACTTTCTCATACCAGCCCAATCTTTGTCCTTTAACATGTCAAGTAATGGTGTTAGTTTCTCTTCTGATAAAGTTGCAAGAAGGCCTGAGTCAATCTCACCACTTGCACCATATCTTTGCACTTCATTTAGACATCTTCTAAAGTCAGGAAAGAATTTGAGAATAAGTTCTACTAGTACTTGTGTATCATATTTGATGCCTTCACTATCACAAATCTCCATGAGACGTGAGAGAAATACACTTGCTAGTCTTTGTTTCTCTTCTGGTGTGATACTGAAATCTATAACAGTACAACGAGAATGAAGAGCAGGAATAATCCTGTTCTTATAGTTACACGTGAATATGAATCTACAGTTAGAAGAGAACTCTTCAATAAAGTTTCTCAATGCAGGTTGAACTGAGTCAGCAGATATGTAATCTGCCTCATCTAAGATAACAACTTTAGGACCACCTGCAAGTGATACTGTAGATGCAAAGTTTTTGATCTTTGTTCGTAGGGTGTCAATCAAACGGCCCTCGTCTGAGCCGTTAATGACAATAAAGTCTGCACCCAATTCATTACATAATGCTTTTGCAACTGTAGTCTTACCAACCCCAGCAGAACCACTTAGTAATAGATTTGGTATTTCACCATTCTTTACGAACTCAAAGAATGATTTTTTGATAGATGCAGGAAGTATCGTGTCCTCAATTGTTTGAGGACGATACTTTTCAACGTAAAGAAATTCCTTACTCATGGAGACCAAACCCCTCCGAATGGTCGTGTAGAATACCCAAGATTGATGATGAGATCACTCTACTCCCATGATTGAAGCGGAGACTGGCACTTCTATCACACTTATTAATATATATGCTAAACATTATATTTTGAATCAGGTTCTAGTGCAATAAAGTACTCTAAGTCCACATCTTTGTTTTTGAAGTTTGATATACCTTTAGAAGATACAAACACTTCATAATTACCTTGTAAGATTTTTAAATTTTCAATTTTGAAGTTCATAGAGAATGAAACACCATTGCCTTCACCTACAATTCTACTGAATGTATTAGATGTTGCATTCTTCTTATCAGTAACTACAAACTCAATCTTGGTACCATCTGATTTAAGAATTAAATCATTTACACCTAGAACACTTGCAGCTTTCTGTAGTTCATCTAGTAGTGTTGATGATAAATCAATCTTGACCTCTGCATCTGGCATTGTGATCATCTTTTCAGGTGAAGTCACCATACCCTCACTTGCATAGAAGTAAGTCATAGCAGAATCATTGTCTGAGATAGATGCTGAACTTTCATTGAAATTGAATTCAGGATTATCCAATAACGAAGTTGCACCTAAGAACTCTGCAAGATTGTAGATACTAAACTCTTGGCTGAATGTTTCAGGCACCGTTGCCACTGCCAAGATATTTTTCATATTCGAGATTGTCTTAAGTTGATTACCTGAATCGACTTTGATTCCCGAATTTATAGTTGCGAAGTTTTTTAATATACTTCTAGTTTCATTACTTATTTTCACTGTTAGCCTCCTTGTCGTGAACGTGTAACATGAACATGGCATAATGAATTACTTTAAGTAAGTCTGCCCTATTCTTCCCATTTTTCTTTCCGTATCTTTGTGCATATTTCATTATGTTTCCGATACAGAAACCTTCACCATGTCCACTGTCAATAATAAATTCAGTGGATTGGTATTTGTTCAGTGAGTAATGTTGATCATACGTCTTATCAATATAAGAGGACAACTCCTTCAGGAGTTTGTCCTCGTTATACTTGTAGTCAATCTTTCTCTTAAACATACTCATCGGTATCATTATACTCTGAAGTCTCTGATTCGTCTAGAGGATTTTCATCATTAAGTGAAACACCCTCATCGACTTTAGTGTAGAGGTCAAGAACAGCAGCTCTTGTCTCTTCATCGAACCTTGAGATACACATTTCGATTGACTTGAGTTTGTCGTCAAACATTCTGAAAGCGTTGACGATGTGAACAAGTCTTCTTGTTGTGATAACATCATCGATTGCACCCTCGTAGTATGTCTTTCTGATTATGTCAGCCCAATCTACTAACTTGGTTGTGAACTCAGTGTCGACTTCACCAGTCAATGCCATTTCTTTCTCAAGAATTTTTCTCTCAGTTGTCACTGGAGGATATTCTTGTTGCATAGTGATCGCAAACCTTTCAAGCATCGCTTCGTTCATGATCTGAGTTCCGATGAACTTGCCATCTTCTGAACCTTGACCTTTAGTGTTTGCAGTCGCAAGAATAGTGAAACCCTCTTTAGGTGTCACCCACTCACCAGTTTTCTTGATCAAGTAACCTTTACCTTCAAGAACTGATTGTAAACACATAAGTTTGTTAGAACCAAGATCGACTTCGTCTAAGAGAAGAACAGCGCCTTTTCTCATTGCCTTGATAACAGGGCCTTCTCTGAACTCAATGTTACCATTGACTAGAGTGTGACCACCCATTAGATCATCTTCATCGGTCTCAATAGTGATATTGACTCTGTAGAGTTCTCTCTTCAGTTGAGCACAAACCTGTTCGATCATCAAAGTCTTACCGTTACCAGAAAGACCTGTGACAAAAACAGGGAAGAAAATCTTCGACTTGATTATGTTCTTGACATCTTTGAAATGTCCGAAAGGAACATAATTAGTCATTTTCTCAGGAACAATTTTGACATTGTCTTCTAAGATGTTAATCGATTCTGTCTGAGCAGCAACAGGCATGTTGCTTTGAACTTTAGCAGGAATCGCCCTTGTTGTCATAGGAACAACATTACTATTGATCAAAGGTGTTAGATCAAAAGTAGTTTTAGTATCATTCGTAAATGGATACTTTTTAGATTTTACCCAATAGGGTACATAATCCAGAGTGTCTAAATCCTCTTTCGAGAAAACAGACTGATCTGGAAAATTAGTTTTTAGAGTGTTTATAAACTCTACTTTATCTGGTGATAACCTAAAATTCTTATCACCTAGATTGATAACTTCACTTCTCATATAGTCTCCTTAAAAATATCAGTTAATCTCATCATGATTCCATCCTACTAAAAAACAGCACCCATTGTCAACCATGTTATTCGATTGGTTTCAATAGTCTGCCTAGATCAACATCAATAGATGTCTTCTTCTTTTTTCTCATAGTGAAATAAGAATCGTTGTTGACCCAATATCTGAATGCCTTACATTCTACTTTTTCTAAGGCACATTCTTCTTGCCTCTTACAGTCAAACTTTACACATGGGCCTTTACCCACCTGAATCATCGCTTCTGCAAGTTTATTTGTATTAAATCCTGGATCTCTAGGACTTTCATACTCGGTTATATCAATTGCTAAATTTCTCATTATGCGATCTCCTTTATGAACTCGTTTGTTAAAAATCTAGAAGTAGTTTTAGATTTCTGATTTCTTTTGAAAGCAGAAAGTACTTTAGACTTCTTAGCACCCACTAAGTCTGTGTCTAACTCATCATCACCTGAAGCAAGTAGGTTGTTTGATGTAGTTAAGAATAGTTTGTTGTAGCCTTTTGAGTTAACTACTAAACCTGTTTTTTTCATTTGTCTCCAAGAAGAAGCTTCTTCTGACCATGAAATCTCTTTGAGATAGTAAACTAGGTTTGAGAAGTCTCTCTTTTTACTGAAGATAAAGTAACCTGTGATAGTGACACCAGTTGTATCTGATATCCATTCTAATAAATTGCAAGTTCTATTCCATGCATCAATGTAATTACCATCGAACAGATAAGACGCCTTTGTGTACGGATCTTTTAGATATCTGTGAGACGTGCCTCTCCATGAATCTTCTGTTTCTTGTGATCTCTGATCAGCATACTCTTCATCTGTTTTCTTTAACATTTGAGATTCGTGGGAAAAACCGTCAGTAACAACTGTTAAGATTGATTTTTCAATACCATATCTTTTGTTAAATGCAGGTACTAACTTTCTCATAGCAATGATACTGTGATCAAGTGGAGTACCACTGAAATTGTATTTGTTAGGAACAATATTCCAAGTTAATGATCCTGAGTCTTGTGTAAGGTCATAACCAGTTGCTTCAAAGAATGCTTCTGTCTTCTCATTAGTTTGCCAGTAGTTAATGTTTCTTGCCCATGACCCAATGTAAAGTTGAGATATAGCATTCAAAGCTTTTTTATGTTCTCTACCTGTCATTTCATTTGAAAGAATCTCAATTAATCTTCCGTCATGGTCATACCAAGAACTGTCTGGTGAATAACAATCTGAGAACAAATAAACTCTGTAAGGTAGTTGAACTTTTCTACAGAACTCAGCAAGAATAATTGCTTGTTCTAAGATATCTTTTGCTTCGTTAGCAATCGAACCAGACCAGTCAAGTAAGACTTGCACACCGTGATTCTTACCTTTAGGAAGATATGTCATTTGTTTGAACACATCATCAATAATCTGATACTTAGCAAGTTTGTTCATGTCAAGTTTACCAGACTTAGCAACTCTAGCTCTCACTGCAAGTTTAGCTGTTTGTCTCATATCAAATTCTTTTGCCATATGCATGACAACTTTTTTACTTTTGTCGCTTAAGTATTTTGTAACCTTCTCTGACATTTCAATCCATCTAGGATATTCTTTATTGTGCCATTCACTTCTATATTCTTCAGCAGGTTTAGGTCCATTGTGAGCATCAAAGTCTTTGAAAACATCTTTGTAACCTACGATTATCTTGTCGACAACACCGTCTTTTGCGAAGAATGTGTCGAGGTTACAATAAGTTTTGATACTTGCATTTTCATCAATAAAATCGTTCTCGTTACTGTGAGCATTGTGTTCTGTGATTGACTCTCTAGCACCATCTTCTGAATCGAACTCACCACCCATTTTACCAGAAGTATCTTTACTTAAGTCTCTTTCTTCTTCTGATTCTTCTTCGGTGTTTTGTTCAGAAGAATCATCGCCTTTAGACGCTTGTTCTTCATCTTCTCCGTCTTCTCCAAAAGTATCTTCGTCTTCATTGTCTTCGTATTCATCGTCTGTGTCCTCCCATTGATCACCAAAAGTTGGTTCTTCATCTTCTTCATCAAGGTCGATATCGAAGTCGTCACCTAGGAGTGTCTTAACAAGTTGACTATCATCTTCATTTCTTGACTCGTTTTCTTTTGACCATTCATAGATTGCATTTGCAACTTGAACAACATCTTCCCATGTCTCACACTTGTAAGAGGCATCTAAGAATGCTTGTTCTACATCATTAAGTTTGATGTTAACTCTTGAACCTACTTTTGTAATTAAGTTAATTTTATCAATCAAAGATAGAGATTGAAGGTCTCTATTTTTGATACCAAAGAAATCTTTTTGCATTAGTTCATCATATGCTTTGAAGAAAGACTTTCTTAGACCTGCAAATTTGTCTCTGATCTTTCTCTCAATTCTAACGTCTTCTATCACATTGAGATAACCTTTCAATGTTCTATTGTTTTTGATAGTAGAGTGTAGACCCTCATAAGGAGTATACAAAGCATGACCTACTTCGTGACCCATAAACAGATCATAAAGTTCGGATGAAATATCATCTTTGAATGTAGGACAGGCAAGAACCCTGTTCTTAACATCAAAGTATGCAGTTGGAATTGCTTTGTGAACAACAGTAATATTCTCTGTTGCCATTAGTTTTGCAAGCGTGTCTTTTTGTTGTCTTATCTCAGTCATGTGTATATCCTACAATTTTTTGGTGGTCATTGTCAAGCGTCTCCTAACCCATTGGGCCAGGGGCTTCCATCGCTTCTTCAAAAAATTGTTCAGAGATTCTATTGATTAGAAACTCTCTTGCTTCATCTAAGTCTAGCTTCCACATTGGTATATTGATACCAAAATTTAGATGTAGAACCTGTTTTACTTTGATATTTGACATTGCATCGACTACATCGATTGCATCTGAAATTGCTTTATCAGCAATTAGATCGTTTGAAAAATGTGACATAATTTACTCCTTTTTTTATTTGATGGTAATGGTACCAAAAAATGGAGGTCATTGTCAAGCTTTACAAGCGTACTGAGTCTTCGTCTAGGTCTAAGTTGTGAATAGGGTGTTGTATCATTTGTTTGTCTGGATCTGTAGAGAACCAAAATGATATTGTGTGACGTGAGTTTCTTCTCACTTTTGAGACACCATGAGGAATGTAGATGCCTTGAAACAATAGTCCTGTACCTGCTTCTGGTTCAAATGTTTCACCATCTGGAATGTATGTTCTACCACCTTTGAAGTCATCGTTCAAATATAGTATACATGTCCATTCTCTGGCAGGTACTATTGTATCTTTTCTTTTTATTTTTGTTTCTTGGTTTGAATATGTATCTAAGTGTGGGTCTTGTATACCACCGATTGGCCATTCGTTTAGAGATATCATTTCAGGCCAAACAGTTTGACGTGAAGTAAGTTTAATTTCTCCAACTAAATCGTAGATGCAACGAAATATAAGGTCTCTGACCCATTGAGTTTTAATGTGTAGAAATCTGATACCTACGTAATCAGAACCGTCTCCAACAGTCTCTAAGTTTCTATGCGCTTTGTGAAATAGTATCAGATTCTTCGCTTCTTCCTTCGTCAACAGATGTTGAATCATCTGAGGTTGAAACGGACTCTGACTCTGCGAGTTCTTGTTGTTGTTGGATGAATCTTGCGATTGCCATTCGTTTTTCATATTCTAATCGTTTTCTTTCTTCCTTTGGTCGTGCTTTCAATGCTCTTTCGAGTTTTAATCTTGAGGCACGTTGTAAGAAGATTACACCATTTAAGTGATCTATCTCGTGTTGTACACATCGAGCTGCTAGACCATCTAGCACTAACGTATGTTTTTCACCATCACTATCTTGGTATTCAAACTCTATTGTCTTTGATCTTTTGATCATTAGATAGATGTCTGGAAAAGAAAGACAACCCTCTTTCATAAGATCGGTATCTTGTGATGCTTTAGTTAACTTAGGGTTAAAGAAACCTACTGTACCTTTATCAGCAGTTTTCATAACAAACATTTTGTATGGTAGACCAACCTGATTTGCTGATAGGCCAATACCACCGAATTTATCCATCGCCTCTGCCATATTCTTTTCGATTTCCTTAGGGTCTTCCTTAGGGTTCTCAAAGTCAAACTCGGGTGGTGGAGTTCTGAGTACTTTACTTGCTTCTTCTATAAGTTCATACATAGTTTTATTTATTGCACTGAAATTCTTGAGAAGTTCTTATACTTCTCAAATCTAATGACCTCTTCAAACTTATCGTAGAGTTGGTCGCCTTTGTGTGATATGATGAAAGCATTTGTCTTCTCTGATAGAGTATTTAACAATCTTAAGAAGTCATCGGTACCTTGAGCATCTAATGAAGAATCAAAAACCTCATCTAATATTAATAGGTTAGTGTTCACCGAATTCTTCATTCTTGCAACTGCTCTCCATGTAAAGAGAAGCGCAAGGTCAATTCTCATCTTTTCACCTTGTGAGAAGTTATCATATTTGAAAACGTCTCTAAATCTGGACTTGATAGTCTCTTCGAAACCTTCATCAAGTTCAAACCCAACATAAAACTCCAATGATGATAGATACTTGTTGATTAACTTGTTCATCACTGGAACATATTGTTTAATAATTTTTTGTTTGACACCCTCGTCTCTTAAGAGTAAGGCTGCTATCTCATAGTAATGACTCTTTTCTGTTAGAGATTTCTTTTTACTCTCTAGTTTATCTAGGTCGTCTTCACTTGAGGTTAGTCTGTCCTGTACACCACCGTCACTCTGGATGCTATTTCTAAGTTCTTCTATCTGAGAGGTTATCTTCTGTATGTACTTTTGATTAGACAACACTTCGGTCTGTAGAAGTCCTATTTCTCTTTGGACTTCTGTAATTTCTGATTGTATTCCTGTGATTCGATCAACTTCGTCATTGAGTTCTTTAAGTTGGTCGTCAAGAGTAGACATCGCCGTCTTGATCTCAGAGATTTTATCAGATTTTTCCTGAATGTGTTTCTTCTTGTGTTCATGATCTAAACCTTGTTTACAGGTTGGGCAGTTGTCATTGTTTTCGTAGAATTCAATATCTGCAAGTGCTTTCTTTCTAGCTGCTTCGAGTTGTTTCTCCACATCAATAACTTGTTTAAGTTTATTTTCTGTAGAATCTTTACTCTTGATGGCGGATTCTTTCTCCACCACATTTTCCGTCTTTTCATTGATTTTCCCCATTAAAGATTGAATATTAGTTTCAGTTTCTTTCACGGTTTTTTCATACTTATCAATTTGTTCATCACGTGTTTGTTGAAGTGCATTCATCTGATCAGTCAAGCCAGCAATTCTTTCTTCCATAATCTCGACTTGATGTTCAGTGTCTTTCAGTTCAATTCTATGATCTGCAAATTTCTTCCTTAGTATGTCTTTCATAGTAGAGAAGATAGAAATATCTAATAGGTCTTCAACTAGTTTACGTCTATCACGAGCTCTTAGCTGCATGAATGGAGTAAAGTTAGCTGAACCTAAAATTGCCACTTGAGTGAAGGAACGATAACTCATTTTGAGTATGTTCTTTTCTAAGTGATCTTGGTAGTCTCTCATTGTTGCATCTTGGTTGATCAGGACATCACTAAGATAGAGTTCGAATTTATTTGGTTTTGCACCACGAATTACTTTGTAGTTTTTCTTACCTACAGAAAATTCGATCTCAACAATGAGTTCTTTTTCATTTATTGAATTGATTAATAGTTCTTTCTTAAGGTTTCTAAAACCTTTACCATATAAACCAAAACAAAGGGCATCAAGTAAAGTAGATTTACCTGCACCATTTTCACCAAGAATTAGTGTTGTTTGTGAACGATCTAATTCGATGGTGGTAAACTTATTACCAGATGAAAGTAGATTCTTCCATCTAATCTTTTTAAAATGTATCATAGATAAGCGTGTTCATCCAATGCTTCATTATACAACGAAGTTATCATTTCTGACAATTGGGTTTTGTCACCTTGTATCTCCAGAGAGTCAATATATTTACTGAGTATTGTTAATGTATCTTCCACGCCTTCGAGTTCTTCATCTGATAGTAAGTCCATGTGTTTATGGTCATCTACTACAGTCATGTGTAAAGGATTAACTGCATGTAACTTATCTATCATACTGTCAAATAGATATGGATTTTCTTTGTTGACTACGACCACCTTAACAAATTTGTTTGAGTACTTGTCGTAATCTTTATTCATAATGGTCTCAAAGGTTTCTTTTTCATCATCATAGAATACCTTTTCAAACATTGTTAAAGGGTTTAAAACTGGTGTTAACTCTTGTGTTTCTGTATCAAAGATATGGAAATATTTTGGGTCTCCATAATCTGACCATGTAAATTGCATTTGACTTCCTAGATATCTACAGTTCTTCACTTCAGATTTACTATGAAAGTGGCCACTGTAAACTTTATCGAATCTTTTTAAGTAACTGATATCTAAACCGTGAGAACACACGGCACCAGGCATCATCAATGCACCTTCGATTTCAAAGTGACCCATACAAACACTAGCATTTGCTGATAACAGAAAGTCTACTGAGTCTGCATAGTTTTCATTATTAATCCATGGTACAAGTGCAATATTAAAACCATCGTATTCTTTTACTGAAGGTTCTGTGATCACATTGATTGAATCATCACCAAATAGTAATAACTCTGGTGCATTCACATCGTTTGTTGATTTATAATAGACATCATGGTTACCTATAATAAGGTCCATAGATATGCCTTGTTCAAGCATAGGTTTAATAAAGTGTTCTCTATTTGCCTTAAGACTTGCAAAGTTTACATACTTACGTCTATCAAAGTAATCACCCAAATGAATGATGTGTTTGATGTCATGTTCAGCTAGGTATGGAAAGAAGACTTCATTGTAGAAACGACCTTGATATTCGGCCATTGCAACCATGTCACCTCTGACACCTGCATGAGTATCATTTAATAGAGCTATTTTCATTCAGTAAAGTTATCTAAGTTTTTTTTCGTTGTTGCTTTCTTTGTTCTTTTTGATTTTCTTGGTTCGTACTCGACTGGATTCATATTCTCTTGCATCCACTCAACGTTTGTATTTGACAAACTAGGGTCATATACTCCATCTATTGTATCGAATCCTACCTCTGTTAAGCCTGTTTCATTGATAAGTTTTTGCTTTACGAATACTTGTTTTTTCTCCTTTTGTATTCTTCTTAAAAATGCATAGTAACAAATCTGTGTTACGTAGGCAAAGGCATTGTCTGATTTTTCTCTGTTGAAATTGTTGATATATTGTATGCAGTTTTCAATTGCATCACAAATCATTTCATCCCTATAAGTATAGTTGATGAAGTTTGGTCTAGTAGATAGTCGTGTAGCGATCTTATAGATACATTCGCCTATGTAGTTTGACATTTGGGGAGGTGTTTTCCCCTTTGACTCGGCAAGTTTAACTGACTCATTAAACTCGGCGACAGCTGCTGTGAACTCTTTGTTGTTTACATAGTGTTCATTTTGTTTTTTCGTAGTCATAAAGGGATATTACACTAAAAACGTTGATCCTGTAAGGGGTTTTTAGGTATTTATTAAATCTAATTTTTTTTGGAAAAGGGGGTGTTTGGATTTCAAATCATATGATATGATTATTATGTTCGCTGAGAAGCCTTATCCTATTAGGTAGCCACTCAACATCATTACTGCCCCCATTGCAAAGACACAACTTAATTGAATGATTGTTGGTATTACTACAAACAAAAGAAGTGGATCGAAATCACCCTTTGAAAAGAAGTCTTCTTCTCTCCACTTCTCAAACTCTTCAGGCGTAGCGTCTGTAGTTTTATTTAGTTGTAGTTGTAACTGTTGCGGATATCTCATCTTTATGTTTTGCATTACTGCTGTTTTGTTGATATAAAATATATTCGATCTCGCTCATAGGAGCGTGCTTCAAATACGCAACACTTATTACAATACTTGTGAATAAAATAAGTAAAACTTCCATTATGCCCTAGGACATCTTCTACGAATGATGTAGTCAGATGCTTTTCGTAGTTCTTTTTTCGATAATACGCCATCGCCGTTTTTATCGGCAGCTTTAAATAGGCCAACACGTACCGTACAACCTGAATCTCTCAATTCTTGTTGAGTAACGAAACCGTTACTATCTAGGTCAAATTTTCTCATTCTCCAATCATCGGCGAAAGCCTCACTTGTGATCAAGAGCATTGTAGTTAAAGCAAATAATTTTTTCATGTTTTCTCCTTAGACTATTGGCGCAATCGCTACTGTGCATGAAATGAATACAAAACATAGAACAATAAGTTCTAAGGCATCTACTAAGTTAGATTCATCCAACTCAGAAATTTCATCTTTTAATTTTTTAACTAGCTCAGTCATGATTCTCCATTAATAAGTAAATTATATAATATAATATAATTCTTGGTTATAAACGCAATTATTTAGTAAGTTAATGAACCTAACAAATAGGTTTTAGTGAATTTTTTTAGGGTCTTTTGGAACTTCTGCGAATTCAAAATCATCGTACTCAGACATTACTTCTTCAAACTCATCTAGTTCTAGGTCAGTTGCATTTTCAATGAGTTCATCCATAGCTTTTCTAATCTTGCTATCGAGTTTATTCATAAAACTACCTTTGACTGGTATCGGTCTACCATCATCTAAAGGTATACTGCCCTCTTCAATCATCTTAAACCATTTTGATGAAGCACTATCATAAAATGGAATGAATTGATCATTCATAATACTTCTATGCACCACATGATCTTTTGGTATTGTAATCTTTTCATCTGAGGTCAAAGGCGCATATGGGTAGAATGTTGCCTGAGTTTTTGGTGTGCCTGGTATTATAGACAAATGGCAGATCATTGGCAATGTGATTTCTAAAGATGTGTCGGTTTCTCTGGTCATACCTACAACTTCAGTGCCAGTTTTAAGTTTAATTACTTCATATCTTGTTGGTAATAAATCTTTTGGTGATGCCATTAGTCTAAGTCAAATTGTTTGATTTCGTATGGAAATTGTTCTCCATTATAGATATTTATCCTTTCTTTCAGGTGTTCAAGGGTATAATTATCACATTGGAGATCATCGGCAATATCGAACAATCTCATAGCATCTTTGCCTTCTGTCTTACGTAGACCTCTACCAATAGACTGTAGATTACGAATACGTGATTTAGAAGGACTTGCAAAAACAATATTATCAATCTTTTTAATATTGACACCTGTAGAGAAAGTTCCGTATGACGCTAGTATGACACTGTCATTAGATTGCTCAACAAGTTCTCTGACTTTCTCTCGGTCTTCGGTGTCTGTACCACCATAGACATAGTGTAAACTGTTCACTCTCTTCTCAATCATTGGGTACAATACTTCACCGTGTTTTTCTACGTATTGGAACAACACTAGGGTATTGCCTTTGAGAGAGGCAACTAAATTAGTTATGAATGCATTACGTTTCTCATTAGAAACTAGATAATCCATTTCTTCTTGGTATGACATTTTATGACACTTTTGATGTTTAAGTATAATACAATCAATGTTAATATTTGCAATTGTGCCTTCTTCAATTAACTGAGCAGAAGATATAACTTTCTTTACAGGCCCAAAAAGACCCTCAAGTTGTAATCGGTGTACTTCACTACCGTCTAACGTACCTGTTGTACCAAATCGTACAGCAGTCTTCTTCATTTTCTCTAAAATGCCTTTTAAAGTTGTTGCTTTAAATAGATGTGCTTCATCTCCTATTACTACGTCAAATCCTTCCAAGATTTCTTTAGGTGCTTTACTAAAACTCTGCCATGTCGATATCGTAATGTCAGCAGAAAATACAGGTTGACCACTATAAATTTTACAAATGTCTTTATCATATCCATAATCTTCGAAGTCCTTTGCCATCTGTTCTACCAATGATGTAGTAGGTACAATGACAATTGTTTTTTTGTTGTAATATCTTGCAAGTAGATATATGATTAATGATTTACCACTTGCAGTTGGTGAGAGTAGAAGTTGTCTGCCATATTGAATAGCAGTATTGAATGCATCTATCTGATATTCTCTAGGTTCAAAGGGAAGGTTTAAATCTGCCAACCATGATTGACTACACTTGTCTCTTTGTTTTGTTCCAAGTACTTCTTCAACACCTTCAAATTCATATCCTCTTTCTCTACAAAACTCATCGACATATGGTAATAATCCAATATAGATTCTTTTTGTTTTAATTGAAAATAATCTTACTTTACCATCCCAATATCTGTTCTTAACAGAAGGCATAAACTTTGCATTTGGTACTGTAAAAGAAAAGAAGTCATATAAATCACGTGCAAGACCATCATCACAATTGACCTGCATGAAAACTTCGTTGACTTTAGAAACTGTTACTTTAGACATAGGGTTTGCCGTGAAACCAACTCACTAAAGATATTCTAGTACCCTTAGTTACAGGTGTCACTTGGTGATATACAAAAGAAGGAAACACAATTAAAGTACCAATCGACTTGGCTGAAAATGGAACTGTGTTTATATAATTGCCTGCATCTATATTTGTATTGCGCCCTAATTTATCAAATACTCCTTGATAATTGATATATTGAAAATGACCACCTTCGTAGTCATCTGGATGTGATAGTTGAACTGTAGAACTTAGTTTTCTGATACCATGATCACTCTGATTCATATCAGATGAATCTGTATGCCATGTGTAATGATCTCCTGTTACAGGAGAATCTGGTCTATGATTATACACTGTATATTGATGTGGTTCAGGCCAAGTCCATTCATGATGCCAACCTGCCTCTGCATTTGCCATATCAATACCTGCATGAAGTTTTTCTGTAAGTTCTTCAGGTAAAAAGTCTTGTTCAAACCATTTTACATCTGATTGTCTGATATGAGAGTCTTCTGTACCACCCTCTGTTTCACCATCTGGATCTTCTGCCTTGTTACCAACTTTACCAATTTGGAAAGGCACTTTTTCACTCATAGCATTGATCGTTTTGACCTCTTCTTCAGTGAAATAGCTTTCGTAAATCCAAATATAGTTTCTTAAATTCATTATGCACCTGACATAAATTTACGCCACTCTATTGTGTTCTTAATAGTTTGGTGACGCCATGTTATGTTGTCCATTGCCCTTTTTAGAAAGTCGATTACTTCTTTAAAGTATTCTATTTGTGCTCTTGCTTTCTGTAGATCGGGATCAGCGTCAAAGAAAACAGGCATATCATTTTTCATAATTTTTAGACCATCAAAAGGGTCATCTTCCCAGCCAAGTTCTTTGATTTTTGTTTGGTCCATTTTACCATGAAACCATAACCACTTATCTTTTAAAAGTAGTTGGTATTTTAAGTTGGCATTTTTGAGTTGAATTGATGCATCGGTCAATAACTCTGAGTACTTAGCATGTAGTTTTGGTACTTCTAAACTAGACGTATCTAATTCGATATCATCTACCTTACAATCTTCTTTCCACATTGCTTTTAATTCATCTAAGTTCATAAAATATCCTATAATATACCCTATAGTATATCATATTTATTACGATTTAAGAAGTTGTTTTTATCTCGTAGTAGGTAAATCTAAAAGATACAGTACAGATAACTGCTTCTGCATCGGCACCAGACTCTAATTCAATAGAACCTAATGATATAGGGAAACAGTCATGGAATCTAAAATATCTATTTGGTATATTTTTATTTGTATTTGTTACCAATGTGATATCTGAATACTGATTGAGGTCGTTTTCTACGGCACTTAACGTACCTGTTTGTGTTTTGATTGTACGTGTATAGTTTTCATACAGTCTAGGGTCAGCAACAGGAACAATAGAATCCATCCAATCATATATTTCTTTGAAGTTTTCTAAGTCTTCATCTACTAAAAAGGATACATCTAGTGTATCATAAGATACCTTGTCGCCTGGAAAATAAGCATCGATACCAACACCAGCAGCTTGAACTGTTTCACCAAATGTAAGTCCTGGTATGTTGACCGTTCTTACATAGTATTCAACTGCTGGTACTTTATCAATAAGAAGTCTGAAATTATTCTTATTGAGAATCGATTTATTAATACTAGTTTCCAAGTTTTATAATCCTTTTATTAGTAGTTGTATCATGGTAGTCATCGCCTTTGTAAACTCTTGTTACAGTCTCTTCACATAGAAAACCATCTTCTACGTATTGAGTTGTGATTGTACGATTCAATACATTTGTTGTTTCTTTGCCTTTAGGAAAAGCACTTCTTTCCCACGGTCCTTCTAACACTGTTACACTTTTTGCATACTCTGACATAATTTTCTCCGTATAGTACTATTTATATAGGTGGGGCATTGCGCCCCACTTTTTATTTCTCGTTTACAAAATCATTGAACTGTTTTGCAGTTTCAATAACATCTTGAGCAGTATAAGTCCTCAAAGGAATTTCCTTTTTAGACTCAGCATGATTGTCATTCCATGAATATATGGTCTGCCTCTCATTCTCAATATTATTGATAATAAGACTTTCTGCTAGATTAAGTAAGTTGGCACGAATCTCGTACCCAGATTTTTGTGAATTAGTCATAATTTCCTCCTGTGTGTGTTTGTGTGTGTATGACTAAATAGTATTTAGTGAATATTTTTATATCAATTGCCTCGTTTATGGACCCACAACTTGAAGATACCATATCTTCATGTTTGGATAATGCTGACTCTAATAGAATTCATATTGCAGTATGTGATCAATCAGAACAGTACAACGAAAACGTTGCAAAAATGGTCAAGTACTATAACTTCATGGACTGGCGTAGTGCTAGAGGTCCATGTTTCGCTAGACATCTAATTCAGAATCTTATAGAAGATGAACAGTGGTATCTACAGATAGATTCTCATACTAAATTTGAAGTAGGTTGGGATACTATTTTACTCGGTCAAATGAGTAATCTTCCACCTAATTCTATAATAACTGGTTATCCTAGAGATGTAAAAGACCTAGGTGTTAAAAGTAGTCACACACACGTTCTTAGAGTCGATAAGAACAATCTATGGCAGTATGACACACATTTCAATACTCAAATCTCTGTTTCAGATACTCCAAACATTCATCAAGGTTATCTGTTATCAGCAGGCAATCTGTTCAGTAGTACAGACTTCTGTAGAGATGTGCCATATGACCCTCACTTTTACTTTGAAGGAGAAGAACCCTCGTTAGCTCTCCGTGCATATTGTATGGGTTATGACATATATCATGTACCTAATAACCCAATATTTCATGATTATAGAAAAAACATTAGACCACTACATTGGGAGAAACACCAAGATTGGGGTAGAATGAGAGATAGATCAATGCAAAGATACAGTGATATCATTCACGGAAAGATCAAAGGAGTCTATGGGATAGGGTGGAAAAGATCGCTCAATGATTATAAGAACTTCTCTGGTATAGATTACATCAATAAAACAATCGTATAAAAAAAGGGGTCTAAAAAGACCCCTTTAAAATTCAAAAAAGAATTATTACAGAATGTTAGAAACTGCCATCTTTCTGAAGTACTGGTTGTTACCTCTACCACCTGAAACTGAACTCAATGGAGTTGAAGTTACGAATGGGTTAGGGATCATTCCATATCTGGTTTTGAAACCGATTTTTGGTTGGAATGTATTCTCGCCAACTGCACGAACCATTTGTAAAGGTACGTATGGGCAATAGAATAGACCAGCGTCATAAGGATTTGAACCTCTGTAACCAACTGTCATATAATCTGAACCAGCATATGGATCGATATAGACTTTAACTCTACCGTTAAGAAGACCAGCAAATGTGTTGCCTGTGTCGTCTACGTTTAAGTTTGTTGATAATGCAGGTGCGTAATCTAATACGCCTGCCATTGAAAGAGCAGATGCTACGTCTGAAGAACAAAGGATAAAGTTACCTTTTCCTCTTCTTGTGTCTTTAGCGATAACATTTGATTCTCTTTCGATTTGGAACAATAACCCTTTGAATTTCTCAACTGACCAACGACCATTTGCATCAACGTCTAAGTTGAATGTGCCTGGTGAAGCTGTTGCGGAAGCACCTGTTTTTGCTTGTAGGTTTACTTCTCTTACAACTTCTCTGTTGATTTCAGCAAGAATTTCAGCTGAAAGGATGTTTGCAAGTTCTGATTCTGCATCAAGACCGTGGATTGCTTTTAAGTCTTGTGCAAGTTCGAGTGTGTACTCGGCTTTAAGTGCTCTGGATACTGCTGTAACAGTTGCCTTTTCAATTGTGAAAGACATTTCGTTGAAAGCATTTGAGGCTGAATCGCCTAATGCTTCAGCAGAAGCTGTGCTCATACCTGAAGATGTATCAGTTGCATATGCACCAGCGAAAGGATCGCCAGATGGATCTGAATCAACACCAGCAGAACTGTTAGGCCCAGCAGTTGCTGAGTTTGAAGTTCTTGCTTCGTTGAATAATGCTTCTGATTGACTTTCTCTTCCTGCGGAAGGATAGTCGGCATATCTTGCTTTCATAGCAAAGATAAGACCTGTTGGTCCTGTCATTGGTTGAACACCGCAAATGTCGTATGCAACGAGATTTGGCATAGCTCTTCTTACTAGAGAAATTAGGATTGGGTCCCAATTTGAAATAGCTGAAGAACCAGTAGCATTTAAAGGTGCAACCTCGTCAAGTTGTGATCTTTCTTCTGAAAGAGCTTTCTCTTGGTTTTCGAGGATAACTGCTGTAACGGCTTTCTTGTAGTTGTCACCGATCTCTGGAAGATCGTTGTGTTCTAGAATAGGCTGCCACTTTTCTACTAAATTTTCTGATAAAAACATTTTAGTTTCCTGTTTCCTTTAAATTAACCTAATGGTTTTAGTTTTGATATTGCAGTAGAATATCTGTTCATTGAAGGATCAAGAACTTTCTCTTCGCTAGTTGCGAATTCGCCAGTTCCTTCTTCAACTACAGTTTCTTCTGCGATAGTTCCGCCCTCTGAAGGAAAGTATGCTTCTTTTAACTCAGAAACTTTCTCTGCGAAATCTTCTGAATCTGTGAAGTCTACACCTTTTGAAAGTGAAACTAATTTCTCTTGCTGTGACTCAGACAAGTCTTTACAGGCTTCTCTGATCACTCCGTCTCTTTTAAGACTTTCGTTTTCCTCAACGATTTCCATATTTTTAGATACTTCAGCGTCAAGTTTATCTTCCATCTCATCGAGACGATTTGCGAGTTCATCAATAACGTTGTACTTATCTTCTGGTACTTCTACATAATGTTCAACGAACAATGTTTTAAGTCCTTCAATGAAGTTCTCGGTCATTTCTGATCTCAAACCTCTTTCAATTGCGAGTTCGTTTTCTTTTGTCCACTCTTCTGCACAATATGATAGATACTTATCAACTGCTTCTGCGAGGTCGCCTTTGACTTTTTCTACTGAGGTTTTTAATTCTTCTGAGTACTGAGACTCAAGTTGTTCTTTAACTTCTTCAACTTTTGAAGATACAGCTGCTTTGAAGATTGTTCTAGCTTTCTCTTGATTCTCTTCTGATAGTTCAAGAGCTTCTGAGATTTTCTCTAGGTCGTCTTCTACTTCGATCTCAACTAATGAAGCTTCAAGTGCTGATGTTGACTCTTTGACTTCTTCTTCGTCTTCGTCTTCATCTTTATTCTCTTCAACTTCTTTTTCGTCTTCGTCTTCTTTATCTTCTTCTTCTGTGAAGAATGCGTTGTAAGTTTCGTCTACTTCTTCCTCATCTTTTTTCTTCATGAGTTCAACGATTGATCTTGCGATCTCTGCTTTAGTCAAGGATTCATCAACGTCATCTTTTTCATCAGACATTTTACCGTACATTGCCTGAAGTTTTTCTTTATCCATATCTTTCATAGCGTTGACCATAGCCTTGATCATTTCCATTTTTGAAGGTTTCTCATCTTCTGAGTCTTCTTCTTCTGAAACTTTTTTCAACTTAGGTTGTGCATCAGGCTTTGATTCACCTTTTTGTTGTGCATCACCAGAAACTTCTTTAGTTCCTTTTTCTGCACTTTTAATGCTAGCAACTGCTTTGTCAACAGGATTTTCTTCAGGTTTGACGACTTCACCTTTGCCGCTTTCAATTTTTTCAGCATCGGATGAACCTTGCTTAACAGGTTTTTTGTCACCGTCTACAGCTTTAGCGTTGGGCTGTTGACCCTCTTCAACTGTTTCTAGGTTATTTTCTAACTCTGCCATTTTTTTCTCCTGTTTGAGTAATACTCTTTTATTTATATATTATAGGTTCTCAATGAACTTTTTCCATAGATTTAATTTGGTTTCCTCAAGTTTATTGCGCTTAGCAGTTCTGAGAGTATCTCTCATTTTGCCTGCATCCACTGCTTTAAGGATACCTGATTCATATATCCACTCTACTCCTTCCATGATGCCCTCTACGAAAGCCTCTGGAGCAGACGGATCTGCAACGATATCAGCGGCTGTTGCCAACTGAAAATCATTCTTAACAACTTGTGCGCCACCTTTTTGTTCTAGTGAACCTAGACCTCTAGAGGATACTCCAAGTTTTGCACCATCGTCAATCAAATTTCTCACAATCTGACCATTTGGTGTTGATAAAATTTTTGCTCGTCCCACATAATTATCACCGTCTGATTCTAATTTGGTGATAAGGTGAGATACTTTGTCTAAATTAATTGTTGGTCCATCTGGATGACCAAGTTCGCCGAATGCTCTGTCCTTTTCAACGAATTCTTTAACGTAACGATTTACTTCTTTATCCATTACGTCTTTAGGATATATTCTACCGTTTCTGTTTTTAATCGCAGCTTGCATGAATATTCCCTCGATGAAGTAATCTTTTTTACCTTGCTCGTTCTCTTCAACGATAATTGGTGATACTCCGTAATCTACAAATTCAGATATTAGTTTCATTTATAACTCCTAAAATTTCTTCTAATGAGATGTTTTCTTCACCCATTTGTAACATTACATTCTTAATATTCTTCATCTCTTTTTCGGCCTCTTTTACATTTTTATATGTGCCGATTTCTATATCATCCATATAAACATGGATTTTTTTTCTTCTGTCTTCAGCGTATACGATGTTGACAGTTTTGCCTGAAACTTTTTGTGTTTCACGCTTAACTTCCTTTTGATCTTTAGGAAGTGTAAACTTCGCTTCGTTTAACTCAGCTGTTATCTGTGTCCAAGTTTTCACTTTTGTTTACCCAATCGACCTGCATTTCGACACGTTTCATGTCTACTACGTCAGCAGCTTTTGCTTTAATACCATCAAAAATACTATCTTTAGCATCTTGTAGTTTACCTGCTTCAATTTGGTCTACTATTTTGTTTGCTATATCACTCATTTATTAAAACCCCATGTCATCGTCTTCTCCGTCACCGTCAGCATCAATCTGTTGTTGCATGTTTTCGATGTCTTCATCTGACTGTTTTAAGAAGAACTTTTTAACATACTCTTTAGAGAAATATGAACCTACATATGACTCTGCTTGTGAGAGTAAGTCTAATCTTTCTTTAAATAACTCTTGCTCTTTTAACTCTGTAAAGTAGTTATCAGTAGCAAAGTCATAACGTATAAAATCTTTGACTTCGTCAAATTCATCGCTAGATACAATATTCTTAAGAATCAATTGTGTTCTTAATAGATCAGTGAAGCATCTAGCAAACTTCACCTGAAGTCTATGTGTGAACTTGTTAAACTTAAGTTCATCTCTACTGATCTCTGAAGAACGGCCCATATTGAAGCCGTTATCTGATTCCATTCTGGAAACAGGTACATTCAGTGATCGATATAGTTTCTTTTTAAAGTATTCTATATCATCAATCTCTGAAAGATTCTGTCCACCTGGTAATGTAGAGATTTCTGTACCTCTACCACCTTCTCTACGTGGTAACCAAAAGTCTTCCATCATCGACATGTGGCGTCTATCATCTTTGATTTCGCCTGTATCTGCATTATAAACAAGTTTGTTTCTGTACTTGTTCATAACATCGGCAAGATACTGTTCTGCCTTTGCCTTTGGAAGGTTACCTACATCGATGTAGAATATTCTTCTTTCAGGTGCTCTTGCAATTCTGTAAATTACTAGAGCGTCTTCTAACATTGCTAACTGATTAGCAGTTTTCAATGCCTTATGAAGATGTCCGATTACGATGTTCTGTGTGTAATCTAACATACCAGAAGTTGTATAACTTACTGCTTCTGGTGCAATTTTAAGAGTATTGCCTTCTGTTGCACTACCCTTGTCAAAACCTTTATCGTTGAAGACGTAAAACTCTTCAACCTTTTTAATGACCTCTACTTGGGTCTTTTTGTCTTTATCTTTTTCGACATTTCTGATCTTCTTAATTTTTAGAGGATCAACGTTTCTAATGTCGACCATGCCCGCTTGAGGACGTGAAGAATCTACTACTTTATGAAAGTAGATTCTACCATCGATGTACCATTTTCTGAATAATTCATGAGAGTTCACATTGAACTTCATTAAAGATAAGATATGTTTAAACTCTAGTTGCATCTTCTTCTTGATGCTATCACTGAGCTCAACATCTTTGAGATCGAGAGACACTATCCTATCTTCAGTATCAGAAACAACACATTCGTTGACTATGTCTTCGATAGCTGCATCACATTCAGGTACTAGAGAAGTCTCTCTGTATCTGCGAATAAGAGCAACTTCATTCTTGATGCCGCCTTCCATATCAACGTAGGTGCCATATGCACCACCTGATATGAAGCCTGATTGCGAAGTTTGAATGACAGGTGTGCCGTCATCTTCCACTGGCGCAACGAAAGAAGGAGCTGACTTCTTCTCTACGTCTACTTCTCGTAACTCGTCTTTTTTACGAGTTATTTCAAACCCAAATATTTCCATAATATGTATTTATATCGCCCTAAAAAGGGCGATATTCAAAAAATTAAACGACTCTTTCCCAGTGTGAGTATTGGAATTCAACATCAAATGTCTCCAATGCATCGACTGTTTCGTAAGATAGGTCAATCGCACCAATATTGGTTGGGAACATGTTGAAGAATTCGTATCTTGCTAACACTGAATCGTCTTTGTTAAGTTGTTCGACAAATGCTCTGTCTACGAGGTAATCTAATGATGTGATACCTTCACCAGAATCTAAAGCTTGAATGTCTTGTTGCCAATTTTCAATAGCTGTTCTTGATGAAAACTCAATATCATTAATAATTGTAACAGTCCAAGGTTCGAATGTTCTATCTCCTGCGAGTTTAAGAACATGTCCTCTGAACTGTTGTTCAACTACACCTACTGTAGCAGCTGGGATTTGTGCAGCCTGACATAAGAATTCAATCTTATTGCCAGATCGTGGTATAAAAACTCTGAATCGGTTAGCTCTTGGCCCACCGCCGAGTAATTGTGCTTTAAATTGATCTATAGTTGCCATTCTTTACTCCCTTAAACTGCTCCGTATATTTCTTCGAACTCTACGCCACTTCTTGCAGCTACAAAGTTCAAGGTTATATAGTTGATTGACTTAGCAGGTTTCACAAAGATTGAACAAACAAATTCGTTTCTATCAATCACTGTGTCTGTGTTATTTGTTTCGTCACAAAGAACTGAGAAGTCTACTAAACCTCTTCTATTTTTAACGTCTCTTAAGAAAGGTTCTACCGCAGCTCTAAATTGTGCTCTTGTGAATGCATCGTTGAATTCAAAGAGTTGTGCTTTAGCAGCTGTTGCTATTGCTTTCTCTAATACTATGAACAATCTTCTAACGTTAATTCTGTCGAAGGCGCTTGGTACTGATAGTGCTGTTTTGTCACCGAATAGTACTGTACCTTGTCCAGCAAATGTTACGATTGGGTTGATTCTGTTTCTATACAGATCGTCTCTTGAGGATTGTGAAGGATTGAAAGCAAGTTTTGAAATACCAAGATACTGACCTCTATTAAATCCTGCTGGTGAGAACCATGGATCTTGTAGTAAATCTGATCTTGACATAACTCCTGCTGTGTGTCCACAACCTGGTACCCATACGTACTTGTCGTTAAATCTGTCATATTGATATACCCATCCTGAGTCTATAACTGCATATGATGATGAAGTAATGCCTGCAAAGTCAGCAATAACGTTTGTTGCTTGAGTTGACTCTGAAGATACTCCAACTACAGATGCTCTATCTGGTGAACAAACTACTAAACAATCTTTTCTTAATTCAGCAATGTTGATCGCTTCGTTAATTAAAGAATTTGAATGTACTTGAGCTGCCCCACCGTCAATGTGCATAGCTGCGCTTTCATATACTCTGTTTGAACCTACGATTAGGAAAGAGATATCTACTGTTTCTGCATCAGCAAAGTGTGTGTTCCATGCTGAGGTTTTTTCTGCTACTGAGTTGTAATTACCGTCTGCACCACCTGATAGTGATGAATTCTCTGGTAATGCTGGTCTTAAGAAAGCAGTACCTACTGCTGTTGCAAGTGTTCTGTGTTCACTAGCTGTTGTCAACATTGCTGTTGAGTGACCTGACCAGTATATGTAATTTGAGTCTCTTGCTATTACGTCTCTGTAATAGTTTGATGAACCTTGTGAATCTTTAGCGTCTGAGGCTAACGATACAAATCCAAAGGTTTCTAAAACTTCGTTTTTAGTTCCAGATATTACGCCATCTTCGTCTACGACTACTACGTGAATTTCATCGTTAGATGCACCTACTAGAGCAGCTGATGCTGAACTTCCTGGTGCTTTGTCGAATAGGTTATAAAATTCCCAATATCTGTCAATATTTGTGTTGTCCAAAACGTCTTCTACCAAACCTGTACCTGATGGTTTGTTTATTGCTTCGATTGAAAGATCATTAATCGCAATAGCTGTCACTCTGTATAATTGTGAATGACTTGCAAATTTAATGATATCTCTAACTAAGAACGCTGAACCATCGTCAACTGCGATTGTTGAATCGCCTTTTGAATAGTTCAATGCGTTGTCTACAGCTGAGACTGCATCATTAAAATAAGCATTGCTAGATGCACATACTGAAACTTTAATTGAGTTTCCTAATGCACCTGCGTATTTTGAGATCCATTTTCCGACTGTTGCTGATGATGAGCCGCTTTCAAATGAACCTTCATAATCACTTTCGTTCTTTAGAAGTGTTGCTGAGTTTCCTGCTTGGTTTGCACTAAAGAGACCAGAATTATTAATTCTAACCACTCTAAGAGCAGAACCGTATCGCAAAAATGAGTCTGCTGAGTAAAAATCTTCAGCCCCAGCGTCTGAGTCTGCTGGTTTGTAGAACTCATCAACTAACTGTTGTCCGCTTGAAACTGTCTTTACCTCATCAACAGGGCCCCATTGAAAAACACCAGCGAATGCACCTACTGTAGAAGATACTGCTGGAACAACATTCGAAAGGTCAACTTCTCTGACCTGTACGCCTGGTGATACTTGAAATGCCATACTTTTCTCCTGTTAATGTAAAAAGTTGTTTACACTTTTATTTATATTATTATGTACTCTAAGACTGCTCTAAAAACCATCTATCGCCATTTGAGTCAACAAAAGTATCATTTTCTTCTTGACCAAATACGCCTGGTGGCAAGATATCATCTTCAATTAACTTCTGCTGTTCAGCATACAGTAAGTTTTTTACCGCATGATCAGTTAAATGGAAGAAGTAGTCGGTTGTAATAAACCAACTAAAAAGAACTAAATTCATGACCATGTCGTCATGATATCCTCTATCTGCTTCGAATGATGAACCCTTGTTAACAAAGGTCATTAACTCCGTGATTGTAGCACGGTCTACGAGTAATAGTTTATTTTCCTCTAATAATTCTTTCATGGTAGAACAACCAACCCTTTTGATTCTTCTACTCATTGTTATCCCTATGTCATCTGCTTTAGTCTGTCCTTGAACAAATACGTTTGGGTATTCTATATCATAATGTAACTGTTTTGCTACCATGCCACCTTCGGCATTGTTCTCAATAATAACTAATGCATCATTATAGGGTCTGCAATACTTATTTATAAAATCTGGGTAGAGCATAGGACTTATAGTATTATCTCTATAAGTACACACTTGTTTAAATGGTTTAGATGTAACATCGAAGATACTAAATGTAGAGAAGTCAATACCTCTTCCTTGAGATACATCAACGGTACAAACATATACGTGGTCCTTAATAGGTTTTTCGTAGACGTTAACACCATCTCTATTCCAATCTGGATCAACTGCTCTCATACCTAATAAAGTATTACTATTGATCAGTGTGTTACCTGTACCTAAGAAACTATTACCATACTCTTGTTCAAACTGTGCTTCTGAGGTGTTTGCAATGGTTTCTTTCTTCCATTCTTCATCTCTGCCAGGCACATCATACCAGTTGATTGTGAATGGTTTATACTCAGATTGTTCATGTATTGCAGATTCGTATATCTTATGGAACATATTACCCACACCATTTGCAGTTGATGTAATGATAACTTTAGAGTCTTTACCTGAGGTAACTACAGGATATGTAGCAGTATAGAATGTCTCTGCATCTTCTACGAATGCAAACTCATCGAGGTATAACATGTTAATTGACATACCACGAATAGATGATGAAGATGTTGCAGCTGCCACGATCTTGGAATCGTTACCAAATTCTATATTACCCTTGTTAAGTATCTTTACACCTGGTTGGAGAAAGAATGGAACAGTCTCCAACATGGTTACGATACGTGCTATCATCTCCCTTGCAATTGCACCTTTGTTCGCTAGGATCGCAACCGTGACTTCGGGAGTGAACAGTAGATACCATAGTAGATATGCACAAGAAGTAATAGATTTACCTGACTGTCTAGCAGCTAGAACTACACTAAAACGACTATCTTTGAAATGATTAATTAACTTTTCTTGGTAACCACGAAGATTAAATGGTACAAGACCTTCATCTAGTGATATAATTTGTGTATAGTTTTGAATAAAATGACAAGGGTCAGTAGAACACTTCATGTATTCTTTCAACTCTTCTTCGGTATATTGGTGTTCTACTCCTGCACGTTTGACAAGATTATTACCAAGATAACCTTCGTTTTTTGCCTTAACCATTAATCTTTATTCTTTTTTAAAAACTTTTGCAACTCAGACGTTGACCCAACATACAAGTGATTGTGTTGTGTTCCTATCTTTTGTGTTTCTTCGTCTTCTAGTTTCTTTAACTTGCTTTGTAGGTCTATAAGTTTTTCTGCTGTTTCACCCACTGTTTTAATAAGTTGACCTGCAACTTCATAGGCCCGTGGATGTTCTGTCTCTTTGGATAGTTCTAAGATGCCATCGATTGCATCTTGTCCTCGTTCTACGAGATTATAGAGATTCTCTCTAGCGTATCGGTAGTCTGTTTCAATGTTGTCTGTTCTATCAGGCAACTTCTTAACAACCTCAGCTGTTTGAGTTTTAATTTCTGATTCGATATCCAAGATATCGTTTAATTTTTCGTCTGTGTTCATACTATATTTGACTATTATGTAGAGTCTGTTGTAACTGTATCGGCATAATCGATGTTTGTACCATCGTCATAGAACGTTACAGTTTCAGCAACTACAAAGGTGTCACCTGGTTCTACAGAACCTACAAACATAATAGTTTTAGGTTCATCTAAAGTTATTGCAGCTGATAAAACTATTGATAATCTATCTTCTGCAATACTACTAATCGTTGGATTAGGTGTGTTACCTGTATAAAAAACTTCGTCTTCTACATTTATCTTACTATTTATTGCAGTATCAAAAGTCACTGTTGTAGAATTAGATACGACATTTGCAACAGCTGAAAATGCAGGTTCATAGTGTTTGACTTCTTTAACTAGACCAGAACTATTGATTTGAGATGTTGTAAACTGTCCAGATCCGTCTGATATAAAGTCTCTTTCGATAACATTAGTAATGATATCACCTGTGTAAACTGGTCCAAAGAAGTATAACTTCATTGTAAACCCTAATGTATATTCTATAACTCTTCTACTTTCAAAGTCTGCCTCGTAATCGTCTGTCATAGACACACTGTTTAAAACAATAGGCACGTCTCTGACCTCAGACATATCATCTATCATCTTCATTGTTACTGTATATTCAGGTTGAAAATATGGTAATATTTGTTCTACAATCTGCAATGCATCGTTTTGATTTTTAGCTAGTACTGATAACTCAAACTCTATATCATATGGTGCTGGTGAATACTGAAATTTTCTATCGGTGTTGTTTGTCTCTATTGTTGCTTTCTTTGTTCTTATTAACTTGTTCTGTTGTCTATTTGCATCGTAGTTAAATGCTGAAATTTGGAATGCCATTCTTGGCAAACTAATAGCACTTCTATTGTTATCTGTTAGATCAGGCTCTTCTGCTAGTCTGTTTATAAATTTTTGAGCAGGACCATATGAGATTGGCACTAATGTTCGAGATAGTACTGTACCATCTGATTTTGTTTTTTTGATATAGATATTATTGAACAAGGTACCAAATATTGATACCGATCTCTTAATAGTTTCGTTATAAAAATAAGTACCGAACATTATGGTTCACCAAATGGATTAGTTTCACTGAAGTCTAAGTATGAAGACTCAGCATCTTCAAATTCTTTATTGTCTGCCTGAGGATCGTTAGACATAGTCATAACGTCATCAACCGATGAGACTGTAAATGAGGCTGATGAAACAGCACCTAGTAATACATCACCAGTCTCTAGTGTTGTTGTATTATCTTTAAGTCTGAGTAATCTTGTATCTGCTCTCCATAGAACAACTTCACCCACAACTGTACCATTTAGTGTGACATCTTCATTGACTGCAAACGTTCCTGTACCACCAGCATCCATTGTTAGATCAATGCTGTATGCTTGTTCGTCTTCTATCTGATCTATGCCTGAGATATCTGTATCAAAATCTTCACCACTATATTCAAACAATTCACATCTAAGTTTAAATACAAATAGTTTACCAACTTGATAGAAAGGGTCTTCGTGTTCTACAAATTTGATTTCAAACATTGAACCTGATAAAGGAAAATATATCAGATCGCCTTCGTTAGGTCTTAGTGATGTTGCAAGGTTTGTATCTAAAGAAATGAATCTTTCCCATGACCTCAGAGAAATGACAAAGGTCGCTTGATCTCTAACTTGAATACCAAACTTAGACATGAGATCGCCTTCGCCTTCAAAACCATCAGTGTTTTCGATATACATCTCAACACTGTATGCATCACCAAAAGTGGACTGAACATCTTCATTAAAGATTGTGTCTTCTTCTACAATTTCTCTTGGTAAATAAAATGTTTCATGACCATACATACGTAGAGCTTCGACAACGATATCTTCATAAAGATGTTGCTCAGTGTTAACTGCATGATTAAAAAACACATTTGTTGGCATAATTAACCTATCATATCAAGTACTGGCATTTCGTGGTTCAGTCTTGATTCTTCTTCTAATCTTCGAATTTCTTCCTGTGCTTCTGATTTCATTTGAGAAGCATCTAATTGTACACCACCTGGCAATGCAATACCTGTAAACTTGGATAAATTTTCACCCCATTGATACTTGACTAATGCTGTGGCATATTTCTTTAACCACATATCATCGTATACATCTGTAAATGTAGTTGGGTCTAACTTTCTATAACACTCAATGATAATGTATTCATTGGCGCTAATACTATCGACATCCATATCTAGGTACAATCTGTTCATATGTTGATTGTATCTAATTGGTTGTCTGCCAACTAACACTCTATCTAACAACTGAATGTGTTGTTGTACTTGTGTGTAGTATAAGATATTTGTTGAAGTTAAATCCCAAAGATCATTCAATCTTAATTGATATCTAAGATCAAACATATTGAGGTTGTTTTTGTCGTGGAATGGAAAGATGTTCATTACTGCTGTAACAAACTCAGGCAATACGATATAGTTTTGTTGAAGTTCAAATGCTTCATCATCGTATGCATGTGTACCAGCTGCACTCTCAGTTAAAGACTCATTCGTCTTCATAGTAGTTTTTTTGGCACTGGTTATCTTGTGCTTTAGATACACCTTCATCGAGCCATCGTAATGGTACTGATAAAAGTACTGTAGCGCTTCGTCTACTCTATCATCTAATTGATCTTCATCAACGTTGATTTCAAGAACAGGCGCACCAAGTTTTCTTTTGATGTATTCTTTTAATTCGTCTTTGGTTGTTGGTTTTGCCATAAGTAGTATTCCTGTCTGCTACTACTATTTATGCAAATTCTAATCTTGGAAATATGTTTTAGTTTGGAGTCTATCAAGTTTTTCGTCAATTCTCTCCATAGTTTCGATGATACGACCTAAATCTTTGTCTAGTTCAGTTCTGGTGACATATTCTTTTGCTACTTCTTCACGTGTCTTATTGATTAAAATATCTAATCTTTTTTGTTCGGACAATATGTTACGTACTAGCAAACCTATCGGTGCTAATATAAACGTAAGAAGTACATTCCATATGATGTGAGCGTCTATAACTATTTCCATATAATCTATTTATAGGATCAAGTTGCCGCTTTCGTCTATATCATACTCAAAATTTGAATCATTCCAACCAATTCGTGAATTTTTATCATCCATGCAATTGACATCTAAATTAAAAGATATACTGTATCGATCTTTGTTTGTTAGATTGGGTTCGACCATATGCATTAACCCACTAGGAAAAATGTATAAGTGACCTGTCTTAGGTTGTATCTGATAAGATTCAATCATTCTATTGTTGCCAGGAAATGCTCCTGCAACTTTATGATTTGTATCTATGAAAGTTAAATCGCCTTCGTCACCATCAGCATGTATATAAAATACACCTGAATAGAAACAACCATTGTGTAAGTGAGGTCTGTTCCATGCACCATTGTCATTAATGTTAGCCCATGAGTTATGCATATCAACACGGTGTGCATCTTTGTTTAATCCCATGAAAGGTAATAACTCGTCTCTGACTAAACGTTTAATTGATCTTATACATTTAATAAAAGTTGGATGTTGATCGCAACCATCATTTGATTGCCAACCTGTATATGCATTTGATATCTTTCGACCAACAGGATCTTTCTTTCGCATACCATCAATCTCTCTTTTTAAGAGATCAAAGTATTCTGCATTCATCAATGTAGGTTCTTTATCTGCATCTTTGCCTAAAAAATCTCTATGAAAAACAAATGCAGGAAATAATAATTTTACACTCATTCTTCTACCTCATTATGAAAAGGACATTCAGGTGGTGGTTCATCTTCTTTGAAGTATTTACCTTTTTCTTGCCAATAACCTTCGTTTCTATATGGCCCAAGTTTAGTTCCCCTTAGTCTTGATTCATCGGAGTATTCTCTTCTACCTTGTTCATCCATAGACATCATTTCTGCATGTGAAGTTACTGAACTTCTGTTGTCCTGAAATTCTCTAGGACTACGTAATGTATACGTAGAATTCCATTCTTCTCTTTTAAAAGGAATAACCTGACACAATGGTGTGCCTTTTTTTATAGTAAATGAATGATTAACTCTAGGATAAAAAATTATTTGTGAATTATCTTGGCTCACATTGAACTTATCTGTATCGATAATTCCTTGCCATGTAGCAAAGTATCTATTTTGAAATAAGAAAGGGTCTAAGTAAAGACATGAATAACCCTCTGGTGTTATAATGTTCCATGGGTTTCTCATTTTAAATGCATCTTTGACAGGACCATCATCGCCAAAATAATCGAAAGCATTTTCAAATTGTTCTTTGGGGTGTGTAGGTGAAGCGTAATGTTCTCCTGAAGGATCGAAAGTTCTAACGTCTGTTGTACTTACACCGTCTTTTGCATTGTTACCTACGATAACTTCCATGTCTCTGTTTGCAAGTAGGTACCAACCACTCTTTAACCAATCATCCATAGCAGGACATGCTCTGATAGTTTGAGTATTAACACCACGTACTACTGCATTTACTTTAATTCTTTTCCACCAATCTGGATGCCATTTCTTTGCAAGAACTGGTTTAAAGTCTCTGAGAGTCTTCTCGTTATATGTAATAAAGTCTATCGTTGGCATTATAAAACTCTTCGCTAACTCCTATCTCTACTTCATCGCCTCTTAAAACAATTGATCTTCTATCCATGTATCTAGCAGTTTCATTTGGTGCATCTGCACCGTGTGGTATTCTGCCGTCAAACATTACTAATCTATTTGGTACAAACTCCACTTCAGCGATTTGGTGGTTTTTAATATGTTCGTTTCTACCTTCTAAACCCTGTTGAGGTTCATCATATAATCTTAATGTGCCACCCCATTCGGGATTCCAATATGTATTGTAATAGTATAAGAAAGATAAATTCCATGAATCATTAGTATCACAATCTGCATGAGTTGTTCCATGACAACCCATTGTCTGTGAGTTTAAACCCATGTACTGAAATCTTTTCCATTTGAAACCGAAATCTGTACATATTCTTCTATTTAGATAGTGAGCAGGATAAGAATCTTTCTTATCAATATCTCCTTCAACATTGTGAAATCCGAAATCTTTATTGTCCCGATCAGCCTTGAAGAAACTTGCACCCCAAAAACTATGGTGAGGTAATCCTGTTGGGCTTTCGCTACCCACTTGATTTGTTTTAGACCAAATATTACTGCTTGTAAATCTTTGATTAATCCAATGCCATATAGAAGTCTCTAAGTAATTATCAATTATGTAGACTTTATCTAAAGGTAATGATTGAATATGAAAAGGAGAATCAACCTTTTCTACAAGCAGGCTCATTTTATGCTATTAATGACTTTTGAGGTGATGGAAAATTATTTGAATAATACTCAAAGTCTTGTAGTGTGTCTTCTCTTGTTTCGCCTATTTCATTACATACATTAACGTATACATTCCATATAACGTCTGAATATTCCATAACTCTTCTTGCATCTGATCTTAAAGGGTGATTTGAGCCCTCTCTTCCTGCTATAGTTACTTCTAGTAAATCACGGAAACCATATGCTTGTACTTGATCATCGATATAGTTTTGAGCCATATCAGATAGTTTGTTTGCATACTGATTGTTTAATGAAACACCAGCAGGTGGTTCAGACTGATTGATATATTCTTCGATAGCATCTATTTCATCTGAGTTTAGATTTATTTTGACCTGATCGTTAAAACATTTATCTTCTTCCCATTTCTCAATTTTAACTTCGATGTCATCGTACACCAATACATCATATTCAAAACCAAGATTTGGTCTATCTGTGTTTTCGAAAGAGTATTCTAATCCATTTGGTTTTCTAATGATTAGATTACTGTTTTCATCATAAATTAACATATTCATAATTACCTCATTATACACTTGTGTGTGTTAAATTTCAAGAGACTTTATTCGCTCTCGCATACGCTCTTTCATATACGTCTAACATATTTATATCACTGGTATCCATGTCTTTTATCCATGGGCCACCACGTGTCCAGTGAATTGCTAAAGCATGTGGTTTGTCTAAATGTGTTTCATATCCTTCAGTTATAATATGTCTAGGTGGTATTCTACTGATCTTGTCTGTCCATTCAAATTGATGTAAATACTTTCCTGACTCTGTATTCACTACTTCTGGTGTTAACTTCTTACAGTCTTCGTGTGCATTATTGAATACCATAAGACTAGACCACAATTTCTTAGGATAAGAAACATTCTTTTCGCCATCAAATTTAGTATCACTATGATTTTCGAAATCGTATTGTACACAAGCAATAGCATCTTTTGGGTCTAAGAAATAGAATAGTGGTAGTATAGACTTACTAAACAATATGTCATCATCTAAGAAGATACTGAAACCTTCATAATTTTCTAGGTAAGGTATTAAGAATCTACTATATGTAAACTCTGTTGATTGATTAGCATACTCTCTAGTGTATTCAGGTATCTTTGATACATCTAGTATCTTAATATTAGGTTGCCAGTCTTTTATAAATTCATACATGTCACCTTTACCAAAACCATATTCAATTCCTTTTTGAAGCAACTTAACATTTGTTTCAGCAAGATCACCATGACGACTATCGTAACCCACATAGATTGATATAGGTTTGCCTTTTGCCATTTTCATAATGTTTTTATTGAAGTCTGTAACTGTACTTCTAAAACCGATATCAGCAAAAGCACTATGCATTTCTATAAAACCCTCTGTATATGTAAATGAAAGATGTGTTGGTTTATCTTTCTTTTCAACAAAGGCTTTCCATAATTCAATTACTTGTTCAGCTGATAGAACTTCTGAATCAAATAAATCAAACTTATCCCATACAAACATTTCCATATCTGGATCATCTATCATTTCAAATACTGCTGATCTTACAGAACCTGGATGTATTCTAAGAGTGTATCGTTCTTCTTCTGAAGAAGGTTTGTTCACTACACCTTGGATTGGATTCCAAAGGCCTTCATGTTTGATACTATCAATTAACCAGTGTGCTTTAGCACTGTGATAATAAGTTGAATTATTGATTTCTAATTGTCTTTCAGTTGGGCCTTCTGCACCAAAAACATATTTTGTATAGTCTGTTATCTTTTGATATTCATCATTTCGGTTTTTGAAATCAAAGCCAGAATGACCAGGTATTGGTGTTTCAGGTTTTTCAGTATAACCGTACTGCAAATAATATTGATAGACATATGCTTGATGTTGTAATTGATTAAACGGTTGTAATTTTGTTGTATCAGAATAATCGTATAATCTTTCGTCTATCAATTTAGAAGCTTCTTTCCATTTAACATGCTTTAGTTTTGGTAATTTATTCTTCATCAACCAATCTAAAGACTTATATGCTTCAGTTTCCTTGTAGTCTTTGGATAGTTCGATACTACCAATATGACAATGATCCATGAAAATGACTTCATCGCCACTATCTGGCCCAAATGGTGATCTTCTATTTTGAAATGCTTCTTGTACGGCTTCTAAGGTTTCTAATTTTCTCATAATATAAAATATAGTTTATTTAACTATATTTATGACGTAATTGGAGATGCTGGCCACTGTTGTGACAATACACCGTCCCAACGATTCACTGGTGTTCTACCTTGTGTAGCGTAAGTACTTGGTGATCTATGTTGATAGGTAAACGGAGTTCTACCTTGTCTAGAATATGTACTTGGTGATCTATGTTGATAGGTAAACGGAGTTTGACCTTGTCTTGCATATGTCACAGGTTGCCTATGTTGATATGTACTTGGCGATTGTGTTATTCTAGGATCTCTGTAAGTACTTGGTGATCTGTGTTGATATGTGCTAGGTACACGATATGCTCTAGGATCTCTGTAAGTACTTGGTGATCTATGGTTATACGTGCTAGGTACTCTATAACTTCTTGGATCACGATATGTAGATGGTGATCTGTGTTGATATGTGCTAGGTACACGATATGATCTTGGGTCTTGATATGTAGACGGCGATCTATGTTGATATGTGCTAGGTACACGATATGATCTAGGATCACGGTATGTAAATGGCGATCTATGGTTATATGTAAACGGTGACCTATGTTGATACGTAAACGGTGATCTATGTTGATAAGTCGAAGGTTGTCTAGCGCCTCTAATATTAGGTTCTTGTGCTGATACAGGGTGTCTGTAACCTGCTGGTTGTTGTGCTGATCTAATATTAGGTTCTTGTGCTGATACAGGGTGTCTATAACCTGCTGGTTGTCTAGCATTACCAATTACTGGTTGTTGTGCTGATACAGGTGCTCTATATGCTGCTGGTTGTCTAGCATTTCTAATATTAGGTTCTTGTGCTGATCTGATATTAGGTTCTTGACCGCTTCTAATATTAGGTTCTTGTGCTGATCTAATATTAGGTTGTTGACCATTCGCAATATAAGGCGACTGGAAAGTAAACGGTTGCCTTGCGTTATTAGGTTGTTGAGCATTTGCAATATAAGGCGACTGGAAAGTAAACGGTTGCCTTGCGTTATTAGGTTGTCTAGCATTTGCAATATAAGGTGACTGATATGTAAATGGATTCTGGAATGTAAATGGATTCTGGAATGTAAATGGATTCTGGAAAGTAAAAGGTGTCTGCACAGGAACAGAAGCCTGTGTAATACCTTGAGCATTTGCTGGATAAAAACCTGTTGCCATTTTACTTTAGATTACTTAGGTGATGGTTTAAAGAAGAAGAAGTTGTGAGCTAATACACCATTTGCAAAGAAATTGTGATTGTCGCCAACGTTCTTCAAGTTATACACCTGTTGTGAATCTTTCTCCTCTATTTTAATTATTTCTAGTCCTATTTCTGTACCTAGTACAGCATCTGTCATGGTCATCAAATGATCACCGACTGCGATTTCTGAATTTACAAATTCATCTCCACCTTCTTCTTTGTGGAATTCTTTAAATTTCTCTAAGTTGATAACACCCCATTCACCATTCATTGTTCTAAATGGATGTTCTGAAGTTGTTTCAAGTATTCTACCGTCTGATAAATGTATCTCATGTATTGATACTTCTCTTGGTTGCATCAACTCTTCGACTACACCGATCTCTAATTTATTTGTCTCTTCGTTCCAAGTCATTACGTCTTGACCAACTTCTACTGTTTCAATTGGTACATGACTGCCATCGCCCAACCATATCATTGTGCCGGCAACAAAACATCCTTTGCCACCTCCAGGAATGTTACCAGGTATTGGACCAAACGGTTGATAGAAGTACACTGCTGGGAAGATAAATGGATATCTTGCTGTTTGTTGTGTAGTACTTGGTTGCCTTGCGTTATTTGGTTGCCTTGCGTTGTTTGGTTGCCTTGCGTTATTAGGTTGTCTAGCAGCAACTGGTTGTCTTGCCTGATACGTAAACGGCGCACGGAATGTAAATGGAGTCCTTGCGTTATTAGGTTGTCTTGCCTGATACGTAAACGGCGCACGGAATGTAAATGGAGTCCTTGCGTTATTAGGTTGTCTTGCCTGATACGTAAACGGCGATCTATGGTTATACGTAAACGGTGATCTGTGGTTATATGTAAACGGTGATCTGTGGTTATACGTATACGGTGATCTATGTTGATACGTAAATGGCACCCTATATGATCTTGGATCACGGTATGTAAATGGTGATCTGTACGCATACGTAAACGGTATCTGATATGATCTTGGATCACGGTATGTAAATGGTGATCTATGTTGATACGTAAATGGCACCCTATATGATCTTGGGTCTCTATATGTAAATGGTGACCTATGTTGATACGTAAACGGTGTTTGTGCGTTTCTGATATTTGGTTCTTGTGCAGACCTAATATTTGGTTCTTGACCGCTTCTAATATTAGGCTCTTGAGCAGCAACTGGATGTTGATAAGATGCTGGTGTTTGTCTATTTCTTATAAACGGAGTCTGAGCACTTACAGGGTGATTATACCCAGCTGGTGTTTGTGCGTTTCTGATAAACGGATTCTGTGCATTAACAGGATGTTGATAAGAAGCAGGTTGTTGTGCGTTTCTGATAAACGGATTCTGTGCATTTACTGGATGTCTATAGAATGCTGGTGTTTGTCTATTTCTTATAAACGGATTCTGTGCATTAACAGGATGTCTATATGATACAGAGTTTTGTGCATTCGCAATATAAGGCGATTGAGCATTCGCAATATAAGGATACGGTTGTTGTGCATCTCTTATAAATGGATTCTGTCTATTAGCAATATAAGGATACGGCTGTTGTGCATCTCTTATAAATGGATTCTGTCTATTAGCAATATAAGGATATGGTTGTTGTGTAGGTTGTTGACCTGATGCGTTATTCCACCCACTAGGAGTTTTAATGTAAATTTGATCTACATCTTTCCAAGTGTTTGAAGCAGTTTTAACCCATGCACCTTGGGTTGAATTCCAACCTGAGGGGGTTTTTACTTTCTGTGAGCCTGTCGCCATTTAATCCTTTCTCGCTTTTTATCTATTTATCAATTATGAATAAAGAATCCATAGATCACCAACTGCTCCGTCACCTGAAGTAGGTGCAGAAGTTGATTGATATATGTTTCTCGCAACACCACCACTATTTGAAGCGTATGATGTTGAAATTTGTGATGCTCTAAAGTTTGCGTCTGTTAATGTTAACGAACCTGTAGAAGCACCAGTTGCAGTTGTTGTAGCAACTACAAACTCATCAGCACTTTCGTCCCAACCCATAAATGCGTTGTCGCCAGTTGAACCTCTTTCTAACACAAGACCAAGGTCATTTGAGTTAGCACCTGTGTTACCAGACCCTAATTCAATCAATGCATCACTGATTGTTGTATTTGTAGAATCTACAGTTGATGTAGTACCATTAACTGTTAGGTTACCAGATAATGTTAAGTTACCAAATTGTACGTTACTTGTTGTAGCAACTGCCTGACCAATACTTATTTCACCTGAACTAATTGAGACACCAGTTCCTGCACTAATATGACTTCTAACTTCTGAAGCGCTTGGGCCAGTATATGTGATTACACCAGTAGATGAATTGTATGCTAAACTTCCATCACCACCTGAATCAGTAACAGAGATTGAACCTCTTGCATCTGAATCAGCATATTGTGTAATTGTTGTTGCAAGTGTTAAGGTACCATTTACATCATCGTATGTTGATGTGATGCCTGTACCTGCTGTTACTAAAGCATTTACTCTGTCATCAACTCTTTCGTCTGTGAAGTATAAGTTTGATGAACCTTCTGTTAACGAATCTGTATCTGGTAATAATGCATTAACTCTAGCATCTGCTCTAGCGTTTGTAAAGTAAAGGTTTGAACCTTCTGAAATATGAGCAGTTGTTGAAGGTATTGTAATAGCACCTGTACTTGAATCATATGCACCTGCACCAGAGTTTGTACTTAGAGATGCTCTTGCTCTAGCATCTGTATAGAATAAGTTTGTTGAACCTTCTGTAATGTCATCTGAATCACCACTTAGTTCACTTAATGCATCTGCTGTATCTACTTGTGCATCAACATAAGTTTTGACTGCTAACTGAGAAGGTACTAAAGTATCTGAAGCACTACCAAAATTAACATCTGTATCGATTGCATTTTGAACTCTAGCGTCTGCTCTTGCATTTGTAAAGTATAAGTTTGTAGAGCCTTCTGTTATTTCATCTGTATTGTCTTTACTTGCGACTTGTGAATCTACATATGCTTTAACTGATTGTTGAGAAGGTATTCTTGTTTCACTATTAGACACCATATTATCTTCATCGATAAGAGCTGCTGTGATTCTAGCATCTGCTCTAGCGTCAGTGAAATATAAGTTTGAACCTTCTGCTAAATCACCAGTGTCATGGTTAGCAATACTAGTAACTGTACCAGTTACGTTACCAGTTAAGTTTCCTTCGAATGTTCCTGCAACAAAAGTTTCTGAACCGACTGTCCATTTATCGTTGGTCTCATCCCATAAGAATGTTTTTGCAGTTGAACTACCTCTAGTTACACTCAAACCAGCATCTTCTGTTGGTGAACCTGAAGTAAAGTTACTGTTTAATGCGATTGTGTTGTCTGCAAGGTTAATTGTCTCTGAGTTTACAGTTGTTGTTGTACCTGAAACTGTTAGTGAACCTGAGATTGTAACATCATCGTTAAGTGAAATAACACCATTTCCGTTACCACTCAATACTAAGTTAGTATCAGCTGATCTGGACACGATTTGATCAACTGCAATATTGTTACTAAATGTGATGTTGTTTCCTGCACTGTTGGTAATATTGTTACCGTCTTCGATTTGAACTGGACCTTTAAGTGCAATAACACCTGATCCTGTTGCATCTAACTCTAAATCACCAGAACCACTTGTCTGTATAGACATGTTTTGGTTAGAGTCAGCACTAAAGACGATTGTACCTGAGTCATCTGAAATAACCTGTTGTCCGTTAACATATAAAGAACCAGGTCCAACGTATACGTCTTTCCATGTTCTACTTGATGAACCTAAGTCGTATGTGTTATCTGCGCTTGGTATGATGTTACCTGCAAATGTACCACCACCTAAGTATGATAATACATCTGAGTCGCCGTATTGGGCTGCACCTGCGATTGTTAGTGTGTTAGCAGCATCATCGTATGTTAATGTGATGCCTGTACCTGCTGTTAAAAGTTGAGCGACTCTATCGTCTACTGACTCATCTAATGCTGATGCTGAAATTGAACCAACGTATGATCCAGAAGAGCTAATAACCTCTGTTCCACCGATTGACAGGCCGTTTTTAATATTAAAATTCTTTTCCCCTGCCATTAGATAGTACCTCCGTCAACTTGCGGTAATGAAAACTCACCCGTTGATGAGTTATAAGATAAATTCGTTTCTCCAGATGCTAATGAAATAGCACCTCTTGCTTTTGCGTTAGTAAAATATTGATTCGTTGCACCTTCTGTGATGTCATCTGAGTCTAGTGCGGATACTGATCCAGCGGTAATTTTACCAGCACTAGTTATGACCTCTGTAGAACCGATGTTTAATCCGTATTCTATAACAAAATTATTTTGTGTTGCCATGGTTAGTGTGTCCTAATTGAGTGTATACAGTATTATTTAGTAGAGATTACTCTTCAAAAAGGTGGTTTAAACAAAATTTAAACAAAAATCATACTTTAATTAATTGACGTGACCATTTGAATACAGTCGAGTTTGCAGAAGCAGGTGTAATCTTTAAAACTACATTACCACTTTCAACTGCAACTGATACTGAATACAACGAACTATTTGTAACTATCTCAGCGTATTGTGTAAAGTAAGCAGTTGAACCGTCATGAATTACAACAACTTCAGATGTGTGATAGTTTGTACCCTCTGTTGCTTGTAAAATATACTTAGCACTTCGATAATTTGATAAAGAAAACGAATCTAAGTCTGTTTCCGATGTTGTAGTGGTTGTTGTACCTGTATTACTATCAACAACCAAACTATCGATTGTTAATGTGTCTGAAGCAGTGATAGTAGTGCATGTTAAATCACCAACTTCTAAAGCTGCTTTAGCGTAACCTGTGCCTGAAGTGTTAACTGTTGTAGTAGGTTCTACTTCTAAACCGTCAAATAATTTCCATGTAGAATCACTAGCATCTCTAAAAAGACCTGTGAACTCATTGCCGCTGTCTGATAAACCATCATCGTAGTTACCATATAACCCTATGTCAACTGTATCTGAACTCGTGTTTGAGTTCGCAAGTTCGATCATTGAGTCTATAACAGACGTGGTTGTACTGTTAACGGTAGTTTGTGTACCATTAACTGTTAAATTGCCTGTGATTGTCGCATCGCCATCGACCAACAGGTCTTGACCTGTTTCTAGTCCTATGTCTGCATAAAATTTTGATTTTGTTGCCATAATAATCTCAAAAATATATTCTCAGTACTATTTATGACTTTTTGGAAGTAAAAGAAAGGGGATCATGTGATCCCCTCTCAAGAAAGTTGCTTAGTTCTAAGCGCCTACTAAAGTCCTGTGGAATTTAATAGTTGTACTGTTTGCTGAGGCAGGTGTAATTCTGAGTCTCAAGTCGGAACCATTAATGTCAGCATCGAATGATGCAACACTAGTGTTTTTCAATGTACCGTATTGAGTCATGGTTACTGCGCTTCCGTCATGTACTAATACTATCTCAGTTGAATGATAGTTAGAACCTTCTGACATTGCAATAACATATCTAGCAGCTCTAAAGTCAGCATGGGCAAAAGTGTCCAAGTCGACTTGAGATGTAGATGTTGTTGTTAATGCTGTAGACGTTCTATGTTTAGTATCCAACTCTTTAGAAGTAGTGATGACATCATTAGATGAATCGTAAGACAATACTCTAATTAACTCAGCGACTTTAAATGCATTTGTTTTAGCCATTGTCTACTCCTTATGATAACCTAATTTGGAAGGTTTTGAATGTTGTATTAGTATTTGCAGGAGTCACAAGCAATCTCATGTTTCCTGAATTTACATCTGAACTTAACGTGAATAATGAAGACGCTGAATATACATCGCCATATTGAACGAAGTAAGAATTCGAGCCATCATTAATCAATAATACTTCTGCTGAATGTGTGCCAGCTGATGCATGTGATGCCATGATCACATACTTAACTGCCTTGTTGGCAATTGCGTTTGCTGATAACACCTGATCTGCTGTAGTAGCAGTAGCTGATAATGTAGTGAAGTAACCTTGAACAAGGTTAGCTGCACTAGTAATAGCGACTACTTCAACAACATCACCATTTAAAGCATTTTCCGTTAATGTGATAGTTGATGAGCTGGTAGCAGTATAGTCTGCACCACCACCTACTAACTTAACACCGTTAATGTACACTTGTTCATAACCTGAGGTATATGAAAGTGAATTACCATTATCATCGTTACCTGTAATTGAAGTACCAGTTGATGATATAGTGTAAGTGAATGTTTGTACACCCGAAGATGGTTGGTCTGACCAACTCAAAGTTCCTGAACCATCAGTTTTTAAAATCTGATTTGAGGAACCATCACTTGTAGGAAAAGAGAAAGCATCATTAACAGTTAAAGAAGCTGGATTCGATCCAACTTCTACAACAGCAGCTGAGCCGTCATTCTTCTCGGTATAAAATCTACCATGATAAGTATTGACAGCTAATTCACCTAGTGATAGATCACCTATACCAGGCAAAGCGCTTTGTGTAGAACTCCTTTTAAATTGTATTAATGTTGCCATTGTTCTCTCCTATAGATTAGATGTTAAATTAGAATGTACCACCGTCTATAGCAGTAACAGATACAGCACCTGAAGAGACTGTAAAGTTACTTGAGTCGAATGAAGCAATACCTTTAGCAGATGTTGTAGCATCATCGATTGCAACATCACCAGATGTTACAGTAAAGTATGAAGCTGAGAAAGATGCGATACCTTTATTAGCGTCTGTTGCATCTTCACCTGCTATTGTTATACTACCGTCAGCGTTTGTTACATCGATACCTTCGCCAGCTGAAAGAGCAGCAAGTTCCATATCTCCGTTAGAACCATTACCAATTAGTAATTGTCCTGCTGTAGGAGCTGCACCGTCTATAGAAGTAATTGAACCTGAAAGTGCAAGTCCTGAAACTTCTAAGTTACCGAATACTGCGTTACCTACTGAACCAGAGAATACTGAAGATGTGTCTGTAGCGTCTTGGATAAATTTAAATTTACCGTCAGAATCATCCATACCAAAGAAACCAATTTTAGCAGTAGAACCATTGTGCCACTTAAATTTGATACCTCTGTCTAGGTTGTCATCTGAAGCGTCATCACCGATTTCAAACACTGGATCTGCAACTGAAGTAGTTGTAGAGTTTACAGTAGTTGTAGTACCGTTAACAGTCAAGTTACCTGAAACTGTTAAGTTACCTGAAGCGGCAATATTTGTTGATGTAATGTCATCTGAAGTTAGTGTACCATCTACTTGTACGTTGTTAAACTGTACGTTTGATGATGTGCCAACATCCTGACCGATTGCTAATGTTACGCCGTTGCCTGAAGCAGTTGATGAAACACCAGTACCACCTAAAACAGAAAGTACTTCTGAGTCAAGGTCGATAGCAATAGATGTAGTACCATCTGAGATGTCTAAATCTTGTGCTGTTACTTGTGAATCAACATATGCTTTAACAGATTGCTGTGTAGGAACTTTAACGTCTGAATCAGAAGCCATGTTGTCTTCGTCAACTAAGAAGTCAATGTTTCCTACTTGAACTGCGTTAGCTTGAATTGCAGTAACACCTGAAGCGTTAACTGTTATGTCACCTGAAAGTGAAACGTTATCAAATGAATCTGTACCATCATAGATCAAAATTTGACCTGATGAAGGAGCAGAAATATCTGAGTCTGATGCACCAGCAAGTGTTGAAGTTGTAGATACGAAAGAAAGGTTTCCTGAAGCATCTGTTGCAAGAACCTGGTTAGCAGAACCATCAGCTGATGGTAATGTAAAGGTTACTGAACTTGCAACTGAATCAGGAGCTTTCAGACCAACGAAGTTTGAACCGTTGTCTGAATCTTCTCTAAGTTGTAATGAAGCACCAGAAGTTGCACCGTTACCAACAATAAAGTTTGAAGGCGTTGGAGCATCACCGTCTACGATATCGGTATAATATTTACCGCCGATTTCGTGAATAACAGCTGATGAGCCTGAGTCTACTGACTCGATATACAATTTAGCAGAAGCACCGTCATTCGATCTATCCTGTACATACGCTAATTCGCCTTCGCTCAAGTCTGAGACTGTTGGCGCACTCGCTCCTGTACTTCTTTTAATTTGAATAACTGTTGCCATTTTTTTCTCCTAAAAAATGAATTGGGTTTAATATAAAATTTGCAAATTTCTAGTTCACATATCCCTAGAAGATCATTATCTATCTCGTCCTCTCACAATGAGGGTCGTGTCTCACTGAATGACACCTTGATTGTAATAGTATTTATAAGACTAAAATGTTCCGCCGTCTATAACAGTGGTAGTAACCCACTTATCAGACGATGCGTTATATGCCAATAGGCCGTTATCTGTTTCACTAGCATCTACATCTGATAGTTCTTGTATAGATTTAGCTGATAGATTGACATTAGTAGATGAGTTACCAATTGCAACTTGTTTTACTCTAAAGTTACCTTGACCTTGCACCTTTCCTGAGATGCCTGCTACTCTTCCTACTACACCTTTAATTGCCATACTTAACTCCTAGTTACACCTGGCGTTATAATAGCTTGTCCTTCGACAACTCTACTAGTTTGACCACCAGAACTTGTTATGTTTAAGTCATACAGATATCTGCCTGGATTTAGAGCAGTTGTTTGTGTATCTGTTAAAGACAAAGTGACCTGACCTGAAGCCTCTGAAATAGATGTAGAAAATGTTGCACTTACTGAAGAAGACGTATATGTTTTTCTCATTTGTGCAGCTGCTGAATAACCTGATAGGTCTAAAACTGAACCATCAGAGTTTGTTACATCTACTGTAATGCTGAAGTCTGAACCTTGATCTATGTAAAGATTTGCTATAATTGCCATATTACTATTTATACGGACTAATTATTTAATTGGGAATATGGGACTTTTGTATGTATTTTTTCTACTGTAGTTGGATCAGTTTTTACGTATGCTTCTTCTAATTGTTTTACAGTACCGTCTGCATCTTTAACATAAACTTGTTTAACTTCTGCTACAGGACCTATAGGTCTTCTGCTAGAATATGTTATCTGATATGTAAATGGTGATCTATGTTGATATGTAGTTTGTACAACAATGTTACCACTTCTTGTATTCTGAGCATTTGCAATATATGGTGAAGGTTGAGAAGCAGAAACCCTATATGTATCTGGCGATCTATGTTGATACGTAAATGGTATTCTATGTTGATAGAACGATGGTGATCTATGTTGATACGTAAATGGTGTTCTACCTGTTGTAGGATATGTTATAGGTTGCCTATGTTGATATGTTGTTGGTGTTCGCCCTGTTGCCTGATATGTTGAAGGCTGTCTTGCATCTCTAATAAATGGATTCTGTCTATCAACAGGATGTCTGTAAGTTGTAGGTGAAGGTTTATTTCTTATAAACGGATTCTGTTTATTTACAGGATGTCTGTAATTAGCTGATATACGATAGCTACCAATTATCGGATTCTGTCTGTTAACAGGATGTTGATAAGCTGCTGGTTGACGTTGATTTGCAACATAAGGTGATGGTCTATTTCTAATAAACGGATTCTGTTGTTGTGCAATGTATGGTGATTGAAATGGACTTCTTGCGATAGCAGCTGTCTGTGCGTTTGCTATGTAAGGAATAGGCACTCTAGTATTAGCAACTGTCTGAGCGTTTGCTGATGCACGGGCATTAGCAATGTACGGCACAGGCGTAGTACCGTTAGTAGAATTTTGTCTATTAGCAATATAAGGATACGGCTGTTGTCCTGGCGTTGCGTTTGAATTGCTATATGTTACTTGTACGGTTGGCATTTTATACTATTATTGGCCCCCCACTACCTGCATTATATGCTGCTCTTAAACTTATGGGGCTTGATGACCAAGAACCGTTGAAGTATGAAGCTATATGAAAATATGTATAATAAGTGTCTGTGCCTTTTGTTGCTTTTATTCCAAAATAAACATCATTTGATGTTAATTGTACTGGATTACCTGTGCTGTCGTATACACCCCACTTAAAAAATCTAGCAGTGCGAGTACCATTAAATCCACCCCTTGAAGTTGAACCAGACCAGAAATTATAATATTGGCCTCTGGTTTTTCCACAAACATGTGGATAAAATCCATAACTGTTTCCACCTCCTCCGTAACAATTTGTTTGAGCTTGAGTACCTGATACCGATTCACCACTTGCATAATATGCTACATCAAAATTCCAAGTATCGTCAATTATACCATTAGCATTCAAATCGGTAATAGGCATATAAAATCTATAATAAAAACTCCAACCACTATTACTAAAAGAGTTATAATGACCATACGATATTCTAAAAGCCCCTAAAGGATTTGTCTGAACAGTATTATTGTTAGCTGCAAAATCAAATTGCATATAACAACCACATTCGGTATGATTAAAACCAGGATTACCAGTTGCTAATTGAAGAGTATTCCAACTTGGTACACTAAACATAGAAGCAGTTCCTGAAGGTGGGTCAGAATTTATATAATTCGTACTACCACCAAAAGGATATACATCCCAAACAGGATTACTTATACCTGAGCCCCAAGGTTGAGGGTTCGGTTGATTAGCTAAAGTTGCACTTGTTGCTGTTGAACTTCCAGACAGTGCTGATTCGCCTACAATACCTTCATATGATGTTGGTACCTGAGCAGTCGATGGTGACTGATATATGTAAGGCGTTTGGCCTTGTGCTGAATAAGTCGAAGGCGATTGATAAATGTAAGGCGATGGTCTTTGCGCCTGATACGTAAACGGATTTTGATAAATCGATGGCACCCTATATGTTTGAGGACTTCTTTGTTGTGCTTGATAAGTTGAAGGCACTCTATAAGGTACAGGTTGTTGATTTGACTCCTGTGCGTTTATATTTGCTGGTGACTGGTGTTGATACGTAGTAGGTTGTTGTGCCTGATATGTTACAGGATTTCTGTAACTTCTTGGGTCACGATATGTACTAGGTGATCTATAAGCATAACTTACAGGATTTCTGTAACTTCTTGGGTCACGATATGTACTAGGTGATTGATGTTGATACGCAACTATAACCTGTGCATTTCTTGGGTCTCTATAAGTTGAAGGACTTTGATGTTGATACGTAAACGGTGTTTGTGCGTTTGCAGGATACGGATACGGATTCTGTCTATTAGCAATATAAGGTGATTGTGCATCGGCCTGATAAGTATACGTTTGTTGTGCGTTTCTTATAAAAGGATTTTGTCTCGATCTTATGTTAGGTTGCTGTGCGTTTCTTATAAAAGGATTTTGCCTATTAACAGGATTTCGATAAATTATTGGTTGTTGATTCTGATAAGTCGAAGGAGACTGAAACGTATAAGGAACAATCGATGGTTGTTGTCTTATATTTGGTTCTTGAATGTTAGCAGGTTGCCTTGCTATGTAAGGTTGCTGAAAACTACCGCCATTTAAATTGTGTTTAATGTAAATTTTATCTGCCATATCATATCACAAACCATAAATGTCCAACTTCTTTACCTGTACCACTTGGTGTACCAGATAGTGAAGAAGCACTAACAACTTCATAATCTAACTCAACATCATCGCCGTCTAATTTAACACCGTTTGATGTGTTCACTGATAAAGTAGCAACACCATCTAATGAATCACCTGAAGAACCTGCGTTATAAGATTTCGCAAGACCTGAACCAGCAGATATGACACTATTTACTCTATCATCTGTAAAGTATTTATTAGTTTGTTCTGATATAGAATCGGTACCTGTTGAGTTATCTGCAACTTGTAAATCACCATTAGAATCAAATACTAGTATTTGACCAGCAGATGCACTAGATGTACTACCTACATCTGTTAAATCAGATATAGCAGAGTTCATTGTTGTGTTTATTGATACATTGCCTTTAGCAGTCTGTGTGACTGAACCTGTAACTGCACCAGTCAATGAAAAGTCTGAATTATCTAAAACTAAATCTAAAGTATTATCTGAGTCATCATAGGTAACTGAAAGACCTGATTCAGTGTTTGAACTAATCATTGTACCGACTGTGTCAGCAATTCTTTCTACAATGTCATCAACTACAAAACTAGAACCGTTGTACTTAAGAACACTATTAGTATTTGCGCCACTTGTATTTACATCTGAAAGATCATCGATACTAGCAGCTGCGATTCTAGCGTCTGCTCTACCGTCTGTATAATAAAGATTAGAACTTCCTTCTGTTAAATCATCAGTGTCGTGGTTTGATAAACTTGAAACTGTACCTGTAAGATGTCCTGTTGATACATTTAAAACTGTTGTTGAACCGTCTGCTGTAATTGTAGATAATCTTGCAGTAGCATCGGTACCATTTGTACCGTTATCGATGATTGTTTGACCACCACTTGATAGAACATCACCTTTTAGATTACCATTAAAAGTAGTTGCAGTCATGTCTGTTGCATGAATGTTCTGCCATTTTAGTATACTACTTCCAAGTTCGTGTGTGTTGTTAGCACTTGGTAAAACATCTGAGTCTATTGAACCTGTGAATGATATTGTATCACTAGATGCGTTACCTAAATCGATGTTACCATTCAGTGATGATAATCCATTAACTGTTAAAGCGCCAGTAGTTGTAACTGTTGAGGCATTTAAATCACCGCCTGTAAGTGTTGCAGTTCCATCACTCAATGTACCCACGTTGACTGTTGCGCTAAAGTTTGCATTTACACCACCAGTAATACTACCTGAGTTGATACTCATGGTGCTATCAGTAATTGTAGGCGCAGTCATTACACCGCCTGTTGTGATTGTTATATCATCTTCTGCAAATGTTTTACCTGCAAGTTGAATGTTGAAACCAGTCTCTAATTCTGTTGTGTTATTTGTGTTTGAAGCATTAAGAATAACACCATTTGAGTTGTTGTTAAAGATTGAGTTTGTATCTGATAACTGCCAGTATGAAGCACCTGTACTTGCTAATGCAGTACCTAAGTATGAACCTGTGTAAGAATATAGAACGAATCTATCGCCATTTGATAAACCAGAACCGTATGTAGCACCTTGTAAGTTAATTCTTCCATAACTACCATCTGAATTTTGGCTAGTGATCTGATAGTCTATACCTTCTATTAAGTGAGAACCGTTGACAAAGACCTGAATTCGGTCTTGTACAAATTTCATCACATTGTTAAACTGATCAGCGCCTTCGAAATGCGTTTCACCACCAGTTGCAATATACACATACTCTTGGAAGTAAAATGCTTTATCTTCTACACTATTAACAGCGTCAACTAAAGTTGCTTGAGCAGTAGTTCTAAGACCACTAATATCACCCACGTCATTAGCCAACACATTATATTGTTGTCTAAAATTTTCTATAGTACTGAAACTGTCTACTGTTTTAGCCATTTATTTTCTCTTCTATCTTTCTAAGAAGTTCCTTAACTTCGGTTACTTCTTGTCTTAAACTATTTATTTCCTTTTTCTGAGAAGCAATGATTTGTCTTCTTCTCATTACCAATTTAAACTGTTCAACATCTGTATTGATAATTGCTTGTGAACTTTCTTCTCTAATTAGATTTGAATGTCCTTCAACCTTTATCATGCTAATGCTATACATCTAAGACCAGAAATTATTGGTACTTGAGATGTGTTTGTAGCCTGTCCTACAATCTTAATTACAAAACCTGTAAATTCAGGTAAGTTGTCTGCTGTGTATTCGTATTCTTTAAAGTTTCTAGCGTCTTGATCAATAGCTGTGTCAGGACCACCAGTTGAGTTAAAGAATTCAAATCCTAAATCATCTACTGGTGTATCTTCATCGTTTTTGATGAGTTTGTATAAAACTTTAATGTCTGAGTTAGGTGGTCTAAAGTTATCTGATAAAACTTTCAATGATGTAGCAGGATTCTTTAAACTTACCAATCTTGTTGTGTATACCATTGCGTTGTTATCGCCATCTGGTTCTGTTGATGGTACGTAAACTTCACCATCTGATAGATCGGCAGCAGAATCAATATCATTAATTCTGTTCATAATACCTAGACAACCAATTGTACCTGTATCAATGTAAGGTGATACGTTTGGATTTGATGATCTCATTTGTAGTAATAATCTAAATGATCTCTGGTTACCCATTCTCTCTAATTCGTTGAGGGGTGATGCAACAACACTTGGTCTACTGAAGTAAACGTTATCGTTTAATTTAATAAAGTCATTTGCAGTTCTTCTTACATATTCAGTATCTAAGTTTGAATCTTCTGGTGAACCCATACCTGTTCTATTAATACTTGAGAATATTTGAGTATTATTAAATGTTATAGAAGGTATCATTGTATGAATTGCATCATAATAGATGTTTCTTGTACTTCTAACTTGACTACCACCGCCATCTACACTTTGAGTTGCAACAAAACTTGTGCCGCCTTCTAAGTCATAAGATGACATTACAGATGTTCTAGGTAGAACATTAAATGAGTCTATACTATAATCTTGTAGACTCTCGTGTGTACCGTTAATAGCTGCAACTGGAATACCACCCAATGTGTTTTCAACATTGGTGACACTTACTGTAAATGTTTGACTGTCGATTGTGACTGTAATAGTGTCGTTCACTGCGTAGTCACTACCTGGATCAGTAATCTTAATTGAGTTTACTGCATCTAAATCTCCAGCGTCTACAACTACTTTGACTTTAAGACCTGTACCTGTACCACCTGTTACAACAGCATCATTACTTCCACCAGTCTCGTATGTCTGTGCTGTTACGGCAGCACTAATAGCACTTGGTGTGCCAATCTCTACTACGCCATCTTCTTTATCGCCTTTCACGCCTGCTATTGTTACGTGTGAAGTTGTTTCGTACATACCGTGTGAGTAGTTTAATATCTTAACATAACTTTGACCAGCAAATGTTTGAACTGGATTCTCTTGTAGTTTTACATCTCCGATAAAATCGTTTTCAAACACAACTTCTGCAACTTTTGAGGTATCGAATTGTGCAATCTTAAGATTGAACTTGAGATCGTCTGTTTGTTCTGCTGTCCATGTTGATGCGTTTTGTGATAAGAACAATGAACCAGCATATGGTTGTCCTGAAATTGTTTCACCAGTAATTAAATCGTTTTCGCCCATTCTGGATATGAAACATTCGTATTCGTTTGAGTTTGATAAAACTACGAAACAGTATTCTTTACCTTTCTCTAGGTATACAGGCGAATCAAATGTAAATGTTGTAGCACTTGAACCGTCTTCTGAAATATTAACTTCGTTTGGATTCTTAGATACTGTTGAGAATGGTAATACTAACTGACCTGGATAACCATTCACCATGTTTCTAACTTGTACTGACACTGGTAGTGCATCGTCTTTAGTTCTAAAGAATAGATCAACTGAAGACAACATCATGCCACCATCCATATCTACTAAGAATGATTCTGCTAATGGATCGACCCACTCTGTCTCACGCAATTCTCTCTCATCGAATATTCTAGGAATTCTAGGATCAACGTCCCAAAAATCTCTAGGGTCATCAATAGGCGGTGGTGACGGTATCGGCGTACTTGTTGGTGTCGGCGTTGGTGTCGGTGTCGGTGTAGGCGACGGTGTAGGCGCAGGAGTTGTTGTCGGCGCTGGCGTCGGCGTAGGTGTCGGTGTAGGACTTGGTGTAGGCTCTGGAGTCGGTGTTGGACTCGGTATAGGTGCCTCAGTAGGTTCTGGTGTAGGTGTAGGTGCTGGAGTTGCAGGTGGTTCTGGACTTGGCTCAGGTGGTGTACCTGTACCAGGTGTTACGTTTAATAACTCACCTCTTCTTACTATTTGTCTCTCAGCAGATAGCCTTTCAATAACTACTCTACCATTCCTTGTTGATACAATTTCAGTTTGTGAAGCTTGTAATAAACCTTGTGCTTGATAGATTGCATTACCTCGTGATGCTGGGTTAGAAAGGTTATTTGAACTTGATGTAATAACCATTTCTCTAGCACCAGTTGGGAATCTCTGGAATCTATCGTTAGGTAAACTGAATGTTGCTCTTAATCTACCGTTACCATCTGTTTTTACTATTTGATCGTATGATGTACCACCATCTTTACTGTACAGTGTACTGAATGGTTTTACATATGAGTTTACATCGATACCATCAAAGAATACGTAATGGTTTGTGTTTGGTTTTAAGTTAACTGCATCTATTTCAATGTCTCTTGGTCTACAGAATGGTACAATTGTGACACTAACAATTCTATCGTTACGTGTTTCAACTAACTCTTCTACAACCGATGTTCTAACACCTGTTCTGATCTGAGACTCAGGTGTTTCTGTTACATTTCTTGTAACAGTAGTATTAGGTGTATATTCACCACCTTGTGAAGGATCACCGTTCCAAGCTGCTGGAACACTTGATAATGTCTCTGTCTCTACAACTGTAGGTTCACCTACCCATGTAGTCTGCCATGCGTTCCAAACAGTGCCTAATGCGTTTTCGTTCTCTGCTAATATTGCATCGAAGTTGCCTTCTCTGTTAACTCTTACTTCTGGTAATTGTTCTGTGTCTTGCCAGATGTCTGTCTCTGGACTTAGTTTAACGTGACCAATAAATGCAAACACAGCGTATGGGTTAACATTTAATGACCTAGATGCCTTATTTTGATTAACAAATGATCTTTCTGTATATGGTAATGTGATAATATCACCAGACTTCTTATAGTTACGTGACAATGCTGAGTTAGCAATGATATCAAAGAACTGAGTATGGTGTTTAGGTCTTAATTGACCTAGTTTTGTATCGATAGCACATTCATAGTCTGGATGTGAAACATCACCAATCTTATGACCTCTAAAGTTATCTACTAAGAAGCCTGATTTATATCTGTCAAATCCGTCTGCATCTAAAATTTGTTTTGATTGTGTATCTTTTTCTAATAAAGATAGTGCTGTAATTCTTTCAATGTTTGTAAGTCTTTGGTTTATTCTACCAATATCTTTCATCGTATATCTACGATGATCAAATTGTTTTAAATTGATTTCTTTTAAGTTTGATGTGTAAGCAGGTATGAACAATTCGAACATTTCAATTGCATCATCTAACTGATTTGGTTTTTGAGGACTAATATCAGGATAACCAATAGAAACTTCAAACTTACCATTTCTAGTTAAGAATACTTTATCAATTCTAGGTACATAGAAATCTATATCTGCTGTCACTGAAGATGTAGGCATTGGACATGAAATTGTTCCATTGTCGACATCGTTAAACACCCTTGATGTGTATACAAATGGTGCAGCTGTTACTTTTGTATTATCTGATAAGTTTAATGGATCGTTCTGATCATAAGCATTTGTATCATCATCTTGGAAATTAGTGCCAGGTAAAAAGTCTGTTGATGGTCTAAAGTCTACTGCATCTGATAATTCGAACTTACCGTCTGGTTCAAAACCACCTAAGTCTACTTTATTTGGTGAGTAATTTGGTATATCTTTGTACTCAACATCAGCACTGTTATAAGAATTTACTGAGTAGTAATCTCCTGTACCACCTCTACTAAACATGTCAAAGATAACAGTCACAGGATTGTTAGGTGCTGATCTACCTTGTTTTAAAACTAGTTTTGAGAAGTCATAATAACCATCTCTTTGGCCATTGTCTAAGAAATAGTTGTTCTTAATGTTTGGTGAACCTGCACTTAAGTTTGATAGTACAGCGATACCTGAACTTGTTTGGCCAACAATTGTCTCACCGTCAATGAAAGGTATATCATTTAAGTATACAAAGTATGATGTGTTTGTATCACCACCCCAATTGATCAATAATGCTCTTGCTGTTGATGATTGACCTACAATCTCTTCTTTTAATGCAAAAGAACCTGAACTTATTGTTACAGTTGCGTTTGGTGGTGTTGCCTGACTATTTGAACCTGAAGTTGTGCCTGGAACTGCCTCTAAAACTGCATGTATTTTATAGACATCTGGTACACATAGATTCAATTCTTTGTGATCGTATGCAAGACCATAGAAAGGTTTATCACTATTAGATGATCTAAATGAAACTGATCTGAATTTTTCTAAAGCTTTTGACTTTACAGCAGGTGCTGTTCTCTTAACAGTATAAGTTGCTAATATTTGAGCACCTGATCCTGAATCACTGAATGTAACATCTAATGAAGTACCTGGTGTACCAAAAGTTACATCGTCTGCGACTAACACGTCACCTAATGCTACGACATCACCAGTTCCGTTTAGTGATAATTTAGTAAATTGATATTTGTCATCACCAAAGTCTGAGAATGTTTCGTCTGACTCTTTTGTCAAAGTGATTGTACCATTTGACATTGAGAACAGTCCTTGTTTTCTGACTTCTACTGTTCCTGTTGGTGTTACATCTGAAACGTAATCTCTAGGCCATGCAAATATATTTGATGTCTGATCTTGGTCTGCAAGTTTTGCTCTTTTTCTGATAACTGCTACTTGTGTTGCCGCTGAAGGTGTCACTGCACCACCAGCTGTTGTAACTACATTTAACGATGTATCGTTAGTAACAACTGAAACTCTATGTTCTGTACCATTAACAACGATATGATCACCAACTTTTACTTCTTTAGTAAACTGTGAACCAACACCTTGTAATTCATTTGTTGAGCCATTAAATGTACCTAAACCAGATATTACTGATATATCATCTAATACTACATCGGCACTAAAGTCTAGTCCTACGCTAGCAGGTGAAACTTGACCGACTGAGTGAGATTGACTTACATTAAAGACCTGAACACTAGTTGATGCTACTGCTGATGCAGTTCCCTTACCTCTAACTGATACATTATTACCTGATACAAATTGTCCTACTACATCATGTAGATAAATGTTATTACTATCGACATATGCAACAATACCTGTTGCGCCTGTAATATCGTCTGTTAGTTTATCACCGTTAGCATATAATGTTGAGGTTGCTGTTGTAACTCCAACTTTAGTAAACATTTTAATATCAAATAGATATAATTGATATTCATCTGTAGCTGACTCATCAAAATGTCTAACTCTTGCAAAACCAATATTCTCTGCACTACCACTTAATGCTGATGCAGAAGATTTAGGTAGACTGTAAAGTTTGATTGGTTCGAAAGCATTTGTTGAAGCTGAATCACCAATTTCTGGCATTCCATAAATGTTGTTGATTTTTAATTTATTACCTATTCTAACTGGTGTTGATGCGTTAGATAGTTCTGCTGTTGTTCTTGCTTTATTAATTGTTAGGTTTGATGTACCTGCTTTTTCAATTTCGTATCCTCTAACATAAGCTTTACCAGCAGATATCTGCATGATAAACTTCTCTTCTTGTCCGCCTTCTGCTATTGGATAAAACCCTTTGTTATCTGAAGTTTTTAAATGTTCTCTGAAATTACTAGTAAATGGTCTTACAACAAAATCGCCATTGGCATCAAAGGTTCTTCGTGCCATAGTATTTTCTATTTCAGAATAGATTGGTCTATTGATTGATAGTTCAATGATACCATTGTTAACTCTTGCTAATTCAATGAAGTTAACACTTGTAGTATCTGTTAGTGCTACTTTAGATAATGTAAGATCAAATTTTAATCTATCGGCACCAGGCGCATTATCGTTTGATGAGCCTTGTGCATTGTCTAAGAGACTATTATCTTCTGTTGATGATATGATAGTTTCATTGATAGAAAGACCAACTCTATATGAAGGATTACCTGCATATTTTTCTAATACGATAAGTTGTTTGTCTACCTTTACAAAGAAACCTCTTGTAAAAACTACACCTTCTGAAATTTCTGCAATTGAAGCACGACCAGTTGGTGTTGATGATTGTGATAATGTTTTAAAGTAGTTGTTGTTTGTTGCTACAGCAGAAGTTGATCCAAAACCGTCAGCTGAGAATTCTACTTCTCTTATTTCTTCTGAACCTTTGAATATAAAAGAACCATCGCTGTCTGTACCTTGTGATAATGCTTTTACAAATAGTGTTATAGAATCATCTTCAGTTTCAGCAGTTGATGAAATAACTTTTGCTACTACACCTGTTGTTAAACCTTGAATGAGTTTGCCGTGAAAACTAGTTCTATAAGATTCTACGTTTAGATCGCCGTTTGCATTTGGATTTGAATTTTGTACTTTGACAAAATAGATGTCCATGTCAATGTTTGACTGAGCACCTGAAACAATAGAACCTTCTTTAAAGAAATGATCACCAAATTTCTCTACCTGATCTTGTAGAATAGATTGAGTTTGAGTTAACTCTCTCGCTTGAATTGGTCGACCAGCACGATACAGAACTTTATGAAATTTCTTGTCTGCATCGTAATCATCGTAATATGGTGTAATATTTAGATCCGTTTTCTCTGACATAGTTTTAAATTTTATTTAATGTTGTTTAAAACAACTAATTACATTTCAATGATCAGTTTGATATCTTCAATCTGATCGGCTGCCCTTGACACAGGACCTCTATTCTCAACATAGAGAATATCACCAGTAAATCTTCTCATCTCTGGATGATCTGCATCTACACCAGCGGCATTCACTGAAGTTACAATTGAACCAGAAGCATTGATGTAAATATCATCATTGTTTTGGAACAATATAAACTCACCACCGCCATTTGCTATCGGTTGATAACTTATAATATTACCTGACTTAGATACAACTCTACCAACTGCTGTTGATGCGTTGTTTGTTGTACTATCTGTTATAATATCATCTACTGATATACCTGAAGCACTACCAACTGTAATTCTATTTGTTACAGTCATTGTTGATAGTGTTGAAATAGCACCGTCTGAGTCTTGTAAAGGATTTTTAATTAGACCAATTTGTCTAAAATCGTTGTCTGTTGGGAAATCACCTGAGCCTTCGCCAAACTCTAATCTTGAGTTTACTACTACGAAGTTACCGCCTAGTTCGTCAACTGGATTTGCACCATGACCACCAATTGGTGACATTACAACGTGAACTTCTGCACCTGAACCTGATGCTATAGGTGTAGCAGCTGAGTCATCTACGATGTTTGCATCGATAGTATCTAATGATGCACGTCTGTAACCTGAACCGTATGATGATGAATCTTTAAAATATGCATCTACTAATTCACCTGAGTCAAATGATAATGTTACAACAGCACCTGAACCGTCACCTTGGACTGGAATGTCACATGTGAATGTACTTGAACCTCCACTTGTCGCAGTATAACCTGAACCAGCAGATTTAACAATATATCTAAACACTGCACCGTCAACCGCATCGTTTTCTACATCCCATTGAGCAGAACCGTCATCGGTTGCTGATGAACCGAATCCACCGTTTGTACCGATACCAGCAATTCCTGATTTAGCACCGAGAGTCTTTACAGGAATAAAATCGTTAGTTACAAATTTAATAACATCTGAGGCAGTAATTTGATACATAAATTTCCACATATATCCGTCTGAGGTAGTTTCAGGATCAGTGGTACTAACTGAAGTTGGTTGGTCTGTTGAATTAACAGGATTTACACCGCTATAAGGTGTTTTTAAACACTTATAGACTTTATATTCGTCTGTAATTATATAACCCTTACCATCAAACCAGTTCACTATTGAACCGTCTGAACTTGAAGGTACTGCTGTACCTACACCGTAATCGTCTCTATACTCGTCATATACTGTACCTGATGTCCAGTCATATCTTACAAGTCCGTGTGATACATCACCTGAAGAAACTTGTTTAAGAGCAATCATATTTGATTGTGCTCCTAATATTTCCTCTACTGAATTGTTTGGACTTGGTGGGTTATTATCGTCAATTGATGAATCATCAGCATCTACCCATGCGTGTGATCTACCAATGAATATGTAATTTTTAGAATCGCTGAAATCTGCAACAAATTCTTTTGCATTGTGCGTTCTAAAATTCTCTAAAATTATTGCTGCCATTTTTTTGTAACTCCTCGGTTATTTATAAACTATTTATAATGCTGCTAGGGTTGAATTGGTAACTTTTGATGAAGAAACATAGGTAGAATGAGCTATATTAGTTCGTCTGTTCGCATATAGAGGTAATTCTGCTATATACATTAACCCTAATAGGTTATCTAACTGACTAATTCTTAGTCCTTCACTCTCGCTAGTTTCATCCAACATGAAACCTCCGCCACTTTCTAAAAGTATTCTATCACCAAAGTCTGGTTCTGTATTGATATTGTTTACAATATTTGATGCGTTGCCAGATTCTTGGTGGATATGATATGCTATCTTATAAGTTTGTTGATACGCAATCTTATTTAGTGATCTAAATGTAGACCCTATAGGAGCAAAACTATGTAAGTTACTACCTGAACCTAATCTTTCGTCTGTTATTGGATTGCCATCTTCAAAAATCATTCTATCACCATTTTCCATATAGAAGTATGGTTCGTACATTTCTGCCGATCTTTCAGTTACGAAATACTCTGGCATTTCTGGTACAGTTTCATCTTCTAATTCAACTACTAAACCACTTATGTCTTCATAACCACTTGTTGCTGGGTTGTATGAATCAGGATCATTAGGGTCACTTAATTCGTAAATCTTTGCATGATCTTCAAATACGATTCTTGGACCAACCTCATCTCTGTTTTGTGGTTCATGGTTTAGATAGTTTCTTGGTTCTTCACTTCTAAAGAGATTGCCGTCTTCTAATGCTATTCTTTCATCTAAGAACTCTGCAAATTGGAACACTGTACCTTGATCTGAAGGTCTAGCACCAATTGGTGACACCGCATCTTCTTTAGTCATAATCAGATAGTCTCTATCAGTGTTGTATAAGTTTAATACTGATACTACGCCATCTAATCTTGGTGATCTTTGATTTGATATTGTTATTTCTTCTGCAACTGGATCATGTGCTATATTTTGATATTGTTTCTGTGATACAGGATCAATTGCTGAAATACCACTGTACCTTGATCTAAGTTTAGACTTAAGTACAGCACTAATTAATGTTCTTACTGAGTTTATATTTAAATGTCTGTTTCTATGTGACGAATCTCCATACTCAGTTAATGGTTCTGTGATTGCGCCGTCTGTTCTTGGGTCTGTACCTGTTGTAGGTATGCCCGCTTCATCTAAGTTGATTTGCATTGCTAAATCTTCTAACTCAGATGCTGTAGTATGGAATAATACTAATGTTTCTTTCTTAGTAGATGCTTTAGCCTCGAATGCCTGTTCATTTTCAATATAGTAACCATCTTCTGTTAATATTTTGAACTTTCTTTGTTTTACATTGATAAGATTAGGGTCTTGACCTGTATCTAAGTAACCTAGTGTTGCATCATCTGGATCTGCATCTTCTAATAATAAATGTTCTGAAGCATAAGTTGTAAGTAGTATAGTTGGTACGAATGTTGTATTCTGAATACCAAGTGTGTTTTTAGGATCGACTGTAAATCTTCCGTCTCTATCGTCTTGTACGATGTATCTATCAAGTGCAACTTCACCAAAGAAAATGTGACCAGATGGATGGACTAAATCTTTAACTGCCGATCTATACGCATTGATTGATTCACCAACTTTAATCACATATGAATGTGATTGATAGAATAGACCATCGTGTATGTTAGTTGTATCGCTAGATACATAACCTTTATTGCCGAAGAAGTTATCGTTTATTACACCTTCACCAGCATATTCACCTCTTGCTTCGTATGGGTCATATCTCAATACTTCAAAGTATTGTCCGTTTGCATAATCAATAAATTCGTTTTCAGCAAATGTACCACTTACATTTGTAAACTTAAGTAAATTTCTTTGTTCATCAAATGATATTACCTCACCTGTTGCACCAGATTTTCTGCCAGTAAACGTTACACCTTTTGTTAAATCAGCTACAGCAGTTGGATTACCAATCAACATATTGTAATATGAATCACCGCCTAAAACTGCATGTTCATCAAAGTTATAACCTTGTGATGTGATTCTGATCTTGCCAACACCACCGACCTTAGATGACCAAGCAAATAGACTTGCACCTTCACCTGCTGTGACTGTTGATTGTTTAATTGTGCCTTCTGTACCAGAAGAAGAACCTGTTATGATATCTGAAGTTACAAAGTGACCTATATTAGATTCAGTCTTTTTAATTACAAGTCTTTTGTTCTTTGAATCAATACGTGATATAACACCGTTTGCAGTAGCAGCCTGATTGGTTACAGTTTCACCAACTGTAAAACTATCGTAGTTATCTACATAAATGTAACCACCTGGAAATACTCTAGGTAGTGTTTGATATCCTGTACCACCTGAAGTAATTGCTATTCTTCTAATTCTCTGATCATTATCTGGATTATTACCATCTTCGATCATGACAACTGAACCATTGACGCCAGTTGTTGTTTGTTCTAAAGTAACTCTAGTAAACTCTGATATTAATTCAACTCTTTCACCACCAGCAGGTGTTGGTGATGTGTCAAATACCACTCTATCTAAAAAAATTGTATAGTTTTGTCTGCTCTGTTCTATACCATCTACAAACACTTTAACTTGTAGACCATTCAGTGCGATAGGTTTATTATTTAAATCTCTTGCACCTAAACCACCAAATGTAGTTTGACCAGCAGTTGCAGTAAATTCGTACTGATCAAATGCTGTAGCGTTTTCTAAAATAAGTTCGTCACCAGTAGCAGCTATTATCGCTTCTGCACCAGCACCCTCTGTACCTGCTTCTTCAAATACAATAATATCGTTTGCTGAATAACCTGTACCTGCATTTTCAATGTATATGTGTTCTATTGGACCTCTAGTCAATTCTGATACAGTTGCTACTGCATCTATTTCACTAGCATCTACTTTTGAACCTGTGAATCTAATTTGATCGTTTAGATCATACATTGATCCAACTCTTGCACGTTCAAATAATAACCCACCGCCCATCTCTGATTCGGTATTTGGGTTACTTTCTGTATAACCAGAAGAGGCATTTCCTGATTCGTATCTTAAACTACCTGAATTGTCTTCTAATTGAAAATAAGTGCCTGAGTCATCTTTTTTGACTTGAGATATGATACCTGTTAAAGTACCTGTATAAATTGTGACACCATCTCTATCTACAAGTTTAACTTGTTTGTTTGGTTGAAATGTGCCTCTGTGTGTTCTGGAAATTGTAAGTTGATACTGTCTGTCTATTTCAGATATAATACCAACCTTTTCAACGATTGCTTCAGCAACTACTAAAGTTGCATCATCATCGCTGTATTGTAATATTTTGTCAGTCTCTTTTGGCACTTGGCCAACTGACATGATGACATTACATTGTCTTTCTTCTTCGTACTCTGACTCTGAAGCAAAGAATGTTTCTTCTATAGGATATCTAACAGAAGAAGATTCACCATATAGAATTCTCATTAAGAATTGTATGGACTTTTCAGTACCTTTCTCTTTGTATAAAGTACCTATGTTCTTTAATGTAAGTCTAGGATTTTGTGTGTCTCTCAGATTAAGAGACGGTATAAAATCTTTTTGAAAGTATTTTAAAAATGTTTCTAATGTTCTATCAATATCAGAATAGTCTAGTAATCTATTTGATGCGACAATACTATTTTCTTTGTATGTTTTAACAACACCTGTTTGATTGCCTGATCTACCAACAATAGTTTCACCTACTGTGAAACCATTTCCTGATATTGTATCAACTAAAAATGTTTTATCATTTATAACTCTAATCTTAGCGATTGAACCACTAGATTGACCATAAATGTATTCATCTTTAGTAAAAGGGTCTGATTGAATATCAGACAATGATGAGGCGTTGAGAAGTATCTTTGATGAGTCTGCTTCTGGATTGCCTGCAAAAGTATTCTTTTCAAAAAGGATGGCACCCCTTTCTTTCTGAGTGCCGTCCTCTAATCGAATGCCGTCTAGTGCTTGAATACTATCAAGCACTAGAATTTCGGACTCTAAGTACTCAAAATACGCCTCTAAAAAACTTTCAAATACAGGTGCATCTTCTCTTAAATGATCTGGTAAGAGAGATGGTAACCTCGTTGATAGTCTGTCATAGACGTGATTTTGATGAGACATAATTAGCTAACTGTTACTGTGCCTCTACCGCCAGATGCTAGATGGTACCATAACGAACCAATACCAATTAAAACAACTGAAGTATCAGATTCTAATGAAACTGAATCAGTAGTTGTACCAGTATTCCAACCTGTTGCGTTAACGTTTAAGTCTTGAGCAACGTTGTCATCTTTTCTGACAATAATTTTAAGTTGACCTTCATGTGAAGGAGCATCTAAAGTCATAGAAACTGCTGTACCACCACCGTAACCAGTGAAGTCAACAATTGATACTGCTTCTGATGCTTCAATCTCTGTTGAAGATTCATCCAATGTTTCAACATCGTTAAATGCTAAAAATGATGGAACATTATTGAATAACCTTTTTAAGGTCATGTTCTTGTTTATAGGTGTTCCTGAAGGATCGTCAACGATGTGAAGTAAATCACCTTCGTTAATTTGTGCTTCACCTATTAAACTAAGCGCTGTTATTTTTTTATCTGCCATTCTCTTTTCCTCCTATAATCCAATTGAATGGGAAACTACTCACGGTAAATTCCGTGACCACTTTATGCATATTAATAATTTGTGTTGGATGTAGAAGTGTATCCTACACCAGCACTACTCTCACCACTTGCGATGGTGTCTACTTCGCCGTCTACGTTTATATCATCGACACTGATATCAATTAGAGAACCTCTAACTGCAACAACATCGTTGCTAGAAGGTAGAACTGTGAAGTCGATTGAGGTATCACTATTGGTTGTACCAGTGATAGTGATGGCATCAATCGTAATCTTTCCTGTACCATAATCTATGGTACCTGCCTCGTAATCTTTTATAGTTCTAACACCAGAAGCTAAAACATATCTTCTGATCTTACCTGATCCGTCATCATCAAAGAAATGATCGTTGACTGAATCGCCTTGTACTTTGAAACCAGATGATACTAAAATACCACCACCTGCTTTATTGTGTCCGTCATGAGGATGGTAGAAACCATTTCCAAATTTGATTTCTAATCCTTTTTGTTTGTTTAATTCTACCTTTTGAGATTTTCTCAATCTAATGTTTGTTGAGTTAGATAGAATCGATCCCTCTGATTCATCAATTGCTTTGACTAATTTTGAATGTCTAAAGATTGAATCAAAGTTACTTAAATTTGTATTGTCGAAATTTACGATAGCAGCTCTAACTACTGATTTCATTTCTCCAATTGAGAGTTGAGTAGCACGTGAATCGTATTTAAATACAGTTGTTACCAGAATCTTAACAATGTCTGCATCAACAATTACTGGTTTAACTGTAACCATGTTTAATGCATTTAGTTTTTTGATAACATCTGCTTTTTCAAACTCAGACAAATAATCTGAGTTTTGTGGTTTAAGTGACAAGAAGACTTTACCATAATCAGGTGGATCGTTATCTTCACCACCCCAAACTGCAACTGCATCGGCGTTTGGATAGTATTCACTTACTTTTGCTTTATAGTCGTTCAATGTGACCAATCTGTTTTGTGATGTGTAGAATTTTGTTGCTTTAAATTTAATAGAATCTATTGATTCTTTTTCAGCACCACCTGTTGCTTCAGTTACAGTTGTAACAGTAGCACTTATAAAACCATTGATTGGTTGTGTAAGTGTAAATCTTTTGGCACCCTCAGCATGTTCTAAATCAACTACTACATAAACTGCATTGATGATATCACCATCTAATAGTTGATTACCAAGAACACCATCACCAAAATAAAACTCTACAAATCCTTCTTCGTTTTCTTGTGTATAAAAAACTTTAGATGATGAAGATATCGTAGAAATACTTTTAGCATCTACATACGTTTCTTCAACACCGTTTGAAATAACAGTGACTACTAATTTACTTTTATCAACTCTTTCATTTGATAAAACAAACTTTGAGTTTTTAATTTGTGAATCAAAAACAAATTGATCTGTTACGTATTGACCTTGAACAAGTTCTATATTATTCCAATTGAAACTTTTATTTGATCTTGTAGGAGTGATTGATGATGTGCAAACAAAATTGTATGCTACATTGTCATAGATAGTTGTGAATTGTTGACCTCTTGATAATGTCATATCGCTTGGTGTAGGGATTGTACCATCTGCGTTAACAACATTATCCATTTGCATATTGACATAAGCAGCTGATGCCTTCTCAGATGCAGGTACAAAACCTAAATCTTTAGCACGTGATACAACGTTCTTTCTCAGTTGTGCTGAATCTAAGAACATTTCTGAAGCTGCTATGTTTGTATTGATTGCACCGATGTGAGATGCATATGCTAACATGTCAATAAGAACTGACATGGTCGAACCTTCGAAGTTATAGTCTTTGAATAACTCTTGTCCTTTTAAATATGATTTAATATTACTTACGATATCATCAAAATCTTGATCTGTTGTATTAATTTGTGAACTCTTTACTGCCATTACCTTACCCTACTTACGGTTAATTCTATGTTTTGTGCTCTTGATGCATTTCTGATTGTATAAAAAATTCTAACATTCATCTCATTAGTATCTTCATCATTCAATCCAATTTTAACGTTGTAGACTCTTGGTTCGTACAACTCAATCATTTCTGCTAATCTTTTAGCAAATTTTTCTTTTGATCTCTCAGTACGCAACTCAAATAGTTGATCTCTAAGAGAGGCACCAAAGTTTGGTTTAAAAGGTCTTTCAAATTTATTTGTTAAGACTATGTTACGGACCGATCTTTTAATTGCATCTGTATCTTTTTTAGTCATTATATCACCAGTAATTGGGTGAGCAACAAAAAGAGCATCAAGATCAGAATATGATTCTTTTACTGCATTAACTTTGGCATTTGGTTTTAGATACTCGGTCATCTAACTATTTATACATTTCCTTTAGTGATTATGTTGATACGATTGAAATTAATCCTCTATTTGGTGCTGTGTCGAAAATCACCAGTCTCAAAAGTGCATTTATTGAGTAATCTTCTGGTTCAACTATCTTGCCACTCACATATACTGAGAGATCGTTTACACTTACATCACTAGGTATACTAAATTCTGTTTGTCCTGAAGATGCAAATTCCTTATTAGTTGCTACTGCGTATACAGTCTTGCCTTCTCCAGCAGGACTATCAAGTGTGATAGATCCATCTTCATTTTCAGTAAAGTTTGATGTTCTCTGACCATCAACTAAAACGTATTTGTTTCCACCTGTGCCTTCTGGTGTAAACGTAGTCTGCGACCCATTTGATTTTAACAATCCACCAGTCAATGCTAAAAGACTAGCATCTTTGATTGTTTCTGGATGAATAGGTTTTGGTAAAGTCGCATTACTTATGTTGATTGCAAAAGGGAATCCTATTAGATTGAGTAAATCACAAAATGTAAATGTTAAGAATTCAAAGATTTTTCCTAGACCGATTGCATCAAAGAACTTCTTCACAATCTTTACCCATTCCATTAATAACTTCTTCTGCCAATTTTGTTTGAAGTCTTCTAATGCTAGTTTGAACTCCATAATTTTCTCTTCTAAAGATGCAACATTCTCATCAATAAACCCACCAATAATACTTCTAACATTAAAACCGAAAAGACTAATATCTTCGATAGCACTTAATATGTCTGCATTAATTCTTGCCAATTCTTCTTCGAGTTTTTCTCTTGCTTCGCCTACTGCATTTTGAACTTTCTCTACTAACTTGTCTCTTTTTTCTCTTAGTTTTGCAATTGCTTTTTCAATCTCAGCACCCACATCTAAAGTAAACAATGCAATTAGATTAGGCAGTCCAAGTAAATCCCATATTTCATCGAACATGTCAATCAACTTACCAAAGATACTATGTAAACCGTTTGTTAGTAGTTCTTGTATTTTAGTTTTGATATACTGCCATGTCATCTTTGCTTTCCACTCATTACATAATACACCAAAGTCTGCTTTGAATCCTTGAAACTCTTCGGCAACCTGTGCAAAGAACTTATCAACATCTTCTGCAATTTGAGTCTTGATTCTGAGTTGTTCTTCTTTAGTAAATATCTTTAGAAGATTGATTTCGATGCCAAGAACAGTTATATTAAAATCAAAAGGAATAAGTTTTGAGATAATTTCCATTATCTTCGTTGGAACATAGAGATGTAATTCCTGTAAGAGTTCAGTGATGGCATCTTTTGCTTCTTTTTGCCAATTACGAATAGTGCCTTTTTGCCAATACGGAGATAGTATGTCTGCTATCTTTTCCATGAACTCAGAGATTTCATCTGATATTTTTTGTAATTCTTTTGCTACGTCTTCTGTTATCTCATCTTTCTTTTCCACTAAAAAAGATTTAATTTCACTTGGTATTTGTGCAATCTTATTGATTGCATTGAGTAACTCTTCTTTTGTAGGAAGATTAAAGATATCACCTGGTGGGCATGGAAATGCCGAGGGGATTTGTGGTACATCATATGTTGGTGCTGTAGTCATTATGAATTAAGTTTAACAGTCTTACCATTTATGTCAACGAGAGGTGCGGTGATAGTCGTTGATATACTTGATGAGATTTTCATTGCTTTATCTGAATGTATGTCTGCTTTTCCATCAATATCAATTTTAGCATCACCACCGATATCGATGGTAGCATCTCCTAAAATTTTAACATTACATTTACCGCCAATGTATACATTATCGTCTTTACATATGACCGTATAATTATCGTTGACAACTCTATGTACTTCTGTTCCGTCTTTGTGTATCTCGTAGAAAGTACCTGATCTATGTGAGACTGCTAATCTCTCACCACCCACTGAGTCATCCATTTCTATCATGTGACCTGATTCTGTGTGATGAACTTTATTAAAAGGATACAATGTCTTTGAACGATCTGGTTTAAAATCACCTAAATTTGGTAGATCATCAAATTGAGTATAGATTGCACCGCCCTTAGCAAATCTGTTAAGATCGGATTCATTTTCATAATCTTTGAGAGGATAATATGGTCTTGTACCATCAAACAATTCGCTATCAGATGATTCTTCTATTTTACTTCCTTTACCTTTGTAATCTATCTCTAATGCTTTTGGTAATCTTGGAGAATGTTCGATCTTTAATGTTAGTTCGTTGCCTCTTGACGGCAATTCTGGTGGGTTTAGACCGTCTAATGTACCAGAGTAATCTGTTCTTCTAGGATCATTGAAGCCTTTGTCGACTGATCTATCTAACAATTCACCTGTGATAGTTTCTTTATAACCAGTCTGGTTAATACCCATGTTAACACCCATGACTACGAAGTCTTGCATGTCATCATCTCTAAACATACCAAACACGGTAGAACCTTCGACTAATGAATGACCGTGACCAAAACCTGAAAATCCTATAGCAGTCGTTGGTAGAATAACTGTAGACCAAGGCAGATCGGCAGAAGCTAATTGAGTTTTGTTATCCGTATGTACACTATGTACACGAACTCTAACACGACCTATCTGTAATGGGTCGTTTCTATCTTCAACTATGCCGTAAAAAAATCTAATCATCGTTTATTGGTCCTTCATAGTTATCAAGTGCTTGGATATCTTCTATTTTGTTTTTGTAACTTTCAGGAACTACCATTAGATTCATCATACCTCTATGTTGAGATGGTGTTACATTATGTACTATTTTAGTAATTAGATATCTGTTGTCATTTAAAATATTCTTATCGCCAGACACTTTATGTTTAGGTAGAATTAGTGTTACAATCTGTCCTGCCATTATATCAGTTCTCATAGGTATAGTTACTGAAATGGCAAATTGAGATAAAAGATTCAACATAGCATTTCTTTCTAAAATTGCATTGTCTCTGAATTCATTTCCAACTGGTTGTGTCTTTGCTGAATTTGTAGTATCGTCAATTAACTTAGCCTCGTCTGAGTATGCATTTGTAGGATTTACTCTATACTCGATGTGACCACCTGACAAATATGTTTGATGTAATGGATAGTCAACAAAGATTTCTTGCGCTTCAGCTGTATCACGTGAAACATCTGTACCTTCATGTGTTACTTCAAAATCGCCTGTACGTATCATTGCAAATCCTGAAAGATGAGAGTCTTTGTTTTTTTCAAAATTTTCTTTTAGATCAAAATAGTATTCAGCATCAAGTTTTCTGACAGGATCGTATGTTATTAATTTTGAAGAATATGCGCCGTCCTCTAAACCTCGAAATGTATTTCCGCTCTCTTGTGTATAAAAACTTAATATCTGAGTCGATAATCCTTCTGGACTTTCTGGTGCGTATTTTTCTTGGTCTATATCTGCGTTTCTAGGATAAAAAGTAAATGGTATCTCTTGTTCAAACTGACCATTTAACATCGAACCTAATGACATGAATTTAAAACCGCCATTTAGAGAACTGTATAAGAAACAACTATTTTTGTAAGGTCCTTTTATTTCAGGATCGGCATTGTCTACACAATAATTTATTGTTTTCATAATAGACCAATTTGTTGGAACTATTTGTTGTACACCTTTTGTTTTTTCCCACCATTCTATTTGATATTGTCTTGGTAGTTTTTCAAATTGAGCATCTTTGTTTAAAACCTTCAAAAGTATTTCAGACATTGAACCCCTCAACACTCTATTGATTCTAACTTTTCTACACGTAAATAATTTTGGATCGACAAAATTTAATACATAAGTTTTAAGTTTTAAATCTACATCGTCTACATCTGATACGCTGAAAACTCTAAAAGTTCTGTAGATAGAGTTCTCTTCTGTTGTGAATCCATCATCTGATACAACCGTTTTAACACGGTATTTGATAGTTAAACTTTCTTGACCTGTAATTTTATAATCTTCTAAAATTCCTAAACCATCTGCAACTGAAACACGACCAGAGAGAAAAGGACTATCGATAGATTCAAAGATGGTAATATCAGTAACTAAATTTCTGATATCTACTGATTCTTGTTCTTGGTTGGTTAACATGACCATTTCGACAGTTAACTCACCTGGTAGGAAGTTTTGGCTCATGATGACATTACTTGTTCAAATTTTTTGACTATTCCATTTATTAAACTTGGTTTTATAATTTTAATTGTTCTTTTTTCTTCGTTATGCTCATACTCGTGATCATAGTTACTTACAGCAACGTAATCAGTTGTTGGTACATTTGTTCTTGTACCATCAGCTTTTTTATAATAGCTTGGAGCATCTCTATGATCAATTACACTCTTTGGTGTAAAACTAGCACCAGATATTTTACCTGTTAGCGTTTCAGTTGTAGTGAATCCTTTTCCATCCACTACGATTTGTTTTTTCTCAGGCATTAAATGTATAATATTGCCTTTACCAGAAATACTGGTGACATCTTCACCTAGTAAAAACTTGGTGACTGCGCCAGTAGCTGCATTACGTGATACTATATCTGTAGAACTATTGGCTGTTATAACTAGACCATTGTATTTTGTGTTTATATACTTTTCAAAAGTGGCGTTGTCTTTATGCCAGTCGTAATAGTTCTCAAAGTCATTGACCAAGAAAAATGTCCAATGCAAGTCGCCACTGCCATACAGTTTAGTAGCTAAAATATCTGGTCTCTCACCATCAACTATTTCATATTTTGTATATTCAACAATTGCGTTGACTGCTTCTTGTTCTATTTTACTTTTTCTAAAAAAGTCTTTTATACGAACAACCTTACCTGAGTCTAAGGTTACTTTGATTTCGGGAAAATTTTTAAAGAATTGTTTTGCCATAATTATTATCCGTTAGGGTCTGGTGCAAGGTCTGTCTCTGTATCTCTTATAGAATCTTTTAGTAGTCGGCCGCCACCGCCTGCTCTAACTACATTGTAATTCTGTTGATGTAAAATTCTAATTTCTTGAAACTGAAGTGTTAAAGTGGTTTTGATTGGCATACCGTCTTCATATGCAGAAAACTTTTGACCGCCAGTATGATCTACCTGTGCGTTTGTACAAACTGATGGTAAAAATCCGTCAATTTGATCGCCAAGAGGACCACTAAAACTTATATCAAACACATTAGGATAATTAAAGAAATTTCCTTCTTCATCAACATTTAGACCTGCTTTTTTTGCATCTTCCTGTTCTTTATCACCAGCAAAGAGTTTTCCTGTTGTTACAGCTGGTAACATTGCATATCTAAACGTTGTAATAATTTCTTTTACTTGACTTGCTTCTTCTTCTGATCTTGGTAAGAAGTCAAATGTAAAATCCCATGTTCTAAAACCTAGACCTTGTAGTAACAATTCTTTTTGAGGATTTGATGCTCGACCTTGTTTTAAATTTGTAAGTCCACCTGACAACTCATTCAACATATTGATGGCAAACTCTTTACCTACTTTCATACCTTGATCTTTCATAGTACCTAAAAGGTCGCCTGAACCAAAGGCGTCTGCTATTTTAGAAATTGCTCTTTGAAATGTTCCTATGCCTTCTTCTGAGTACTGTACAGCTGCTTGTGAAATTAAAGTATCTGGTATATACAAAGCAATTTCATCTGGCATTGTAAACTTAGTTTCTTCATCACCAATATTAACTCTTGTATCGGCACCATCTTGTCTTGGTCTAATATCAAAGACTAAGTAGTTAGCTAACTCATCATGATAAGGATAGACCAAACCTTTCTCCGCCATTTTAGGTGCTTGTTTAGCGTCTGTATTGGCTAATGCAACTCCAGACAAAGATTTTTCAAGACTTGTTCTTCTTTTATTGATTCTGTTTTCTGCTTCTTCAACTTGATCTGCTAATTGATCAATAGCAGTGTTATAGTTGATAGCTTGTATTTTAGCTGCTACCCCTTTTAAAGAGTTTATTGAACCTTGAATCTTATTGAATTTTTTGATGAGTTTATCGATATATGCCATGTGTTATAAATACCTTGAAAGTCTTTTAGTTATTTATGTCAAAAAAACCATATAGTGGAAGGTTTAAACCCAAGAACTATAAAAAATATAAGGGTGATCCAACAAGGATATTTTATCGATCTCTATTAGAGAGACGATTCATGGTCTATTGTGATAACAATGAAAGTATCATTGAATGGGGTAGTGAAGAACTTATCATACCTTATAGATCACCTTTAGACAAAAGAGTACATAGATATTTTCCAGACTTTTATATTAAGTATGTGAATAAACATGGTCAAGTGATAAGAGAAATCATAGAAGTTAAACCGCACAAACAATTGTTTCCACCAAAAGAACCTACTAGACGTACTAAACGATATTTAACAGAAGTAAACACATACATAATAAATCAGGCGAAATTTAAAGCAGCTCAAGAATACTGCGATGACAGAAAGTTGAATTTCAGAATACTAACAGAAAGGGAGATTTTACCTAAAAACAAATGAAGAAGCTTTACGTTTTTGATTTAGACGGCGTCTTAATCGATTCTCTACCAAATATGAAACTATCGTGGGGTATTGTACAATTAAACCACAGAATAGAAATTCAATTCGAAGAATATGCCAAACATATTGGTAAACCATTTAATGATATACTAGAAGAAATTGGTATACACCATGATCACGTTAGTATTAAAAAGACTTACGATGAAATGTCTAACACTATGTTAGATAAAATAGAAATATATCCAAAAACATTCGAAGTATTAGAAGAACTAAAAAACAGAGGTTGTAAGATTGCAATCTGCACATCTAAAGATGGCGTTAGAGCAAAAACAGTATTAGAGTCATTAGGATTTCCTGAGTTTGACTTTATCTGTTCACCTAAAAAAGGCCTCAGAGGAAAACCTTCTCCTGATCAACTACTAAATACTATTGCATTTTGTAATATCGATCCCAAAGATACAGTTTACATCGGCGATATGCAAAGTGATTGCGAATGTGCTCAGAGAGCAGGCGTAGATTTTATACATGCAAATTATGGATATGGACAAGTGAAATGCGAAGTCTCAGTGAACCAAATAGAACAACTCCTCTCACTGTAGGGTTTATACCTGCAAGGTGGCACTCGACTCGTTTTGAGGGTAAACCTCTAGCACTCATCAATGGCGTACCAATGATTCAAAGAGTCTTTGATCGGGCTTGCATGTCAAAAAGACTTGACACTATTGTTGTACTAACAGACGATGAACGTATTAGTCAATACTGTTCAATCAAAGGTATTCGTTGTATCGTTGTTAATGAAGAATGCAAGACTGGTACAGACAGGTGTTCAAAAGTCTTAGAGTTAGTAGACGGTACACATTTTGTAAATATACAAGGTGATGAACCTTTGATCAATCCAGATGCGATTGATAAATTAATAGACTCACACGATGACAATATTGGAGTAACAAATGCTTATGTCGAAGTTAAAGATGATTACAAACTTCACGATAGAAACGTTGTTAAGACTGTTCTTGGTCTTAATGATACTGCCATTTATTACTCTCGCTATGGTATACCGTTTACTCAAAAAGTAGAAGTGCCATTCAATCAACAACTAGGACTGTATATGTTCAGTAGAGAAAAATTGGAAATGTTTCCAAAATTGAAAGTTGGTCCATTAGAAAGTGCTGAATCTGTAGAGATGTTAAGATTCTTAGAAAATGGTTATGATGTAAAAATGGTCAAAGTCGATGATGAGGGTTTATCAGTAGACACACCAGAAGATTTAACAAGAGTGGAGAAATTTATAAATGCGTTTAATTGATGATGTAGTAGAAACAGGTATTAGCAAACACGAGAAGTTTAAACACTTCTTTTTAGCTAACGATGATCAACAAGGAACTATTCTTAATGAAATGAAAGAATGTTTCGAATGGATTTGTGAAAACAGACGTAAACCATATCTAACAACTTATGGTGAACTTAAAGATAAACATCTGGTTGGTGCAGGTAATTATAACTACAGTCATTTAGTAGACTACGCTACTTATCTAATTAAGGGTATCGTATCAGACGTACCTAATTTAACAAAAGAAAACGGTCACTTGTTAGAAGGAGAATTCTACAATCACTTCTATCATGCTTGTAAGATATCTTGGTTGATCAGCCAAGAACGAACAGTAGGTCTTTACTCAACATTACAAAGTAAAATGACAAAAGAAAACCAAATCTTTTTCCATCCAGGTATGTCACGTGTTCATGCTTATTTACAAATGGAAGCATTAGACAAAAAGGTCATCGTTTGGGACAATTACAACAAATTTGATACTGAACCTTTATCATTCGATCAATGGATGGATGTGTTCTCTAATACGCAACGTGATAAGTTTGGTGCAAATGTTGATGGTGAAATTTTAGAAATGCATGTAGGCGAAGAAAGAAGCGATCTTATCGCAACGATGTCATCGATGAGAGATATGTACAAAAGAGAGTTGCCTGTTTTGAAAGGCAAGTGTGATGATGAAATAACAGAATACTTTAGAACAGAAGGAGAAGGCGTAACCGTAGAAACGAAGAACGATTACGTATTTCAGAAGCAAGATTTGAGATACTTCTTAGAGTTATTTCCAGCAACACAACATATCGTAGAACATGAGTCGTTTACCATCAGAAGAGATTAGAACTGACTATCATATTCATGATGTCGACCTAGAAGAAGCATTTTACAATTGTATCAGTGTACCAAGACTCTGTACTTATAGAGATTTAAGTGATTGGGGATTTGGTATAAGAGATTACACTGATCATAATCTATGTTTATTTGTCGAAGCACTTCTACGAGACATAGAAAACGAATGGGAACCTGGCGATCTCATATCCGCAAAACAAAATCAGACCAAAGCATTTCACGCACTTAAGATCGGTTATCTAATTAACGAAATAAAGACAACTGGACTCTATTCGCCTATTCAAGGGTTGTACAAACGGCCTTTTACGCACTTCAAAGCACCTAAGTTGCCATCAACACAAGGAATTTACATACATCCAGGAACTGCTCGAGTATATGCAATCCGGCAGACACGTAAGTTTGACGAACCTGTGATCATTTGGGATAATACAGGTGAATTTTCACGTTTTAAAGAGTTAAATTTCAATGAATGGTTGAGTATGTTTAAAACGGAAAGTCTAGCAAGAAATATTTCTAATATTATCATCGAAATGCACGCTGATGAGTCAATTAGGGGTATTTTAGACACTTCCAAAGAAATTCGAGACTCCTATTTGCGTTCCAAGCCGATCCTTAGGGGTGACGTGAGATATAACATTCGTGAATTATTCGACCTCTCAGGCGAGACAGGAGGCGTTGTAGTCGAAACAAAGGGTACATACGTCTTTAGTTTTGAAGATTTACGTTACTTTTTAGAATTACACCCCCAAAACAATAGAATAATAGACACGGAAAATTTTACGATCAGCATAAATAATAGCAAATGAGTCTATTAAAGAGATTAGCTGAAGAAACACCTAGCGGATTGCGAAGACGATCAGCTGATGCCATGAAATGGCTGACGAAACGAATTCGAAGACTAAAAATATCCTCAGATAGATTCTATACGAACACACGTCAAGGGACACAAAAAACTGCTAGACTTCTTGACGGTAGAATGTACTGTTTCTTTTACATAGCAAAGTATGAAGAAGTATTGCCTTACTATGATACTTTTCCATGCGTATTGATGATAGAGATGAACTATGCAAATAAGACTTTTCTAGGTTTAAACTTGCATTACATACCACCTCGTTATCGTGCTAGATTGTTAGATGAATTATTCAAGTATACTAACAATCAAAACTACGATGAAACAACTCGTATACGTATGACTTATAAAATATTAAGTAGCGTCACACGTATGAAATATTTCAAACCTTGTTTAAAGAAATATAGGATGGACCATATTCAAGGCACAGCAATGGAAATTCTGCCTGAATATTGGGACATAGTTGCAATGTTACCACTTGCACAATTCGAAAAAGATACAGTCACAAAAGTTTATGCAGACAGTTTAAAGGTATTAACATCATCATAGGATAAAAAATGGCAGAAGATTACAATGTAGACAAATACGGAGAAACCGTAACTACAGCTAAGAAACGAAGAAAACAAAGAGAAGAATTAAACATAGATCGTCTTAGATTTAATTTTGATCAAGGTGCTAGATCAAATAGATTTCTTGTAAATCTATTTTTACCTGAAAAATTATCAGGTTTTAAGTTCGAAGGTATTAGATGTATCAGCGCCACATTGCCTGGTAGAACATTAGAAACAACAGAGTTTTCAGAATATGGCGCAACAAGAAAGATGCCATTTCAAACACAACATGACGAAGCTACATTTACATTTTTATGTGACTCAACGTTTGCAGATAGATTTATAATAGATGCTTGGCAATCCATAGTCTACACAGGTTCAGAAAGTACAGGCAATTCTGCAATGCCTATTTTCTCTTACTATAATGATTATGTTGGCCAAGTAGAAATTACACAATTAACAAGAAAAGGAGATAGTGCTTTAAAATATACATTGTACGAAGCATATCCCGTAGCATTTGCAGCTCAAGAATTATCTTGGGAATCTACAGATGAAATTATGAAATTTGAATGCACTATTGCTTACAGAACGTTTGATGTTTCATATGAAAAACCGTCAAACGTTAGCGGTCTAAATAGAGGAATAAGAGGCATTAGTGCTTTAAGAGATTTACTCGGAGTTTTTGGTAATAAGAGTAAGACTTTAAATAGATTTGAAAATAGACTGAGAGACTTAAGTGGTCTCTTTGGTTAATTAGGAGATAAATTATGGAATTACCAATACAGGCGGCGCCTAAGTTTACGACTACACTGCCTATTAGTCAACAAGAAGTGACTTACAGACCATTTCTTGTTAAAGAACAAAGAAATTTGTTATTGGCAAAAGAAAGTGATAGTCAAAAAGAAATATTTAAGGCGCTAGAAGGAATAGTTACATCTGTTTCAGACGGTTCTGTTGATGTCAAAGAGTTAACAACAACAGATATAGAATATTTGTTTTTACAAATAAGAACAAAGTCTATCGGTGAAACGGCTAGTGTAACATTCAATTGTGTAGAAGATGAATGCGATGGCGAGATACCATCAAAGTTAAATCTTTTAGACGTAGAAGTTGTAGGCAACTACAAGGCAGAAGATAGAGTTCAACTCACAGAAGAATTGTTTGTTGATTTAAAATATCCATCTGCCCAGCAGTTAATCGACATCACTGATACAAAAGATGAAGAACTGCAAAACAAAAAAATGATGAGGATGTCCATGAGACGAATTATCGACAGCGAGAATGTTTATGAATTAGATGAATATCCTGATTCAGAAATAGACAAGTTTGTAGATAGTTTAACTGTAGACCAATTTAGTAAAATTACTAAATTCTATGAAGACATTCCAACATTGTCGCTTACAACAAAAACTGTCTGCCCTAAATGTAAGGATGAAAGAGTTAGACAGATTAAAGGCTTACAGAATTTTTTTTAGTAGCCCTTTCACATGATAACTTTATAAGTTATTATAAAACAAACTTTACTTTGATGCAGTATCATAAGTACAGTTTAACAGAACTTGAGAATATGATTCCATGGGAAAGGGAAATTTACCTAAATCTTCTGAAAGAACACATTGAAAAAGAAAACGAGAGAATGAGACAGGCGAATAGTAAACGTAAAAGGAATTAAAATGAGCGAAGTAGACAACAGAAACGAAGTCAACATTGATCTCGAAAAGTATACTGATCTAATGTTAAAGTTAGATGATGCTAACGACAAGATCAAAGAAATGGAAGAGATAACCAAAGACCTCAAAAAGGCAGCTATCGAAGCAAAGCCTAAAGAGAAGTTTTCACTTGGTGCTCTTTTCATGGATGACAATGCAATTAACGAAAAATCAATTATAGGTTTCATATCATTTGCAATGATGGTTGCTTTTGGTATTGTTGACCTAATCACAGGTCTTAATGGCGTAGACTTAGTAATATCAGACACAATCTACACATCATTTGTTGTGGTAACATTAGGGTCATTTGGTATTGCAGAAGCTGGTAAAGCATTCGGGAAGCAATAATAAATGGCGACATTAGCATTACCAAATCCAAATCCTGGTGGCGGAAAAACATCTAAAGCATTACCTGTTACAATCATAGATGCTGAATTCACAGTAGTCAATGAAAAAAATGGTAAAAATGGTAAGAAAACAGATGATACCAACACCGTAAAAAATCAGAAAGAATTCTTTAAGAACTTCCAAGAAACTATGAAGAAGGCGTTTGAGCCTTTTAAAGAAGGTACTGATCAAATTAAGGGTGGTGTTAATGAATTGTTTGGCGGAGGCGGTGCTATGTTTACACCTCTGAAAATGTTGTTCGATAAACTCAAAGCAGTCTTTGATATTATAATGGGTCTTGGCAAGATTCTTGCAGTTCCTTTAAAAGCTATCTTTAAAAAGAAAGACAAAGATGATGATAAGAAACGTAAGAAAGAAAAGAAAAAAGACATAAAGGATAAAGACAAAAAAGACGCTAAAGCAAGAGGCGGATTATTAGGTGGTATTGGTCGTTTACTATTGCCAATTCTAGGTTGGGGTCTGTTACTTGGTGCTTTAGTTCTTGGAATCATGGCGTTGTGGAACTATTTTAAGAAAGGTGAGTTTGTCACTGGTCTTAGAAACATGGGTTACAATATTTCTATTGGTATAGCTAAAGTTTTTGGTAAAGACGAGCTCGTTGAACAACTTCAACAAGAACAGATAGCAATGAATTTATCGTCTAACAAGTACATGGATGATGTTGGTGAATATCTAAAAACAACAGCGAAAACCAATCTCGAAACAATGAAACGAACAGGAGCATCCGAAGAAGAAATTAAGGCTGCAGAAGAAAGACTTCGTAAAGGTGAGTATACAGATGAAGAAATGTTATTTGGTTTAAAAGAAGCTTTTGATAAATTGGCAAGAGATGGTATTATAGGTCCTGAAGAACTTGAAAAGTATAGAAAGAATATGTTCGCAGACGAAAGAACAGGAGTCATTGGCGATGTCATCACAAGAGAATATGATCCAGAAGGACAAGTTTTAAGAGCAACAGAAGAGGTAGTCGATAGAATTAATGAACAACAATTAGACTCTAGTACCGAGATTGGCAAACAAAATGTTGAAAATATCAGTAAAGTTATAGAAGAATCTAAGATAGATAATGTAGATGTTGAGGCCAGAAATATTGATGACAATTTAATTATGCCTGATACTTTTGATGGTTATTTAACTCTATCAAATCCAGATGGTTCACCAGTAACAGAAGACCAGTTCTTAAACGATGCATCTTTCGACAAATATCAAGCTCTTAGATATAGCACTGGTTATCAAGTTGGAGCAGATGGCAATGTAATGATTCCAATACACGATCAAACTTTCTCAGTGGCAGCAAATGACAACAATCTTGGAATGTTCACAGGCGCAGGTGATCTTAGTTCACCATTTGAAAAAGTAGAAGGTGGTGGATTTAGAATTAAAACTGTTGAAGAATTGGCGGAAAACCTTGGTACTCAAAATATGAATCTGTCACTTATGTCCGCAAATAGTTCACCATATGGTGGTTTTGGTATGAGTAGTTTAGATGATGAATCTGACGAATCGAAACTAAGGAGAGCACAACAAATTATTGACAGGGCTGAAGCACAAATAGACAAACAAATAATGGATAGCGTTAATCTCCAATCATATGAAGGTGCTGTTGAACTTACACCTGATCCAGATACGACATATGGTGAAGGTGTATTTGCAGCATGGCAAGAAGAGGCAGATGCTTTGGGTCCTCAATTCTTAACTATGTTGAAAGATATGCAAAACTTTAATGATTGGTATGCAAAAAATGGTGATGCATGGGATTGGACAACCTCAACAGACGAACAAGGAGAATTTGATAGTTTTAAAGATTCTCAAAGAGAAATTAATGACACTATAGAATCAATTGCAGCTAATACAGGCATAACCATAGAGGAATTATATGAAGCTCTAGGAAATTACGCTTCTGCTAATGATATTAATGCTACTAGCGTTATTCAAACTAATAATACCAATTACTCTCAAGGTGAATACGGCAATAGAGTTTCACACTTGAATTCTGCCTTATTTCCCAAAACAGCTAGTGATTAATCTTTATATTTCTGTTTTCTAGGAATTACCTTAGTCTTATCTTTATGAACTTGGGTCTTGCCATGATCTGGCGTTACCTTACGAGTGAAGATATTATCCCACGCCTGAGCAAACTGATCGTTTGAAATGACCTGTGGTCTTCTTTTACTACCTTTTCCCGACATGTCGCACCAAATCAATTAAACGATTGGCAAATGCCCACTCGTTATCGTACCATGCAACAAGTCTAAAGGTTCTTGAATCTAAGAACTGAGTTTGATTCCAATCAACGATACATGATCTCGTATCATGGTTGTAGTCTGAACTAACTAGTGGTTCTTCTGATAATCCAAAGAACTCAGGACATTGCACTTCTCTTAATCTGAGATTATCTCTAATCTCTGCCTTTGTTGTAGGTCGTTCTGTTCTAAATGTAAAGTCTAACATAGAAACGTTCTGTACAGGTACACGTGTTGCAAATCCTGTAAGTTTGCCTTCTAAATGTGGTAGTATCTTAGCAACTGTTTCAGCTGCACCTGTTTTTGTAGGTATGATATTGTTTGCACCTGATCTTGCTCGATACTTATCTTTATGGTGAGAGTCTACTATAACTTGGTCGTTGGTGTATGCATGAACTGTATTCATAAAACCATGTTCAAGTCCAAATGTCTCATCAATGATATCTGCTAACCATGATATACAGTTTGTAGTACATGATGCATTAGAGAAGACTCTATCGGTGTCTTCGATTGTTTTGTGATTGATACCATAGACAATGGTCTTGTCTACGTTAGAAGCAGGTTGTGCTATGATTGTTTGCCATGGCATATTTCGAAACCGATCTCCGTCTGTAAATGCACCTGTACATTCTATAAGTACATCACAATTCCATGGTACAAGACTAGGGTTTCTTTTAGAGTGATACTCAATGTTTAAATGATTTGAATTAGCAACAGGATAATTCTTATCTTGTATTCTAAAACCACCTTCAGGCAATGCAAAGACATCTTTGTTAAATCTACCGTGTGTAGAATCGTACTTAAGTAAATGTATATTGGAATGTATATCACCTAAATCATTTACTTGACAAACTTCTACGTCATAATCATTTCTCTCGTAGATCGCCCTTAGGACGTTTCTACCTATTCGACCGAATCCATTTATACCTACTCTAATCATAATCTATTTGTCCAAATCAACCACCAACGAAAGTATTTTCTTCCCTCACCATATGCAGCTGATTTAAGTTTATTGTAGATCACTATCTACGTCTATAACCCTTTTGTTGAGACCTCTTAGCCTCTAACTTACGCTTTCTTTTGATAGCTTGATTCTTCTCGTTTCTCTTCACTGAAGGTTTGACATAATGTTCTCTGTCTCTCACTTCTTTGACGATGCCTTTCTTGTCACATAGTTTTTTAAATCTACGTAACATACGATCAAAAGGTTCAACGTTCCTAGTCTTAGGGTGTTGCCTTGGTTTTACACTTGTCATAGTTATATTATATTAAAAATTGTTAGTTACTGTCTAGTGACTTTTTAAAAAAAGGTGTAGTCGCCCCAAACTGTTACAGCAGCCCGCTCTACACGAGATATCCCGCTTTTTCACGATATCCTTACCCATACTGAGTTCCCCCATTTCCACGGTCTCAGTCAAGTAGTCGCTTTCATAGGACACATAATAAAAAACGACTACTCCCTATTCCAAGAAATTAGCTATCAGCTAACTTCTTAAAGTAATCCATCGCATCATCATCTGAACTTTCTCCGACAGATGCTTCTGCTGATGAGATTACAGGCTCATTTGCAACCGCTTCAGTGTTGACATTAGACCAAGGCACTTCTTCTAGGTCTTCTGCAACTGATTCAGCAGTTGATGTTGAGACGTTACCTGAGAGACCTAGAACTCTGTCTAGTTTCTCTTTCAATTCATCATAGGATTTGAATTGATCAGGTGATATAATCTCGTTCAAAGAATTCAGTGAAGAATATATAGTATTCAACTGAGCTTCATCGTCAAACAGTGGCATTTGAGTATCGAACTCTGACTTGTCATAGTTCCAATAACCATCAACCTTTCTGATTTTGATTTTGAAGTTCGCACCTTCTTCTCTGAGATCAAAGGGGTTAATAGCACTCTCATCTTCAAAAGCAGGTGAGATTGCTTCTTTCAACATTTCGAAAATCTTCTTACCATATCTGTATAAGAAAACTTTACCCTCGTTGTGAGGATTCTTAGGGTCTGAAACAACATAGATGTTAGACACATAATGAAGTCTACGCTTCTGTTTACGTGCAATCTCTTTGTTGGCTTCGATGCCTGTATTCCACAACTGACTGTTGTAGTCTGACACAGGGTCTTTTTTACCTAGAGTTGTCAAAGACTTCTCTATGTACCACCCACCAGGTCCTTGGAACCCATGGTCGAAGTAAGATGCCCATGGCATTTCTTCTCCTTCAGGTGTTGGTAGGAATCTGATGATTGCATATCCGTTACCAGATTTATCTAATTCTGGTTTCCAGTACTTATCATCATCGTAGGATTTTGTTTCACCTTGAGTTGGTGAGGCAGTTTCCATTGCTGCCCTTAGTTTATCTAATGATGTCGACATTGTATTCTCCTATAGTATCGCATTGTATTAGCATTGTATCGCATTGTATTAATCTAAAGATTCTTCGTCTGGTATTTCGAGTTCGAGTTCAATGAAGTCATTTTCGAAGCCGTGACCAAGAATCCACCTATCACTACTTTCATAGTAATCAAGTTTATTATACTCTATTTTTTCGTTTTCATCTAGTGAGTTTTTCCAATAAAAATCAATATCTGGAAACTTCTTTAATAAAGCAATAAACTGAGAACGTTGTGCTGTGTACACACGTTCCTCTTTGGTATATTTAGGTAAATAATTGTATCTACCTTCATAAACATTACCTGGATTATCATATTGTAAAGCATCAAATCCAAGTAAGCATACCTCTTTATGACCTTGTGTTATAGCATGACCTACAGCACATAAACCTGTAAACATGTTCTTGAGCAGCGGAATATTATACATAACTATGTTGTTTCCGTGAGAGCTGGATATACCCACGAAGTCAACATACGAATCATTACCTTGTATTATAAATCTATCGTGTTTCTCTAAGTCAACATCTACACGGATATCATTGTGCGAATATTCAAATCCTGTTCGCATCAATTCAAGCATTTCAATGCCATGTATCTCCCATGAACCCACTGCTATCTTATGATCATGGTAATAATTATTTAACAACACCTCTCTTTGAGGTGCTAAGTCACTCACAAACAGTAAATCAGGAATGCAATCTTGGTAAATAGCATTACAACCCCACCAGTGATCTAACTCATTAAGATCATAGTTGAGTCTACTAGGTCCGTTACCTACTATTGTGAGCATAATTTAATTAATAGTTTTTTAAACTTATCGTAATCGTATGATAAGAATACTTTGTATTTGTCTATCTTGTTCTGTATATCAGGATAGATTATAGTTTCTGATATAAGTTTTCTCCAGTCTGTACTATAGTTTGTTATTGAATCTAGTATAGACATTGTTTCAATTGATATGTTATTTGCTAAGTATTGTTTCAGAAGCCATGGATGACTTCCATTTTCTACCTTCAAAACCTCTTGTATTTTCTTCTTTTCCAGGATCTTTCCTACCTCTGTTTCGAACATATACTTTAGCTTTTGATTACGTTTCTTCCATTCAGTGTAACGTTTGTGTGCATCTGGTTCTAATAGATCACCAACCCAATAGTCTTTGAATGAAAGATTCGCAATATAGAAATCTTGTAAGTCTCTATTATACTTACGTGCTAGTTTACCAAATTGAAACCTATCGTTACGTTTAAGAAATGATTTGAGATCAGCTTTGACTTTACCATTGTACTGAATGAAGTTATAACTGTCGGTATAAAAGTGTAACTTTATACCAAGATACAACTGATAAGCATCAAAACTATCTCTACTATTCACTACTTAACGATCTTACTATCTGGTGTTACAATTGAACCTGTAGCAAGTTGGTGTGCTTCAGTAACCTTATCGTTTGATTTACATACGAAGACAACTGTACTGAAAGTTGCTTCGGTTGGATTCTCTTCACCTGTAACTGCAATCCCTTTAGCAAATCCCATTTGACCTGTTTCAGGATTAGATAAAATCATACGAGGGTCATCGATCACTAGACCTTTGTCTGACCATTCTCTCATTTTACCAACGTATTCACCGCTAACGGTTACAACTGATACTACATCACCTTTTTTCATAATATACTCCTAGTTAAAAAAAGAAGAAAGAGACGCTCTCGTTGTTTTGCCTCTCTCTATTAGTTTAAGACCTTTTGCCTCTGCCTCTAGTTTCTCTTTAAGAGGAGTTGAAAGAAGTCTTTTTGCACCTTCTGGTTCTATGTTATTTGTTTCACATACTTTAAGTATGGCACTCATAACATCTGCCTTGTTTCCTATTAGTAGACGTTCTACTTGTTCTGTAAATTCTTTTTTGCCTATCACGATAATGGTGCTCCTTGAACTTCATCGTAATCAAAGTTCTCAATCCAATCCATCATGACTCTATAGTATGCATAGTATGTTGGACTATGACCATTCATATCCATACCTTGTCCATCTTCTGAATAAGGAGTTTCTAAGTAATCAATAAGTGCTTGACATTCGTCTAAGTGAACTTCGGTAAGTTCGTCTTCACTTCCTATTTCAAGATACTCTAACATACTGTCATATGCATTATCGTATGCTTGTTGATGAATCCAATCATCTGCTTTATGAAATATCTTACCCCAATTCCAATCTTGTTTTAGAGTAAACTTCTCTTCGTTATAAAAATCTGCCATTAGAATATCTCCTTATCTGTTTCTTCTACTACAATTGGACCATAGAATAGATATTCACAATCATAGGTATCCCAATCATTGTCCATGAACCAACCAGTTCCTTCGTCTTCAATATTTTCAATTAATGTTGATCTTTCATCATCATCGCCATCAAACTCTAGTATTTCAACATCGAATGAACAACCATCCCAACATTCTAAGAACTCATTTTCTTCAAATACTTGTGGTTCAAACCAATCAGAATCTCCTTGAGTCATTGCATCTGTTAGCATTTCGACTTCATCTTCATTCGTTGGTGTGATTAACCACTCACCGTTTCGCCACATGGTTTCTGTTTTGATACGCTTTTTGGCATCTTCACCATAGGCATCTGCCCAATACTCTAACTCATATACACTCTTTTTGTTTGCACATGAGATTTCATAAGTCTTACCGACTTCAATTTTCACTTCACTCATAATTACTCCTACGTAAATTTACTTTCTCTGAACCAGAGATTCATAGCATACTTCTCACCATACGTAACTGGTAAACCAGCGTGTTGAGAGATTTCTGCCCTTTTATTAGTTCGTGGTTCACAATTGAACCACACTATCATTCGACCTTTTTTAGGTTGAACGTTAATACCAAACTGATTAAATCCTGTTTCACCACCTTTGTAGCCATCGTTTAGATAACACAATGCAGTTAACATTCTTTGACCACCTCTGTCCCAATGTTTTGTTTTTTCTTCTTCTGTAAATGCATTATAATCGAATGCATCGTAGTGATAATGATATTGTTCGCCTTCATCATAATATACAACTTGAAAACTCTCAGCGTTTTCTAATGGCATCTTTACTGTTTGTGCTATACGATCTCCAACTCTTTGTGTAATCTCACTATGATCATGTTTTAACCATGCATATGAATTAGTTCTTGCATGATGCATACCTGCAATAGTAGATGCCTTTTTCATTTGACTTACAGATTGTGTAATGAAATGAGCACATTCTTCTTCTGTCAAAAAATTATCTACGATTGAAATCCATGGTTGATCATACTTTGCTATATTAATCATACGCCGTATAAATTCTCATATCTCTTTCTGAGATCCCATAATTGTTCTACGTAATTTTGTGGGTCACCAGAAAACAACTGAAATCCTGCTTGACCTTCAACAGCAACGAGAGCATTAACTTCTGGAACTTCTATGCCTGTTAACTCTTCTACCATGATAGCGTATGCTGTCATTTGAATCATCCAAGGTGTAACTTGATCATCTGTCTTCATCTTAGATGATGTTTTGAAATCGATAATAGATAACACGTCTTCAAATAAACCAACACAATCAACTCGACCTGCCATTTTAAGATTGACAGAATATAATGGTGCTTCAAGTGCTAGAGGTACAATACTATCTAATACAGGTCGAATACCTTTAAACATACCTTCTTGGATAATATCATCAAACTCTATGAACTCTTTTTCTCTTCGAAGATAGTCTTCCACTAATTGGTGAAATGCCGTACCTCGTCTAGCAGCTCTATTAGATATAGCATCTGCTTTATCTTCACCAATTCTCTTACGCCACAATTGAATGTGTTCTCTTGTAAGTAAACTTGTAACTGTTGTGACACTTGGATATTTTTGACCTTGACCATCTACATAGAATCTTTTACCGTCTTCTTGTATTGTGTCTAAGCTGATACGCTCTAGATCATCAAACTCCAGTAATCTGGTCTTAATTTTAGTCATACTCTATCCTATTATGATTTGTTCTGTTTGTCGATATGCTTTCTGACAATCTGTTCACTTTTTCTTCTCTTAAGTGACTTGTTGCCGTGACTATCACCTAGTGGTGAGGCTGGGTGTGCTTCACCGATTTTAGATAAGACTTCACCAAAACCACCAACATTATGTTTAGTCACACCACCAATAATACTTGGTGCTGATATCAATTGTTTGATGTTGGGGTTGTTTTCGAAAAACTCTTCTCGTTCAGCCAACTTAAGAAACACATCATATGTTTCTCCAGTATCGTAATTATGTACTGTATACATTGGCATTATAATTGTCCTGCAAAATGAAGAGTTTTCTCTACCTCTTCTATTACGTCTTTTTCTTTATACCAAAGACCACTATACATTTGTGTAGAGTCGTAGTCTGGTTGAATGTCTGATCTCCATTCTACAACATAACGTTTATAACCGAACGGTCTCTCTGAAAAAATACGAACACTACCTTCGCCTGTACTATAGTTTCGAACTAGAACTCTCATGCTGTCATAAACCTTGGGACTGGTCTGTTAGTCCACTTTGCAAAATCTTTTTTGTATTTATTGTAGTAATTTTGATACGCTAGAATGACGTTTGCATTTTTGACATCATCTGGCATTGCAGGTGGTGGTGCTGTAAAACGTCCATCAGGAAGATTATCTGGTGTATCAACTAGAATGTCTCTAAGCAATTCGTCTGTCTTATGAACTTTACCATATCGATGTGTGTACTCATCACACAAAGCACAAAAGAGTCTGTACAAGTATTCATAATTGCCTTTTGATTTACGAGTCCAGACAGCAGTAGGGTGATTGATATGTGAAGCTTTGTAAATCATTGCTTCTTTATAAGCACCATTTAATCGCCATCTACGAATGTTTCTACCATTCTTAGTTTTATCCATATACTCAACACCATCTAACATACGATGAGCAGTTGACATAAGTTGAGCATATTCTATGATCATTTTGACCACGTGTTTGTCGCAGTGCAGTTTAGCACATGTAGTAGGTTTAGTGTCTAAGTAAAATAAATTCATTCTTCCATCCTATCTGTAAAACAAGTGGTTGTCAATAGTGGTTGTCCTATTTAAACTATCTGCCCAATAAGGATAAACAAAATCTGCATGATAATGAGTAGCGCCTTCTGTTATATCTGTCCATTCACCATCATAGACTCGCCTTGCAAGTAGCAAAGATTCAATCCATGTTTTACTATCTTCAGGATAATCCGATTTACCATCGCAGAACCAACTGAACTGACATTGATTAAGAACTGGCACCATATTGCCTTTCCAGTTTTCACGCCATTTCGCTTGATACACCACATCACATATTGTATCAGGATATAATGTACTCTCTACACGATTCAATACTACGTGTGATACTGCAATCTTACCTACCATAGATTGATTGCCTGATTCAAAGTAAATGTTTTGTGCTAGACAATACACTTCATTGTTCTGATCAGATGCATGGACTTTCATAGATGCAAACATTATGAAAAGGCCCATTATAAAACCAACTGTTACTGAACTTAAACCAATGAGAAGCCGAATGATCAACTCCCGTTCTGCTTGTTGTCCGTGGACTCCATACCTATGTCTGTTATTCATTTCCAAAACTCCTTCTCCCATATGAGAGGTATATTTTTCTTAGTTCGTTTCTCCTCACTTACCACACAACCGACATACGTGAATAGTCCCATGATTGTGAGAAAGATTATACCAATGAAAATATCCATTTTAGAATCCGCTAGTCCAGTGAGCGTACTCCTCTGAACAGTTTACCTCACCACAAACACATGTGCCTTCAGGCAACGTATCTTCAGGTGACGGTGCAAAATCGTTAATATGGTGTTCTACACCATGATCATCCACAAATGTGGTGATAATTTCTTTATTATTAGTTATACTCATTTGTATCCTCCACGTCTTTAATAAACCATAACATTAGTAGGAATCCTACCATTATAACACTTAAACTATCTAATGGTAAGAGGGTTTCGTGATTGTTCTCGATACCCCCAGCACCACCTAAAACTAAAATTAAACCTAGTATCAATCTCATAACTTACCTCAAATAATCAGGACCATATTTTCTCATACCAAACACATCGTAGCCATCGAATAGATTACCACGTGGTGCATTCAGAGCAGGTTTTGCCCACCCAGCAGATTTAAGAACATCACCAACTTTGAAAGACACGCCTTTCTTGGTTGTGAACTCAGTCAGGTTAATGAAACCCCAAACACATCTTTGGTATTCATTGTTTTGGATTATCTTAAGATACTTACGACCTATCTCATAATTCCAGTGATAGTCTGTAAGGGTAGGGAATTGATTAAGGTGTTCTGATTTAAGATCATCACACAATTTATCGCATAGATAGATTAAGTCTTTCATATTGTCTCCTTTTTTAATCATCATGGTTATCCTTACATTTTTTGGGGGTCATTGTCAACCCTTAACGTCAAGATAATGTCTCAAGGCAATACGTTCATTCTCAGTCAAATCAGTGACGGATTTGATACGAGACCATGGTGTTCCTATTGTAGTTAACTTATTGCCACATACAACGGCTGCATTCCACATCAAATCGTCTTTGGGATATAGTTTGTTTTCTTCACATAATGTAATCATGTGACGACCATACGCTACGAGTTGTTTGACAGCTTTACTGTCTTCGTAACACGAATAGTTAGACATAGTAATTCTCCTATTTAATATAAGAGACATAATACTAAAAAATGGAGGTTATTGTCAAATACCTTTTTGGATATCGTTAAGTATTTGTATTTGTTTTTGGATCATTTCTGAACGATTAGGCCAATAGATATAATCCTTGTCACTATCTTTCATTAAATTTTCCAATAGAGGTCTGATAAAGTTATCCATCTTATCAATAACTTCATTTGCTGTTGTTGTTTTTTCTACGATCTTAGTATCTACAGAAGCAAGTTCTTCTGCATCCATAGCTGTAAAACCGAAATCGTTATATTCTATACTCATATGGGTATTTATATCTTATTCCACACTCTTTCGTGGACAAAGTATATGATCATCTTGGCAAAGAACTCAACACCACCGATACTCAATGCGATTGATATATCACCAATAAAGATGTATGCGATGAGTATCGTTGTTATGGTGGCGGTTATTCTCCAACTAAATGTTTTAGCTAGAGACTTCTTTATTGAGTCTGGCATTTCTTATTTTAGTGGCACTGATACTTTCTATTTCAGCACCTAGTGTTTCTTGTTCTATCTTGTAACCAACATCACGACCATATGTTATGTGTGTAATGTTAGGAACTCTTAAAATTGTAAAATCATCTAGTACACTAAAACCCTCTTTTGCTAATGCAACAACGATTTCATTTTCTCGTTCTTCAAAATCAAAAGGGTTACTATCTGTACCGTCTTGTTCTCTAAGTAAGATAACTACTTGACCAGTTTTGGCAATTGCTCTTTTAAATAACTCTGTATGCCCTTGGTGCCACGGTTGAAATCTTCCAAGGAGTTGTGTAGTTGGTTTAGTCCAATCCATTTTGTAATCCTTAAATCATATTTATCTGGTTCTTGAAAAACTTTGTTGGTGTCTTCAAATCTACTTTCTTCGATTGTGTCCATCCATATGGTGAAATCAGCGTCTATCACGTCTCTCATCTTTGGTAGTGGACAAACAAAATCAAATATACCGAAGTCATAGAAAGACATGCGATATGCCTGTCTAAGTCTTCCTTCATCCGAGAAATCCCAATCGTCTGCTTTTTCTCTTAACGTATCAGCATTAAAATGCGGAATTAAAAAGTGATAGGAAAGTTCTCTAGCTAGAGTTGTCTTTCCCGATCCTGGTAACCCCATGATCAATATTTTCATATATTACAATGTGACGTTCCTTATCGTCTGTTTGTTCGATCATCTTCAAAGTTATACCGTTACCTACGGTAAACTTGCTATTATATAGTACGATGAATTGTGAATCTTCATCTGGATTAATGTCTGTATATTTTGGGTTTCTTCTTGGATTAAACCAATACAATTTGCTCTTTTGTTGAGTATCAGATATTTTTAATACAGATAGTTCTAGTCTATCTTCTAGTTCATCTACCCATACATCATTGCATTCGTATCTACATCCAAGATAAGATGAAAAGAGAGGAGGTAAGTCCAAACGAACAGCACCCTCGATGTTCGAAAGTTCTGATTCGTAGTTTGGACTTATTTGTTCTGGTAATATATTTCTAACTATCGACCTAGAAATATCCACCGTCCCTGTGATCATCGGAATCATCTGAACCGTCCTTTACATCTGTTTCACTAGCGGCAATAAATTCGCCTGCATCTTGTAAAGACTGAATGTAATCTTGTGTTGCTAGAACGAATTTAGAAATCATTTCTTCTTTAGTTAATGATGTAACGATGCCCTCAAAGTTTAGAGCATCAGCGGTTTCAGCGATGGTTTTTTTAGTCATTGATTTTAACTCTGACTCAGAAGGTATTACGATTTCTTCGAATTCTTCTTCTGCTTCATCTAACTCTTCGTCTAAGGACTTTTGTCTGAGTTCGTTTTTTTCATCAACAGCGGCCTGCAAATCTTCTAACGAGTCATATGACTTGATTGGTTTATCTAGTCTTGCTTCGATTGTTTTACCTTCTTCTATTTGGACTTTAAGATTAGGTGCATTGCCACCTGTAATCGTTGGTCCTGAGAATGTAGGTTTTGTTTCTTCGTCTTCTTCTGCGACTTTAAGTGTAGGTAAGTCTTCACCTAAGTCTGTAATTTCCTCATCAATCAGATCATGAGCGGCTGCCATGTCTTCATCTTTAACAGTAGGTTTAACTTCTGCTTCTGATTGAACTGACTCTACTTCTTTTAGGAACTCTTCTGTACCTTTTGCATCTTCTGGTACATCTAATGTAAACTCTTCTGGTTCAAATAATTTTGCTTCAGGTTCTTCTTCTTTTTGAGCTCGACCAGCTCGAATCATTTCCCATGCTTTTGATTTTGGTTTAGGTTCTGGTGCAGGCGTAGGCGCTGGTGCTAATGCAGGCGGTTCTACGTCCATAGAAGTGACATTGCTTTGTACACCTTGTAGTGCTTCTAGTTTTGCTAAAGCAATCTTTAATTCTTGTTCAGCAGTTTTTCTTGCAACTCTCTCATTGACTATCTCTTGTTCTTTTTCTGCTTCACGTTTTGCAAGTTCTTCTTGTTTAGCAGCCAGTTCTGTTTCTGCTAATTCTTGTAAACGTCTTTGTGCTCTTTCGAGTTCTGTATTGTAGTCAATTGATGCTTTGTTAAATTCGTCTCTAACAACAATAAGTGCCTCTAGTTCATTAGATTTAACTAGACCTGCCTTAAGTTGTGATTCTAATAATGCTGGAACAACTGATAGAATCTTTGGGTCTATCTGTGCTTTGTAGTTTTGAATACGCTCACGAATTCGTTCTGACTCAGATTTCTCTGCGACTTGTTCTTGAGCGAATGCTGATTTCACTTCATTTTCTGCCATAATTTTTTTATCCTCAAAATATCCATGGAGTCGGACTCGACCAGAAAGTTTACATATCGGAAAGTATTATAAACTCTCCCTTTAATTCTATGTATAGTCCCTGCCGACTAATATATTTATTTAAAATTGAACTGTAGGAAAAGCTTTCTGAGCAAGTTCCTTAGTGATATTTTTAAAGGGGTTAACCTTATCTTTCACTAGTTCCATCATTTCTGCCTCTTTAGCAGGAATGCTTTCAAGTAGTTCTATCCACATTGTTTCACGTCTAAGTTGTGGTACTTGTTCTGTAGTAAAGTATTTGAACTTTCTAGTTTCAAACTTTAACTGTGACTCTGATAGATCAGGACCTGGTGCATCGTTAGGTTTGTAAGGTGTTTTACCTTCAGGTAGTGTTGACTTGATGTTGTCGCTGAACAACCATTGTAACACATATCTTACAGCACCGTTTCTGTCCTGAAATGCTCTCAATCCATTAACTGCATTATCTTCGTTATCTTCTGCCACTAAATTAGCTTGGCATAGAATCTCAAAGCAGTCTGCATTTTTTGTAAGGTTAATCCTCTCAGTCACCAACTCCATTTTAGGTTTGTTTGGTGCACCTTTTGGTCGACCTCTTCCTCGTTTTTTCTCTGTACTCATAATATTGCAAAATCTCCTGCATGATCTAGTAGTTGATTGAGTCTATGTTTCTGCAAGTATGGTAAAACATTACCAATAACAATTGCAGTTTGTTTATACTCATCTAATATAGATTGTTCTATATCATCTGGTATAAAACTCAAATCAATCAACGTTTGATTTCTTAAATAGTTACGATAGTATTTATCATCGGATTCAATACTAATCCTAAGATATTTTTCTAACATATTTTTTCTTAATGGTGTCTGTCTGATACCTTGATCTAAACAATCATCGTTAGATAGAATGTTTGGTATGCCATCTGACTTATCACCTTTAAGAATGTGTTCTTGTAGAAACAGACTAGGGTCTTCACACTGTACAAACTTGTTTAAGTTTGGAGACCACTGAGTTACGTTCTGATCATGTAACTGTTGAAAGTCTTTATCACCTGACACAATCAGTACAGGTTCAGTGGCGTGTTTGACTAGTACAGCAATGATATCATCTGCCTCACATCTTTCAACGTACATGTATCTGTAAGGAAAGTTATCACGTATTTCCTCTTTAACTTTCTGTAACGTATCAAAGATTAAAGTCCAATCTCTATCGTCTGCTTCACGTGACTTCTTACGATTTGCTTTATACAAAGGGAAGAAATCTCTACGCCATGGATTACCTGCATCTGTACAAAGAACTATTTCTCCATACTCGTCAGCATATCTTTTCTGGTAATTTCTAAGAGAATTAAGAATCATATGACGTAGCATATTCTCATTAATCTCGTCATTGTTACTCTTTAGTTGTGCCATCAACCCAGCAATGATGGTCTGAGTAAAGTCTATTAATATCATGTTATAAATGGTACATTATAATGTGTGTTACCGTCAATAGGGTTTTACTGTCTAAACTTTCTACCCTTGTTCGCTTCTATATCTGCTAGTCTTTCTTGGTGTTTTTTCTTTGCTTTGTTTCTTATTCGTTTGAGTTGTGTTTCTGACTTCCATTTGGACTCGTTGAGTGCTATGTACTTATCACACCCCTCCTGCATCTGTAGAAGAAACTGGATGAATCTTTTCTTTTGGGGCTTAGTCATGAATGAGTATCCTTCAATCAATTGTTCCTCGTCACTCTGGAGTTCTTCCAGCTGGGGGTTGAATTCCTCTCTAATCATTAAGACTAATCTCTTTTTGAAACCTAGTTGTTTTAGATACTTGTCCATTTTGAAATTGGACTTGTAATTATTATCCATGAAGCAATCGATTTGGTACTCCACCTCACCCATGGCGTTGGCGACCTTTCGTTTCATTGCTTCTTGTATTTTGTTCATTACTTAAAATTAATATTACCTGCTACGCTTACTCGTACAGCATCTTCTTGGTAGAATGCAAACACCGTATGTTTTAACCATGACGGAAACATTAAGATATCGCCAGGTTCAGGAAAGAAATTGTATTCTGTCCAGTTAAGAAAGTTATTTTCTCCATAGAGTAGATCAATACTTCCACCTAACTTTCTCTGGCCTTCTTCTATCTGTGCCCTATCATCATACTCATTTTGTTGTACAGTGCTGTAGTCAATGGTATTTTTGGTATATAGAACAAATGAGAATGCACCATTGTGCATGTGTGGTGGATTATACTCTCTTGCCCTTTGGAAGTTGACCCATAATCCGTCTAATGCGAAGTGATCTTTTGTCCATGTAGCGTCTTGTTCTTTGAATACGCCATTGTAATACATGGCTGCTACACCTAATATCTCATCGATAGCGGCTTGCGACATATCTTCTTGTATGACCATTTGTTTTTTGACACGACCAGCTAAACGACCTGAAGCATCTTTTTCTTCAGGAACATCCTGATTCTCATACTTATCTAAACGTGATTGAAACTCACTTAATATACTATCATCAATTTGTCCCACAAAGATTGGTGGTCCAAATGGAAAAAAAGTTTGACCTTTCATAATCCTTCTCCCTCATACATTGTTTCTACATGTATGTTATTTTTATTTGCAATTGCAATCTGTTCATCCCACCATGTTGATGGTTTAACAGTACAGTGAGCATTTTCTCCTGTTTTCAATGTAGCGAAAGCTGGGCGACAACTAATGTTGAAGTAAACACACTTCGTTGCTCGTGCAAATATTTTTTCTAGTTCTTCTTGTATGTGATTCTCAGGTATATGTTCCATGACATCTGTACAGATGACAGCATCGAATGGTCCATCTGGTAACTCTTGCCACATTTCTACTCCTGGATCATAACACTCAGGAATAAAACCCCATACTTTTTCTGGATGAATAAACACTTTTGGATCGGCAAATGGATTGTAATAGTATTGATAACCTTTACCACAACCAAAGTCTAATGCATTCTTAACATCATGTGTTTCGAACATTAACTTAATAAGTGGTGCATGTTTACTTAATGACCAACCTGCCCATTGTTCTTCACTGTCTTCATGACCTGATCTGTATAAATCGATTAGCCTTTCTCGTTCATTCATTGTGTAGTTTGATGAATGCTTCTGCATCTATAACAATTAGAGGTTTGTGATGATTACGTTTTATAACCACAACTGGTTCGTAACCTTTACAGTTTGCCTCTGCCTGTTTGTATGCTTCCCATACATTCACCTTCTCCTGATTCTTACATTCTATACTATAGGAAAATTTTTGTCTAGTCTGTTTTCCCATAATCACATCTTCACCACTAGAACCCATTGGTCTAGATTCGATATCTTCGGGATCGGCTTTAAGGTGTTCGACTAGTTTTTCTACAACCCACTTTTGTAGGTTTCTACCTTTTGCTTTTGCTGACGCTGTTTTCATAATCTAATATTTCTTGGCTCACTTTAGTTTCCCATACCCATGGTATAAGACCATGTACGATGAGAATACCTGCCATTCTCCATGCATGTAGAAGATGTTGAAAATAATTCATGTGTGTGCTTCGTAAATGGCTAAACATGGTTGCTCTAAGATTAGCCAACATTAATTGCAAAGATTTTCTTTTCATCTTGTTCTACTTTATTTAAGTCAAAGTTAATAGAGACACCACAACCACATGAAGCCTCTTCTTTAGGATTTATAAATTTAAATACTTCATTGAGACCTTCTTTGCGAAAGTCGAGTGTCATTCCTAGTAAATAGGGTAATGAGAGTTTGTCTATAACGAACTGCAATTCGCCGTAATCTACTACAACGTCTCCGTCAGCATCAGGTCTATCGCTAGTAGAATCAAAAATATACTCAAAGCCAGCGCAACCTCCGCCTGTAATCCCAAGCCGTATATAACTAAATCGTTCTTTTTCTTTTTTCGAAAGAAGTTTTTGAATAGCTTCATCTGTTACCTCTATGATAGTTTCCATGTAGGTATTTATTCATCAAAGCGTTTGTCTTCTTTCATTTCCTCGACATGAAGGTCTTCTTCATCGGCAGTTAGGTCTACACGTAGATGAGATTTATCTCTAATACATTCGTAAGGAATGTAGAAGTCTTGGTCTTCAGGAATGTAGAGGTGATTGATCATTGATCTGTTACATGTATCGATTGCATCGTACACGTTCTCAACGATTGCTTCACCACCAAGATTGAATGATGTATTGAATATAATTGGTACACCAGTTCTCTCGTAGAAACCTTTGATAAGGTTGTAGTAATTTGGATTTTGTTCTTCTGTAACAGTCTGCATTCTGCATGTGTTGTCAGCATGAACTAAAGTTGGAATATCTTCTAGTGCTTTCTCTTTACACTGAATAGCAAAGGACATCCAAGGTGACTCAGGTAGTTGTAACATTTCAAAGTAATCATTTGCATGTTCAGCCATAACTGTACAAGCAAAAGGTCTGTAATGTTCTCTCTTCTTAATTGTGTTAACAATGTTCTTAGCATTTGGATGTCTAGGGTCAAATAGAATAGATCGGTTACCTAATGCTCGAGGTCCCCATTCTGAATGATTCTGAAAGATTGCAACGATTTGCTCGTTGTCAATGAGTTGGTCTAAAACTGGTTCGAGTGTTCTATGAATCTGAGTATTAAGCATTGAGTGTTCTCCATAAATCTAAGGCAACACCAACTGCTGTACCACCATCATGTGGGATTGGATCAACAAAGAATTGATGATCAGGAAATGCCTGTAGATATTTGTAGTTGTTTGTACAATTCAATGAATACCCACCAGAAAGAACAATGTTCTTTACATCTGGTTTCATATCGATTGCTCTTTGAATTACAGTCTTAGCATGTTCTAATGAATCGTGTTCGAGTCTTTGTGCTGATGTATGTTTTGTATGAACGTTAGGTAACATCTTACTGTACGATGCCATACCCATAACTTTACCAGCTGCACGACCTAGTTTATCGCAACCTAAAGCATACGACATATTAGAGAAGTTCATACCCATAGAAGGCATGGCTGTAAAAACACAAGGGACACCGTCTATTTCGACTTCCTCGTCTTGTAAACATTTAAGACAGTCTTCATCCCATCCAGAAAAATAAGTGCCTTGGAGTTCATCCAACGTTCTGTGGTTAGATAAACGTTTCCATAAAGGAGTGATCTTATCGCCTTGATGATGCCAAATACATTCGATCTCTTGGTAACCTGGCCATTCTTCATTGTAGGTGTTTGCACCACCACCGTCCCAAGTGATCACTAAACTTTCTTCGTAAGGTGATAGATGAGAACCACAAACGGCATGATAGTAATGATGTTGTGTTATATCCATGTGGATGTTTTCTTTAGGTGTCTCTAACTGATTAGAGATAGCGTTTTTGATTTCTTCGTCATTGCCTACGTTCTCAACAATCGTAGGAAATACTTCACTGCCAAATTCTTCTTGTATTTCATCCCACCTTTTGTTTGACATCTGTTGTGCCGTGATTTTTTGTATCACATCTTTTTGTAACAGACGATCCTCTGCAAAGAAGTCACTGAATTGTGGATCAAAGGTACGTCTATCAAACGTAGCAAAAGCGGCATGATCACAATCATATAACCCTTTGTGTTCGATTGCCTGTAGATTTAATTCAGATAAAGGAAGTTTTTGCGGATCCCAATACTTTGATCTGCGAACTCTATCTTCTTCGTGGACTTGTGTGACTTCGCCGTCTTCAACGACTGCGACTGACGTGTCATGGGAAATATTAATACCAAGAATTTTCATAATAAATTTTTTACCTTAAGGATGTATATCGTATTCTTTCTGGAGTTTATCGACTGTTAAGAGTCTACGATCTAAAAGATCACCCACCATTTCAGAGCGTCCTTCTTTTTTGCCTTGCTCGTGTGCATACCAATATAGTCCTGCAATGAAAGCTATGTGAAAGACGAGGAGTGAAAAGGTGTTCATATCCATATTATACTCCTATATAGTCATCCTCATCGTCTTTACTTTTCTTTTTGGTAAATTTATTTTTAAGTTTGCTTACATATCCTTCTTCGTATAACCAACTGACTGAGAATCCAACCACACCTATGATAAGACCCCAAAAGAGTATGGCGATCATCAAATGAAAAAGAAATGTGGGAACTGTCCATAAAAATTCTAACATAATTAATTTCCTTTAAAAAGAAGGTGGGGTTGTGTCGCACACATCAATCGTGTAATACTTGTGGATTTTGTGATACTTGACACTCACCCTCACCCGAGCTTTCGCCCTATTCTTACCAGTATAACCTACTTGTTGAGATTCTTCAAGTAGGTTTCTTTATAATCTTCAAGGTTCATACTACCCATGGCTCTGTTGTGTTCTGTTCGACACATCACAAAGTTATCGTAAGTAGTATAACCACCGTCTGAGTGTGAAACAATGTGGGCTGCTTCACAATCATCCATTGTGACTTTGTCACCAGTGATGGCACAAATGAAGTTTTGGTCTAAGAGTTTTCTCACTTTCTCTTCGTAAGTATAAGTTCTCTTCTTATCCTTCGCAACGATGTATTGTGTCGGTGTAAACTCTAAGAGTAACCAATGCACGACTTGTTCGATCTTTCTCTTGTGATGCGGTGCACCAAGATAACCTTTAAACGATTCTGAAATGAAACGTGGTTTCTGATCAATGTCGGTAGGATTCATCATCTTACCGTATTTGCCTGCATGGTTGGTTAATGTCGCAAAGGCCTTCTTGTAATCGACCAAATAACTTTTAGGGTCATCAATCGAAAAAGTTCCTACTTCGTCTAGTAACCAGTAGAACAAAAAGGTCAACAATTTAAAGTCTTGTTGTGACAGTCCTTTGCCGAACTGTTGCTTGTGTATGACTGCCATGATTCTTAGGTAGTCTAACACTTTGTAGAGTTCGATCTTCAGTGACTCAATATCACCGTCAAACTCTTCGTACATTTTTCGAACTTGGGCATCCGAAGATTCACCAAGTTTTGTTTTCTGTGTCAAACGAAACATAATTCGTGCCACTAACTCATCGGTCTTCAATCTCAAATTGTTGAACTCTAAGAGTTTGAAGTGACCTGATGCTGTTCTTTCGAACAACTCGTGTGTGGTATTCCAAATACCATCGACAACACGAACGGCTTCACGTATGACGTTAGCGACATCAATGTCACCAAATGAGTTACACATTTCTTGGTGATTGACATCGGTTGCAATGTTAAGAGTTCTGAATATGTAACCCTTAACAAAGGTGTCTAATATAGGATAGATCACCACTGTGACTTTCTTGTCAAGCATGGCGTCTTGTTCTTCCTGTGGAAGTTCTCTGAATTTCAACCCTCGCACTGTAAAGGCCTTCTGACCTCTACCTGTGATGTAGTTGATGATTGCTCTTTTTCTATGACCGCCGTCAATAGACTCGTAAGCATAACCTTCAGGATTATCAGGCGAAGCACAAACAGTAATCTCACCGATATTAATATTATCGATGATGCTTGTGATAATGCCTTCTGATTTCTCGGTGTCTGTGGTTACTTCTAACCTCTGACCTACTGGTTGAGTGTCAACCATACCGATAACGAATGAAGAACCATCGTCTAACGTATAACCGTCAAACAACAACTCTCGTAGTGTAAGAACAATTTTTTCTGGTGGTAGTTCTAACTTCACCTCTTTTGGGTACAACATAATTTTTCTCCTTAATTGACGTAAATTGTCATGATGTTGTGTATTGGCGTAATTGCCATGATTCCATTATACTCAGTTTTACTCCGAGTGCAAGGGGGTTTTTGCTCGTATTTCTAAATTTAATGATAATCTTTTTTGATGGGATGAAGGATGAGCCTTGTGTTGCACGTGAGACTCAAAGATATACATATCGCCTACCTTCGGTTCGTAATAAATCTCATCGTGTCCAAACACAAACGAGATTCCGCATCCCTGTACCGTAGAAACATAGAGAGCCGCATTATACGTTGCTGTCGAGACATGATCGTGGTAGTGACCGCCTCCATGAAACTTGTTATCTGTTAAAAAGGCATGCATACGAAAGTCATTATCAGCAAGTTCAAAAGGTCCATAATGTCTTTGACATGCATCGTAAAAACGAGTATACAAAAAAGTATCGTAAGGCGTCACAATAGGATAATTAATATAACCAGGATCAGATTGAATAGGGCGTTGAACAATTGCACACTGCAAAATCTCATCGGCCATACTTTCCATTTCCGATATCCTTGTCACATGAATCATTTGTTGAAGTAACTCCTTATAATAAACACCCTCGCATAAGCTAAGAATGTCATATAAAAGGTAATAGTAGTACCTATCCAAAAGGGATCAGTCATATTAAAATAATCAATGCAAATATACAATCCCAATAGATTAAGGGGATAATTAATTAGAAGACCAGTAAAGACCGTGATTGCAGTCTCTTTATGACGTTGCCTTGCTGATTGACTCATGTGCTTTATCCAATATTATTTCAGTGATACGAGGCTTACAAGACGTACACTGTGTACAGATACCAGTGTCCTCGATAATTGCCTCTAGTGTGTTATGCTCTAAAAGAGATTTAAATTCGCTCTCCGTGATCGCCTTACAGACACATAGTATCATAGTAGTGAGATAAGATACGTGTATCCTAGTAATAATAGGAAGACGGGAATGAATAATCCCAATAACACAAAGAGTGGATACAATAAACACTTAATGCCAAAAAGAAATATCTCTTTCATCGCTATTTCATCTCTCTCATGCTAATCTATCTAGCCCATCTAGGGGGATATCATCGTACCAATCCATACACATACCGATACAACCGTACGTGGCGTACTTGTACCAGAGTAAAAAAAGTATGGAGAACACAAGGAACCCCAAAAAAAATTTTTTATAATCAGGTTGTCTAAACATATTTGCTTTTTACTTCCATTTATGTGGTCACCCCAACCGCTTAACTGACGTGGACCGACATGCCGAAATGCTCTCCGACTGTTTTTAGTCGCTCAGTCTAGTCAATTCTACTACGCAACCCCTATCCTCTAGCAGGGAGACAATGGAGAACGCCTCAGACCCGCTTAAAGGCTCATCTGAGTACGTAAACCAGACACGCTCACCGTTAATGGTTTGCACGTTCTTGTCAAAATAGCGTATACTAAACATTATTTCATCAGACATAGGGGTATCTCCCACCTCCATGTGTGTGGTTAAAAGGGGTGCAGGCTTTTTCATCCCTGCTCGACAGTTCGGGTTGCGCCCTCTGAGACTTCTCACATGATGCATGATCAAGACCAGTACTCTCAGATGACTGGTGTATGATCCTATTATACTATACCGACCTCGCAGTTGTATAGGGGGTTTATTGCGCCGTCTTCATCGACTACGAATAAACACCATCAATAGGGTACCATCCTTGCATAATATAAGGGTTATTGTCAACCCTTATATGGTGTTGTTTGCTGACCAGCGTTGATCATGCGTTGACGCCTGAGCGCCACGATACCAACGACCTACCTTCGCAAATGCACTGACGCCACTCTTAGGCGCCTTATAGGGAGTAGTGGTAACCTTACCACCCTTACTCACATAGGCTGCAATGTCCTTCGCTATTTGTGCCTTTAACTCCGCCTTTGTCATATTATACCTCTCTTAAGTACTGTCCACTGTGACATCTCAACCGTAAGGGCAATGAGCATGACACTCAAAGTAACAGGTTTGTTGATCACCTTCCGCCGAAGCGTGACCGACCTAACTGTCGATGTCACCTTGTGGGGACATGGTGGAGGATACAAAATTGGGCGAAAATGTCAAGCATTTCAGCTCAATTAATAGGGGTTTTCGAGCCCTCTGAATCGCTTGACATCTCTCAACATATACATAGGCTAAGACCCACGAACCCGCTCACACAAACCCGAAATATTGCACTCCACTCCTACCTACATATCCATGAATATATTTCACACAATCACACACTTTCGCACACCAATATATTATGAGGCACTATGACCAAGACAAAAATAAATTCAAAAGCGCATAAGGACAGGGGTCTCGACTGGTATGTGAAATGGATCGCATCTATTATTCTCCTATGTGCATTCTCCCTTAGAGGTAATCCTGAATACGCTCTCTATGATGGTATTCTCTCACTCATAGGCGTTTCTCTCTGGTTTTGGGTCTCCATGTTATGGAATGATCGGGCTCTCATCGTTCTCAATGCGGTGGGGTTTGTTCTTATACTCCGTAATCTGATAGCCTATGGTGGGATTTAGGGTGTCGGATCGCTTTTTCAGTATGGACGGTTGACGTTGGGGGTGGATTTGTCATAAGGTATAAATATCACTATGGCATACATTATCGACAAAGCAAAGGATCTCAAAGCACACACGTCTGGAATCGTGGATGTGTCTTTGATAACGTCTAATCTGAAGGATGGTAAGTTCTTCGGTGATGAGAAGGCGTTAACGAAGCGGTCAAAATTGTATGAAATTAAATTACCTACTGATTCATTTGTTAAAATAAAGAGCAAACTCAAGGCTAAGGACACTGCGAAAATCAATGTCGACATGGGCGATGGTTTCGTATTGAGGTTGTTAAAGACAGGTAAAACCAGTGCAGGCAGTGGTGGTTCAGGTGGCGGATCAGACGATACTGCAATTAATGAGTCATTACAGTGTTATTATTGTTCGTATGTCTTTAATGTTGCAAAGAAACAAGTGGATAATGTCACCTTCGAACAATTAAATAAACCAGGTTGCACGTCTTATGCAGATACGAATGTATCCCTAGCTAAGGCATACAAAGGCGCACCTGAGTCGTGGTTCGATGAGAAAATATATATTCGAACTGCGAATATATTATATAAGACCTATAAGAATAAATTCAGAGGTAAGGTATATTTTCATAGGGGTTCTCCCTTTATGGCAGGATTATATTCCGCTAAGGCACATGTCCAGAAATTAGATAAGAAATCTGATAAACCCTTGGCGCCTGGTTCATTCAACGATGACAAATGGAACCCAGGTGATATCTGGATGTCCACTCTATCTAAACACGAAAGACCACTCGCAAATATAGATACATTCGATGAACTCAATAAAAAAGTCTTACAAATGGCAGATGACGGTATATGTCTCGGTGTCTCACTCAAACGACTTGAAAGTAGAGAGAAAATAGAAGAATTTAATAGAACAAAACTCAGTGATAAATCATGGAAAACATGGTCATGGGGTAAAACAGGTGATTTCTTTAGTTCACAGGATATTTACGTTACCATGTCTAATAAACTTGTTCAGTTTCGTACATTTAGTGGTGACACATCATGGCAAGGTGAGATTAAAGGTCTTGCAGCTGCTGGGGGTAAGATCGGTGGTGGTAATGTCAACTTCTTTGTGAATAAAATATTCAGTACGCCCATATACGATACAGAGGCGAACTTTCTAAAATCTATTAAAGACGATGATGTCGCATACGATTATCTCTATGAGGGATATGTTCGTCACAATAAAAATTCAACACCTAAGAAGTCGGTGTTAACAAAGGATGAATTTATGAATGAGGTGCAAGGCCAAGATCGTAATTTTATCAATTCAAAGGCGATATGTATCGCATTCTTAGATGCCGTTTATGCAGGCAATGCCCAAAAAAGAACCGAACTTGCTAACTCAATGTTTGGTTATGCAAGTTCGGCTACCGATGTATCTAGTTTCTTTATAAAAGTATCATAGAACCCATAGTTCTAAGTATCTATCGGTGAACGGATCCACGTTCTCATCACCTCTATCAATATATAAAAATGATGTTTGTTTTGTGATAGTTCGATACTCATGGTCGAAATGGATATATCTCGCTACTGGTTCATCACCAATGCCTCTCCATCTATCAGGAAAGAAAGGTCTCACGTTCTTCTCATAGTTGTCAATCAATTGTTGATTCATTGGATTTGAATCACCACCTACGTAGTACTTACCTAAAATCGCTGGGTCTAATGCAAGATTCACACCATCGTGTTCACCTGCTAGAAACTCAATAAAGGTATCGTACTTAGCGACAGTCTCTTCATTGAACATGAGATTCACTAGGTTTGGATATTGACCATAGTTGAATTGATAGAAATAAGGTAAAAACTCAGTACCCTCAGTTTCACCCCAATCTGACACAAAACCAATAGTCGAAGCATTATCGTTATTGATTCGATCAGTTTCTTCTTGTGTTAAAGTTAGATTGGTTTCTTCTGCATTGCCTCTATCAGGTAATGTAGAATATAATATTGACTGCACCAATTCACGACAAACAACGTTTGCATCGATGAACATGGTCTTGTCATTCTCACCAAAATAATTATTTCTGAAGAGATAGCGTTGATAGAAACTTGGGTGTTTCAATACATCATCGTCACTCTCTCGCATAAAGCGAATGAACTTTACAGGACCCTCTTGTTTGAGTCCAAGTGCATCAAATTCCTCTTGGGGATAATCGGTTACAATCCAGAATTTTGCTATTAAATAACCATCAGACTCAAGCGCTCTGTTTCTATCTAGTGATAGTTTCAAACGTCTTACGTCTTGTGGTGTAACCTTAGGATCATCGGTTACGCAGGTTGTTACGATATTAAATGCCATTATATACTCCTATCTTCGCATTCTCGCCAAATCTTTGGCGTAATTTTTATCATCTTCAAATACAGGTACTAGGTTTGATTTATGCATCGCCGCTATACCTAATAATTTTCTTTCTCCTGTGTACTGCATAGGTTCTACACGTGGTGTACAGTTACCTGTTGCATTCGTCACTAACGAAGGATAAGTTTCTGCTACTTCTCGAACTATCTGTTTATAGATACGTTCTTGTTGTGCAATCAACTCATCATATTTAGGTCGCTTGGCTTTGTTAAATGCTTGAGTCTTACGTTTCTTTCCATGTGGACCGTAACGTAGACTAGTTGCTAGATTTAAATAACCCATGCCACCTATCCTACTACAACATCTGCGATATTGTCAATAGTAAAAATGGAGCGGATAGACAGAATCGAACTGTCATCTCGACCTTGGCAAGGTCGCATAATAACCGTTATACTATATCCGCTAAAACCAATCTATCCAACCTGTAGCGATATATTTCTCGCCGGACAATGGTGGATTTCCACGATGAAAGTGTGTAAATCCTGCAGGCCAAAGCACGAAGGTGCCACGCTCAGGTGTGATTCGCCTATGTTGGTATAAAAACTCACTCTCACCGCCATCATTGACATCGTTTAGATATAACATCCATGCCAATAGTGTTCTGTTGCTGTCTACTTTATGTGTATGTTCAGTATGCCAATTGTGATAACCACCACCTGGCAATGTCTTCTGTAGTTTTGCTGATGACACGAATAGACCTCTGTAGTGTCCATCTGTCAATACAGGATATTTTTCTTCCCATGCTGGTATGATATCTGCCTCTATACGGTCTACAAGTTCTTGTGAATGGGGTAATAAGGCACTTGGCAGATCATGGCAAAATATACTCTCATCTTTCTTACGTGTCCAATGTTTAGTATCATAATCTTTACGATTCAATGTCAAGCCTTTCTCATGGGCTGTATCGAACACGTGTATAAAATCATCTATAAGGTCATCAAATACACCTGTAAATAAAAATATATGATCACCTATGTCTTCAAATTTCATATCCATAATACTCAAAGTCCTTTTCGTATGCTTGTCTGACTATCTCCTTCATACCATCGTTCAGTTCTATATTTAGGTCACTTGTAAAACCTACTTCTTTTGCTACATCATCATGTGACCAATTGTTAATGTCTCGTCTTGTCATATCAAATTGTAATGACTCGATAGTTAATGTGTAGTCTTTAATATCTTCTAGTCTAAACCACCTTGTCTTCTCTTCACCGTGATAGTGTGTATATGCATTCTGAGCTTGAAATATATTACCAATAGGTGACATTTCATTCATAATGACACCTGATAACCATTTTTGACTTTCATGTACACCAAAATCAAAATCGCCTGATGGTTTCTTTAACATGTACATCATAAGAAATTTCAATTGCGATGCAAATCTGTCGTATGGGTTTCTTACAATGGTGTATAGTGGTGTATCAGTTGTCAATAGATCAGGACAGAATAACTCAGCATTATACAAATGAAAATGTTGTGTAGAATACGTATAGTGTTCTGTCTGTTTATAGTCAAGTACATCATTTGGTATCCTGTTATGGTAATCCTTGTACTCATCCATTATATAAAATTCTATGAATGAACCTGCACACTTAGCAGGATGCATGAAATAGAACTCGTACTCTGTGGCGTCTCTACGCTTTACTCCGAACATCGTACCCTAATAACTCAAAGTCTTTCTCATATTCAAAATTGACAATATCAATCAGTGTTTGATTTGGTTCAAATGATTCTAATGGTGTCATTGGGTACATGCTAGATTTGATAATCTCTTCATGTGACCAAACCTTTTTGTGTTTAGATAAATCGAACTCTATATTACCCCATGTGAATGGTTTGTCGTCTTCTAGTTTTTGAAATTGTGCTATCTGCTTATTTTTGTAAAATATAAACTCGTGTTGAGGTCTCATCAAGGCGACCATATTCACCATTGTGTGAGCGCTGTATCTTCTGTCAGGAAACATTGCTTTGTCTCTGAACCACCAATATGCAAGAAAACGAATCATCGATACCGCTCTGTCATATGGATTTCTGACCATTGCATATATCGGTCTATCGTTATCAGTCACAGAACCTGGATATAACATTTCTTGTTGTTCTAATGGTATATGGTCAGCTACAAAATGTTCTTCGTTTTTATACTCAGGATACTTTCTCTCAAATGCCTCTTCTAAATTACCATCAGCAATATGATCCATTTGATAGGCATTCTCTTCACAAATTGCTTTAATACAATGACCACCTGCACGTGGCACATGTGAGAAAAACCACTCGTATCGGTTCTGTCTCTCACCCTCTTTAAAATCTAAAGTTTTAATTACTCCTTGCATTCCCACTCCCGTTGATGCCATTTGAGACTACATTCTGCACCACAAAATATATGTACAGGTTCTTTATTAGTTGATGTATGATATTTGACTGTATCAAGCATTACACGTCTATTACAATAACTGCATGGTGCAACATTAGGGTCTTGTTGTACAAACATTACTTCTTATACCTCTGAAACCATACTGCTAGTACCCACCTTTCACCTGCATAGATCGGTTCGACCATATGCCATAGTTCAGTACTATTATTAAATGCAATCATTGATCCTGATGGCGCCTTGATTGTGACACCTGGTTCTACTACGAATCTACCACCATCGTAATTGTCGTTCAATGTAATAATAGCTGTAGCACTATCATCTTGATCTGCTTGATCTTTGTGAGGATGGAAAAACCCACCTGTACGATATCTAATGATCTGACAAAAACTGACTTTAAAATAGTCTCTATGATCTGGTTTGATATCTTCTAAAATCTCTTCTACTCTTATAAGTTCATCACCATATATCGTGGTGTGTTCTCTATTGCCATCATGAGGCCATTGGTACTTGTATGTTTTTAAATTGTCTTGTAATTCTGGATCAGTCGGTAGTATTTTGAGACCATTTATATTGATATCTGAATAAGGTAAACTATTATGCAGCTCTATCAGTTCATCACATATAGCATCGTCAAGTGTGCATGGCACAAAATTGATCCATGTTTTACTCGTGTTTGGTTTATCTATCTCTGGCATGGGTGGTAAAATATGACTTGTGTAAATCTCCACTTATCATCTTTATAATTATCGTAATTATTTATGTATGCGCCATGCATCCTGTTACCTGGAAATATGACAGCACGATTGAACTTGGCAGGTATGATATGTTGTATGTTGAATTTCTCTTCTACTGGATATAACAGACTTTGTTCTTCATGGTTTGTAATCCATTCACCACCATATACGGCAGTACCACCATCTTCTTCTTTATCTAAGTAGACAAGAAAGTTCAGTGTTGCTGTCTCGTTAGGGCATGACAACTCTGAGTCGATATGTGGATAATGTTGTAGTTTGTTATCAAATACATTGATAGTTTGAAAACAGTTGAACTCAATCAATCTTGACCAATCGTATTGACCTTTCCAAAAGTATCTACGACATATATCTAAGACTCTCTGGTTTTCGTTCTCGTATATTCTAGTAGGGTGAGCAACCTTGTCTACTATTCTACAGTCGTTGTAGTCTATGCCATTTCTACCCTTACGTTCTGGATTATATTTCCATAATGGGTAATCTCTCTTCATCAAATGGTCATAGATTGCATCTGGATTCTCATAGAAATTATCAATGGTTATACAGTCGTTCTCAAACGTATGTTCTAATTTAGGATTGAGTTTGTATAACTCATCTATAGCATATGTACTCATTCTTCACGTCCTAAAAAATCATAGCTCATCTGATCACCTTCAGTATAGAAACCTAACTTCTTACTATGATTTAAATTAAATGATATACTATATCTAGTGTAACTTTCTTTTGGGTTGTGATCAGGTGGAACACAATGCATCAAGTAACTAGGCCATAAGGCGAAGTCACCACTCTGAGCTTTGAATGTCATATCATTTAAACTACCACTCGTACCAGTGTATGTCATTTTCTCATTGTGTTGCATGTGTTTCTGATTCTCACCTGCTTGATGACCAAAGATAGTCGTTACATTTGGATTAAAGAACTTAATAGGTTGTGAGTCTTCGTCAACATCAACATAATATGTACCACTCATCAATGAGTTAACGTGATTATGTACCTCATGTGAATGATGTGAATCGTATCGATTCATCCATGCAAAGAAGTGAATGTCATGCCTTGATAGATAGTCTACATTACTCTCAAATACGTTCTTTACAAATAAGATATATGTATCTTTCATTTGATTGACGAATGATGTCCACCAAGGTAAAAGATACATTTGTTCACGTATGTCTTCGTCAAAGTATGTTGTATAGTTTATAAGATTATCATCACCATGTCTATCAGCGACTTGATCGATCAATCGATCCATATCTTGTCTAACTCTCTGGTGATCTAATTTGAGTTTACCTGATAGAAATGGAATTGGAAACAAATAGTCTACATCTGTCTCGCATGGTTGAAAATTGTTATTTAAGTTTTTATCGAAGTTAATTTTCATTCTTTTTCACACTTGCACCAACACCCTTATCTCCATTTGGCATTGTTACATCTTCATAATATGCTATGACAACTCCTAGTTCTCTTATATATCGTCTCAGTTCTTGTACATTTGTAGACATCAATTGATAGTCTGATATTGTTGTAGCAACGAACAGTACATCGCCTGCATTTGCTCTCTTCATATCATCTAAGAAACGGTCAAGATATGTATAACCTACAGGCCAGTCTGGATTTTCTCTCTCTTCTAAACTACACTCTTTAGGTCTTTTATCTTCTACTTTCTTACAAGGATTTGTAATGATTGCTTCTGACACTACGTACCATTTAGGCACGTCTAATTCTAATGGTCTAGGTAGTGTTGGTTGTATAATATCTAATTGTACAGGTTTACTGACAACTTCTACTTTCTTTGTACCAAATATACTACAACTACTGATCAGAATTGCGGCTGTCACGATTGCTAATGTTCTTGCTATCATTCATTATCTCCTCAAATACTGCCTTTGTGGCATTGTTGACTCTTGTTTCAGTCAAACCTGGTTTCATTAATGCAATTTTATCTAGGTTGTGTTTTCTAAAAATTGCCAAGTACTGATCTTTTTCTTTTTCGATCTCCGCATTCATACGTGTCAAATTGGACAATGCTTCTGCTTGTCGCTCAAAGTTTTCTTGTATTGCTACAATTGTAGCCTGTTGTTCAGCAACTGCAAGTTCTAGTTTGACGTTGTTGTCTTTTAGGGTCTCATTCTCTGAGTATAACCACCAACATCCAAGTCCAAGAACAAGCATAATGCCAATAAAAAATTGATTCATTATACGTCCTCTATTATGTAGTTTAGACCAGCTGCACTGCGATATTCAACAATTCTGTCGTCTTCGTCTCTGAATTTTAGGTGTTTGTCTTTCTGTATAAAGACTTTCTTAGCGATAAACTTCCTATCGTCTGCATCACCATATTGAGAGTTAAACGATACAGTAATTAAATATCGTGTCTGAAATAAACTCTTTAACCATTCTATAAATTTCTTCATTTTGTATCTTTACCATTATACATTAGGCCATGACTTCCGTATAGTGCCTTTTCATCTTCTTCCAACATATTTAGTGCAGTATCCAGATCAACGTCTTCTGCAAGATATCTCTTCAATATTACACATTGAAAGTCTCTACAGACCCTAGGCCGATCTTCATAGATTTTACATGTGTTATCTGGATTTAGTTGTTGACATGGTAATGATGAAAGTACAAAATCTCCTTGATATTTTGGTGTATAGGTAACATCGAATAAGTCTATACGATCACCGTGGAGTAGTTTTATAGATTTGAAATAGACACCATTACAACATCTACCACACTCTAAACACAAATCATTACCATTTCTCATGGCAATATTTAGGTATAAAAAAAGGGGAGTTTTCTTTAAAGTCAAAACTCCCACACCGAAAAATAGACCGCAAATTATGTTTCAAAGTTTTGAATGGGTCTAGTAAACACCTCGCATGTGAGGAAAAGTTAGACCACCCTTTCGGACCACATTGTTACTTCCATCCAATACTCTTCAGCAGTGTTCAACAATGTGTACTTCGTAACGGAGTCGAGGGGGCTACTTCTCCTCGATTTCTGTCGACTACCCTTCTGCGCTACGGAGTGTCTTTAGTTGTTCGATAGTGTCTCTTGCATTGGTATGAATGATACCAATACCACCAGCATCTTCCCAAGCTTTGATGTTCTTTGGTCGATCATCGATCAGAACATTACCTTCGATAGCAAAGGCAGCTTTTTGAGTACCTGTATATGTACAAGTCACTACTACATTTGGATCTACATATCTTTTGATCCACTCTTGTTTGTCATAGACTACCAACTCTCTGTTGACTACACCAGCAGCAGTCAATATTTCCCATGGTAACTCAGTGTGTTTGATATACCCTATCAAGTCATACATATCTACCATTGGAGGTAAGTTAGCAAATAGTCTTTTGTTTGTTAGTTCTTCTTTTCTCTCGTCATACTCTGTATGGCCTTTATCATCATTGGTCAAAGGGTGACCAATATACTCAGGTTGTTCTACGCCTTTTAGAAAGTCGGCTAGAACACCATCCATGTCAACGAAGATTCTTTTAACTTTATTACTCATCATGTATATCCTACGATTTTTTGGGGGTCATTGTCAACCCCTTGTCAAGCAAAAAATGGCGTCCTCGGCAGGAATCGAACCTGCAACCTACAGTTTAGAAGACTGTTGCTCTATCCTGTTGAGCTACGAGGACTGTTGACTATTGCCAGAAGTTCTCGTATATCCAAGACTCTTTTCTATATGCTTCTCTCTCATATGGGCTACGTGAGTATGGATGGACATTTGTTTCGCCTTTCCAATTTCTTAGTTTAGGCGATAGTTGACCAGTTAAAAACTGTTTTGCATGTACTAGTTCGTGTGCTAGTGTGACCATTTGTTGCTCAAATGATATTGGTTTGTTGAAACAAGTACGTGACAGTTCGATCTCTATGTTTCTCTTATCACCTAGACAAAACCCTAGACAATTATCTTCTAAGGCGTTAGTGATACTGATATTGACATAGATTACTCTACGTAGTTTTGGTATGAAATAACGAATTACGTTCTTCACGTATTGTTCTATTTGTCTCTTGTTTTTGATACGACCATTGAAATCTACAACTATGTTGTCATTGAATTTCACGTACTTCTCCTGACTATTCATAAAAGTTATCAAAAGGCACTGATTTGGTGCCCTCCATCTCCGATACAACTCTGTCGTGTAATTTACGTACTTTATCTCTGTATGAGAAACCAAGGCGTGGTTCTTTCTTACCATCTTTGTAAGGTGGTGTAAGACCACGTTCAGTATATTGTTCTGCTGTGATGTCGATGATTTTTTCACCGTCTTGACACCACCAATGATATTCACCCTCTTCATCTACACCTCTGTATAGGTCTAATTCAGGAAAGAAATCTTGTAATACTGCTGATGCATGATAGCAGTGACCTGCCATCTTCTGTTGGGCATTCTTGTTTATCCAACTCTTAGATAATAGATCGGTTGTGAGATTGTTTTTGATTAACTCAATCGTCTGGATCAAATTCGTCATAATAAAAATCTGTCACTTTATTAGAACAAAACGAACACACCTTTGGTGTCAATTCATCTTCTTCTTCAATTGGTTCGTTAATAGGTATAATTTCAAATTCATTGAGACATTCATCACAATAGTATCTTACTTTAATCATTTTGGGGTATATAATCCTCGTCTGTCTTGCCTGTGTTAATCATTATCATTTTCCACATACTTTCGAAAGATTTCTTTTTGCCTTCAGTTTTGTTTGGTTTAATCTCTACAGCATATGGTAATGGGTGTTTTGCTTGAGATTTTTGGAAGTCTAAGCCAGATGTATAGACTCTGACTTCACAAAACTCTCTGTCTATTTGTTTGAATAGATGTTTCCATCTTTCACACTGAACGTCTTGGTCTTGTTCAGCTGGTAAATACAAATAGAATCTTCTCATACGTTTACTGGTCCTAGTGCATTCTTATGCCATTGTTCTAGCTCTGTATAACCACCAATGTTATTGTCATCAATTCTGATCTGTGGAAATGTTCTAGCACCTGGAAATTGTTCAAACAATTCTTCACGTGTAAAGTCTACGTCTAATTGTTTGTACTCGTAAGCATAGCCGTTTGCTTCGCAAAGTTGTTTTGCTTTGTCACAAAAAGGGCATTGTGTTTTACCATATATCTCAATCATGCCAACCTCCTTCATAGTCAATTTTATATAGGTTTTTTATTTGTTCAATTTGAGAATTTGTTAAGTCAATATTTTCTCTTATTTTGTTAATATGCACTTCATTTTCTACGCCCAACCTTATCATAAGATCGTCTAAATGGTCAAGGGGGATAACCTCGGCATATGCCTCTATATCACCCATAATGATCTTCTGTGGTATGAAATGCTCGTCTGGAATCTCACCTTCCGACACCATAGAGATCGCCATGTCAACTGTGGCGTACTGATTGGACTTACGTAATTGTGCTACTGCCGATCTAAATCTGTCTACTGGATCTCGTCTCACTGCCAGTCTAGGCATGCCCTCTCTGAACTCTTTGTTTAGAAATCCAGAGTATGGCAATGATTGATCTTGTAACCCTAACAGTACTGTCTTTGCATATATGATAGACGAACTACCATTCTTAGGGCAAACACATATATCGAAATCATCGAAATATACTATGTTATAATTTAAAATCTGAAAACGTGTCATCTGTTACATCTTGTTTGATGCCACCAATGAGATATGATTCTATCTCTGTTTCTTGTGGTGCATTCTGTAGTCCTCTACTGTTGAACCAGTGTTGAGTCCAAGGTAAAGGGTTGTTAGTAGATGATATGTCGTAGATTGGATTCAAACCAATTGCACGTAGTCTTTTGTTTGCAGTGTATTCTACATATTTGCCAAGAAGAGGCACTGATAGACCAATCATTGATCCATCTTTGAATAGATATTCTGCCCACTCTTTCTCTTGTTGTACTGCATCTTCGTACATTTTGTAAACTTCTGGTTCACAATCTTTCATAACCTTGTTCATTAACTTGTCGTTTTCATGGTTTTTGTAACATTTTAGAATGTGTTGTGATATTGCAAGATGTTGAGCCTCGTCTCTTGCAATGAATGATATAATCTTGGCACTGCCTTCCATGAGTTTAAGTTCACCAAATCCAAATGAACAGGCAAAAGAGACGAAGAATCTTATACCTTCTAAAATGTTGACACTAATCAAGGCAAGATATAATGCCTTGTAGAGATCATAGTCGTCAACTTTTAGACCTAAGAGTCTTCGCCTGCCTAGTGCAATGAAATCGTCATATTTCTCTGTAACCATTTCAGCACGTTTGATAATTGCAGGTTCGTCTATTATTGTATCGAATATATCACTAGGGTCAGCATAAACATTCTTTATAATGTGTGTATAGGAACGACTGTGGATCGTCTCCATGAAGTCCCAAGTGATAATACAAGACTCAAGTTCAGGTAGGGTCACAAAGGGTAAAAATGCTATGGACGGTGCCCTACCTTGAACTGAATCTAAAAGGGTTTGATATCGTAAATTAGACGTAAAGATGTGTTTTTGTGCATCGGTTAGTGATTGATAATCTGCTCTATCTTTTTGTAGAGATACTTCTTCAGGTCTCCAAAAGAAACCTAATTGTGTTTGTGTGAGTTTGTCAAAGATTGGATATTTGAACTCATCGAATCTTTGTGTGTTCAATGGTTCACCAAAGAATGGTTTTGCCTTCTTAAAATCTACGTTGTTCTTGTTAAATACTGTCATCTTTATTCTCTTTTACATCTAGCACTAGTTCATCATAGTTATTTACAAAATCTATCTGTGCCTGTTTATCTCTGTCATATTCTGCTTGAAAGGCGTGATATTGTTTACTTCTCTTGTCACTTGATATGAGTCTGTTTGGTCTACCATCAAAATCTAATGCTGAGTATCGTTGTCTAGCGGCACTAGTTTTGACACCCTCATCATCATACCATTCATTGAAACCTGCCATGTGAGTATTTGCATTGTACCAATGTAGAAATATATGGTAACTATAATCACCTGCAAGATAGTCACGCCAATGTGGTATATTTGGCCCTTGATACATCATAATATCACCAGGTTCTAACAACACTTTCTTACAATTGTTCTTTTCTCTGTCTCTATGATTTAGATTTTGTGTGATATCTTTGACGTGTTGATTATCCATTGTGATGAAGTTTTCATCGTTTCGTAACCAAATAGGCCAAGGCGTATTGTCATCTGTTTTGTAATCTAAACAAAGTGTAGCACTAATTTCACAAGACGCTCTATCTAAATGTGAACCTAGATATGCACCTCTATCATAACTACGTGTGTAAGAGTATGTCTGCCTTAGATCAATGTCTAAGTGTCTCTGCAAGGCAGTTGTTACATATTGGTGTAATGCAATACCCCATGGTGTACAATATCCTGCTTTAGATTTCTTCAGTGATACTGGTTTACCATCAGGCCCACCAGTAGTTATCTCGTACTCTTCTACTTCTAATACGTCACCTCTATGTTCTGTAGCACGCCATATATCCATGGTATAGTCTATGATGTCTTGAGGTATTAGATTACGTATGACTACGTATCTATCTTTCCATAACTTCCATGTGTTCTCATTGGTTGTACCACGTAACCATTTGTTGTCTTCGTTTAGTTTCTTATACTTTACTGTCTTTTCTTCAAATGGCACACGCTTCACAATCTTCTTCCTCACTGGATTCATATTTAGACATTACATTAGCAGCATCATCGACAGCACTAGGTGTATCTTCGATTACATCTTCTTTCTTACCATCCATTGTGTTCTGATAGTAAGATGTTTTCCAACCAAGTTTATAGGTTGTCAATAAGTCTCTTGCCATTACAGAAATTGGCACTTCACCATTCTCGTAATTTTCAGGATTGTATGACCAATTGCCTGATATTGCCTGATCAAAGAACTTCTGCATCACTGCAACTACATTGATATAACCCTCGTTTGATGGCATATCCCATAGGCAAGTGTAACTATTCTTTAGTATACTATATTGAGGCACAATCTGTTTCAGTGTACCTTTCTTCGATTTCTTCACTGACAAGTAATCTCTAGGTGGTTCAATACCATTTGTTGCATTTGATACAACACTAGATGATTCACTTGGCATTTGTGCTGACAATGTACTGTGTCTCAGACCATGTTTTTTTATATTTGCTCTGAGTTGTTTCCAATCCATATGGAGTTTTGAGTTCACTAGTTCGTCAACATCGTTCTTGTATGTGTCGATAGGTAGAATGCCCTCTGCATATTTTGTTCTGTCAAAATAATCACATGCACCTTTCTCTTCTGCAATCTTATTGGAACTTTTTAGGAGGAAATACTGGAATCTCTCTGTTAAATCGTGTACCAGCTGCCAAGCATTCGGTTCGTGGTATTTTACTTTGTTCTTAGCAAGATAATGTGCAAGTCCAATGTAACCAATGCCAAGTGATCTACGTGCAAGTGTAGATATCTTAGCCGCTTCTACAGGATATTCTTGGTAATCTATGAGTTCTTCTAACCCTCTGACTGATAGATCACATATCTCTTCAAACTCTTCTTCTTTAACTATGCCTACATTGATTGCTGATAAGATACACAATGCAATCTCACCATTGCCATCGATGTGTTCTATTGGATCAGTAGGCAATGTAATCTCCTGACAAAGATTGCTCATGTTTACTTTGTCTAGGAAACTACTATGAGAATTACAGTGATCTATATTCATAATATAGATTCGGCCAGTCTCCGCTCTTTCTTTAAGTAGATCGGTAATTAATTCTCTTGCATTAATCTTTTTCTTTGGTACAGATGTTGCCCTTTCGTATCTCTCATACTCTGCATCGAAATCATCGGTTCCGAATAACTCGTAAAGGCCAGGCACATCATGGGGTGAAAAAAGTGTAATATCTTCGTTTTTAAGAAATCTTTCATAGAATAGTTTTGATAGTTGAATAGAATAGTCTAACTTTCTGACTCTGTTGTCTTCTGTGCCTTTGTTGTTTTTGAGGACGATGATGTCTTCAATTTCTTGGTGCCAAATTGGGAAATGGACAGTAGCACTTCCGCCTCGAACACCGTTTTGCGTACAGCATCTAACTGTCGACTCAAATTTCTTAAGGAAAGGGATAACACCTGTATGTTGGACTTCACCACCTCTAATTTTGCTTCCAATTCCTCTGATTCTACCTGCATTGATTCCTATTCCTGCTCTTTGTGCTACATAACGACCAATAGCCATGTCACTAGCAAAAATTGAAGATAAAGAATCATCACTATCTACTAATACACAACTTGCAAATTGTCGTAATGGTGTTCTGACACCTGCCATGATAGGTGTCGGTATGTTGATCTTAAATTGAGATATAGCATCGTAATATCTCTTAACTGTATCTAGTCTGTTCTCACCATAGTTTCTAAACAATGTCATGGCAATTAACATGTACATGAATTGTGGTGTTTCGTAGATTTGACCAGATGATCTGTCTTGTACTAAGTATTTATCTACAACTTGCTGTAAACCTGCATAAGTAAAGTCAAAATCTCTACTATGTCTCAAGGCTTTGTTTAACTTGTCTAACTCTTCGTCTGAATACCATTCTAGTATTTCTTGGTCGTATACGCCTTTCTCTATGTTTCTCTCTATCAAGTCTTTAAGTTCAGGATATATCTCTGCATCTTTCCATTTTGTGTTGAAGACTTGTTTCTGAATTGCAAAGAGTAGAAGTTTAGATGCAACGAACTGATAATTAGGCGACTCTAGTGAAATGAGATCACTAGCAGACTTGATTAAAATCTTTTGTATTTCTTGTGTTGTGATGCCGTCATAGAACTGTAGACCACTATTCATTTCTACCAATGACTCAGATACACCTGTAACACCTCTACAGGCCTTCTCTACCATTCTATGGATTTTATCTAAATCTATTGAGACTTTTTCGCCATCAGATTTTAATACCTTTATTTCAGAATTCATGTACGTTTATACTCCTTCAATTGTAATCTCGCTGAAAGACCAGAGACAACACAATTGTCTATAATTTGTTTTACTTCTATTTCTGATATGCCACTAGAAATCATATCATTAATATCTTTACAATCGGCAATACGTTTATCATTCCATATACAGACACGATAACCCAAAGAGATAACCTCTTCTAATTTCTTTATGATTTGTTCGTTTCTAGGTTCGTTGTCGTATATAAGTATTGCATTATCTTTTATATCATCGCTGATCTTTTTAAAATCACTACCACCGACTGCGATACTGTTTGGTAGGAATAAACTATCTATCGGCCCCTCTGTGACGTAAATAGTTTTTGTTTTGTCCACGTTCTCAATGTTGAAGATGAGTGGAACATCATCCCGAAACCTCATTGTTAGATATCTTAAGGGCGAACCGTTAATGGCACGACCTGTAAGACCAACTAGTTTCCCATTCTCATCGTAGAATGGCATAATAATTCTTGGATCATTGCCTAGAACTCTGTCTTTATATCTTGGTGAAAGATATGATAGAGTTTGTGCATTGTCGACATACCATAGATTTGTCATCTTAAATTCTGGTATGCCTCTCTCTAAGAGATAGTTTCTTGCAACTGCTTTCTCAATTACTGGAACTGCAACAGCAACTAGTGAATTATCTTTTATATTTAGATTTTCTTGCCTTGGGGTAAACTTGAATTTATCACTTGATGGCATTTTTTGGGCTGTTTTTTTACGCCCCTTACCACTCTCTTTCAACCACTCTTTGATGTATTCTTTGTGTTGTACAGGAAAATGATCTTTAATGAAATTTACACTTGATGTAGTCTTGCCACAATTATGGCACTTGTATACAAACGATTGATCTACTTCGAAGTGATAACCTCTGGCCTTGTACTTGTTCTTTTGAGAGTCGCCACAATATGGACACCTGTGATTTAGTGTATTATCATTGGTCCACTTCGCCATGTCTAGTGAAGACATAACAAGGGACAAGTATTTACGTTCTAACCATAGCATAGAATACTATTATACTACTGGTAGACTAGGTTTTCAATATACTTTTTGCTTTCTTTTTGGGTACTTGGATGACGTATCTATTCTCAACAACTTTAGGTTTTTCCTCTTCTACTCTACGAGCAATCATACCTGTGGATGAGACTAGTAACAGGACAGCCAGTGGATCAAATACAAATATTAGCGCATAAATCACCCAGCGGACAGCGTTGTCAAGATACTTGACAACTTCCTCTTCGCCATATATGACTTCTGCAACATATTTGATTGGTCCTATCTTAGAATCCTGTTCAAGTTGTCGTCTCTGAATAGGAAGTTTTTCTTCAGTGTACTGAGTTATCAATGCCACTGAGGCATCAATGTCTTCAGCGATCTGAGCCCTTTCATCTCTTTGTTGTCTATTGATATAGTTTCTATCTTGTGGACGCCCTGTGGTGACGACCAGGTCGAGTCCTGAGAGTCTTTCTTGTAGTCTTGTAATCTTATCTTCTTCTGCACCAATACGAACATCTAGTATCGACAACTCTAAATTGTTACCATCACCTACTAGGTTAACTTCAATATTCGCTTTTGACAAGTAACCAAATATACCAAGTGATGTAATTAACATCAATACTGCTACAGATGCAAGTAAATAGTATTTTAAATAGTTGAGTTTTTCCCATGCAAGGTGTAGATAAGCCGCAGTGACAAGTTTACCTGTCTCTAATGCTGACATCATTACTATTGTTCCGATGTATGCACCTGCAAACATAGTTGCCATACCTATAATTGAGAAATAGGCTGCTATACCTGCAATTGCTAGAGAGGTAAGTAGGGCTAAGTAATTCAGGAATTTTAACATAATTTATAGGTAAGTACGTAACTTTCTGTAAAGTGTTTCAGAATCTTTTCTGTTCTTCTTTACATATTTAGATCGACTTCTAACAAGAGGTTGATCTGTAGCAACTGCCGCTCCTGTGGAGTTGACAGGTGCATCTTCTCTAAGGTCTTCGTACTTAATGAATTCCGCAAGTTGATCTGCTAACATAATGCCTGCTCTGTAATCACTAGGAAAATGTAAACCTGCAATTACTCTACCGAATGCACATATGTCAGCTGCATCTCGTAGTTCACTTCTGATCTCTGGATATAATTTACCATAGTAATTTGCGACCACGTAAGGTTGTACTGTATGACCAGAAGGATACGATGGTGTACTTGCTGTGTCTGTCTCATATCTCTTAAAGTCAATTCCCAAGGCCTCTGCTAATTGATAAGGTCTTGGTCTATTGAAATGATTTTTATAGTGTCTAATGATTGGTGTACATTGTGACTCTATCATTTCGATTGTGTCTTCATCGAAATCGTAGTTGTTGTCTAATAGTACTTCTTTGATGTAATATGATGCATCTTTATCACAATTGATATAATCAATCTTGTCTTGTTTAGATTGACCATCGTATTCTTTTTTGATTTCGTTTATCTCGTTCTTTGCTTGTGATGAAGAGTTTTTAGGTGGTGCAGGTAATACTATGTTCTGCCATCCATCATGGAAGATTTTAAGTTTTTCGTATTTTGCTCTCTTTAGATCACTTTGATCTTTGAATGTAAGAGTATCAACTTTTAGTATTTCTTCAATAAACATCTTCTGCTGTGAACAATATTTTGTCCTCTCCGATATCACCTTGATAGATCATAATACCGAATCCCATACTGTGTTCTCTAACGTTCACAACTTCTGTCTTCTCAGGATAAATTTTGATTTCTTCAATCTCATCAAAATTTTGTTTTATTTGTCTTCTTAATCTATAAGGTCTGTCTTCGTATAGTTTACCAACTTTAACACTCTCTGATATCATTTCAGGTGTAACAACGTCTGCCTCTTTTATCAATCTATAGAACTTTTCAAATAGATCATCCATCTGATCAGAGGTTAATGTTGTTTCTTCTTTAAGTAATGCTAGTGCTACTGCATACGAAGCGAATGCAGTCTTGCCAAATGGCAGTTTTTCTATAAGTTTTTTAAGGTTGAATACTAATCTGTGTAGTGGTGTGAGTGAATTCTTTTCTGCTTTTGTGAAAGGATTGTTTTCTACTGTGATGTTTGGATTGTCTGGATCAGGCAATTTCTTAATTCTATTGCCTTTTTTGTCTATAAAACCAAACTTATACGCCTGTGTCTTCTCAAAAGGCGTTGTCAACATCTTAAGAATTCTGAATACAATTAAACTATCTACTACTCTTCCTACCATACTTCTATTTATGCTATCTAAATGGTGCTGGATGAGAGAATCGAACTCCCGACCTTCTCATTACAAGTGAGCTGCTCTACCTGCTGAGCTAATCCAGCATCACAATTCTCTAAGTCTTTCGATTAGTATATTGTCTAATGGCACTTCCGCCATCCAGTCTTCTTTGATAAGACCGAGATAAATCAACATTGTTTTGATCGATGACCAGTGTGTTTTGTCTTTAATCTTAAAGTTTAACATTCTCATACATGGTTCAAAACCAAATACGTTGAATAAACAGATAATGTGATTGAGCATTAGACGCTCACGTAGTTCGCCATTCTCATGGTATCTATGTAATAATCGTTTTAAATATCGGAATCGGCGTAAATCTTCTTGGAAATCTTCAATGTCCTCACATTGAGGATCATCGTAATGCTTCATCGCATATGCATTAAAGTTTTTTGCTGTGAGTTTGTCAAATAGACCCATAATATAATAATGTTGTTTACACCTTTATATAGGTGTAGATGAAAAGGTTATTAACTTGTTAACCCTTTTTTATGTTTTTTAGCAAGTGTGGTAACAAGTTTTAACACACCTTTAAAATCTCTGGCAGATTTTCTTTCAACCTCATTTCCAGAGTCATTATCTACAACAGATATATCATAGGGAGGTTTACCGTTGTCGGATTTTGAACCTACAACTATGTCATATTGTCCTTCACCACCGAAGTCCATACCACCTGTATGATAACTAATATCACTCATGCCCATGTCGACTTTCTTGCCAACTGCTCTAGACATCACTTTTTGAATTTCAGACATTTCTTTATCATTAAAATCTGGTTCAGGTCTACCTGAATATTCTATGAGTTTTGATCGAATGTCTTCGAGTAGTTGTCTGCTCATTATACTAAAGCGCCGTAAACTTTATAAGAACCTGTGTCTAACTTTTCGTATCTAACGTTAAGTTCTACTACGTATTCTTCTTTTTCAATCTCATCGATTGGTGTATCAACTGTTTTACCAACGATTTCACCATAACGTGAGAAGTTTAATGAGAATTGACCTCTATCAGCACTGAAGTCTGCTTCGTCTGCTGATTCGTTTCTTGGGTCAGATGATGGAACATTTGATCTGAATAAACCTAATTGATTAAGTTTTGCTTCCATCTGAGCGACTGCTGCTTTTGGGTTTAAAAACTCAGCCACTGCAACGTGACCAAGTATAGCATTGATTTTGTCTTTTACAATGCTGTCTTCAATATCATGTGGAATGGCCTCAGAGGATAGACCAGCACCTTGGAATCCTACGATATTGTTTTCTTCTAAAAATGTTTTAAATGTTTTCATAATTTTACCTATGCGTTAATTGCTACTGCGGTACCAAATACTGCACCACCATCGATGAATAGTTCATCTGATGGATTCTTTTCTATATCTACTGAACCACCTGGTGCAATGTGCATATTACCGATTAACACATTAGCAGAAGTTTCTACTGAAACCAATCTAAATTGTGTGTCGGAGTTATATACTCTTACCACTGTAGAAGAAGCGAAATTACTTCCGTTTCCTGAACCTACTTGTAGTGCTTCGTGACCTGCTAGTAACTTATATCTCATAATTTAATTCTTAACTATCTGCTAATACAGTATCGTCATCTACATCAGGTGTTGCTACGTCTGAATCGTCATCAAAGTCTGCAACGTCTGAACCCATTGAACCTGAAGACATTGCGACTAATGTCTCCCACTGTACTCTTGAACCAACTGTTTTTCTTAACTGCCAACCTTCTGAAATAACACCAGCGTTTGCACCTACTTCAGCAGTATCTGCTCCATAAGTATTTGCTTTATCAGCAGTGTTAAGATATTTTGGTTTAGAAG
>Ga0255743_10000034_pt1 | contig 131834 bp, 122 predicted proteins | sample 101ome_19_FD_179950 | JGI IMG/M metagenome (GOLD analysis project Ga0255743, IMG submission 179950) | Coastal salt marsh microbial communities from the Groves Creek Marsh, Skidaway Island, Georgia - 101405AT metaG (version 2) | ecosystem: Environmental > Aquatic > Marine > Intertidal zone >... | reverse complement strand
GATTTTAGTTATCATTTATGAAAAAATTATTAACTTTCACCTCAAATCACACAATGTGAATTATTAAACATTAACTTTAATTGCATTTTGAAATTAAGTGCAACCATTAACCAATTTGTTTTTTTTAAACCGCTGATTTATTTTGGCGGTTTTTTTTGTGTAACAAAAGTTACATTTAATTAAACCTTTATTTTTTAGTTTTGTCATACTAATTCATTACGAATTGGTTTATGGTTAATGAATAGGGTGCTTTAGGTAGCGCCCTTTTCTATTCTAAATAATCTTCTAAACCTACTACTCAATTCAAGGTGTATTGAACTAATCCTTTGAATATTTTCGTTTCTATCGGTGTACCAAGCAACCTCCCCTTTGTATCCGTATTGGTGCTTATATACTTCTTCCTGAACTTAATAAAGAGGATATGCCAATGATCTAATTACAAATAATCTTGTAAATTGGAGTGTGAAAAAATATTTAGTAAAATACTCACTAGAATTTTTAGTAATTGTATTGGGTATATCAATTTCATTCTGGCTTAATCAAATTACTGTAGAAGGGGAGATAAAACAACAAAGATCTAGATTGTTGGAGAATTTACTTTTAGAAGTTGAAGAAATTGAAAAATATTGTGCGGATAGATTGAAAATTTGGAATCAAGATGTTGAAATTTATTCAAAGCTTCTAGAAGAAAATCTTGATTTAGAAGCAATCGAAGGATCGGCAATTAGTAAAAGTAGAGTTGAATATAATTTGATTTACTATCGTGACTTTTCTCCACCAATAAATAGATATATATCTGCTGTTAACACAGGTGATCTAAAGTATATAAAATCACAGGAAATAATAGACGCTCTAACAAGATTGCATAATCAAAACTTTAATATGGTGCAATCAACAGTTGAGTATGAAAAGTCACTAAAGACAAAATTAATATCCTTATTAACCTCTAATTACCCGAAAATAATAATAAATGGGGAGGACAATAATGTTTCAATGGAAAACTACCTAGAGTATCTTCATAAAATTATCCTAAAGGATGAACACATTAGGTCAGAGCTGTTAGTTCAAATGAGATATTTTAAAACTCGTGTTTCTTTTCTCAAGTTTTACTTGATAACATTAGATGAGCTAAAATTTGCATTAAATGAGGAATTAAATATTAATTAATCGGCTGATATTCGTCTACAGTAACCTCACCTTCACTATTTTGTAATTGGTCTAGCAATGATTTCATATTAAAAAAATCTTGCTCCTTTGCAATTCTTCCATCTCTCATTGTGACAATAGTGGTGCCTGAAAGATTTAGGTAATTGCCAGTAGCTGGGATTCCCATAAAAGTACCTGTATGCTTACCTTTAAAATTGTAATGTTTTATTAATTTATTACCTCTTCCAAATGCATCTATAATTTTAAAATCAATCTCAGAAAATCCATATAAGTAGTTTAGATAAAATTCTTTAACAGCATCGATTCCAACAATATCTCCAAGCTCAGTAACAACTACAACGTCTTCCGTAAACGTAGTGTTATTAATTACGTCAGTATCACCAGATAAAAACTTACCCCATAATTCAGAATACATTTTTACATCTATTTCAATTTGTTCAGAATTTTGAGATTGTGTTGTTTGAGCATCTTGATTACATCCAATAGTTAGTGATGTAAGAATAAAAAAATAAATGATTCTCATTTTTTAAATTTAAAGTATTGTAATATACAAATTACTTCCTGAACTTAGTGAAGAGGATATGCCGATGATTTGATTAAGATGATAATTTTAACTAATGCAAGTATTTTTTTCATTTTAATTGATTTATGGTTAACAATACCTCTAAGATAGATAGAATGGGATTTATTTCAAAACACGTTACAAACTTTCCTTGAACAACACCTCCTGTAAACCAATTTACAAGAATATATAGGTTGAGACTATAACATCAATGGATTAAAAAGGAATTGGACAGGAGGCATTGGTGCAAAAGAAAAACCCTCCGCTTGGGAGGGCTTAAAATTAAGGATTTAGTGCTGCTCCATTATAATAATCGACAGACCTTAGAATTTTACCTTCATCGTTTAGAGTCAGTTGATTATGCAAATGCACTTTTGTTTCTTTTTTTGTTTTCTTATTTTTTAGAATAACTACCCACCAGGAAATTAAAGAATAACCATCTCCATTATAGGCTAAAAGATCCGGATAACCCCATTCGTTCACGGATACAATTTCAAAGTTTTTAAAAAGTTCTTCGTTTCCTTTTTTATGCTCTTCAATAGATAATGATTCTCCAAAAGGCATATTCGAATCAAACATCCTTGCATTAGGTAAAAAATCTAAATAAGCTTCTTCTAGATTTCCTCTTTCAAAATTTGACATCATCCTCCTTACAACACCAATAAATGGATGGTCTTTGAAAATCGTTCCATTTTTTGTTGTCATAAAAGAAGCATTATATTTACTTAAGTGTTGCGTATTTAAGCTTTCAATTATTCGATAAATTTTATCTCCTTCTTTATTAAAAAGAATCGACCTATCATAAGGGGTTCTGATTTTAAAACCGTTTTCTTTGTCATATCCACTTAAAATATCATAAGTGTAAACCCAAAGTTGTCCGCCTTTAAATTCTAATGCATCTGGATAAGATCCTCCTCGAGACTCTATTTTAAATTCGTCTAGTTTTTCACTCCAATATTTTGAATTGCCTAAAAGAGCATCGAGTGTCCTCCCTTGCTGGTTAACAAAGTTTGTTGATAGACCATTATAAAACTTAAAATCATCTGTCACTAGGGTTTTTAACTTATCTAAATTTCCTGCAACAAAAGCTTTGTCAAATTCCTTTACTAAATCAAGTGCAGGATGCTCAACGTAAAGTGTTCCATTTTTCTTTGTTTGAGCAACTATAAAAAAAGGAACACATAGTAGGATTAAAATTATTTTCTTCATTTTAATTGATTTATGGTTAATAATACTTCCAAGATATAAAGAACTGAATACTTTTACAAACACGCTACAAAACTTCCCCGTAAAAAACCCTTATAAACCAAAAACAGATTAATCATAAGTTCAATCCAATATTATAATTGAATATGATGGGCTTTGTGTGTTGGCATTGATACAAAAGAAAAACCCTCCATTTAGGAGGGTTTATTTTAAATAAATCAAAATACTACTCTAGCATGATAACTTTTCTAATTACAACACTTTCTCTCAAATCTCTAACCTTCATCATACTCTGGTAATTTTTGTCTGCATCCCATGCTGGAATGTTTGCAGCAGCTTTTACGTAATCCGTATAACTTGCAAACCAATTAACAGTAAAATAATTCCAGTACAAATCTGTACCGTATTTATCAATTCTTCTAGCTAAAGACCAACCAGATTGTAATCCATTCTTATCCAAACCTCCAGTATACATAGATTTTTCCATGTTTTCATAGGTCTTGAATTTTCCTTCTTTTACTTTCATCCAATTCACTATACCAACGTTATCTGGCAGCTGAACACTTTCATCTTTTTTAACTTCATCTATTGTTATAAACATAGCCTCAGCCACAATATCCCTTTTATCTCGTACATCTTCCATAAAAGCTCTCCAATCAGTGTCAGTCATACTTGGGATTGCTTCTTTTCTCATTTCAAGCCAACCTTCTCTTGTTGTTTCTTTTTCCATCTGACTTATCATCATAGGCTCAACAATAATATGAGTAAATGGAGCTTGAGGGTTTCCTACCACCTCCCATAAATGCCAACCTAACTGGTAGCCAGCATCTATCCTTTTTTGCGCCATTTCACCAAACTTGGTTTTTAGGTCTTCAGCATAATTATTCCCTGGTTTTACTTTGATAAAAGTTTGTTTAAGAACTACTTTGTCCTGAGCATTTGATGTTATTCCGATAACAACAAAAAATAATAGTAAAAAGAATTTTTTCATTTTAATTGATATATGGTTAATAATACCTCTAAGATATAGAAATGAATTTAAAATACTTGAATCTAAGAATTTGTATTAAAAATTGAGAGCATCTAAATATGCTCGTTGTGCTTTAAAAACTACCCGAGAAGCACTAACTTTCAAAAAAAAATGAAAAAAATGGAAATAGGAATCGATAGTTTCGCGGCAGTCGACATCAGCAAAGGGAGTCCCTCTCCAGAAGAGAGGGTACAAGCAATTGCGGATTTAATTGAACGAATCGTTTTTGCAGATGAGGTTGGCTTAGATTTTTTTGGTGTGGGAGAGCATCATCGAGAAGAATTTCTTGATTCAGCACCTCATATGATATTGGCAGCAGCTGCAGCAAGAACAAAACAAATCCGTTTGGGAAGTGCTGTAGCGGTTTTAAGTGCCGCAGATCCTGTTCGGGTTTTTCAAAATTATGCAACCTTAGATTTAATTACCAAAGGGAGAGCAGAGCTGGTTGTTGGCAGAGGTTCTTTTTCAGAATCGTTTCCCTTATTTGGTTTTCAGTTTGAAGATTACGATGCGCTTTTTAAAGAAAAGCTGGAGTTACTTCTACACATTCGCAAGGAAGAAATTGTAAACTGGTCGGGTTCTTTTCGAGCACCTCTAAACCAACAACGTATTACTCCAAGACCCTTACAGAAAAAAATGCCTGTCTGGCTGGGTGTAGGAGGAACACCCGCCTCCTTTGTTCGAGCGGGTAGTTTGGGCTTGCCATTAATGGTTGCTATAATTGGCGGAGAGACTCACCGCTTCAAGCCACTTATCGATCTGTACCGCAAAGCAGGAAAGGAAGCAGGTTTTGCTCCTGAGGATTTAAAAGTAGGAATTCATTCTCTAGGTTATGTAGCAGAAACGAAAGACAAAGCTGTAGAGGAGTATTTTCCAGGCTATGCATTCAATTTTACAAGAATAGGAAAAGAACGAGGGTGGCCGCCAGTTACCTTTGAACGGTTTGCAGCTCAAATAGGAAGAACAGGTGCTTTGCTAGTAGGGGATCCTGATGAAGTTGCAGAAAAAATCTTAGGTCATAGCGCAGCATTAGGTGGAATCCAAAGACTTACATTTCAGTTAGACAATGCCAACCTTTCCCACGAACAACTTAAAAATACAATGAAAATTATTGCCAAAAAGGTGAAACCAATTCTAAATCAAGATTAAATCTTAACAAAAAAACAAACTTACTTTTTTATTTTGCTGATAAGACTCAAAACCCCCCTTACCTCTTGTGTTAAGGTGATAAAGTCCTTTTGATTGAGGATTTCTTGAGTTATCAACTTAGACCCTAAACCCACACAAGTTACACCTGAATCAAACCATCCTTTAAGGTTCTTTTCTTCGGTAGTAACCCCTCCAGTTGGCATCACAGAGGTCCAAGGCTGAGGCCCTTTTATGGCTTTCACGAATTCGGGTCCAAAAGTACTCCCCGGAAAGAGCTTCACCAGCTCACAACCCAGCTCTTCTGCTTTTGCTATTTCAGTCAACGATCCACAACCTGGCGACCAAAGTACCTTACGTCGATTACATACGATGGCAATATCTTCTCTAAAAACAGGAGTTACGACAAAGTTTGCTCCTGCCAGCATGTATTGAGAAGCTGCCGCGGCATCCGTTACCGATCCTACTCCGAGTATCATCCCGGGAAGTTCAGCAAGGGCATACTTAATCAAGTCTGTAAAGATTTCAATTGCAAAATCACCTCGATTGGTAAACTCCATTAATCGTGCACCACCATCATAGCATGCTTTTAAAACGGCCTTTGCTACTTCAATATCAGGATGATAAAAAAGGGGAACCAAGCCCGATTCCTGCATCTGAATAACCACCTGTGTTCTTGTGTATTGTGCCATATCTCTTACTTATCTTGAAACGCGTCCTGATGCATCTCCTAGAAGTAGTTTATTAATTTCTTCCAGGGTTACCAGATTCGCATCTCCTTTAATTGTATGCTTTAAACAGGATGCTGCAACTGCAATATCCAATGCTTTTTGATCATCGTTAGGGAAATGAATGAGTCCATATATTAGGGCTCCCATAAACGAATCTCCTCCTCCTACCCGATCGACAATATCTGTAATGTTATAGGTAATACTTTTAAACAAAGTTTTTCCATCGTACAAGACTCCTGCCCAGGTATTGTGAGAAGCTGAAATAGACCCTCGTAAAGTGGTAATCACTTTTCTCGCTTTTGGAAATTTTTCCTGCATTTGTTGGCAAACCGACAAAAATGCCTCTGCTGTAACCTCTTTCCCTTGTGTGGTAATGTCAAGGTCCTTGGGTTTAATTCCAAAATGCATCTCAGCATCTTCTTCATTTCCTAGAATAATATCGCAATAGGAAGTAAGTTCGGTCATTATTTTTTCACGATCCCCTCCGTAATTCCACAACTTAGCACGATAGTTCAAATCTGTTGACACAGTAAGCCCCATGTTGCTTGCAGTTTTCACTGCTTCGAGGCAAGCATCGGCAGCACTTTGAGAAATGGCAGGGGTAATACCCGTCCAGTGAAACCAACGCGCATCTTTAAACACCTCACTCCAGTCTACCATTCCAGGCTGTATTTCCGACATAGCAGAATTTGTACGATCGTAAAGCACCTTACTACCGCGATTCACAGCTCCTCTTTCTAGAAAATAAATTCCCAATCGGTTGCCACCTTCAATAATAAATTGAGTTTCAACATTGTTTTTGCGTAGCTCTCTAAGCGCACATTGACCTAGGTCATTTTTTGGAAGACGTGTTACAAACGCTACTGGAATACCATAATTAGCAAGTGAAATGGCTACATTCGATTCTCCACCGCCATAGGTTACATCAAAACTATGCGCTTGTGAAAAACGCAAGTAATCTGGTGGAGACAATCGCAACATGATTTCACCAAAAGTGACCACTTTTTTCATATTCAAAGGTAAAAATTATAGTTCATCCAAAACTTTTCATACATGCTAAGAAGGTCCAAATACAAGTATTTACCATCTACTGGACAATTCCACTGAAAAGTAATAATCACAAACTCCTTTTAATTAGCTGTTAATTTAAAAATCTCGGTAGTTACCACTCAAAAAGGCATTTGCTTCCTCTTCTTTGAATCGTGCGTTTGCGTTATCCCAATGCAGCGTTTTATTTGGAAAACGACCTGCAATAACCCCTAAAAGTATGGTCTCTGTTAGTCGAGAAGCATAAGAAAAAGGTGCTGATACTTGATCTTTGCCTAAACAAGCATCTACAAACTGATGGTAGTGTTTAGGAGCATCTCGTTCATAATCGTTTTCTGTGTTGCCAAGTGCATTGTTCGGATCATATTTTTTGATGTCTATCTCTTGATATTCACCATTTACTATATGTCTTGGTCGCTCCATAAAGTGAGGCAACAACAAGCGCCCCTTTTCACCTATAAACATAGCTCCCTGTAAGGGAAGTTTGTCTTTATTCGGCAATTTTAAATCCTTGTGGGGTGCAGGAGCACCTCGTCCATCAGACCAAATCCACGTCAATGTCTCTGCAGTATATGCTGTTCCAGGGAAAGTATAGGTAACGCTATTATTTTCTGGAAATCCGTAACCATTTGGTTTTCTGCATTTATTTTTGATGGTCAAAGGCACGTCTAATGCTAGTGCGTTATAAGGGGTGTCAAATATGTGGACACCCATGTCACCTAAAGTACCACAACCATAGTCAACCAATTTTCGCCAGTTACCGGGATGGTAGTACGTTTTTTTAAAAGGACGTTCAGGTGAAGTTCCTAACCATAAATTCCAATCAAGGGTTTCTGGAATAGAATCTTTTCCCTCTGGTGCTGGTCCATCGTATCCCCAATTTTTTGGTGACCATGCACGTACAGTATGTACCTTGCCTATGATTCCCGATTGAATTAAAACTGTTGCTAATTTATAATCGTAAAAAGAGTGTACTTGAATCCCCATTTGTGTAATCAAGTTCTTTTCTTCAGCAATTTTTCTCATTGCTCTAGCTTCGGAAACAAAATGAGTCAATGGTTTTTGGCAATAAACGGGTTTGTTCATTTCCATTGCCATTAGTGAAGCGGGCGCGTGCGTATGATCAGGTGTTGAAACTACAACTGCATCAATCTCTGATGCCATTTCATTCAACATGACTCTATAGTCTTTGTATACTTTTGCCTTTGGATATAACTTATTTGCAGCTTCGAGATTTGTTGCGTCTACATCACATAAAGCAACCACGTCAACTGACTGGTGAGAGGCTATAGAACCTAAATCTGCTGCTCCCATACCTCCTACTCCGATATGAGCGGTACGTAAACGGTTTGATGCTGAGCCAAAAGCCCATGCAGAGGAAGGTAGTAATGCTGTTGATGCTAAGGCGGCTGAAGTTTTTAAAAAGTCTCTTTTTTTCATTTTTATTTGGTTGATAGTTTTTTAATTTTAATGTTCCTAAACCACAAATCACTCCCGTGGTCTTGAAATCCTATATATCCTGTTTTAAATTTACCATAATCTGGTGTATTATCCCATTTTCCAGAATTTTTCTTTTGATACCAGTCTTCAGACCATGGAACAAAAGACACTACTTTTTTACCATTTAACCAGTATTCAGCTCGTTCTTTGGTAAATAGAATACGTGAGCTATTCCACTGACCAGCAGGATATAGCGTTTTCAATTCGGGATCAGCAGCATACATCGCATAGTCTGAGGCGGTTTGTTGGAGTGGATGAAGCTCTGAAGGGTTTTCGAATCCTACACTGGTGTTGTAGGCCACAAGATCATGAAGGGAAGCGTAGTTTTCATCATCTATTAGCTGGTATTCAGGAGCTACTTCTGGGGGACCTCCATAACCCTCTTGTATGTGATAAAAAATACCACTATTGCCACCAACAGGTATTTTCCATTCTACATACAATTCAAATTCATCAAACATTTCTGCTCCATAGATAATGTCCCTACTTCCTTTGTAATCGTAGTCCTGCTCTAGAATTTGTTCAGTTTTAAAAGTCAACACCTTATCTATAATCTCCCAACCTGGCGGCATTTCAGCCCCATTGTAGGCTCGCCACCCTTCCAACGAGCTGCCGTCAAATAAAATTAACCAATCCTTATCCGAAGAGCTTTCGGATTGACACTGAATTAAAATCGCCAATGAAATTAGAGTGAAAAAAAATGTTTTTAAGTAATTCATAAATTTTGTATATTAACTGAGTAACTAAAAAAAATTTCTCAGATTATCTTTTACTTTATTTTTAAAGAATTTAAAGTTAAACATTATCTTTAATTATGTTATATTTGTTTAATTAAAAATGCCACAATGAAACTTTTAAAACCCTTATTTTTCGCTGCCGTAGTAAGCATCAGCTTGCAACTCAGCGCTCAGACTAGTGAAAACCCTTGGGCAATTGCAGTTGGAGCCGACCTTATTAACCTACAAGGTGACAATGTTGATTCTGGAATTAATTTTGGTGCACCTGCACTCAGTCTTTCTCGTTATATCACCTCTGGATTTTCTGTTGGAGTTCGTTATGGACTAGGAAATGCAAAACCACAAGATAATGTTGATTTAGATTATTCTTACCTAGACGGAGTCTTGAGATATAACCTAAGTGAAGAAAATGTTATTCCCTACCTATTTGGAGGTTATGGATTAAGCCGTTTTGCTGACGGTAAAGACAAAGAGGGTGCTTTCCCCTCTACAGAAAGCGGAAGAACCATCTTTGGAGGAGTAGGAGTTAATATCCCCCTAAACGATCAGTTTAATGTAAACTTAAGTACTTCATACAGAGGTACCGGTGAGACTAACGATACTTATAACCATTTACAACACATCGTAGGTCTAAGCTACCATTTTGGTGCTGGAGATGCTGACGGCGATGGTATATCTGATAAAAATGACGAATGTCCAGATGTTCCTGGATTAAAAGAATTTAACGGATGTCCTGATACCGACGGTGACGGAATCCCTGACACTAAAGACCGCTGTCCAGAAGAAGCGGGAACTATTGAACTCAATGGTTGTCCAGACACTGATGGTGACGGAATTGCAGATGTAGATGACGCTTGCCCAAATAAAGCTGGAACAGCAGAAATGAACGGCTGCCCAGATAGCGATGGTGATGGCGTTGGAGACAATGTTGATCGTTGTCCAAACACAGCTGGACCAGCAGAAAATAGCGGTTGTCCTTGGGCCGATAGAGATAATGATGGTGTGCCTGACAAAGACGATAAATGTCCCGATATCGTTGGTACTGTAAAAAGCAATGGTTGTCCAGATGAGCCTACAGATTTGATTGATTTTATCAATAGTGATGAGAATAGAATTCTTTTCGCTGCAAGCAGTAGCAAACTCGATAAAAATGATATGGCAATACTAGAAAAAGTTACAGCTCTGCTTAATCAATATCCCGATGCAGGAATTACAATAGAAGGACGCGCCTCTAGTGATGGTAGTGAAGCCTATAATCAAACTCTATCAGAAAAACGCGCCTCTGCTGTAAAAACTTATTTGGTAGATCAGGGCATTTCTGAAAACAGACTAACTACCATTGGTTTTGGAGAAAACAAACCGGTTGACTCAAATACAACTACCTCAGGAAGAGCACAAAACAGAAGTGTTAGCATAAACCGAAGTGCGATGATACAAGTCAACTAAATATTCTGTTTATTACATTTTAAAAAAACCTCCTCTTATTAAAGGAGGTTTTTTTGTACTTTACTTCCTGATTTACTAATTGGGAATGTTTTTCTTTAATGAAAAAAATTTTCCCTTACATTATTTAAACAAATGAGAAAAACGATTTACCTATTGAGCTTTTGTTTCACTTTCATAGCTCATGCACAAAAAAGAGAAATTCCTGTTGACACAATAGTCGTTACAAATCACACGACAATCATTAAAGGAGCAACCGTAAAATATCAAGCCCATACAGGCACACAACCTGTTTGGGACACTGAGGGCAACCCAATAGCTACACTTTTTTATACCTATTATAAAAGAACAGATGTCAAAAACAGCACAGAACGACCCCTTATTTTTTCTTTTAATGGTGGTCCGGGATCAGGTTCAGTTTGGATGCACTTGGCTTACACGGGACCAAAAATTTTAAAAATCGATGAAGAAGGGTATCCTGTTCAGCCCTATGGCTTTAAAAGCAACCCGAATTCGATTTTAGATGTCGCTGATATTGTGTTTATAAACCCTGTAAACACAGCTTACTCAAGAATATTAGAAGTAAACGGAAAGATGGCAGATCGCAAACAGTTTTTTGGAATCAATGAAGACATAAAGTATTTGGCAGAATGGCTGAACACTTTTGTTTCTCGAAAACAACGATGGGAATCTCCAAAATATCTTATCGGTGAAAGCTATGGAGGTACCCGAGTTATGGGACTTTCTGCTGCACTTCAAGAACAACAGTGGATGTACCTGAATGGAGTCATCATGGTATCGCCAGCAGACTACAAAGTAATACGGGTGGGTGGACCTGTTTCTTCAGCCTTAAATCTACCCTATTATGCAGCTGCAGCATGGTACCACAAAAAGTTAACTCCAGAATTACAGCAAAAAGATTTAACGAATATGTTACCCGAGGTTGAGGAATTTACCATAAATGAACTGATCCCAGCACTGGCTAAAGGCGGATTTATTTCTTCTGATGAACGCAATAAAATTGCATCTAAAATGGCTCAGTATTCAGGACTTTCTGAAACTTCTATTTTGCAAAACAATCTAGATGTTCCCAACAGCTTTTTCTGGAAAGACCTTCTGAGGGAAGAAGGAAAAACTATAGGACGTTTGGATTCAAGATACCTAGGGATCGATCGAAAAGAAGTTGGAATGCGACCCGATTACAGTGCGGAATTAACTTCTTGGCTACATTCATTTACACCAGCAATTAACCATTACCTCCGCACAGAACTCAATTTTAAAACAGACATAAAATACAATATGTTCGGACCTGTTCGTCCTTGGAATAATGACAACGACAATACACGTGAAGATCTACGTAGGGCAATGGCTGAAAATCCCTATTTGAAAGTATTATTTCAATCTGGTTACTACGATGGAGCGACTACCTATTTCAATGCAAAATACACCATGTGGCAAGTCGATCCTAGTGGAAAAATGAAAGATCGTTTTTATTTTGAGGGCTATCGCAGTGGACACATGATGTATTTAAGAAATGAAGATTTAATTAAGGCCAACGATGATTTAAGAACCTTTATTGAAAACACCTCAACTAAAGGAAAATCAGCAAAATATTAATTTAACTTACACGTCACAAAGTTGAACAGCTGCTGCTAATGAATCCAATCCCCTGTCACTCCGGTCACGGGGGATAAATTCTTGAGCTACATATCCTTCAAAACCTGTCTCTAACAAAGCTTTCATTATTGCTGGATAGAACAACTCTTGTTTTTCATTAAGTTCATTTCTTCCCGGAACGCCTGCCGTGTGATAATGACCAAAATAAGTGTGGTTTTCTCTTATAGTATGGATAATGTCACCTTCCATGACCTGCATGTGATAGATGTCGTATAACAATTTAAAATGCTCTGAACCAAGAGCCTTACAAAGGGAAATTCCCCATTCAGAATGATCGCACATATAATCATTATGGTCTACCTTTGAGTTTAATAACTCCATGTGTAAGACTACTCCGTGTTCTTCTGCAATCGGAAGAATCTGGCTCAATCCTTTTACGCAATTTTCAAGTCCTTGCGCATCACTCATGCCTCTTCTATTTCCACTAAAGCAGATAAGATTTGTCCAGCCTGCATCTGCTACCATCTTGATATGTCTGGTGTAATGCTTAATCAAATCTTTGTGATAGGAGATATCGCACCATCCGTTTGTTAGACTCCGTGTAGCTTTACCTTCAAGATCACCGTAACACATAGTAGAAATTAAATCGTATTTCTTTAAAACCTCCCAGCCTTCTGCTCCAATGAGGTCAATACCGACAAGCCCCATACTTTTTGCACGTTGTGCTAATTCTTCTAAAGGAATATCACCATAACACCATTGACATACGGACTGCTTTATATTTCCTTTTAGAGGAAGTGTTTTATTCTCTTGAGTTTCATTACTCAAAACAGGGAATGCAAGAGCTGTAGAGCCAAGTGTCAATGCTTTTAAAGCTTCTCTTCTATTGACTTGATCTTTATTTTTCATGAATAAAAGGTTTTATTTATATCTTAAACTTACAAAAACTATTCTTTTTTAGTTATCTGTTTTTCCCATTCCCAGGCAGTTTCAAGAGCCTGTTCAAGAGAATACTGGGCTTTCCAGCCCATTACGCTTTCTATCTTATTTACACTAGCGTAGGCAGCAACAGTATCCCCCTCCCTAGGGTCTGTTATTCGATAAGGTACATGCATTTGTGTCGCCTTTTCAAAAGCATCAATTAATTCTAAGACACTTGTCCCCTTGCCCGTACCGACATTAAAAACAGCATAAGGCTCGTCTAATCTAGAAGATACCAAAAATTCAAGGCTAGAAATATGTGCTTGGGCAAGATCCATAACGTGAATATAATCTCGTATACAAGTACCGTCAGGAGTATCGTACTGCGAACCAAAAACGTTCAATTCTGGATGTTTCCCTATAACTGTTTGCGTTAAATAAGGAACTAAATTTTGAGGTATACCCCTAGGATATTCACCGATTAAAGCTGAGGGATGAGCACCTATTGGATTGAAATAACGCAACAAAATCGCTTTAAAATTTGATTTTGAATTACAACAATCCCGAATAATTTGTTCACCCATTTGCTTAGTGGCACCATAAGGAGAACTTGGAGGTTGCTCGGGAGTTTCCTCGGTGATAGGAAGGTTTTTAGCTTGTCCATATACAGTACAAGAAGAACTAAAAATTAAAGGGATATCCCTGTCTTGAATTATTTTTAAAAGTGAAACTAAGCCACCAATATTATTTTCATAATACTTCAAGGGTTCGGATACACTCTCACCTACAGCCTTATAAGCAGCAAAATGTATCACTCCATCAAGATCTTGTTGCTCTTGAATTAATTGACTTAAACGGTCTTCATCTTTTAGGTCCAGTTCATAAAATAATGGTTTTTTGCCCGTTATTTTTTGGATACCCTCTAATACTTCTCTTCGTGAGTTACTCAAATTGTCAACACAAACAACTTCGATATCACGTTCTAAAAGCAATACGGTCACATGAGACCCTATATAGCCTAAGCCACCCGTTACAAGGATTTTCAAAAGTTCAACTTTAAGTTAGTTCCCAGCCTGCTCTGTAATTTCGAGTAACAAATTGATTTGCAGCTTCTAGGTTTTTAATTTGCATTTTGTTTCCATCCCATAGAAGCTTTTTTCGACCAATAAAGCTAGGATTTCTAGAGCCTTCAACTTGTTCTCTCAACATATAGCTTCTAATGGCTATATTACCCATTAAAACAGTTTCTGTAAGTGGTCCTGAATAGTCAAATGATGAAGTAAGTGCTAAGTGCTCAGGACTATTGAATCCAGCTTTACAAGCGTCAACCCACTTTCTTTGGTGACCAAATTCAGGTTCGTTCACTCGTTCACTTTTCCCTTCTAGTACAGGCTCACCTACGCGATACAATTTAGGATCTTCACCATAGGCATCACAAGTGATGACCCCTTTATCACCTATCATTATTACTCCGTTGCTTTCGATACTTACATCTGCTGGAAGTAAATCAGGATGAAAGGGCTTAATTCCTCCATCAGACCAAGTCATTTGAATGGGACTAGGATTTATATCAGTAGCATCAAAATGGATTGAAACGGAAGAAGAAGAAGGACATCCTTCTGGATAATAATCAGGACTCCACATTTTAGTGAAAATAGTTCCTACACTACACTCCACATCTGTTGGGTATTTTAAGCCCAGCGCTTTAAAAGGAATATCTATTAGGTGACAACCCATATCTCCAAGTGCCCCTGTTCCAAAGTTCCACCATCCTCTCCAATTGAATGGGTGCATATTAGGAATATAAGGAGTCTCCTCTGCTGGACCCAGCCACTGATCCCAATTCAATTTTTCGGGTTTTGCCGCAGCATCTGGCTTAGCCATTGCGACACCTTGTGGCCATACGGGTCGATTAGTCCAAACTTCAACTTTAGATATAGTACCTATTAAACCTTCTTTAATCCATTTTTGAATAATCAATTGATCCGGATTGGATGCACCCTGATTCCCCATCTGAGTGACTAATTTTTTCTCACGTGCCATTTCGGTCAACAAACGTGCTTCATAAATATTGTGAGTCAAAGGTTTTTGAACATATACATGAACACCTCGTTCCATAGCGTAAACTGCAGCTGCAGCATGCGTATGATCTGGTGTAGAAATGGTAACTGCATCAATATCTTTTTCCTTATCGAGCATTCGTTTAAAGTCATCATAAAATTTTGCATCAGTAAAACGGTCAATACTTTTTTGAACACTGTTATTACCAGATGAATCTACATCACAAAGAGCGATTACTCGTTCTCTACCATTTACAGAAGCATTTCTTATATCGCTTTGTCCTTTACCTCCTACTCCAATTCCAGCAAGAGCAAGTTGGTCACTGGGAGCGGTGTAACCTACCCCACCCAAAACATGGCGTGGAACAATAAACAAAGAACTTGCTGCAACTCCTTTTTTTAGGAATGATCTACGTTTGATGGTATTGGGGTTTGATTTTTTTGATGACATGTTTAAATTTTTTGGTGAAGTTAAATTACAAAAAAAATCAACCTGCCAGAAAGAAATAAACTAAGGCGTCAAAAAATTTCCTCGCCATTGGTCTTCAAGAGAAAATGATGCCCTAATATGATTTGGTCTTTTCAGTTTAAGATATTCAATACACTCCGCTTGAAATTGAATACGGGTGAAATGAGGTGTGTTGTAGTCGTGGTTTAATCGGTCGGGGGTTGCAATTATACTACCAGGAGTAAATACAGAAGTATAATCTTTTTTACTCTGCTCTGGTAAATTATCGAAGAGATCGGTCTCTTCTTTCAGCTCAACTGTTTTTAAATCTACTACTAATTGTATCATCCGAATAGGGTCATAAAACAAACCTGTAGCATTTGGATTTTGTTTGAGTTGTTGAACTTTTTTTGATCGTGTATCCGTGAAAACAGTAAAGAGGAATTGGTCAGGATCAAAATCTCTAAGGACCACAGTTCTCAAACGGGCTCCTTGTCCTTTTTGAAGAGTCCCTAAGGTAAAAAAACGGAAAGGATGTTTTTTGTGTTTCAGTGCCGCTTCTAGTTGTTTTTTACTGTCCTTTAAAATTTGATCTAGCATTATTTTACATTTTGATTCAACCACTTTTGGGTTCTTAAAACGGCATTTTCTTGAATGTCTTTCCAAAAAAGATTAACATCGGCAAAGTGATAATTTTTTATAAAGGATAAAAGAAAACGGTTTTTTATTTTGGGAAGCGTAGACCACAACATACCATCTGTTTTTTTAACACTTAAACTCTGGGGGTAGATTTTTTTATCAGACCCTAAGACCCCTTTATGGAGCTCCTTTGATCCCTCTTCACTCCCATCCCAGGTAATTGGATTGGTTACCACACCTCCTTTATACCAATTTTCATAGTTCTCAGGCAAATGATTTATTTTGTATGTATTCCAACTTACAAACCCACCTACTTGATCTGGATAAGTTAAAACAGGTAGATTCTTATACTGCTCTTTGTTCATTTTTGTCCCTATAAGGTAAGCAGCCACCAATTGTTTTTTCAGAGAGGTTCCATCAAAAAAGTCATTTAAAAGCCTTTTGGCATGAATTGCACCCTGGCTGTGTGCAGCCAGTATAATGGGTTTGGAATTGTTGTAATGTTTCAAATAGTATTCAAAAGCGGTTTTAACATCTTGATAAGCAAGCTCGCCAGCAGAGATGCCTTGTGAAGCATAAGGTTCTACGAAAATTCGATAATGTGCTTGCCGATAATATGGCACGTAAAGATTGGCAGCCTTTACCCAGGCAGAGGCTTGATAGGTAACTGCTTTTTCTATAACCTCTTGTCTAAATGAGGCATCAAAAATATCGGCATTCCAACTGCTGTCTTGTTTGTCAACTAAAAGAGTGGGATAAACATAAAAAACATCCGCTTTTTTTGGATCAGAGACACCCTCAAAATCTTTTAAAATCTTTGTTTGGGTCTCTGGGAGTACTGCCCAACTAGACTCATTGCTGTAGTCAGGTGCTTTAGGGGATTTGGAATTACGAAACTCAGTAGTTTGATAAGTTGTTTTACAAGAGACCAAAATTAGAGCTGTTAAGAGTGATAATGTATTTTTCAATTTCAATTTTTTCCTAAAGATAAATAATGTTATTTGTTTTGGATTTTTTAACAAAATTTGAATTCAAGCACATCGCTTCTTTGAGTTTTAAAAATTAACTACTTTTACAAGAGCTGTTTAAATCAAAAAATTACACTATGAAAAAAATAATATCTCCCCTATTTGCTTGTATACTAATGGGCACAATTGCATGTCAAAATTCCCCTAAAAAGGAAACGCGTCAAACTGTAGAAGTGAAAGTAGAAAAAAATGAGCAAGGATCTTCTGCGACAATAACGACAAAGAAAGAAGTGAATGGTAAGATCATAGAGGAAGTTCAAAAAATTGAAGGAAGCCATGAAGAGGTCATGTCAAAAATAAAAGAACTCACCCCTGAAGATATGGAAGATTCTAACAGCATTCGCAAGACTGTTAAAGAACTTCGTTTCAAACTGAATCCAAAAAGTGAAAGTACAGCAAGTGGAGAAATCCAATTTAGAGAAGAAGAGGGAAAGGTAACTCTTAACGCCTCACTTACAGGTCTTACAGAGGGCACTCATGCCATACATATCCATGAAAAAGCAGATTGTTCTTCTGAAGATGGAAAATCTACGGGTGGACATTGGAATCCGACCTTTGAACCACACGGTGCATGGGGGGCTACAGATGGCTATCACAGAGGGGATATTGGAAACTTCCAAGCAGACAAGGATGGAAAAGGCACAATTGCCTTCGAAACAGGCCAGTGGTGTTTAGGATGCGATGACGAGACGAAAAACATTTTAGGAAAGGCAATCATTGTGCATCAAGGTGAGGACGATTTGACTTCTCAACCATCGGGTGCTGCAGGTGCTCGCATCAGCTGTGCAGGAATTATTGAATAATTAGAATTCCCACTGTCTGGTAATGTCTAATTTTTTTTGAGCTTCGAGTACTTCTTTAGGTATCACTTTTAAGAAAGAGGGGTGTTGCTCAATTGCGTATTCAATTTTTTCCATAATACTGTCCACGGACTCATTTTCATAGTCAATTTCTAAAGGCTTTTTGATGATCATTGATTGAAGTATTCCCCTTTTTTTTATCAATAAACCTTTTTTATCAAAGGAACGCCTAAAGCCATCTATTACAATCGGAATAACTATGGGTTTATAATGCTTTATAATATGTGCTGTTCCTTTTCTTACTGGCCTAAAAGGAGTGGTTGTACCTTGAGGAAAAGTAATGACCCAACCGTCGTCAAGAGCTTTTTTGATGTTTGAAATATCGCTTAATTTAACTTGACGTTTGATGTCTTTTCCGTTTTCACGCCAAGTACGTTCAATAGAAACTGATCCTGCATAAGCCAAAATTCTAGGTAAAAGCCCTGCTTTCATTGTTTCCTTTGCCGCGACATAATAGATGTTTAATTTGGGGTGCCACAAATAACCAACATTTTTAATATTGTCTATCCTACCACTCAAACTAGCATTAAATACATGAAACATAGCAACCACATCTGCAAAATATGTTTGGTGATTGGAGATGAAAAGCACATTTTTATCCGGTAGGTTTTTTATAATTTCAGATCCCTCGATATGAAGCTCGTTAAAACCTCTGTATCGGCGGTGGGTCATCACCCCCAGATAGCGTATCAACCACTTCTTTAAAATTAAATAATGACCAAATGGATTTCTCTTCAACATCTTTTCAGTTCCATGGAGCTAAAGATAGAATTAATTCGATCTAAGGAGCTCTAAAAAAACCTTAAATTCTGATAAAATCATCGCTGTTGCACCCCAAATAAAGTGATTTTGATAGGTAAAACAAGGAACTTGTATTTCTTTGCCTAGGGAAGGTTCGAGACGGTGTTGTTCTATCTCTAATTCCAAAATCTTAAACAAAGGGATTTCTATATGAATTGCTACTTCTCTGAGATCAGGAGAGAATTTTGGATAAAAAGATTCATAGGCTAAGAAAGGAGTCACCAAAAAATTACTAGGTGGGATGTATAAGGGAGTGAGTGAAATCAATTGCCTTTTCCCATTGATATGGGTACCCAACTCTTCATTACACTCTCTTACAGCAGTGTGCTGAAGGGATCGATCTGATTTTTCTTTCTTACCCCCTGGAAAACTAATTTGACCTGAATGTACTCCCTCGTATTCTGTACGTTTGATTAAAGATAAATGCATCTGCCCCCCTTTTGGATAACAATAAAGAAGAACCGCTGCTTGTTTTGCTACTTTGAGGTAAACAGATTCAGGAGGCATTTCTCTAATTCTGTTCAAAGGTGCAGCGAGAAGCTGAGCCTTTTTTCCTGGTAAAGGGAATTCTTTTACTTTTGAAAAAGAATCTACAAAAGATTGATACTTCATGACAAAAACAAATCTACTACTATTCTGCTTGCTCGCTTCATTTGTATTTACTCATTGTTCTAATACTACTAAAAAACAAAAAGAGCCCTCAAAAAAATCTTTAACTGAAATTGAAAATAAAGAACAAGAAGAAATTAAAGAGAAACAAAAAGACTCTCTTAAAGATGAAGAAAAAACTAAAGAAAAATCCATCGTTTTAAACGACCAAAATGCTATTCCCTTTTTCTTCAATTATCAAAAAGAACATCAAGAAGACAAGGTCCGAATAACAACTCGCTTTGGAGCGATTGACATACAGCTCTTCAAAAACACACCCTACCACAGAGCGAATTTTATTTATTTAACTAAGAAAGGGTATTTTAATGGAACCACCTTTCATCGTGTGGTTCCTGGATTCATTATTCAAGGCGGAAATTCAGATCGATATGAAACTGCAAAAAAAAGAGGCGAAATTGGCAAATACTTACTACCTCCAGATACCAGAAAGGGTTACAAACACCACAGAGGAGTAATTTCGATGCCCAGTAGCGAGATTGAAAACCCTCATAAACTCGCATCACCCTACGAGTTTTTTATAGTTCAACAAACCCCTGGAGCCTATCATTTAGACGGATCTTATACTGCATTTGGAAAAGTTATAGCAGGGATGGACGTTGTCGATAAAATCAATCAACAAAGAACGGACAACAGAGAAACACCCTTGACTAATGTTTTTATGGAGGTCTCTATTATAGAATAAAACAATACTAACTTTTTTTTATAAATAGCTTAAAATCAGTTTGTTTATAAAACACTATAGTTTTTTCTTATTATATTTGCAAAAATTATAGTTTTCATGACACTCACCCAACTTGAATACACTCTTGCCGTAGCAGAAGAAGGCAATTTTACCCTTGCAGCTGAAAAGTGCTTTGTAACGCAACCCACACTGAGTATGCAAGTTCAAAAACTGGAAGAGGAGCTGGGAGTTAAACTATTTAACAGAAATACAAAACCTATTGAATTAACCCCAATTGGGACAAAAATTCTAATCCAAGCCAAGACAATCGTAGAAGAAGCAAAAAGGATGGATGACATCGTTGCGATGGAAAAAGGAGAAGTAAAAGGAGATTTCAAGCTGGGAATAATACCAACCATAATGCCTACACTCCTTCCTCTTTTTCTAAATTCATTTATCAAAAAATACCCAAAAGTCAATTTAAAAATTGAAGAACACACCACTACTTCTATAGAAGAAAAACTTATTCTTGGAAAATTAGATGCAGGTATAGCTGCTACCCCATTAAACAATCCTAAATTAATTGAAATCCCTTTGTATTATGAACCTTTCGTAGGATACACTCCAAAGGATCACCCCCTTTCAAAATTAAAAGAACTTAAACTGGAGGATATAGAAGGACTAGACGTTTTAGTATTAGAAGACGGTCATTGTTTTAGAGACCATGTGCTGAAACTTTGCCAAACCGCTAAAATCTCTAAACCATTTGATTTAAAAAGTGGTAGTTTTGAAACACTAATTCACTTGGCAAACGAAGGAATGGGCATGACACTATTACCCTATCTTCAAACGCGAAACTTGACTACGGAAAACAAAACTAATATTAGAAAATTTGAAAGTCCAGAACCTGCAAGAGAAATTAGCCTGGTTCACAGTAAAAGTCAGTTGAAGCTACCTATTATTGATGCGTTATCTCAACTTATCGAAGGAATTATACGCGGTGCAATCAAATTTGAAAACATTCAACTCATCTCACCAAAATAACTAAACAGTCAAGGCAAATACAGCTGCTTGTAATTCAGTACGCTCCGCAGTATATTCTTGTAACCAGCTGAACAGTAAGCTTCGTTCCTTTGGAGCCAAGCTCCGATAGGCTTTTTTCAATTCTTTTGTAAAAAGAGAGGCATCAAAACTTACTTTATGTAGAATTTGCTTGTAGTATTTGAGGTTCTTAGACATGTGGACTACGAATTAAATTATCCACAAAATAGAGAGAAACTATTGAGGAAACTGTTGTCGAAATGTTAAAATATATAAATTAGTATTATGTTATACATAGTTCTATCTTTTATTTATATATTTGCAATGCATAGATTAAATTTTTATGAAAATAGAAAACACAACAGCTCAAATGCGGAAAGGAATTTTAGAGTTCTGTATACTCTCTTTAATTTCTGGTCGTGACCTATACACCTCAGAAATTCTTGACGCATTAAAAAAAGGCAAAATGCTGGTTGTAGAGGGTACCGTTTATCCTTTATTAACACGTCTTAAAAATGCAAATCTACTGCAATACCGCTGGGAAGAATCTACTTCTGGACCTCCTAGAAAATACTATTCAATCACTCCTGAAGGAGAAGCTTTTCTCGCTGAACTCCAAACGGTTTGGAATGAACTAAACAAAGCCGTAAAAACCATTGTCTCAAAAAAATAAAATCATGAACAAAACAATCAATGTAAATCTTGCAAATACCTTTTTCCATATTGATGAAACAGCCTATGAAGTGCTTAAATCATATTTAAAAAAACTAGAAAAGGCTTTTCAAAAAACACAAGGAAAAGAAGAAATTTTAAGGGATATTGAAGTCCGTATTGCAGAACTCTTTCAAGAAAGAAAACAAAGCAAAGAACAAGTTATTTCCATTGAAGATGTTGAATCTGTTATTGAAACTTTAGGACAGCCTGAAGATTTTATTACAGATACAGAAGAAGATTTCAAAGAATCCTTAAAAGAAAATAGAAATCCAAATAGAAAACTATACAGAGATCCGGACGACAAGTATATCGGCGGTGTGGCTTCTGGACTAGGCTATTTTTTTGGTATTGACACCAGCTGGATCCGAATTCTTTGGTTGGTATTTAGTTTATTTTCTGCTGGGACACTGATTCTGATCTATTTGGTGTTGTGGATGGTTATACCGGAAGCAAAAACAACTGCTGAAAAACTAAAAATGAAAGGAGAACCGATCAATATTTCAACCATTGAAAAAAAAATTAAAGAAGAATTTGAGGAAGTTTCTTCAAAAATTAAAGACATAGATTACCAAAAAGCGACTTCTTCCTTAAAAAAAAAATCGACCACTTTTTTCTCTTTTTTAGAACACATTCTCAGCCTAATTCCTAAGTTGATATTTAAAATCATAGGGGTTGTTTTTGTTTTAATTTCCAGCTTGAGTCTTTTTGGAATAGTCATTGGCACATTGCTATTTCTTGTTTTTGGAACAATCGAGTGGCCTTTTGACTTCTATTTCAATAATTATATCACAAGCCCTTACACTGCTTTTGGTTTTTGGGTTGCTATGCTCTTATTGGTATTAATTCCTTTTTTACTCTTGTTTTCTTTGGGCATTCGTTTATTAAAAAGAAACAGCATTGTATTTAGCAGAGTAAGTCGAATCATTTTATTAAGCTTTTGGTTTGTAGCACTTGTAACTGTACTTTTCTTTGGACTCAGAGAAGTACGCAGTCACTCAGTTACCGCCACAAAAACAGATCGTTTTGAATTAAGCTATTCAAAAAAAGACACACTTACAATCCTTAGAAAAGAACCTTTAGCCTCAAAAGAGGTTGAATTATGGAACTTTGAGAGAAAAGGGATTTTTAAAAATGGAGACAAAAGCCAATGGATTAAGAAAAACCTTCAACTCAGCGTCTTAAAAAGTCCAAAAAACCATTCTTACCTTGAAATAAACTATACTGCAGATGGGTCTTCCTATGAGAGTGCTCAAAGCAATGCCAAAGCAATACAATACAATTGGGAAGAAGTAGAAGAAAAACTATTGCTCAACTCTAAATGGAACAAAAAAGAAGACACTCCATTTCGAAATCAAAAAGTGCATTTGAAATTGTACTTAGTGGAAGGACAAATTTTTCGAATTGACCCAAGTTTAAAAAAAATCCTCTCCTCTTCCCTTTTCAACAATCACAATTTGACTAAAGATCAAATGATGGGAAAACTTTGGTTAATGGGAAACAACGCGCTTCGTTGTCTTAATTGTGGTGAGGAGGGGCATTCCTTAAATATAAATTACAAGTCAGAGGGAAGTGAAAATGAACTTCATCTCAATGTAGATTCAGAGGGAATCACCCTAAAAAAGAAATAATTTTCAAGAAAGCCTGTTTGGGGTTTGCAGTGATTTGATTTAATGTTATATTTGCCCACACTTTTTCGGGGTGTAGCGTAGCCCGGTCATCGCGCCTGCTTTGGGAGCAGGAGGTCGCAGGTTCGAATCCTGCCACCCCGACAACAGTATCCAAATTCAATTCGGGATGTGGCGCAGCCTGGTAGCGCACACGCATGGGGTGCGTGGGGTCGCAGGTTCAAATCCTGTCATCCCGACTTATTAAATTGAATAGCAACAGTCTTAACCCAGTTTATTTTTAACTATTTATTACAAATTTTATAAAAGAGAAGTACTTTAAATTTGTAAGTTAGTAGTTATTAATTATATCTTTTAAAAGTGTCTAAAATGAAAAAAAACACCTCTTTCTTAATCGCTTTATTCTTTATCACACAGCTGGGATGTGCGCAAGACAACCCACCCTATATAGAAACACCCGAACAAATCGACTATTCCTTTGAAGTAGTTGTGGATGGAATCGATATTCCTTGGGGAATGGCTTTTATAAACTTTGAGGAAATGTTGGTAACGGAAAAATCCGGAATACTTTATCATGTCAAAAACGGGAAAAAAACGGAAATAACTGGACTTCCACCAATTTACGTAAGAGGTCAAGGAGGGCTGCTTGATGTTGCGCTTCATCCTAATTTTTCAGAAAATAACACTTTATATATGACACTATCAGCAAATACTGAAGGTGATGAGGAAGGTGGGAATACCTCTTTGTACAGTGCTACTTTAACAGGATCAGAATTAAGCAATGTTACTCTTCTGTACAAAGCCACTCCAAATTCAAAAAAAGGACAACACTGGGGCTCTCGGATTGTCTTTGACCAAGAAGGACATGTTTTTTTTGGTATAGGTGACAGAGGAAACAGAGAAGTCAACCCTCAGGATCTAAGCAAAGATGGAGGTAAAATTTACCGATTAAACCTAGACGGATCGATTCCTGAAGACAACCCTTTTGTAAACGAGCCAGGAGCTAAAAAAGCAATTTTTTCTTATGGACACCGCAACCCTCAAGGGATGACAATTCATCCCCAAACAGGAGATTTATGGGAAAACGAACATGGACCACAAGGAGGAGATGAAATCAACATCATCAAGAGTGGAGTAAACTATGGATGGCCAGAGATAACCTATGGAATAAACTACAGCGGAACACCTATAACGGATAAAACTTCCGACCCCAATATGGCACAGCCTTTTTATTATTGGGTACCTTCAATCGCACCTAGCGGAATGGCTTTTTCTACTTCTGGGATTTATAAAGATTGGGAAGGAGATTTATTTGTAGGGTCATTGAGATTTGAATATCTAGAAAGACTAGTCATAGAAAAGAATCAAGTTGTCAAAAGAGAAAAAGTTTTGGAAAAAATAGGTCGTGTTCGCAACGTAGTTGAGGGTCCCGATGGCTATCTTTATCTAGGCGTAGAAGGCAAAGGAATTCTTAAAATTGTACCCAATCCATGAAAATAAGTTTATTTTTCTATGTCTTGGGACTATCCACTCTAACCGTTATCATAAAACCACAAAAAAGTAAAGCTGAAAGTATTAGCGCAGGAGAAGAAATTTACAATGACTTTTGTGTACAATGTCATCTATCTAGTGGCGAAGGAGTATCAGGTGTTTTCCCTCCTCTAAAGGCTTCTGACTATTTATTTGAAGATATTGATCGTTCGATAGCAGGAATAAAATACGGACTCAAAGGACCTATCTCCGTGAATGATGAGATTTATGAGGGAGTTATGGCAAATCAAGGCTTGGACAATGAAGAAATTGCAGATGTCATGAATTACATATTAAATCAATGGGGAAATCATTATGATGACCAAATTACATCGCAAAGAGTTGCCAATACGAGTGAATTAAAATTAGAATAAATGAAGCCGCGCTTCCCATGGAAACAAATCGATTCTAAAAAGCGCATCTACTACCTTTATGGAGGTATACTGCTAGGCTTCACAGTGTGGATGCTATTTATCGATTCTCACTCCTGGACAATACATTCAGAACTCAACCAGGAAATCGAACAATTAGAACGAGAAAAAAAAGCACTCAAAGAAGTGATTGAAAAAGACACCAAAACTATCAAACAACTTCAAAACAAAGACAGTTTAGAGCGTTTTGCAAGAGAAAAGTACGGACACAAAAAAGAAAATGAAACCGTTTTTATCATAGAACTCAATGACAGTTTAAGAAAAGAGTAATCATTGAATTTTGGCATCATAAACCCTTGATAAATCCTGTTATTATTCCTTTTCTACAGCGCGAAATAATTGTATTTTTAAGGGCATTTTAATTATAGATGGGTAAAATAATAGCAATTGCAAATCAGAAGGGTGGTGTTGGTAAAACCACAACAGCGGTCAATCTCGCCGCTGCTCTAGGTATACTAGAAAAACAGGTTCTTCTGATAGACGCAGATCCTCAGGCAAATGCAACCTCTGGACTTGGTGTCGAAGTAACTAATGTCAAAGCAGGCACTTACCAGCTCTTAGATCATAGCGTAGAGACACAAGAGGCTATCCTAAAAACAAACAGTCCCAATGTTGACCTTATTCCATCACACATTGACCTAGTTGCTTCGGAAATTGAATTAGTAGATAAAAAAGAAAGGGAGTACATGCTCAAAAAAAAATTAGAGCAAATACAGAATCATTACGATTATATTTTGATTGACTGTGCTCCTTCCTTGGGATTAATTACATTAAATGCCTTGGTTGCTGCTCATGCAGTTATCATCCCTATACAATGTGAATATTTTGCGCTAGAAGGTCTAGGAAAATTGCTAAATACCATAAAAAGTGTTCAAAAAATTCACAACAGAACTTTAGACATTGAAGGTCTGTTACTCACCATGTATGATACACGTCTCAGACTTTCAAACCAAGTTGTAGAAGAAGTAAAAAAGCATTTTGGAAAAATGGTGTTTAAAACAATCATCCAAAGAAATATACGACTGAGTGAAGCACCCAGTTTTGGAGAGGACATTATAACCTATGATGCCTCGAGTAGAGGAGCAAAAAGTTATTTGTCCTTGGGAAATGAAATCATAAAAAGAAATAAACTGAAGTAATGGCCAAATCAAATCGAAAGCAAGTTTTAGGAAGAGGGCTTTCTGCCTTACTGAATGACCCAGCGAATGGAATAAATTCTGTTTCAGATAAAAATGCAGAACAAGTCATAGGTAGCATAATTGATTTACCCATAAAGCAAATCACGACCAATCCTTTTCAACCCAGAACACACTTTAACGAAGAAGCTCTTAAAGAACTCAGTTCATCAATAAAAGAGTTGGGTGTCATTCAACCAGTAACCGTCCGAAAAACAAAGGGAAACACGTATGAATTGATTTCTGGTGAGCGTAGATTACGCGCTTCCCAGATGGCAGGAATGGAATTCATCCCTGCATACGTTCGTTTAGCAAATGACCAAGAGTCTCTTGAGATGGCTCTAGTAGAAAACATCCAAAGACAAGATTTAGATCCCATAGAAATAGGACTTTCCTACCAACGCTTGATTGAAGAAATCAATCTTACACAAGAACAATTGAGTGAGCGTGTTGGCAAAAAAAGAACTACTATTACAAACTATATGCGCCTATTGAAATTAGATCCTATCATTCAAACAGGTATTAGAGATCAATTTATTTCTATGGGACATGGGCGTGCACTGGTCAATGTAGACGATCCAGGAACCCAAATTGAACTCTACAAACAAATCGTTAAAAAAGGATTATCTGTTCGAGCAGTAGAATCACTGGTTAGAAAACTAAAACATCCCAAAGGAAAAACCTCAAATTACGAATCTCCCTTTGTAAAACAAGCAGCTGAAGAGCTCCAAGCACTTTTTAACACCTCGGTAAGTGTCAGTGCAAATGACCAAGGGAAAGGAGTGCTTAAAATAAATTTTGAGTCTCAAGAACAACTTCAACACATTCTAAACAAAATCAAAAGTGGACGCTAGAAATATTGGTGTATTGCTACTTCTACTTTTGAGCGGGACCGGTTTTGCTCAAGAGTCAAATAGCACCGAACCCTTTGCAATACCCGATAGCCTGTCCATAAATTCAAAATATTCCCCAAGAATACAACGTTTGATCAACGACCCACTTACACCTTCCAAAGCTGCATTTTACTCAGCAATCGTACCAGGATTGGGTCAGGCTTATCTTGGAAAAGCGTGGAAAGTACCAATTATTTATGCGGCCATTGGTGCATCACTTTATTATTACAATCTCAATAACAAAGAGATGAACTCCTATCGAATGGCCTATAAAAGACGTTTGAATGGCTTTTTTGATGATGAATTTTTAGAAAAAGCCATTCCCATTACCACAGAACAACTTTTAATTGGGATGGATTTTCACAAAAACTACAGGGACATTGCCCTTGTTCTGGCTGCAGCTTCTTACATGCTCAACATACTGGAAGCCAACGTAAGCGCACATTTGTTACAATTTAACGTAAGTGAAGACCTCTCGGTAACACCAAACCTAATTTTAGACCCAGAACTGACAGGACTTCGTCTTGCAGTGAAATTTTAAGAATAAATGAATATTGCACTACTCGGTTACGGTAAAATGGGTAAAAAAATCGCTTCTTATGCAGAAAAGCGCAACCATGAACTCGTTTATATTTTAGACAAAGAACATCAAGAAGGAGTCCTTGAAAAAGCGGATGTAGCAGTTAACTTTAGTGTTCCCGAAGCAGCTGTTAATAATATCAAAATGGCTTTAGAGCTTGGGGTTCCCGTGGTTAGTGGAACAACGGGATGGCTAGATCACTATGAGGAAGTCACCTCTTTTTGCAAAGAAAAAGAAAGTGCTTTTCTCTATGCTTCAAATTTCAGCATTGGAGTCAATCTGTTTTTTAAAATCAACCAATATGTGGCGCAACTCTTACAACCACACCTAAAGGACTATCGAGCTGACATTGAAGAAATTCACCACATCCATAAGCAGGATGCTCCCAGTGGTACTGCTATTTCACTTGCAGAGGACATAATCAAGCATACACATTATGAGCATTGGACACAAGGTAAGTCCTCAAAAAACAGTCTTAATATCACATCAGAAAGAACTGGAGAGGTTCCAGGTACTCACTCGGTGGAATACCGTTCAGATATCGATCAAATTACATTAAAACACGAAGCCTTTAAACGAGATGGATTTGCTCTAGGAGCCGTGATAGCCGCAGAGTGGCTCGTAGGAAAAAAAGGGGTCTACAGTATGGAGGATGTTTTAAAAATTTCTTAATACTCCCTAGCTTTTGGACGATACTCTTATCTTTGAAAAAAACTACCCATGACATTCTCACAGTGGTTACTCTTCTTTTTATTTGTTCAAATAGTCCATTTCATGGGGACTTGGAAATTGTATAAAGCTGCTGGATATCAATCCTGGCAGGCCGCAATTCCCATATATAACGCAATTCTTTTGATGAAAATCATCAAGCGTCCTACCTGGTGGGTTATATTGCTTTTTATACCAACCATCAATCTGATTCTTGTAGGTGTTATCTGGGTTGAAACCATGCGTAGCTTTAGAAAAAATACGACCAAAGATACCGCACTTGTGCTCATTACTTTTGGCTTTTATCTCTTCTCAGTAAATTACAGCAAAGACCCTAAATACCAACCCGACCGAAGTCTTCGCCCTAAAACAGGCATTGGCGAAACAGTCAGTTCAATTTTATTTGCTGTAGTAGCAGCAACAATAGTTCACAACTATGTAATACAGCCCTACATTATCCCAACAGGTTCATTAGAAAAATCATTACTGATAGGAGATTTTCTTTTTGTAAGTAAATTTCATTACGGCGCTAGAGTCCCTATGACGGCTGTTTCTGTCCCTATGGTACACGACACAATACCAGGAGTTAAAATTCGGTCTTACCTTAAAAAACCTCAAATTCCCTATTTGCGATTGCCTGGACTTCAAAAAATTGAACGCAATGAGATTGTAGTCTTTAGTTGGCCCGCAGATACTGTTCGTCAGTTTTTTGTTCGTGAAAAAAGAGTGGATAAACCCATCGACAAAAAATCCAATTATGTAAAACGATGTGTAGGTATTCCTGGAGACACCTTGGAAATCAAAGAAGGGTTTGTTTATACCAATGGATTAAAAAACGAACTCCCCGAGCGAGCGGAAGTTCAATACACCCACTTTGCCTATGCGAATAAGGGTGTTTCTTCTAGAAGCTTACTTAAAGAAGGATTTGAAGATTTCAATAGAACCTATAAAATTGAAAATATCACTGAGAATAGCTACCAGCAAATACTCCCTTATATTATTGGTAGAACAGGAAACACAGTGGAAAATTTTCGAGTGATCACTGAGGGTAAAGGACTCCCGACAGAGGTGGTACGTAAAGCAAACCTTAGGGTAAGTGAGATTTTAGAAGTTAAAAAAGAAATGACCCTGACTTTAGAGGAAGCGGACAAGCTCAGAAAAGCGAATGGAATAGATAGTGTTGTACGAAGAATCAATACCAGTAAAATTCCAAACGAAGCCTTTTTCCCAAATAAAATACCCTATGATTGGAATGAAGACACATTTGGTCCGATTGTGATTCCAAAAAAGGGCATGACGGTAGAATTAAATCGATCTAACCTAGCCCTCTATAAAAAAATCATAGACGAATATGAAGAAAATGAGCTGGAACTCACTCCTAATGAAATTAAGATAAACGGAACAGCTACACAGCAATATACTTTTAAAAAAGACTACTACTGGATGATGGGAGACAACAGACATAAATCCGAGGACAGTAGGTTTTGGGGGTTTGTTCCAGACGATCACATCGTAGGAAAACCAATTTTCATTTGGTTTAGCATTAAAGGTATCAATGATGGTATCAAAAATTGGAGCATCCGCTGGGACAGAGTCTTTACCACTGTAGACGGCCCAGGTGCTCGTTTTTCTTACTTCCCTTACTTTGTGGTTGTACTTCTACTTTGGCAAGGCTGGGTTATTTACAGAAGAAAAAAAAATAAAACCGCAGCATGATCCCGCTGCTATGCCCAGCTTATTTACCTAATATTAACTATTTCAATTGGTTGCTAAAACAAGAGTTGGTATATTTTTCTGGTGAAACCTATTATCAAAAACAAACCTACCGCAACCGCACCCTATTATATGGTGCAAATGGCATACTACGTTTGACAATACCAATCAAACACCACCACAATGGTATAAAACCAAAAGATAAAGAGGTTTTGATAGCCTATGACATGAACTGGCAAAAACAGCATTGGAAATCCCTTTGCTCAGCGTATCGCTCCTCCCCTTATTTTGAGTTTTATGAAACAGATCTTTATCCATTTTTTAAAGAAAAAAAACCTTCCCTTTTCGAATACAACCTCCAACTAATCGAAAAATTGATGGAGCTTATGGACATCCCACTAAACTTTAAGCGGACCGAAACGCTCACAGAAAAACATCAACCAATGGAAGTATTGCTATTAGCAAAAGAAACAACCCCATACAACCCAGAACCCTACACACAAGTATTCAGTGATAAATTTGGTTTTTTACCCAATTTGAGCATCTTGGACGCCTTGTTCAATCTTGGACCAAATTGTGCTAATTATATTTTAAATACAAAGAGCTGATAACTACAGGCTTATTATTGCAGAGATTGGTTTATGATCGGATAATTGAAGCTCATGTGTTTCGAAATCAATGACCTTCAACTTTGAGTCGGTTAAAATATAATCAATTCGCAAGGGAAAATAAGGAAACCGATAAGTTCCTCCAAAGCCTTTTCCTTGTTCCATAAAAGCATCGAAACGCCCTTTTGCCACCGACTGATAACTTTCTGAAAAGGCATTGTTATTTAAATCAGTACATATAATTTGGGGATGGGGACTCTCTGTAGCAAGCGTGTTAAATTGTTTGATTTGTTTTTTTTGTTGTTTAAAAACAGTGGCAACTTTAGAAGCAAATTTTTTAGAATACTGGGTAGAAAAAAGGGTGTCTTTTGAATTAATACGAAGGGATTCAAAGTGTATATTATACAGTCTTAGAGTATCTTTTTTCCATAAAAGATCACTCTGCATTCCTCCGTTTGAAGAGCCTTCAAAAGGAATAGATTCTGGCTGTAGCAATGGAAATTTTGATACAATACAGCTGCCTATTTGACCTTTTTCTTTATAGGGCATAAAAATTTGATAGGGATACTTGTTGAACTTTGGAGCTAACTTTACAGCATATTCCTGAAAACAAATCACATCTGGCGCGTTTTTTTCGATAAAATCTGCTATAGACTGAGGAACCTCCTTTTCTTTTAGCCAATCAAAACGATTAAAAGAACGAACATTAAAACTCATAATTTTAAGACCCTGAGAAGTGGTAATTGCATTAGATTTAAATTGGTAAAGCAGTTGCCATGATTCAAAACTCAATGCAAAAGCAATTAGAAAAAGGAACAAAGGCCATTGGAATCGCACCAACCAGAAAAAGAAAAAAAACAAACTTATAAAACATAAAACAGGAGTGCCTAAGGTAAGTAAAGGAAATTCTAATTTTAAGGGCAGTTGATTCATCGCTACCAAAAGCAGAAGCAAAACCAATAAATTAATCAAAACAGCCAAACGGAAAAAAAAGTGTTTTCTTTTCATGTTTTACTGTTTATTGTTAATTGAAGATCAAATTGAACATCCTTAATTATCATTGGTATGTGATCTGGTTGAATCATGGATGCTTCATTTAGTGAAACTTACTTTTTCCCAGCTCGAAACAAAAATTCTTTTTCCTCCTTTGACAAGCTATCGTATCCAGATACGCTTATTTTATCTAGAATTGCATCAATGCGCTTTTGATGGTCATCCTGCTTTGAGGTAACTTTTGAAGTACTTTTCTTTTTATTTGTACTCGCTTTGTGAACCGTTTTTAAAGTTGGTTTTTTTTTAATGAAGTCAACCAGCTGGTTAACTATGTTTTCAAAGGGTATACCTATATCCACTCCGTTTTTGAGGCGTTGTGCATAGATATAACCAAGAGAAGCCCCACCTATATGTGCTAAATGCCCTCCTGCATTTCCATAAGGAATCTGAATAACATCTAACAATACAAGAGCAAGTCCTATAAAGCTTAATTTAACATTGAAAAAGAGCAAGCGTACCTCAGTATCTGGGGTGTAGACTGCCATAAAAATCAATACTGCCATAACACCAGCAGAAGCCCCAATCATGTACGGAGTGCTGTTTTGAAATACAGGAAAAAAAGTATAGCTCAACATAAAAGTAAGCCCGCCAAAAAGGACTCCTAAAAAATACACATTGAAGAAAGTTTTAATAGGAAAAAGATTTAGAAACAGTCGGGAAGCAAACAGCAATAAATACATATTCCAAAAAAGGTGAAAAAATCCTGAGTGTAAAAAACTATAGCTAAATAAAGTCCAGGGTTTAAAAAATAATTCTCCCCAGGAGGAGGAAAGCTCAAACCAAGTTAAAAATGAATCAGTGGACAGATTGAATAAAAAGAAAAGTGTATTTAAAAAAAAGGGTAAAACAAAACATACAACATTGATAGCAATCAATTTTTCGGCTCCGTTTAGTAATCTTAACCTGTAGCGTACTTGTTCTAAAAAACTCATATATCCCAACGGTTGTTATCAAACTGATTTTTTTTCCAATACCACATCATAATAAAGCCTGTAATCGCTCCTCCTACGTGAGCAAAATGCGCAATGGGTCCAATTGAATAAGAAGTAAATCCAAAGAAAAGATCTCCTAAAATAAGTAAGGGAACTAAAACTTTTGCTTTCACGGGAATGGGGGGAAATAAGAGCATTAAACGCGAATTGGGAAACAAAAAAGCAAAGGCAACCAATACTCCATACAAAGCCCCTGATGCACCTACCATTACACCATTGTATGCGGAAAGAGCAGACAATAAATCAGATCTTCCAATTTGCTCCACGAGGGAGTAAGGCAAATCACTTGTTTCAAAAAAACGGCTTATCTCAAATGAAGACATTCCCTCTGCGGCTAGAAGGGATGTCACTTGATCAATTTGATAATAATAAAGCAATAGTTGTAAAGCAGCAGCTCCAAATCCAGTAGAGAGATAAAAGAAAATAAATTTGTTTTTTCCCCACATTTGCTCAATCGGGGTTCCAAACATGTACAGCCCAAACATATTAAAGAAAATATGTCCTAAATCACCATGCATAAACATATGAGTTAAAGGTTGCCAGTATTGGAACTTTGGGTTGGAAGGATAGTGAAGTGCAAACAAATCATAAACTAGATCCCCAAAAGAAAGGGATGCGATAAAAAAGATCCCGTTTATGATGAGAAGATGCTTTACGGTCTCGGTAATGTTACGCATTTAGTTTAATTTAGTTTTTGTTCGATTTCTCGCTTATCTAAAGTAATAAAAATGGGCTTATTAAAGGGGGAAACACTCGTTTCCTTGCAGCCAAAAAAATCATCCAATAGTGTCTGTTGTTCTTCTATTGCCAGAAGGTCTCCAGATTTTATGGCTAAACTTTTTGCCATAGATTTTGCAATTTGATCGGCTTGACTAAAATGAGCAATTGAACGGTCTTCTGAACCGGAAAATAGGGTTTCCAATACCGCTTCAATTTTTGATTGAGGACAATGCTCTGGCCCACCCAAAACTTCAAGGATACCCCCTGGTTTTAATGCTAATTCAAAACCCAAAGATTCCAATACTTCACCAGACAGCTTGAATTCTTCCAGTTGCATAGCATTTAATTTCATTTCCAAAGGAAATAGCAATTGTTGGCTCACTCCCTTTTTAGCTGTAATGGCAGTCAAAAAACGTTCATATAGAACGCGTTGATGAGCTCTGTTTTGATCGATAAGTATCATACTGGATTGCAGCGGGCAGACAATGTATTTCAAAAACAATTGAAAGACACGTGTACGCTGAGGGACGTCGAGCAATGAGGACTCTTGACTTGATTCATCAGAAGGATCTATTTGAATGCCCGACAAAATAGTTTCCCACTGCTCTGGTTTGACCTTGGTAGAATTAAATTCAGAATTAGTCTGAAAAGGATTGAAACTAGAATCCACTTCTATAGGTGGCGGAATGGGATTTTTTTCTTTAAAGGAATAAGGAACCTCAAAAGAAGGGTTTTGTTCAAAATCTAAGGTAGGAATCACTTGAAAAATCCCTAGACTGTGTTTCACCGCGGACCGTAAAATAGCATAAATACTTTGCTCCTCTTCAAACTTAATTTCGGTTTTGGTGGGATGAATATTGATGTCAATGGTCTTTGGATCAACTGTAAGGTATAGAAAATAACCCGGGTGATAGCTTGGTTTTAATAAGCCTTCAAATGCACTGGCGACAGCATGGTGTAAGAAAGAACTTTTAATAAAACGATTGTTGACAAAGAAAAATTGATTCCCTCTGGTTTTTTTTGAAAACTCGGGCTTCAATACAAAACCCTTTAACTGAGCAAGAGAGGTCTTTTCCTCTGCAGGCACCAAATGGTTATCCCATTTTGTACCAAAAATCGAAGTGATTCTTTTTCTGAGTGTACCAGTACCCAAATCAAAAAGCTCGTTTCCATTATTAAAAAACAAGAATTTAATTTCAGGATGTGTTAAAGCTACTCTCTGAAACTCATCAATGACATGTCGCAGTTCAACACTGTCAGATTTTAAAAAATTGCGTCGGGCCGGAATATTATAAAACAAACTTTTTACCGCAATTGATGTTCCTTGGGGTTGAGTTGATAAAGTTTGTTCCACTACAGTACTTCCCTCAATCTTTAAACAATGAGAAACCTCGTCTATTTCAGTTTTAGAATGGGTTTCAACATGAGCTATAGCAGCAATAGAAGCAAGTGCCTCTCCTCTAAATCCTTTAGTGTTTAAGGCAAATAAATCCTCAGCAGATTTAATTTTTGAAGTGGCGTGACGCTCAAAAGCCAAACGGATGTCTGTACTGTTCATCCCTATTCCATCGTCTATAACCTGGATGAGTGTTTTTCCAGCATCTTTGATGATGAGTTGAATAGTTTGAGCTCCTGCATCTACAGCATTCTCAAGCAGTTCTTTAACTACAGAAGCGGGACGTTGGATGACTTCCCCAGCAGCAATTTGATTGGCCACATGGTCCGGTAAAAGCGCAATTATTGAATTCATTACTGTGGTAGCATAAAAATGCTCAGATCAAAATCTAAGATATAAAGACAAATAAAAACCAATCCTAGGATAATCAAAAGTAAACGTAACGAAATGGAGCGGTTTTTTTTAGTGCGCATTTGCAATCGCATTTCTTTCCACTGTTGACCAAAATCATTACTGTTATAGGTGTCACGATATTTGGAAAACTTGGAGTCAAATTCATACAAATTACCCTCATCTTTTCCTTTATAATACCTCGGTGTATAGTTGTATCTCCTATTTTTTCGGAGTTTGAATAAATTTGATTTCAACATGAATCAAAGGTACAAGAAAGGTATTAAAGAAGAAAAGCTCCTAAGAGAAAGTTATCCAACTTATTTGGATTTTAAAACAGCCATATGCAATGCAGTAACTGCTGCTTCTACCCCTTTGTTTCCGTGCTTTCCCCCACTGCGCTCTTGTGCTTGTTTTAGGTTGTCATCAGTCAACACACAAAATACAACCGGTACCTCATGGGCTACATTGAGGTCTTTGATCCCTTGAGAAACTGCCTGACATACAAAATCAAAATGCTTGGTTTCCCCTTGAATGACACTGCCTATGGCAATTACAGCATCCGGATTTTGCTCTTGTGCCTTTTTGGATCCGTAAATGAGTTCGAAACTTCCTGGCACCTCCCAGGTGTAAATATTCTCGGGAAGTACACCTGCTTCGAGAAGGGTTTTTTTTGCTCCAGCTTCTAGGGCTTTAGTGATGGTCTCGTTCCACTGCGAAACAACAAGGTGAATGTTATAGGGCTGTCCGTCAGGTAAACGATCAGCATCAAATTCAGATAGATTCCCTAATGCAGTGGCCATCTACTTAATTTAATGCCTCTAACTTCGCAATTTGGACTGCAACCAAAGTAGCTTCCTCAGAATCAGGAAATTCGTTTTCTATGCGACGTAAATAAGAAAGCGCTTGGCCATTTTTACCCAATTGAGCTCCTGTCATGGCGGCTTTGTACAAATACTTGGGAGTACTGAACAAATTATTATTAATTTTTGAAGCAGCTAAATAATAATCATAAGCCTCTTGAAGTTGACCTAACTGAGCGAAAGCATCTCCAATAGCACCTTTAGAAAGGGCGCTCAACAAGACGTCCTCAGAACTAAATTGATCTAGGTAAACGATAGCATTTTGGTAATCCTGAAGGTTTAAATAGGCCATTCCAGCACTGTATGTTGCCAATTTTGCTGCAGGAGTCCCTTCATAATTTTTTATAATGTCCAAGAAACCGTACTTCCCTTCTCCTCCATTGAGTGCTCTTTTATACAGGGAGTCCGAATCTTGGCTATTTACAGCAAGATCAAAATAATACTGCGCTTGGTTCAATTCACTTACAGCTTCTTGCGCTTTAGGCTTGACCACAAAGCTTTGATATCCCAAGAAACCTAAAACACCAACAGCAACCACACCAATAATACTAAGAATTACATTTTGGTATTTTACTACCCACTCTTCTGTTTTTGAGGCAGTAGTGTCTAACGTTTCAAATACTTCTGCTGTAGTGCTTTCTTCTCTAACCTCAGCTTGTTTAGTAGGTGAAACTGATTTCTTTGCTCCGCGTTTTTTGTATGTAGCCATCTTCAAATCTTTAAGGGGTCAAAATTAGTCTTTTTATTCTAATTCAAAAAACAGAATGCTAGCTTCTAACTTATTATTTTTGTCTGGTATGATCTTAAAACAATTAATACTTACTCAATACAAAAACATTACTTCTAAAACATTTGATTTTAACCCCAAAATAAATTGTTTTATTGGAGATAATGGCAAAGGTAAATCTAACATTTTAGATGCCATTTACCACCTTTCTTTTGGAAAAGGTTATTTCAACCCCGTAGCAGTTCAAAACATACAAAATGGAACTGATTTTTTTGTGCTCGATGGAAGATATCTCACTAAAGAACGTGAAGAAAAAATTATTTGTACTCTAAAAAAAGGACAGAAAAAAATCATCAAAAGAAATGGAAAAGTCTATGAAAAACTTTCAGATCACATCGGTTTAATACCCACTGTGATTATCTCACCTGCAGATCGAGATTTGATTTCAGAAGGCAGCAGTACAAGAAGAAAATTTATTGACGGAGTCATTGGCCAAACCGATCCTGTTTTTCTGCAAAACCTATTGGAGTACAACAAAATTATATCACAACGCAATGCATTATTGAAATTCTTTGCGCTTAACAATACTTTTGACTTGGAGACGCTCAGTATTTATAACACTCAACTTTCAGAACGTTCTACCTTGATTTTTGAAAAAAGAAAAGCATTTATGGAAAACTTCATCACTGTATTTCACCACAGATATGAAAACATAAGTGAAGGAAGTGAAAAAGTCTCTTTAGTTTATGAGAGTCAACTTCATCAAAACACTCCTGACAAACTTCTCGAAGAATCAATAAGTAAAGATAAAATACTACAGCACACCTCTACTGGGATTCATAAAGACGATATTCAATTTCTTCTAGACGAACAACCCATCAAAAAATTTGGTAGCCAAGGACAACAAAAAACCTTTTTGGTCGCATTAAAATTAGCGCAATTCGATTTCCTTAAAAAACAAACCGGTGGAGCACCCATTCTTCTACTGGACGATGCGTTTGACAAACTGGATCAAAAACGGGTAACTCAAATTATCTCGTTGGTAGATCATGATGATTTTGGTCAAATATTCATTACAGACACCCACGAAGAACGCACACTTGAAGCTTTAAAAAGCGTAGAGTCTAGTTTTGAACTTTTTAAGCTTATTTAAATGAAGAATCTCTTTGTACTTATTTTATTTGTGCTCCTGTCTAGCTGTACTAATCATAAGATTGTTAAAATAGAGGCTTTAGAGGGGTATTGGGAAGTGAAATATATCACAGAAAAGGGAGAGCAGTTTACTCCAAAGACGACTGCGCTACTCTATGATTATTACCAAATGAATTATCCTAAAGGCCTCTTAAAGAAGGTTGCACCCAACCCAGATGGCACCTTTTCTACTTCAGAAGATGCTACCCTATTTGAATTAGAAAAAGTGGAAAAAAACTATTTTATTCATTTCAAATCCAGATGGGATGAATGGTCGCGAAAAATTCTATATTTAGATCAAGAACAATTGGTTCTCGAAAACAACAATCGCGAATTTTATTATAAAAGACCCTACCAAAAAACCTCAAACGAATGAATCATTCGAAAAATAAATTTGAAGCCAAATCCCTAAAGGATGTTCTAAAAGAGGTCGTAGATCAAAAACCTTTACAGAAAGGGGTTCAAAAAGTACGTATATGCAACGCTTGGGGAGAAGTCATGGGTAAAAACATTCTCAACTACACAGACGAAGTACGTTTTTCTTATAACATTCTATATGTCAGTATACGTTCTGCTCCATTAAAAATGGAACTGAGTTATGAGCTCGAAACAATCACAAAACAAATCAACACCCATCTGGGTGGTGACTTTATCAAGAAGATAGTTTTACACTAGAAACATTCGCGTCCAGCAAAATGAAAAGCAGCTTCAATTGCGGCATTTTCATCACTGTCAGACCCGTGAACTGCATTTTCACCTATAGAAGTAGCGTAAAGCTTGCGAATAGTACCTTCAGCTGCCTCCGCTGGATTTGTGGCACCTATTAAATTTCTAAAATCTACAACTGCATTTTCTTTTTCAAGTACAGCAGCTACAATAGGGCCTCTAGACATAAAAGCGACGAGTTCCGGATAGAAAGGTCTTTCGCTATGAACCGCATAAAAGCGTTCTGCATCACTCTTAGCTAATTGAGTCAGTTTTAATGCTTTAATTTGAAAACCAGCCGAAGTGACCTTTTGTAAGATGTTTCCTATGTGCCCATTTTCTACAGCGTCGGGCTTAATCATCATAAGTGTAGTGTTTGCCATTTTTTTTTTGGCGAAAGTACTAAATGTATTTTAAAGCCCTATTCCCCAGTCAAAGAATCTCTTCATAATTATAAAAGTCAATCTACGATCTGTTACAAATCACCTAAAATAGTATCTTAGCACCAATATGAAAAAGCACTTTATAAGCGCCCTGCGGAAAGCATTAGAAACTCCTAAAAAAATTGTTATTCTACCTCATAGAAATGCTGACGGAGATGCTTTAGGAAGTACACTAGCTCTCAAACACTTTTTGACTCAAAAAAAACACCAAGCAGTAGTCCTTTCTGCAAATGACTATCCTAGTTTTTTAAAATGGCTTCCTGGCGAAACCGATGTGTTAAAGTACACCCAAACTCCTAAGCAAGTTCGAGAGCACCTCCACAAGGCGGACATTATATTTACTTTGGATTTTAATGCTTTATCTCGTGTTGAAGACCTTACTGAATTGGTTAAAAAGAGTGATGCACTAAAAATAATGATCGATCACCACGAAGAACCGGAAGACTATGCTGATTTACAATACTCTGACCCCTCTATGAGTTCTACTTGTGAAATGGTTTATCATGTTATAAAAGCACTTGATGAAAAAGAATTTAACCAAACTATTGCCCAATGCCTCTATACCGGTATAATGACAGATACAGGTTCGTTTCGCTACCCTTCCACTACATCAGAAACACACCAAGCTGTAGCTCATTTGATCCAGCTGGGTGCAGACAGCGCATCAATTCATCAACAGGTATACGACAGCGCACCTTTTAGTCGACTAAAATTGTTAGGAATAACACTTTCTAATCTGAAAAAAATCCCCAATCTACCAATCGTTTTCATGACACTTACCCAAAAAGAATTGGAGTCTTGTGAGTACCAAAAGGGAGATACAGAAGGATTTGTAAATTATGGGCTAAGTCTTGAAGGTATTGTATTTTCTTCTATCATGATTGAGAACGAAAGTGAAGGAAAAATAAAAATGTCTTTTCGTTCACAAGGAGCTTTTTCTGTAAATGATTTTGCGAGAACCTATTTTGATGGAGGAGGTCATCACAATGCTGCAGGAGGTATGTCAATGGACTCTATGAAAACCACAGTAGATCGTTTTAAAAAAGCAGTTGAAGAAATTAAAGATCAGCTCGATGCGTTCTAAAACCATGAAAAACAGTCTTTACCTCATGCTACTGTGCTTCTTTTTTGCTTGTCAGGAAAACAAAGCAAGGTATCCTCTCAATAAGAGTAAAGAAGTTTTTTTAAACACCTCAGCTTCGAGAAATAAAGCGCTTTTGGCACGAGAAGAATCTTTAATTAGACAGTCTGCTCAAAGAGACAGTTTGCTTGAATTTCAATCTTCAGAAAAGGGTTTTTTGTACGCTTACATTAAAAAATCTAAAGAAAATATACCTTTACCCAAAAAGGGTACTCCAGTACGTTTTGAATACCAAATAGAAGATTTAAACAAATCCATACTCTATGAAAAATCAGAACTTGGAACAGTCGATTATTTAGTTGACCAAGAAGATTTAGTGCCTGCCTTACGAGAAGGCATACGCTTGATGCGTCCAAAAGAGGTTGTTGTATTTCTTTTTCCTTCCTACCTTTGTTATGGCTACCAAGGTGACGGAGATAAAATTGGTGTCAATCAACCCCTTCGTTTTACCATAGAAAGACTACCTATTAATTAACTCTTAAATTTTGAACATGAAACAATTTATACTTTCAGTTTTTGCATTTACGGTACTTTTAGGCTGTAAATCAAACTACCCAGACCTAGAGCCCGGTTTGTATGCTGATATACAAACTGATAAAGGAACAATACTAATTAAATTAGCCACAGAAAAAGCACCCATAACAGTAGCCAATTTTGTTTCGCTTAGCGAAGGGAAAAACCCAAAAGTTAGCGAAGAATACCAATCCAAGAGATTTTACGATGGTCTTAAGTTTCATAGAGTTATTAAAGACTTCATGATTCAAGGTGGTGATCCTTTAGGAAATGGATCTGGTAACCCAGGCTATCGCTTTGACGATGAATTCAGTGATTTGACTCATGATGGTCCTGGAATTTTATCTATGGCCAATAGCGGTCCTGCTACTAACGGTAGCCAATTTTTTATAACACATAAAGCAACCCCCTGGCTGGATGGAAAGCACACCGTTTTTGGAGCAGTAGTAGAAGGACAAGCTGTAGTGGATAGTATAGAACAAAACGATGTGATTCAAAAAATAAATATCATCAGAAAAGGAAGTGACGCTCGTAAATTTGATGCTCCTAAAATTTTTGAAGATTATTTTGAAAATCGAGAGGCTATAGCAAAAGAAAAAGAAGCAAAAAAGGCAGAACTTAGTGAACAAAACGCCACAAAATTTGAAGCATTAAAAGAGCAAGCCAAGCTAACTTCCTCTGGACTGCAGTACATCATTACAGAAAAGGGATCAGGAAAAAATGTGACATCAACAAATGTTGCAATGGTTCATTATGCAGTGTATTTTGTAGACGGTACTTTGTTAGAAACGAGCAATGAAACTACCGCTATAAATAACGATGCATTCAATTTGCAAAAACAATCTGCAGGCATGTACGAGCCTATAGAAGCGCGAGTAGGACCTGAAGATCGAATGATTGAAGGCTTTAAAGAAGGAATTCGGTTGCTGAAAGAAGGAGACAAAGCCACTCTTTTTCTGCCTTATACGCTAGCTTATGGTGAAGGAGGAACTCGAGGGATACCTCCACAATCTGATTTGATTTTTGAAGTTGAAGTCATCAGTGTAAAAGAATAGTACTCTAACAAAAGCCAAGTAAATCTTGGCTTTTTTATTCCTTATGATTTGAAACGAATTCACTTCTTTTTCATTGTTTTATTACCTATACAATGGATTGTAATTAAAGGAATTCAAAAAAACCCTCAAGGGGTTGAGACCTATTACAGTGAGGGTCTCTACCCCTTTATTTTTAATTTTCATCGCTATTTTTTTAACAGAATACCCTTTTCTGTTGGTGATTTACTTTATGGATTGGGACTCCTGTTTTTTTTAAAACTCCTGATTGATTTGTTCCAAAAGAAAATTAGTTTCAGTAATGTAGTCTTTAATGGTCTTTCTTTATTTTCTCTTTTGCTACTTCTCTTTCAATTGAATTGGGGACTTAACTACTATCGTTTACCTCTACACCAAAAACTAAATTACAATCTCAATTATACAGAGGACGAGCTTCACTTCACTCTTGATCAACTAATAAGAAAGTCCAATAGCTTGCATGATAAGTTAAGCAACAATGACACAATTGCAGTACAAATAAGCTATGCTAGATCAACTATAGCTGAGACTATAGAGAGAGAGTTTCAATTTGATTTGCTCCAATTCAATCACAGACCCTACATAAAAAACTCATTGTGGAACACACTTCTCAGCTACATGGGCTATGCTGGGTATTTAAACCCCTTTACACTAGAATCACAAGCAAACCAAAAAATCCCAAAATTGAGCTATATCGTAACTACCGCTCATGAGATGGCACATCAACTGGGGATTGCTTCGGAAAGAGAAGCAAACTTTATCGCTTTTTATACAAGCATACACCACCCTGATCCATTCATTCAATACGCGGGTTATACCTTTGCTCTTCGATACTGTTATTCAGAACGTTTTAAGGCTCATCCTGAAAAAGCAAGAAAGCAACTTCAAAATTTAAATAAAGGAGTGTTGAAAAACTTCCAGGAACTCTCTCAGTTTTGGGAAAAATATCAAAATCCCTTTGAACCTATTTTAAAAAAAGGATACGATTCATACCTGAAAGCCAATGGCCAGCCACAGGGAATTCAAAGTTATGATGCAATGGTTGGTTTGGTAGTAGCTTATACACTAAAAGAATACAAATCGCTCGATAAAATTGATTAATTTCATTGTTTCTAATTTGTCCGCGTAAATGAAACTTATCAGCAGTTCTAAAAACCCAGAAATCAAACAATTACGCTTGTTGTATGACAAATCAAGAGAACGTAAAAAACAAGGGCTTTTTGTTATTGAAGGGGAAAGAGAACTTCAAAAAGCACATTTAGCAAACTATCATATTGACAAAATATTCTTAGAGGAAGGAAGCCAGTCAGAACATCAAGAAATAAAACAACTCATAGATGAAAAACCTTGTCTAAAGTTGGAAAAATCAATATTTCAACAAATTAGTAGACGTTCTGGAGCAGAAAAAATTATCGCAATTGCTAAAAGCAAAAAGCATCAACTGGAAACGCTAAAATTACCTGAAAATGCACTTGTTTTAGTAATAGAGGCCCCGGAAAAACCTGGAAATATCGGCGCGCTATACCGAACCGCAAAAGCTGCGAATTTGGATGCGGTAATCATTGCCAATCCCAAAACAGACTTTTACAATCCCAACAGTATTCGATCCAGCTTAGGGGGGCTTTTTTTAATCCCTACAGCTATAGCACCTTCAAACGAGGTGGTTGACTTTCTAAATCAAAAAGACTTTGCTATAGCAACCACTACCTTGGCTACAAATGCCGTTTCCTATAATCAATACGATTACAAAACACCTTGTGCACTGGTTATGGGTACGGAAAGCACAGGACTAGAAAACAGTTGGTCGAAAGCAAGTCATCACAACCTTATAATTCCTATGCACAGCTCAATAGATTCATTGAATCTCTCTGTTTCGGCAGGGATTTTGATGTATGAGGCAGCACGAAAGAACAAAAGACTTGAATAAAATTCAATTCTTTAGTATATTCCCTAAGCCATGATTGTAGATCCAAAAACGGAAAATAAAGAAATTGCAAAACAGTACAAAGAACTGTTGCGCATCAGCTATCAGACCCTAAGCGAAGAGGATAAAAAAATGATTCGCCTTGCTTTTGACATGGCTGTCGAGGCACATAGTGAACAAAGGAGAAAATCTGGGGAAGCTTATATTTTTCACCCAATAAGTGTGGCTAAAATTGTCGCTCAGCAAATTGGATTAGATGCCACTTCAATCTGTGCGGCTCTATTGCATGACGTAGTAGAAGACACTCAATTTTCTCTAAAGGACATCGAGCGTTTGCTCGGAGCAAACGTTGCAAAAATTGTTCAAGGTCTCACCAAAATATCCCACCTCAAAAAAGACAAAAATATTTCGCTACAAGCGGAAAACTTTAGGAAGATGTTGTTGACCCTCAACGATGACGTTCGGGTGATTATCATCAAAATTGCAGACCGGTTGCACAATATGCAAACCATGGATTCGATGCCAGAGTACAAACAGGTAAAGATAGCTTCAGAAACACTATACATCTATGCTCCCCTAGCACACCGAATTGGACTTTATAATGTAAAAACAGAGCTGGAAGACCTCAGCTTGAAATATACTGAACCCCAGCGATATGAATCTATAAAAGAGAAAATAGAGGAAACCAAAGAAGCTCAAGAGACCTACATAAAATCATTTTCGAAATTTTTAAGCAAAGAGTTAAAAAAGGAACGGTTTGATTTTGAAATAAAAGGAAGAAGTAAATCCATTTATTCCATTCATAGAAAAATGGTTACTCAAAATGTTCCTTTTGAGAAAATCTATGATAAATTCGCCCTGCGTATCATCTACAAGGCCATCAAAAACAAAGAAAAGTTTTTAGCCTGGAAAATTTATTCAATCGTAACTGATCACTTTACACCAAACCCTACTCGACTAAGAGACTGGATATCAGCACCCAAATCAACAGGATATGAAGCCCTTCACATCACCGTAATGGGTCCGGCAAATAAGTGGGTAGAAATTCAAATTCGATCAGATCGAATGAATGAAATTGCAGAAAAAGGATATGCTGCACATTATAAATACAAACAAGGAGATCAAAAAGATATAGGAATTGAAGCATGGCTCAACCGACTTCAAGAAGTTTTAGAAAACAACACTGGCAACGCTATTGATTTTGTAGAAGACTTCAAGCTAAACCTCTATGCTAAAGAAATTTTTGTTTTTACTCCAAAAGGAGATTTAAAATCCTTACCCCAAGGAGCCACAGCACTAGACTTTGCATTTTTTATTCATTCCGAGATAGGAAAAAAGACAAGAGGTGTTCGAGTAAATGATAGACTTGTTCCCTTGAGTAAAGTACTCAAAAGTGGCGATCAAATAGAAGTGATCACTTCTGAAAACATTAAGCCTAGCAGCAACTGGTTGGACTTTGTAGTTACTGCCAGAGCACGTTCCATTATCAAATCTTCTATTAACGAAGAGAAAAAAACACATGCTGAAGAGGGAAAAGAAATTCTAAGAAGAAAACTTAAGCCGCTTAAAATTACCTTAAACGATAAAACCATTCAACAGATGTTGGATTATTTTAAATTTGAAAATAGCCAAGATTTGTATTATCGAATAGGAATTGGAACACTAGACAATAAAAAACTCAAAGAGTTTGCAAACGAATACAACAATACCCTACTGAATTTCTTTAAAAGAAGAAGCAGAAAAAGTAATCCCATTCCAAATACCGATGCAAACCAAATTACTGAAAAATACGACCAGCTTGTTTTTGGAAAAGAAAAAGAACCACTGGCACACAGTTTTGCTAGCTGCTGCAGACCCATACCAGGAGACGCTGTCTTTGGATTCATAACCGTTAACGAAGGAATAAAGGTACATCACAAAGAATGTCCCAATGCGTTGGCACTACAGTCTAACTTCGCCTATCGAATTATCCCTGCAAAATGGGTGGATTCGAGTGCTCAAGAATTTAATGCTGTTTTAAACCTATCTGGAATTGATAAGAAAGGATTGGTAAACGAAGTGACCCGAATGATATCCAACAATAAAAGTGTGAATATCAATAAAATCAATTTTGATTCTGAAGATTCATATTTCACAGGGATCATTCACGTAAGTGTTCCCAATAAAAACGTATTAAATAAACTGGTACAAAACCTCTCTAAAGTAAATGGTATCGATAAAATTGTAAGAAAATAGGGCTTAATAACTATCTTTACCAAATGCAAGTTCAAAAATCAAATCAGGACATCGTAAAGGAAGTTTTCATCAACTACCTCGATCTAAAAGGGCATCGTAAAACCCCTGAACGATTTGCCATCTTGTTTGAAATTTATGACAGTAAAGAACATTTTGATATTGAATCTCTTTACATCAAAATGAAAAACAAAAATTACCGCGTCAGTAGGGCTACTCTATACAACACCATAGAACTACTTCTAGAGTGTGGCTTAGTTCGAAAACATCAATTTGGAAAAAACCAAGCCCAGTACGAAAAGTGTTATTTTGATCATCAACACGATCATTTTATATATACAGACACTGGTGAGGTCAAAGAGTTTTGCGACCCTAGAATTCAGCAAATAAAAAAAACGATAGAAGAAGTTTTTGATGTCGATATACACAATCATTCTTTATACTTTTACGGCACCAAAAAAAAAAATCACTAGAATAAATGGCGGTTGACTTACTACTAGGACTCCAATGGGGCGATGAGGGAAAAGGTAAAATTGTGGACGTTCTTACGTCCTCTTATGATATTATTGCGCGATTTCAAGGTGGACCCAACGCGGGTCATACCCTAGAGTTTGAAGGAAATAAGCACGTATTGCACACCATTCCTTCAGGCATTTTCCACCCAAAAGCTATAAACCTTATTGGAAATGGAGTCGTTATAGACCCTGTAATTTTCATGAAAGAAATTGAAGATTTGTCTCCTTATTCAATTGATTTTAACAACAAGCTGCTGATTTCAAAAAAAGCACACCTCATACTGCCCACTCACCGACTCCTCGATGCTGCATCGGAAGCGTCCAAAGGAAAAGCTAAAATTGGGTCTACCCTGAAAGGTATTGGCCCTACTTATATGGATAAAACGGGTAGAAATGGAATACGAGTAGGGGATATTCTCGCGCCAAACTGGGAAGAAAAATACCGTGTATTAACACAAAAACACCTCGATCTTCTGAAAAGTTATGATACTAAAATAGATTTTAATTTAAACGATTTGGAAGAACCCTTCTTTAAAAGCATCGCTGAATTGAGAAAATTTGAATTAGTCGACAGTGAACAATTCCTCATCGAAGCTCAAAAGGAAGGAAAAAAAATACTAGCCGAAGGGGCGCAAGGGTCTTTATTGGATATTGATTTTGGGACCTATCCTTTTGTAACTTCCTCAACTACTACGGCTGCTGGTGCTTGTACAGGTCTGGGGGTTGCTCCAAATCAAATCAAAGAAGTTTTTGGAATCTTTAAAGCATATGCAACACGAGTAGGTAGCGGTCCTTTTCCTACTGAACTTTTTGACGAAACAGGGGAACAAATGGCCAAAACAGGAAATGAGTTTGGTTCAACTACAGGTCGGGCAAGAAGATGTGGGTGGATTGATCTAGTAGCCTTAAAATACACTATAGACATCAACGGGGTAACCCAGCTTATGATGATGAAAGGGGACGTACTTTCTGGTTTTGACACCATAAAAGTTTGTATTGCATACGACACAGAACAGGGCAGAATGAACTATTTACCCTATGATATCGCTTCGCAACAAATCACCCCAGTATATGAAGAATTACCCGGATGGGAAGAAGATTTAACCGCAATGACCCAGGCAGATCAATTTCCAGAATCTTTTAAAAAGTACATTTCCTATTTAGAAAAGGTTTTAGAAATACCCATTAAAATTGTATCTGTAGGACCAGATAGGAAACAAACCATTTTCAGATAACGTTTTCTACTATGCAACTGTCGTATCGAATCGTAGCGTATACTACCGCTCTACTTGCGACTTTTTTGGGCTTTACCCAAGAGACTAAAATCATTGAAATCAGACAAGCTGGAGGATCAAGACAGGATCAAGAAGCTTTTCCTGGAGCAAACATCCTTTTTAAAAACTCAGAGAAAAGAGTACTTCTCTATCACGAGGGAGCACTCATTGAATCTGATCTTGCATATTTTTATTCTAACGATAACAATTTTAGAGCAGTAGGTGAGGTCGTATTTACTCAAGGAGACAGCCTAAAAATGACCTGTAACACTATTGAATACGATGGAAAAACTCAAATTGCGATAGCGGAGGGTGCTGTTTACTTAAAACGCCCAGACATGTCTCTGACTACTGAAAAACTAAATTTAGACCGCATTCAAAACGAGGCCTTTTACAATACTAAAGGAATCATTGTAGATAGTGCTAGTACCCTGACAAGTAATCGAGGGAGGTACTATATGAATGAAAAAAAGTACCGCTTTACTTCGAATGTCACCATTAATAATCCCGAATACACGGTCAATTCTGATCAGTTAGATTACTATACCGAACGCAATCAAGCCTATCTTTACGGTAATTCTAAAATCAAAGGGGAAGCGTACACCATAGAGTGTGAACGTGGGTTTTATGATCTCGATAGAGAAAAAGGTGTGTTTAAAAAAAATGCAACCCTCTTTTACGACAATAAAATAATCAAAGGTGACAGCCTATACTTCGAGAGTGAAAAAAACTACGCAGCGGCAACCAAAAATGTTTCAATTCTCGATTCTCTAAATAATTCTATCATTACAGGACATTACGGGGAAATTTTTAAAGAAAAAGATTCTGCTATAATTACTAGAAGAGCACTAGCTGTTAATATCATTGATCAAGACTCACTCTTTATTCACGCAGACACACTCGTTGCAACTGGACCAGAAGAACGAAGAATTTTAAGAGCTTATTACGATGTGAGGATATTAAAAAGCGACCTTCGCGGAAGATCTGACTCTCTCTTTTTAGACGAATCCATAGGGCTGACAAAGCTCCTCAACAAACCACTGACAAAGCAACAGGAACAAATATTTACAGAAGCAGATCGAAATAAAAACAATCCCGTTTTATGGTTCGATAAAAGTCAAATGTCCGGAAATCAAATTCTTTTGCTTTCAGACACACAAACCAATAAACTAGACTCTTTGAAAATAGACGGAAACGTTTTTATTATTGAGAAAGACACCTTGAGCGAAAAAGGGTTCAATCAAATCAAAGGAGGTACTTTAAGAGGAGCCTTTAAAGAGGGAAAACTAGACAATATTGTCATCAAGAAAAATACAGAAATGGTCTATTACCTTTACAATGATGAAGATTTACAATTGATTGGTATCGACAAAACCACCTGTAGTGCACTTCAAATGAATTTTTTGGATGGTGAAATCAATGACATCACCTTTTTAGTAAGTCCCAATGGCGATGTATATCCAGAAGAAGAACTCCCAATCAATGAGAGAACACTAAAGGGATTTGCATGGAGAAAAGAAGAGCGTCCAGAGACCATCAATGATTTATTTGATGAAAATGATAAAGAAGATCAATTTCCAGAAATACTGAAATTTAAGTACCCAGAAACAACTCCTAATCGGGATAAATTACCTTAATGAATCTCCTTAAAAAAGATTTTTTACAATACCAGGCAAAAACAACACCACACCCACTTGGTCTAGAGGTCAAAAGGGCTAAAGGGAGTTTTATTACCGCTACAGATGGAAAAAAGTATCTGGATTTTGTAGCTGGTGTATCCGCCTGTAGCCTTGGACACCGCCATCCAAAAGTAGTTCGCGCCATCCGTAAGCAGACGCGCAAATACTTACATGTCATGGTTTATGGAGAATTTGCTCAGGCTCCCGCTGTAGCTCTTTGTAAAGAACTCATAGCCCTGCTTCCAGAAAATCAAGAAAGTGTTTATCTCACAAATTCCGGTACAGAAGCTATAGAAGGAGCTTTAAAATTAGCGAAAAGAGCCACAGGAAGAAGTGAATTAATCGGAGCTCAAAACAGCTATCATGGAAGCACACAGGGCGCACTAAGTCTTTTGGGTTCAGAGCATCAAAAGAAGGGATACGGACCACTACTCCCGCAAACACGATTCATCCGATTTAATGCAGAAGAGGACTTACAGCAAATCAATACCAATACTGCTGCAGTTCTTTTAGAAACCATCCAGGGAGGAGCAGGTTTTATTTTGCCAAATTCCGACTATTTAAAAAAGGTTAAACAACGTTGTGAAAAAGTGGGCGCCTTATTGATTTTGGATGAAATACAACCAGGCTTTGGAAGGACAGGTCGCTTTTTTGGATTTGAACATTACAATGTTCAGCCTGATATTGTTGTAATGGGAAAAGGAATGGGCGGTGGTTTACCAGTAGGTGCATTTACAGCTTCAAACGAATTGATGCAGCAATTAGCAATAAATCCAAAATTAGGACACATTACTACCTTTGGGGGAAATCCCCTAATAGCTGCAGCGTGTCTAGCTACTCTCAGAGAATTGAGAGATTCCAACTTAATTCGTCAAATTGAAGAAAAAGAAGCTCTCTTTCGGGAGTTGTTAAAGCACGAAAAAATCATTGAAATCAGAGGAAAAGGGTTGATGCTAGCGCCTCTTTTTGAAACAGAAGAGCTTGCCAATCAGGTAGTTCTTAAGTGTATGGAAAAAGGATTACTGTTGTTTTGGTTGCTCTGGGAGAAAAGAGCAGTACGAATCTCACCCCCTCTTACAATCTCTAAAAAGCAAATCCGTCAGGGATGTGCTATTATACGAGGTGTACTAGACACCCTTTAGCTGACAAGTGTTAACTATTTTGTTAAAAACAAATTGAAATACAACTGCATTTCTCTAGAGTTGTCATTTATTTTTAAATAACCTATTAGGAATTGATTTATGTTCAATTACAACTCTGGAGAAACACAATCCTCCATCAAGAAATTTGAGAAAATGCTCAAAACAAATCACATCTATTTTTTTGATGCCCAAGAATTTGAAGACATCATAATTCACTATTTGGGTTTTGGTGAAAACCATTTGGCAAAAAAAGCACTAAAAATGGGATTGGAGCAACACCCAGATTGTCTTCCGCTATTACTCCTTCAGAGTGAGATTCTTATCCTAGATGAAAAATTTGAGATGGCCTTACAACTTCTTGAGTACGTTGAAAAACTAAGTCCTTACGATGAAGAAATAGCGCTTCAAAAAGCCAGTATTGCCTCAAAAAAAGGAGATCATAAATCCTCAATTGCTCACTTACACAATGCGCTAGAACTATCCGAAGACCCAATAGAAATATGGAATCTTCTGGGAATGGAGCATTTGTTAGCAGAAGAATTTGACGAAGCTGCATATTTTTTTAAAAACTGCTTAGAAGACAACCCCGAAGACTACCCCTCCCTTTACAATTTATTGTATTGTTACGAACAATTGGATCAAGAGCAAGAGGCAATAGATGCATTAAACAAAGTACTAGAATACGACCCCTATTGTGAGGTAGCTTGGCATCAATTAGGTAAAATTTTAATGAAAGTTGGAAGAATGAAAGAAGCACTTTCAGCTTTGGACTTTGCGATAATCAGTGATGATAGTTTTACCGGTGCCTATATAGAAAAGGGAAATATTTTAGAGTCCATGGGGAGAATAAATGAAGCGATCGAAAATTACGAGGTTGCATTAAATTCAAATGAACCTTCTGCCTTCATTTATAAATGTATCGGCAGATGCCACGAACAGTTAGGAAATACAGAACTAGCCAAACAGTTTTATCTAAAATCAATAAAACTTGAACCCTCCAATGAAAAAAGTTGGGAAGCTCTAGTGCGATTTTTTATAACACAAAAGAATTATACAAGAGCAAAATTCTACATCGAACAAGCACTTGAAACAAATAGTGATTCAGTAGATCTCTGGAAATTAGGATTAGAACTCTACCGTTCTATGAAAAAAAACGATAAAGCGATTCAATCAGCCCAAAAACTATTGGAATTAGGTAAATATAACGCTGAAATAAACATTCACCTTATTGACTTATTGTTAGAAAAAAAGCATTGGGAAGAAGCTCACTCTGTAGCAGAGGAAGCCTTTGCTGCATTTCCAAAAAATAGAGATTTAGCACTCAGAATAGCAGGCCTTTGTTTTCATTTAAACCGTACAGATGAGGGGCTCTATTTATTAAATCCAACCCAACTTGGTCCTAAGGAGAAAGCACAATTTTCTGCTCTTTTTCCTGATTTTAAAACCCTACTCTCTTAGGGATAATTTATTCGTAAATTGAATTAAATTGGGTTCGCTACCTTTGTCTGGTGCAAAAACAATGATATGCGCTATTTACTACTTTACTTGAAGGGAATGATGATGGGTGCCGCAGACATCGTACCCGGTGTTTCTGGAGGTACAATTGCTTTAATAACAGGAGTTTACCAAGAACTTTTGGAAAGTATTAATGCTTTCTCTTGGCAAAATCTGAGCTCTTTTAAAAAAGATGGAATAAAAGGCGTTTGGAAAAGACTAAAGGGTCCTTTTTTACTTTCTCTCTTTGGTGGTATTCTATCCAGCATCTTACTTTTTTCTAGAATTTTAGAGTGGTTGCTCATTCATGAACCTATAGGACTATGGTCTTTTTTCTTCGGTCTTCTAATTGCCAGTATTCTTTTTTTAATTAAAACCGAACTCCATTACAATGCGCTTTCTTTTCTTTATTTATTTTTTGGCGCAATAGCTTCCTACCTGCTTACACAACTTACAGGAGTCTCTAGTAATACCCCTTTATGGTATTTATTTTTTGCAGGCTTTGTTGGTATCTCTGCTATGATTTTACCCGGTTTATCAGGAGCTTATATCCTTTTCGTATTAGGGGTTTATCAAACGGTTTTGACTGATGTTCGTATGGCTCAAGAAGTACTGGTACAATTTGATAAAGAAGTGTTTATAAAAATTAGTTCAGAGCTGGGTGTTTTTATTTTAGGAATTCTTGTAGGAATTAAAATTTTTGCAAAGTTCTTATCACGACTTCTAAAACACTATCCGCAACGTACCATAGCCGTTTTGATTGGTTTGATGTTGGGTGCATTAAATAAAGTGTGGCCCTGGCAAAATTCTATCCCCAAAATAAATGAAGATTCCCCACAGTTGATGGTAGCTGTATTACCTAAACATTTTAATGGAGGAGATCCTGAAATTGTCAAAGCCCTTTTATTAATGGCAGTAGGTTTTAGCTTACTTTTTTTACTTGAAAAAAAGAATCACTTAGTTAAAACATGAGATTCAGAGCAAAACAAAATAAAGTACGTGACGCAATTTTTTTGGTGCTAAAAGGCATTGCCATGGGAGCAGCCAATAAGGTTCCTGGAGTCTCTGGTGGAATTGTAGCGCTCGTAGGAGGATTTTATGAAAAACTGATTTTTTCCTTTCAGCGTCTTAACGGAAAAGCCTTAATGCTTCTTGTTAATGGTCGTTTTAAAAGTTTTTGGGATTATGTTAATGGCTCCTTCTTGAGCCTACTTTTTAGTGGAGTAATCATAAGCTACTTTAGCATCTCCCTTTTGTTAGATTATTTATTAGAACGCTACGAAACGGTTGTTTTAGGTGGTTTTTTTGGGATGATTCTCGCTTCACTTTATTTGATCTTTAAACAAGTCAACCACTGGAACAAAAGCACTCTGACAACACTTTTTATAGGATTTAGCCTTGGTCTTACACTTACTTTTGTACGTCCAGCTACAGAAAACGATCACTTATTTTTTGTGTTTTTTTGTGGTATCATCAGTGTATCTGGAATGACCATTCCTGGACTTTCAGGATCCTTTTTACTTCTGATTTTAGGAAATTATAATCTACTTCTAGTCGATGCTGTAAATGCCCTTTTTCAAACATTTTCTGAAGCTATTATTTTGAATTTTAACTCTTTTTCTGATCCTCATACAAATCGCTTGCTATACATTTTGTTTGTTTTTGCATTAGGCTCATTAAGTGGATTAATTTTATTTTCAAATTTATTAAAATGGGTACTGGAACACCACCCAAAACAAACACTTGCTGGTATAATTGGATTTATTGGAGGTACTTTGATGTTGGTTTATCCATGGAAGGAAAAAGAATACCTCTACAACGAAGATGGGACACTATTCTTAAACTCTGTTGGAAACCCCAATCTCTCTAATTACAGTTATTCTCTTCCAAATTTTGAAGATTCACAAACCTATGTGGTATTTTTAGCCCTCGCTTTAGGGGCAAGTCTGCTATTTACATTAGATTATTATGACAAAGAAAGACCTTCATAAACAGTTTGGTTTGGTTGGAAAGAATATAGATTATTCATTTTCAAGACGTTATTTCTCTGAAAAATTCCTACGTGAAAACAGAACCAATCATCAGTATGTCAATTATGATTTAAAAAGTGTAGAGGAATTTAAGCACGTTTTGAAAAATACTCCTATTCCCAATGGCTTAAATGTTACCATACCCTATAAAAAGGAGATCATTCCTTTTTTAGACAAGCTCTCTGAAGAAGCAGAGACTATAGGTGCTGTAAACACTATTGTTTGGGACCCTTCAGGTAAAACTGTAGGACATAACACTGACCATGTAGGTTTTACTAAAGCGCTTTTGGAACAAGTGCATTCTGCTCCAACAAAAGCCTTGGTATTGGGCACTGGAGGTGCATCAAAGGCAATCCAATATGCATTGGATAAAATCCATTGTAAGTACCTAATGGTTTCCAGAAATCCCCAAAAGAATCAACTGAGTTATGATGATTTGAATTCTGACATACTAAATTCAGTAGAATTGATCATCAACACTACTCCCCTAGGCACCTTTCCAAATATCTCAGACGCTCCACCAATACCTTACAACCTCTTACATTCAAAACATTTTCTTTTTGATTTAATTTATAATCCTGAGGAAACACAATTCCTAAAAGAAGGTAAAAGTCGCGGTTGCAAAACCACAAATGGCTACAAAATGTTGGTTTATCAAGCGGAAAAATCATGGGAACTTTGGAATAGGGATTCTTAAAAGTTGGAGTTTCATTTTTAGAATTCAAAAAATTGTATATTATTTGTAATTAGACAACTATAACTCATGGAAGAGCATACTCTACAACCTGGTGCGGAGGAACAAAAGAAGCCGCAAAAAAAAGCAACGACATCCTCTAAAGTCAAAAAAACTGATGGATCTGAAAAGGAAGTAAAAAAGAAAGAAACAGCTCCAAAGAAAAAAGAGGAAAAAGAAGAAAAAGTAGAATCAATTCAGGCTTCTGAAGAAAGCAAGGAAACAAAGGAAGAGAGCCCTGTAAAAGAGGAAAAAGATACTCCGGGAGAAGTTGAAATCGATTACAGCTCATATTCTATCGAGGCTTTAATTGACGCATATGAAAAGCTAGCTAATGGGGAGGACTGGTTAAAACAACATAAGACCCTCCAAAATATCAATCAGAATTTTGAAGTAAAATTTCAAGAGGATATAGAAAAACAAAAAAAGCAATTTGAAAAAGAGGGAGGTAATGAAATTGATTTCTTTTTCAAACCAGAATACAAAATTCGTTTTGACCAAGTCAGCTATGAATATCGCAAAAAAAGAAGAACACACTACAAAGAACAAGAGGCTACACAAAAAGTCAATTTAGAGAGAAGGAAATCGATCATTGAAGAGATCAAAAAATTGATTGATCAAAATCAGATCGATTCTAATACCTATAAATCATTTAGAACCCTTCAAGAAAGCTGGTACAACACAGGGCAAGTACCCAGAGGTGAGAGTCAAAATCTTTGGGAGACATTTAAACATCATGTAGAACGCTTTTATGCCTTTCTTCATTTGGATCGCGAGTTCAGAGAACTTGATTACAAACACAATTATGAAGAAAAACTAAAAATTATAGAACGTGCTGAAGCTCTTCAGGACTATCCTGATGTCATGAAAGCCAGTAGAGATTTGAACATCTTGCACCAGAAATGGAAAAATGATTTGGGTCCTGTTGCAAAAGAGCACAGAGAAGATCTATGGGAGCGTTTTCAAAAAGCAACCAAGGTTATTCAAGCCCGAAGACAAAAATACCAAAAAGATGCTGCAGGCGCCATGAAAGAAAACATGGCAAAAAAAGAATCCTTACTCAAGGAAATGCACAAACTCATTGAAGAGTTACCTCAAAAACACAGCGGATGGCAACAAGCAATTAAAAAGTTTAACTCCTTGAGAGAGGAATTTAAAACTATAGGTTATGTGCCCGCAAAAGAAAGTAAAGCATCTTGGAAAAGTTTTAGAGAAGTGGGTTCTCTATTCATGAGTAAAAAGAATCAATTCTATAAAGAACAAAAGAAAGTATTTAACGAAAATATAGAAGGTAAAAAGAATCTGATTCAACAGTCCAAGGAAATTCTTGATGGCGACAATTGGGAAGATCAGATTCAAGTGATGAAAGACCTTCAGAAAGAATGGAAAACCATTGGATTTGTTCCTAGAAAATTAGACAATAAATTGTGGAACGAATTTTCACAAGTACAAAAAGAATACTTCGACCGTATCAAATCAGGTTATCAAAAATTGACGGAAGAACAAGAGGCGTTACTAAAGAAAAAAACTTCTCATTTAAAGAAAATTTCCTCTAAAAAGTTTACTGCAGAAATGGAGGCCATGAAAAAAGAGTACTTTGAATGCTGGGAGGAATGGAATGCAATAGGATCGCTTGACTCTAAAAATGAATCTAAATTAAACCAAGAATTTTCGGTAGTCTTGATGAGTCTTATCAAAAATTCTGAATTGGATAAAAAAGAGAAAGATCAAGTTATAGAATCACTCAATACGACAGTGCTTCAAAACGACCCAAAACGACTTGAAAAAGAATTTCAAAATGCCAAAACCAACTTATCCAACCTCAAAGCAGAGTTGACTCAGTTGGAAAATAATTTGGAATTTTTTAGCAACTCAAGTAGCGAAAATCCACTATATAAAAATGTGGAAAAACAAATCAAAAGTTGTCAAAATAAAATTGATCAAGCGCAACAACAATACATCAGCTTAAAGCAAATAAAAAATGCTTTGGATAAGCAAGCGCGACAAGCTCAGGAACAAGAAGAAAATGCCGATCAAGATTCTTCTGGGGAAGAAACTTGATTTTTAGCCTTTTCCCAAAGTTCTTCTAACTCCTCTAGAGCGAGGTCTTGAAGAAACTTCCCTTTTTGTTCCACCTCAGCTTCCATAGTGTTAAATCGTTGGATGAATTTTCTATTGGTGTGCTCAAGTGCTGTATCTGGGTTAATTTTCAAAAAACGTGCGTAATTGATTAAAGAAAACAAGACATCGCCCAGTTCTTCTTCACTTTTTTTTAGATCTCCTTTTTGGACTTCTAATTGAAATTCATTGAGTTCTTCTTTTACCTTTTCCCAAACTTGTGTAGCGTTTTCCCAGTCAAAACCAACCCCAGCAACTTTGTCTTGGATCCGTTGTGCTTTGACCAGAGCAGGCAAACCTTTGGGCACGCCACCTAAAACGGTTTTTTTACCCTCTTTGAGCTTTAATGCTTCCCAGTTTTTTTTGACCTCAGCTTCATCTTTTACCTTTACATCACCATAAATATGTGGATGGCGGTAAATTAACTTTTCACAGATCTCATTGGCAACATCAGCAAGGTCAAAAGCTTCTTCCTCACTTCCCAGTTTAGAATAAAAAACAATATGCAATAGCAGATCTCCAAGTTCTTTTTTAATTTCTGTACGGTCACCAGACAAAATAGCATCACCCAATTCGTATGTTTCTTCTATGGTTAGATGCCGTAAACTTTCAAAAGTTTGTTTTTTATCCCAAGGACATTCCGCTCTCAAAGTATCCATTATGTCCAACAACCTACCAAAAGCAGCTAATTTTTCGGCTTTAGAATTCATTTTTCTTTGGTAGTAGGGGTTTGCTTTGTTTCCTTTTTAGACTCTTTTGGGGTAAATGAAATAAGTTTGTTCGCAATCAGAAGATTATACCATTGAATGATTTTTTTTATGTCACTTGGATACACTCGCTCTTCATCATAGTCTTCCAATACATCAAAAAAATACGCCTCTAAATCTGAATTAGAAGCCTTAGGCTTTACACTAGCAATCTTGCCCCCTTCATGGTCTAGCATTTTTTCAAATACTTCGGTCAAAGGAACCTCTTCTCCTAGACAATAAATTTGAATATCACTCAACAAACTAATTTGTTGGGAAGGTGTCGTTATGATGCGTTTTCCATCAACCAATGAGTTAGCAATAACACCCCCTCTAGTTTGAGCATCAAGGGTATATAAACCTGGTCGTCCAGTGACAGCAATTATTTTTTTTAAATCCATCTGTTATCTTTTTGATTTAATAGGAAATTTCATTTTGTACTCTACTGATATTGCTCCTTTTGAAATTGAAGCCAATCTGTTTTTAATTAGTCTACGCTTAAGGGGAGAAATACGGTCGGTAAAAAGCACCCCTTCAATATGATCATATTCGTGTTGAACCACTCGCGCTGCAAGTCCTTCCAAAGTAATTCGATGGGTTTCAAAATTTTCATCTTGATACTGCAGTGTAATTTGTTCTTTTCTTGATACGTCTTCTCGGACATCTGGAATACTTAAACAGCCTTCATTAAAATTCCATAGAGCCCCTTGTTCTTCAAGTATAATTGGATTGATAAAAACTTTTTTAAAGGATTGTAAGGTTTTTACTTCTTCTTTACTCATTTCTTCTTCATCTACAAAAGGGCTTGCATCGATAACAAACATACGGATAGAAAGTCCTATTTGAGGGGCAGCAAGACCCACTCCGTGAGCCGAATACATCGTTTCCCACATGTTTTCAATCAATTCCTTTAGATTAGGATAGCTAGGATCGATTTCATCTGCTTTTCTCTTTAAAACTGCTGCACCATAGGCCACAATAGGTAGTATCATAACGAATTTGCTTTGTAATTTAAATAAGATTGAAGAATGAGTGTCGCACTGATTTGGTCCACAAGACCTTTGTCCCTGCGTTGCTTTTTGGACAAACCACTGTCAAGCATTGTTTGAAATGCTATTTTAGAGGTAAAACGCTCATCGTATCTAAAGATCTTTTGATTTGGAAATTGATTTTCAAGCAACTCGATAAAAGAGTGAATTTGATCTTCTAAAGAGGAAGGAGTTCCATCTTTTTGCAAGGGTTTCCCAACGATAAAAGCATCTACTTTTTCTTCATTACAGTAGTCTTTCAAAAATGAAATCACTTCTACAGTAGGTAGGTTTTTGAGTCCACTTGCAATGAGTTGATTGGGATCCGTACAGGCCAGACCTGTCCGTTTTTCTCCATAATCGATACCCACTAAACTCCCCATGAATATTTTTTTGCAAATATACCGTTTTCAAACCGATCTGCTTAATTCGATTCGTCACGAATTCTTTACCTTTGACAAAATTTAAAAAATGCGAGAAATCATAGAAGCTGCATGGGAAAATCGATCCTTACTCGAAAACCCTGAGACACAAGAAACCATCAGAAAAGTAATTGACCAGTTGGACGGAGGGCTGCTTCGAGTAGCGGAACCCAATGGTTCAAACTGGACAGTAAATGAATGGATAAAAAAAGCAGTTGTTTTGTATTTCCCCATTCAAAAAATGGAAACATTTGAAGCGGGACCATTAGAATTTTACGATAAAATACCACTAAAAAAGGGCTACCAAGAAAAGGGAATACGCGTTGTCCCTCACGCGGTTGCAAGAAAAGGTGCCTATATTTCAAAAGGAGTGATCATGATGCCCAGCTTTGTGAATATTGGAGCTTATGTAGATGAAGGTACCATGGTAGATACCTGGGCTACTGTAGGTAGTTGTGCTCAAATAGGTAAAAACGTTCACCTCAGTGGAGGGGTTGGAATTGGAGGGGTTTTAGAGCCACTTCAAGCTGCACCTGTAATCATTGAGGACAATGCTTTTTTAGGATCGAGAAGTATTGTTGTAGAAGGGGTACGTGTTTGTACAGAAGCGGTCTTAGGAGCCAATGTCGTATTGACTGCTTCTACTAAAATCATCGATGTTACGGGTAAAGAGCCGATAGAATATAAAGGAATTGTTCCTGCACGATCCGTTGTCATACCAGGCAGTTACACCAAAGAGTTTTCTTCTGGGTCCTATCAGGTTCCTTGCGCACTAATCATAGGAAAAAGAAAAGAAAGCACCGATAAAAAAACCTCCTTGAATGATGCCCTTCGCACCCATGACGTAGCAGTATAAAAATTGAATACCTCTAAGTGAGCTAATAAATATTTTACAACAGGACTGAAGTGTACCTACAAAACGATTTTACAAACACGCTAAATTCTCCACTTTTCAAAGTACTAAGGGACTGTGCACAAGAACTCCATCTTGAAACCTATGTTATTGGTGGTTTTGTAAGGGATCACCTCCTGGGGAGAGGAGTACAAAAAGACATTGACCTGGTTGTAATTGGATCTGGAATTGAACTTGCACAAGCAGTCCAAAAAAAATTAAAAGGAGCTAAAGAAGTTCAAATATTCAAAACCTATGGTACAGCAATGATCCACTGGAAAGGAATCGATATTGAATTTGTCGGTGCCCGAAAAGAGTCCTACTCTAAGGAAAGCAGGAACCCTATTGTCGCCCCAGGCACATTAAAAGACGATCAAGAGCGAAGAGACTTTACGGTAAATGCTTTAGCATTGAGTTTGAATGAAGAAAACTTTGGAGCCCTTTTAGATCCTTTTAATGGTATTCGAGACCTCAAAGAAAAAAGACTAAAAACACCTTTAGATCCAGACATTACCTACTCTGACGATCCGTTGCGAATGCTTCGTGCCATACGTTTTGCTACCCAGCTGGATTTTAAAATTGAACCTCACTCGCTAAAAGCAATAGAAAAAAATGCTGGGCGTATCGACATCATTACCAAAGAGCGCATAGTGGAAGAACTTTCCAAAATACTCGCTTCTAAAAAACCTTCATTAGGTTTTATACATTTGGATCAAACTTGTCTTTTGGAACGTATTATTCCGGAGCTGATTGCTCTTAAAGGGGTAGAGGAAATTGAAGGTCAAAGTCACAAAGATAACTTTTACCACACCCTAGAAGTTGTTGATAATCTCAGTGAAAAGAGTGAAAATATTTGGTTGCGCTGGGCCGCATTATTTCACGATATAGGAAAAGCCCCTACAAAAAAATTCAAGCCATCAACAGGATGGACTTTCCACAATCATGAGTTTGTTGGAGCTAAAATGATTTATAAAATCTTCAAAAGGCTTAAAATGCCACTGAATGAAAAATTAAAATACGTTCAAAAAATGGTTTTCATGAGTTCGCGACCTATAATCATCTCAGAAGATCACGTGACAGATTCTGCTGTGAGAAGATTGGTGTATGATGCAGGTTCCCATATCGATGATCTAATCACCCTTTGTGAGGCGGATATCACGACCAAAAACCCAAAACGGTTTGAACGATACCACAATAATTTTAAAATTGTACGTGAAAAAATAGTAGAGGTCGAAGAAAAAGATCACCTTAGAAACTTTCAACCTCCAGTAAGTGGTGAAGAAATCATGACCTTTTTTGGCATAAGACCTTCAAAGGAAATTGGAGTCATTAAAGAAGCTATAAAAGAAGCCATCCTAGAAGGAGAAATTCCAAATGAATTTGAAGCGGCCTACGAAAGAATGAAAGAAGAAGGAAAAAAATTAGGATTAAAAGCTCATGAATAAACCTTATAGCTTTTTTCTGATTGCAAGCTTAGTTTTAGTTTATCTTGTGATCGCTGCGGGTTCCATTGTGCGCATGACAGGCAGCGGCATGGGATGCCCAGATTGGCCAAAGTGTTTTGGTTATATCATCCCTCCTACAGAACGCTCCCAGCTCGAATGGAAGCCTGAGCACACATATAAAAAAGGAGAGGTAATAATTGTAGAAGAAAGTCTTAGGGTCGCACCCAGAGATTTTACAACCGAAAAAAACTTCACAGAAGAAAACTGGGAACCCTACACCAAACACGATTACGCTATTTTTAATCCCATCCACACATGGATAGAATTTCTAAACCGCCTATTAGGTGCACTTGCAGGACTGGCCACGCTACTTCTTTTTGTTTTCTCACTTTTCAAATTAAAAAAAGATCGTTTATTAAGTGTAGTTTCTTTTCTCATCGTTTTGGGTATGGGATTTCAAGCTTGGCTGGGTAAAACGGTAGTTGATTCAAACCTACTGCCATATAAAATAACCCTTCATATGATCATGGCTCTACTTCTGGTATTATTACTCATATTCCTTTTGGAACGCAATCTTACTATCATAAAGCCAATAAAAAGCAACTACACTCTAAAAGTCGCTGTAGCAGTTGGTCTTTTCCTTACTTTGGTTCAAATTGGAATGGGAACACAAGTACGTCAATTTGTCGATGAGCAAATGAAATATTGGGGGTTAGAAGTAGCATCACAATGGTTGTCTTCTCCACCATTTATCTTCTATTTTCACCGCAGTTTTTCACTTCTTGTAATCGCTGTTCATGGGCTGATTGCCTATCAACTGTTCCAAAACAAACAACTGCCACTTGTATTTAAATTTGTGCTAATTTTAATCGGTTTAGAGGTTGTGACAGGAATTGTAATGTACTATTTTGATTTTCCATTTTCTTCTCAACCTTTACATTTGATTTTGGCTTCCCTTCTGTTTGGAGCACAAAGCTTTTTTATGATTCGTTTAATAAAACAAAGATGATTTACAGAATTCGAATAATATTAGATGTTACTGAAGATGTGCTCCGCGATATTGAAATCGAAGAAGACGCTACTTTAGAGGATCTCCATCACAGCATTATTCAATCCTTTGGGTTTCTAGGTAATGAAATGGCCTCTTTTTATAAGTCTGATGAACAGTGGAACCAAGGAGAGGAACTTCCCCTTGAGACAATGAATGATGTGTCGAGTAAAAGCGAAGAACCACTCCATAAAATTTTTACACTGTCTGACCCCCATCTGATATACATCTATGATTTTCTCAATCTGTGGACCTTTTTTGTAGAGCTTAAAGAAATAGGAGAAAAAATTTCTGGACTGAGTTATCCCAACCTAATTCACAGTGAAGGTGAGGTGCCTGAAGAAGCTCCAGAAAAAATATTTGATGTAGAAGAAACGGATTCTTTTGATCTTGAAAACGAGGATTTTGACGAAGAAGAGGACGACGATCTTTTGGAGTATGACGATAGTGATTTCTATTAAAAAAAATCATGCATATTCACTTTCTCATAATTAAAACGAACAAAATTTAAGGCAGCACGCATCACATCCCCCATAGAGTTACTTTCTAAAAAGGCTTGGTCTTTAGTGAAATTGTAAATTTCTTTTTTAAGTCTTTTTAAATTTACTTCAGATGTGATTACATCGTCTTTCATGATGTCTAAGATTGCACTCAAACGATTTCCAGAACTGATGATACGACGTGCTACTATGGATCGTTCTTCAATTTTATACTGTATAATGGAATCGTGTGTGAGTTTACCTCGAACCAAATCCATAATTGGAAGATTTTCTTTAAAAAATTGAGGGCGATAAACAGAAAGCTTTCCTTCAAAAGACTGCTGATCAAAATCAATAGGCCTGATTTTATAAACCACATGATCAAAATCATGCGTGGGAACAACTACATAGTTATAGGCCCGCATATCACCTAGCAACCTTATCATGCTACGCTCATTAAACTTGACATATTCCTTAGCGATTTGGGCTTTTTCAGAAGCATTACATTGGGGTAGGAATTCCTTAATGAATGTATCTCCCGGTATGCCCGCAATATGTTCTTCGATAAGGGTGTTGTGGTTTACCAAATAATTTAAATTATAAGGAGACAGCATATGTTCATATTCTAACCCGTAAATACGTGAAGCATCTGTTTGTTTGATGTAATAATAGGTGAAATTGTCATTTAATATATTGCGAATCTTAATTCGGAAAGGCTTTGAGTTACCAAAAGTACAATAGTCGATAGCATCGACATTCAAATATTGGATACCAGACTCATTACCATCAGAATGCAACAGCGTATAGATTTTTTTTAGATTGTAATCAATTTCACGACGTTCCGTATCTGAGTAGTATACACTTACCCAAAGGGTGTCTTGATCGTTTTTATCATAAACAACAACAGAACCTGAAAAACGAAGGAGGTCGGAGTAATAAATTGGGGTATCCACCCATCGGTCGTAGGACTTTAAATAGATGGCCAATTCTTTTTTTATGGGATAAAAAGGCTTTTTTTGGGAAATTAATTTTTCTTCCATACCCTCATTTTTTCAAATGTACTTATCTTTTATGTAACAAAATAGCACCACAGTCGTTATATTATTATGTCTGAGACCCTCCTTCAACTGAATCAGCTGAGCAAAAACTTTGGTGCAATTAAAGCGGTAGATCAACTTTCCCTTAGTATTAAGAAAGGTAAAGTCTATGGTCTTTTGGGACCCAATGGCAGTGGAAAATCAACTACTTTGGGCATGATTTTAAACGTAATCAATCCCAGTGGGGGCAGTTTTGAATGGTATCAAGGTACCATCAGCACCCATATGGCATTAAAGAAGATAGGTGCTATAATAGAACGGCCTAACTTCTATCCTTACATGACCGTCTTAGAAAACCTAAAGCTGATCTGTAAAATTAAAGAGTGTCCCTTTGATGCTATTGAAGAAAAATTGACTTTGGTTGGGCTCTGGGAACGAAGAAACAGTAAATTCAGTACCTATTCCCTAGGAATGAAACAACGACTTGCCATCGCTGCAGCATTGCTAAACAACCCTGACCTGCTCATCTTAGATGAACCCACCAATGGTTTGGACCCTGAAGGCATTAACCAAATCAGGAGACTCATCAATACTATAGCCAAAATGGGAACTACCATATTGTTGGCCTCCCACCTACTGGACGAAGTGGAAAAGGTATGTGATGAAGTAATTGTTCTGAAAAAGGGAGTAAAATACTATCAAGGACCTTTGGATACAATCACAAATTCATTTGGGTATTTTGAAATAAATGCAACTGACCCAAAAACATTAAAAGAAAAACTAATGACCCTTGATCAGGTCAAAGAAGTCCAAAAAGAACAACAGTTATTTATTGTCACCCTAAAGAAGGAACTGAGTGAGGAGAAGCTCTTTAGAGAACTTATAGCTGCTGATCTTGTGATTACTCATTTCGTTAAAAAGCATCACTCTCTGGAAACACAATTTTTAACACTAACCCAATAAGATGCGCCTACTTTCAATCGAATTGCACAAACTTTGGCACAGCAACATTTCAAAAGTTCTCATTTTTAGCTACTTCATACTGATTTTTAGTGTGGCTATTTTAAGCACTATAAAAGTTGAAGTTGGCCCCATTAACTTTTATCTAGCAGACCAGGGCATCTTTAATTTTCCCTACATCTGGCATTTTAACACCTTTGTGATTGGATTGCTGAAACTCTTTTTTGCCATCATCATCGTGGCAATGGTAGGCAATGAATATTCCTATAAAACCTTGAAACAAAATCTGATCGATGGTTTGAGTAAAGGGGAGTTTTTACGCTCAAAAATTTATGCCATACTAGCTTTTGTAGGAGTTTCTACGCTATTGGTTTTCATCATTTCACTGATACTTGGTGGGCTCTACTCGGATTACAATGAGTTCCAAATCATTTTTTCCGATCTGGAATACCTGTTAGCCTATGCGGTTAAACTTTTCGGTTTCTTTAGTTTTTGCTTGTTTTTAGGGATTTTGATCAAACGCTCTGCTTTTGCAATGGGTTTCCTTGCTTTATGGCAAGTGGTCGAGGGAATTTTATATGGTTTGATGAAATGGAAATTGTCGGACCTTATCCCGAGTCTGAGCGCTGAACAACTGTTCCAATTTTTCCCACTCAACGCAATGAGCAATCTTATTAAAGAGCCCTTTTCAAGGCTCTCTGCAATACAAAACATAGCAAATCAGATTGGAGATGGCTTTGAGAAAGACTACAGTGTGTCCTTTTTAGGTCTTCTTATTGTCGTACTCTGGTCAGTTTTATTTCTATGGTGGTCCTACCTCCTTTTGAAAAAAAGAGATTTGTGATAGATCTTTACCTATCCTGACTTTCCTATTTTGTACTTTTACTTCTTCATTCAGCGTTATGGAATTTCAAATAGTTTCCGATTTTATACCCACAGGAGATCAGCCGAAGGCTATTGCTGAAATTGTCTCACAGTTTAAACAAGGAGACCCTTATGTCACCTTACAAGGTGTTACCGGATCTGGAAAAACCTTTACCATGGCCAATGCGGTAGCTGAACTTCAACGCCCTACTTTAGTTCTAGCACATAATAAAACCCTTGCTGCGCAGCTGTATTCAGAATTCAAACAATTTTTTCCAAATAATGCTGTGGAATATTTCGTGTCTTACTACGACTACTACCAGCCAGAAGCCTACATTCCAACCACAGGAACCTACATCGAAAAAGATTTGTCGATCAATGAGGAAATTGAAAAACTTAGACTCAGCACTACCTCCTCCCTACTTTCTGGACGAAGAGATGTACTTGTAGTAGCTTCTGTATCTTGTTTATACGGAATTGGTAATCCAGCAGAATTTGAAAAAAATGTCATCGAATTGGAACGCGACAGTATGCTCCCAAGAACAAAGCTCATGCACCGTTTAGTACAAAGTTTGTATTCACGAACTACTGCTGAGTTTAATCGGGGAAATTTTAGAGTACTGGGAGATGTAATTGATATTTTTCCAGGATATGCTGATGTCGCCTTTAAAATTCATTTTTTTGGAGATGAAATTGAACTCATCGAAGCATTTGACCCCATTTCCAATCAGAAAATGGAACAGTACGACAAAGTAAACATCTATCCTGCAAATATCTTTGTAACCTCTCCAGAACTTCTTCAAAATGCGATCCTACAAATTCAAGAGGATCTAGTCAAGCAGGTTGATTATTTTAAAGAAATAGGTAAGTATTTGGAAGCAAAACGCTTGGAAGAACGAACTGAATTTGACCTTGAAATGATACGTGAATTAGGCTACTGCTCTGGAATAGAGAATTATTCTCGCTATTTGGATGGTAGAGCACCTGGCACACGCCCTTTCTGCTTACTGGATTATTTTCCGAAAGATTATTTGATGATTGTAGACGAAAGCCATGTGACCATTTCTCAGGTACATGCCATGTACGGAGGCGACCGCAGCAGAAAAGAAAATTTAGTCGAATACGGTTTTAGACTTCCTGCAGCTATGGACAATAGACCCTTGAAATTTGAAGAATTTGAAGCACTTCAAAATCAGGTCTTGTATGTAAGTGCTACACCTGCAGATTATGAGCTGGAAAAAACAGAAGGTGCTTTTGTTGAGCAAATCATTCGACCCACGGGACTACTGGACCCTGTTATTGAGGTTCGTCCGAGTCAAGATCAAATTGACGACTTAATCGAAGAAATACAAACTCGAACAGAAAAGGACGAACGCACATTAGTCACCACCCTTACCAAAAGAATGGCGGAAGAACTTACCCAATACTTAAGTAGGGCTCAAATACGCTGTCGGTACATTCACAGTGATGTAGACACCTTAGAGCGGGTTGAAATTATGCAAGATCTCAGAAAGGGTCTTTTTGATGTACTGATTGGTGTGAACCTCCTTCGAGAAGGCTTGGATTTACCTGAAGTTTCTCTAGTAGCCATACTTGATGCGGATAAAGAAGGGTTTTTACGATCCAATCGCTCTTTAACACAAACTGTAGGACGTGCAGCAAGAAATGTAAATGGTAAAGCCATTATGTATGCAGATGTCATTACCAAAAGCATGCAAAAAACAATCGATGAAACAAATTATCGAAGAGAAAAACAGAATGCATACAACAAAAAAAACAATATCATCCCCAAGGCATTAAATAAATCTTTGGATAGTGCTTTGGCAAAAAACTCCATAGCTACTCTAGCACAAGAACGTGAAGAACGCAAAGTCGCAGAGGCTGAAAACCGTTACCTGACCAAACCTGAAATAGAAAAGAAAATACGCGAAACGCGAAAAGCAATGGAAGCTGCTGCGAAATCTTTGGACTTTATTGAAGCTGCAAAATACCGTGATGAGATTAAATATTTACAGGAGCAGCTTTAAAAAAATATTAAAATTTTAAATACCAGTCCTCCTTCATTTTAAAACCAGTACCTTTTTTTAATGAAAAAAAATAGTTTTTTTTTAGTACTCTTTTTTACTTCAATTACCCAATCGCTATGCGGTCAAGATATTAATGCTAGAGTGGTTGACAGCCTAAACCTTGAAGCCATACCCTTTGCTAGTGTTTATTTTAAAAATGGAAAAGGAGTTATTACCAACGAAGAAGGCTTCTTTCGAATGCAATACGATTCGTTACATTTAGAATCAGACTCCTTATTTTTTTCTTGTATGGGATATAAAACTATAGGCTATCCCTTAGAACAAATAAAAGACAGTGTAATCTACCTTCCCTCCCAATCCATTACTTTAAACTCCATTGTCTTGTCCAATAAAAACATTGAAGCAGATCAAATTATTAAAGCCATTCAAAAAAACGTTTCTGAAAAATACGAATTGGGCTACACCCAAAAAAAACTCTTTTTTAGAGAATCGGGATCACAGCAATTTAAACAACTCAATGTAACGATCAAAAAATCATCTATATCCGAATTCAACCAAGCCTTTTGGGATAGTACTTTGCGCATGGTTCCCAAATATAACGAGTGGTATACAGAGGTGTTGGGTTCCTGGTATGGAAGTATGCAAGACAAAAAACATAAACTAGTTTTAGAAAAGGCATTGGAACTTGAGGATAAGAAAACAACGGCTGTTTTTGAAAATATTGAAAAACTCTTTGATACTATACTTAAAGAAAATATTAAAACCGACTCCTATTTTAAAATTCGTACTGGACTTTTAGGCACAAAAATAGAAGCTAATGATGTGGTTCTTTCTTCTGAAGACACCTTGTCTATAAAACAAAAAGACAGTTTAGAGAAGGTAATTTTCTCTAACAGGAGAAAAGAAATATTAAGTAGTCAATTTAAGCTGTTTGAACAGGATCAGCTCAATTTGGGTATCCTCACTAAAGCTTCCAAATACCTCTTTGAGATTACCGACTACACCTATTCAGGAAATACTCCTGTTTATATTATTTCTTTTTCACCCAAGGGTAGCGCTGATTACAAGGGAAAACTTTATGTTGATGCAGATGCTATGGCTTTAATGCGAATTGAATACTTTAACATTAAAAACGTAAGAGACATCAATTTATTCGGACTTTCCTTTAAGCTAAACCTCAGAGAAGCAGTTGTACAATTTAAAAAAATGGCGTCTGAAAAATACACATTGGAATATTTGGAATATGCCTCAGGATTCGAATCAGGAATTGATCGCCCCTTGGTAATTACAGAAAAGAACAAAGTAGTCAAAGGAAGAAATAAGCAAAATCAGCTCAAAATGGAACTCAAAATGACTACAGAACAGTACAATAAATTTCAAATCGTTTTTTTCGAAACCCTTCCTCTTTCCCAAAAAGAATTTGATGATCAAGAAGAAACCTACCAAATTCTCCCCATTAACTTAATCCAATACGATCCTGATTTCTGGAAAGGATATTCAATCATAGAACCCAATGAAGCCATCCGTCAATTTCGATTAAAAAACTGAATTCTCTCGTTCTCTTTTTAAGAGAAAATCATTTCGAAATACTTCCTTAAAAAATTCCTATTTTAGTAAAAACCAATTGAATGAAAACGCATTTTATCACTCTTCTGGCAGTCTTTTTTTTGACACAATGCCATACACCAAATAATTCCGATTCTAATTTACACTTTACCATTAACTCCTTTGATGTTGAAAAGGATCAAATGGAAGTGACCTTTGAAGTGACAAATCCCTCAAATGAAGCGTGGCAAGGGGGGCAGTGGACCTTACATTGGAATCAGTTTAGCGGTTCAGTACTTCAGGAGAGTCTTCCTGAAGGAATTCAAATCCTTCCCACTAAAAACAGCCAATATTGGCAATTGGAATTTGGACCTAATTACACACTAGAACCTGGAGAAAAATTGAGCTTTAAGGCAGTCCAAAAGGGAATTATGAAACGTTTGGTTATGGGGCCAATTGGTTTTTTTGTCCATCACAAAATGAGCGACCAGTCGTATGATTTAGAACATGCAATTCATTGGGAGACTGCACAAGGTGTGGATCAATTGAATCTACCAAATGCTAAAGATCGATATGAAAGTTACGAGGGCATTTCCTCAATAGCTAAAGAAGAGTTGCATTGGATACTACCTTCCCCTCAAAAAGTAGAATGGCAAAAAGAATACCGCCCTTTTCCTGAACAGCTGAATATCGACTTTGGAACTATGGGAGGTTCTTCGGAGTTTTTAATCTCTAGATTGCAAAAAGGATTAAAAAGTAAAATTATTTCCAACAGTGAAACGGTTCAAATCCGCGTCCTAGAAAATAAAGGACTTGGCAACGAAGACTATCAACTTCATATTGACCCAAATGAAATTCTAGTTTCAGCAGCTCACTACAAGGGCCTCTTCTATGGTTTGGGCTCCCTTCATCAAATTCTTTACAACGCACAAAACGAGGGTTTAGGCATTCCTTTACTTCACATTGAGGACAGCCCACGTTTTGGACACCGTGGTTTTATGTTGGATTTATCTCGTAACTTTTTCCCAAAAGATAAGATCCTTCAGATACTGGATCATATGGCTGCCTATAAACTCAATGTTATGGATCTTAAACTTTCAGATGATGAGGGTTGGCGCATTGAAATTCCCGACTTGAAAGAACTCACAGAGGTGGGTAGTATGCGAGGTTTTACTTTAGAGGAAAACGATAAGTTATTTCCTATGTACGGTTCAGGATCAGGGGAAAAAGCAAGCGCAGGAAGTGGTTATTTAACTAGGAATGATTTTATTGAAATCCTAAATGCGGCAACCAAAAGAAACATCCGAATAGTTCCTCAAATAAGCTTTCCTTCTCATTCAAGAGCAGCAATAATAGCCATGAAGGTGCGTTATGAAAATTTATTGGTTGCAGGAGACGAAGAAGGAGCGAACGAGTATCGCCTTCACGACCCTAAGGACGCTAGTGAATACACCTCAGCACAGCTTTTTAAAGACAATACGATTTGTATTTGTGACCCCAGTGCATTCCGTTTTTTTGAAAAGGTCTTCAATGAAATAAAGACAATGTATACGGAGGCAAACCTACCTATGAAAACCTTCAATATTGGAGCAGATGAACTTCCCTTCGGTGTGTGGCGCAAGTCCCCGCTTTGCGAAGAATACATCCGCCAGTCAGATCAAATTGACTCTTATCAAAGTTTATATGACGACAGTGTCAAAAAGTTAAATAAAATTGTAACTGCCTCAGGTGCACGAATGGCGGGATGGGAAGATGTACTGTTAAGTCATAGTGAAAAAAGCCAATCCGAAATTGAAGTCAACGAAAATTTAATGGATCTTGACTTCATTCCAAGTGTATGGAATAACTCTTGGGGAGAGGGAAGAGAAGATATGATTTACAAGCTAAATAATATGGGGTTTGAAGCAATCATGTGTAACTCTTCTGCCTTTTACTTTGATATGACAGATGATGGAGACATGGAAAACTCAGGATTGAGTTGGTCGGGCTTTGTTAGTTATAAAGACAGTTGGGGTACAGAGCCTCTCGATGTATTTGCTAATAAAGTAAAACTGGAAAGCCTTGGAATTGAAGAAAACAGCATAACAAATAGAGTACAACTTAAGGAGGAAGCTCAATCTAATTTCTTAGGCATCCAGGCCCAGCTTTGGACAGAAACAGCAACCGATGACTATCAATTTGATCGCATGCTAATGCCTAATATGATTGTTTTTTCAGAGCGTGCCTGGAGCAATAAGGAGCCTTGGCTTAAGGAAAAAAATGCCACTTCCCAAGCACCTGGCTTGAATCGTTCTTGGAATCGATTTGTCAATAGTATTGGGCAACGACACCTCCCTATGCTCGCTACACTTTATCCAAAACTATTATTTGATATACCAAAGCCTGGAGCGATAGTTGTGGATGGAATGCTATTTATTCGACAGCAGTTTCCAGGAATGGAAATTCGATATACCCGAGACGGGACAATTCCTAAAAAAGAAGATGCTGTTTATACAAACCCCATCACTGTTACTTCATCAGACCAACTAGTTGTACGTCTTTTTGACACCAACGGAAGAGGGAGTAACCCACTTAAAATAATATCCAAATGAAAGAAATCACCTCACAACGATTACGCTCCCTCGATGTACTCCGTGGCTTGACCATAATTTTAATGATCATAGTGAACACCCCTGGATCGTGGAGTCATGTGTACTCCCCTTTGTTACACGCTGAATGGAATGGTATCACGCCTACCGATTATGTATTTCCCGCATTTCTTTTTATAGTTGGGGTTTCCATTGTCCTTTCCTTTTCAAAACAAAAAGAATTGGGAAAAAGTAAAGCAGAAATGACTCGAAAAATTTTAATTCGATCCCTCAAAATATATTTAGTTGGGCTGTTTTTATGGTTGTGGCCCAGCTTTAATTTTGAAGGTATTCGCTGGGTTGGGGTACTTCCTCGTATTGCTTTTGTTTTCTTGGGTTGTTCACTTTTATTTTTATTTACAACAAATAGACAACGCCTCTACCTGGCTGTAGTAATTTTAGTCCTGTATTGGATCGTTATGGCATATGTTCCTGTACCCGGAATCGGTGTACCCGATCTAAATGTTCCAGAAAAAAACTGGGCACATTACATTGATAAAATGCTTCTTCCTGGTCGATTGTGGAAACACACTTGGGATCCAGAGGGTCTCTTAAGCACACTCCCTGCAATTGCAACTGGCTTATTGGGTATGGTTGCAGGTAGTATTTTAATCCAAAAAGAAGTGCTGACACAAAAAGTAAATAAGTTGTTCTTTTATGGCTTTATATTGCTTCTTGCAGGAGATGTGATGCAATGGTTTTTTCCATTGAATAAAAATTTATGGAGTTCTTCCTTTACTCTATTTATGGGAGGGGCAACTGCTCTTGCTTTAGCTGCAGCTATTTATGTATTGGATGTAAAGAAAAGTAGCTTCTCTTTTCAATTTGCCCATGTTTTTGGGGTCAATTCTATTTTTGCTTATTCCCTTTCAAGCATACTCACCATAGTTTTTTACAGTTCCAAATGGTGGGGTGTAGCATTCAATCAAGAGTTTATGAAACTTTGGGAGAGCGTGGGCCTTTCTTTAAAATTAGGCTCGCTCCTCTATGCCTTATTTTATGTTCTTATTATCTGGCTCCCAACCTATTATTTATTTAAAAGAAAAATCTTCATCAAACTGTAAAAAAAAATCGGTCTCCAAAGAGACCGATTTCAAACAAAAACAAATAATTGATTTACTTATCGGATTTTAATCAGCTTTTTAGGTTGTGGTAAAGCTTCTTTGCGTTTTGGCAATCGCAACTGCAAAACTCCCTCCGAATACTGAGCCTCAATATTTGTGGGGTCTACACTATCTGGAATAGTGAAGGTTCTTTTAAAGCTAGCATAACTAAACTCGCGTCTAGTGAACTTTGCTTGTTCATTAGTAGTGGCTTCTTCTGTAGTAGAAGAAATTGAAAGAAGCCCATCTTCTACTTCAATTTCAAAATCATTTTTCTTTTTTCCTGGAACCGCCAAATCAATTTCAAATTGGGTTTCTAATTCTTTAATATTGACGGAAGGCATGCTAGCAGATACACTTCTTAGATTCCAATCTTGATTGAAATAATCTTCTATGATTGATGGAAAAATAGATGCTTGTTTTCTTATTAAATTCATAATTCAAATGTTTTAAGGTTAACAATTTTTAGTTGTTAGTCTTAAAGCAAAAGTAGAACCAATTTTAAATTTTGTCATTTTGTCAGTTTTTTTAAGTAAATAACTGTCAATATGTCTTAATTAATCGCCTCTTGTACTTTATCTGCAGCTTCTTGAAAGGCAGTAGCCGAAAGCACATTCAGTCCAGAGGAATCGATCAACTCTTTAGCAATATCTGCATTGGTTCCTTGCAATCGAACAATAATAGGGACTTTTATAGCATCTCCCATATTTTTGTAAGCGTCTACAATTCCTTGTGCAACGCGATCACAACGAACGATTCCACCAAATATATTTACTAGAATAGCTTTGACATTAGGGTCTTTTAAAATCAAACGAAACGCAGTTTCCACTCGGGCAGCATCTGCCGTTCCTCCCACATCAAGGAAGTTAGCTGGATCTCCTCCTGCCTGTTTTATTAAATCCATTGTAGCCATTGCGAGCCCAGCACCATTGACCATACAACCCACGTTTCCATCCAAATCCACATAATTTAAGCCCACTTCACGCGCCTCTACCTCCACAGGATTTTCTTCGCTCAAGTCACGCATTGCTTCAAAATCCTTATGTCTAAAAAGACTGTTATCGTCTAAAGTCACTTTAGCATCAACAGCTATGATGCGATCATCAGATGTTTTTAGTACCGGATTGATTTCAAATAAAGAAGCGTCAGAACCTACATAGGCCTTGTACAGCGCATTTACAAATTTAGTCATGTCTTTAAAAGACGCTCCTGAGAGCCCTAAATTAAAAGCAATTTTACGCGCTTGAAACGGTTGTAATCCCAATGCAGGATCTACCTCTTCGGTGAAAATTAAATGAGGAGTAGCCTCAGCCACAGCCTCTATATCCATACCTCCTTCGGTTGAATACATAATCATGTTTTTTCCTGTCGCCCGATTCAACAATACCGATATATAGAATTCACTAGGCTCCGAAGCTCCAGGATAATAAACGTCTTCAGCTACCAATACCTGATTTACTTTCTTTCCTTCTGGTGGTGTTTGAGGAGTAATAAGCTGCATACCGATAATCGAACCCGCAATTTGTTCCAATTCCTCTAGGTTTTTTGCTAGCTTAACCCCGCCTCCTTTACCGCGACCTCCAGCATGAATTTGAGCTTTTACTACATGCCAAGAAGTCCCTGTAGTTTCTGTCAATTCCTTTGCAGCCAGTACTGCTTCTGTAGCTGTTTTCGCTACAATTCCTCTTTGAACTGTTACGCCAAAACTGGCCAATAGTTCTTTCCCTTGGTATTCGTGTAAATTCATAAAGCAAATTCTAAAATCATTGCAAAAATAGAGAAACACAAGCGGAAATTCGAAAGCTTGGACCTAAAACTTTTGTTATATATATAACATTTTCTTATATTTTTATGGTGTTTGCTCCCTTTTCTTTGCAAAAAAGGTTTTACTACTTACTTTTGATACAATATTTTTATAAGTATGGAACAATCACATTTAGCAGCGATAGCTAATAAACACGAGGGTCCTTTGTATGTGTACGATGGAGAAAAGATCAAAAAACAATACAATAGACTAACCACTGCTTTCAACAAAGTAGAAAAGCTACGAATCAATTACGCATGTAAAGCGCTTTCAAACCTCTCGATTTTAAGCCTACTTCGTTCCTTAGGCTCTGGCTTGGACACCGTTTCTATCCAGGAGGTCCAGTTGGGTATAAAATCTGGTTTTGACCCCAAAGACATCATTTTTACTCCCAACGGTGTTTCAATGGAAGAAATAGAAAAAGTTGCTGCGCTAGGTGTTCAAATCAATATTGATAATCTTTCGATCCTGGAACAATTTGGCACAAAACATCCTAATATACCGGTTTGTATTCGGATCAATCCACATGTTATGGCAGGTGGGAATAGCAATATCTCTGTAGGTCACATTGATTCAAAGTTTGGCATTTCCATCCATCAAATACCTCATGTAATGCGTATTGTTGAAAATACTCAAATGAAAATCAATGGGGTACACATGCATACAGGAAGCGATATTTTAGACATAGAGGTCTTTTTGTATGCTGCTGAAATTTTGTTTGATACTGCATTACAATTCAAAGAACTAGAATTCCTTGATTTTGGTAGTGGATTTAAAGTGCCCTATCGCGCAGGGGACATAGAGACAAACATAGAAGAGCTGGGTGAAAAACTAACAGAACGTTTTCACCGATTTTGCGATACCTATGGCAGGGATTTGGAACTGGCCTTTGAACCAGGTAAGTTTTTAGTCAGTGAGGCTGGCTATTTTTTAACCAAAGTCAACGCAGTCAAACAAACTACCTCGACCGTTTTTGCACAAGTAGATTCAGGTTTCAATCATTTAATTCGACCCATGCTGTACGGTGCTTATCACGAAATATTCAACCTTTCTAATCCTACTGGTAAAGAACGCTTTTATACCGTTGTGGGCTATATTTGTGAAACGGATACCTTTGGAAGTAACAGAAGGATAGCAGAAATTTCTGAGGGCGATGTTTTAGCCTTCAGAAACGCAGGAGCTTATTGTTTTAGTATGGCCAGTAATTACAACTCCAGGTACCGACCTGCGGAAGTTTTATGGTATAATAACGAAGCACATTTGATTCGCAAAGAAGAATCTTTTGAAGATTTGATCAGCAATCAGATTCACATCAACTTTGATAAAAAAGTTGAAGTCATTCCATAGGATTCAGTTTTTTTAAAGCATTAGAATAGTCACGAATGAACTCCTCTAGAATGGCAGCTGCTGGTTTTAGGGCATCAATTTGTGCTGCCACCTGACCAATTTCCAGCTCACCTTCTACGAGATCGCCTTCAAACATTCCTTTTTTTGCACGACCCCTACCCAAAGCCTCCCGCAATTGTTCGGTTGTAGCTCCGGTCTCATAAAGTCTTTTGATCTTTTGATAAAAGGGGTTTTTAAGCAAGCGAACTGGTGTCAATTCCTTTAATGTCAATTCTGTATCTCCCTGCTGTGCATCCAGAACAGCCTGCTTAAAATGTGGGTGTGAAGAAGCCTCTGGTGTGGCGACAAAACGAGATCCAACTTGAACTCCATCAGCACCCAGAGCCATTGCTGCAAGCATCGCTCTTCCTGAACCGATACCGCCAGCAGCAATCAAGGGAATATTGATTTCTTTCTTTACCAAAGGGATTAGTGTCATTGTTGTAGTTTCCTCCCTACCGTTATGCCCTCCAGCCTCAAAACCTTCAGCTACAACAGCATGGACTCCACATTCTTCGGCTTTGAGTGCAAATCGTACCGAACTTACTACATGAACTACAATACAGCCGTTTTGTTTCAAATGTTCGGTCCAAAGTTTTGGGTTGCCTGCAGCTGTAAAAACTATAGAAACTTCTTCTTCTACAAGGACACCCATCAACTGATCGATGTCTGGATACAGTAAAGGAACATTGACTCCAAAAGGGAATCGAGTAGCTGCTTTACATTTTCGGATGTGCTCCCGCAGTACGTCGGGATACATGGACCCTGCACCTATCAACCCAAGACCCCCTGCATTACTTACAGCAGAAGCCAAACGCCAACCACTGGCCCAAACCATGCCAGCTTGAATAATAGGGTATTGAATTCCGAATAGTTTTGTAATCGGGTTTTCGATCATAAAAATTGATTTACCTTTTTGTAGGCGTCAATTACGGCTTGCTCCCCTTCTTTCCCAGGCTGACTGTTTCCGTGTTCCATTCCTAAGATTCCATCAAAACCACGAGAATGGATGTATTTAAATACATTACTGTAATTAATTTCACCAGTAGTGGGTTCTTTTCGACCTGGATTATCCCCAATTTGAAAATAACCTATCTCATCCCAACACTTTTCAATATTTGGAATCAAATTGCCCTCTTGGATTTGTTGATGGTAGATATCAAACAAAATTTTACAAGATGGAGAATCAACGGCTTTACATATTTCATAGGCTTGTGGACTCTCAGATAAAAATAGTCCCGGATGGTCTCTAAAATTCAAGGGTTCTAAGACCATTACCAAACCATGAGGCTCTAAAAGAGCAGCTGCTTGCTTTAAACTCTCCACAACATGAGCGGTTTGATACGCCATGTTTTGTCTCAGATCTACATGTCCAGGCACTACGGTCATCCATTTTGCATTGACACGCTTTGCGACTGGTATAGCTTCCTTGATGTAGTTTAAAAACTCCGCTCTCAATTCTGGGTCACCACTAGCTAAATTAGGCTTTTGCCAATAAATTTGATGAGCTACAAAAACTCCCATTTGTAAACCTCTTTTTTCCATGGTTTGAGCCATTTTTTCTTGGAGACTTAGTTCGCGGTTACGCATGTCATTATCTTCAAAAGCGGTAAAACCTTGATCTGCCATAAAATTCAATTGGTCTATGGGATCGTTTCCTGCATGATGACGAAACATACCTAAGTGAGGAGCATACTTTAAATTGTATTTGTATGGGACTCCAACTTTATTTTGTCTTGACCAAAGTGGTGTCGTGGACAATCCTAAACCCGCTAGAGCAGTGGTTTGTGCAAATGTTCTTCTTTTCATATTAAATAAATTTGGTTTTTCCAGGGGTAGGTATGGGGTAAGCACCGTTAGCGTCTGGAAGTGATGGTGGTGTGGTCTGCCAAGTTACCGTTTCTGGCATCAAATGTAGCTGAGAGTTCAACGCTTCTTCAAAAGTAATTTTCTTACCTGTATAGGTCGCCATTCGTCCTAAAATAGCTGTTAATGTACTCTTGGCTCCGTTTTCAGCATCTGCAATAACCCCACCATTGCGGATGGATTCAAAGAGCTTGTCGTGTTCCACTTGATACGGATTGGGATCTTCTCCCCATTTTTTAGGATACTTGTAGTTAATGGTTCCATCAAGAGCGGCAATCTCCCCTTTACCTATTTCAACACTACCAGCAGTTCCTTGGAACACCTCATCCACACGACTCATCGTACCGGGTATGTGGCGGCATTGACTGGAAATCACTGCACCACTAGCGTAGGTGAATTCTACAAAATGATGATCAAATATTTCCCCGTGATCTATACCATTACGAACTTGTCTTCCACCCATACCTTGCGCTGACACAGGGTATTCTCCTATAAACCAATTGGCTACATCAATATTGTGTATGTGTTGCTCTAAAATATGGTCGCCACATAACCAGTTAAAATAATACCAATTCCGCATTTGGTATTCCAATTCGGATTGTCCTGGCTGTCTCTTTTTCACCCATACTCCAGCATCGTTCCAATAAACCTGACCACTTCTAATTTTTCCTATGGCCCCAGCATCAATCCTTTGTTTTAAATCAATATATTTAGATTGATAGTGTCTTTGTAAGCCTACGACGACGTTTAGCTTTTTCTCTTTGGCGCGTTTTGCAGTTTCCAATACTTTTCTTATTCCAACAGGATCAGTAGCTACAGGTTTTTCCATAAAGACATGCTTCTCCTGCTCGATAGCATATTCAAAATGGTAAGGTCTGAATCCAGGAGGTGTAGTCAGAATTACCACATCTGCCAGATCAATAGCTTTTTTATAGGCATCAAATCCAATAAAGCGGTTTTTTTCTTTAACCTCAATCTTTTTTTCTCCCTCAAAATGTTCTTGAATGCCTTTTAAACTTTTTTCGATACGGTCTCCAAAAGCATCGGCCATAGCGACAAGTTCTACTTGATCATCTGCGGTAAGGGCTTGAACTGCAGCTCCTGAGCCACGTCCACCACAGCCTACTAAGGCCAATTTTAGTTTTTTATTTCCCTGTACGTGGGCCATTCTACTTAAGTTTGGCACTGTAAGTAGACCACTTGTTGCAAGTGCTGTTTTTTGAACAAAAGCTCTTCGGCTTTCACTCGGTTTTGTTTGTTTGTTGTTTGTCATAATGAAAAGGATTTAGTTTGATTCGTAGTTCCAATATTGTTTTTGTTCTTCTTCGCTTGGAGTTTTATAAGGTCGTACAACCCGAAACCCTACAAAAGGAGCATCGGTATGCCACCATTTGCTTTTAGGTATTTGAGGGTCGCGCACTTTCCATTTTTTGGATGACGGCCGCCGTGCTGCGGAGCGAAGACGTTGAGGTGAGTCCATCCAGGAACCACCTCGTACCACCTTGGGATAGGTTGTTGTAGGTTTTTGGTAGGGATTCTTGGTTTCACCATTTCTTTGTCGGTAAGCAGTAGGCAGGTATTGATCAAGTGTCCATTCGGCTACGTTACCATGCATGTCATAGAGTCCCCATGCATTCGGTTTTTTTGTACCTACTTTATGGTACTTTTCCGAGCTATTTCCCGCATACCATGCATAAGCATCTAGTTCGCTCGAATCGCTCCCAAAACTGTAGGAAGTGTCACTCCCTGCTCTACATGCATATTCCCACTCAGCTTCAGTGGGTAATCGGTAAAAATGCCCTGTCATTGCAGAAAGCCATTCGCAAAATTTGACTGCTGCCAATTGGGTCATACAGATGGCAGGGTAGCCTTCTACTCCCATTCCAAAACTCATCTCCACATAAGGTGTTGTAGCTCCCGAAACCGCATCTACATCAATCTGAACCTCAGATTGTACAGTTTTGGGAACTTGGTTAGCATCCAGCTCTCTACTTACAAACAGATTGTATAAATCCCAGGTTATTTCGTATTCACTCATCCAAAAACCCTCTACGGCAACTTGGTGTTGAGGTCCTTCATCTCCAAAATGACCTTGTTCTGAAGAAGCACTCCCCATTTGAAAAGCACCTCCATTGATAGGCACTAGAGTAAAAGACAAGTCGGTTTGGTTTATCCTGTCTGTATATTTTTCTTGGGAAAACAGCATTGAGTTGAAAAAAATAATACTGATGACCACTATTTTAATTTTAATTGAAAACAATTTATGATAGTTTAAATTAAATTTATTAAAACTATTAGGTGTGCTTTCTTTTTATAGACAATTCTTGTGCTAAAACCAACCAATGTCCTGCCTGTTGAACCGATTTGGGTTCATCGCGCATAAACTCTACCAAACCTTTTTGTTCTGTGGTTAAATTAGCTTGAAGCTCACAAGTATAATTAATGACACCTATAAAACAAATAAAAGATCTCATTCAATTTTTGGTTTAGTTAATGTAAGAATAGTTTTAAATAAGTAAAAATACTTTAAGTTTATTCTAATTTTGACGAATTCATCAAAGAATAAAATTGAACTCCAATACACTCCAACTAGAAACTAGTCCTTACCTCCTTCAGCACGCTCAAAATCCTATACATTGGCAGCGATGGGAGGAAAAATTGTATAAAAAGCAAAATAAAGAACAAAAGCTAATCGTAGTAAGCATCGGATATTCTAGTTGCCATTGGTGTCATGTAATGGAAAAAGAAACTTTTGAAGATTCAAACGTTGCCCAATTCATGAACAAATACTTTGTTTCAATCAAGGTAGATCGAGAAGAAAACCCTGAAATTGACACCCTCTATATGACCGCCACTCAGATGATGACAGGAAGTGGAGGATGGCCCCTAAATGTGGTTTGTTTACCAGATGGTCGTCCTGTTTATGGAGGAACCTACCACACCAAAGAACAATGGCTTGACGTATTGGGTAAAATTCAAAGACTCTACGAAAACGATAAAAGTCAACTCGAAGAATTTGCGGATCGGGTAGAAAAAGGGATTCAAGAAGTCAATCGATTCGGTTTTACCGAGGAACAAAAAAGGGACACCCTAATTTTGGAAAACGAAATGAAGTATTGGTCCAGACAATGGGACAAAATCAACGGAGGAGAAGAACGTCAACAAAAGTTTATTACTCCGGTAAAGTTTCAATACATCCAACAATTTAAACAGTTAACTCAAGACCAAGAAATTCAAAACTATTTTGATAACAGCTTGGTCAAAATTGCCAATAGCGGAATTTTTGACCATATTGAAGGCGGTTTTTATCGCTACACCGTAGACCCAGAATGGAACATTCCCCACTTTGAAAAAATGCTCTATGATAATGCACAGCTACTGGGTTTATACGCAAATGCTTATAAGCAAAATAAGAATCCTCTATTCAAACAACGGGTTTATCAAACACTCTCTTTTTTAAAAAACCGCATGTCACATTCCGAAGGCGGCTTCTACTCAGCAATCGATGCCGATAATGACCAGGGAGAAGGACGCTACTCTGTTTTTAGCCAGGAGGAACTAGAACAAATCACGGGAGCTGATTTTGAATTATTCTCGGATTATCACAATCTAACTGTTTTTGAAGAAAAATATTTTCATCTCAAACAAAATCCTATTGATGAGGCCTTCTTGTCCCGACATCAAATCACACGGGAAGCACTACAAACCAAAAAGGAACTGTGGCACAAGGGTTTAAAAGCACTAATGGCAAAGAGAGACTTTCCGTTGATCGATACAAAAATCCTTACCTCTTGGAATGCACTTTTGGTTGTGGGATTGGTCCAAGGGTACGAAGCCTTTGGAGATTCACTCTTTTTGGAGGAAGCTAAAACAACCTATGAATTTTTAAAGAAAAAAAGTTTTAAAAAAGGGCATTTGTACCACACCTATCAAGAAGGAGTTCCCAAAATTGAGGGCTTTTTAGAAGACTATGCTTTTTTAATTCAAGCTGCCTTGACACTTTACAAAAACACATTTGACCTAAGCTACCTGAACGAGGCATCACAATGGACAGAATCCGTAATTCGGGATTTTAAAGACCCAGAATCTCCCTTTTTTATGTTTACCCCCTCACCCACGCTCTTTTCAAAAATCATAATCTTGGATGACAATGTTATTCCATCTCCCAATTCGGTCATGGCTGGAAATTTATGGCAATTAGGAAAGTATCTAGACCAAAAAGAATACCTCGATCTGGTAGACCAAATGATTACAGGGATTCTCCCTTATTTTTCAGAAGGCAGAAGCAGTGACTACAGCCTGTGGTGTCAATTGATCGCAAATTTATACTACCCGTTTTGTGAAGTAGTCATTGTAGGTCCCAACGCTTCTAACTTAAAAATTGAACTCTTAAAAAACTATCTTCCAAATATGCTCTTTCAAGGTTCCACAAAGCCTAGTGACCTTCCTCTTCTTAAAGACCGCTATTCCAAAGACAAAACTTCAATCTATGTCTGTCAAAACAAAACCTGTTTACGACCTGTAGAGACCGTCTGGGAAGCTTTGGAGCAAATTGAATTCTTTGAATAGATCAGCCTTACTTTAAAAAGTAAAAATTTTGCTATTATAAAATAGAACTAAAATGGGCTTTTAAATTATGGTTCAAAGAATCACCCCAGAACCCAATAACTCCTTCCCCTGATACCAGGCTACAAACTGCCCTGAAGTAATAGCAGATTGAGGTTCTTTAAAAACTGCATAAAGTCCTTCCTGGGTTTGATAAAGAGTAGCTTGCTGTAAGGGTTGGCGGTAGCGAATACGTGCTTGAACATCCAGACTGGAACCCACTTCTATTTTTAGATCTGTTCGTATCCAATGGATTTCTTCTGAAGCCACCTTTAGGGTGTCTCGGTACAAACCAGGATGAAACTTCCCTTCTCCTACATAAATAATATTTTCTTCTACATCAGTATCAATTACAAAAAGAGGTTCTTCAAACCCTCCTATACCAAGTCCTTTCCGCTGACCAATGGTATAAAAATGAGCTCCTTGATGTTCTCCTATTAGAGCACCGTCAATGGGTGAATAATGATACTTTTCTGCTTTTTGGATTAGGGTCTGCTTTGTTCCATTCCCATTAGCATAGGTAGAAAGAGTTTCTGGAATATTAATTATCTGTCCTTTTTTGGGCTTGAGTTGCTGCTGTAAAAAATCAGGAAGACTTACCTTCCCAATAAAGCAAAGTCCCTGGGAATCTTTTTTATTGGCAGTGACCAACTGTTGCTCTTCGGCAATTCTACGCACCTCTGCTTTTTGCAAATGACCAATGGGAAAAAGCACTTTAGAAAGTTGCTCTTGGGTCAATTGACATAAAAAATAGGACTGGTCTTTGTTTGGATCAGCACCCGAAAGCAACTGAAAGAGCTCCTGTCCTTTCGGGTTTTTAAAAGAGGATTTTTGACAATAATGTCCTGTAGCCACGTAATCTGCTCCAAGTGAAAGGGCAATTTTTAAAAAAACATCAAACTTAATTTCTCGGTTGCAAAGCACATCTGGATTTGGTGTTCTTCCTTTGGAGTACTCATCAAACATATAATCGACAATGCGCTCTTTGTACTCTTTGCTTAAATCTACCGTTTGAAAGGGAATTTCTAGCTTTTCAGCGACCAGCATAGCGTCGTTGCTGTCTTCCAGCCAGGGGCATTCGTTGGAGAGCGTTACGGTTTCATCGTGCCAGTTTTTCATAAAAAGACCGATAACCTCATAATCTTCCTTGAGAAGAAAGGCAGCAACACTGGAATCAACCCCTCCAGAAAGTCCTACAACAACCCGTTTCTTTTTCACAAGGCAAAGATAGGTAGTTCCTAAAAAAAAAGCAGCGTTTTTATTTACCTCGGGCTTTCTTTTGCTTTTCTGCTTCTTCCATCGCTTTTTGAAGACGGGCAGAAAAACCTCCCGCTTTTTTGGGTTTCTTTTTGTTTTCTTCAATCTTAGCGTGGATTTTTGCGTCATCTACAATGTAGTTTTTAATCACCAACATTAAGAAAATGGTCAAAAGGTTAGAGACAAAGTAATACAAACTCAATCCACTAGCATAGTTATTGAAGAAGAAGAGCATCATCAAAGGCATCAAATACATGATGATTTTCATGTTGGGCATACCAGGTTGTTGGGGCATAGGTTGTTGCCCTGTAGTCATTTTGGTATAAAAGAAAATAGCAATTGAGGCTAATATGGGAAACAAACTCACATGGTCACCATAAAAGGGTATCGAAAATCCTAAATCCAAAACTGAATCAAAGGAAGAGAGGTCGTCTGCCCAAAGAAAAGACTTATCCCGTAACACGAAAGCCACTGGAAAGAAGGAAAAAAGAGCATAAAAAACAGGCAGTTGTATCAACGCGGGAACACAACCCGACATGGGATTAGCCCCAGCACGTGAGTAAAGACTCATAGTCTCCTGTTGACGTTTTACTGCATCGTCTTTGTATTTATCGTTAATCACCTCTATGTCAGGACGCAACACCTTCATTTTAATCTGTGAAACATACGATTTGTAAGTTACCGGAGACATTGCTAAACGAACGATCAAGGTCATTACTATAATTGCAATTCCATAAGAGAGAAAGGAAGATAAAAAACCAAAAAGAGGTAGAAAAATTACCCGGTTTATCCATCCGAATATTCCCCAACCCATAGGAATAGAAGCCTCTAGATCACCCTCTAAATTTTGTAGAGTTTTATAATCTGTAGGTCCGTAATAAAACTGAAAACGTGAAGACAAATCTCCTTGTTGCACGGGAAGCGCATAGCTTGTTTCAAAGCGTTTGGTATATCTTTCTTCCAGTTGCTCCTCACCAGAGAGGTCTTGGGATTTTAAATTTGCACTGGAAATGACATTTTCAGGAATAAGAATAGCACTAAAGAAATGTTGTCTATAGGAAATCCATCGAATCCCTTCTCGAGTCTCCTGATCGTCACCACTTAAAGAAAGGTAGTCGACACGATCTTCTTCATAACCAAAGGTGTACTCAGTATAACGGTTTTCGTAATCAATACTTCTTGAGTTGCGATAGGCTTGAGTAGTCCAATATACTTGAGGTGCTTCACTTTCATCCAAAAGCCCTCCCATACCTACTGTTTTAAAATACACCTTTACTAAATAACCTTTCCTTGGAAAGTCGTACTCAAAAGCTACGTACTGACGGTCAGAGAGTGCCGCTTTCATAATAACTTTTATAGAAGTGTCTCCCTCAGTGACAGTTGGTGTAAAAAAGAATTCTTTGGTATTCAGCAAGCGACCGTCTTTGGTTTTCAATGTAAGGTTGAACTCAGAATTACCCTCTTGTATCATAGGCACAGGCTGGTCCTGATAATTTTCAAATTCTTTCAATTGCAATTTGCTGATTCCACCACCTTTAGACTGAAGCTCTAGATTCATGTCCTCGGTAGAAAGAACCGTATTAGATAGGGTGTTGGGCATAAATAATGCTCCTAAATCTCCATAAGCAAGGACTTTTTGTTGCTGCTGAATACTGTCTTGTACAATTACCTCCTCTGGAGGGGTAACAATTTGTTCTGTAGCGGCTTTTGCTTCTGCAGGAACTTCTTGTGGGCCATTTCTGTACAACATCCAGGTGAGGATCATTGCGATCAGAATAAATCCGATAAACTGGTAGGGGTCAAATTTTTTTTCTTCCATTTTGTTGGAACTTAATATTCTAATTTCTTTGCTAAACTCGCCTTGACAAAAGCCTTAAAAAGAGGGTGTGGATCCGATACTGTACTCTTGTACTCAGGGTGAAATTGAACCCCCACAAACCAAGGATGATCCTTGTATTCTATTACTTCTACCAAGCCTGTTTCGGGATTGGTTCCCGCAACGATAAATTTATCATCAAAAACCTGATCTGTAAATGCATTGTTAAACTCATATCGGTGACGGTGACGTTCTGAGATGGACTTTTTAGCGTAGATTTCTGAAGTTATAGTTCCAGAATTCAGTGAACAATCCCAAGCCCCCAAGCGCATTGTCCCTCCTTTTTTGACAATACTTTTTTGTGTTTCCATCAGGTCAATAACAGGGGATTTACAGCTGGGGTCCATTTCGGTAGAGTTTGCATCTGGCAATCCCACTTGATTCCGCGCATATTCAATGACTGCCATTTGCATACCTAAACAAATTCCCAAAAAGGGAATATTGTTTTTTCTGGCGTAAGCGATGGCTGTTATTTTTCCTTCGATACCTCGTTCTCCAAAACCAGGAGCAACAATCAAACCGTCTAATGGCTTCAACTCTTGCTGTACATTACTTTCGTCTATGTATTCAGAATGAAGGCTAATCACCTCCACCTCAGTTTCGTTGACTGCTCCGGCGTGGATGATTGCTTCTAAAATGGATTTATAGGAATCTTGTAATTCTACATATTTTCCTACAAGTCCTATTTTGATGCGATGCTGAGGGTTTTTTAAACGATTTAAAAATCCATTCCAAGCGTCTAATTGATGGGGTTGTTTGGGTTGTAATTTCAGCTTTTCTAAAACTACCTTATCTAAACCTTCATCAAGCATCTTTAGCGGTACATCGTAAATGGTATCTACGTCAATAGATTGTATAATTGCCTCACGCTTTACATTACAAAAGAGCGCCAGTTTTTCTCGAAGCTCTTCTGTAAGTTCGTGTTCCGTTCTACAAACAATAATGTCTGCTAAAATTCCACTTTCCATCAATGTTTTTACGGAGTGTTGTGTGGGTTTAGTTTTGAGTTCCCCTGCAGCAGCAAGGAAAGGAATCAATGTGAGGTGTATCACCAAGGCGTTTTCTCTACCCAAATCCCAGATGAGCTGTCGAACAGATTCAATATAAGGCAGGGACTCTATATCTCCAACCGTTCCGCCTATCTCGGTGATTACTATATCGTATTCGCCACTTTCTCCAAGCAGCTGCATCCGTTCTTTAATCTCATTGGTGATGTGAGGAATAACCTGTACCGTTTTGCCCAAGAATTCACCCTTTCGTTCTTTTTCAATAACACTTTGGTATACCCGTCCAGTGGTAACATTGTTGGCCTGGGAGGTGTTCACGTTTAAAAACCGCTCATAGTGTCCTAAATCCAAATCGGTTTCTGCACCGTCATCAGTTACAAAACATTCTCCGTGTTCATAAGGATTTAATGTCCCTGGGTCAACATTGATGTAGGGATCAAACTTTTGAATGGTCACTTTAAAGTTTTGTGCTTGTAGTAGTTTAGCTAAAGAAGCGGCAATAATGCCTTTTCCTAATGAGGAAGTAACTCCGCCAGTAACAAAAATATATTTGGTTTTGGACATCCGGTTGTATTCGTTCATTAAAGTAACCGGGCTCAAATTTACAAAAATCGAGGTGAACTTTGGGAATTCAAGAGCTATTCTTTTCGCTCTAAAATTTCATAGCCGCTGTGTTCTAAAATATAAATGGAATCATTGCTATACGATTCATTTTGATTTTTGCTGTACAAAAATCGGTTGGACTGGTACTGGGTCTCCCCCAGGTCCAAGGAACTTTTTAAGTCTTGAGCGACGGCAATCCTTAGAATCACATCCAAAACGACATCATGAGCACGTATGGCTTCTTTGTTAGGAGGTTTCCCATAGTTTTGGACAAACTTTTTTACAAAATCCCTTTCTAGGGGCTGTTCCAATGGTTTAAAACCAGATGGGTAAGTAAATCGTATCCCTCCTAAAGCCTTTCTCGAAAGATTTTCGTTGTCATAAGCATTACTTCTAAAGGTAGTAAAAACTTGCACTTCACGTTCAGAAGTATTTTGTGCTCCAAATTGAGAAAGTGCACTAGCAATGAGAGGAAAGGATTGCGTTTCCAAAATGATCTTATTGGGAATAGAATCAATGAGTAAAGAGTCGACTAACTCAGGTAGGAGGTAATCCGACGCTTCGGGTCGAATTCTTATGGACCAAGGAAAACGCGATTGCAACTCACGTTCAATCATTCTATTTTCTGCATCAGCAACTATCACAACATTTTGTGTGGTATCCAGCTGCTGTTCTAAAAAAGTGTACATATGCTCACGAAAACGCTTTTCGTCGGTTACCGACTGGAATACATTTTTTCTAAAAGCAACAGGTCGTGTGGATAAGGGTGCTATTTTTGGAAGTTCGCTCAAAGAAGCTTGATTAGAAATAAAATCAAAATTAGCGGGGATCAGAGGCCCTACTAAGAGATCCTTATCCTCCAAAGCTTTTGAATCGACAATTTCCTTTAATCGTGAAAAATTGTTCTCCGTATCAAAAGTTTCTAAGTCAACCTTAATTCCTAAGGCTGCAACTTGTTCCAACGCATGAAGAACACCGCTATAAAAATCAAGTGAGATGGTGTGTAAGTTTCTTTCTTCTAAAGTTCTTTTGGTGTCCTCTATAGAATCAAATACTATTTCATTCGCTCGAAAAGGCAACAAAAGTCCGATCTTGATGGACTTCTTTTTAAAAAGGGAATCCTTTAAGTTGACACGTTCTACCAAAAGATCGTTTTCAATTTTTAATTGACCACTCAGTGCATCCGGAATTCTCAGTATCATTCCTTGTTGAAGACCTGTTTCTGTTAAGCTCGGATTTAAAGAGTCTAATACAGCACGACTAACTCCCAATTTTTTTTCAATACGGTAGTATCCTTCTGCTGGAAGTACTTTGTAGTAATTGTATAAAGAATCCTTTTCGGGAAGAACTTCACGGTACTCTTTATTTCTGATCTGTATTTCCTGTCCAATTTTTAAACCATCTTTTATCTGAGGATTCAGTGAGTCCAATTCAGCTAAAGTCATGCCGTATTCGTAGGCCAATCGCCACTTAGTTTCTTTGGGTTGAACGGTATGAATCGTGTAGTTATAAATCGGTTTAGAAACTTCAACGGTAGTTTCTTCAAGAGGAGATGGAGAACTGTAAACAGGAATGCGCAAAGACATGCGCTTTTTAATTCCTATTTCTCCCAAAAGCGGATTGTATTCAAAAAGTTGCTCTTCAGTGATCTCATACTGTTTTAAGATTTCTTCAAAGGTCTCCCCTTTTTTTACACGATGAGACAGAAATCCCTGTGGAGTTTGACTAAAACTTAATTGAGCTCCAATAACTAGTAAAAAAAACAAAAGTCTTCTCATGCTTGTCCACTTTGTATCAAAAACTATTCCCATTCTATTGTAGCAGGAGGTTTAGAACTGATATCATAAACCACTCGGTTAATTCCCTTAACATTATTGATGATCTCATTGGAGATTTTTTGCAAAAACTCATAGGGCAAATCTACCCAATCTGCCGTCATCCCATCAGTAGATTGGACAGCACGAAGTGCGACACAATTTTCGTAGGTACGTTCATCACCCATAACACCAACACTGTTTACTGGAAGGAAGATGGCACCAGCCTGCCACACCTTGTCGTATAGATTCCATTTTTTTAAACCTTGTATAAAAAGGGCATCTACTTCTTGAAGGATACGCACTTTTTCTCTGGTAATATCCCCTAAAATACGTATTGCTAATCCAGGACCAGGAAAGGGGTGCCTGCCCAACAAGGCAGGGGCCATACCCATACTTTTTCCAACGCGTCTCACCTCATCTTTAAAAAGCATTCTGAGGGGCTCTACCAAATCTAATTTCATAAAATCAGGGAGACCACCAACATTGTGATGGGATTTGATCGTAGCAGAGGGACCTTTTACAGATATAGATTCGATCACATCTGGATAGATAGTCCCTTGTCCCAGCCATCTTGCACCTTCAATTTTATGGGATTCGGAATCGAAAACATCTATGAATATTTTTCCTATGATCTTACGTTTGGTTTCTGGATCGCTAACCCCCTCAAGGGCATCCAAAAATTGATCTGAAGCATCTACACCTTTTACATTCAGACCCATGCCAGAATACTGCTCCAGCACTTCCTCAAACTCGTTTTTTCGCAACAAGCCATTGTTGACAAAAATGCAATTCAACTGTGCCCCAATGGCTTTATGCAATAACATTGCCGCTACGGATGAATCTACTCCTCCAGAAAGTCCTAAAATGACTTTGTCCTGACCCACTTTTTCTTTAATCTCTCTAAGGGTCATCTCTACAAAAGAATCTGGCGTCCACTCTTGTTTTACACCAGCAATATCTACTAAAAAATTCTCCAAAAGCTGCTTTCCATCCGTTGTATGATACACCTCAGGATGAAACTGAATAGCATAAGTTGTTTCATTAGAAAATTTATAGGCGGCATTTGCCACATCTTCTGTACTTCCCAAACGAACTGCTTCTTTGGGGAGATTTAAAATAGTATCAGCATGACTCATCCATACCTGGCTGTTCTCACTCACCTTTTTGAAAAAAGGATCTTGAGAGTCGAAGGAAGAAAGATGGGCTCTACCGTATTCACGTGTGTTCGAAGGGCTTACTTCTCCACCAAAAAAATGAGCTAAATACTGTGCTCCATAGCACACCCCTAGCAGAGGTATCTTCCCTTTGATTTGTTTTAAATCTGGGTGAGGCGCATCCGATGCACGAACAGAAAAAGGAGAACCTGAAAGGATGACCGCTTTAAAAGTGGAAACGTCTTCTGGAGGGCTATTGTAGGGGTGGATTTCACAGTATATGAAAAGCTCTCGAACACGTCGGGCTATCAACTGAGTGTACTGTGATCCAAAATCGAGTATGAGTACCTTTTCTTGCATGAGCAAAAATACAATTTAATCCAAGGCTGAAAAACACTAGCTCGATTTTAATCCACAAAGGATGTTAATATTCAATTAGCGTAAAATCGGATCGAAGAGGCTGTACTGATTTTAGTAGTAAGGGTATCAGTTGTCCGTTGGTCTCTATATGAAAGGCAGTGAAATTTAAACTTCTTTCTTGAAGCTGATCTCCGGGGAAAAGCTCGTTGTGTAACAATTCTAAGCGTTGAATTTGATCAGATAACACACGCTTCTGTGCTTTGAGTAAACGCTTCTCTAAATGCTGGACACCTTTGGTTTGCTTCTTTTCTTGTGCAGCAACTGCTCCTTCAAAAGAAGGGTCTGTTTGAGCAACTAGGGTGTGGAGGTAGTCAAATTGTTCTTTGAGTTGATCTTTTAAAAATCCTAAATCCAAATTGACCGAACTGATTTGTCGTATTTTTTTATTTATTAAGGAGTCCCTTTTCAAAAATATATCGGAAGGAGTAAGTTTTAATTTCTCCATCTTTTTTGCCGTTTTTTGGGAATACAACAAAACCGAATTACGAACTAAGAGCATAGGAAAAGGAATTTTCAAGTGATCGAAATTCTCTTTCAATTGTAACCAATAGGCAATTTCCCCTCCACCTCCAATATAACAGAGATTGGGCAAGATCACCTCTTGATATGCAGGTCTCAAGATTACATTGGGTGAGAAACGTTCAGGATGATCTGCTACATGTTGCAACATTTCTGATTCAGTAAATCGATTTTCAGTACCTACCAGAGAATAATTTTCACTCTTTTTTTCAATACGATACCTCCCATGGGGTGTGAGATAAAATAGATTGATCTCTCTAGGATTTACTTGGGGTAAATAATTTTTATCATAGGTGTTCTGGATCGCTCCTATTTGTTCTAAGACTTTTGAGTAAGACATTTTGCCTTTCAATTCTTCTTCCAAATAAGGCTTAAAGCATTCTTTAAGCTCTTTAACATTTGGCTCTAAGATGACCAACCCTTCATCACCAAAAAGAGCATGAACCATTCGAAGAGTGGCTTCTGAAAGGTCCTTTGATTTACGATAACTTCCCTTGATCCATTCTTTGATCGTCTCTACCTCTGGTTGATTTCCCAAATGAGTTTCAAAAACATCTAAAACTGGCTGTAAGTCGTCGAGAGAAAGTGATCCTACAGCACCTTCAGTCTTTTGATTCCATTGGATTTTTTTATCCTGAAATTGAAAGGAACTAATTTCCTCAAAATCGTGATCTTCACTAGCCATCCAATAGATTGGCACAAAATTATATTTCGGGTATTGTGCTTTGAGCTGTTTACACAAGTTAATTGTGCAGGCAATTTTGATGATAAAATACAAAGGCCCAGTCATCAAACACAATTGGTGACCAGTTGTTATTGTAAAGGTATTTTCTTGTTTTAAAAGTTCAAGTTGACCTAAAGTGATTTTGGTGTGGGGGAGTATTTCATATTGTTTATTAAGAACTTCTATCAAAACGCTTCTAGTTTGTTTGCTGAAATGCTTGCTCTTGAGTGCTATTTGATCTTTGAAGTTTTCAAGGGTTGGGTACAGACCATAAAAGGAAGCGAGCCTCTTATCTCTGTCTATATAGTCACAAATCAATTGAGAAAATCTCCCAGTAGACTGAAGAGTAAGGTGTTGGGTTTTCATGAAACAATTTGTGTAAAGATATTCGTTTTTTAGAAAAAGGAATTTATACTTGAATTAGAAAGTGTATTTTTAAAACAAAAAACAAATTCATGTTTCGCAGAACTCTTTTTATACTACTCACGTTTCTTTCTTTTAATTTTTACGGTCAAATACAATCTCCCAAAAGTTTTTTAGGCTATGAACTTGGTGAGCGTTTTAGTCGACACCACCAGGTCGTGGACTATTTCAAACACCTGGAAGAAAACTCCAACCAGATACAGCTTATTCCTTATGGGCAAACCAACGAAGGACGTCTGCTTCAATTGGCAGTAATTTCGAGTAAAGAAAATATGGAAAAACTCGAAACAATTCGAACTACACATCTTCAAAACAGCGGTAGTGTACAAGGACCTAAAAACGACGATGTTGCTGTTGTATGGTTGAGTTATAATGTACACGGAAACGAATCTTCAAGTACAGAAGCCTCTATGAAAACTGCTCACGCGCTACTGACAAAACATGCAGATTGGTTAGAAAATACAGTAGTTATAATAGATCCCTGTATCAACCCTGACGGGAGAGATCGCTATGTTAACTTCTATAAACAATCGCGCAGTATGCCCTATGATTCCAATCGCAACACTAGGGAGCACGATGAACCATGGCATAATGGAAGAACAAACCATTATATTTTTGACTTAAATCGCGACTGGGCTTGGCTTACCCAAGTAGAATCGCAACAGCGATTGAAACAATTCAACCGTTGGCTGCCCCATATTCATGTTGATTTTCACGAACAAGGAATAAACAGTCCATATTACTTTGCTCCAGCAGCAGAACCCCTACACGAGGTAATCACTGACTTTCAGAAAGAGTTTCAAGATATTTTAGGTAAAAACCATGCGAGTTATTTTGACAAAGAGGGTTGGTTTTATTTTACTAAACAACGTTTTGACATCTTATATCCCAGTTATGGCGATAGCTATCCCATGTATCTAGGTGCCATAGGTATGACCTATGAACAAGCAGGTGGTGGTGTCGCTGGACTAGGTATTGACAATGATGAAAATATTGAATTAACTCTAAAAGACCGAATAGAACATCACTTTACCACAGGCATTTCCACTGTTGAAATGGGAGTAAAACACAAAACAAGACTCAACAAAAACTATCAGGACTATTACAGCAATTCCAATATGAAATACAAAAACTTTGTGTTGGAAGGTGATGAAGATCAGCTGAATGCCCTGGCACAGTTTTTTGATCAACATCAAATCCAAACGAAACGATTAGCAAAAAACTCAAACATTAAAGGGTTTGACTATCAACTTCAAAAAAATACTAGTACTTCCTTTTCAAAAAATGCACTGGTAGTCCCAACCGATCAAGTGAAAGGAAAGATGGCTCAAATTCTCTTAGAGCCCAACACCAAACTCAATGACTCAGTGACTTATGACATCACCGCTTGGTCACTTGCTTACGCTTATGGTCTTAAAACTAATGCGACAAAAGAAAACGTGGAAACTACCTTCCCGGAAAATAGAGAAGTAACAGATCTGCAGATCTCGGAATCATCATACGGCTATGCTTTGCCGTACAACAGCTTTGAAGACAGTAAATTTTTAGCAGCACTATTAAAAGCCGGTATAGGTGTACGCATCAATACCGTACCCATTACCAATAGCGGAAAAAAATGGAATGAGGGTTCTTTATTTGTATTAAAAGGTGACAATTTGAAACTAGAGAATTACACTGCACAACTTTCAACGCTGGCAAAAGAACATCAAAAACAATTGCACCCTATCCAAACTGGCTATTCACAACAAGGACCTGACCTTGGTGCGTCTGAATTGCAATTGATTAGTGCTCCTAGAGTTGCTGTCTTACAGAGTGAACGCACCTCACCTTATCGATATGGAGAGGTTTGGCATTTTTTTGAACAGCAACTGAATTATCCTATTTCTCAAGTCAAAGAAAACCGCCTAGAACGTCTTCTCCCAAATCTTGATGTACTAATCATTCCAGGAGGATATTATAGCAAATGGTCCAATACTGCAACAGAGAAAAAATTGATGGAATGGATCCGTAAGGGAGGGAAACTCATAGCACTTTCACAGGCTCTAAATCTATTTGCTGATACAGAAGAATTTCAACTTAAAAAGAAAAAAGCACCAGAACAGGACACCACAGATGTTCCTTACGCTGAATTGGAACGCCATGCCATAAGTGAAATCACAACAGGAAGTATTTTTGAGGCAGATCTGGACAAAACACATCCTTTGAGTTTTGGCATCGAACGCTACTATACTTTAAAACTAGATGCTGATGCTTATGATCTTTTAGAAAACGAAGGCAACGCACTTATTCTCAATTCTGAGGTTAAACCTATTGCTGGTTTTATAGGACAACAGGTGAAAGAACTACAGAAAAAATCACTCCTCTTCGGTGAAGAATCCCTGGGAAGAGGTAGTGTCGTTTATCTCGTTGACAACGTTCTTTTCAGAGGGTTCTGGTACAGTGGCAAACAGCTGTTTTCTAATGCAGTTTTCTTTTAGAAAAATACAGATCTAAACAGGAACACCTATTAGATCGTAATCGGTTGCTTCTGTAATTTTAATTGTTGCAAAGTCCCCTTGCTTTAGGTAGTACTTTGTAGCATCAATCAGAACTTCATTATCTACATCAGGAGAGTCCATATAGGTGCGTCCTATGAAATGAACACCTTCCTTACGGTCTATTAAACAACGGAAGGTTTTGCCTACACATCCCTGATTATGCTCCCAAGAGATTTGAGACTGGAGTTCCATTATTATGTTGGAACGCTCCTGCTTGAGTTCTTCAGGCACATCGTCTTCTAACTGGTGTGCGTGGGTGTTTTCTTCGTGACTGTAGGTAAAGCATCCTAATCGTTCAAAACGCATCTCCTTTACCCATTTTTTAAGTAGTTCAAAATCTTCCTCAGTCTCACCAGGATAGCCCACAATCAAGGATGTTCTCAAGATGATACCAGGAACTTCTGCTCTAAATTTTTGAAGAAGATTTGTGGTTTTTTCTTGGGTTGTCCCTCGGCGCATGGATTTTAAAATGGGGTCAGAGATATGCTGCAAGGGAATATCTAGGTAGTTGCACACCTTGGGTTCTTCACGCATTACTTCAAGAACATCTTCGGGAAAACCTGTGGGAAAGGCGTAATGTAAACGAATCCATTCAATTCCATCAACTCCTGCTAGAGCGCGAAGCAAGTCGGCCAATCTTCTTTTTTTATAGAGATCTAATCCGTAATAGGTCAAGTCTTGAGCTATCAGCATGAGTTCTTTTACTCCGTCTTTTGCTAACTGCTGGGCTTGCTTGACTAAATCTTCTATGGGGGTGGAGAGGTGTTTTCCTCGCATTAGTGGTATAGCACAAAACGAACACGGACGGTCGCACCCTTCAGCAATTTTTAAATAAGCAAAATGCTTGGGTGTTGTCAACAAACGCTCTCCGACTAGTTCGTGTTTATAGTCAGCACCCAAAACCTTTAAAAGTTGTGGTAAATCTGAGGTCCCAAAATAAGCATCAACTTGGGGGATTTCTTTTTCTAAATCAGGTTTATATCGTTCACTCAAACAACCTGTGACATAAACCTCATCTACTTTTCCTGCCTCTTTGTGTTTTATTTGCTCTAAAATGGTGTTAACGGATTCTTCTTTAGCATTATCAATAAATCCACAGGTGTTGATAACAACAATATTCCCTTCTTTTTCGTGCACCACCTTTTTATCGTTGGCTTTGAGTTGTCCCATAAGTACCTCAGAATCATAGATGTTTTTGGAACAGCCTAGAGTGATAACGTTAATGGTGTTAGTTTTGGTAGATTTTGTTCGCATAGCCTTACTGAAAGTTTGCTGGAATTTTTCTAGCAGGAACCAAACGTTCAAAAGCAGCACCTAATTCTAGTAGTAGCTGTTCGTGTCTAGAGGGTGCTATGAAGGTTAGATTCTGTGGTTGACCGTTTGTCTTGTAGCCCATAGGAACTCCAAGGGCTGGGTAATGTGCTGCAGCTGCAAAGCTAGCCGTGTTGTTGTCAATGGAGAGTATTGCATCTAAATGTTGCTCCTCAAGAGATCTAAAATAATTTTTTGCCAGACTCATCAGTTCTTCTTTATCCGATTCAAAATCTTTTTGCGAGCGTGTTTCTTTTGCTATGCGCATGAAAATTTCTTGGCCATATGGAGCGTGTAATAAACTGTCTTTTAGGTTAAAGGCTATGACATCTTGAACAGAATCAAACTTCAAGTCTTTCGCTCCGTAATTTTTGATGTATTTTGGTAAATCAGCACGCATATCAATGTCCAGCAGCCTTCTAAAATTGTTCAAAGTACTCTCTGGAGGGGTTATTGAAATGATTTCTGCTCCTGCGTTTTTCATTTGATTTAAAACCAAATGCATTAAACTGTCTTTTTCAAAGGTATGAAGTACTCCCAGACGTTTTCCTTTCAAGCTTACAGTATCCAAACCTTTGTATACAATGGGTTTACTTAAATAGCTATAGGAATCTGCTGTATCTTTTCCGATAAGGGCACTCATTACAATTGCATTATCCAGAACATTTTTAGTCATGGGTCCTGCAGTATCTAAGGTGCTTGAAATAGGAACCACTCCTCCTCTACTTACGGCTCCAATAGTAGGTTTTAACCCCACTACACTGTTTTTACCAGAGGGGGACAAAATAGAACCCGAAGTTTCAGAACCAATAGCAACAGCAGCGTAATTTGCAGCTACAGCAACGCCACTACCCGAGCTGGATCCTCCCGTTTCAAATCGTTTTCTACCGTAGGGATTTAAAGTTTGTCCACCCATGGCACTGTAACCCAGTGGACAGCCTGAACAAAAATAATACGCCCATTCACTCAGATTGACTTTTCCTAGGATCAAACCTCCTTTTTCGCGGAGTTGTTTTACTAAAAAAGCGTCTTCTTGGGGATAATTAAATTGAAAAGCAGCGGCACCCGCTGTCGTTGCCATGGGAACAGCATTGATGTTGTCTTTTAATAGAATTGGAATACCGTATAAAGGGTGCTGAAGTGCCTTCTCTCTGTTTTTGTCACGTTCACGAGCCTGAGAGAGAACTTCAGGGTTTAAAGAGATAAGGGCATTTAAATAGGTGTTTTTATCCGTTTCATATCGATAGATACGATACAAATAAAACAAGCTCAGCTGCTCATAAGTCAAGTCACCTTGTTCAACATACTTCTGAATGTTTACTATGTTTTGCTCTAAAACAAAAGGCTTTAAACGCTCGTAGTCCTTTTTTGTAAAGCCTCTTAATTCCTTTTCAAAAGGAATAAAAAGAGTGTTTCGATCCGAGTGTTTCGATTGAATCCGTTTGTAACGCATTCTTTGTAAAGAATGATTCTGGTTTGCTGCCAACTCTTCTGTTTCGTCATATGCAACCCAACGATTTAAAGGGGCGTACTCTTTTTTGCACGAAATAGCACTTAATACTAAAAGAAGAATAAAAAATGATTTTTCCATAGTGTTACTCAAGCTTTTCTTTGAGGAAACGAATTGCTTCTGAAGCCACTTCATCATATACCGCTGTACTTAAAGACGAAGTGATGACATGATCACCTGCTTCTGGAAAGGCCCTTTTTTCTTTAAGCGCCTTAGGTGTCCCCAATTGATCAAACATATTCAACATAGCAGGCACAGAAACTACCTTGTCTTGTAAACTATCATTCTTGTAATAATATCCCAAGAAAACAGGCACATTGATTTTACTAAAAGTAGCCTTCCTCATTTTGACATCTAAAAACTTTTGCATGTGAGTCAAACTCTCTAATCGTGTTTTCCAAGTCCAAAAACGCTTTTTTTCCTCACTGGCTTTGTCCATTATGTGATAATTTCCTCCCTTTGCTAGACGGGCAATTTGGAGTCCCCAGGGTTTAGACAATAGTTTTGAAAGAGGATCAAAGACAGCGATATTTGGACCAAAGAGACAAATTGCAGCAATACTCGGATCGGTTCCCAAACTCAAAGAAAGTGCCCCTCCATGGGAAGTACCCAAAACAATAACCTTATCTCCCAATTGTTTTGCAACTGCTAGTGCTTCTTTTCCAGACTCCCAGTAACCATCATTATTAAATTGCAACATAGGTTCTTTTTCCTCCAATCCGTGTCCATAAAGCCGAGGCACATATAGATTTGCTCCTAATGCTTTAGCGATAGTACGGTGAACAGGGTCCCCCTCTTTACCTGAGGCTGTAAACCCATGTAAATAAAGAACACTGTATGCTGTTTTTTGAGGAAGAGAGTCGTTAAAAAAACTGATTTCAGACGCATTTCCAGGACGTACATTACCCATAGCCTTCTCTTTTTCATCGACCCATTCTTGAAGTGCAGCAAGGTCAGAAGGAACTTCGACAATCTGATCGCTAAACAAAGGAGTTTCCACTCGAGGACCCAACAAATATATTGCTCCAAGCAACAATAAAAAAACAGCAAAGCCTTTGATTATTTTCATGCTGATTAACTGAATAAAGTTTGGATGAATTGTTCCGCCTCGAAATTTTGAAGGTCCTCTATACCCTCTCCTACACCAATGTACTTTACTGGAATTTGAAACTGATCTGAGATTCCCAATAAAACACCTCCTTTTGCAGTTCCGTCTAGTTTTGTGATCGCAAGACTTGTAACTTCTGTAGCAGCAGTAAATTGTTTGGCCTGTTCAAAGGCGTTTTGACCCGTGGAACCATCAAGAACTAAAAGCACTTCATGGGGTGCATCTGAAATCACTTTTGACATAACACGTTTCACTTTAGCCAACTCGTTCATTAAGTTAATTTTATTGTGTAATCTCCCTGCAGTATCGATTAAAACAACGTCAACCCCTTTGGCTGTTGCCGCTTGTAGAGTATCAAAAGCAACAGAGGCTGGATCACTTCCCATTTCTTGTCTGATTAAAGGAACTTCAACACGGTCTGCCCAAATTTGAAGCTGGTCAATTGCTCCTGCTCTAAAGGTATCTGCCGCACCCAACATTACTTCTTTACCTTGGGACTTCAGAAGATGTGCCAATTTTCCTACCGTTGTCGTTTTTCCCACCCCATTTACACCTACTACCATGATTACATGAGGAAGGGAGCCTGTATCAGGTTCTGTTTGAGCACTTGGTCTTACCAATAATGTAGAAATTTCTTCCCGCATCATCTTGATCAAATCATCCATTCCCAAATACTTTTCTTTTGCTGTTCTGGCTTCGAGAGCCTCAATGATCTTTATTGTGGTCGACACCCCCACATCTGACTGTATAAGAATGTCCTCCAATTCATCCAATACCTCCTCGTCGATCTTTGTTTTCCCAGCGACTGCTGTTCCAAGACGAGACAAAAAAGATTTTTTGGTTTTAGCCAGACCGGTCTCTAACTTTTGCTGATCTTGCTTTGAAAAAAAGGCCTTTAATTTTCCCATAAGTGTAAAAATAAAAAAAGCTACTCAGGTGAGTAGCTTTAAAAGGTAAATTAGAGTAAAATTATTGTTTACTCAACCATTCAGAAGCCATGTCAGGAGGAATAATTGTTTCTACAAAACTATAGGAATCTTTACCCTGCTTCTTAACCATTTTAATGGCTTTCGTTAATCTTTTTGAACCGGTTTGTAATGTTGCTACGGATTTCTTTGCCATGACTTACTTGATTTCTTTGTGAACCGTCATTTTTTTCAAAATGGGGTTAAATTTTTTAATTTCTAAACGCTCAGGCGTATTTTTCTTGTTTTTAGTAGTGATGTATCGAGATGTTCCAGGACGTCCTGACTCTTTGTGCTCGGTACATTCTAAGATAACTTGAACTCTATTTCCTTTCTTTGCCATGGTGATTACCCTTTATAGTGTCCTTTTTCTCTGGCTTCTTTCAAAACTGCAGAAATGCCTTTTTTATTAATCGTTTTTAAAACCGCTGTTGAAATGTTAAGTGTAATCCACTTGTCTTCCTCAGGGATAAAAAAACGCTTTTTGATGATGTTGGCATCAAAGCGACGTTTTGTTCTGTTCAATGCGTGGGAAACGTTGTTCCCAAACATGACGCGCTTTCCGCTTATTTCACAAACTTTGGACATGATGGTCTTGTTTTAATGTGGGTGCAAATTTAATATTTTTATTATAGTTACAAAAATTCTTATGTCTTATATTTAAAATAATTGAAATTGGACTGGAGCTACATGAAGTATAGTGTAAATTACGCAGGAAGATTATTTTTTGGAAGCGATTTATTAACGTTTAAAATTAACCTGAAACAGCACCGTAGCCTACTATTCCCAAAAAAGCTTTTTTTAAGAGTGTGTCATGATGAACGCTGAATAAGGAAAGTTAAAAAGTTATTGATTAGCTATCGTTGAGATTTCTTTATAAACCATCTCAAGTGCTTTATTGACTGCCTTTCCTACCACCCGTTCGCGGTGTTTGCCAAAGAGGAATTTTTCACTCAAAACCCGATCTTTTGTAGCTACAGCAATCCAGACCGTTCCGACCTCTGCATCAGAATCCCCTTTTGATGGACCAGCGTTTCCTGTGGTCGCTAAGCCAACAGTAGCTTGAAACTTTTCACGCACCTGTTGTGCCATAGCTTCTGCTACAGATTGACTGACAACAGAGTCCTTTTCAATCAATTCTTTAGAGACTCCAAGCAGCGTTTCTTTCGACTGGGTGTGGTAGGGAACTATACTCCCTCTAAAATAACCAGAAGCACCTGGAACTTTTGTCAACAGAGATGCTATTTGACCTCCTGTACAACTCTCAGCTGTGGCCAAGGTCATCTTTTTAGCGAGAAACTGTGCTTGAATATTTTCTTCTAATGAGGTGTGATCTTCATAACCTACAAAAATATCTTTGATCAGAGGGAGAAGTTTTTCTAATTCAGAATCTATCCGTTGCTCAAGTATAGCTTCGTCCTGACCTTTTCCTGACAAACGGAGTCGTACCCTCCCCAAATTGGGTAAATAGGCCAACTTAATGTCTTGGGGTAGGGCATTTTCCCAGTCTTCAATACGCTCGGCTATGGCACTTTCGCCCAATCCATAGGTCATCACCGTTTTGTGGATGATAAAGGGTCGAGAGAAATGCACTTTCAATGCCGGCAAAACATCGTGAGTCATCAGTGCTTTCATCTCAAAAGGCACTCCTGGTAACGATATAATCACTTGTCCTTCTTGCTCAAACCACATTCCCGAAGCGGTACCGTGTTGATTTTTTAGAATTTTGGCTTTTGAAGGAAGTAAGGCTTGTTGTCTATTTTGATCGTTGATGGGTGTAGTTACGTACTTTTCAAAAATCTCCTCAATATGTGCTAAAATTTCTTTGTTTTCAACTAAAGTATCGTTGAAATAGGTACAGAGAGTGTGCTTGGTCAAATCGTCTTTGGTAGGTCCCAATCCTCCTGTAAGAATCACCAATTCAGCACGTTCATATGAGTCTTCCAAAGCCTTTACAATAGAAGTACTTTCATCAGAAATACTCGTTATTTGAGTAATTTCAATACCAATTTTATTAAGCTCTTTTGCCAGGAAAACAGCGTTAGTATTTACAATTTGCCCTATGAGAATTTCATCGCCTATGGTTATTAGCTCTGCTTTCATTTGATTTTGACTGAAAAGTTTTGTTTTCCATCGAGAAAGCCGACTAAAAGATCGTTTTCTTTTACAGCCCCAACACCGGCAGGTGTCCCAGTAAATAGGATATCTCCAATCTTTAAGGTAAAGAACTGCGAGACATAACTGATCAACTCGTCGATCTTCCAAAGCATGTTTTGGGTAGCTCCTTGTTGTACAACTATTCCATTTTTTTCCAGCAAAAAAGGCAACTTATTCAAATCCCCAAATTCTGTTTTACTTACCCAATCCCCAACCAAACACGAACCATCAAAAGCTTTCGCTTTTTCCCAGGGCAATCCCTTTTCTTTTAACTCTTTTTGAAGTGTCCTTGCAGTGAAATCTATTCCTAAGCCAATTTCTTCGTAATACTTTGGTGCAAATTTTTCTTGAATATGCTTCCCGATGCGGTTGATTCGAACTAAAACTTCCACTTCATAATGAATGTCTGAAGAAAAATGAGGAATGAAAAAAGGTTGATTTTTTTGTAAAAGTGCTGTGTCTGGTTTCAGAAACAAGACGGGATCTTTAGGCTTTTGATTTTGTAGCTCTTCTATGTGATCTGCATAATTTCTTCCTACACAAATGATTTTCATTTGCCTATTCTTTTGTATTCATGGCTTTTAGCCTAATTTCTGTAAGTACTTTCTTGGTATATCTTGGAAAATCAGCGTTGAGCACCCAACCAAAATACCCTGGCTCTTTTTCTAAAATCTCTGTAACTTTTTTTCCTTTGTGCTTGCCAAACCCAAAACACAATTCACCTGCTTTATCATAAACAACAAAGCCTGCAAAATCAGCAGTTTTTCTCCGTCTACTGAAATCATTTAAAAAAGCAACATTGGGCTCTAACTCTTCATACCGTTCCAATTGAGAAAGCAAAACATCGTGTGTTGCTTGTGTATCTGCTAGAGCGGAGTGGGCATCAGTAAGCTCTTGATTGCAATAAAAACGCAAGGCAGCGGTGAGTGTTCTCGCTTCCATTTTATGGAAAATAGTTTGAACATCAATGGTTTTAGTCGATTTAAAATCGAAATCTATTTCTGCTCTAAGCAACTCTTCTACTAAAAGAGGAATATCGAATCGATCGGAATTAAATCCAGCTAAATCACATCCTTTTATAAAACCGTAAACTTTTTGAGACTGCTGTTTGAAGGTTGGAGCATCTGCTACCATTTCATTGGTAATACCGTGAACGGCTGAAACTTCTGGTGGAATGGGCATTTCTGGATTGACACGCAGCTCAAGAGTTTCTTTAGTACCGTCTGGATGCAATTTTAAAACAGCTATTTCAACAATTCGATCTTTACTAATGTCTGTACCAGTTGTTTCAAGATCAAAAAAACAAAGGGGTTTGTTGAGTTGTAATTTCATGGTGTTTTGGGTTAAAAGGGAAGTGTTTCATCCCAGTTTTCTAGATACTCGGCTACACGTTTCACAAAAAGTCCTCCTGTAGCTCCATTAATGATTCTGTGATCATAACTATGGGAAAGAATCACCTTTCTTCGGATGCCAATAAAATCTCCTTTGGGGGTTTCAATTACAGCAGGCATTTTTCTTATTACACCTATGGCTAAAATACCTACTTGAGGTTGATTTATTATAGGGGTACCCATAATAGAACCAAAATTTCCAATATTGGTAAACGTATAGGTTCCGTTTTGTATTTCCTCCGGTTTTAAGTTGTTTTTTCTGGCTCTATTTGCCAAATCATTCACCGCTTTAGTCAAGCCCACGAGATTGAGATGGTCCGCATTTTTAATGACAGGAACAATAAGGTTTCCATCTGGAAGTGCTGTAGCCATTCCTAGATTGATGTCTTTCTTGATAATCACTTTATCCCCATCCAAACTGCTGTTCAAAGCTGGGTAGTCTCTCAGGGCTTTGATGATAGCTGTCATAAACAGCGGAGTGAAAGTAAGTTTTTCGTTTTCTCGTTTAAAAAACGATTCTTTTACCTGTTCCCTCCAGTCCCATAAATGAGTGACATCCACCTCAATAAAGGATTGCACATGTGCTGAAGTTTCCAGACTCGACTTCATATGGGAAGCTATCAATTTTTCCATACGACTCATTTCCAAAATCTGATCACTTCCTGTTATACTAGGTTGTGTACTCTCTACCCTTGTATTGGATGAGATCACAGGTGAAATCGATGGGTTTGATGGAGCAGCTTGAGTTGATGTCGGTTGGGTTACCTTCTTGAGGTAATTGAGCAGATCGCTTTTAGTAAGTCGCTGGTCTTTTCCGCTACCGGGTATTTGATCCAAATCTGCTAAGGTCAATCCCTCTTCTTTAGCAATATTTCTAACTAAAGGTGAATAAAATCGATCTCCACTTGAAAGAGGTACTTGTACAGTGCTTTCAACATTCTTGATTTCGTCCTCCAATACCATTGCTGCTGCTGGTGCCACTTCTGTTTCAAGCTCTTCAGGTATTTCCATTTGGATAACAGCCTCTTCTTTTTGCTCTACGGCAGCAGGCATATCATCAACAGTTTCTCCATCTATTTCTATAACGGCCAGCACCTCACCAATTTGAACTACTTCATTTTCTTTAAAACGTTGTTCTGTCAATATCCCTTCTATTTCTGAGGTTATATCGGTATCAACTTTATCCGTGGCTATTTCTACTATAGGATCATCAAGAGAGATGACATCTCCTACTTGTTTTAACCATTTGGTTACTGTTGCTTCGGCAACACTTTCCCCCATTTTGGGTAATTTTAAATGATGTTGTCCCATAATTTTCTGTTCTGCAAAAGTACCAATTTTTGATGGGAAACCATTTTTTATTTCCTTGGCAATACAGAGAATTGATTATCAACTTTTTGTAATAGAAGCTTCAAATGGTACTCGAGCCAAAATAGATCTTCCCAGAGTGACTTCATCTGTATATTCCAGTTCATCTCCTACTGGAATTCCCCTTGCTATAGTAGACGTTTTTACATGAAAGGGAGCTAACAATTTATAGATGTAAAAATTGGTTGTATCTGCCTCCATTGTCGCACTAAGTGCAAAAATAATTTCATCAATTTGATTGGTTTTTGCTTTGTCAACGAGGGAAGAAATGGTCAAATCTTGAGGACCAATTCCTTCCATGGGAGAAATCAAGCCACCCAGGACATGATACACACCCTGGAACTGCCCTGTATTTTCTATTGCCATGACGTCTCTAATGTCTTCTACAACACAAAGCAGTTTATGATTTCGTTTTGTACTGGAACAAATTTCACATAGGGGCTGATCGGAGAGATTATGGCAATTTGAACAAAAAATAACTCCATCACGAAATGCAGTTAATGCCTCAGAAAGGTTTTTTGTATGTTCGTTAGGTTGTTTTAAAAGGTGAAGTGCCAAGCGCAGTGCTGTTCTTTTTCCTATGCCGGGTAGCAGTGCAATTTCTTGAACGGCCTTTTCTAATAACTTCGAAGAAAAATCCATGTTCAAATTTACAAAAAACTGGGTTCTTCCTACTTTTGTATCTTAGCTTAAATTATCCCTAAAATGATCACTCCCCTTTTTATTTTTTGTCTCATAATTGGGTATTTTTTAGTCTTAATCAGTGTTTCTTATTTGGTGGTAAAAGAAGATTCCAATGAGGTTTTTTTTAAAGCCAACAGAAGCTCTCCTTGGTACCTTGTTGCTTTTGGAATGGTGGGGGCATCACTTTCTGGTGTGACCTTTATTTCCGTGCCGGGCTGGATTGAGGGGTCACAATTCACCTATTTTCAAGTTGTCCTGGGCTATCTGGTTGGTTATTTTGTGGTTGCTTATATTTTACTACCAGTTTACTACAAGAATAATTTAACCTCCATTTATGAATACCTAAACACTCGCTTTGGAAAAACGAGTCACTATGCAGGAGCCTTTTTTTTCTTTGTTTCTCGTGTTTTGGGAGCAGCATTTCGTCTCTTCCTTGTGGCTCTTGTGATGCAACAATTCATTTTTGATGCTTGGGGGGTTCCTTTTGAACTTACAGTAATACTATCCATACTTCTTATCTGGGTGTATACCCAAAAAGGAGGTATAAAAACTATAGTTTTCACAGACACCTTACAAACTACATTGATGATTCTGGCTGTAGTACTTTCTATTATTTATATCAATCAAGCGCTGGATTGGTCTTTTTTTGATTTTTTAGCTTCTAAGGAATTTTCAGAATACGATCAACTTTTTGTTACCGATTCCTTTTTGAGCCGCAACCACTTTCTTAAGTCTTTTGTTGGCGGCGCCTTTGTAACTATATGCATGACTGGTCTAGATCAAGATATGATGCAAAAAAACTTAAGCTGTAGATCTTTAAAAGACGCACAAAAAAATATGGTAGTTTTCAGTTTTGTTCTTGTCATTGTTACAGGCTTATTTATGCTTTTGGGGGCCCTGCTTTATATCTATGCAGATAGTGTTGGCATCAGTGTTCCGATTGTTGAAGGAAGCCCCAAAACCGATTTACTCTTTCCTGAGATTGCACTTAATGGTAATTTAGGCTTGGCTGTAGGGATTACTTTCATATTGGGATTAATCGCAGCGGCCTACAGTAGTGCAGATAGTGCTTTGACTTCACTCACCACCTCTTTTTGTGTGGATTTTTTATCATTAGAAAAATATGAGAAAAACCGGCAGAAACAACTTAGAAAAAGAGTTCATATAGGGATGAGCCTTTCCTTAATAGTCGTAGTTATTCTTTTCAAATACATCCTAGACCGTAATGTAATTGATGGCTTACTAACTGTTGCTGGCTATACCTACGGTCCTTTATTGGGATTGTTTGCCTTTGGTATATTTACCAAGTACACCATAAAGGAGCAATTGCTTTGGCCTGTATTGGTAGGAGTTTTGATTTTTGTAAGCCTCCTAGGATCTTTGGATCCTTCTTATTTAGGTGGCTATCAGTTGGGATATGAATTATTACCCTTAAACGGACTGTTGACTTTTCTAGGATTGGTATTGATTCGTAGAAAGTAAGACCAGCGTACAGGCATTTTCCCAGTAAATTCCGTGCGAGCTCAACAAGATCCCAAATTCTGCATTTTCAGTTCCGGGATTAAACAGAACTCGTTTTGGATTTAATTTAATGAGGTAATCGTAATAAGCAGATTGATGTTTGGACGAAAGATAAATGGATACTGTATGTATGTCTTTTAACTCAGAAAAAAGAGGAAGAATAGGCAGTTCCAAAATCTTTCCTTCTTTCACTCCCATAGGGACAGTGTCCACTCCAGACTGCACGAGTTTGATCACTGCCTGGTGAGAGTAACGTTCAGGATGAGTCGAGGCTCCTAGGACAAGTGTTTTATAATTCACCATTTGATGACAACACTACCCCATGTAAAGCCGCTACCAAAAGCTGCCAAAACAACCTTACTACCTTCCTTTATCCTACCTTCTTCCCAAGCTTCTGTAAGGGCAATAGGAATTGAAGCAGCAGTAGTGTTTCCATAACGCTGAATGTTATTATACACCTGATCATCACGCAAACCAAATTTCTTCTGAACAAATTGTGATATTCTCAAATTGGCTTGGTGGGGAATGAGCATATCGATTTCATCTGGTTTCCAGCCTGCTTTTTCTAATCCAGCGGAAATTACTTGTGAAAAACGAACTACTGCATTTTTAAAAACAAACTGACCATTCATATAGGGGTAGTAAGAACTATCTTCAGGATTGTTTTCTTCCATAATTTCTGGAACCCATCGACCCGTATTTGGACCAATCAAAGAGAGCTCTTTAGCGTGTTTCCCTTCCGAATGAAGTTGAGTGTTTAAAATCCCCTTTTCATTATTTTCCGCTCTTGAAACTACGGCAGCCCCTGCTCCATCTCCAAAAATGACAGATATATTCCTGCCTCGAGTAGTCATATCCAGTCCTCCAGAATGGTATTCTGAACCAATAACCAGTACCTTTTTGTACATTCCTGTTTTGATAAACTGGTCTGCGGTGGCCAGAGCGTAAATAAACCCCGAGCATTGCATACGTATATCCATGGCAGGACAGTCCGGTATTTGAAGTGCTTCTTGCACCAGCACACCAGAACCTGGGAAGTAATAATCAGGACTTAGGGTTGCGAATAAAATCAGATCTATATCTTGAGGGCTTATTCCAGCCCTTTCTATTGCTATTTTTGAAGCCTTCACTCCCATTGAGGAAGTGGTGTCGTCACTTCCTTTGACAATATGTCTTCGTTCTTGTATTCCCGTACGTTCTTGGATCCATTCATCCGAAGTATCCATAATTTTTTCCAAATCTTTGTTGGTAACTTTATTTTCTGGGAGGTATTTCCCTAATCCAAGAATTTTTGAATTGTACATGAGTGACTAATTTGTTTTTTGTAAAATACGAGATTTTAAAAAGATACCCAATTTCTATCTAATGCTTCTTTTAAAGATACTGCTTGTAGGTTTCGGTATCAATGGTTGCTTTTAAATCATGGAGCAAATGATATAAACCAAAAAAGGTTCTATTTACATAGATGAAATGTTTCGAACCTCTGTTTCCGTTCATCTTTCTCAATTGACTATCATCAGCAAACTCTTTAGAAAGAGAGGTAATAGCATCCCAAAATTCAGCATTAGAAAAATCAAATTTTTTAAAGTGAAAAGGCTGGGTAAACAAACGCATCATTTTTTGAAAAAGTTTTGTGAAAAACTCTTTTTCCTCTTGAGTGTCAGATTCCAGAAGAATCTCCAGTTGGGCTAACAATCGATTGAACTGTTTTGGGTTTTCGATGTTCTCTATTTTTGAAAGCTCAAAATAGGGAACATAAAAATCTTCAGGAAGTTCTTTAATACAACCAAAATCTATAGCAATAAGTCCTCCCTCTTTTGAAACCAGAAAATTTCCTGGATGAGGGTCGGCCTGTACTTCCCTTAATCCATGCATCTGAAACATATAAAAATCCCAAAGGGTTTGTCCTAGGCGGTTGCGTTCTACTTGATTGATTTCAGACTGCTTGACATACTCAGAAAGATGAATTCCTTCCATCCAGTCCATGGTCAGAATTTTGGAAGTAGTCCACTCAGTAAAATACTTTGGAAAGTATAAATTTGGCAAAGCCTGGGCTGCTTCGGAGATACGCTGACTGTTTTTAAGTTCTTGAATATAGTCCGTTTCTTCAAACAGCTTTTGCTCAACCTCTTTGAAGTATTTGTCAGTATCTTTTCCTTTTAAATTGAACATCTTTAAGGCAATAGGTTTGACAAGGGCTAAATCAGAACTGATGCTGTCTGCTACACCAGGGTATTGAATTTTGACAGCGAGTTTTTTTCCGTTTTTTTCTGCACGGTGCACTTGACCTATGCTCGCCGCGTTTTCTGAATCATAAGCAAAATGATCAAAAAGCTCTTCCGGTGAGGCTCCTAAATATTTTTTTATGGTTTTTCTTACCAGAGCACCAGATAAAGGAGGTACAGAAAATTGAGATAGGCTAAACTGTTCCACGTAGGCTTTGGGAAGAAGGTTTTTCTCCATACTCAACATTTGAGCTACTTTGAGAGCACTTCCTTTCAACTCCTTTAAACCATCGTAAATGTCTTTTGCATTCTCCTCGTTAAGTTTGGATCTATCTTCTGTGCCTTGAACAATTTTTTTACCGTAGTACTTTAAATAATTACCTCCGATTTTTACCCCGGTAGAAACCAATTTTGACGCACGCTCTATTTTGTTTGTAGGTATTGAATCTAAAGTCTTCAATTAGCTCATCTTTAGGGTTTCTTTCCACAGAAATTTACCAAAATCGATTACGCTATCAACGGGAGTAGCATCAAACAAGTCAAATACAGTACGTACAGACTTTTCTATGGCCATATCGGTCTTTTCAAACTGAGGAGAATCGTCTTCCATCCAAAATTTTAATAAAAATAAAAGCTGTAGCCAAGCTCCTTCAGAAAACAAAACTTCAGGGTGTTTAGAAAAACGTGATTGTTTTACAGCATTACCCTCTTCAATGAGTCCGGTGACGAATACTTTAAATTTTGAACGCAAACCTTTTAATACAGTCAATTTCTGTAATTTATCTCCGGAACCATTGAGTATGAGTAAAACAAAACTTCTATTCAATAACAATACCTCAAAAAAAGTATAATAGAAGGCAAGTAATTTTTCTTTTGGTGTTTGTGTACTGTAATTTTTTTCCTTGCTTATAAGCTGAAATGCATTCTCAAAAAATTCGATAAAAAGCTGATCTTGGACTTGATTCAATGATCCAAAATGCTGATAAAAATCACTTTCATCAATTTGTATCTGCTTACAAAATAAATACACGGATTTGGGCATTTTTTCCTGCTCTAAAACAAATGTTGAGTAGGCTTCGAATATTTTATTTTTGATGTTTTCTCCTTTTTTTTCCATAAATCAAACTTCTAAAACAAAGATAATCTGTTTATTTTTTTTGGCAAAATAGTAAACACTATTTAATTGGATTTTTAAAGTGTCATCTTGTCACACTTTTAAAAATGGTATTTTTTTTGTGTAAGGTAGCTGTAAATAAAATTAATTATGAGTACAGGAAAAATTAATGTAGCGGTTGAAAATATTTTTCCGCTGATAAAAAAGTTTTTATACAGCGATCATGAAATCTTTTTGAGAGAATTGATTTCCAATGCGACAGATGCAACGAACAAACTTCGACATTTAAGTAGTTTAGGTGAAATTAAAGGAGATCTAGGTGATCTTACAATAGAAGTCAAAATTGATAAAAAAGCAAAAAAACTACATATTATAGACCAAGGTATTGGAATGACTCAAGAAGAGGTTCAAAAATACATCAACGAGGTTGCTTTTTCTGGTGCTGAAGAGTTTTTAGAACAATACAAGGACACAGCAAAAGATAGTGGGATAATTGGTCATTTTGGACTTGGATTTTACTCTGCCTTCATGGTGGCAGAAAAAGTGGAGATTATTACAAAATCTCACAAAGAAGAATCAGCAGCACATTGGATGTGTGATGGCTCACCCGAGTATACCCTTGAAAAATCAGATAAGAAAACTAGAGGTACAGAGATTATCCTGCACATAGACAAAGATTCTAAAGAATTTTTAGAAGAGGGACGTATTCGAGAGCTTCTTCAGAAATACAATAAATTCATGCCCGTTCCCATTAAGTTTGGAACGAAAGAAGAAACACTCCCTCTTCCTGAAGATGCACCAGAAGATGCCAAAGCAGAGACTGTTACTGTAGATAATATCATCAACAATCCAGAACCTGCGTGGACAAAAAAACCTGCAGATCTCAAAGAAGAAGATTACAAATCCTTTTATAGAGAGCTGTACCCCATGCAGTTTGAAGAGCCATTATTCAATATTCATCTCAATGTAGATTATCCGTTCAACTTAACTGGAATCTTGTATTTCCCGAGACTCAATAACGACTTGAACATACAAAAGGATAAAATACAATTATATCAAAATCAGGTATTTGTAACGGATAATGTAGAAGGTATTGTACCCGAATTTTTGACTTTACTAAGAGGGGTAATTGACTCTCCAGACATTCCCCTGAATGTCTCTAGAAGTTATTTACAAGCGGACGGTGCGGTTAAAAAAATAAGCAATTACATCACAAGAAAAGTAGGAGACAAACTCAACAGCCTTTTTAAAAACGACCGCAAATCTTTTGAAGAAAAGTGGAACGACATTAAAGTTGTCATCGAATATGGAATGTTGAGTGAAGACAAGTTTTTTGAAAAAGCAGGAAACTTTGCACTCTATCCGACTACAGACGGGGAATATTTCACTTTTGAAGAGTTGAAAGAAGCGATCAAAGACCTTCAAACAGACAAAGATGAAAAACTGATTATACTGTATGCTTCAGATGTAGAAGCTCAGCACAGTTACATTGAACAGGCAAAAAACAAAGGGTATAAAGTCCTCTTGCTGGATTCACCAATCATAAGCCACCTCATACAAAAGCTTGAAGGCAGCCTCGATAAAGTTTCTTTTGCGCGAGTAGATGGGGATACTATTGAAAACCTCATCAAAAAAGAAGAAGCTTCTGTTTCTAAGCTAAGTGACAAAGAGAAAGAAACCCTTAAGCCCATGATTGAGGAAGTTGTAAAAGAAGGAGGGTATACCGTTCAATTAGAGGCCTTGGACAGTACAAGTTTACCCTTTGTACTAACACAACCAGAGTTTATGCGACGCATGAAGGAAATGCAACAAACTGGAGGAGGCGGTATGATGGGCAATATGCCAGACATGTTCAATCTGGTTGTCAATACAAATCATGAATTAGTCGGACAGATATTGGCTACCAAAACACAAAAAAAGAAAGAGCGTTTAATTCAACAAGCTTTGGATTTAGCAAAGTTATCACAAAACCTCTTGAAAGGTGAAGCACTGACACAATTTATCCAACGCAGTGTGGAATTGATCAAATAAAACTACCGCCTTCGGGCGGTTTTTTTATATTAAAGAATGCAAGTCATAACATCACTACCAGGAGACGGTACACCAATAGACATTAAAGGAGGTCGTTTACGCTATTTTGAGTCCTTTTTTCAAGAATCTGAAGCAAAAGAGGTGTTTAACTCACTTTTGGAACAAACCCCCTGGAAACAAGATCCGATTACAGTTTTTGGAAAAACCTACCAACAGCCTAGACTTACTGCGCTGTACGCAACGAACACTAAGCCCTATTCCTATTCTGGAATCACTATGAATCCACTCCCAATGACACCTCTTTTGGAAACCTTAAGGGATAAGATACATCAGGTTAGTTCAAGCACTTTTACTACTGTACTTCTCAATCTATACCGAGATGGAAAAGACAGCAATGGATGGCACGCAGATGATGAAAAGGAGTTAGGAAAAAACCCGGTGATAGCCTCCTTAAGTTTTGGTGCTGAGCGCTATTTTCACCTTAAACACAGAAAGGACAAAAACTTACGGTTAAAAATACCTTTAAAATCTGGAAGTCTGTTACTGATGGAAGAGCAAACCCAAACGTATTGGCTTCACCAAATTGCAAAAACTGCACGTCCTGTGGGACCTAGAATTAATTTGACTTTTAGGAAAATTACTTGAAAACTTCGTCTAGTACCGCTGCCAAACGCAAACCCGATTTGAGCAACTGCATACGAACAGTATCAAAATTGAGATAGCGGTATTCATAGCCCAAGTTAGTGTCCTCTGGAAGCTGCTCATATATTTGATTCGTCAACTCATGAACCTCTTTAATCCAGTCTTTGAGAGAACTAGAGGTGATTTGCTCTTTTTGAGCTTTAGAAAGCACAGGAAGATTCCGTGTCAGTTCAGAATAACTCAGCTGACTACTGTCTATCATATTACTATCCCATAAACGATGTAGATTTGAACGCCCTCCAAACCATTTAATAGAGACAGCATTTCCCCCTTTGTCTTCCCTTTTTCCCAAGTGCAATGGCTGGTGTAAATCTCCTATGAGATGAACCAATAACTTCAAATGAAATTGCCTGTTCTCTTTACTTGCATTTTTATTTTTTAAAACAAGAATGCATTTTTCAATTGCCTGAACAATATCTCCTTCAGGGTTCTTCTCACTTGCCTCGTAAGATTCTTCAAGATTTAAATTGGCGTAATGCCAAGGGCTGTATGACTTGTAGCGATCATCTGACTTAATATCGTCTGCATAGTTTGACACATAGGCCAGTGAAGCTCCATCAAGTAATTTATGAATTGCTCTAGAGGTTTTTTTAGAGATGTGTTGTGAAGCTACTTCTCCAACTACCCTATGACCAGTAGCACCCCAATCAACCGAAGTGTTTAAAAAATTGAATACGCAAATAGTGATTAAAAAATACATAGAAAATACAGTTCTTCGTTTTGAAGTAAAATTAAACCTTATTTAAAAAAAACAGTCTTAGTAAAGATTACTATTTTTGAACATCAAAAAAACAAATTGCTAAAAAACATTTACAAAAAGGCACTACTGTTTGTTGCTACTCTGTGTTCTTTCATTATAATTGGTCAAGAAAAAGAGAAAGAATTTCTTGTTGTTTCTACCCAAGAAAGCATCAAAATTGATGGTGTTGGAGATGAAATGGCATGGACTAAAAGCCAGTGGCAATCTGATTTTTGGATGTGGAGGCCCTCAGACAGTATTCAAGCACAAAAACAAACACGTTTTAAAATTGTCAGAGACGAACAAAACCTATATATACTGATTGAATCTGACATCAACGGCACTAACTTTACAACACCTAACTTAAAGCGAGACTTTAGCACCTTTGGAAGTGATTATATAACCCTGCTTTTTGATACATTTAGCGATGGAACCAATGCCTTTTCTTTCGCAACCAATCCGCTGGGTTTAAAAGCTGATGGGCTTATTTCTGGTGGTAATCAAAATTACAGATCCGATCGAAATTACGCTTGGGACACCAAATGGAATGTCGAAACTACCGTAACCGATAGGACTTATACGGCAGAAATTAAGATTCCATTTGCTGCCTTTTTTTACGACAATACACAAACTTCCTGGCGCTTTAACATATACAGAAGAAACACCCAGGGAAACGAACACAGCATTTGGATTAGAACGCCACAAAATCAAACGATAGGAAACCTAGGGTTTATGGGTAAAATGGTTTTTGAAACCCCTCTTAAAAAAGCAAGAACGCCCATTTCTTTGATTCCATATGTCAGTGGAGCTTCTCAAGAAAACTTTGTAGAAGGAATAAGTTCACAAAATAGTTCCATTGGTGGAGATGCAAAGATTCCAATTGGAAACGCATTAAACCTCGACCTGACCTTCAATCCTGATTTTTCTCAAGTAGAAGTTGACGATCAGGTGGTAAACCTAACACGATTTGCTATCTCCCTACCCGAAAAACGTCAATTTTTTACTCAGAATGATGACCTTTTCAAGGATTTTGGTGCAAATAGAGATGTGATTCCCTTTTTCTCAAGAAGAATAGGTGTAGCAACAGATTTGGACGGAAACACCATTGAAAACAAAATAATTGCTGGTGCACGTCTCAGTGGAAAATTAAACTCTAATTTACGTCTCGGATTTCTCAATGTACTCACAGATGCTGATGTGAAAAACGAAATTCCTTCGAACCTGAATACCGTGTTTACCCTTCGACAAAAAGTATTCGATCGTTCCAACATCAGTTTTTTCTTTATTGACCGAAGAACTACAGAAGAGTACGATTTCATTGATAACCAAGAGCGCAAAAATAGTGTTACTGGCATCGAATATAATCTTGCCTCACCAGATAGTAAATGGATAGGGCGTGCTTTTTTCCATAAATCTTTTACCGAAGGATTGAATGAGGACGATCAAATTGTAGGTATGCGTTTAGAACGCAACACCTTGCGCCACAGAGCCTCTATGGAGTTCATTCATGGTGGAGAAGATTTTCGATCTGATTTGGGTTTTTTTAGAAGAACAGGCTTTTTAAAATTAGGCCCCGAGTACACTTTTCGTATTTATCCAAAAAATCCAAATGTAAATAGCTACAATTTTACCCAGCGAAGCTTTTTAGTCTTCAATCCAGCTATCGATTACAAATTGACAGACAGATGGTTTATTTCTTCTATCAGAAAAAACTATCTCAACAATACCAACCTAGCTCTTCAGTTCACCAACAGATACGAATACCTTACAACAGGTTTTGACCCAACCCGAAGTGAAAACGGTGTATCACTGCCATCAGACTCAAGCTATTTGTTCTCTGACCTTGAACTCTCCTATCGCTCTGATCAGAGAAAAAGATTCAATTTTGATTCAAAAATTTCCTATGGTTCCTTTTATAACGGAACAAAATTTACTTTGGAAAATGAAATTAATTGGAGAAAACAACCCATTGTCAATGCCAGTATGATCGTCAATTTTAATGCGATAAAACTTCCAAAGCCCTATGCTTCTAAAAACATTTGGCTGGTAAGCCCCAAGATTGATTTCACTTTTACAAAAACACTGACCTGGACCACTTTTGTTCAATACAATACTCAAGGAGAAAACCTAGGTGTAAACTCGAGACTTCAATGGCGTTTTGCTCCGCTTTCCGATTTATTTTTGGTCTATAACGATAATTACATCAGTACAGACAATTTCTCACCAAGATATCGTAGTTTTAACCTCAAATTCACGTACTGGTTAAATATTTAATAATGATACGATATCGATTTACTCTATCCTTTCTCATGATGAGTTTAGTGTTCTTGTCCTGTACTAACAATGCTAAAAACAAGGAAGGTAACTTCATGACAGTAAAAGGAACAGTGGAAGGACTGAGAAAAGGAACCCTTTATTTACAAAAGATTAAGGACACTGTTTTGGTCAACGTAGATTCTACTTTAGTCTCAGGAATGCCCTCCTTTGAATTTCAAACTCCCATAGAAACAGCCGAAGTATTTTATCTTTACTTAGACAAAGAGGATGGTGACAGTCTAAATGATCGCATCTTATTTTTTGGTGAAAAAGGAACGATTGAAATTAACACACTTTTAAAAACTTTTGAGAGTAGTGCGAAAATTACAGGGTCAAAAAATCAAGAGTTACTTCAAGAATACCAGTCTTTTAGCAGAAAATTTAATGATCAAAATCTACAATTAGTAAAAGAAATGTATTTGGCTCAAGCAAAAGGAAACATTCAAAAAGGAGACAGCTTGCAACAAAAAATTGATAACCTGCTGAAAAGAAGGTATCTCTACACCATTAACTTTGCTGCTCAAAATACTGATCAAAATATTGCACCTTACTTAGCGCTGACACAGGTTTTTGACGCTAATTTATCTTTACTGGACTCCATTGCAGTTCGAATGACTCCACAAGTGAGTAATTCAAAATACGGAAAAGAGTTTTTAAACTACTTAGAAAAAAGAAGAGCAAACGAAAGAAAAAATTAAAGAGCTGCGGATTTTTTTAGTAAAGAAGTAAGCAATTTTTTTCGCTCGGATTCGATAGCTTTAAATTGCTTCTTTTTATCCTCACCTTTTACAGCATTTATTTTTACCATCAAGTCGTCAAATACTTGAATGGCCTCATCAATTAATTTTTCACTTTTGTTCAGATCTCCCTCTGGATGAGAAAGCTCCCAAAGATAAATTTCCTCGATAAGAAATCCGATATCATTGTTGATTTCCTTTTTCAGAAGTTTGACACTAGGCATAAAATTTTTTTTATAATGAATATACTCAAATTTTTATTTGAATACAAAAAAGAGAATTTATTTTTAATCCGAATAGCTCACGTAGTTCCTAGGAGTTTCAAAAAGGGTCACCTTTAGATGATGATTCGAATCTAAATGAGGTCGTAACAACTGGTGAATAACAACAACTATATTTTCTGCCGTCGGTATACGATCAAAAAACTCCGGCACTTCTTCGTTAAGATTTTTATGATCCATTCGGTCTTCTACCTCTACTTTTATAAGGTCCTTTAAGACTTTCATGTCAATTACATATCCCGTTTCAGGATCTATTGCACCGGTTACATGCACAATCAATTCATAATTATGGCCGTGGTAATGTGGATTTGAACACTTTCCGAAGATTTCTTGATTTTTTTCATCTGTCCAGTCTTTTCGATACAATCGATGTGCGGCATTAAAGTGTGCTTTTCTACTGACGGTAACCTTCATGTTGTAGCTATTATATGGGCATAAAATCGGTTAAAAATAATCTTAAACCAAGCAGTATAGGCTTGAGGATTCTGTTTGATGTCCTCAGCAATAGCCTCTAAACTCATCCATTTCCAATCGGCCACCTCTTCTGAATTCAATACAGGGCTTTGATCAAAAGTACCCAATAGCACGTGATCCAACTCATGCTCGGTCAATCCGTTATCAAAAGGGGCTTTGTAAATAAAATGAAATAAAGCTTGAAGAGGAACGGAAAAACCCATTTCTTCTTTCAGCCTTCGTTGGCCCGCATCGAGAGTATCTTCTCCCTCACGTTGATGACTACAACAGGTGTTCGTCCACAAGCCAGGAGAATGGTATTTGTGCAAGGCTCTTTTTTGAAGCATCAATTCACCCTTTTTGTTTAGAATAAAGACAGAGAAAGCACGGTGTAAAACTGCTTTTTCATGGGCTTCCATTTTTGGCATTGTACCAATGGGGTTGTCGAATTGATCGACTAGAACTACTTTTTCCTCTTTCATGCAATTCAAAAGTACCATATTTTTATCAAAAACCTGTTCTAGTTCCTTTCGCTTAGGAAATTATTTGTAATACTTTTGTCGAAAGTTCAATTATGGGGTTTAAGGAGGAAATCAAAAAACGGAGAACCTTTGGGATAATCTCGCATCCTGATGCAGGAAAAACCACACTTACCGAGAAATTACTCCTCTTTGGAGGAGCTATACAAGAGGCTGGTGCCGTGAAGTCGAATAAAATCAAAAAAGGGGCTACCAGTGATTTTATGGAAATTGAGAGGCAACGAGGTATTTCTGTGGCCACCTCTGTTCTCGCCTTTCATTACAAGGACAAAAAAATAAACATCTTAGACACTCCTGGACATAAAGATTTTGCTGAAGATACTTTTCGAACACTTACTGCTGTGGATAGCGTCATCGTTGTTATAGATGTTGCCAAAGGGGTGGAGGAACAAACAGAAAAACTGGTTGAAGTATGTCGAATGCGAAATATCCCAATGATTGTATTCATCAACAAACTAGACCGTGAAGGAAAAGATGCTTTTGATCTTTTAGACGAAGTTGAACAAAAACTAGGATTGAGTGTCACCCCCCTATCACTACCTATTGGCATGGGGTATGATTTTAAAGGAATATACAATCTCTGGGAGCGCAATATTCAACTTTTTCAGGATGAACAAAAACAAACTATTGGAAAAAAAGTAGCGTTTAATTCTTTAGAGGATCCTGAACTTGAAAAAGCAATCGGTTCCCACCGACTAAATGTTTTAAAAGAAGAATTGGAACTGATAGAAGGGGTATACCCTCCCTTTGATAGTGCCGCTTATTTAGCAGGAAAGTTACAACCCGTTCTTTTTGGATCTGCACTAAATAATTTTGGAGTTGAAGAGCTATTAAATTGTTTTATAGAAATTGCTCCAGAACCTCTGCCTAAAGCTTCAGAAGAACGAATTGTTCAGCCTGATGAAAAAAATTTTAGCGGATTTGTCTTTAAGATTCATGCTAATATGGATCCCAACCATAGAGATCGATTGGCCTTTGTGAAAATTGTTTCTGGGACTTTTGAACGCAATACTCCCTACGTTCATGTTCAACACAATAAAAAATTAAAATTTTCTTCCCCAAATGCTTTTTTTGCAGAAAAAAAAGAGATCGTAGACATCTCCTACCCAGGGGATATTGTAGGACTGCACGATACAGGTAATTTTAAAATTGGTGACACGCTAACAAGTGGAGAACAGCTCCATTTTAAAGGTATCCCGAGCTTTTCTCCAGAGCATTTTCGATACATCAACAACAACGATCCTATGAAAGCCAAGCAACTTGCTAAAGGAATTGACCAGTTGATGGACGAAGGAGTAGCGCAACTCTTCACCTTAAACCTCAACGGTCGTAGGGTTATTGGAACTGTAGGGGCGCTCCAATTTGAAGTAATTCAGTACCGATTATTACACGAATACAGTGCTCAGTGCTCCTTTGAAAACCTGAATGTTCACAAAGCTTGCTGGATAGAAGGAGATGAAAAAACAGCTGCCTTTCAAGACTTTAAAAGAATAAAACAAAAATTTTTGGCGCTGGATAAGAGAGGACAATTGGTCTTTTTAGCAGACTCGGCATTTTCTTTACAGATGGCTCAAGAGCAATATAAAGAACTTCATTTTCATTTCACTTCTGAGTTTTAAATCTTTCCCATAAATTTAACAGAGTTAAAAGATTTTAATACTTTACTTAAAATAGCTTTTTATGAATCCAAAAATAGATTCATACCTTGAAGAAGGATGTGGTAGATGTTCCTTGGGAGGAACACCAAAATGCAAGGTACACCGCTGGAATGCTGAATTAACTTTATTGAGAAAGCTCGTTTTGGATTGTGGTCTGAAGGAAGAACTAAAATGGAGTATGCCCTGCTACTCACATCAAAGCAAAAACATCCTCATGATCGCTGCCTTTAAAAACTATAGTTGTCTCAGTTTTTTTAAAGGAGCATTACTAGTTGATTCAAAAGAAATTTTAATCAAACCAGGAGAAAATTCTCAAGCAATGCGACAATTTCGTTTTACCAGTAGTAAAGAAATTCTTCAAATTCAAGAGGACATCAAAAGATATGTTTTTGAATCAATTGAAATAGAAGAAGCAGGCTTAAAAATAGAATTTAAAAAGGAGCCTGAAACATTTCCCAAGGAATTGATAGAGAAATTTAAGCAAGACCCTATACTAAAAAGTGCTTTTGAAAAACTCACCCCTGGAAGACAACGTGGTTACCTACTTCATTTTAGTCAAGCCAAACAATCCAAAACCCGTACGGCCCGTATAGAAAAAAACATCCCTTTCATCATGTCCGGTATTGGACTGAATGAAAGGGATGTTCCTAAAAAAAATAGAATTAGTTAAGCTTCTCCTGTTGGGCCAAAATTGAGAGGTATGGGAGGAAGCTCGTTTGTTTCTATCATACCATTCGCATTTTCAAAACGTTGGATATTGTCTTCCAAAGCTTTTTTAAAACGTTTGGCATGCTCTGGAGTCAAAATAACTCGAGACTTCACTTTTGCATTTGGAGCTCCAGGCATTACAGTGATGAAATCAACAATGAACTCAGAAGTAGAATGGTTAATGATTGCCAAATTGGAATATACCCCATCGGCTACATTTTCATCGATTGTGATGTTCAATTGTTTTTGTTCTGGGGTCTTTTTATCACTCATGTTTTAGAAACTAATTTCCTCTTCCTTATCAATCAATAAACTCGTATACTCTTCTTTTGAACCAACAATAACATTATTGTAGGCTCTAAGTCCTGTACCTGCAGGTATTTTATGCCCTACAATCACATTCTCTTTTAAGCCTTCTAAGAAGTCAACTTTACCGTTTACCGCCGCTTCGTTCAAGACCTTGGTAGTCTCTTGGAAAGAAGCCGCCGAAATAAAGGACTTGGTTTGAAGTGATGCTCTTGTTATTCCTTGAAGTTCAGGCTGAGCTGTAGCAGGAGCTGCATCTCTAGCAACTACTAATGCTTTGTCTTCACGTTTAAGTAAAGAGTTTTCATCTCGTAATTGACGTGAAGAAACAATTTGTCCTGGTTTCAGATTTTCTGAATCACCTACTTCCTCAACTATCTTCATTCCATATAAGTCATCATTTTCCTTCATAAAGTCATATCTGAAAACAAGCTGGTTTTCTAAGAAAATAGAATCTCCTGGATCCAAAATTCTAACTTTACGCATCATCTGGCGAACTACAACTTCAAAGTGTTTGTCATTAATTTTCACCCCTTGAAGTCGATATACCTCCTGAATTTCGTTCACTAAATACTGCTGAACCGCTGAAGGTCCTTTGATGCTTAAGATATCTGAAGGAGTAATAGAACCATCTGACAAAGGCATTCCCGCTTTAACAAAGTCGTTCTCTTGAACAAGAATTTGATTGGAGAGTTTCACTAAGTATTTTTTGATATCTCCAAGCTTAGACTCTACAATTATTTCTCTGTTTCCACGCTTAATTTTTCCAAAAGAAACGACACCGTCAATTTCGGATACTACTGCAGGATTCGATGGATTTCGCGCTTCAAACAACTCTGTAACACGTGGTAATCCTCCGGTAATATCTCCAGATTTTGCTGATTTTCTCGGTATTTTAACCAGTGTTTTTCCTTCGCTGATTTCATCTCCTTCGTTAACAATTAAATGAGCACCTACGGGAAGGTTGTACGAACGAAGTATGTTCCCTTTTTTGTCTGCAATTGAAAGGGTTGGAATGAGTTTTTTATTTCTTGATTCAGAAATTACCTTTTCTTGGAAACCGGTTTGTTCATCAATTTCAACTTGATATGTAATTCCTTGTTCAATATTTTCAAAAACAATTTTTCCAGTGAACTCAGAAACAATGATTCCATTGAAAGGATCCCACTGACATACAGTGGTTCCTTTTTTCACTTTTGCACCATTTTTGATATGGAGTGAAGAACCGTAAGGAATATTGTTTGTACTCAACACACTTTTAGTATTTGCATCTAAAATCTTAATCTCTGTTGTTCTAGAAATTACGATTTCGGCATCGTTACCCTCTGCGTCTTTACCTTTCACTGTTCTCAAATCATCGATTTCAGCAATTCCCTCAAATTTAGTAATGAGTTTATTTTCTTCTGAAATATTTCCTGCGACACCACCTACGTGGAAAGTTCTCAATGTAAGCTGAGTACCAGGTTCACCAATAGACTGCGCTGCTATAACTCCAACAGCTTCACCTCGTTGTACCATCTTTCCTGTGGCTAGGTTTCGACCATAACACTTCGCGCATATTCCGTATTGAGCGGCACATGTTAGTGGCGAGCGGACTTCTACAACTTCAATTGGAGATTCTTCTATACGTGCAATATGAACATCTTTAATTTCTTCTCCAGAAGAAACTATTACTTCATTACTTCTTGGGTCAACAATGTCGTGTAAGGTAACACGTCCAAGAATGCGTTCACCAAGTGTTTCTACTATCTCTTCATTTTTCTTTAAAGGTTTAACCTCAACACCGCGTAGTGTTTCACAGTCTTCTGTATTGACTATGACATCTTGTGATACGTCGTGTAAACGTCGTGTCAGATAACCCGCATCCGCTGTTTTTAGTGCGGTATCTGCAAGTCCCTTTCTGGCTCCGTGTGTAGAAATAAAATATTCTAAAATAGAGAGACCTTCTTTAAAGTTGGAAAGAATAGGGTTTTCAATGATTTCCCCTCCTCCAACATTGGACTTTTTAGGTTTAGCCATCAATCCACGCATACCTGTAAGCTGTCGTATTTGTTCTTTGGAACCACGGGCGCCAGAATCCAACATCATGTATACTGAGTTGAAACCTTGCTGATCTTCGCTAATGCGTTTCATTGCGAGTTCAGTAAGCTTTGCATTGGTCGATGTCCAAATATCAATTACTTGGTTGTAACGTTCGTTGTTTGTTATCAGACCCATGTTGTAGTTTCCGATGACACCATCTACAAGGCCATTTGCCTCATCGATCATCTTTTGTTTCTCTGGTGGAATGATAATATCTCCTAAACTAAATGAGAGTCCACCTTTAAAGGCAAACCCATATCCCATTTCTTTGATTTTATCTAAAAAGGCTGCTGTTTCAGGAACGCTAGTCACCTTGAGAATATCCCCAATAATTTCACGTAGGTTTTTCTTGGTCAATACTAGATTAAAATAACCTGCAGCTTCAGGCACTACCTCATTAAACAAGACACGTCCTACTGTTGTATCTATGATTTTATAAACCAATTCCCCTTTCTCATTGAGTACTTTGGCTCTTATCTTGATCATTGCGTTGAGATCTACTCTTTTTTCGTTGTAGGCAATGTGAACCTCTTCAACAGAATAGAAAACAAGTCCTTCCCCTTTCACTTTAACTTGGGAAGTAGATTTTTTCTCTTTAGTCATATAATACAATCCCAAAACCATGTCTTGAGAAGGTACTGTAATCGGAGAGCCATTTGCTGGGTTTAAGATACTGTGAGATGCCAACATCAACAGTTGTGATTCCAAAATAGCTTCTGGCCCTAAAGGCAAGTGTACCGCCATTTGGTCACCATCAAAGTCTGCATTAAAGGCAGTACAAACCAATGGGTGTAGTTGAATGGCTTTTCCTTCGATCAATTTAGGCTGAAAGGCTTGAATACCTAAACGGTGTAGTGTGGGAGCACGATTTAAAAGTACAGGGTGTCCTTTTAAAACATTTTCCAAAATATCCCAAACTACAGGCTCTTTACGGTCTATAATTTTCTTTGCAGACTTAACCGTTTTAACAATTCCTCTTTCAATAATCTTGCGAATAATGAAAGGTTTATAAAGCTCTGCTGCCATGTCTTTTGGCAATCCACACTCAAACAACTTCAATTCAGGTCCAACGACAATCACAGAACGAGCAGAATAATCTACACGTTTCCCTAAAAGGTTCTGACGGAATCGTCCTTGCTTTCCTTTGAGTGAGTCTGAGAGAGATTTTAAGGGCCTGTTAGCGTCTGTTTTTACTGCAGAGGCTTTACGGGTGTTATCAAATAAAGAATCGACAGATTCTTGTAACATTCGTTTCTCATTTCTGAGGATAACCTCTGGTGCTTTAATTTCAACCAATCTCTTGAGACGGTTGTTTCTTATGATGACTCTTCGATACAAGTCATTCAAATCCGAAGTCGCAAAACGACCACCATCCAAAGGAACAAGAGGGCGTAATTCAGGTGGGATCACTGGAATTACTTTCATAATCATCCACTCAGGAAGATTTTCACCACGTTCATTTGCTTCACGGAAGGCCTCTACAACTTGTAAACGCTTTAAGGCTTCAGTCTTTCTTTGTTTGGATGTTTCGTTATTTGCCTTATGTCTTAATTCATAAGAAAGAGCCTCTAGATCAATACGAGAAAGCAATTCTATCAAACACTCTGCTCCCATTTTAGCTATAAACTTATCTGGGTCAGTATCTTCAAGGTATTGATTTTCAACTGGAATTTGCTCCATGACATTCAGATACTCTTCTTCTGTCAAGAAATCCAATTGCTTTAAAGGTTCTCCTTCTTCATTTTTACCAATACCAGGTTGAATGACCACATAACGTTCATAGTAAATGATCATATCCAATTTTTTGGATGGCAAGCCTAACAAATAACCAATTTTGTTGGGAAGGGAACGGAAGTACCAAATATGTGCAACAGGAACAACAAGATTTATATGTCCTACACGATCTCTACGTACTTTTTTCTCGGTTACTTCAACGCCACATCTATCACAGACAATCCCCTTATAGCGGATTCTCTTGTATTTCCCACAAGCACACTCATAATCCTTTACAGGACCAAAGATACGCTCGCAAAACAGTCCGTCACGCTCTGGTTTATGCGTTCGATAGTTGATTGTTTCAGGTTTTAAAACCTCTCCTCTAGAATTTCCTAGAATGATCTCTGGTGAGGCTAAACCAATGGAGATTTTGTTGAATTTTTTTTGCGTAATTATTTCGTTGTTTCTAGCCATGGCTAAATCTCGTCTTTAAAAATTATTCTTCCAATCGAATGTCAAGTCCTAATCCTTTTAACTCATGCATCAATACATTAAAGGATTCTGGTAAACCAGGTTCTGGGAGGGTATCTCCTTTTACAATGGCTTCATAGGTTTTTGCTCTTCCTATGACATCATCAGATTTTACAGTTAAAATTTCTTGTAGGGTACTTGAAGCTCCGTAAGCTTCTAATGCCCAAACTTCCATTTCCCCGAATCGCTGACCACCAAACTGTGCTTTACCTCCCAGTGGTTGCTGGGTGATAAGTGAGTAAGGTCCAATGGATCGTGAGTGCATTTTATCATCAACCATATGTCCTAATTTCAACATATAGATAACTCCTACTGTTGCAGGCTGATCAAAACGCTCTCCAGTACCTCCATCGTATAAATAGGTGTGACCGTACTGTGGAACATTTGCTTTTTCGGTAAGTGCATTGATCTGGTCTATGGATGCACCATCAAAAATTGGAGTTGCATATTTCTCTCCTAAATTTTGTCCTGCCCATCCTAAAACGGTTTCATAAATCTGACCAATATTCATTCGTGAAGGCACCCCTAGTGGATTCAATACGATGTCTACTGGGGTTCCATCTTCAAGGAAAGGCATCTCTTCTTCGCGGACAATACGGGCTACTATCCCTTTATTACCGTGGCGCCCTGCCATTTTATCCCCTACTTTTAACTTGCGTTTTTTGGCGATATAAACTTTTGCAAGTTTTTTAACACCTGCAGGCAATTCATCACCCACGCTAATAGTGAACTTTTCTCTTCTCAGAGCCCCTTGAAGGTCGTTTTCTTTAATTTTGTAGTTGTGAATCAAGTCTGCAATTAAAGAGTTGGTCTCATCAGAAGTGGTCCAAGTACTTTTTGCAAGGTGGGTATAATCCTCAACAGATGAAAGTAGTTTTAAAGTGTATTTTTTACCTTTTGGTAAAATTTCTTCACCTAAATCATTTACAATCCCCTGGCAGGTTTTACCATTGACAATAGCAAATAACTTTTCTACCAATACAGCTTTCAGATCATCAAATTTGACATCATATGAAGCTTCTAAGGCATCTAGGGCTTCTTTATCTTGATTGCGCTTGCGCTTATCTTTTACCGAACGGGTGAAAAGTTTTTTGTCGATTACTACTCCACGCAAAGATGGTGGAGCTTTCAATGAAGCATCTTTTACATCTCCAGCTTTGTCTCCAAAAATAGCGCGTAAGAGTTTTTCTTCAGGAGTTGGGTCAGACTCTCCTTTGGGAGTGATTTTTCCGATCAAAATATCTCCTGAGTTAACTTCTGCACCGATACGGATCATACCGTTTTCATCCAAATCTTTGGTCGCTTCTTCGCTAACATTGGGAATGTCATTGGTCAGCTCTTCTGTACCGAGTTTGGTGTCACGAACATCAAGTGAATATTCATCGATATGAATCGAGGTAAAAATATCTTCACGTACTACCTTTTCAGAGATTACAATTGCATCCTCAAAGTTGTACCCTTTCCATGGCATAAAGGCCACTTTCATATTTCTTCCCAATGCCAATTCACCATTCTCCGTAGCGTAACCTTGGCATAACACCTGTCCTTTAGAAACTTTGTCTCCTTTTTTAACTATGGGCTTTAAGTTGATACAAGTCCCTTGATTCGTTTTTCTAAATTTTACAAGGTTATACGTTTTAAGATTACCGTCAAAACTGATCAATTCTTCTTGTTCTGTAAAGTTATAGCGTATCGAGATTTTATTTGCATCCACATACTCTACTACCCCATCGTTTTCTGCATTGATCAATACTCTGGAGTCCGAAGCCACTTGCTTTTCAAGCCCAGTTCCCACAATAGGTGATTCTGGACGCAAAAGGGGTACCGCTTGACGCATCATGTTAGATCCCATAAGCGCTCTGTTAGCATCATCATGCTCTAAGAAAGGAATTAAAGAGGCAGATATAGAAGCGATCTGATTGGGTGCAACGTCTGTATAGTTGATTTGATCTGGACTCACTACTGGGAAATCAGCTTGATCTCGAGCAATGATTTTCTCATCGAGTATTTTACCCGATTTATCAAAATTTATATTGGCCTGGGCAATCAACTGGTTCTCTTCTTCCTCAGCACTTAGATAATGTGTTTCCTTGAGGTTAATTGTACCATTTGCTACTTTTCGATATGGAGTCTCAATAAATCCAAGATTGTTAACTTTGGCGTAAACACCTAGAGAGGATATTAAACCAATATTTGGTCCTTCAGGTGTCTCAATAGGACACAAACGACCGTAATGGGTGTAGTGCACGTCACGTACTTCAAATCCAGCTCGCTCACGAGAAAGTCCTCCAGGTCCTAATGCAGAAAGACGACGCTTGTGTGTAATTTCTGCTAATGGATTTGTCTGATCCATGAACTGGGACAACTGATTTGTTCCAAAAAAACTGTTGATCACTGAAGAAAGTGTTTTCGCATTGATCAAATCAATGGGAGTAAACACTTCATTGTCACGAACATTCATACGTTCTCGAATGGTTCTTGCCATTCGGGCTAAACCAACACCAAACTGTGATGAAAGTTGCTCCCCTACCGTTCGCACTCGTCGGTTAGAAAGGTGGTCGATATCATCGATCTCTGCTTTTGAATTGATTAGCTCAATCAAATATTTGATGATGGTGATAATGTCCTCTTTAGTCAAAACCTGCTTGTCCATTTCTACATCCAAGCCAAGTTTTTTGTTCATTCTGTAACGCCCTACCTCACCTAGATTATAGCGTTGGTCCGAGAAGAAGAGTTTGTCGATGATACCGCGAGCGGTGTCTTCATCTGGTGGTTCTGCGTTACGCAGCTGTCTGTAGATATGCTCTACCGCTTCTTTTTCTGAATTGGTAGGGTCTTTTTGTAGTGTGTTGTAGATGATTGCATAATCAGACATATGCGAATCTTCTTTGTGCAACAATATATTTTTTACATCTGCTTCAATGATTTCATCGATATGTTCTTTTTCAAGAATGGTATCCCTATCTATGATGATTTCATTTCGCTCTATGGAAATAACTTCTCCTGTATCTTCATCTACGAAGTCTTCATGCCATGTTTTCAAAACACGAGCGGCCAATTTTCTACCAAGGACTCTTTTGAGTCCTGCTTTGGTCACTTTTACCTCTTCTGCTAGATCAAAAATTTCAAGAATATCACGATCGTGTTCAAAACCAATGGCTCTGAAAAGAGTGGTGACGGGTAATTTTTTCTTACGGTCGATGTAAGCATACATGACGCTGTTGATGTCCGTTGCGAATTCTATCCATGAACCTTTGAATGGAATCACTCGGGCAGAGTATAGTTTTGTTCCGTTTGCGTGGAAAGACTGTCCGAAGAAAACACCCGGTGAACGATGCAACTGAGAAACGACAATTCGCTCTGCTCCATTGATCACAAAGGTTCCGCTAGGAGTCATATAGGGTATTGTTCCTAAGAAAACATCCTGAACGATTGTTTCAAAATCTTCGTGCTCTAAATCGTTACAAAACAGCTTTAAACGTGCCTTTAAAGGTACCGAGTAGGTCAATCCTCTTTCAATACATTCTTGTATGGTATATCTTGGTGGATCAACAAAATAATCTAAGAATTCAAGAACAAATTGGTTTCTTGTATCAGAGATTGGGAAGTTTTCTTTAAACGTATTGAAGAGTCCCTCCTCATTGCGTTCGTCAGATTTTGTTTCTAGTTGGAAAAAATCTTGAAAAGATTTAATTTGAATATCCAGGAAATCGGGATAATCCGGAGTGTGTTGTGCTCCTGCGAAGTTGGTTCTTTGACTCTGTTTACTAGGCATCTAACTGTATTTTTTTGGTCATTTACAATAGGGGCGGACAATAAAAAGGGATAGGCCTTTGGATAAATCCAAAAGCCTAAACCTTGTGGGGTATGGACTGAGACTACTTGAGCTCAACCTCAGCACCTGCTTCTTCTAGAGACTTTTTAAGCGCTTCGGCTTCATCTTTAGCTACTCCTTCTTTAAGTGGAGCGGGTGCACCGTCAACTAATTCTTTAGCTTCTTTAAGCCCAAGACCAGTTAACTCTTTTACCAATTTTACTACTGCGAGTTTGGAACCTCCAGCGGCTTTTAAGATCACGTCAAAATCTGACTTTTCTTCAGCATCACCACCACCAGCGGCTCCGCCAGCAGCAGGTCCTGCAACCGCTACTGCTGCTGCAGCAGGCTCAATCCCATACTCTTCTTTTAATATATCAGCCAACTCATTAACTTCTTTAACTGTTAAGTTGACTAGTTGTTCTGCGAATTCTTTTAAATCTGCCATTTTACTTTTTTTTCTGTTTAACTTTATCTGTGTTATTTCGAGTGCGTACTGTTTTGGGTCAGGGATTAACGTTCTGAAAGAGTCTTTAGTATTCCAGAGAGTTTCCCACCTCCTGACTGAAGTGCTGAAACCACGTTTTTGGTGGGCGATTGTAACAAGGTTATAATCTCACCAATCAATTCATCTTTAGATTTGATTGCTACAAGAGCATCTAGCTGATCATCACCTATGTAAATGGCTTCTTCAATGAAGGCTCCTTTCAAAATAGGCTTGTTCGACTTTTTTCTAAAGTTCTTGATCACCTTTGCAGGTGCATTTCCCGTTTCGGAAAACATCAACGAGGTATTCCCTTTAAGGATACCTGTCAACTCTCCAAAGTCATGATCGGAAGCTTCCATGGCTTTGGCGAGTAATGTATTTTTAACCACTTGCAGTTTGATGTTTTCTTTGAAACAAGCACGTCTTAACGCACTAGTTTGGGTTGCATCTAATCCTGCAATATCTGCTAAGTAGAGGTTTTTAACCCCTCCTAAGGCAGCTTTTAGGTTTTCTATTGCTTCGTTTTTTTCTTGTCTTGTCATTGCTTGAGAATTTTGCGTTATGCTAGTTTGGTGTCAATGGAAATTCCAGGACTCATTGTACTAGACATGAATACGCTTTTTACATAGGTTCCCTTAGAAGTTGAAGGTTTCAACTTTAGAATGGTTTTTAACAACTCATCCGCATTTTCGGCGATTTTCTCTGCAGTAAATGAAGCTTTACCTATAGAGGCATGAACTATTCCTGTTTTATCTACTTTAAAATCGATTTTACCTCCTTTAACGTCAGAAACAGCTTTCTTGATGTCCATAGTTACGGTTCCCGTTTTGGGATTAGGCATTAAACCACGAGGACCTAATACACGACCCAAAGGACCTAATTTACCCATTACACTGGGCATAGTAACGATAACATCAACATCTGTCCATCCGTCTTTGATTTTCTGAAGGTATTCATCAAGACCGACATGATCCGCTCCTGCCTCTTTGGCATCTGCTTCTTTATCGGGAGTTACCAAGGCAAGGACACGTACGTCCTTTCCAGTACCATGCGGTAGGGTAACCACCCCTCGAACCATCTGATTGGCTTTCTTTGGATCTACACCCAAACGAATTGCCAAGTCAACGCTCGCATCAAATTTTGTAGTGGTAATTTCTTTTACCAATGCAGAAGCTTCTTGTAGCGTGTAAATCTTATTAGGATCTACTTTTGCTCGTGCTTCTTTTTGTTTTTTACTTAATCTAGCCATTGCTTATTGTTAAAAAATTAAAAGGGTGCTTCTCCAGAAATTTTGAATCCCATAGAACGAGCAGTTCCTGCTACCATTTTCATAGCGGACTCTACAGTAAATGCATTGAGGTCTGGCATCTTATCTTCAGCGATAACTTTTACCTGATCCCAAGTCACTGTAGCGACTTTGTTTCTATTGGGTTCTCCGGAACCTTTTTTAGCTTTGGCTGCTTCCATCAGTTGTACGGCCGCCGGCGGAGTCTTGATGACAAATTCAAACGATTTGTCAGTGT
>Ga0255743_10000029_pt1 | contig 141496 bp, 187 predicted proteins | sample 101ome_19_FD_179950 | JGI IMG/M metagenome (GOLD analysis project Ga0255743, IMG submission 179950) | Coastal salt marsh microbial communities from the Groves Creek Marsh, Skidaway Island, Georgia - 101405AT metaG (version 2) | ecosystem: Environmental > Aquatic > Marine > Intertidal zone >... | reverse complement strand
AGTATCTTGAAAGGATGTGTCCCATATCTTCGTATAATCCTGCCATTCTTTGGTCAAGTGCACGAGCTTCAAGAGCAACTTTATCGAATTGTTTACCCAACTTATCCAATTCACTCATGTTTCTCTTAACAGTATGTTTATCGAACCAATCTCCTGCTTCTCTAATAGCAAGTGTTCTAGCAGCCTCAGTAATTCCACCAAGTGTTTCTGCTACTTGAGTAATATCTGATTTCCTATCCATTGATTCTTGATACTTGTTGTAAGTAGAAACAATTTCAAGAAAATGTTTTTTAACCTCTGTTGATAGAGGTCTTTCTTCATTTTCTTTCATTAGTTGGGTTAGTTTCATTGTTCTCTCCTTAAAATAATTTTTTTAATTTTTTATCACCATAAACATCAGCGAAGTACCACTTCTTATCTTTCATATTGTATAAATATACATATTCTGCCATACCGTTTCTATCAGCAGCATCTACATATTTACCAAAATCTTTTAGATTACCTTTAGTTGGTTTTCCACTTTTGTAATATTCAATATCTTTATCATTATAGATTCCTCTTGCACCACCACTCTTAATTAACTTAAGAACATCTTTTTCATTCTTCATGTGTTTTTTAAGGCCTGGTTTCATATTTGATGGATAACCATCGTAGTGAACATATGCTGATGCAATCTTACCACTTCTATCAATGATACCAACTTGTGAACGAGTTCCTTCGTTGATTATATTTTCTTTAACAAGATTTGAAATACTAATTCTACCTTCTTTCTTCATATATTCTTTCTTATCAAAGATAGATTCGATTTTATCAGCAAAATCACTCATACCATTATCTCGTAGTTGTTTAGTTAGAGTTCCTACTGATTTAACTCCATCCCATTCAGCTGCATCTGAAGTTTCTCTACCCAATGCCGATGAATAATCATCTCTTTCACTATATGTAGAAGCATATTTTTTTCTAATATCACCCATTTTCTTGTCGAAATCTGGGTCTGATATTGAAGGATACTCTGGTCTTTTTGCAAGTTCTGGTTTATCTTCTAAAACTGCAATTAACTCTCTTGCTTCAGTATGGAAGTTAGAATTAGTTAATGCCGAATAAACAGCTCTACCCATTGCAACCTTATAATCTTCTTCACCCATTTTTTGAGGAGTGATGCCATATTTTTTGGAAATCTTATCAGCAACTTTTTCAGCTTGAGGGTCTGATTCTAATTTTGGTTGAGATGGTTCTGATTTTGGTTCATCTTGTTTTGGTTCTGGCCAAGTATCATACGGACCAAGTACTACTTCCATAGCTTTAGCTGTAATTTCTGATGTTGCTTCTTCATATTCATCATCATCTCCACCCATCATCATTTCACCTTCTGCATCTTCCCAATCTGCGGCTAAATCTTTTAATTTTTTTCTTTGTTCATCCGATAAACCTTCTTTTGATTCTGCATAATCTAATAGTGCATCAGCTGAACTTATTTCTTCTATCTCATTGTATGCATCATCAGAGTATGGTAGATATGATTTAGAAGGTTCTGAATTTGGTTCAGATTTAGGTTCTTCTTTATCTTTGTTGAAGATGTTTACTTTAGGTGTATCTTTTTTAGATGGGTCTTTGACTCCACCATCTTTATCATCTTTTCTTTTTTCATGAGTTCCTGCTTTTATTGCAGCATCTCTCGCAGCTTTAGATTTGAATACAGAAGTTGTACCAGTTTCTTTACTTGTAGCAGTGAATACATCTGCTTCAGTAATCGGTTTTAAATCAACAAGACCACCTAATTTAATCATCTTACTTTGTCTCCGTTTTATGTGTATATAAATCAAGTTTACCATCTTCGGTTAACTTAACTTCATAATTAGTTTTTCTTATATCGTTGTGTCCACCTTTGAATGGAGTTTCTCCTACTTCTCTGGTAACTTTACCCAACTTAAATTTATTTTTGGACATAAAGTCCTGTACATTAAATGCCATAATTTTAACTTAATTCTGTTATAATTTCTCTCATCATATCTTGTGCCTTACACCATTCGTTACAAACTACTGTTTGTTTTTGAAGTTGTTTATTCACAGATTCATTCATTGGCACCATAAATGCACCATGTGTAGATGGATTGGATACAAAATCCCAACCAATCAATTCAAAATCTTCTCCTACTTGTACTTTACCACCCGATAAAGGTTCTACCGAACCCATACCACGAGATGATATACCAAGAAGGATTCCTGCTTTTAATAATTCTTTTAAGATGTTTCCACTTGGTGTAGGTAATATCTCTACTGTACCAACTAAATCTTCACCATCCCAATGAATCTCTCTTACATTGTGAGATACATTCTTTAGGTTGATTACAGAAGAATCAGGATGGTCTAATTCACCCAATGCTCTTCTTTCTTTAATAAGTGTTTCGTATTTTTTTGCTTCTCTCATCAGAATCTCTTTTGGGTAGATTCTTCCGTTTTGATTTTCCGCACCAGCTCTTTGTAAAATACCCTTAACGATAGTTCTTCCACTATCATCTTCGTTTACTCTACCTTCGAATAATCTGGTTTCTATTAATAGTTTACTCATTACGCTCCCCAAGTTTTTCTTTTCTTAAACAAATCAAAAAAGATTGCTGATACCTCTTGTCTGATAATTTTTCGGATTAAATCCTTATCAGATTCATTGAGTTCTTCGTTGATTGTTCCTTTTTTAAAATTAACGATTTCCTCATTGATAATATCATACAACTCTTTCTTAGTCATTTTATTTTAATTTACCTTTTTTTGCATCTCTCATTAAATCTTCGAGTGCTCTAATTTGGTCTTGTATTGCTGTTGCTAAATCTACATTTCTGTATTTAGCTTGTTTTCTTACAGCCAACAATGCTATTCTTTTTTCTTCAGTAGAAGGCCCTTCGTTTATTGATTCTTCGTTTACTGATTCAAACTTGATTGATTTACCGTATTTTTTTTGTAATTTTTTAATAAGTTCTTCTTTACTTTTAGCAGTTTCATTACCTCTATCAAAACCAAACTTTTGGATTGGTTTACCTGTTTTAGGATTTAAGGCTGCAGTTAGTTCTCTGAATCCCTTATTATCTCCAACAATTTGAACCATAGTATCATTATCTACTTTGATTGGTTTAGATACAGTTCTTGCTTCGTTTACTGATTCTTCTTCAGAACCAAATGTTGGTCCTTCATGTCCTCTACCAAATCTTTCTGTTTTATATTCTTTACCATCTACTTCAAAAGAATCATCACCATCTTTTTTCGCTTTTGCTACAGCAGCTCCAAATGCATTACCTTCAGATTTCTGTCCTCTACCTTGCCAAGTTTTTTCAATCTTGTTAAAGAATGCCTTCTTTTCTTCATCAGACATAGAAGGAATAGATTTTCCAGCCTTTTCTAATGCCTTTTTAAAGAAAGTTTGATACTCTGATTCTTCTTGTAAAGTTTCTCTTACAATATTTTTAAGTTGTTCTTTAGTAATTTTCATTTCTCAATCTCCTGTATCGTTTTAGCGATTTTGATTAGTTTCTCTTTTATAGTATAAATATGATTATTTGTTCTTTTCCAATAGTTCTGAGAATCTAACTCGTTCATCGTTTTAATTTTATTATACCAATTGAAAAACTTTTCTACTTCTTTTAATTGATACTTTAATTCTTTTAAACCCATTGCCATCTTCTTATGAGGATGCATGGTTTCATCGTTTTTTAATTCTAACCAACGATTTACTGGTCTTTTTATTTTAGCTTCGTTTACTGATTCTTTTAAATATTTTTTCCAATCTGAAAATTCTGGTGCCTGAGGAACTTCTATAAAATTAGTTTTATACCTTAACTTAGGTTGTTTACTTAAATCATATCCTAATCGAACAGCAACTTTCTTTTTTAAATCTACATAAAAAAGTGCTCCATGATAATCAATTAAATACGCACCCTTTTTACCATCAATAAATCCAGGTATGTTTTTCAATAAAACTCCAGGAGTTGTAAGTCCTAAACCAGAATGTCCTGCAATATATTGTACAGGTGCATCTTTAGTAAGTTGAAAGTATTTATGTCCTGATTTTGGAGATATCAATCCTTCTGCAAGAGTATATCCTGCTTGAGTAGCAGTTTCTTTTTCTTTCTTCTTATCTTTTTTACGATTATTACCAAAAGCAAAAGGAGTATTATACCCAGCAACATTACCTGTTGTGGTAGCCTCTTCTAATTCTTGTTCTACTTCATCAAGAATTTCATCTAAGATTTCTTTAAGAGTTTTTTCCATTGACATTTTTTATCTCCTTAATCAATTCATAAGACATCATCAAAGCTGAAACTTGCTCATCGGTAATCTTTTTACCAATTTTTTGTTTTTTCAAAACATTAATTGTTTCTCTCAACTTGATTTTTGTAATCTTATCTTTCATTCCTTTATACATTTCGTGTAAAGAAGTGATAGTTTTGATTAATTCTTTTTCAAAATACTCGTTGAACTTTGAAGTGTTATTAACATTATTAATATACTCTCTCAATAAACCTTTTTGAGATTCATTTAAGTTTGTATATTTTTTGTTAAATGTTTCAACAAGAATCTTGTACGTCAATAATCTTAAATCTTTTTCTTGTTTTCTGTATTCTTCTACTAACTTATCTTCTTTTTCTTTTAATGTAGCTGGGGAATTAGATGAGATATGTTCTACAAGAGTAAGTTTTGAATCGAATACATCTTTAATATCAAGGATATCATTCTTTTTACCTTCAAATAGTTTGTGAATTGAAGCTAAAATTTTATAGTTTGTTACCGGGGAAGATAAGAAATTATTAATTTCAAAGTTTTCCTTGATAGCTTTTACAAGATTATACTTTTCTCGTTGAAGTTTTTTATAATCTAATTTAGTATGTGCCTCCAATACAACATCAATAAACTTTTCAGCCTTTGAATCTGTATTATATTTTTCGTTTATTAAAAGGTTAAATAATCTAAGTTCTTTAGATAATTCAGTACCTTTACCATAGAATTCTCTGATAATTCCTTTGGCCCTTTCCTCATTACCATTGATAATTTCAAGGGTAACTTGTCGAGTTAATAGCTCGAAAAGAAATCCTGTGTTTTTAAATTTTGAATGCTTTATTTTTCTCATCTTTATAATTTCCTATTATGATATAGTAAAAATTCCCATATATAAATATAAATTTATTAAGTTAAAGGAAATTTTTACTCTTCGAGTATGTTATCTTCATCTAACATACCTTTTATTTCATGTAAATACTTTCGTTTTGATGCAATACCACTAATATATTCTATAGCTCTATCTTCCGAAGTACGAGAACGCTCTTTTTTTCTTTCTTTATCCCCAAGTGGGTCTCTACCGTAAGGATGTTTATCTTTTCCATATGTGTTTCCTTCTCTTGGTCTACCACCCTTATCCTTAAGTTCGTTTTTAAGATTTTCTAAAGATTCCTCAATATCTTCTGGTTCCTCATCTTCCATTGCAGGGTCATTACCCTCATCTTCAATAGAACGGAATCTGAATCTATCTTTCAAATCATCTAACATCTTAACTCTTTCTTCATCTTGTTCACCTTCAGATAATTTAAAGATGTTTTCATAAACCCAATCTTTAGATAACATATTTAATCCTGCAATATCTTGAGCCAAACGAATTTTTTCTGACCAAAGGTTTACTTTTTCTTGTTCGTAAATTGTAGATGGATTAACTAATCCTAATTCAAAGTTAGTCATTTCAGAATCAGTAACACCCTGTGAATACAAATGAACAATTGCAATCTTAGTTAATTCTGAAACTACTGTTCTTTGGATTCTTTCGATTGTTCTTGCAAATCTCACATCTTCTGCAGCAAGAGTTGCTTTACCATTTACATTTTCTTCATATCCTAAATAAGCTTTTGGAATTTTAAGAGCCGCGAATAATTTATTTTTTAGGTAATCAATATCTTCGATAGTTGCGTACTCTAAACCAGCAAGGTTATCAATTGATGTACCACTATCACCACCCCTAACTGGTAAGAAGAAATCTTCAGTTAGGTTTTGCATATTGTACTTTAAGTTGTAATCACCAGTATTTCTATCAACGAAAGGAACTTTCTTCATTTTGTTGATAATTCTCTGCATATAGTTATCCACTTCTGTTGGTGGGATATTACCAATATCAATTTTGAAAACTCTTTTTTCTGGTGCTCTCATGATTCTATGAATTAACATAGCATCTTCCATCAGAGATAATTGTTTCCACAATCTTCTTCCATTCTCAATCATGGATTTACCATAAGGCAACCAGTTAGTATCCGCTAACAATCTAAAGTGAGCGATTTCAAAGTTTTCATATTCTTCTTTTCCATTCGGGTCCTCAGTAATTTTAAATTTTACTGAATTTGGATTTGATGGGTCTGTTCTTTCTAATCTTTCTGTATTGTAAACAGAGTGAGGAGTAACATTTACGATACCTTTACCTTCAGCGATTTCTAAACCTAAGAAGAAATCTCCATACTTACACATATTTCTTACCCATGGCCATAAGTTGAATTCAACGTTAAGGATATCGTAAAATAAGTTGTTTAATAAATCTTGTACTTTTTGATTATCTGAATGAACCAAGAGAGTATCACCAAATTCATTTTTTAGTGTTGATTCATCTGCGTATATATCGAGTGCTGATGCTAATATTGGGTCATTATCCATTGCATCATAATCACGAAAAACTTCTCTACGAACTTGTTGGTATGCCATTGATTGAGCACCACCAGCCTGTTCGAAGAAAGATTTCTGTAATTTAGTGTATCTATCTCTTAAAGATGATAGATTCGTTTGTTGTCTTTCATCAGTATCAACTACTCTTCTCTTACCTTCTTTATCAACAGTAACAACTGCTTGAGTACGAAAGAGTTTAGTTAATCTACCAAAAAATGAAGTATCTGCCATTTTATTCCTAATTTAAATTATAACCTTTATTTGTTTGTTTTTACCATGCTCTACATGACCAGTATCTAGCTTTGTGTCTTGGGCCTGGATTATCACAATTATGTCTTGCTCTAAAAGATTTTCTCCTTTCAGGATTATTCTTTTTGATTGACATCGTTTTCTCTCCACCTTTTCCTTTATGACCAAAGTTTACTTTTACTACATTACCTTGGGGATTTTTAACATATACTTTGAACTTTTTAACATCACCTTGCATTGGTTTACCAAGTTTTACTGTTCTACCTTGATATTCCGCTTCGTTAATATCTGGTTTATACGATTCCATGAATTCTTTAAACTCTTTGATATCGTGATAGTTTTCTACGAAATATTCATTGCAATATGATTCGTTTTCATTAAGTAAGTTTTTCATTGAAATCATAATATTTTTCTCCTTATAATATAAATATAGATTTATTTAATTAACCAAGTTAAATCCTCATTTGTATCACCAACTCGTTGTTTCCATGGATTTTCTTCGAGTGCAGAATTACCACCAAATCCCATACCTACTATATCTAATTGATGTGCTCCAATACCACCCAATGCTTGTTTGGTTAAATCAATTCCCTCTTGTCTTAATCTTAATGCTGTATCACGAACCCAAAGACCAATTGCAAATGACATAGTTAAATCATCATTGTATCCAGTCATTGCTTCTGCTCTATTTCCTTTCCATATGAAAGTGAATAATTCATCGATTAATCTTGATGAACGAACTGTTACTGATTTATCTCTAAAATAATCATCCAACTTTGATATAATCAAAGGTCTTGTTTTGGATGTAGTACTAAATCCTGCAACCATACCTCGTTCTTCGGCACGGTATCTATTTGATAGTTGATGTTCAACATCTACATATTTTAAATCCTTACTCATATAGAATAAGTTCTGATATCCTCTATCAATTACTTGTTGTATAACCGCCCATCCAATGTTTGCATTCTCAATCACAAGTAATGCTTGATTATAATCTGTTGCAAGTGATACAAGGAAGTTTCCAAAATCCTTTGTATCTAATTTACCTTTATATTCTGCTACTTGAGATGCTTCTTCAACATCAAAAACATGACAAGCTGAATAATCCGATGAATCTCCACGAGCAACATCGGCTACAACCATGTAAGATTTATTGTAGTTTGGGTATTCCCATTTCCAAAGGTTTCCATCAAATCCTGTCTTTTCTATTGGTTCTTGACAATAAGATTCTTTGTAGAACATTAAAAGTTGTGGGTCTATTACAGTATCACCAGAAGAAACGAAATCACAATCACATTCTTGTGCCGCTCCCTTTGGTCCTAATAGTTTTTCCTGTTCATCTCTCCAATCTTGGTTTCTTTCAGGATGAACTGACCAATGTAAACGAATTGTATTGAATCCATTTTCTTCTTCTTCTGCACCTACCCAAGTTTTGTGAAAGAAATTTCCGACACCATTGGGTGTAGAAAGAATAATTGCATTACCACCAGTAGATAAGGTAGATTGAGCCGATACCCAAATATCCTCAATCTTATCAATAAAAGCAGCCTCATCAAATACTAAAAGTGATAGTGCTTCAGAACGACCAGCATCTCCAGCGGCTGAAGTTGCTTTTATCTGAGAACCATTTGAGTATCTTAGGGATAATTTGTTATCTTCTACTGTTGTTTGTTTTAACCACGATGGTAAGTACTGATTCATTACACGAACCTTCGTTACAAGGTTCTTAGCAACTTCTTGTTTAGTTGCAATAACTAATACATTAAAATCTTGATTGAACAACATTTTCCATAATGCAAATCCTGCAGTTAAGGTTGAGATACCTGTTTGTCGAGATTTTAGAATTATATTGTATCTGTGTTCATTGAATTGGTCTAAAGTTCTTTCTTGGAATGGATATAAGTGAAAAGGAATTTTGCCTCGGACTGGATGTTGAATCATACAATACTTCTTCATGAAGTGTATTGGGTCTTGAGCACATTTTTGATACTCAAGTTTAATTATTTCCTTTAAACTTTGTTTAGCCATTTTATTTTTTGCCTAATTTCCAATATAAAGATGTCCCAACGAATGGTTTGTATTCACCAAGTTGATTTGATAAACCTATATTTAATCCATAGATATTCATCTTCTTAGTTTTTAACAACCCATTAACACTAAAACTACCAAAACCATTTACTTGGTCAACACCAAGTCCTAATCCGTAATAAAATTCATTTTTCGGTAACTCTTTTACAATTGTAGTGTTATAAACAGTTGGAATTCTAAAGAACCAATCAATTTCTCTTGATTGAATTGTATTTTGTGAGATTACATCGGTAAGAATACCATATCCTAAATTACTTGGTGGTCTATTACCAAGAGAATCAGTAACTTCCGTTGGAAAATCATAATCAAGTTGTAAGGTATCTGTAACTTTATAAGATGCGAAATAATCTCTTACAATTGCAAGTGAATCTACATCAGCAGGTATTTCCACTTCTTTAATTACTTCTTTTGTTATGTATTTGGGTACATACTTTGTTACCTTTACTTCTTTTTCAACGTAAACTGTATCAATTTCTTGTTTTAATAACTCATAATCCTTACCATCTACTTTTACAATTTCTTTATCTTCAAAATCAGTTCCACATCCTCTCATTAAGAAGATAACTGATACCAAAATAAGGATAAGTAGTTCTTTCCATCTTTTTGAAAGTAAATTAAATATAATGCTCATAGTTTTTTTCCTTTAATTGATTAAAGGCTTCGTTTCTTTTTTCTACAATCACCTCTAATTCTTTTTCTCCGTTGTCTATCATCTCTTGAATCTCTGCCTTTACCTCTTCAATTGGTTTCGGTAGTTTCCAAGTTTCTGTAACCTTACCATCAGAACCAATCATTTCATATTGTTCTTTAATTTCTGATAAAGATTGTTTTAATTCTTCTAATTTAGTCTTTCCATACACAATCATACGAGTTGCAATCTTATAATCTTCATATGGAATCCATAACCCTGCCATTTTTATTTCGTGTTCTCTATCAACCGTACAATTTAAACAAAATCCACCTTTTTGGATAAATTTTAAATCTTTTTCACTTTTTTTAAGTGTTTTACACTCCGAATTCTTACATTTTGATTTTTCTTCAAGATATTTTCTAATTTCTTGAAGTGCTTCTGAGTTTTTACCTGTTTTTAAGATATAACCTTCCTTTTTCTCATATCTGTGGGTTTCATCTTCCCAAGTATCACCAACTTTTCGTTGTTCTTCAGTTTTTGTCCAACCAATTTGAGTATTTTTATCATACTCACCAGTATGAATCATATCTACCAACTTTCTACGAGTTGGATGCATATATTTTTTTTTGAAATCTTTACCCATTGTTATATATTAGGTTATATTATTGTATATAAATATATAATAATCGGAAAACCGATATTTTTAGAAGAAAATACCAAGTATTTGGTTTACTGATGCAAATGTACCTGTAAGTTTGAAGGTATTTCCATTATATAAGAAAACTATACCTTCATTCGGTACTATTTTTTTAGAACCTCCAATAGAATTTAATCTTTGGAGTTCTAATTTAAGTTTTTCTATCTTTTTTGGGTCTCCTGATTTCTTAACATCCTTGATTGTTTTATCAATTCTCTTTTTCATATCACGAACTGCTGCATCAGGGTTTACAGTTAGAGCAGATGAAGTAAATTCTAACACTTCTGCTCCTAATCCTAAGAAAATCTGTTCAAACTTCATTAAATTCTGTTTAGAAATCTTCTTTTGGTCCTCTTTATCTATCTTTTTAGCCCATTCAAGTGTTTTAGAATCAGTAATATTCTTATTATCTAATCTAAACTTCTTATCCATGAATGCCCATCTCTTAACTAACCCCATTTTAGTTTTGTTATCAAGTGTTGATGGTGAATTTTTATCAACCCATTGTTCCCACCATGCTTGATGGTAGTTTGCAACACCATCCGTATCCTTTAATCCGAATTCTTTTTGTAATTTAGAGATTTGAGATGAATATTTACTTCTTTTCTTTGATAAATCGGTAGATTTAGGTAGTTTTACAACAGGTGGGCCTTGAATCGTATAATTATCTTGTACATCTTTGTTAACTTGTTTAATCATACCTGCCAAGATTCTTGCAGCCTCACCATTTTCACCAATTGCAACACCCTCATCGTTATATTCCATCGTTCCATGGAATACAAGTAACGCTTGACCGTAAGGAATTACATTAACTGATGTTGGATATATCACTTCAAGGTTCATAAAACACGCACCTTGTTTAAAAATCTTATCTCTTTGTTTATCGTTAAGAGAAGATATAGCATTTGAAAGGTCTTTCATTGCATAGTTGTAAGCATCTGATAATCCACCTCTACCTTGGAACTTATCTGATACACCTTTGATATCTAATGCGTTCTCACCTTTGTTTTTAAGGTGTCCTTTGTTCCTAGCTGCTACTAATCTTCCATCTCTCCATGAAATTGCAAGAGCTTGACCATCAGTTTTCTCTCTTGTAAACTCAAGTGTACCTTCGAGTGCACGATTTACGATATCTTTTAATTGTCCAAAGGTTAAATTGATATCAGTATCGAATGGGTGAGACATATGTCCATACGCACCACCTTCTGTAATGATACCTTCTCCTAATCCACCTCTATCATGTTTAGAAAACTTACTTAATTTATCAAAATTTGGATGAGATTTTAAATCAGATTGTTTCTTAGGTCTCATATCAGATAGTTGTTTGTATCTCATATGATTTTTTACTATATAGTGAACCGTATCTACATTACCACCAACTGATTCAATCCATTTTTTGTACTTATTTACTAAATTAGCAGATACTTTCTCATGTCCAAAGTGTGTGATATGTCCTTTCTTTGGATGAATTCCCGCAGTTTCATCTTTTCCTATATCGTGGAACATTGCTGCGATTGCAATATCGATATCATCTTCTTTGATTGAACGATTTACAACTGTGATTGTATGTTTAAGTACATTCCCTTCAGGGTGTTTATCAATTCTCTGTCCAAAGTTCTTTAAGTTATACACTCTCTTTTGTAAATCAGATGGCATTTTCTTAAAGAGTGATTTGAAATCGGTGATTCCTAATTTTTTAAGTTCTTTACCTTCTCTAATTGGTTCATATTGATACTCTTGATTTGAATCAGTATTATTTCTTTGTTTCTTAACTCTTTTTTCGATTCGTTTTAAATCATCTTTAGATGGATATCCCATACGAATACCACTTTGACCAGTACCAACTCCTACTTCCTCTATGGTTGCAAGTTTTGTGTAGTATTTTGGGTCCTCGAATAAGTGGTCTTTAGCGATATCGTATGCAACTTTTACATCTGAAGTGTGTTCCATTTCAACTTTAACACCTTTTCCTGCTTCTTTCTTTAATTCTTCGAAAGAAACTTCGTGTTTTTCTGCAATATCTCTTAAACTCATACCTTTTGCAAGTTGTTCAAATGCAAGAACAGGGTTAGATGTTTTAAAATCATCCTTTCTCATTACTGTTTTTGCAATAATCTGATTTGCTTGTTTAACAAATGGAATATTGATATCATGTCTTTTATCTTTTACAACGATTTGTTGATATTTTTCTAAGAATTCTTTAAATTTCTTTTTATACTTTGATAATCTTTTAAAAAATCCCGTCAATTCTGCATCAGAAATTTCTTTTCCATTACGAGGGTCGTTCAATCTATCGAAAAAATGTTTTGTGAACTCAATATCTTCTGGTGATAATTGTTTCTCAGCATATTTTTCAATCTTATTAAGAGTAGATTTAGACATTTCATTTGTTTCTTTTGGTTTATTAAATGAAATGTTTGATTTGTTATCAAATTTATCTACTTCTGCATCTCTAAGTTTAGGTAAGAACTTAAATCTTGCTCTTTTTAAAACTCTTTTCTTTTTTCTAAGTACATTTTTATGAACTACCTTTGCCTGTTGAATAGTTAATTCTGCTTTTGTTTTACCAGGAAACAAATCTTCCATAAATTCTTTGTAAACTTCTAAGTATGCTTTTTTGTATGCAATCTTTTTAAGTTTATCAATAGATTTTCTTCTTTTCATGGTACGAGCTCTTCTTCGTTGAATCTGTGCTCGTTTACCAGCCATTTTAGCCTTTCTTCTTAGTAAATCTGCTGGTCTTAACTTTCCTTTACTTCTTTCATCTATATCTACATCTTCAGATAATCCCATTTTTTCTTGCCAAGAATCAAATGCATCAAAATCATATTCTTGTTTTTGTGAATCCCAACCACAAGAATGACATAAGTATTTTTCAGTATCTTCTGATTCTATTTCCCAAGAGTGATTACATTTCTCACACTTAACTTCTGTTCCAGCAATAGATTCTCTTAAACCAATAGATTCATTCTTCATCATTTTATCAACCAACCCTACATGAGATTCACCTGCTATGACAATTGGTATTTTTCCTTGAGAAGATAATTCTTTACTTTTTTTAATAAGGTGTTCATCTCTTGTTTCATTAAATGCATCTTGAATATCACCTATCTTTGTTTGTTTATCTTTGTTATCTTCTGGAAATGCTAAACGATATAATGTTCCTTTATCGCCACTTCCTTTCCAATCATTTTCATCACTTGGGGTTTCACCTGTTGGATTCTCCCAATTTTCTATTGGAGGAAATCCTGCCTCTTTTGCTGCAGATTGTATGTATTCTTTTCCTTCATCATCTAAAAAATCATCAGGACTCATGGTATCAGTTCCTTCACCCTGTCCAATCATACTTGCCCAATTACCTGCATTAACTTGTGATTGATTAAGACCAGTTTTTTCCATTTGTCTTTTATACAATTTGGATTGGTCATTATGAACATCCATTTCATCACCATCCCATGTATCAATACCTGCACCCAATTCTTTGAATTTAGGAACAGCATAATCCATTTCATCATTGAATTCTAATTCACCATTATCTCCAGTTGCACCACCTTCACCTACGAATACAATATCTTTCCATCTTTCTTTTGGTATGTTCTTTTTAACATCATCAAGGATATCATCAACCATTGCGGTTTCTCCGTGCTCCGTTCCATATACTTTACCACCACCATCTAAACCAAGATTTTGAATTTCTTTACCAGACTTTTTTCCTTGTAAAGTTGTTACTTTTGATTTTGGTTCTTCTTTGGGTTGTGGTTTTTCATTTGAAGTATCTCCACTAATCTTTTTTTGAATCTCTTTTTCTTTTTTTACTTTATTGTCATACCCACCTTGTTTTAAAGATGTACCTTGTTTTGGCTGTGGTTTAGTTTTACCATCTTTATCTAACTCAATATATTTTCCACTATCATCTTTTTTGAAAGTTGGGTCATCTTCACCTTCTTTACCTTTTAGTTTATAGTTACCATTACCTACATGGGTATATTTCTCATCTTCTTTTTCATCTTCAAATATTGCTTGGAAACCTTCTTTCATCAATCTAAAGGTTACTACCTTTTTACCATTGATAGTTGGCATTCCATGTTCATCTTTACCAATTGTTTTTACAGTTACTTTTTTATTTTTAAATCTACCCGTTAGGATAGTATCACCAACCTTAACAGGTAATACAATATTTTCGTTTAAAGAATTTTCAAATTCATCTTTCAATTCTTTATCACCTTTTGCTAAATTACCAGATTGATTTTTATCTTGAGAAATATCAGCTTTTGCAGAAATTGATTTTACTAATTCATATCCAGCTAAAGTTGCCTTACGGGTTGCATGTTTAAACCATTGTGAGTATGCACCACTTGAGTAAATATCTATCTGGTTGTTGGGAGTCATATTACCAATAATACCTGCTGGAAAGAATGAAGTTGCCTTAACAGGTCCATTTGGATAGTTTGGGTGGTCATAATAATCTTCGATTTCTTGTGTGGTAATCATATTAAGAACTTCCCAACCTATTTTCTTAGCTCTATCTATATTTACCTTTGAAAACACATCGTAATTTGGAAAAAAGAAGCTTGGCCCATCATCAACATCACTTCCAGCGTTCCCACCTAAGTTAGAACTCTCATTGATGAGCCATTCTTCAATTACTTCTTTAGGAATCTCAATTCCTTCATTAAGTTTATCAGTAATCATTTTGAAAATCGTCATATTGAACTTTCCATATGCACGATTCTTAAAGAAGTTTTGTTTTTGTTCATCCGAACCAACTGATAACCCATTACGAGTTTCAGTTCCACTTATACCCCTACCTTGTGATGGTGAAGCATAAACATATCCACCCTCTTCATAACCAATTTCGGCCTTTCCTTTCCATGGTCTAAAATACTTTCCACCTAATCTACCAGAATCTTTCTCACCAACAACGGTTACGAAGGCAGTTGTTTCTTTATCGTATTTATCGAGGATTTCTTTCGGTGCATAATTGTTTCTTACCTGTACTATTTTTGATTTAGGTATATTGAACATCGTAGTCATGATTTTCACCTTCTCTTTGAAGTTAAAAGGTGATTTGGGTTTTTCTACTTTGTTGGAAGTACTGATAAAAACATTATTCTTACCGAATTTTTTGACAAGGTGTTGGTATGTGCCATAGTGTCCTTTATGGAATGGTTGAAATCTACCACCATAAATTACTACGACCTTTTTAATAGGATTTTCATCCTCTAAGAGCATTTGCTCTACGAGATATTGTGAAAGTTCATTCATATTCAATATACCTTATCAGTATATAAATATAATATGTTTAAAGATTAGTGATTCTTATAAATGAAAGGGTCTCTTTTACGAAGTTCTTCTAATCTTTTTTTATATTGCTTATTTAACTTTCTTTTTTTTAAGTATTCTTTAATTTTTTTTATCAACCACATAATTTTTTAAGTTTGTTATAAATTCTCTTTCAGTATCTTGTTTACTTTCAGCATATTTAAAAAGTAAAGATTGATTATGTATAAGTATATCTTTAATTGAATCATACCAATTATGTATTTCTTCAGTTGATAACGAATTTAATCTTAGTATTTCATCAGAAATCATTTTTATTCTTAACGCATCATTATGTTCATTATCATACTCTTCATTTATAAAAGGTGAAAATGTTTTAAAACCTATATTTCGTAATTCTTGTAATGCACCAGCTTTATTAACTTGTATAAATGGTTGTAAATGTCCTATTGGTTTCCAAGTTTTTTCTGAAAGGTATAAACCATCTTCATAAAAATTTGTTTCGGTACAAATATTAATATATGAATCTAAGTAAGGTTGTTTGTTTTCAAAATTAAATCCCCAAACAGAATTTATATCATCATAATCAATAGTTTCTTTTTTATTGTTTATAATATCAAACGATTTTTCGTAAAGTTCCTCACCTATAACATCACCTGCATGATGTAAGTAAAATGATAAATCATTTTCTCTATCAAATAAACTTATATCATAAGAAACCAAGTTTTCTTTTATAAAATCTAAACCTAACAAACATAACAAAATCATTCGTTGAGGTCTTAATCTTCTATTCATCAATAAAAACTTTGTTTTACGAATTTTTGAATCTAAATCTTCAGATTTAACAATACTATTTTGTTGGTCGATATCATCCCAAAATTTATAATCAACCCCATCATAAATCTCTTTTAATTCTTTTGATTTAAATCGTAAAGACCATGGCCAGTAAACCATTTTTACTTTTTTCGGATTATGGTTTCTTACTTTTTTATGTAATGTTTCAATATCAACTGCGGATGATAATAAAATTACTTTATTTTCTGGTATTTCATATTTTTCTAATACTTCATACAAATTAGAGAAAAAATCAATAGGAAATACTCCCTCAGTGCCATAGTTTATAATAAGATAAAAATTATCATTTGTTTTAATGTTATTTAAACTATCTTTCGAAATAAAATCTATAAAACAACTTTCTGAAAATCCTCCAAATTGTTTTCCTAAAAAATGATTAAAATTACCAAATGGCTCTACGAGATAAAAACACACATCATTTTTATATCTTGTATTATTTAAGTAATCATGTATTGTTAATTTATTAAACAATAAATGGTCTGAATTTAAAAATACATTAAATACAGATGGTTGTACAAAATTTTTAAAAAAATGATTTTGTAATTCAAAATCTGATACGAAATCTTTTTCAAAGTATTTTTGTGAATAATAGTAATTTAATGCATTAGGAATCCAGTCATTTGGTCCTCTAAAATCATAAATTATATTCAGATTTTTTATTTTTTCAACTTGCATAATACAATTCAGGATATTCTACTAATATATGTATTCCACCTTTAGATAAAGCTGTTTTGTAAGCAGGCAATATTTGTTCTGATGATTTTAAATCTTGAATGGTAACATTTGTTAACATTTGTTTGAATGGTTCTGTATAGTTTGCTTTGTGTTGATGGCCAGGGTCTAATGGTTTATCAGAACCTTTACCAACTCTTACAATTACGTTTGGTTTCCACTCACCATCAGACATCGCTTCTAACTTATCCAAGTGATTAATAAGTTGGTTTGCTGCAAGAATAAGAAAATCCCATCTTGGGTAGAAAGTAACAACTTGGTGTCCTGTCATTGCAAGACCCATTGTCATTCCCATTTGAGTTTCTTCCATTACTGGAGTTTCAATCATTCTATCTTTTGGTAAACCTTCAATGGTTTTTGACATTGGGTTTCCGTAATACACAATCTGTTGGCCAATAAAAATTGTAGATGGATTGCCCATACAAAGTTTCATAGCTTCTGTAAGTGCATCTACATATGGTGTAAATTCTGGTTTACTCATAATATATCTGTTATTTTATTAATTTTTAGTTTTGTATCGAATACCACAGATATTCTTGTATTTGTTTTGCTATTATTTTTAAAATCATGAAAAGTATTACCTATGTATAATATATCATCATTAATATTTTCTATTTTAGATATTTTATTATAGTTAAAAAATTCAAAAAATGAATTATCTGATGGCTGTATTTCATAAACATATCTGTTTGAATCGTGTGTCGAATCTTGATGGTATCCTAAACTATAATTTGGTGGATATTTCATTAACCAAATATTTAATAATTTAAAATTTTGTAATTTTTTGATTACATCATCAATTAAATTAGTATCAGTCAAATCTTCATCATAAGCAACATTATTTTTATCAACAGAATATAGTAAATATTGTTTTTTATCATTATGTTTTACAACATCCAATAATGAATCAAAATCATTCTTATTAAAAATTTTATTTTTTACTAACTTTGGTAATTCTATTTTTTTAACATTTTCGTAATTACTTTTTTCTAATTCTTCAATAATAATTTTTGTTAAATACTCATGACCCTTAAGATTAAAATGTGTATCACTATTTGAGAAATCCGCACCAATTGTTCTATAATCTCTTTTTTCGTTTACTACTAACATAGTATGATAAAAATCCAATTTATTATCATATAAAATAGTTCTACTTTTAATTTCTTCTGAAAGTTCTAATGTAGAATGCTCACCTCCCAAATCCATGTGAATAAATCTTATTAAGATATCTTTTTCTTCTACAAACTTAATTAATTTATTAAATTCATCTATTTGTTTGTTATCATCTCCAAGTTGATTATATCCTCTTGCAAAACTTGTACTCTGAACTATAATACAATCGGTGTTTGGATTTTCTTTTAACTTTTGATAAATCCATGTAACCATTAATGGATTTGAATTTCCATTCCTAGCAGCCACGATTGGTTTTCTTCCAAAGTAATCAGCAACTTTTGTTGCAAATCTATTATCTACATTATATTGATAATGATGTGGTAATAATAATTTGTCATAGAAAAACCCATCACGAGGATGTTTATCATCATTAAAACCACCATATAAATGCAAACTTTGTCCCCATGTATAAGAACAACCTGCAAATATCATTGTTGAAATCATTACGGTCTTGAATTTGGGTCAAACTGGTCTTTGTTTTCTTTATACCAACGAAGTGCATCTTCTAATCCACTTCTTAAATCGTATTTTGGTTTCCAACCAAGTTTTAATAATTTTTCATTTGATAATAATCTCTTTGGAATCATCGGTGCTTTATTGTTAACAAACTCAATTGGATTGTCGTTCCCCTCAATCTCTTTGATAAGTTCTAACACTTCCATTACAGTATATCCTTTACCAAAACATACATTGTAGATATCATAGGTATCCACATTTTCTGCAACTGTGATAAATCCACTAACCATATCATCAACATGGATGATATCTCTTACCTCAGTACCATCGCCCCAAAGTGGAATTGGATTTAAATTATCTGCAACTTTTCTGATATTCGCAGGTGTTACATGACACTTTTCAAAATCGTACTTATCATTTGGTCCAAACGAGTTAGATGGTCTGATAATTACACATTGCATTGGGTCATGGATTTGATTTGAAAAGAACTCACAAAGAGTTTCTCCATATCTCTTCATCCAACCCACTGCTTTGTAAACAGGATAGATGTTTGGTGTTTGTACATTCATATCTTCTGTGCAATACTCTTCACCAACATCTGGATATGTTGTATTAGAAGAAATAAACATAAACTTACGAACTTTGTTTCTCCAACTTTGTTCCATAAGGTTTGTATTCATTTCAACATTAGGAGTAACATGAAGAAGTGGATTCACTTTTGTATCTAAAGCATTTGAAGTATTTGCTGCTGCATGAAATACAACATCTACATCCTTTGATACTTCTTCACAAAATTCTGCAGTTCTTAAATCTCCTTTTAAAAACTCAACATTTTCACATCCTTCGAAATCGTTTCTTAAATCTCTACTCCAAGATGTTGCTCTAAGGTTGGTGTACCCATTTTCGTATAACATCTTGATTAATCGTGAACCAATAAATCCACTTGCACCTGTAACTAAAATTTTATCTGTTTTGTTCATAATATTTGTATGTTTCTTTTATACCTTCTTCGAATCCAAGTTTTGGTAATAATCCGAATTGTTCTTGTATCTTAGTACTCATTCTTCTTCTCATATCACCATTGGGTTTGGAAGTATCCCAATTTATTTTTATTTCTTTACCACTAACCTTAGCAACAGTTTCAATCATTCTTTTGATTGATATTTCTTCACCACTACCTAAGTTAGTTGTTATATGTAATTTATCTTCTAAACATTTGATACAACCATCTGCAACATCTCCAGCGTATATGAAATCTCTTGTTGGTGTTCCATCTCCCCATGCTTCAATCTCACCATCGGATTCATAAACCTTTCTACAAGTTGCTCCGATTACAGTTGCACCTTCACCGAAGTTATCATATTCACCAAAAATATTTGCTGGTCTTACGATTGTCCAATCTTCCCAATTGTGTTGTACTTTATATGCCTCCAAATAAATTTCTGGTATTCTTTTACTCCACGATGGAAACCAATCGTTTGGTGATGGAAGTGTTTTCCATACTGTATCTTCTACAAATTCTTCTGCTGGTTCATAAACGCCAACCGAACTCATAAATACTAACCAACAATTGTGTTTGTGAGAGTTTTCTATAATATTTGTATTAACTTTTATAGATGGTTCAAGAAAATCCAATGGTCTTTCTTTTGCTCTGATTGGTGAACCTTTGATTCCAAATGCATTTACAACTCCATAAAAGTCAAATTCTTGAAAAAGAGCTTCAACCGTTTCAACATCTCTTAAATCTAAGTTTAAAAATGTAAAATTTTCATTTTGTGGTAAGTTTGTAGATTCTTTAATATCTACACCAACCACTATGTATTCTTTTTGTAGAAGTTTGTTTACCAAGTGAGTTCCAACTAAACCACTACAACCTGTTACTAATATTGTTTTACCACTCATTTTCTATAACCTTAATATTTTTATCCATCATATCTTCTTTGTATATTTTTTTAAGATGGTTTCTGTTATATATACATATATCTAAAACAGAAATGTATAATTCATGTAACTCATCTAATGATAATGAAGATAATTTTTTAATTTCATTTGTAATTTTTAAAAATCTCTCAACATTATCTTCTTCTTCATCATAAGATTCATCTATAATTTTATCAAAAGTTTTAAAACCAAATTCTTTTAATTGTTTTAAAAATCCTTTATTGGAAAAAACAATAAATGGCTGTAATCCAATTATTGGTTTTGAAATCTTTTCAGTAAAAAATAATATATCATCTTCAAATGAAGTTTCAGTTACAATATGAATATAAGAATCTAAATATTCTTTTTTTCTGTAGCAATTTAGAGTAGAAAATCCCATTTTATTTTGAAAATCATGTGTATCAATCTCAATTGGAATTTTTTCATTCATCTCATCTACATATTTTGTTAAATGAGATAGTTTACTACCTTGTGTATCTATACTATATTGTTTATCTATTTTTCTTATTGCGGATAATATAAATTTATCTAATAAGTTTTCATGTCTTAAATATAACAACAACCAATGTCTGTGAAATCGTTGTGTGTTTCTCATAAAACACAAAAAATGTTTATTTCTTTTTGTATTTTTACATTCTGATATATTTGGTACTGAGATTGGGTAACCCAAATCAGTAATTCCACCATCTAATAAATTAAATGTTTCTGCAGAATGTATAAAATAGTGATTTGAACCAAAAAATCGAAATTTTGTTTTTTCTTGTGTATATCTAAAGTTTGATTCCATGCAGATTAAAGATTCATTTTTAATATCAAATCTTTTTAGTTCTTTTTCAATATTATCTATTATTTCGTAATCAAATGTAATCGATTCTGAAAGCGATGTTAGAAGGATTTTACACTTACCTTCTTGTATTTTTTTTAATAACGAGTTTGGTAGTGTATCTAAAATAGTTTTCTTTGTATAATCATCTTTTATATAAAAATTTTTTAATCCTTCAAAACATTCAATATAAAAAATGTTTTTTTTACCTTTTTGATACTCATTACTAATTTGATATGAGGTGCCTGTTAGCCAATTTTCAAAAATAGATAAATGAAACAATGGAACATTATCATCTTTTTTATGAACTAACCCCTCACCATTATATTTGGTATTTGGTAACTTAATAAAATTTAAAATACTACCCATTTTCCCGTTCCATAATGTGGGTACTTAGATTCGTATTTATAATATATCACATCTTCTGGTACATCTCTCTGAATCCCATTCCATGTATCCAATGTTGGTGTATTTGTAGATACACCATTATCTTCTACCACAAAGTGAAGTGGCAAATCATAGTTTCTTGCATATTTGTGAACTTCATAAAAGATTCCACTTTCAAATGCCATATCACCCAAAAATACCCAAACTTTATCATCACCACCATTGTACTTAATTGATTTAGCAACTCCCAATGCAATAGGTAAAGTACCAGTTACAATTGCAGATGCATAGAATTTGGAATCTTTATCTACAATTGTGATTGATTTACCATCAAGAATTTTTTGTTTTAGTTTATCTTTTTCCACACCATGTAAAAGTGCATGATAGTGAGACCTCCAAGTTGAAAATACCCAATCAGTTGGAGATATTTTTTTGAATATTTCTATTAGTTGTTCTTCGTTTCCATTTGATAAATGTATAGGACCTGTAATTTCTCCATTTTCCCAATGAGAAATGATATCATCTTCAAAATTGATTAAATCCTCTTTTGAATAATTGCCTTCTGACCATCTATCTTCGTGATAATTTAAATTTTTAATTTCCATTTGCATCTCGTTTTGATAAGATTGGATTTTGTACTGGCCAATCTATGTTAAATCTTTTATCGTTAAATAAAATTGTCTTTTGTTTATTTTCGTCATTATATTCACCTTTATATGCCATCTTATAATGAAAAATAGAATCATCTTCCATTACAAAGTGTCCATTTGCAAACATAGGCGGTACAAGAACTTGTGTACCCGTTTCAGGTGAAATTATAAATGATTCCCATTTACCATAAGTTAATGAGTGAGGTCTAACATCTAATACTACAAGATAAATTTTACCATGTAAACAACTTACTAATTTCCAAGTTTTATCATCATAGTGCAATCCCCTTAAAACCGCGAACTTAGATTTTGAATATCTATCGTGTTTAAATTGCAATCCTTCGTTTCTTTCGTTAGCAGGTAATAATCTATCATAGTAATCTGAATGATATGTTGTAGAAATACTACCCCTATATTCATGATATATTGAAGGTTGTACTATTTTTATATCATTAAGAACACTGCCATTGTAGAAGTGAAAATCATTCCAGCTTCTTTCTTTATAAAATATACTTCTATTTAATGCCATAACCTAATGGAAAATCATTTCTATATTTTGAACTTAAATCTGAAATTAGTATTGTATAAGTTTTAATCAATTCACTAATTCCATCATCTAAACTATATTGAGGAATCCAACCATTAGATTCTAACTTCGAATTTGAAACAATATAATCTCTCTTATCGGGGTCTTGATAATTTTCATTATAAAATATTTCAAATGAAGGAATCTGTTCTTTGATTGCTTCACACAATTGTTGTTTAGTTAAATTTGCTTCTGTTAATCCCACATTATAAACCTCACCACTATGTAATGGATATTCTTCAATCATTTTTCCAAATACAAGTGCAACATCTCTAATGTGAATAAAGTTTCTCACAAATTTTTTCTCGAAGAGAACAATAGATTTATCAGTAAGTGCTTTGTAAACAAATTCGTTTACCAATAAATCCATTCTCATTCTTGGTGAAGTTCCAAATACGGTTGCTAATCTCAAAGAGATTCCACCAATACCTAAAACTTCTTTTTCGGCGTTTACCTTAGTAACTCCATAGTGTGAAATGGGGTTAAGTGGACTTTCTTCAGTGCACACCCCATTCTCTCCTATCCCATACCCACTATTGGTGTTCGGATAAACCACCCTTTTCTCTGTATTTTTTACTAAATCACAAATAAACTTTACATGGTCGTAATTTATCTGTGTTGCTAATTCTTTATCTCTTTCACAAGCAGGAAATCCAACGATTGCTGCAAGTGGAATAATCAAATCATTATATAAAACTAATTCTTTTAATAGTTTTTTATCTCTAACATCACCATATACAAAATTAAAGTTTTTGTAGTGAGTATAAATTATAGATGATGTTTGGTTATACATAAGATTATCTAAAATAGTAACCTCATAACCTTTTTTTAAAAATAGTTCAGTCATTACTGAACCCAAATAACCTGCTCCTCCTGTGATTAGTATTTTCATAAAACAAAATTTGTATTTTTTGAGACACATTCAATTAACTTAGATATTGTATCATCAACAACACCATCAGAATGTGCCAATTCTCTTATTAAGTTTTTATTATGTTCTAATATATCCATAATACTATGATATACTTTATGTAATTCTTCAATTGGCATATTGTTTAATTTTTTAACTTGATTATAAGCAAGTTCAAATCTTAGATTTGTATCAAATTCATTATCATAAGATTCATCAATTATTTTATCAAAAGTTTTAAAACCAAAGGTCTTTAAAGTTTTAAGAGTATGTGGATTGCCAAATACAATAAATGGTTGCATACCTACCATTGGTCTTATACATTTTTCAGTAATAAAACACCAATCGTTACTAATCGAAGTTTCAGTTACAAGTGAAAAATAAGTATCTAAATAATGAGAAGATTCCGATAAAAAATTATCAGATTGTGCAGCTGATTGTTGGTTATCAAAATCCAATCTAAGAGGATATTTTTCATTAAGTGTTTTTTTCATCCAACTTACATCAACATAACTAAATTCCAAACCTTCAAATGAATAAAACAAATCATCTCTATCTATATCATTAAAATATTCGTTTTCATATAATGATACCATACAATCATCAAGTATATTATCTTTAAATAATTTTGAAACAAGTAACAACCTATGTAATCGAGATGAATTTCTGTTATAACATAAAAATTTATATGGTCTAATTTTTTCTTTTTGGTTTTTAATATTAGTTATACTTGGAGCTGATTTTGTATTTCCATTGCAATCTATATTTTCATCCAAAGTTCCTTGTAAAATATATGGATTTATAGGAAATGATTTAACAAAGTTTATTTTTTTATTGATAAAATTATTACAATTTGAAAATATAAATTTACGTCTATTAATATTATTACTATCTAAAAAATTTAATATATTTTTTCTAAATTGTGGTTCGAAATCATATGAGCCTTCTTTATCATCTACTACCCAAATAAAAAAGTTTTTAAATTCTTTGAGTAAAGATATTGTTTGTTTACTTATAAAATTTAAATCTAAATAGTTTTTTGAAATTTCTCTCTCTATTGTATAAAAATGACAAGATTGAATCATAAAAATATTTAACTCATCCTCTTTATCTTCTACATCACATATATGTCTATAATCAATTTTTGTTTTTTCAGGTGTATGAACATATTTTTGTTTATAAGCTGATATTAGATTTGAAAAATGCGAATAATGAGATTCTGTTCCCTTATAGTTAGTTTTATTTGCCTTTAGTATATGATTATCAATAGAATCTAAATTATCTAATATTGATAAAAACAAATCAGGCATATCTTCCTTATTTAGTGATGGAAATATTGGGCCGAGTGGTGAATTGTACTCGTAAACTAAATTTATCTTATTTATCAAAGTATTTGATTTTTAGTATTTTGTTTTTCTTCTGGTGAATTATACTTTTTATATATTTCTTGTTTTTTAAATCTTGCATGATTATTATTATTTGAAATATCAAAAATAGAACTTTCTGTTTGTCTTACTCCATCAAATATAAAATAGGCTTTATCATTTTTAAATTTAGTCAATTCATCCATATCAAAGTATATCATTTCATCAATAGTTTCTCTATCAACATATTCATCTATAATTTTAAAGTATGAGATATCTCCAGCCCAAAAGTTGTTATGTGGCCAACCTTGTTCTTTATCATGGAATGCACAACCTATATATGTAGGACACCAAGTATAATCACTTATGACACCTTCATATGTTGTACTTTCATGTATTCTTTCATCTTCCTTTTCATCATAAATAAATAAATCTATTTTTTTATTTTTAGAATCATGAGATACAAAAATGTTTATAAATTCTTTTCCTTCAGTCATTAATCTTGATGCTACTTGACCATATTTTATTTCACCATCAACGTTGGTCCAAAAATCAAATTTAAAAATATGTTCAGGAGTAACCATTAATCCAAGATGCATTCCTGGTTTACCAACTATACAACTAGCTGTATTTTCTCCCTCTTCTTTTACAAGAGCATCCCAATCTGTTTTACATCTTATAAAAAGAGTAAATGATTCTTGGGCCCAAATTGTATGGTCTTTTTTTCTAAAATTGTGAGTATCATCGGTATCTATTTCATACCAATCTTTATAATTTATTTTTATCATAACTTAGTTTCTTTACAAATATTATAAAAGTTTTCAAATTCTGGAAATGTTTTTACAAAGTTTGTTCCTCGTCTTTCATCATGATTTTTAAAATAATGATAAAAGTTATATCTTCTCATTTTTTGAATATGGTCCTCTTCAGGTGAAATCATCCAATCATAAATTCTTTTCATTTTTATGATTTCCAAATCACCATACCCAGCTTCTTGTTTAGCAAAATAAGGAGCTTGTAAATAGTTCATGAGTTCGGCCTGTTTAATAATATTTTGAGACCAATCATATGAAGTATCTCCCATCGCAACTTTAACTGCCTGATGCTGTGGATGTCTTAAATAAGAGGTGTCCATTAAGATTGCACCAGGCCAATACCTATCAACACCTTTATGCAATACCTTTAAATCATAAACTTCTTTAATAAGTTTATCATAATTTGGTAATGATAATGCATTATATGTTACCATAAAGGTTATATTAATTCTTGGACAAGCCTTTAAGATTTTATCCACATTATCCATAAACTTATTATACACCAAACCATTTCTAATATACTCGGCTCTTTCACCATGAGCATCTACGGAAGTAAATATCACAAAATCCTTTACTTTATTTTCTTGAGTAATTTTATTTACTTTTTCAATAAATCTATCTATTAAAGTATCAGGTACTCCTAAATTAGAGTTTATTGCCAATGATAAGTTTGTATTTGGATTTTCTTCTTCAATAATATAATCAAGAACTTTCCAAGTATCTTTACTCATCAAAGGCTCTCCACCTGTGATTCTAAATGTATATAAATCTTGGTACAAATCTGGCCACCATTTCCAAAATGCCTCCACATAAGGGTTATGTTCGCTTTGAGGAATAGGCATTTTGTTTTCACTCTCTAAATAACTGATACTATTGAAATTATCGGTTGTAGGATAACCACCATGTTGTTTGATTTCTTCCATCCATTTAGTAGAAAACTGTGGTGAACAATATGAACATTTAAAATTACAAGCATTTGAAAAAGAAACCTCAACATATCTTGGGTTGAAATCATCTTTCCAATTTGAATTTACAATATCATCATAATGTTTTATAGACCAAGGTTCTGATGATTTAAAAGTTCTATCTGAATACTCATTTGAGTTATCTTCAACATTCCAACAATAATCACATTCAGTTGGTCTTTTGTTTTCCATCATTTCTTTTCGTTTTAGTTTTTTAAAACGAGTGTTATGAAGTGCAGATGGATTTCTTCTAATTTCCCTTTGTGGAATTGGATGTGTACCAGGGTGGTGGCATGAATGTGTATGACCTATTTGAAGGTGCATCGTAACTTGTGTCCATTTTGCCAAACAAAATCCACATCCAACTCTATCGAGTTTTTCTTTTGTTTCAACTAAATGATTTGATAATTGATTATCTACTGCCATGTATTTTTTTCTTTATATTAATATATATCACAACTTAATGTTTATGTATTTTGCTTTTGGTGAAATTTCTTCGATACTAACCAACTCATATTTAACTTGATTAATACCATCAGATTTGTAATCCCAATTTCCTTGTTGCATTTCTTTTACAAACCTTCTTTCGTTTCTTGCTGTTGTTTCACCTTTAGCCCATTTATCGATACCATTTATATTTACTAACCCTTCATCTTCATGAGGTAAGCAAAACATTCTACCATTTACTCTGTGTGGTACTTTTGTAAAAGGAATTTCAACTTTTTCTTTTTTATATTCACAATTATATGAAACACCATCGTTTCCATTGTTGGTTTTATCCAACACTAACCCATCTTTGAAATCGTAATGTAGGTATAACCCATCATCTAAAATTGTATTTGGTATTTCAGATACTTCATCAGATGTTAGTGCTCTATTCCACATTCTAACATCTGCAATATCTCCTTTAAACCACTTAGAAGGCTCATCATCAGATACAGAAGTTGTAGTTCCTAAATAATAATCAACATTACCATATCTTTTTAACATTCCTTCAAAATGTAAAGGTGAGTGTGTTCCTGTTCCCCATCTAGCATCTGATTCCTTTCCGTTCATATAAAAATGAACATTGTTACTATCAACAACAAGTGTAATCCAAGTCCATTGGTTTTCATATCTTTTCATCCATTGATAAAGATGCTCTCTTTGGTTGTTCCAAAGTTGTGCGGTATAAGCTCTTGAGTTATTATAAGATATACCATAATCATAACCTGGTCTACGAAATATCGGATATTCTACAAATCTTCTTTCAGTATCTCCAATTAAGAAAACAGGTACTTTTTCTTCTTGTTGATGTGCTCGTACCAATACTGAAATTGTATGTGAACGAGAAGTTAAGTTACGAAGAGAACGAGTACATGGAATCCGTACATAAGAATCTTTACCATTAAATGATATAAAATCTTTCTCTTGTTTTGTATAATCTAAGTAAGTATCATTTACATATCCTTCAAGAACACATCTCCAAAACAAATCATCATCTTCCATTCCCCAATCCCAATAATCATTGGAATATCCATTGGTTTTTTCAACTTGTTCTTTTGAGAAAACAATTGCACCACCGAAGTATTCTTCATACTTTAGTTGATAATTCATTTGTGAAATTTCAGTTGCAATATGTCTTGGGTTTTCTTTTGGAAAACTATAATCTGCCCCACCACCTTCTTCTGGTATCATATCAATATCGTGCCAAACGATATAATCACAACCATCTTCAAATGCGTGTTTTGCAGCGATATTTTTGGTTGCTCCTCTGTTGAATAATTTATCATCAACTTGGTGTCCAAAATAAATACAATAATCAATTCCTTGAGAATCAAGGTACTTACTAATTTTTGGTACAAATTCTTTTAGATGAGCCTCTCTGTTTCTGTATGGTACACAAACTCCTAATTTCATATTGAATCTGCAATTAGTTTTTTAAACTTGGTTGTTGACCAACCATGGTCTCTATTTAAATAGTGAATTGGTATATCTAATTCGAAACCTGTATATGTTTTACCTCTATAATCATCTCCTAAAAATCTGATATCTGGTTGTAATCCTTTTAATAATTCTACCAACTCTTTTTCATAAGTGTAATATGCAATTGAATCTATCCACCTAATTGAAGTTAGAATTTCTGTTCTTTCTTCTTTGGTTAGAATTGGTTTTAATTTTTCTGGTCTTTCAATTGATGGGTCTACATGAAGAAGTATTACAAATTGTTGACAATATGATTTACATTCTTTAAACATTTTTATGTAACCAGGATGAATAACATCAAAGTTACCTGCAATTACACCTGTTTTGTACATGCTCATCATAATTGTATTGAAATTTTTGTAACTAATCCCTTTTCTTCTTTTTTTATTTCATCAAATCTCAATGTATTTAGACCATCTATTCTAAAATTATCAAAATTGTTTCTAACTTCATTGTAATACTTGATTTGATTTTTTCTCGTTTGAGAATGAACCCACTTATTTCCTATTGAGGAATTGTTTTTGTGTTTAAGTGATTTAAATCTGCACTTTCTTCTATGTGGCTTTGGTAAGAAACTTTTAAAAGATATCTTATCTTTATATAAATATATATTATTTAAAGAAACATCAAATTCTCCTGTTATATCAACACAGGTATCCTTTGTGGATAAACTTGGTATAATTTGAGAAAGTAGATATTCACTTGATTTGAAATCACCAAAGTTTCTTAGTTTTGGTTTTGTAGTATTTTTTGATATTTCCATTACTTCTTTAGAAGTTAATGCTATATCGTATATTTCGATATTTGATATCAACCCGTAAAAGAAACTTTTATTTGTTTTTTTATTATTTGGTGCACCAACATATATTTTATCTGAAGGTACTTGTAGGATGTTAGAATTTATTTGTACCGAATCAACCAATGTACCATCAATATATAAACTTAAATTTCCATCGGTATTATAAACCATTGTTAAATGAACCCACCTTTCTCCTAAAATATCACTTGTAACAGAATATGATTTTTTATTCTCATCATACATTTGAGAAAAAAATCTTCTGAAAGAGTTGTAGAACAATCCCATATTAAATCCAGGTATTGATATTATTGAAAATTCATCATATTCTTTATTTTCACTTAACTTTACATTTTCTGGCTTTACTAAAACAGATATTGAAAATTCATCTTCTAACAAATTTGTTTTTTGTTTATTTGATAATTCGATATATGAATTGTTTCCATTTAGTTTAAAAACTTCAACTTCATTTATTTCACCACTTCCTGTTTCATCCTTATCAATATCTAAATCAGATTCAACACATCTTATCAATAAATCATCATCTTCGAATCCCCATCCCCAATATTCGTTAGAGAATCCATTGATGGTTTTAAAATCTTCTTTGGTAAACATAGTTACACCACCAAAGTAATCAAAGAAAGTTGTTTCGTAATCGTGTTCTTGTAAGTGAGTTGCAAGATGAAGTGGTTTTTCTGAATACGAATAATCTACATCTTCAGGCAACATATCAACATCATGAAATACAAAATAATCACACCCTTTATCAACGGCGTACTTATATCCTGCATTCAGAAGTTTACCTCTGTTAAAAGGTTTATCATCTGCCTGTTCTACGATGAAGATTTCGTAATCAATATCCTTGATATATTCTTTCATATGAGATAAGAACCTTTTGAGTTGTTGTTCTCTATCTCTATATGGAACGATTATACCAAGTTTATGAGTTATCTTCTTCTTGAGTCTCTGTTGTCTCTTGGATTCTCTCACTTCCTCTTTCTGGTCTGTTTGATGTTCCTACTGTTTTTTGTTTAGCGATTTGGTAGAACTCGTTTAAGTACCACTCTAATCTTTCTTGCCACATATCAGCTTCTAACTCATACATCCAATCGTTAATATCACCGAGTGATGTTGCAATAGATTCAAGAGCCTTTACCGCTCTTTCTTGAAGAACTTGTTCTTCACTTTTTTTAGATGTTGCCATAGTTCAACTTTTTGTTTTTAATTAATTCCTTTTTTAAATAATCTGTTAGTTTTCTTTCACTTGTAGATTTATTTTGATATGAAGAATTTAAATAAGCTTCAAAGTTTTTCTTTTTAATATCCGAATCTTTTAAAAAATCTTCATATTCTTTTTGTACGAGTACATCTTTTGATACCGTACTTCTTCCATTTTCGTTTAATATCATTTCTAACATCATAACAACGGAAGGTACAACATTTGAGAAATCATTATCTGATTCTGTCAAATCTTGTATTTGTGTTGCTATATTTTCTAATTTAACAACAACTTTTTTATTATGTAACAATTCTAATAAGTTCATATGTTTTCTTTTGTTCTTTATGTAAAACCTTATAATTTAATGTATTCAATCCAATTGATTTATAATCTAAGTTATTTTTCAATACATCTTCAAAAAAGATATCTGCATTTTCTTCTATATCAGGATTATACTTATAATATTTTTCTATAATCTTTTTATCTCCTTTATGTTGTAATGATTTATAAACACCATCTGTTCTTATTGGTAAGTACAATTCATTAGGAATTATACTCATATTATTTACATCCAATGAATCATAAACTTTTATATGATTTTTACATTTTCCAAAATCTAACAAAATATTATTTTTATATAATGAATCATATCTTAAATTTAAAGATGGTGTAATTCCTAAATTTGTTTCTAATGTATCTAAAGCAAAGTTTCCTTCATCACATAAAATTCGTATAGATGATGAATCAAAATATACATCATACAAAAGAACATTTGATATATCTACTTGTGATTCTCCATCGGATATTTTTATACAATGTTTTTTGTAATCATATAATTGGAAACCATCATTGAGTTGGATTTCTTCACTTTTATCATTAATCGTTAATCTTATTTTTTTATTTTCTGAATCATATGAGAATGTACAATGATTCCAACGATTTCTTGCATAAGATAGTAGAATTTCAGTATGGGTTTCTAAGTTATCCCAAATTTGAAAAATTAGTTCATTTCCTTTGCTTAAAAATACACCAGTATCACATCCTTCAAAGGTAACTAAGTTTTTTTTATTTTTTCTTTTTGCTGAATCATTAAACCAAAAAGATACTGAAAAAGAATTTTCTAAAACAGATTCTAATATAGGATTTATTGGGCCGTATATGTAATTTGTTTTTGAAAATTTGTTATAATGAATTGTTTGACCTTTTTTATCTGAAGTAATTTTTACATTTTCTATTCTGTATGGTAAAATATCTAATTCATCGTAAGTTGAATAAACATTATTTAAATCATAAAACTTTTCAAGATAAGCACCACTTCTTTCTAATCTTTTTAGTAAATCCAAATCTTGAAATCCATAACCCCAATATTCATTTGAATAACCATTAGCATTTTCAAAATCTTCTCTACTAATTACAACCACCCCGCCAAAGTATTGTGGATAAGGTAATTCATTGTTATGAACTTCTACATTGGTTGCAAGATGTGTTGGAGATTCTGGATAAGCATAATCACACTCATCATTCATTGGTAACATATCAATATCATGAAAAGCAAAGTAAGTATATTCTTCAGGTATTTCTTTTACTGCAGCGTTACAAAGTTTTCCATAATTAAATGGTCTATCATCAGATTGTTCAATAATAAAAATAGAATATCGAATACCTTTATCTTTAAGAAATTCGTGGATATGTGGAACAAATACATTTAAATGTTCTTCTCTATCTCTGTAAGGAACTATTATTGCTAATTTATCCATTATATCTTTACTATAACATTAGATAAGTTTTCCCACTCTGAATATTCATCGTAGTTTTTACTATTCATTTTTTTAATCATAAACGCAGGATTATTAATATTAATTTTCCAATCATTTATTTGTATATTTCTATACATTTTTTTGTACTCTTTCCAATAAGAATAATCTTCTTTAGTTTCCGAAACTTCTTTTAATCTTTTCAAGATTGTAGAATCCCACTTGAAGTGATGAACTTGAATTAATCCTTTTTCAATAGGATATCTTTTAGGATGATTCCATCCTCGTTCTCTCCAAGTATCAGTATCACCAATTACAGCAAAGTGTTGACCTGGTGTTACATTTATCGAACCTTTCATTACACAACATTTGTTTGGCATTGCTCCACTCATAGGGTATCTAAAAAATCCTGCAAGTGGAAACGATTCCCAAATATTAGTTTCTTTTGTTACCAAAGGAAACTCACCTCCCTCTCCTATCCTATCGAGGAAACCTCCTGTGATAAATTCCCAACCATTCTCATCACATTCTGTGATAAGTTCCCTTAAGGGTTTTGGGTAAACATGAAGTTCATCATCATCCGAAACCACCCACCATTCTTCTGGTTTGGTTTGTTTTACCTCATTATATAATTCTGTTACTCTTTCCCAATTAAATTTTGGCTCTGTAACTACTTTATATGGTTTGATACCAAAATTTACTACTTCTTCTAAAATACCATCTAACTCGTTTTGACGATACACAACTACATAGATATTATCAACAATATCTTTGTAATAATTTAACATATGTGGTAGAAGAGTTGTGTTGTGTCCAACAACTGTAACCAAATTTATTTTTTGCATCTCTGAACAAATGTTAGACCAGTAGAAGAAGGTCTACTTTTAAATATACCATTATTAAAAAAGTTGAAAATTTCCCAATTGTTATTTTCTTTTAATTCTTTGATTAATTTAGATGGGCCATTTGCAAATTCATCATGATGTTTTTGTTCCGAAACATCATTTGTAACTATGTGTTCTTTTTCATAACTCTCATCAGTATCGTGTATAGAAATAATACCACTCGGTGAAAGTATTTTAGAATATAATTCAAAATCATTTTTTACATCTTCATATGAATGTCCAGCATCAATATGTAAATAATCAATCTTAATATCTTCTTTTACAAAATAGTTATAATAAGCATTTTCAGTAGTATCTAAAATAATTCTACATGGAAAATGTGTTCTCAAAAAAGAATCTTTTTCAGTCCAATCAGTAAATCCACCAACTCCATTATCAGCATCTACAAGAATTGTTGTACCAATATCACCCCATTCCATTTGTTGATTTCCTTCAAATATTTCTTGGTCATGTAAATCCATTCTTGCTTGAGACATGATTCTTGGAATGAATCCACCACCACTTCCTAAACATACACAAGTTTTTGCTCTCATGTATTGGATTGTAGAATAAATTAATAACCCATCGCCTAAATGTTTATCAGTTGCACCATGAGTCCAACGATATTTTAAAGGCGTAAGTTCCTTGTACTCTTTACCATTAACATCTTTTTTTATAGTGAAGTTGTTTGTAAGATATTCTTTTACGAGATTGTAGTTTAGGATACTACCCATAGTGCTTTAGTTATAGGTGTCTAATTTTATTTTTATTTTGTTAGTTGTCTTAGTGTCTTGCACTACCCCCTTACCCCCATTATAAATATACGAATTTTTACCAAACGTATATAAATATATAAAAATATATTATTTTAAAATAGTACTTCTAATTTTATCAACCCATTCTTCTTTATTATCAAACTTTTTCATGTAATCTTTTAGATTGTTAAAGTTTTTTTCTATCTTTTGTTGTGGGTCTGTTTGTATTTTTTTAGCAATCTTTTTAAATTCATTCATGGTAGAAGCTCGATAATCATATTCTACTTCTTCGGCCCAATCTTTATTTATAATTGGAACTTTACCATAATCAACGGCTTGAAAAATAGAATATCCAAATGGTTCTTTGAAATATGCTCCATGAAATATACCCCAATTTTTTAACATAAAATTATGATGAATATCTGGGTTCCATTGAAATAAATTAATTCTTGGTAATGAATAAGTTGTAGTATCTCTAAGGTTTTGTAAATCCATTTGAGATGTTAAAGCATATCCTTCTAATTCATTCATCCAATGAATACACTTTCTCGATTCGATTCTCGAAGCAAATCCAACCTTACCGTTTTCTCTATGAGTTGTAATTGGAATATTGTTTTTAAATTCATAAAAATTTGGAATATTGTAAGTATAGTTCGGAAATTCATCAAATAAAGAAGAATAATTATTTCCAATCCAAATTCTTTTTTTGAATGTCATTAAATATTCTTCATACCACTTTACATCTACTTTGGTATTAAATTGTAATCTTTTAAGTTCGGGTATACTTTCTACCACCTCTGACATTTCTCGTGGATATGCGTGAACAAAAATAGTTTTAAATTTATCTTCCCAATGCCAAATATGGTCTCTCTTGTGATAATGAGAATGTAGTGAATGAATTTCTTCACACTCATCCAACCACCTATCTGTTAAATCAGGGTCATCAAAATGAAAATGATATAATAATCCTTTTGGTAATGATTTTGGGTCGAACTGAGTAGGTCTTTTAGAGTCAATTAAAAGTTTCCAAGTTTTTTTATTTGGAAGTAAAGGCCACACTAAGTTTAAAAAATGATTTACCCAAATATCTGCTCCACCTTGAATAGTATTACCAGCACCTGTGGTGAGTAAAATTTTTATGTGATTTTTCTTTTCAGTAACTACTTTTAATTGTTTATCCTTATCAAGAATTTTATTCATCAATCTTGCAAGTTCCACCGCATCGATATCATCGCCTTTAAGATATTCGTTAATTCTATCTTTGTAATTTATTTTCATAAACCTTTAATTTTTATAATCTATTTTAAGGTAATATAATTACCAACGTCTTGGAACATCTAAACTACCTGTTGGCCATAAACTATGTAATTCATCAATCGTGTCAAATGAAGAAGTTGTGATTGATGAGGGAAAATCTCTCAATAAATTTTTATCAGAAATAATATTAGTTTTAGATGAACTATCATCTGTTTCTAATGCTTTCATAAATTCAACATCAAGTTGTTGAAACTTTTTATTTCTTTCTAATCTGTAAGATTTAAGAAATTTATCTAATGCTTTATTTTTATCTATTGACCAACTCATAATTCTAAACTTTGTGATAAATAATTATCCCAACTTTGGGTAAAAAGACTTGAACTACCATAACCATCAAAATTTGAGTAATCCCATGTATAATTATCAAAATCAGGTGGAAATTGTGATTGAGAAACAAATTCATATCTAGCACCTGCATTTACACATTTTTTCGCACACCATTCTAATCGTGTAAAGTGTATATCTTCAGGAGATTCTTCCCAATTACCAGTGAGTGTTGATATACAAGTATCTTGTTCTCCAAACTCACTTTCGTGTATAATATATAATTTTTCCATAAATTTTATTTTTTTTTATCCAAATACTACAAAATGAACCATATATGGGTCATCATTATCATTCCTATCATTATCCTTAAATCCTAAAGTGTAACTATCGGCAGTTGTATTGTGTTTTGCTGCCATATTACTTGTAAATTCAGCATCGCTTGGGTAATACGATGGTGAATCATTTGCTCTACCATATGAACTTATAATTGGCAGTCCTTTTTGAATACCAAGGTCATCTTCTAATGTTATTGTATATATTCCTTGTGCACTACGGCTAACAGTTGCAACATTTACTTGTGGGTTGTTTATACTGGGTACATAAGAAGTACTTACTGTAAATCTACACATTGCCCTTGTTACAGGATACGCTCGTTTATCATATCCTAATTCAGTATTGTATTGTCCCCAAACTTTAGATTGTGCCGTGTGAGCGGAGTATTTTGGTACAAAGTAATCCACATTCATACCCCCAATAGCAGTAAGCCAAGGACCAGTTGCCGCGGCCGTATCTGCTCTGAATACACGGCTTGTACCTGATAAAACTTGTAATCCTGCGTTATTTATCTCAGTACCCGCATTAAGGGAGTTTCCAGAATAATTACCATCAAAATTCATATAATACCCCGCATTCCTTGAGGAGGTCCAAGTACTACCTACTAAAGTACGTGTCCAATCATAACGAAGTCTTAAATAGTAAGTTGTACCAGAAGATAAGTTCATAGATGTTGAACCAGTTCGGTTAGTAAAATAACCATATTGAATTATCGGGTAGTCATCTCCTGCCGGGTTGTGAGATATTATATTTTCAGAAATATAATTTTCATATTTTGGAATTTTAAATGTTATAACTTGTGATTGTTTTTCCAACACCCTTACCGAAGTTACTGTTTTTAATTTTATATTTTCACCATCTTTTACATAAATTTCAGTTTGGTTTTCTATTAAATCTTGTACTTTTATTTGAGCCCCACCATCAATCCAAAATCCATGATTTTCTGATGTTACTAATTTAATATCACCAACACATACCTCATATACCCTTTCAACTATTTTTTTTCTAATATCACCAACACCTGATGCTTTAAATGAATTTACAGATTCATCCCAAACTAACAAAGTATCATTTGTCTTAATATCTTTTGCAAGTTTTGTAGTTCCATCTGATAATGTAATTTTAGTATTTTCATCAACTGAAAAATTACCTGAATCAGTACCAGCAGCATACTGACTTTGAATATATGCGGATTTTACAAGAGTTCCTCCACCATTTGCACCGGTTCGAACTTCCAAATAAACTGATACTGAAGAATAGTTACCAATACCGGTTGCATATACATAAGAACCATTTCCTTGAGTATATGAATATCCAATAGACCAGGTTCCGGTTGTAGATGGTGTGAAATTTGCTATATCCTGAGCATCATTTCCTTGAGTAGTTGAATAATATTTTATACCATCAGCAGCAACAGTCTCCTCATCAGTCTGTACTGTTGCATTTGTAGTACCAGAAATACTACCTCCAGCCGCTGGTGTGGTTAAGGAACTGTCAATATTCAAGTTTACTTTTGTTACAAGACTTGAATCTTTTAATAATATAGTACCATCAGTTGCGTTCAACGATATTTGACCATTCTCAGCTTCAATTGAATCCGGTCCTACTGACCATGCACCAAGTGTAGCATCCTCAGATGTTATCTGTCCACTTATAACGGCATTATTTGCCGTCATTGTACCAGATGAACCTACATAAAAATTATCATTAATATTAATAGTACCACCATAGATATCAGCACCACTTAAAGTACCTCCAAACAACGCATCACCTGAAGATGATACATAGAAGTTTTGTGCTGATATATAACCATTTCCACTAACACTTTCTATACCAAGTATTATACCTGTATTTGTAAAAACACCATCACCACCTGAAGTAGGAGCACCTCCTTTAATTTTATATTGTTCAAGGCCCCATCCACCAACTGAACCACCTGTTCTTGTTGCGGTGTTGTTTTGATATCCAGATGTACTGTTATCTGCCTCTGATAAATCTACCTCCGAAGAATTTTGTATAGCAGTAGCTCCAGCAGAAGCACCACTTACAACAGTAGATGCCAACGTAGCACCAATATTAACATCACCACCTATTGATAATGAATTACCATCCCAAGTTATTCCTTTAGAAGATGCATTACCAATTGAAAATTTATATGCACTTCCGTGATATCCCAAAAAGAATCCGGTACCGGTATTGTAATTAGTTTGTCCACCTTTAATATTTCCACCACCACTTAAAGTTATACCACCACCAGTAATTGTAGTACCTGAAATCAATCCACTCTGAGCTTGATTTTGTGCATCTAAGTTTTCAACATTACCTAAATCTACATCATCAGCAGTTGTGTTAGCATTTAAAGTATTACCAGTTGTTAAAGTAGTTCCACCAATTTGAACTGTACCTGTAAATGTACCTGTTGCACCAGTAATGTTTGCACCAGTCAAATCTCCTTTAAAGAAAGCACTACCGTCTGGTGTTATCATAAAGTTTTTAGAAGCAAGCAATCCTTCATCTAAACTAAATTCTGTACCAGTATTTGTAAACCCATCGCCAGAACCAGTTACATAATTTGTAGATATAATTCGACCAGTTGAAATATTATCACCATTTATAAGTGTAGTACCCGAAACACCAAATGAAAGGTTATTTGTACCATCACCAACGGTTTCGTTTGCAGTAAATGATACCAATCCACTAAATCCAATTGCCTGAACCGGTGTTGAGAAAGAAGGTACGCCTGTCCCACCACCTGATGTTGTTTCGGTTACGGTATAAGTTGAATACCAATATTTGTTTGTATTACCCGAAGCATAAGTTGGTGCACCAGTTGCCCAATTTGCAGTAAGGCCAGTAAATGAATTTGTACCAAAGTTGTATGATGTAGCAGATGGTGTGGCTGGAGCAGAAGTTGATGATACCTGGTAATGAACCATATTAGCAGCAGATTTTAATCCATTTGTACCAGGGTCACCAGGGTCACCTGTGTCACCCTTATCACCATCGTTGGATTTTGTAACGGTTATAACAATATTTTGAGAACCATCAGTTCCCTCACTATCGGTATAGTTTACTGTAAGAGTTACCGATGCACTTGTATTTGCGGTTGTTATAACAGCAGAACTCATTGTTAACGTATTTGAAGATATAGTTGGATTGGTACTAAACCCACTTTGGGTTTTAGTCATATCTACAAACGTACCATTGGAAACAGAAACTACAACATTATTAAATGTACCAGTCTGAACACCACTTGGATTAGCTGTGGTGTTTTGAGTCTGTGGAGTAGCACTAACCAATACAACAGGTGTTGCTGCTTTGGCTTTTGAAATGGTAGCAGTTAACGATTTAGTTACGGTAGTTCCCTCACTATTTGTAGTTGATGCCGAAATTGTAATAGTTCCAGAATCAGAACTCATAGCAGAAGTATTAACCACAATAACACCTGTCGTATATGTAGCTGATGTAATAGTTATATCACTATTTGCGGTTGCACTTAAAGCGGATAATGTTCTAGCCGAACCTCCTTCATTTGCGGTAACTACAAGATTTGTAGCCGCAGATGGAGAATCTCCAGTTGAATAACTTGTTATAGTTTGAGCACTCGGTGTTACTTGAAATTCAACATTCGGTGCAGCATCTAATGTTTTTGATAAGGAAATTGAATCAGATACACTTCTACTTGTTCCCTCACTATCTGTTACAGTTGCTGTAAATTGTACTTGTGTAGAATTAGTTGCATTTGCTAAGTTTGAATATGAAAGTGTTAAATCCCCATTATCAGTTGCAATAGTACTTGGGTTTGAATCAAATGAAATTGCAACATCACTTGAAGAAAATGTAGTTACCGAACCAGTATAAAATTCTCTTACAGTAATTGTTGAATCTTCAAAAGAAGTTAATTGTACACCCGTTGATTTTGCATCTACGTTTTGTGTTTTGTTAGTAGTATCAATTATAATAGATGGTTGTGCAATTCTATTCTTATTATAATTTACTTTCTTTTGGAAAGATTGAGTAGTTGAATTATCACCTGCAAGATATGAAATATTTAATACAAGAGAACCACTATCTGCACTCATTGCGTTAATACCATACTGATTTGTTAAGTAAGATGAATAAGCTTCTGTTACATTCGTTGCCGTTGCAGAAACAATATCAAATGTATTTGGTGATGATAATCCATTACTATGGTCTATTTCTTTATCTGCAATTCTTACTTCAACTTCACCATCTCCACTATCAAATGAATCTAAAATTAATCCTTGACCATTTGACCTAAATGCAGTTGATTCATTAGAAAGAGTTATAGAAACACCATCAAAGTTTACTACCTTAGATAAAGTTATTTCATCAGTTTGTTCAATACCAAAAACATCAGAACCAGTAAATTGATAAGTTACTTCATCAAATGAGTTTGCTGAGAAGGATGATGAAAATTCTGTAGCAGAAATTGTATAAGTATCAATTCCACCAACAGTATCTACATAAGTTAGTGCAGGTCTGTTACTACCACTATTCACCGTAATTGGTGTTACAAGTGATGCTAAATTTTTTCTCTGAGCTCTTACTGTAATTGATTGCCCAACTGGTTTTGGAATTAATGAAGTTGGTTCATATGTAAACTGATTTGCATTCGAAGTTACCAATAAGGTAGGAGCATTATCTCCATCTTCTAATCTATAAACAGTTTCAAATTCTTCCAATCCTTCTAAAGAGGCGGTATAAACAATAGAACCTACTATAACAGATTCATCACTACCACTAAAATCAGCAATTCGTAAAATAGCACCAGCTGGTGTAACCGATGTAAGAGTACCAGGATATGTACCACCATAACTCGATGGGTCAATATAGTTACCATCTTCATCAAATGCAGATGAAGCAAATGACACCGAACCTGTTAGGTTATTTTGAGTTACTTTAAATTGTAGTTGTTGAAATGGTGGACTTCCTATTGAACCACTTGTAAATCTAAATGCATTTCTATCTGATTCAAATGTTAGTAATTTACCACTTGTTGGGAAATCATTACCACCATCAAATACTCCAACTGCAGTTACATCAACAGGAATATAATTGTTGTTTATATCATAAAACTCAAAACGGAAATCAAAAGTTTCAGATGCTAGTTTTCTTGGAATATCTTGTATTAAAGTAAATTCATCTGGTGAGAAAGAAGTATCTTGTGCATTTTTTAAACTTACATTTGAAACATACCAATCATCACCTTTTACTTCAAATACTAAATGTGCATCTCCTGTATTTTCTGATAATATATTTTGTGATACATTTTGTCTTGTTCTATAAATAGCTGAACCACTTGCTGTTAGGAAATCTTGTGTAAAGTTTGAAGAACTAAAGAATGCTCTTACACTTTTACCACTATCATCTAAACTACCACTTAAAAGAGTTCTAAAGTTTAATGTATATTCTACATCTTTAGATATTGAAAAAGATTGAGATGTAATTAATCTTTGTACACCACCTTGAACTGAATCATAATCAAACTTAACAGCCTGAGATAAAACAGAAGAATCTATTGATACTTCATGGTCAGCTGATGATGTAATCCAATATGTAGATAAGTTTGATTCATCAAATCTTCCATAAGGAATTTCAGTATTAGAAGGTGTTGTTACATCACGAAGTAATTCTGTTGATTCTAATTTTGATTCTTGTACAAATTGAAAATCACCAACAGAGTTTCTTGATTTTCTAAATACCTTTACTCTTGCTACATCACCAACAAAAGTTTTTAGTTGTGTAATATCAATTTTAGCAAAAGAACCTGTTAAGGTGGATTCACCAATAACTTCGTTTTGAAAATCAGCATAAGAAACCGAATATGAGCCTGATGTAAAGTTTGATACTAAATTATTTATCGTATAAGGTACATCAACCAAAACATCTGTATCGTTTAAAACTTCTACGATATTAGCGGTAAAACTTGGTGATGTAAACGTAATAGTATTTTCATCTACATCTCTATCCCAAGTACCACTCGTTCTTCTTAATCTATATATAGTACCAGTTCTCCAATTTCTAATATCAGTTCCATCAATTGGTGTTTCAGAAATACCATGTGCATATCCTGTATCGGTTACTGTTGGTATTGATTTAGAAAATATTGGTTTTACAAGTTCTGTTATATTAACAATAGGTCTTTTGTAAAACCGAACAATAGTTTCGTTATTTAAATTTTTATTTACTTGGAAGGTTCTTTCCCACTTTACATTATAGATTCCCTTCCACTCATCAGGAACAGGAACAACCGCACCATTTTCATCTATATAATTTTTAAGTTCACCAAGTATTGTAATTTTACCAGTTCCAATCGGAGTATCATCATAAACATGAACTGATACTAATTTAGAGATACCTTCGTAATATTCGGGAATACCATCACCAGGTTCAAAGTATATAGGATTGTTTTCAACATCAAGTAATTCTACTTTTACTTCTGTTGATTCTTTTAAATATTCAGAACCTTCAATTAAAAATCCATTCTTACCACCAGTAAGCGTATCTTCAAACTCTGTAATTTTAAAGTACTGAGAAGTTCTTTCAGTATCATTTAAAAATACTTGAAAGGATGATAAGTTTTGAAAGGGTGAAAATTTTTTAATTATAGCCATATAGATTTCCCAATTACTAATATAAATATATTAAACTTTTTTTTGTTAATATATATTATATAGAAATCTATATACTATGGGAAAATATACTACAATACAAATAAAAAGAGAATTGTATAAAGAACTACACGAGTATTGCTGTGAACATGGATATTCGAAAAGTGGGTTGATTGAACGATTAATTAAACAAAGAATTGAACAGCCTAAACCTCAGAATGTTTTAAGGGTTAAAACTTAACATTTGAGAATCCATTTATTTTCTTTATCTCAATAAGACCATCTACAACATCTCTCATAGAATCGATGTGTGATATTACCATAACAAAATCAAACTGAGTTTTAAGGTATGTAAACAACATAAATAAAGATTGTAGGTTTTCACTATCCAAAGTACCAAATCCTTCATCTATCACAAGGAAGTTAGGTCGTGGTAGGTTACATACATTGATTAGAGCAACTCTAATGGCTAAACCACTAATAAATCTCTCCATACCACTACACATCTCTAAAGACCATCTCTGGTCTCCATATACAAGATACGCATTGATGTTCTTACCATCAATCTCTAATTGCATTCCAAACTCTACGATTTGTGCTAAGATATTATTCACCTCACCTTCAATCATTGGTAGGGATTTCTCGATTAACTCATACGATACACCATCTTTAGAAAGTGCATTCAAATAAAAATCAAATAGTTTAGATTGTTCTTCTAATTCTTTTACTTCTTGGATTCTATCTTCAATGGTTTCTTTTTGATTTTGAAGTGCTGAAACTTTTCCATTTAATTTAAGAATATCACCATTAACAGATTTTAAATCATCTTTAACAATTTTGAGTTTATCACGAACACCTGTAATCTCTTCTCTGATTTGTTTATTTATCTTGATTTGTTCTTCGTTCTTGTAATATTCTTCGATTAACTTCTCTTGTTGGTCAATTTGTGTACTTAAACGAATTTCTTCAGTTTCAGTTGTTGATAACTTGTTGATAAGTTGAGAAATTTCTCTATCAAGTTTATCTTCTTTTTCTTTTGCTTCTTGATATTTACTCCACTCATCTTCATACCCCTTTAATGAATCTATCAATAACATTAAAGATAAACGAATCTTATCATTTTCTTGAAACAAATCTTCATACTCTGATATTTCTGATTCTACCTTTTCTTTTTCTTCTAAAATAGTTTGTGAGTTTTCCATACAGATATCACATTCTTCATTATATTTGTGTTTATCTAAATGGTCTTTTCTTTCATACAAAGAATCTTTTTTAATATTGATTTTATCGATAGAAGATTCTACATCTCTTAACTTTTCCTTTGCATCTTTTAACTTACCAATCCCCTCTTCTAAATCTTCTTCATCAAATTGGTCAAGTATTTCATCTAAAGTGATTTGTAATTCCTCTCTAAATGTGATTCTTTCTTGAACCGAGCCTTTTGTTATTAAGAGTTCTTCTTTTTTGGTTTCAAGGTTTTTCAATCTTTTTTCTAATTCTTCTATTGAAACACCACTATCAGCATTTAACTTTACGATTTTCTCGTTTAATTTAATGATTTGTCTATTTAGTAAATCCTCTTCTTCTTTTAAAGATTTTTGATTTAACTCTAAAAGTTTGTATTCGTTTTTGTCGGTTTTTAATTGTTCACTAATGTCGGCCAACTTCTGAGTAAAATCATCGGACTTGAATTTTCTGATAAGTGTTGCATTATCTCGATTCTCATCTGCAGCCTTTTGATATAATTTATCAAAAATATCTACTCCAATAAATTGAGAAAGTATTTCTTTTCTTTCTGATTGTGATTTATCAATAAAGAGTGCATTGTTTCCTTGTAGGGAAAGAGCAGTTAAAACAAAATCTTCAAACTTACCTAAGAACTTTTCGATATTCTTATTTGTATCTTTTCTTTGTTCTCCATTAAGTGATTCTATAACTCCACCATCTTCTTTCCAAAAATCTACATCTACTTTAACCGATGTTCCTTTTCTAACATACTTAGCTCTTCTCTCAATAAAGTAATCTACCCCATCTATCTCGAAGTTAAACTTACAATAGAACTTATCCTTACGATTGTTTAAAACATTCTTAGCAAAGGTTGTACGAGATGTCTTATCGTAGATACAAAAAGAGAGTGCATCCCACATAGAAGATTTACCTGAAGCATTAGGAGCAAAGATACCCATGATACCTTGTGCTTTATCAAATCGGATTAAATTACCTTCACCATACGAGAACATATTAGAGAACTCAAAAGATTTTGGTGTCCATAAAATATTACCGGCAATATCCGATGTATCTATTTGTCCATTTAGTTCTGTATTGATTTCTTCTATCTTATCTAATTCATCTGATTCTAATAGGTATTGTCTTTCTAAGTAATCTCTAATAAGTGAGTTTTGGAAGGTTTCATTTTTAACATCACCAACTATGTTTTTGTTTACCTTTTTATTTGTTTTTAGTTGTCCGATTGTATCGGTTCTTGTTACCGTAACTTCAGCAACTTTGAATAACTTCTTTAGTTCTGTGATACATCGTTTCATATCACTTGCTTCGGTATTAGTAAATCTCAATCTTAATCTTGGATACTTTGGAAGTTTAGTACCAACTTCATCATACACCCATTTTGGAATCTTACCATCAACCACATCAACAGTTAAGAATCCATAATCATTATGTATATGATGTTCGGTAAAGGTTCGAGTGGGTATATCCCAAAGCAAGTAACCATGGTTTTCAAGCAGTTCTCCATGATTCTGTTGAATCATTGAACCTGCATAGGCAACCCACTCATATCCTTCACCAAATGTTTGTCTTTTATGTATATCACCCAACATGGCCATATCGAATCCATCAAACATACCCACTTGAAATGAGTTAGATGAAACGGTATAACCAATATCAGTTTGTGCTTTGTTTACTGGTCCATGAAATAAAACAATTTTATTTTCTCCCTCTACATCATTACCATTTGGCCAGTTTTCTTTATCATCCAATATAGAATAGACAACGAAAGTAAGATTATGGATATTATAGACACCAGTATCTCTAAGATAGTGAATACGATTATTTCCAAGATTTTCAATAATCGGAGTAAGAACATCTAATCTATGTGAGTTGTTTAAGTTACAATCGTGGTTACCTGTGATTAACACAGTTTCTCTTAACTTCGCACACTCGGTGAGAAACCAACTTATTTCGTGTACGAGTTCGGGTGACATCTCTGTTTTTGCGTGAGCAATATCACCAGCAATATAAATGAGGGAATCCTCGATTTTATCTTCTTTTACTTGTTTTAAGAATTTTTTAAATACTAATTTGTATTCTTTGTGTCTTTGGAGATTTCTAATATGTAAATCTGCCAAATGATAAACTTTGTTTATTATCATAAACCTAATAATTTTTGCGATATTATATCACTAAAGTTAGTTTCTTCTGTATTTTTTAGAATTTTATTTACTTGGGAGAACCCCATTTCACCAGCATCTTTTTCAGATGGTTTAATATTTTTTGTAGTGATTCCTTGATTTTGGAATTGCATAGTGTAATATAACGCTTGTTCTTGAGCATCTTCATCGAGTAAAATGTTTATACTCTTAACACCCTTTTTATATATAGTATCATTTAAAGTTTTTGGTACAAACTTACCAAGTAGAGGGATTGCATTTCTCTTCACTGCCATTGCATCAAAAACTCCCTCTACTAAGGTAATTGGTTCATTCCAATTTATTTGGTTTTCAAACATGATAACATTTTTCGAAACCGGCGGATTCTTATACTTAAATTTTTCCTCATCGAATACAGAACGTGCGATGAAGTAATTGAGTCGATTATCAGAATCATAAGATGGAATAATAATACGATTGGCATAATGACCAGTATCACAATACCCGATATTATATCTTCTAATATCTTCTGTGGTAATTCCTCTTTGTTTTGCATATTCCATTACCTTTCTGAACAGAGGGTTTATTTTTCCCTTTGGTTCTTTTAGTAGTGAACAAAACTCGTTAGGTAACCTTAACTCTACCTTTTCATCTTCGGTATTGTTACTATATACAACATAATCATCACCATAGATTTCGTATATCTTTTTTAACTTTCGAGAATCTACATGCAATCTTTTTAATAACCGTTGGATGCGTTTTCCTTTAGCATCACATACCCAACAATGCCATTGTTGAGTTTGTAGATTTACTTGTAACTTCTTTTTGTGGTGATGACAAAAAGGACAATAATGTGCTTGTTCATCCCCTTTTAAAGATGTACCAGGTCCTAATACATCATCTAAGATGTTTATAACCGATTGCTTTTCGTGGTGTGATAGCATACTTTGCTTTTAAACTGATACAAATATACGAAATATTTTTGATATAGCCAAATATTTTATATAAAAGTTTTATCTTTTTTACTAATCTCAATCTTGTTTAGTATATGTTGAGCTATTTTTTCATGAGCACCATATGAAAAATGTCCATCTTTTATTTTTTCATTTGTAACTTTCATTATACTTTCATATTCAGTATCATAAGGTTTTAAATTTTCATCATCAAACCAAATTCTAATATCCCATTGATATAACTCTACTCCAAATTTTTTTAATATTGGTTTTAATGCATCTATTTCTTTTTCGAATTTTTCATAAAAAGCTTTTTTGTATTTTCTTTTTAAATTTGAGAATTGGAAAATGATATCTTTTTCTTCTTTACTGTTATATAAAAAATCATTATTGGCTATCCATAAATCATTAATTGATAATAATTTATCTTTTTCATTATTAAACATAATAGTACCCCAAGGTAGTGTATTGGATACAACTACAATATCATGCGGTTTCATATACTTAATAGAAACTAAAATTTGATGAAGTATCCAATCGGTAGATGCACCACCAATAGATACATCTTTAACCACCATGTTTAATTTATCAGCTACTATTTGTGTAAATATTTTTTTATCTTCTTGATAATATGGGTCTCCTTTTAAACAACCAACCCCCTTAGTTACACTATCACCAAAAAACCAAATTTTACTTTTCATTACAATATACCTTATACAATAATATACAAAAAAAATTTAACTATTCCAAGTCTTTTCTGAAAAACTTTCCAAGAAGATTATCGTTTAGTGAATCTTCATCTGCAAGAACGTTATGTGCAAACTGTTCTTGTAGTTCATAGTATGTGAGTGATTTTTTATTTGAACAGAAACGAAGTATTTCTAATTTAAGTTGATTATTGATATCATCTCTTCTATCTTCATTAAGAGCTTTTTCGTTTTCATCAAACCAACCCTTTACTTCTTTATTGGACGAACGATATGTTTTCCAATCCGATTCTTTGGTAACCATTTCGTATTTTTTCATTCTCTTATCTTCAAGAGCAGCAATTTCTTTTTTACCGAAATTTCTTTTACGAACCGAAACTACTTGTTTTTTACCAATATAGTATTCATCAGTTTTACCATTTGTTATTTTGTAAATAAACCCAAATACATCTTCGGGCATATCTGATAATTCAGTTATTAGTTTTCCTTTATATGTCCATGTCATAGTTAAAAATTTTGAAATCATTTTCATACCTTTCTCTTACCCAATCCTTCATCCACTCTTCGGTATAAAAAGATTTATAATAATCTTCTTGTTTTAAACCTGGATGTCTTTCGTAAATAGGATTGTTATTTAGATGAGGTAACTGTTTATCTATATTGAGTTTTTTAAATATTTTTAAAGTATCTTCTTTTAAATTTTCATATTTTCCTATAAATGAAACTTTTTTATTTTCAGAAGAACCAGCAGTAACAAAATAATATTGAGGCATCATCCAAATATTAGATGATAAATCTGATTTTAAAAATTCTGAAAAGGATGTTGTGTATTCATTTTTTCTCACACCATGTTGGTAAGCTGATTGTAATCGTGTGAAAGGATTTCTTACAAATGTAAAAATAAAGTAATCCTTAACCTCATCTAAAGCACGAACAGAATCGTGCATTGTAACTTTTTCTGTCCCGTCTATTTCGTGAAGGACAGAACTTATGGAAGTTCCACCTGTTTTAGGAATATGAATAAATGCCCATTTCTGAGCACAATTTTTAAGTAAACTCAAAATAAAAATTTTATCGTGATACCGAATCAGAATATTTTTTCTGATTTAATTTTCCACCTCTTGCTGTTGCAAGTGCTTTTTCATCTTTGTGAAGTTTGTTTGTATTATCAGCAGAGATAGGAGTTTTATCTTTACTCTTATCTGCTAATTTTGAAAATTCTGATTTGTTGTATAATTCTTCAATTGAAGCCATAATTTATCTCCTTTGTATAATATAAATATAATTTAAGTATCGAAACGAACAATAAAGTTCACATCATAATCTGGTAAATTCTTAATAGGTTTGGGTAATTTAGCAATTGCTAACATATCGCCATCATTATCATATAAACCAATTGTTGTAATATAAGTTGTTAAGTAAGAACCTGTTGGGTCTATTGAGGCAGATGTAAAGTAATCATCCCAAGAACCACTAACACTATGGTCAATACTACCACTAAAGAATTCTCTTCGTTTTATATCAAGTACTTCTTTAATTTTTTTAGTTCCACCTACAATTTTATTTTGTAAACCAGTTGTTTCAAAATCATAAGAACCACTTAAAGTAACTTGTACTGCGGATGGGTTTTGTGAATAATTAAATTCTCCAGCTTTAACACTAATCAATACTTCAGTTTCATATATTGTTTGAGTTGATTTAAAATCTAAAACATAACTTGAAAATTGAGTTGCGTTTGTGAAAACTAATAAACCATCATCATAAAACACATTACCATACTTTTGTTCATCGATTTCTAATCCATCAAAATCAAGTGGAATCGATGTTTGTAAAATGTTATTTTGAGCATCAAGTTTTACTACTTGAACCACATCGGTATCTGTACCAAATGTTAGTGTAGCTAGTCCAGATTGTACATCGAAACTACTTATTGTACCTGTAAATATTTCTAAATCATTATCTTGAATAATAATTTCTTGTGTTTGAAAATCTAAAGATACAAGAGTATATAAAGGAACATTAGATACAAGTGAACCATAACCATCATCTTGATATGTTAGACTATTATCAGTATCTTCTAAAGATATGGAATTTCTTTTTATTTCTTCACCATACTTATTTTGAGGTATAGCAATTACATATACAGTATCACTAATATTTCTTTCAGTACCTATATTATACGGATTAGAAATCGTACCAAATACGTTTGTAAGAGTTGCTTCTTGATTGTAATACTTTGATTTAATAGAACGATATAGTGAAGAAGTAACAAATCCACTTTGAGTAACAGAGGATTCAATATCATAGTATCCTTCACCAACAGAAGCAGAAATTACTTCGTGTTGCGTGTTATTAACTTCCCATTGTTTATAAACTTGGAAAGCTCTTTTATTAACACTTGATTTTGGTATTGTCTTTAACATATACAGTAATTCCTCTATATAAATATGTTGAAATAAAAAACCCCACTCGAAGTGGGGTTTATTTTAAAATTTCAAATATTTTAGAAATCAAGTTTAACTTTAATTAAAATTTCTTTATCAAATGATTTAGGGATTGGTTGTGAAGTTTTAGCTACTGCAATCATTTCATTTGCATCATTATATAAACCAACGGTTGTAATAAATGTTTTAGGGTCTCTTTCAAAAGTTGATTCTGCAAAAGAACCATCTGAACCTGTTACGAATGTTGGGTTGTTAGAGAAGTTAAATTCTCTGTTAGTTGCTCTTACGAAGAAGTGTTGTGTAGATACATTTTCAGTTCTTCTTGCCTCAAAATCTCCACCACCTACAATTGCATTGTGTAATAAGAAATGGTTTTGACCTTCTCTACTAACACCACTATAAACAGATGCACCTTCGTTAGAACCACTATCAATTGATGTTCCAATTAAATCATGTACTGCATCTGGATTTAAAACGATTAAACCCTGGTCAGGATAAAATAATCCGAATCCTTGTCCATTTGAAGCAGTTAATGAATTAACAGTTGCTTCTGATTCTGAACCTAAGTTTAATGAACCACTACCTACATTAAAGATTCTACCGGCCTTACCAACTCTATCTGAGAATTTTTTACCACTATCATCAATGAAAGTGTGTGTTCCTGTTGAACCACTAAGTACTAATGACCAGTTTCCAGCATCCATTTTTTCTTTGTATCTGGCACGTGATACATTGATTACATAGATATCTGAAGAATCATGTAGTCCTGCAGATGAAGAAGATACGAATGTAAATAATTCATCATCTTGGTCTAAAAGAATTGAACGATATTGTGCATAAGTTGCTTTTGTTGCTAATGTTGATGAATCTGAATTTGATAATGAAACAGAACCACTTGCGTGTTTGTGTCCATAAGCAACAGCATATTGTACAGCTGCTGATGAATTCGTTGCTGGGTCTGCATTATAAACATTAACATAGTAATCTGAACTCGCTGCTGATGCCTGAGTAGATGATGTATAGAATGAAGTTAAACTTCCTGTATCACCACTCCATAGACCAGTTGTAACGATTTCAACTTTACCACTAATTTGGTCGAACTCTGTAAATCTTTTATAGATGCCCGATGTTACACTTGCACCTTGAGTTGCTAATTTATCACCACCTACAAGATATTGGTTAACAATCGATGCAATTTGTTCCGATGTTAAGTTCCCCTGCTGAGCGGATAAATAATTGGCTAACTCTTGGGTTAAGTTTGCTCCTGCCTGTCCTGATATTTGTGCCATTTTATATTATTCTCCGTTTTTTATGTTGGTTGTACATAAGTAATTGTTACTGGAATAGATTGTGAACCACCAGTTTCGTTACCATATACTGTAATCGTTGTTTTAATTGTTGCTGTAATATTTGGGTTAGGGATAAATGTGAATGTTAATCCAGTCTCAACTGCTGCCGTTGCAGTTAATTCATCACCTAAGAATGTTGGTGTTCCTCCTGCTCCATCTGCTAATCCACTACCAACGATTGAACCAGCATTCTTGTTAGCAAGAATTACCGTATATCCACTTTGTGTATTACCACTTGGTGAAGTTGTTGGTGATAAGTTCACCTGTCCACCATTTTGAGTTGTAGAAATTGAAGGGACTCCAAACTCAACTTTAGGAATTTTAGTTGTACCTTTAGGTAAGGTAACTAATTTATATCTTAAAACTTGAGTTTCATCTGGTGAAGCTTCAGTTACAGGTATTGCCTTAATAGAAGCATCATAATAAGCACTTCCCTTTGGGTGTGCTGGTTCGTAAAGGGTATAATCAATTTCATCATCACCCAAAGCAAACTTTGTGATGTTTAAACCTTGCCCAGCTGCTAACTTCTCCCTACCCTTCTTTGTGAGAATTGCATCTACTGTGATTTCGGTATTATCTAAATAAGCCATAATTTAAAATTCCTTGTTATTGTTCAATATATAAATATAACATTTATTATTTTTAGTTATTTTTCTTTATTAATCTACTTCTAAAATTGGTTCTCCACTTCCTCTACCACTATCGTTTACTCTCAATGTGTTAGGATTTGTTGTAAATGTTTGTACAGGTGAACCACCATCGGTAGTTGTAGCTGCAGTTTGTTTTGAACCATTATGAAATGAATTTTCCAATCCACTTGTCAAATCACCAACATTTCTATAATGTAGTGGGAAGTATCCATCAAGTGGTGTTACTTCAACAATATCACCCCCAACAGAAGAACTCATCTCATTTCCATCTGAACCTGTAAATGGTAATATATTTACTTTGTATCTGTATTTTGTTTGTGTTACAAATTCTCTACCTCTTGATGCATCAAAGAAATCTCTATTTTGCGGTACATCTTCAGTATAAGATTGTTTTAATAAATATATCTTAACTCTATCTTTTTGAACATTACCAAATGCATCTATATAAGTTCTCTGTGAATTTCCATTTTCACCATATAATCCAAATCCTAATCTTGATAATGAATCAGGGTCCATTCCTATTTGTTGATATTTTGTAGAATCATATTGACCTTGTATAGAACCTGTAATTTTTGCATCAATGTTAAATACAATACCACCCATATCAGAGCCAGAGTTTACGGTCATTTCTCCAATTAAATTAATATCTTCTTCTGTGTTTATACTTGAAGAATAAAAAGGAGCTGTACCTGTTAGATTAACATCGGCCTCTGCATTGATGGTAGATGAATAAAATGGTGATGTTCCACTTAAGTTAACATCTTGTTCAACATCCAAACTCATTGAATATTGTGGGTTTGTTGAACTTACATTAACATCACTTTCTACATCTATTATTGTTGAATAATCTTTCTTTTCAGATGTAGGTCTGTTCCATTTAGTTTTACTTCTTTCAAGAATATGTGGTTCAATCAATAATCCACTTGATACTTTTGCTCTTGCGGGTACAAGAGATTCAAGTGTTTCAAATAATGATTTATCAATATATCTTACAAGTTGAATATATTCGTATAAATTTAAATTATATCTATCAAAGTAATAATTTCTTAGTTGTTTTAATTCAGTATATTCATCAGAATATTCATCTTGTGGATTACCAATATAATTATCAATATTAAATGAACCAAGAGATTTAAGGATATCCATATTAATCTCTTTGATTGGTGAGAAGAATAATCCTAATCTATCCGAATCGATTGGTGCTTGGTCATACGATTTTTTAGTTGCTCTACTTCTATAAGATAATTCTGTAATCTTTGTTTGAGTTTCAAATCTTACTTTGTTACTAAAGTTAAATCCACTTGAAGGTACATCCGCAGTTACTGTTCTATCATATGGTGTGTAGTGATATGGATAGGTAGTATTATTATCAAATAAAGATGCGGTTGCATAAGATTCTCCATAAGAACGATTTATAGAAACATTCTTAATATTTGGGTCTCCACTCGTACTTCTATTTTTTGGATATTCAAAATCTAATCTAAAAATTAAATCTTCAGTTGAAGATGAAACATGATTACCATCGATTGCATCTGGTAATAAAGTGTGGTTATCTATTTTAGATTCAGAAATAGCAGTTGTCCATAATCTGAATTCATCAACTGAACCTGTTATATCAGTTCCACCGACTGAAATATATGAACCACTCGTCCATCCTTTTTCTGATGTAGTTAATGAAGCAGAAACTTGGTTTCTAATTCTTTCCTGGAATCCTTCTTTTACAAATACTTCAAATGTATCAGAACTACCCGTTTCTCTGTTTACAACTATTTGTGTATATTCATCATTAAAGAATGGAATTGTATCAGTAGATGCTGATTCAGAACCTACCACTAATTGAATCTTAGCTAATGAACCAGTATCTGCTAATAAATTTAAACTCCAATCACTACCACTAATTAGTTGTTGATTTCCTCTAACTTCTGTATTAAATCTTAATTCAACTGAATTTGGATATTCTGAAGTACCTGAATATTCTTTCCAAGGTACATCTATTCTCTGAGAACCACTTATGTTAATTGCTGCAGTTCTATCTTCGAATGTAAATTTAGTAGTACCAGAAGTATCTACATCATTTGGTCCACCAAATTCGATTACTGTTAATAAAGAAGCGGGTACACCGTAACACGACATTGCCGCATGTAAAGCTCTTTTAGTTCCTTTGTGTTTATAAAGATATGGTAAGTTATTTAGTAATCTTCTCCAAACTTCTTGTTGTCTACTCTTACCACTCATCTCGGTTATCTGAGTTCCATCTGAGTGTTGTCCGAAGGCATATTCCCAAAGTAATTGAGATTGAACTCCCATATCAGCATCCCAACCAAGAGATTCTAACATATGATAAACTAAATCATTTGTAATACCACCATCGAACTTGTGTTCTAATTTTTTAGATTGTGAGAATCCTTTTATGTGAGTCCATAAGATATCATAATGTTGACCAATCATATCAAAGAATAAAATGAACTCTTGACCCTTATCATCTTCTTGTATATGTTTTGGTAAGTTATATGTTAATCTTGATGTATTTGATTCATCGTATATTTCTGCAGATTCTATAGCACCATTATACCAAGATACAGCAGATGAACTAAATGCATTTATTAAACTACCAGTATTGTTTGTTTTTGGATATGTAAAGTTATCGGCAGATGACGATGTAAATAAGAATTTTTCAAAAGCATCGAATCCTTTTTTAACATCATTTATTTTTTCAAGTTGTTTGTTTGCTTCATTTGTTACCGCAACAGAACCTGTCCAATCTGAACCAGATGTTAATAAATCGTATCTTGCTTCGTATTGATTAATTAGTTTTATTTTGTAATAGAAATTTTCTACTCTTTCTACTGCTGATGAATATTTTACAAAATCTTTCCAATTGTAATCGTTGGTAGTATCAACAACAACTCCACCACTTACCATTGTAGATGATGATACAAAATTTATATTTAAGTTTTCTAATGAAAATTCACTTGATGAAACAAACTCATTAATAACTTGTGTTGATGACGTTGAACCACTTGCAATTAAATCATCAAGAATCTGATATCCGATATCATCTCCAACTTCTAAATCAAAGTTTGGTGTTAAAGGTGTACAATGTTTTGTAACATCATCAATAATTGTTATTTGGTCAATTAATGGGATTGAATGAACTTTAGAAATCCAAACCTTATCATTAACATTTATAGTTATTGGTAGAGGTTCATATAATTTTAATACAAGAGATGGTTCAATATTTCTATATTTTATTTGATTATCTTCTTCATCTCTATATTCTTCAGAAAAAGTTCTATCATCAATTGCCCAGGTACCAATTAATTTATTATCACCATCACCAAGATGTAAATAATGTGTTAATAGTGGTGAAACGTAATCATCAAATTCAGAAACATTTCTATTTGAAATAAATGCAGATTTTAAATCATTTACTACATTTGCTCTTCTTAATTTTAAATCTCCTTTATCAAACGTAATAGTAGCTTCTTCAGTTTTACCTGCTGTTCTTTCATCACCCTCTTCATTATAAGGAATGAATAAAAGTTTAAATTGAGTAACATCCCTATCTTCATCTAAATCACTACCAATAATTTTTATAACTTCAGCTACATTTAATGAAATGTTTCCTGATGGTGGGATTTTTTTAATTAAATTACTTTCACTAACTTTACCAGCATATACTAAGATATAGTTTGTGTTTATAGATTGCCAAGAAACCTCAAAATCAATATTGTATTCTTTAAAATCAGCACCTTTGATATTTTGAGGAAAGTTAATATGAGTAATATCAGGACCAGGTAGATAAGCTTTACTTTCTACCGTAATGATAACTTTTTCAAGTTCACCACTACCACCTCGTGCTGAAACAGGTTGTAAATATAGTACATACCTACCAACACCATTTGGAAAATCTGAGTTTTGTAAATTAATTACACCACTTGGTCCTATTTCTCGTTCTACATTACCTAATGTATAAATTACTTTATCTGCAAATGTTGTATCATAAACAACGTTAACATCATCAGAATTAGCAATGTTAAAAATTACATTATTATTTTCTACCTTAATTGTAGGTGAACTTGGGTCTGGAGTAAATACTTGTTTATTTGCGGTTACTTTAAAAAAGTTTTCACCAACAGATAAATTAAAAGTAGAATCAATTCCTTTTTTAGTTTCTCCTCTTGTTTTATCTGTATTGTTTTCGTACTTATATTCTACTTGATGAGAATAATCATTTATACCAATACCATTAAATTGTATATAACAAGATGTATCTTTTCCAACTTTATTAACTGTTATTTGATTTAATCCATTACGAACTAAACCAGTTTGTCCATCAGAAGTAGTATATCTAATAATCTCATCACTACTTACATCTCCTTTTATTTTTATATCAAATACATTTACAATAGGAAGTGGAGGAGGAAGTTGAGGAAATCTAAAATATAAAGGTACTACTCTTGCCTTTTCAATTAATTCTATTCCATTTATTTTTTGAGGCTTTGGTGTAGGAAATGGCATAAATGAACCATTTGTATCTCTTTTTTCAATTATTAACTCATAAGTAGTCCACTCAAACGTTCCAAATGTTAAAGATGGTTTCTTAAAGTTTGTTGGTGGTATATACGGTGCAATTCCAAGAGTTGGTCTTGTTGTTGGTCTATCATAATCAATAGCAGGAATTCTTGTGTTTCCAAATCCACCAATATTAAAAATAGGTTGTCTACCAGATTCAAAAATATTAAAATCTGGTCTAAAATTTATATCAGAACGAAATTTAATTCTATCTTCAAAATCTCTAATTACCGTATCATCATCAAAATCTTTTTCAAGTACGGGTTTAATATTTTTAAATATTGTTTTATGTAATGTTTTGATTCGATACGTTTCAATTGATTTTTCTTTGTTATTTGAAACTACATTTATTAATTTAGGAGTTAATAATTCCTTTTCAGTAAAAGTTAATCCTGCCTTAGTAACTGTATTAGAAACACCATCAACAAATACGTTAGCTGCTTTTCCATTTTGTACCCCAATAGTAAATGTAATACTTTTACTTTTATCAAGTAATACTGGTAACGCTGGAGGATTATATCTACAGCTACCATCATCTCTTGTTGCAAATCTATTATAGTTTTTTGCTTTAGAGTCTGTACATCCATTTATAATAGTAGTACCTCCACCACCTCGTATGATACTACCACCACCACCTCCAACTCCATAATCAAACTCATCGACACGAAGAGTATCATCGAATCCTTCGTTGAATCCGTTGTTGAAATTATCATCGTATATAGCAAACTCTTGTCTAATCATTATCTATCCTATATCTGATTTACTTGTCTATCCTTTATTTTACCATCTAATGTTCTATTAACCGAATTTCCTTGTCCTGCACTTTGACCACTTGTGCTCTGACCTCGTGTTTCTTCTTGTGGTGCAAATTGTTCAAGTGCTTTGTTGTTCTGGTCCTCAAAAAATTGTTTTGTGGATGTTTGATTTACCTGGTCATATGTATCGGTTACAATATCAAATAAAGCCTTTTCATTTTGGTCACTTAAATCCAACTCAACCCCACCAAGTGCACCAGCACCAATACCAGTATTTGCATTTTCGGTTAAGTCAATTCTATCATCAGTTAATATCCCACCACCATCAGTTAATATCCCACCACAAGCTCCAAGTTGAGTTGCTTTTAATCCAGCTGGTGTTACCACAGAACCTAATTGTGCACAAATAGTAGTTGTACTATTTGGTGCCAAAGGAACTGATGTTTTAAGTTTTCCACTTGAATCTTTATAAGTAAATGATATTGATTGGCCTTTAAATATTTCTATTGGTTCATCAATGTAATCCAACCTATCGTAATCATATCCATACCTATCTCTATCACCATATCCAAATCCTCTAAACTCATCACCAGGATATCTTAGATATGGTTCTTTTAGACGATTCCTTTGTACTATCGTTTTCTTTTTACTTACATTTGTAATTCTATAACTTGCAAGTACAGGTTTTATTTCTTTTATTTTCGGTACTGTTCTTACATCACCTTTAAATTTAAAAGTATTATCATCGTATGTTATTGTAAATGAATCATATTCAATACCTTGTAAATTTTTTATTACACCATCTTGTTTGTATTTTATACTCGCTACTTGAGACCAAACATAATACGTTTGAGTTTTTTGTGAAACTTTATCTTTGTATTTACAACTTCCATCATCTTGTGTTGCCTTTGGATTGTAGTTTAACGCACTAGCATCCGTACAACCTTTAATCTCAATTGGGTCTGGGTCATTTTGTTGATATTTACAACTCCCATCATCTTCTTTTGCTTGTGGATTATAATTTAAAGCATCAGGGTCCATACAACCTCGTATAACAGCATCTATTTTATCAGGCTGAGTTGCTTCGTATAAATTATTAGATACACTCGATTTCAAAATTTCTTTTACCTCATCAAATGTAACCTGTTGTTCTGGTGTTAATTCATTATCTTCTTGTATTGTTCTTTTGGGTAAATAATACTGAATAATTAATCCAAGTGATTGTTCGAATACTTGATGTATCGTCTTTATCGATAATTCAACAATATCTAATTTATTTTTTGGCTTACCATAATTTAAATCTACAATATTCCATTCTCTATCATCAATAAAATAATTCATAGATTCAATAAATTTTTCTCTAATTTTTTGAATAAAAAGTTCAATACTTTCAATTTTAAATTCTTTTTTTATTAAAGAATGATAAGTTGATGTATCTTTTTGCGTTCCTTTTATTCGAGAAAAAGAATCAATTACTTTTTGTGTTGTTATGTTTTGAATATATTGTTTTGCATAATAAATCGTATCATCTCTAAATTGTGAATTTCCAATAAATAAATTATATCTTAAATCTAAATCAGGGTTTGGTTGTTTTTTATTTTTTAAAGGTAAAACTCTAATTTCAGTTCTTGATGGTGAAATTTCATGAATCCATAATTTATCATTACTACCAGGTTCAGAACCAGCTCTTCTATTTAATAAAGTTACCTGAGTTTTAAAAATACCACTTGAATACCCAGCTTCCTTTACTAATTTTTCAATATCAACTATAAACTCAGAAGCACCGTTTAATTTTTTTGTAAAGTTATTATTTGAAATAATAAAATATTCATTAATATTAGAATCATTTAAGTTTATGTATCTAACTAACTTACCATCTTCACCTTGTGGTAATTGATTTTCATTTGAATCAAATAATATAAATTCAATCATATCAGCATTACCAAGACCGAAATAAGACTTACCAATCTCTCTCTCAAAGATTTTTCTATCTTCAGATTCTACTTTGTATCCTCTTCTATCTACTATTTCTTTAAATCCTTCTATAGCCATCTTAGTTAGAGTTTAAGTATCTTTGGTAAAGTTTATCTCCACCATATAAATCATAAACCATATAAGAGAAATATCTACCCACCCATTGAGTAAACTGTCCTCTTAAATTATTTTTTGGTAATACACCTAAATCATATGCCATCCATTCTGTCCATGGTTTACATAAGAAATATATAATTGGAGTGTATTGAGGTTTTCTTCTCATAAACTCCACAACTTTTCTTGCCCACATTTGATATCCAATAACCAACTTAGGGTCTGTAACGAATCTTTTATCACCCCATCGTTCATCCGCATCCCAAATGTGTTGTGGTAAATACCCTTGATGATAAAGTTCATTACAAATAATTTTTTTCTTCTTAGAGTTTGCCGCGGTTGATGCTGTTGCTTGAGCTGCTTTAACTTGTTGGTTTGCTGCCTGAATCTGTTGTTGAGCAATTTGCTGGTTTGTTTCAATTGTTTGTTGGAGTGTTTGATTTGCAGCTTGTAACGATTTAACAATCTCTTTTTCAGATTCTAATTGAGATGCTAGTGTTTCTTTTTGTGCACCCAACCCTCGTGTTTGTGCAGTTAACGATACTCTTTCTATTCCTTCTTTAGTTCCTTTTAAAACCGAGTTTTGGAAATCAGATAATAGTTGTTCATATCGTTTAGTTAAAGCATCAAATTCTGATTGAACAGTTCGTGTTAATGTTTCAGCAGCAATTACTTGGTTTTGTAAATCTGATATTTCAGATTCAAGTGTTGATATTATAGAAGATAAATCGGCATTTTCAACTGTTAACTCACCATTTTTATTTATTAATCTTTCAATTTCAGTAAGTTTATCTTCATATTTTTCATATTTAATATACCTACCTCTTGGTGGTTTTTTTTCTTTTATTAACTCATCAACTTTTATATCAATTGCCTTTTGTAATTGCTCTTCATCGTAATACGGTCTTTCTAAAGGAGCTGATGTTTCACCACTAAATGATGTTTGTTCTTCCTGTATTTGTTCTTGTGGTTCTAATAAATCGGTTTTTAATTTTGGTTGTATTTGTTTTCCTCTAATTTGTTCAGTTCCAAATGGTTTATCTTTTTTTAATGAAGCAGGTTTTACTTCCTTTCCATCAACTTTACGCACAACAATTCCTTTAGATGTATCTATCTTCGTTGCCTTTGAACCTTTTTTAACAAGTTCATCTATTCTAAATCTATCTTGTAAACTCATTTTATTTCTCTATTGTAAAAGTTAAATCCTTATCTACAAAGTATTCTATAACACCATCCCTATCTACTTTAATTTCAATATAGTAATCTCTATTGTATTCCCAGCTTGTTAAGTTTAATTTAAAATAGTTACCACTCGAATCACAACTAACTTTTGTGTAATCTGAGAATGGTATAATTATCTCTTCTGTGATTACATCTTTTATTTGGTAATAAGTAGTAGATGGTAAATATTTTACATCTGTGTAAGAATATGTGTTGGTGTATGTTTTGAGAGGATATTTCTCTCTACCGAAAACTCTGATTTCAGGTTTACTTCCACGCTTATATCTGGTCTTTAATCTTTTGAATGTTACATGAATATCATCAGCGGTAAGTTCTGTTAAAGAGCCAGTAGAGAACGAAGAATCATCCCAACCAATTCTTAATTTAGGTTGGTAAATAGTATTTGTTTCTTTTGAAAAGAATTTTAATTGACCGTAATCATTTGTATCATTTTCTAATGAAGATGAATATTTTAAAATAAATCCTTCGTTTGGTATAGAACCACTAATCCACGAAGTCATTGTATCAATAACATCCATTTCAATATCAGTTGTTTCGTATGAAAATGATTGAGTTGAATATGAACCAGTAAACCAAGTTCCACCTTTACCATTAAATGAGCCAGTAGTATCTGCTGAATGTGAATCTTGTGTCATCCAATTAACACCTGTTCTAACTTTATCCCAAGAAACACCATCTGTACTGATTTCATCAAATCTTGTACCGATTCCCATATCCCATGATTGGGTTACCGCATATGCATATATTGTGTAATCTGTTGGTATTTCATCAGATGAATCAGCTTCTCTTAGAATAAGTTCAGCCGAACTCATAGTTACATCTCCACTTACTATTGATTGAGAAAGTGATGTTGTATCAAACTTGATTAGTGTGTGAGCAATATCTTTTAAGTTTCCATAATAAGTTTTAGAAACTTCTAATATCTCATCCAACCCTGTGTTTTGTGTTGGTTGTTGTAAGTAAATCGTTGCATCTTTTGATGCCGTTACAAAATAATACATTATACAACCCTCCCTTTAATATCTTTGTTAGGAAACTTCACTTCAAATATAGATGGGTCTAAAGATGGATAAACCATTTTACCTTTAGTTGCATCTTGTATATTATATGAATGCGATGAATAGTTTCCTAAACACTTGTTAGTAATTTCACACTTAGGTACTGATTGTACTCCCTCTACTCCTGCAATCAGTAATTCTATTTCAGAAATGTTGATTGCCATATTAAATGTCCAATTATCGATGTTAAAGTAATCTTTCAATTCATTTATACATCGTGTAAGAACTTCTCTTTTATTATATCCACCATAAACTCTGATTTCAAAATCTACACCTATGTTTATGATAAACCCATCAATAACATTAACACCATCAGTTAACATTCTATATTCTCCTAAATAAGTTTTTAGATTTTCTTTAATAGCCTTATTTAATGATGTTAGATATTTACTTGAATCATATCCAAGTACATATAAGTTAATTGCAAATGGATTATTCTTTTCGTTTATGTTATTTTTCTTTCCACTTAAGAATTTTCTCAATTCATCTTTTGTTTGTTGTTCTGTTAGGTTTTGTTTTCCTAATGATTGAACTAATCCTGCAAATTCTTCTAATGAATCAGGATTATTTAAAATAGATGAAGGTGAATTATTATCTAACTCTCCATCTGGTGCACAATATGCTTTTGCAACACCACCATACTTTGGAGGTAACGATAACGCTCTTACTTGATAATCTTTTCTTGTTACCGCTCTGTTTTGTGAACCAAAGTTTGCTAATGAATTTTCTCTAATCTCTTCGATAGATTCTGCACCTCTACCTCCTCTACCTGGTAATTCGTTTTCTATTGCAACAGAAGCTTTCATTCTGTTATAAAGTGCTAATTCTGCCGAACCAAATACACTCGTATCTTCATCAAACGAAATAGAATTAATTCTTGTTATTTCTTTTGAAGCAACATTGGATTCAACTCCACCACCTACTAAGTAAGAAACAGTCAATGTTGTATTTGCAGGAGCCTGTCCATATGTTTTAGTTTTTAAGAAATTAGAAGGGTCAAATGATGCACCCAATCTATCTATGGATGAATTTAATCCTAATCCAACATTTTTAAAGTTTGGTATTAATGTTTCATCTGATGATGTTGAGTTACCTCCTCCAAATATTATTGAAGTTGTATTATCTTCATTTACCTTTGTAGTAAATCTTCTTGATGTTTTTATAAGTTTTAAAACACTTGATACAGAATCTTTAAATTGTGCTAAATCTTTATCTGTTTGTTCTGAAGTTGGATAATCCACATAAACCATTTCTTGTGCAAGATAAGGAACTTGATACCATTTGTTTCCATTTGAATCTCTTACATCATAGATATCAATAATATTTGTATCTGCTAATCTTATTTGTGAAAATTGTTGAGCAGTACCAAACTGAACAGATGTTGTTTTTAATTCAGCTGAAATTGCATTTACATATTTTTTTATTAGATATTGTGTTGGTTCGTTTGTGTTTGAATCTCTTTGATATACAACAACTTCTCTATCTGTTTCATCATTGAAATCTAAAAGTTCGGTTGTTCTAAAAATAATTCCACCATTTGATTCACATACCATACCTTCTTTAATTCTTAATGAATAATCATAATCTGGTCGTATTGTACTACCACTACCAGTAGCTGGTACTAATTGGTAAACAGATAGTTTAACAATAGCAGGTGAAGTTACTTTTGGTTTGTATCCTAAATAAGAGGCCAATGCAATAACATTTTCCTTATCTTCTGCATACAACATCAATGATTCTTTTAAAGTATCATCTGTGTAGTATGAAAGTATATCACCCACATATGATGCCATTTCAATAAACATCATACCTGGTGATGATTCATTAAAATCAGAATAAGTTTTTGGGAAATATGCTTTTGCGTAATCAATTAGATTTTGTCTGAATTTAGCAAAATCTTTATTAAGATATTTTATATCTCTCCCTTGATTACTTCTTTTTGTTACACTATTTAAAGCCATCCTTTATTACTCCTGAATTCTAAATGTTATCTCTTGTGTTTCTATTTGGTTACCAACTGTAAACTTAATGTTCATATCTGCTCTGTGCATATCTTTCATTTCATCAGTCATTTTAATATCAACTTCTTCTATGTTTATATATGGTAACCAATAACCAACACTCTTAGTTATGGTTTCTGTTAACTTATTTTCAAAATCATCTGTCATTTGTTCAAACAAAAGAGAATGTAATCCAGTACCAAAGTTTGGTTGCATTACTCTTTCACCTTGTTTAGTTAACAAAAGATTTTTTAAATTTGTCTTAGCCTGTTCAAATGAAGAAAAAGATTGTTCAAAGAAACCCGTATTACCTCTTTTTAAAGGCAAGGTTATACCATACGCAAAGTCATTAAATTCTTTGGTATCTTTTACAACTTTTCTATCAAGAACATAAGCCATCAGTTATTCCTATCTCTTAAATTTTTTAACAAGTTCTGAATTATCTCTGTTTAAAATTCTATCTAATCCAGGCAATCCTGTTTGAACTCCAAGACCTGTTTTACTTGGTCCCCTTTTTATATCACCATAACCCATTTGAGATGCCATTTGAGCTCTCATGCTTTCAAGACCACCTCCTGCAGTTGTTTGAGTAAATGAAACTGTTTTATCCATACTTTCATTTACAGGTTGTTGAAATTTATCTAATACAGATTTTTGTTCAACTCCACCTTTTCTTTGTTCTGCTGAAAATGGTTTTGTATTATTTAGTACCTCATTTAAAACAGCATTTTTTGTAAACTGTTTTTTAGGTTGTTGTCTTTCTTCTTGTAGTGCTTGTTCTGCCATTTGAAATGGGTCTACTTCCTCTTCCACGATTTGCGTGGAGGAAGCAGCAACACCTCCCCTCTCCTCCGATAGAACTTTCATTCTACGAGATACTTCTTCTTCTAAAATCTTAGGAAAGGTTTTAGTAAGAAATCTTTCGTGATTTTTAGCCACTTCAGCTTCTACAATTACTTTAATTAATTTTGCTAATTTCTTAGTATCCATTATAAATTGTTTTCTTTTATCTTAATATAAATATATTCTTTATGAGTTTATGGTTATGAGCAATCAGGTGGGTTTACAAATCCTAAATATTTTTTTGGTACTTTCTGAAATACACCACATCCATTTCTATTAAATCCACCACCACTTGTATTTCCTTCGATTGTAATAATACCACCAGTTGCAGTTACACCAGCAACAATACCAATATGATGTGCATCGGAGGGTGAACCATATAAAACAGCTGCACCTACTTTTGGTTTGGTACTCCAATATCCGTTTTGTTTTCCCCAATTCATCCAATTATCACAACTTGCCCCACCACTTGGTGTTTCTAAACCTGCTTCTTGCCACCAAGTTGCAACAGCGGCAGCACACCAATAATAACCACTACCTGTTTTTTTAACTTTAGCCTGATTATCCAATCCTACATTATCAAACATATCATCAATCCTACCTCGTTCATTTTTTTGAACTCCACCAGGAAACCCGCCATAGTTTTTACCAGGAGGTGTACCTGTTTCTAAAATACCAATATCTCTTTTTGCAATTGCAACAATCTTAGTACCTTGTTCACATTTATATTCAGGTGGTGTGGTTTCTTCAATAGCTTTCAATTCTTCTTCTGATAATTCAACAGCTGCTGCATTTTTTTCTCCTGTGTTTATTTCAGATTTTTTTAAGTTAGAATATTCTTTTGCAGATGTTCTACCATTTTGAGGTAAGGATGTATCGTTTGCAACAGCATCTGCCTCATCTGCCTCTCGTTGAGCTTCTTGTTTATCAGCCTCACTCATTATCAATCCTTCAAGAATTGCAGATGCTAATTTTGTAATAGCACCAAGTAGTGTATTACCTGCCTGTGGTGGTTCGAATGGAACACTTGGACCTGCAGGAGGTATTGTAAACCCAGTCCAACTTCTAATACCAGGTGCTGGTGGTACAAGAGGAAATCCAGGATATAAAGATATTGTTATATACAAACCTTCGATTGATGTAAGATGAATTTGCATTGCATTAATTAACTTGTCCAAAAATACACCCGAATCCATTGTAGTAGTTAAAGGACCAACAGTTGGAAACTGACCAGGTGTAGTTACAAATGCGGATACCGTAGTTACGTTTTGTATAGCTCCTGTAGCTGGTATGATTGGAGGAATTCCCGTCATTAAAGTTGCTCCTGTCCAATAACCAACAACTCCTTTTCCAATATCATCTATAAAAGTATGTTGTCCCTCTCGTTTACTTAATGCAGTACTACAAGCTAAAGTAACCAACGTTTGCATTAGTGGTTTGTTATCTTTAGCAATAGGTATTTGATTTATTGTTTGGTATCCTCTACGAACCGCCATATCATATTCATCAGTAAGTTTTTTTGCGAAATCATTATAGGAATTTATACCTGGTTGATTTCCCATATAACTCAACATATTTTGTTTGAATATAGCGAAAGACATTTTTTATTCTGTAAAATTTTGTGTAGATAATATTGTATCTAATTTACTTTGTATCTTCGCATACGCCGATGCATTTGTTGGAGGAGATGATGGACCAGCTGGAGTAGGATGAATTTCTTTTTGTAACTCATCAAGTATTTCACTTAATATATCAATTAGAGTTTGACCTCTTGCAAGTGGTTCATCTTGACTTTCAGTATTAAGATATATATCCCCACTCCCACCTAAAAAGTACATATCGTTATCATTAGTTGTAGTTCTATACTCACCATTCAAATCAATGGAAGCACCATCTTGGCCATTATCAAGTGTAAATTTACCATCCGATATAAACGAAATATTTCCTTTGGAAAAGAAAATCATTTCTTGAGTTTTTGAAGATAAGATAATCCTATCACTATTTATTAAAATTTGATTACCGTCTAACTCTTCTGGTGCTTCATAATATTCTGCAGATTCTGCTGTTTCAACTTTTACATCTCTGTTACCTGGTACAAATGGTAATTTATATTTGTTACTTGATAGTACAATAGTAGAACCATCATTAACAATATCTTCTTCAATTAAATCACCTTCTTTTATTTCTGTTTCAGGTTCTGCTTGTTTATTTCTAAAAATTATTGTTGGTGAAAATTCTTTATCTTCATTATTATATCCACTAAATCGTATTGATTGTCCAAATCTTGATTGTATTAATCTATCTCCCTCATAAAGTTTTAGTTTATTAATAGGAGTTTCTTCAAAATATTTTCCAACCTTATACTCTTCACTATTACTTACATTGGAAGTAGGAGTTCCGGTTTGGGAAACACTTGAGTATGATTGATTTTTTTCTTCTTTGTTTTGTTCAGGATATAAACCAGCAATTTGTTCTGGTCTTGCATCACCCACATTTAAAGTTCTTGCTGGAAATCTTTTGTAATATTTTTTTCCACCTATCGTTGTTAAAATTACTTCTTCTCCTATAAGTGGAAGTTCAAAATCTAAGCCACTACCTTCTGGTAAATAAATTGGTAAATTTTCGGGTTCTGAAATTCTATCATCATATGGTTGAACAACTACTGCACCAACTTTAAAACCAGCATCTTTTCCATCTGTAAATAGCTCTTTAAATGCTTCTTCGTATTTTACCAATCTTTCGTGAGTTTCATCAAGAATAACATCAACTACAAGACCAGTTGGTAGTTGAGTTGGTCTAATACTTTTATTTGTATTACTTGAACTAAGTGATTGTACTAAACGATTTGCCATTATTTATTTACCTTTTGTTTAAGTTCTTCTATTTCGTTTGTAAGTTCATCAACCTTTAAATCTTGCTCATCGGCCACTTCTGCGATGGTTTCATCTAATTGTTTTAGAAGTTGTTCTTTTTCTTCATCAGAAAGGAATCCACTATCTCCTTCTGCTTTGTGTTGTGCACCAATGATTCGTTGGGCAATTGCAGCCATCTTGATTAGTGCATCATCGTTCTTTACTGATGTATCAACAAGGTCTTTGATAATAGGACCAATAACAGCCATATCACCTGCATGTCTGATTACCTTTTTCATTTCAGCAATCAGTTCTGAGATTCTTTGTTTCTTGTTTTGTTGGTTATCGTAGATATCCTTGAACAATCCACTTAGATTCTTTCCTGGAAATAATTCAAAATCTGTACTCATGATTTTTATACATTATGTTGTATATAAATATACTGAATAAAAAAACCTCACCGAAGTGAGGTTTTGTTCTTAACGCGTTCTGAAATTATTAAGTTTAAAATTTACTTCTTAATAATGTGGTAAAGTACAAAAGCACCAACCAGTCCTAATAGACCTTCAGCACTCAAACTTCCCAATATACCCATGATGTTATCAACTACTGATACATTTGGCCAGAAAGGAATGTTTGCACCTTTGAATAATACTTCAAGTACTACTCCAAGAGCGATGATACTAATACCGATTTTTGTTAATTCATCGGCCCATGAGCCAATTTTCTTTAAAAAATCCATATTGTTCTCCTTTGTTTATTTTAAGAAAAATAACTTTTTCATATTCCAAAACAGCGGATATCCAATAAATAACTATTGTATATATGAAATAAAAAGTTAAGTTTTGATTTTCACACCCAATGGGTAAACAATATTGGGTGTCAATAAAAAAACCCAACTTTTTGAGTTGGGTTTTTGTTCTTAGCCACTTTATTCTACGACCAAGTGATTTTAATCTTTAAGAGCTACAATAGCCTTTAATCTTTCTATTTCTGATTTCATTCTATGGTACTCTATCTCTTCATAAGTATATTTCTTATGACCTTTAGGTTTAATCCATAACATTTTTCCATTTTCGAAATATGCTACTGTACCAGCATAATCTCTCCAATACCAATGTTCTTCGTAGTTACCATCGATTTTCTTGTAGTAACCTTTTTGTTGAATCTTACCATCTTCGTTGTAAGCTCTATACTGGTAAAGATTGTCATCTATCTGTGTAATAACTTTGGAAGTTTGTCCAAAGAGCGGAATGGTACACAGAGAAAATAATAGGATTGCTATTATTTGAACAATCTTTACTTTGAATAATTGTTCATTCATAATTCCTCCTTTAGTATAAATATACCTATGTTAAGAAATTGTTAAGAAATTGTAAAATTAAAGTACTTTTTTCTTGATAATATAGTTATGAATCACAAGAGTATCCATTTCACAATTCAAAAATGTTTGGATAGCAGTCTTAGGGTCTAATACCATTGTTTGGTCTTTAAGGTTAAATGAAGTATTTAATACAATTGGATATCCATTTAACTCATGAAGTTTTCTTAATAGTTTATAAACTTGTGGTTGTTGTCTTTGAGTTAGTGATTGTATTCTTGCAGAACCATCAACATGAGTAATGGCTGGTAAATTCTTTCTATGTTCTTCTTTTACTTGAACCACCTGATTCATATAAGGAACATCATGTGGATAATCAAAGTACTTAGATTGTTCTTCTAATTTAACAATAGGTGCAAAAGGTCTAAACCCTTCTCTCTTCTTAATTACTCTATTTACTCTTGCCTTCATTTGAGGGTCACATGGATTTGCAAAAATACTTCGGTTTCCTAATGCTCTTGCACCAAATTCCATTCTTCCTTCGAACCAACCTATTACATTTCCTTCTGTGATTTCTTTTGCTACAATTTCTATAATTTCAGAATGATTTTTCTTTTCATACCACACATCTACCTTTAGTTCTTCCAACGCCTTCTCTACATCTTCATTGGAATAGTAAGGACCAAGATAAGGATTGTTATTGGTTACTCTATTTGAATTGGAATTTTCATTATAATAATAATGTAATGCTGCTCCAATAGCAGAACCGGCATCAGATGGTGCAGGTGGAATGTAAACTTTTTTGTAGTTTGTTTCTTTTATAATTTTTCCATTTGCAGTTCCATTGTACGCACACCCACCACTTAAACAAAGATTGTGAGTTGATTTTTTTACATATAATTTATTTAACAAATGAAAAAATATTTTCTCATATGCAGATTGTAATCCTGCTGCAATATCTTTATGTTCTTGTGTTAATTCATCTTCTGGTAATCTATTAGGAATTCCAAATAACTTACCAAGTTTTTCATTAAACATTATTTCATCTGAATAATCATAAACAAAATAATCCATATTGATTTCATATGAATCATTTGTTTTAGAAATTAATTCTTCAAATTCTTTTTTGTATTTTGTAGAATCACCATAAGGAGCTAATCCCATTATCTTATACTCACCTTCATTTGGTTTGAAACCTAAGAAAGCAGTAAAGGCTGAATATAACATTCCTAATGAATGTGGAAAGTTTACACTTCCTAACTTTGTAAGTGTATTTTTTTCACCATAATACATTGAAGTTGTTTCCCACTCTCCAACACCATCTACTGAAAGAATTGTTGCTTTATTAAATGGAGAAGTGTAGTATGAATATGCAACATGAGAAAGGTGATGGTCACCATAAATTACTTTAGTATTTTCTCCTATAATTGAGTTTAGTGTAGTAGATAATTTTTCGTATTCTTTTTTATTACGAGATATTATTTTATTTCTTTTAAAATAATTTAATAACCCACCTCGTTTTGTAGAGTTTTCTATTCTATCTAATTTTAAAGAAGGATTTTCGTAAAAACAAATTGCATCAATATCATCCTTTTGTACTTTAAATTCAGAGTACAACCATTTAATAGTTTCTATTGGAAATGAAGAATCGTGTTTTATGCCAGTAAATCTTTCCTCTTCAACTGCACCCAAAACTTTACCATCTTTAATTAGTGCGGCTGCACTATCGTGATAACCACATGATATTCCTAAAATATAACCCATTCTTTTTTTTTAATAATTTTCGTTATCCCAAAATTCTTGTTGAATATCATTAAACTGACCTGTTTCTAAATATTCATTTAACATTTTTTTCTGATGTTGTTTCATTACATTTACAACTTTGGTAATATAATGAGTTTTACAATCGGTCATTTCTCTTATAAGTAGATATAAATGTTTTTTATTAAAGTTTTCTATATGTTCTGACCTTCTGAATAATTCTAATACTGCATCTGCGATTTGTATATCTCTTTTTTTATTAAAAATTATTGTTAGATTTCTATCCCAATACTCCAACATAATATCTTTAAATTCTTTAAACTCAGTATTTTCTTCTACTTCATAAAAATCATTTTCAGGATTCCAAGTTTCTGGCATTTGTGATAGTAACGCGTTTTGTTTCCATCTTTTGTAATTACCATTGTTCTTTAAAATTAAATGGTTCTTTGCAATAATAGTAAAGTAAGAAAATGCCCTACCCTTACCTTCTTTAAACATATGCATTTTTTCTACCATCGTAGAAACTACTTCCATTTGGATATCTTTTTTTGGAACATCAAAGTAAGTAAACTTAAATGTATTTAAAACATTTTCTGCAAGTTTTTCGAATGGATATTTAATTCTTTCTTCGTAAATTTTAGACCTTTCTGCGGGGTCTTTAGAGTTGTTATATTCTATAATTGCTTCTTGTGCAGGAGTACCAAAATATATTTTGGATTTTTTTCTTCTTGGTCTTGGCATATTTTTATAATTCGTTATTTAAGTCCTCTACTATTTTTTTTAACCCATCAAATGTAACTCCAACCTCATCATCTTTTTCAAATGCCTGTCTTGTATCTATCTTTCGCATTTCATTTAATGCATTCTGTACTTTATCTTGAACTGATAAATTAGTATTAACTAATCTATCTTCAAGTTGTTCATTTTGGCGTAGTAAGTTTCTAACACCAATCAGTAAAATAATATTAAGTATTACTGAGATACCCACAATGATGTTGTAGGTAGTAAATATTTCTAACATATTAATCTAAATTTAATTTATATCCACTAAATTCGGTAAGGTATGAAGTTAACTTTGTACCATTACCATCTTTAAACTCTTCTCCTTTTTTTAAGAATCGTTTAACATTACCAGGCCCTGCTAAGTGTGCTGCAGCTAATATTCCACTTTCAGTAATTACGTTACCATTGATTTTCTTACCATCCCAATATTCAATATAATTGTTGAGTATTTTTTTATTATGATTAAGTAAATCTAACATTGCCTGTTCTTGTAAGTAAGGTGAATTAAGAAACTCTTTTTTTGAAACATCATAACCTAATGCCTTTAGAGTTCTTCTACCGAATTGGTATTTTCCCATATAACCCCAACCATTTACTACATCGTATCGGTTTGATGATTCTCGGTGTCCTATTGCATCAAGAAACATATCGTGTTGATTTATTTCTATTTCAATAGGTTTTATTTCAACTTTAACTGTTTTAATTGGTTTTGTTTCTATTTTAGAAACCTTTGTTGTGTTTGCCTTTAAGTAGTTATGTGTAAAACTAACTAAACTTAATGATGTAATCATTGTTATGATTATTATTAATATCTGTTTTTTCATCGGGATTACTCCTTTTTTTAAACATACTTCTCTTACAAATATACGAAAAATTTTCGAATATTCCTAATAAATTGATAAAAACTTTTATGCTTCTCCAACCGGCCCGAAGTAAAGACCGTTCAGTTCCTCTTCTGTGATTTTTGATTCTTCAGAGGAATCTTCTCGTAATCGAGTAAGGGTATTTTCTAACCCTTCTATATTTTTTTGTATTCTTAATTCTAATTCTTTTTCCGTAACCAATCCATTCTCAAGAATAATATCCATAAGAGTTTGCATGATTATGTTCTGAGTAAGAATTCTATCGTTAAGATTTTTTATTGCTAACTTTGATATTGAGGTCATCTAATAGTTCCTTTATTGTGTTTGGATTATCATCTCCAAAAATTAAATCTCCAAAAGCTCTCTTTATAGATTTTTCATGATAACCCATAGCTGAAGCTAATCTAACACACATAACTTTGAATTCATTCATATCCATATCATCCGGTACATCGAATTCTATTTTTGAAGCTTCTCTTTGTATATTTAAGAACTCTTCATCGGTATATCTAAATATAAGTTTTCCCATTTTTCGTAATATTATAAGATTTCAGCACCTAACTTTAATAAAGGTTCTGCTTTTTTGTATTTCATAAATTCGGTAGTTCCGTTGGATAATTTTACCATTACTCTTTCGTTTCTACCATACTTTTTTGGTGCAGTATATGTTGCAGAATATCTTCTTCGTGAATCAGTTATCAATATACCATCTAAGTGGTCAATCTCGTGTTGAGCACAAACACACTCTAATAATCCTTCATCTGAAAAAAATTCATTAGAATCTTTCCATGTATTTGTTTCTGAATCTGGTGAAAATATAACTGTTCCCAAGTTATCACACTCTACTGTAAATGATTTATGTCTTACGGTTTTAACAGGTTTACGCATTGATTTAGGAATTGATAAACATTGTTCTACATAAGCAACTACATCATCAGATACTTCAGTTACTCTTGGGTTTATCAATACCAAAGGTTCTTTTACATTAATTACACAAGCACGAACATCTAACCCAATTTGATTTGCTGATAATCCAATACCACCATGTCTTGTTAGTTCTTGTAAAAGAGTTGTAGATATAGAATTTATCTCTTCCTGTGTCATTGGTTTTGATTCCAATGGAGTTTTTAATTTATTTGGGTCTTTAATTAATTTCATCGAATAAATTTAATTGGTTTGTTACAAGCTTTCTTTCAGATACATTACCACCCCATGGTCTTTCGTAAATTGTTTTACCCCCATCTGGTGATTCATAAATTTTTGCATCTTTCATTTTTTCATTTAACTCATCGGAAAGTTTTCTTTCTTTCCAATATAATTCTCTAACTTTAGAACCCAACTCCATATCATTTGGATAGGTTTCTACTAATTCATTTATATTCATAGTGGTTATATTGTATTAAATTAAACTGCGGTATTGTGGTATTTTTCAAGTAACCAAGAAGATGATTGAACTTTATTTCCTAATCCCCAAACCATATCGATTCCATATCCTTTACAAACATCTTCTTCTGTTGCAGGAACTCCACCTGCAACTCTATCACCACCATTACCGAAAGCCATGATACCAGTTTCCCATGTACCTCGTTCTCTCATGTATTTGTGTCTGGCAGCATCAATGAAATCTACAGCGGTTTCATCGTTTTGAATTTTGGGATTCATAATATAAACCCAATCTACTCCCTTTATATTATCCATTACGAATGCTCTTTCTTTTTCATCCATAAATGATTTTCCTTTTTTATTTCTCAACCATCTATCATTGTTGAGTCCAATCCAAACTTCATCTGAAAGTTCTTTTGCATTTTGGATACATTCTATGTGGCCTTTATGAACAGGGTCAAATCCACCACTAATTAAAATAACTTTATATTTTTTCATAATACAAATATACGAATTTTTTATTAATTAAACAAGTCTTTTTGGTTTTATTTCTTGCCTCAACTTATATTTTGGTTTGAAATATTCTAAATCAAGTTTTATATTTTTATTTATTAATGATTTATTTTTATAAACATCTTCGTAATAATCGATTGGAAGATTTAAATCTTGTGATAAATTATTCATTACAATATCCAAATGATTCATCCAATTTGTAATATATTTCCAATAATGAGATTCTTTATCTATTTCTTTTTCGATTCCCCACTTTTTATTTACTGTATATTGATACTTACCAAGTACATATAAAGATTCAAGTTGCTCTTCTCTGTTTCTTCTACTTAGTAAAATTACAGTATTAAATTCTTTTGTACTATCTATAACTCCTTTGTAAAACGGAGTATGATTAGAAAGTAAATCTCCATCCTTACTAAGATGGTGAGCCCACAATGGCACAAACTTTACTACATCACTACTCGAATCATATGGTGGCCATTTTTTAACAATATCAGGTTCGAACCTTTCTTTTTTATTATAAGCAGAACTAATACTTTTTAAAAGATTAGTTGAACCTGTACGAGGTCCTGATATTATTAATATGCCTCCATCTTTTATTTCCATGAGAACCCAGCACCCATATGTCCAAATGAAGCACTTTCACCAAATACCGGTTTTCTTAAATCTAAGAAATCAATAATTCCTTTTGGTGATAAATCATATCCTTTGATAAATTCGTGTTCTCCATCGACGATAGCAGTTGCTTGAAGTGGTTGGTCATATCCAATTGCATAAGCAAGTTGAACCATAACTTCTTGTACCTCTGGTCTTTGTTCTAAAATATCTACTGCAATTCTTCTTGCCATATAAGCTGCACTTCTATCAACTTTAGTACAATCTTTACCACTAAATGCTCCACCACCAAGTGGAACTCTTGGGCCATAATTATCAACTGCTAACTTTCTACCAGTCAACCCAGCATCGGCGGTAAACCCACCAATGTTCCAATCACCTGCAGGATTACAATGTAATGATTCAATATGATACTGAGGGAAATCTTCAAAGTATTGCATTACTAATTTTTCTAATTCACCTGCTGGTGCATTCTGAAATGAACATACAACTCTTAATGAGTTACCATTCATTGTTACTTGTGTTTTACCATCATAAGGATACTTATCAAATACGAACTTATTTAGTTCTCTTGATAGATAATATTCTTGAGGTAAGAATTGTTCGTTATCTCTACAAGCATAACCAATCATAATTCCTTGGTCTCCTGCTCCACCAGTATCAACTCCTTGAGCAATCTCTGGTGATTGTGAATTTAAGTTTATAATTACTTTGATTGTATTATCATTTGTTACTTGATGTACAGCTTTGATAATTTCATCCTTTGTTACATTTGTATTAGAAGTAACTTCACCTGTTATATAAACTTCTCCCAATCCCCCACAGGTTTCAATTGCACATCGTGAGTTTGGGTCTCCTTCTAAGTATAAATCTAAAAGTGTGTCTGAAATCCTATCACACATTTTATCTGGGTGCATCGGTGATACACATTCTGCTGTTCTAATCATATGATTGTTTTAATTAATTTTGGTTTATCTTTTGTTTTTTTAAAAAATATATTCACTTCGTTTTCTCCTATACCACCTGTATTTGGTTTGTAAGATATATCAAATCCTTTTGAAAAAAAGAATTCTTGAAAATCTTCAAATGAAGATTGATTTTCATATAAAGTCCAATCTAAATCAGGTGCCATACTTTCACAAACACCTTCTTTTACTATATCTATTTTAGAACCAAATCCCTTTAATACATCCAAATCACTTCCTTGTGAATCGATGTGTAAATATTCTATTTCTTTTATTTTTTCTAATTCAATAAAATCTTTCATTGTAATTGTTTCTACAAAAATATTTTCAAAAAATAAATTATTTTTTCTTTTAATTTTATTTAAACTTGAAAATACAGAATAAGAATCATTTGATATATTAAACTTAAATTTTCCTTTTTTGTTTGATACCGCTTTTTCTATTAAGTTGTAATTATTTGGAATAATGTTATTTGTAATACATTGTTTTACTATTTTAGGATTTGGTTCAAATGAATAAACTAAAAGATTTTTATCTTCTAATGCTTCCTGTAAAAACTCTAAATTATAGTTAGAACCAATTACAATCTTAACTCGTTTCATTATTCTGATTTAGTTATCAGAGTTGTTATAATATATAAAATAAAAATTGGCACTGATGGTATAAAGAAAAGGAGTATAAAAAGTAATCTCCATAACAATGGGTCTGAATCAGTATAGTTTCCTAACCCACCACATATACCAGCTAAACTTCTTTCAGTTTTACTTCTTCTAAATTTTCTCATCTAATTCTTGTTGTAATTTTTGAATTTCTTTTTTAATTTTTTGAGTTTGTGGTTTAACCATTTTTAACTCTAAGATTTTTTGAATTTTTTCTTCCTTATCCATTTTGAATCTGTGATTTTAAATCTTTATACTTTTTATTCCATTTTGCAACTTCTTCTTTATATCCTTGTTTAATCAACTCTTGTTTTTCAAGTTGTTGTCTTAATTCTAAATTTTCTTTTTCGAGTTCTTTAATCTTTAACTCGTATAATCTTAAATGTTCCATATTAATTACTTAAAGGTGCTTTAATTGTTGGGTGAGAATGGTAGTGTAAAATTTCATAATCAAACTCACCATTTAAAATATCCACATTACTCAATTTCAATTTTGGTAGATGTGGTTTTGGTTCTCGTGAGATTTGTTCTTCTGCTTGTTCGATATGATTTTTGTACAAGTGAGTATCACCAAGATTACCAATGATTTCACCAGGTATCATATTTACCTCTTTTGCAATCAAGTGTAATAACATAGCATAAGATGCTATATTAAATGGTAATCCCAAGAATGTATCTACACTTCGTTGATTCCACATTAGGGAAACAACTCTACGAGGAACACCCATATCATCTAAATGTTCGTGGAAGTAATCTGATGATTTACCAAGAGGTACATTGTTGTTATTGTAATACGCAATTCTTTCATCTAAATCAAGTAATCGTGTATAAACTTGGAATCCATAATGACAAGGGGGTAAAACCATTTCATCTAACTCACCAACATTCCAAGCAGATACCATTAATCTTCTACTATCAGGATTTGTTTTAAGTTCCTTGATTAGATTTGAAATTTGGTCAACTTGAACTATAAGTTTTTCTAAGTTATAAACAGACCATTTTCTCCATTGTTTACCATAGATAGGACCTAATTCACCCCATTTTTTAGCAAACTCATCATCGGTCTTAATCTTATCAATAAATTCAATCATACTCAATGAATGGTCGTGTGGTGGATTGCATTCAATACTTGCGTAATTCTTATATGCATCACCATTCCAAATGTTACATCCATTATCCACCAAGTACTTAATGTTAGTATCTCCCTTTAAGAACCATTTTAGTTCGGTCATTACAGATTTAATGGCCATTTTCTTTGTGGTGAGTAATGGGAATCCATCATTTAAGTTGTGTCTGATTTGTCTACTGAATGTAGAGATTGTACCTGTACCAGTTCTATCTTCTTTAGATACTCCATACTCTAAAATGTATTGGAGTAAATCTTGATATTGTTTATCTAATGTATTCATACTACAAATATACGAAAATTATTTTAAATTTCCTAATCTTTCTATCTCTTCTTTTACTTTCATATTCCAAGGCCCCCAAGTAATATTATCAATCAGCCACTTTCTGTAATAAGGTGGTATTGATGCTACTGGCTTACCTTTATATTTTCCGAAGGTCATATAAACCTTTTCTATATCACCATCTTCGTTTGTTTTCTCTGCAAGATTGATACCACCTTCTAAGTGGATTCCTATTTCATGCATTGGGATACCTGTGATTTGTTTTTTACCTTCACCAAATAATTCCCATTCTTCACCACCAGTATCTTTGTAATAAAGTTCTTCTACTTTACCAAACTTTTCTACTGAACCTACGAAATCAACCACTAAACAATCTTTCTTTTGTTCGTGGATACGAGTTCCTCTACCAACGAACTGATACCACCAAGAGATTGATGCTGTTGGTCTACCTGTAATCAAACAATCTAATTCAGGATAATCGAATCCAACTGTAAGTACATTTACTTGTACGATAACTCGTATTTGTTGGTTTCTAAATTCTTCTATGATTCTGTTTCTCTCTGCAGTTGGAGTTCCACCATGAACTACCGCTGCTTGTGGAATCTTTCTTGCCAAATCAGTTGCCTGTTCTATTGTTGGTACTGCAACTAAAATAGATTTTCTATCATATACTTCTTCAATCTTCTTTACAATCTTATCACCAATGTTTTGGTTCTCATAAGAACGAGCAATAGATTCTTGTGTATATTCAGCACCACTTGAATTGTAAACAAGTGCACCAGTATCGAAATCATAAGATTGATATTCTAATGGAGTCCAATAGTTTAACTTAACAATATCTTGAATCTGAGAAACATGAAGAATATACTTGAAGAAAGTTCCATGTTTAGAACGATTTGTTAACATTACCAACTTTGAGTATGGGCCAGTATCTCCCATATTGGTTTGTAATTTTAAGGGGGTTGCAGTAAGACCAAGTACATGAGTTGCTTTCATACCATCCACAAATCTCCTCAGCTGACCTGATTTGTTTCTTGGATATCTATCACACTCATCTATGATAATCTTAGTGACCCCCATCTCTTTAAACTTATACGCAATATTGATTATTGAACCAATTGTTGCATAAGTTACATCACCTAATTCTTTACTTCCCATTGAAGCAGAATAGATAGATGCCTCTCCACCGAGAGTTATAAACTTGTTATAGTTTTGTTCTAAAAGTTCTTTTGATGGTTGTAATACGAGAATCTTTTCACCAAGTTCTTTTGCAATTGCAGCGATAACAATCGATTTACCGAAGGCAGTTGGTGCCACGATAATCGATGGTTTCATCTTTGGAGTTCGAAAAAACTCAACTCCAATTGCTACTGGTTCTATTTGATTCTCTCTTAGTTTCACAACTTATATTTTTTTTTATATTTCTCTTCAAATGAAGAACCCCATCCTATTTCAAGAATTTCATTTTCCTTTGGTATGAGTGGTTTTCTTTTATTTAAATCAATAATGTCATCCGGTCGGATATGGTTAAATACCTCTAATTTAATTTTAGAGTTTTTACGAGGGCCCTTGTGAACTACCACTACCGGTACACTTGCATTTAAATTTCCCACTAACCCAATAATAATGCATTTAATAGAATGAAACCACCAACAAGAACTAAACCATAAATAGCCCATTCCATAACTTTGTAATTTGATTCTACTTGTGATTGAGTTCTACCTTGTCTGTATTCCATATCATCTTTAGACATGGTATAATCTTTTTCAATATCAGATATTAACCACTTTATTCTTTCAGTTGCCATTATTGGAGCATCTTCTTCTATTAATTCTTTAATCTGTTTTAGATTTTTTACTATTTTTAATTTATTCATAACTTATAGTTTATTATCGTGATGTCTATCTTTAATCTTCTTGTATTTCTTTTTAAGATTTCTAGCATCAGCATATTTTCTTTTTTCTATTGTTTCTAAGGTTTCTTTAACTTTTTTTCTTTTCTCTCTTGCAGATTCTGATTTTTGTAATCTTTTACCTCTATCCATATTTAAATCCTTATTTAATTTAGACATAACTTTCTACATTTAATAATCCACTATACTCACATTTGTTTGATTTAATAAAAGGAAGAATAGCAAGTTCTTTAGCCTTGGATTCAACCATAACATCTACATCATTACCATATAAGTTAGGTAACTCATTAATATAATCTGAATGTGCTTGTGGTTTAAGTTTCTCATTGTTTTCATGTAATTGTTTTGATTCTGAATAGTGAACAATTGGTTTGATATCTTTTGGCCATGTAGAGATTGCCAATTCAAGTGCCTCTTGTTCTGTTAAACCACCTGTACAAAACTTATGGTGATGATAATCAAATACAATAGGAATACCAATTCTTTCGTGTATGTACATCAAATCTTTTACTGAGTACATAGATTCTTTATCATCATTCTCTACTGTCAATCTACCTTGTACTGCTGGAGAGAGTTTCTCAAAGTTCTTACAGAATCTATCCATAGCAGATTGTTTATCACCATACACACCATTACAATGAATATTAAGTTTGTTGTAAGGTGTACGAGATAAACCAATCATATCAAATATTTTACCATGTATTTCCAAATCGGTAATAGTATTCTTTACAACATTTTCTCTTGGAGATACAAGTACATTGAATGGACCAGGATGTGCGGTAATTCTGATACTATGTTGTTTAGCGTAATGACCACATGCCTGAAGTACCGTTTGTATTCTTCGATAGTATGGTGATTCATCAATGTTATATTCAGAAGCCCATGGAAACATTTCAGATGATAATCTGAATACTTTGATATTGTTCTGATTGTTCCATTCTAATATAGTGAATAAATCTCGTGAGTTTTGTAATCCTAACTCACCAGCATATTCAACACCCTTCTCTAAGAAGGTTCTCTTAATCATTGAACGATTAGTAGTTACTTTAGGTTTTTGTTTACCCAAAGTCATGTTAATACAAGCGTATCCTAAATTCATAATATTTCGTTTAAGTTTTATTTACAAAGTAAATATACGAAATTTTTTTGATATATCCAAGTCTTTAGTAAGTTTTTTTTGTAAAATCGTTTGGATATTGTTCTTTTAACTGATTTAACTTAGTTTGAGAACCCCCTCTACTTTGAATCCAATGTTGAGATGCTCTTTGATTATTTATCCATCTTTCTTTTTTACCCCAATCAAAGTTTGGATGAAACCAATAATCTCTTCCTTTATATGGTTGCCTCCATCCACCTTGATTTTCATACCATTCTACATATTCTTTTTCAGATATAATACCATCACCATCGGTATCTGCTGCTCGTTCTTCATCGGTTACAATACCATCTCCATCTAAATCTAAATCACTTTCATCTAAATCTTCAACCATATCATTTAGTACTTGGTCTAATCCATGTGATTCATCCCACTCTTCATCTTCCAATCCATCTTGTAAAGTATCATCCCATAGAGTAGATTTTTCTTCATCGGGTTCTTCACCATAAAGTTCTCTTTTCTCAACTACTTTCTTTTTATCATCTTCACCCTTATCCACTTTTAAAGCGTTGTTAAATGCAACTACAAGTGCAACTGCAAGTGGGTCAAACACAAAGATGATAATTAGAATTAACCAATTAATAATCTTATCCATTCCATATCCAGTCAATCCACTTAGGTATTGCAGTGGCCCTAATTCAGATGCTCCTTCTAAGTTTGTATCTAAATCTAAAATCTTTAACTGAATAGATTGTAGTGAATCAGCAGCTACTTCTCTTTTCGCTTGAACACCTTTACGATTTTCTTCTTCCACATTGATTCTACTTTGTGCCAAACGTAACTCAGCCGTGGATATCGTGGTTCTAACACCCCCCACAACCGATGTGTCCCGTACTTGGATTGATTGTGATTTAGCATTGGAAAGAGTACTAATGTTATTAGATATTCTTTGAAGTTCTTCATCGTATCTTGCAACATCATCAGAGTAGAACTTTTCTTTTTGTTGTAAGAATGTTTTTTCTTTTTCATTTACTGAGAATTGATTAAAGGTATCTTGAAACGCAGATGTAAGGAATCCATAGATACCAAGTGAAGTGATTAATACAAGTATAAGAACACCTGATACTAAATACCACCTAAATGCTTTGTTTATCTTTTCCCAATAGTTGTAAAGATAACCAGCGGTAATAAGTTTTGCAGCTTCAAGTGAACTTGCCATTAACATTACTGAAAAGGAAGCACCAGCAAATAGTTTTGATAAACCACTTACCGAAAAGAATGCTGCATTAAATGCTACGAATAATGCTGATAGTCCTAATAGTAATGTTCTGAATTTCATTTATCATCCTCTTTCTACAACCTCCTTGATTTCCTCAAGTACTCTAATCATTTGCTGTAGATAAGTGTCTGCAGTTTTAGAATCTGCAGGCCTTTCACCTGTAACCATTTCTTTTACCACTTTAGCTTTGGTAATACATGATTCGATGTTGTTCGTAACTCTATCTTTATATATTTCTTTCATATATGATATATTTTGTTGTACTAATATAAATATTAGAATATAAAAAAAGGGGAGTTTCATCCCCTCTTTCTATTTTTTGATATGAGTGTTAGTAAGAAATTTTTAACGTCTTAGCCTTCTTGTTTATTTTCTTATCTATAAGGAGAGTGAGTAACCCATTATCAAATTTAGCTTCTGTTTTAGTACCATCATAATCCTTACCAACCGTAAGAGTTAAATCGATATCTTTTACAAAACGAGAAGCACCTTCTTCTTTTTTAGATTTAATTGTGATTTCTTCCTCGGTTACATCTACTGAAATATTTTTTGGATTATGTCCAATAGTGTTAACTGTAACTTTTTGTTTACCATCTTCTAAAACTTCCACATCAAACGATGAATAAGATTTAGTTTTTACTGGTGTGTTAAAAAATGAATCTGTAAAGATATCATCAAATAATCTGTTGTTAATAGTGTAAATCATAGTTTTTGCCTTTTTTAAATTAAACATTTACTTTTTATATTACCAAATTTGTACCAATTATGTTTTTGTAAAAAGTATATGACAATTTGTCAGTTTTGTAAGGGTATAGTATGACATTATGTCATTTTTCTATTTCTTGTTTTGTTAATGAACGATATAATATTTCTAACTCTTCTTCAGTAGAACACAATCCTAATCCAAAGAAATCCGCAATCTCAACAAAGTATTCCCCCTTTTTAATATCAAGTTCTTTCCATTCATCATCAGCTGATGATATTAATACAGGACAATTTTCATCAGGATTATCTTTTGGTAAAGGAAGGATATAATATGAAAAAGTTTCTGATTCTTGTGAATCCTCTTCGGTTTCAGTAACTCGTTCCCATCCTTGTCTTTTAAAAGTTTCTTCTGTTATTGGTATAAAAGGAAATTCTACAAACTCTTTTGCCATTATATAAGATTATTAGGTTGTGTAACTTTTTTTAGTTGTGTAAAAAAAGTATTATTTAAAATATTAATCAAATGTGATTTATTTCTAATAAGATTTTTATTATAATTTATAATATCAATAATTTCTTTTTTATTATAAACATCTTTTAATATAATAGATGCATCAATTACTGAATCGATATTATTTGGATTATAATTTCCTATAATAGATGTATAATCTTTAAATCCAAATTCTTTTAATTTATCTAAATAGTTTTTTGATGAATAAACAACAAAAGGAACTCCAAGATAAATAGGCTTTAGAACTTTTTCTGTAATATGACATGGATTGTGATTATATGTTTCAACTACTAAATTCACCTTTGATTCAAAATACCATTTTGGATTTATAGTGTAAAGATATTCATCTTTATAATCAAGCTCTTGTCCATAATAAACATCTCCTGTTAGTTGTATTGGTTTGAAATCCTCAAATGAGATTCCCATATCATTTGTAAAAGAGCCTTCGTTAAATGTACTCTTATCTACATAATTAGAAACATATGTCCAATATGTTTTATCAATTAGATTTCTATTATATAATTCTCTTAAAAATAAAAACTTATGCCGTTTTACTCTTCGATTTAAACAAATAAAATCTTTTTTCTTTTCTAAATTTTCATACTGAGATAAATCTGATATATAATCATTCATGAAAATAGGAGTAGATAAAATAAAATATGGTAGATGTATTGTTTTTACTTTATAACTGCCATAATATATTTCCTTTACTTCACCAATATCAAAATTATTTTGTATTATTAAGAATCTATTCTTTTTACATTTACTAAAAATAATATTTAAATTGTTATCCCATAGTTCATCAGAATAATTTTCAGTAGCTTCTCCACTAAAATCACCAATTAAATAAAAATCATTTTTATCTAACTCAATTAAAATATCTGAGAATTCTTTGGTATTTATAATTCTTCTACTATCTACCAATTTATTTTCCCAATAAAAAGGAATTAAATTTATTTTAGAAGTATCAATAAGGTCTTTACCAAACTCTTTTATTTCAAGGTCTGTGTATTCTTCTATAATAGTATGAAGGTGTTGCTTACCAAGGTAAGGATGATACCAAATTTCAAAATTCATTAATCTAATACAATCTTAATTGTTTGTATGATATTCCATTCATTAAGTTCTGCTTGAACTACTAATGTATCATTTCTCATACTAAAGATGGGTGCAATAACAGTATTAATATCTCCATTATCTTGAACATAAGAAGAACCATTTATCGTGGGTACGAGTTCTCCATTAAATTCCCAAAACAAATTACTTCCCCATGTTACTTTACTTGGTTCATATGTGTTGGTTACTTTACCACCAATTGTATGTATTGTTTGATTTGTTGAAGAATTTAGTTCCAAATGATAATAACCATTTGTATCTATTGGTAATCTACCATCAAGTTCCATTTCAGGTATACCAAAAAATTCATCATCTTCAGTTGGAGTGGTACATGAGGCAGCCATTATCATTACCAATACCAAAAATATAACAACTAAATAATCAAATAATTTGTTCATCATAATAAATAATCTAAAATACTATCCCAAGTAGGAAACTCATTTGGTTTGTTATCGTTTTCCCAATCGTATCCAAATCTCAATAGTTTACCTTTGAAATCCCCAGCACCATTCTTCAATCTATCATCGATTAAGTAATCACCCATCAGTAAATCTTTTCTGTGAGTAATAAACATTCTTTTGTGAAAGATATCACCGAAGTAATCTTCTATCCAAAATCTTTTATCAGTATTTGATTGTGGATTACCCCAAGGAGCAGAAGTAGCAATGAACAATTCATACTTACCACTTTCATGTAGTTTCTTAACAGCTTCGATAGCTCCTTTTATTGGTGGAGCTATTCTGAATAAACCTTGTATGTGGTCTGGAAATGTTTTGTATCTATCTTCTAAGTGTGGATGGTTTTGAAACCAATCATCAATTGCTTTACCGAAGTCAACTAAGACTCCATCCATATCGATGTAAACTATCTTTTTCTTATCTGTCATATCACTTATTTACAATGTAAATATACGAAATTTTTTTCATATATCCTAATTTATTTAAACATTTTTCTAATAAATTTACCATTTTCATTTAATTGAAAACCATTAAAATTTGGTTCTAAATATTCTCCACCTGTTTTATCCCAATTAGCAGCCTCTACCATAAGTTCTTTAATACCATCATCATCCATATCAATAAATTTAATCCAATCAATATCATTATGATTGGGAACTAAGTTACATTCGTTTTCAAATACATCATAAGATTTATTAATAAAATTCATGTAGCCGTTGTTTTCATAATATTGAATAACATACTTACTGCCATAATCAAAATTACTATTAGCAAATAAATCCAAATCACCATCATTATCAAAATCAATAACAGTAAAATCAAGTGTAATGTTAGTACCATCATAATTAGATTGTAAAACATATTCCTCAGAGAAAAGATTATCATCACCTGTACCGTAATGTATTGAATGTGAATTTCCAAACTTACCCCAAACTGCTGATGGGTCATAACTTGGTTTATGTGAACCAAGTAGTACATCAAGTAAACCATCTTGATTTATATCAACAAGTTCACATGAAACCGCATTATTGATATAGTTTGGTAAATCTTTTTTAGTAAAAGTGAAATCTCCATTTCCAAGAAATACATAATTCAGGCCACCCATAAAGATATCAATAAAACCATCGTTATTTATATCACCCGCAGATACAGCATGAATCCAATCATGTTCTCCACTTATTATAGTATGGCCATAAAAACTTTCACCATTCCCTTTATTTTCAAAAATATACAATCCTCTTGGGTTTTCAAAATCATCTGGTGCTAACCCAACTATAATATCTAATTCACCATCATTGTTAACATCTGCTGATATTACCTTTCGAGGTCCTACTTCATCAAAAGGAAATCCATTTTCAGAGGGAAGTATAGATACCTCGTAGGTGCCATCCCCTTGATTTGTGTATAATTTTAAAACAGATGGGTTATATTCATCTTTACCAACTATATCAACATAACCATCTTTATTAAAATCAACATATGTTATGCCAACAATAAGCCATGGGTCATCTGGTAGTTTAGTTGTATGTAAACTATAATATCCATTATTATATTCATGGGTTTCAAAAGATGTTCCATATATTTCAAACGGCGGTGGAGCTTGTGGTGGTTCAACTTCTACATCATCAATATCAATACCAGCAGAATTTGAAAAAATCAACTCTTCTTTACTACATCCAATTAATAGCAAAGATATTAATAAAAATATTTTTTTCATACTAATCTTCTTGTTGAAGGTGAGACCTAAATCCTAAAACTGGTACATGACCTGTAATTTCTATTTCTCTTTTTTTAATAAAGTTCTTAGATACTTTAAGGGTTTCTAAATCTGTTTCATTCATTACCCAATCTTTGAAAAGGTAAGTTAATAATTTGGATTTAATTGTTTTTATCATAATTTTAAATTTAAGGTTTTATAAGTTTTCAAACATATTATATAAATCGAGAATCTTAATTGTTGGATTCGGTGAAAAACTCGATAAGTTATTGAGTTCACCCAATGTTAATTCAGTAACTGCAACACTCTCGTTTAACTTTTTTAGTAAGTCTCCAACTGTAATTGGATAATCTTTTTCTTGATTGTATAAATTTTTAACAATCTTAGGCTTCAATCTTTCTAAAAGTGTTTTCATATTGTTTTAAGGTTTATTATTATTCTAAAATTACTTTTCTTCTAATGTAACTAATCTTACCAGTCTCAACTTCTCTAAAATTGAAACCATCTACTTTGAATACAACAGGTAAATCCCCATTCATATTCTCTAATAACTTTTTTAAATCTTTTACTTTCATATCTTATCACTCATTTACATAGTAAATATACGAAAAAAATATGAAATATCCAAGCAAAAAGTGAATTATTTTTAATTAAATTAAAACTTTTTTTGTAGTAATTTTATCATGAAATGAATGTGATACATTTGGTTTTCTATGTACCTTCATTAATTCTTCTATGAACTGAGAATATTCTGAATGAGATGGGTTGTGGATTTCTTGCTCTTTAAAATTATTTTGTTGTTCAAATTCTCCCCATTCTACAATAGGATTAAAAAATATTTCAAAAGTTTTATCACTATCTTTCATCTTAAAATGAATAAGTTTATAAAAGTTTTCCATATCTTTATAGTTTCTTTGTTGAACTACAAAAGAAAATCTAATTGATTTAATAGTAGGTATTGTTAAAATAAAATCTATATTGTTCATTAACTTATCCCAATCACCACCTAACCTAACAATATTGTAAACTTCTTTCGTACCAGCATCCATTGATATCTCACAAGTACTGATGTATTTATGAATTGGTGTTATTGCCTTCCATGAATTTTTATTCCACAAAGTACCATTTGTATGTAGGTGAATTTTTTTAAGTTTAGGAAACTTACTTGCATCAAACTCCCTCATAAACCTCATCATTGTTTTAGAAAAGAAAGGTTCTGCTCCACCACAAATAGAAAGACCTGTTAATTCAGAACCAAGTTGTTCTATTATATTATCCATTATCTTATCCATTTGTATTCTTTGTTCTCCTACAAAGTTTATAAATTCACTTCTACAAGATGGACATCCAAGATTACACGATAAATCAAATCCAAATGTTAACCAATTTAGTTTTGGGTTTTTAAATATAGGATTTGTTTTTGGTTTAAAGGCAGATGGCAGATTTCCTTTGTTAAATGAAGATAGATGGGGACAAAGATTTTCTTTACAAAATTTATAAGAACCATCCAATATTGATTCTCTGATTTCTTTAGATTTTTTATTATAAAAGTTTTGTTTAAAGTTATCGGAATCTTTTACATTTACAGGCAACCATCCAGGACAACATAAAAACTGACCATCGTTAGTTATTTCTGAATACTTAAATGGAGTACTACATATAAAATCATTTTTCATAATAATTTTGTTTCTCTTTTTATTTTTCGATACCCAAGATACATTCCATATAAATAATCCGATTGTATGGTTGGTCGTTCATGTTCTATCGTACCTCCTTCAAAAAAATAACCATCACCAACATCTAATATTATACTTTCAGGTACATCTTCATAATATATAAGTAATGGATTTTCTTTTTCATCGGATTGTTTTAACATAATACTAAAAGCACAATCTGCCTTACCATCCCAATGTCTATGTAGTATATTACCCTTCACATACTTTCGTATCCATCCTTGTATTGGTTCTAAATCAAAAGTAATATTTTTTTCTATAATTGGTTTTAATTCTTTACATAACTCCATAACTAAAGGATAGTTTCTAATAATTTTTGAGCCAGTTACCTGTACATCATCGTAGTTGTAATTATCAAAATACTTAACATATTCTATACAACGTTTCTCTGAAAGTATTTTTAAAAATTTCATAAAATTTGTTTTTCCTCTTTATTAATTTTTGAAATTATAATTTCAGCCTTTTTAGCATGAGCATTCCAAGAATAATGTAAATCTTTTATTTTATAATTAGTATGTTGTTGAATACTTTCTAATTTAGGGTTGGGATACCAAAAATCTGTATGTTTCCAAAATAAAGTATTAACCCCTCGTTTTTCTAAAGATTTTAATATTTCTAAAAACATAGTTTCATAATAATCTTGATAATATTTTTCATTAGGAATAATTTCTTCAAGTATATAATCAAGTACTACTTTATCTCCTTTTTTATAACCAAAGTGTGGGTCATTAATTTGATTTCGTATATCACCATTTTCTTTAAATGATATTAATCTATTTGGCCGCGTATCTCCTACAATTACCCACTCATTTTTTTCAAAGATATTTACATTTCTAATCAAATCATATAGTATATGTAAATTGGAGTTACCTCCCCAAGCCCAATTCTCTTCTTTCATATTTAAATAATCAGATACAATTTCAGTCCATCTTTTACATCCTACATGATATGTCATATTGTAGTAAGTATCACCCTCATAACACATATCACCACGAGTAAAAGAATCACCGAAGAACCAACACCTTTTCATAACAAATTATTTTTAAATGGTAATGGCACTTCATCACCTAACTTATTTAAAAGTATTTTATAAATATCATAACAACCTTTTTCTCCAGGATGCCAATCTCCCACAGTTTCACCATTACCAACCTCATCTTGTAAAGAAGAAACTTGAATTAATTCAGTAACCTCTTTTGTATGTTCATGAAAAAAAGAATTCCAGGTAACGTATATTGGTTTATATTGAGATAATAAATCTTTTAATTTTTTTATAAATTTCACTTCATTACCTAAACCATCGGTTTCCCAACCAATAGTTCTATCTACTTTCATTTTTTCTAAAGTAGGTATTCTATCCTTTTCAAATAGATGAGAGTAATCCCACCATCTACCTTTTCTTTTTGGTTTATGTTTTCCCCAATAAAGTTTTTGTATTCGTGATGGGTCTGACCAATATATTATTATCCTATCACCATCTTTATATTGTGGTAAGTTTCCTAGCTGAAATATTATTGATATGTTATCAGAACCTCGTTCTCCAAGTATAATTACATCATAGTGTTCTTTTAAATAATCAGTCCAATGGTATGTAGGAATATCCCAATCCACAAAAGAATCACCACATATAAATAATCTTGGTTTAGGCATATTGTTGTAATAAGTTTAATAACTCATCTAATGCTTCGTGTCTGTGATTATCTAAAAGATTAACAGAATAAACATATTGAGAACCTTTTAATTTAGGAACTTCATGTATTGCAGAATCATTACCAAACTTTAAATCAATCTGCTGTGGGTCTCCACATAACATCATTGTAGAACCTTTACCCAATCTACCTAACACCATTCCAAGTTGTTGTTTAGTTAAGTTTTGAAACTCATCTACAATTACCGCCGAATTATCAAATGTTCTTCCTCTAAAATGTGATAGTGATACTAATTCAATATCTTCATTCGATTCCATTTTTTGTAATATAGCAGGTTTGTTATAAACCTTTCTCATGTTAGAACGAATTGGAACTAACCAAGGCTCCATCTTTTCTGTAAGTGAACCTGGTAGATATCCATTATCTTCATTTGATACTGTTGGTCTTGTTATAATGATTTTATTTATTTGTCTTGTAAAAAACATATCTAATGCAATCTGTACCGCTAGGAGTGTTTTACCACTACCAGCTTTACCCAAAACAAAATTATATGGATGATATAAGATTGCCGTTTTAGCATGTTTTTGTTCTTCTGATAATGTGATATCAAATTTGATTTTACCCCTTGGTGGGGTTTTTGAAATGTTCTCTGCCATTATTCTTCCTTTATAAAGTTATAGTTTTTAAAACCATTTTTGTAACTCATGATTGATGATACCCGATTCCAATCATCAGAGTATTGTAATATACAATCATTATTCATTTCGTTTAACCAATAATCAAATGTTAAGTTATAGAATATAAGACCAGAGTTTGGAGGTCTTTTTACTCTACGAGATAAGAATGCACCACCTCCGTATATTTCACCTTCTGATAATTCTTGGATAGATTCTTCCCATAATGGTGTAACATTATAATTAGACCAAGCCCATCCGATAGGCTCATCATTATAAATCCAAAATAAACAATGTGAGTTGTGATTAAATCTTCGGTGAAGTGTATCTTCGTTTGGAATACCTTTCCATTCAAAATCTTCATGCATCAAATCTGATACGCGAAGTAGTTCCAAAATGAATTTTTGGTAATTAGATTTATCTACAAATAAAGTAGTGTAGTTTTCTGAGAAGGGGAGTTTCTTGAAATCTTCTTTAAGTAGCCTTAATTGAACAATTTTATTTATATCCATAAAGTAACATCTTTACGAATATAAATATAAAGTATTAAGAATGTTTGGCTAAAATATATCCCAATAAATTTGTTACAATAGTATTAGCAGCGGATAGTTTATCATCAGTTATACTTCTTTCTACTTCAACCGAAGATGTTCCTATTAATTTTTTTCTATATATTTTATTTTGTAATTCTAAATCTGTCATATCTTATGTTGGTCCTGGTTTGTTATGTACTAATAAATTATCTACAAAAAAGTTTTTATATGGTTCTACATTATGTAAATTATACACCATGCGAGTTTCATCCAATATCTCAACCGTAGATATAAATTGAGAATTTCCGTTTGAATCTAATAAATCAAATCCAAAATCTAAATCTTTAGCCTTTTGATACCCCTTACCAACTACATAGAATGGGTGTTCTGGGGTACATACTATTACTTTTTCATTATTTATCGTTAATCTCACTACCTGATTTGCCTCTTGTGAACTAATCTTTCCAACTGTTGATATTGCTGTTTTATTATTTTCAACATCAAATGATAGTACTTCATCACCTTCTTGTAAATCTTCAATATTTTTAACATCGTTATTTGAAAGTAAAACTTCCGTTCCAGCAACAAAGCAAAAGTTGTTGTGTATTCCTAACGCTACACTTGCAAAATCACTCACAAAATAATAATCATTAGTTTCTACATCAACGGAATAGAAGCTACCAGTAGTGTTGTTGTTTAAAACTATATATTCATTATCTATAATTTTTCTAAGAGTACCATCAGTACCATATGCAAAATATCCTGGTTCATCTTTAGACCTAATTTGCTTTACTGGTAAGAACTTTGTTTCATTTGAAGATGATTCATATACAAGTACATTACTAATAGGTGAAAGATATTGAATTTCACTACTACCTGAAATATTTATACCAACTAATGTAAAATCTACTGCGGTATTTCGTATAACACTTACAACATTAGATGAGGTTACAAAAGAACCACTTGGTAATTCGTTTCCACCATGATACCAAGATAGATACTCACTTGGTGAATCTGTGTCAGGTGACCCACTAATGAATATTGTTTTTAGTTCTATATTTGAACCACTATAATTTTCATATATAAATTCAACATCAATTGTTTCACCACTCGATGATACTATTTTTTCTGTTTCAAATACACCTGGTTTCATAAATGCATTTTCTTTGATATTAGATGTTGAAAATTCATGATAATGTTTTTTACCTAATTCAACTATGGAACTCGTACTTTCGTTCCAATCTATTTGACTACCAGTTGGTAATGAAAGTGGTGCATACACACGATATCCACCAAGATGAATACTACTTAAAGTATTTCCATAAGTAATATGATATGTTCGTAGCGAAGATACTGTACCATCGGTATCGGTTTCCGATGGATACAGATAGTTCATTATAACTGTATTTTCATTTTGAAGGCCTTCAAAAAAACTTGAAGTAAAATTTGATATTCTTTCACCAGTAAACTCTGAAGATGAAACATAAGTACTACCTGATAATACTGGACCTGCTTTAAAAAAATTAACTGAATCTGTTGGGTTGTTTGATTTAATAGCAAAATCAGGATAATTATTTGGATTTAAAGTTATGTTAAGTGAGTTTATAATTTCAGTAGAACTTGAATAATAATAAGGTACTGCCGAATCTAAATCATTATTTTCATTAAACAATCGTAAAGCGTTAGTACCATCCTTACAATATGTAGAATCTAATATCGCGTTTTCATCATAGGCTATTCTTAAAATAAAAGTATCATCAGCATCAGTAACATTGGTAGGATATATTGTTTCAAGTTCTTCTCGATGTTCCGTAAAACTTGTTATATGAGATGCAGATTCTGCTAATGATTGTGATAGATTATTTACAATATTTTGATGAACCGAAGGTTTGTGTATTACATGAAACTTTGTAATTTCTTGACCTGTTAGTGCAGACCCACTTATTAGTTCTATTAGATTAACCCAAGGGTTGTTACTCAATAATGCCTGAGTTGCAGCTGTATCTGTATTGAATTCTAAGAATTTTATATTTCCGTTAGAATCTTCAACAAAGTCTGCAGATATAAATGTACCTTTCATATTTGGCCTTCTTTTTTCTTTTATATAAATATACTAAATAAAACTTTTAATATTTTCTTTAGCAAACTTCTTTTTGCTATTTAAGTTATCTTTCCAAGATTTTAGTGTAGAACACATTTCATAGTGTTCATTTTTTTCAAACCATTTCATTGCTATGTTATATACTTCCATATACTCACTTCGGTTAATCAATATAACATTACCAGCATTTGGATGTATTAACATTACTACTTTATCTCTATTATGAATTACAGCTTGATTTATAGATGAACAAATCTGATTAAATACCTCAAGCCCTCTACTATCTAAAAAGGTTTTTACTCTTGGACTAGATTCTTCCAATAAATATTTTCTCCAATCTACGGTAGAATATGTTCTTGCAATCATAATCTTATTTTATTCTTTGAGTTCGTTTTATTCTAAAACCATCTGAGTTATCAAGTGATTGGTTTGGAGATGTTGTTCTAAATCTACTACTAACATTTAAAAATTCAGACCCAACAATACCACTTCGAACATCGAATGGAAGTGTTTTTGTTTTTTCAATAAGTTTAGCATCTTTTTTAATTTCTAAAATAGGTGAAAATAATTCTCGTGGAAATATTTTTTGTGGTACTTCTTTAGGTTTTTCACCTTCTTTTAAATTTAAGTTTAATGTGCCATCTGATTTTGTACCAAGACCTACTGATTCTGTTGTTTGTACTGACCAACTTCCCATTTCATCTATACTTCTTAGTTCAACATCGGTTATATTATTTGGTGGAGTGATTAACCAATTAATGTGATTAGCAACTTCTAAAGCATTGTTTATAGTATTTGTTACTACAACTTCCGCATATTCTTCATCGGCTCTAAATGTGTTTCCATATGATACTACTTGTTCAGCAATAGATTGTACTAAACCAGGATACCTTTCTTCTAAAGTCTTATCACCAATATAATTTCCTAAATCTAAACTTAAATCTACAGCTTCTATTCTTTCAATCTGTTCTAATCTTTTTTTATTATCTAACTCTCTTTGTGATGGGGTTGATTTGATTTCAATATTAGCGGTTTCGAAATTAAAAGAATTAGAACCTCCAGCTGAGCGAACGTTATTTTCTGCCGCTTCTTTTACTTTTCTGTTATACTTGAATTGTTTATCTGCCTTCCAAGATTCATATTCTCGTTTTTCTTTGGAAGATGCTCTTCCTATTGTTTTAGCTCTTTTTCTTCTAAACAAGCCGGTTCTTACATAATTCTTATATCCTTTTTCTTTTAAAAAAGTAGAGAATGATAAATCAGGTGGTGCAATATTTACACTACTTACATTCGTACCACCTCTTCCAAAAAGTGCACTTGTAAAAGAACCTTGTTTAATCTGAGAAGCGTTTGTTTGTTTTAAATTTAGCCATCTATTATAATCCTGTCTTTCTCTTGGATTTAAATCAAAATAAGTAACCTCACGAGTACCACCAGCGAATCCTCCAACAATTCTACGAGTTGGTTTTCCTTTTTCTTGTAAGTATTGAGATACAGACATAAATTATTCCTTTTATATAAATATTAAGGAATACGATTAGTTAGTAAGTGTGTAGTAGGCTTTTTCTATTGCTTCGTGTATGGTAAGAAAGGGGTCATCTTTTCTGAGTTGCTCAACTACTTTCCACAATTCATCCTTAATTCCTAATGAATGTGATTTATATAATAATTCTTCTGAATATTCTTCGCTTGTGAATCCCATTGATACAACCTCCTTGTATCGTATAAATATAGTTATCCTAAAAATTCATCATCATAAAACTGAATATTTACTCCAGCTTCTTCTAACATCTTCCAACTTCTTTCGTAGTTTTCTTCCCAATGATTTCCTTTTGTAGTTGTACCTCGTTCACAAAAGATTCTTGTGATACCTGCATTGATAATTCCACGAGCACAATCACAACATGGAATACCACAACTTAGATACATTGTGCAACCTTTAGTTGATACTCCTATTCTTGCTGCATTATAGATTGCATTTCTTTCTCCATGTTCGAACCAAAAGTATTTCTCAGGTCGTTCTTGTCTTTCTTTAATACTATCATCCAATCCTCGTGGAAAAGAGTTATATCCAGTAGATACAATTTCTTTATCCTTACCAACAATAACAGCACCTATTTGTGTGTTTTCATCTTTGGATTTCTTTTTGACTGTATGTGCCAGTTCTCTAAAATATTGTACCCATCTCATATTATATAATTATATTTGTTCCCAATTTGCTTCCTTTATCTCTTCACAAAATATATAAGTACCATCTCTATTACTCTTGAATGCGGTATCAACCCCCAACCACTCTTTTATCATTGGTGCATTTTTTACCCTATCAATTGGATAGACCGCGTGAATTAAGTAAGGAGTGTTATTGATATAATCAATAGGTCTTTTATAAGATGGAAATCTTGGCATTTTAATTTTTTAATTCATCATATAAATTCTTTATAAGAACCATAATAAATACAGTACCAAATGATTCCATAAAGTTTAATGGTGTACCCACAGAGATACCCCATGCAAGCAATATAAATAATAAGATACCCATGTAAAAATCTTTCATAATAATTTATTTTTGTTTCGCGGTCTGGACGAGACTCGAACTCGCGACCCCATGCGTGACAGGCATGTATTCTAACCAGCTGAACTACCAGACCAAAGCGGAAGGAGAGAGATTCGAACTCTCGGAGGTGTTACCCTCGCTGGTTTTCAAGACCAGTGCAATCGACCACTCTGCCATCCTTCCTAAATTATGTTGAGCCTCCAGAGGGACTTGAACCCACGACCTGCTGATTACAAATCAGCTGCTCTAGCCAACTGAGCTATGGAGGCGAAACTATCGTTCTAATTTACTTATAGATTCATTCTTAATCTATAAGATTCTTCTTCCATTTTTTTGATTCGTTCTATCAACTCTTCGTTGGTAGGTGGAATCTTTTTTATAATTTGATTCGTAAGTTTATCCAGTCTCGAATCTAACTGACTTCTTAAATCGATTTCTACATCTCTAAATGTTTGATGTGTATCTTCGATTTCTTTATCAAGTCTTTGACTTAATTCTCGTTCTACTTCTGATATTCTCATATCAGTACTTTCGATGTACTTTTCCAAGTCATCTACTTTTTTCTTACCATTAAATACACCACTCACCGAGTACCCCAATAGGAACACAAAAATCGATGAGAATGCACCTATAACAATATAAAGTGTTTCCATAATTTTCTTTCTTTATTAAATTAAACAATATTTCAATGAACGATAGTTAGTAGCCCGTAGGGGAATCGAACCCCTCTCTCCACCGTGAAAGGGTGGTGTCCTAGCCGATAGACGAACGGGCCAACGCTTGCCTGGCAGTTGTGGAGGATATCGGAGTCGAACCGATGACCTTCTGAATGCAAATCAGATGCTCTAGCCAGCTGAGCTAATCCCCCTTTCAGTATATAAGTATATATAACTTAGATTATTGGTACTGGTATATTGGAAGATGTCTTTGTTATATAACTTATGATATTATTTAGTAATTTATAATGTCCTTCGGTGGATAGGTGTGAATCTGATTTTTGGGTTAATTTATTTTTAGTTGACCATTTTAACATAGAATACTCACCATCAATCGATAAGAAGTTATTATCATCAAATAAAGTTGAATCATATAAAACTTCTGGCCAATATAAATAAAGTATTTCATTTCCACTATCTAATACTTGTTTAGATAATTCATCTATTTTATGATTTAATTGAACAAATGCATTGGAATCATCATATAAATAAAAAAGATATTTTTCATACCAATCCAATAACTCCTTTGTTATATCATCCGATAAATCTAAATCAGCATGTTTGGTGGCTCCATATATCCCAACTGCTCCAAAATTTCCTTTACCGATAGGTGGTCTATTTTTTTCTTTATACCAAAATATTATTTCGAAATGTAATTTATCATCCTTTAGTAATGGTTGTGTATTAACATAGGCTGGTTGGAAATCTAACCACTTTTGGTTTATATGACAAAACTGAGATATTCGATGAAGATGAGTTAATTGACAAATAAATAAAGTATCGGTTACTCCATCTCGTATTTGTTCTTTAACATTTCTAATAATAGTATCATTAGACTGACCTGGCCATGCAAGGTTTGTTACATTTGTATTTTTTAAATGTAATTTTAATAAATCCACATAAGAAGAACGTACTCCAGCTTTTGTGGAGTAAGAGCATCCAGTTACTATTATGTTATTCATCATCTAAATAAGAATCCCATCTTTTTTTATACTTACCTTTTCGAGAATAATCTTTTTTGGATTTATGAACTTTCTCGGTAGTTTTTTTACCAATATGATGAGATGCCTCACCATACGTCATATCATCCCAATCTAACTTCTCTTGATAGTGGTTCTTTTTCTTCTGTGGTTTCATTTGAAATTAATTCCATTTTACAATTAATACGATGTCTTGTATATTGTTGCTCTGTCCATTCAGGAGTTCTATCGGTGATAAACTCTAAAGAATATTGTTTATCATCTTCTGTAATTTTATATATTAGTTTTTTCATTATTCGTTTTCTTCTAAATCTTCAAGATAAACTTTTTCAATATCTACTCTCATTTGTTCAACTTCTTCTCTAACCTTTTCCATATAGAAATCATCTTCCCACATTTTATCTTGGTCGATTACATCATCGTAATCTTCAATATCATCCCAAAGTTTTCCATAAAGGAAAGCACCCATTGGTTCATATGATTCTTCTTCGTATGTACCTGTGATATAACAATCTTCTTTGATATCAATAAGTACTTCAGAAAGTTTTTTAAGATAACCTTGTGGTACTGAGTATGCTGTTGTTAAAACTAAGTGAATGTTTTCAGGATTATCATCGTAATCAAATTCACATTGAATCCATTTAGAACCAACATTCTCTTGCATCCAATCCCAATCAGGCCAAGTGTTTTCAGCCTCTTGGTTTTCTTCTCGACTTAGGTCTATATCCCAAGTATAGTTTGTACCATAAAGATTATTGATAAGAGGAATTGATGAATCCCCATTACCAAATATCTCTTTTAATTTTTCAGCTACTTTTTTATCTCCATTGTGAATTCTCACATAGGATTCCATTTCCATTGCCATAACTTATTTGTATTGTCTATTATTAAGTTCTTTTGCTATTTCGTTTGCAATACCTGTTGCATGAATTAAATAAGTTTTTAACATACCATCAGAGATATCTTCTAACTTATAAGTGTTCAAAGAATTTAAGATATACTCTGAACTGTTTTTTATATTATCTATATTCATAACTTACCAATTACCATTATCATGTAGAGATTGGAATCCACCTGTTTTTCTATACTCTTCGTTTTTGTGTCCAAGTTCTACCCAATCATCTCCATACTTTTCTCTTGTATCAGAATAGATTTTTCTATCGTGATATCCATCTTCTAATAAAAGGTCTTGTAATTCATCTTCACCATAAACTTCTTTATTAGTTTCAATGAACTCATCTTGGTTATCCCAATTGTAGATATTCGCTTCTAAATAGTCCCAAAGTTCTTCTGATGTATTTCCCTCATAAGGAGGTTCACATTTTCTTAGTTTGTCAACATCAACCTCAATCGGTTCTTCTGTTGCTTCCCATAAGGTGTATTTCTCACACCTTCTTACATAAAATTTTTCGCTCATAATTATTTAATTTAAATTTATTTTTACAAATATACGAAATTTTTTTGAATTATCCAAATTTTTTATAATAAGTTTTGTTTTGGTCTAAAGAAGATAACTAAAACCTTTCGTAATCCTCTTGTTATTTTTGTAACTTCATGTTTGTATTTTTGGCCATCCAATATAACATAATCACCTAAATTATTTAAGTTTATATCTGTATCTTCTATTAAAAATCTACCACCATCAAAATCATCATTTATTAATATAATACAAACCTTTCTTAAATAATCTTTATGCTTTTTTGAAAAGGCTTCTTTACCATACTCCATTGAGTATATAGATTCAACTAATTCATTTTTTGAAAACTTATTAAATATCCAATTATTAAATGTTTCATTATTTGTATCATAAACTGTAAAGGTGTTTGGATATAATCCACTTTGGTTATTCAAAACATATGGATGTGCCTTTTTAAATGGATTTAGTTCTTCACCAGTAAGAACTTTTGTTGTATCAAGTTGTTCTAATAAAAAATTTAATTCTTTTTCCGATAATGTATCTTTGATGTAGTTCATGTATTTAATTTGAAACAATTATTTCACCAACATTCCAACTTGGGATATACCATCTAAATTTATGCATATCTAACATACCTGTTATTAGGTTTTGCATATGTGATGAATTACCTACAATGATTCTACATTGAAACATTGGGTCTTGTGATTGGGTTAGAACGAAGTTCTCTGCTGCAAATAAAGCTTCGGTATGTGTAAATCCATGTAAATCTATTTCGTTCATTTCCAAAAAACTTGTATTAGTATTATTCCGAAACACAAAAAAAGTTGTGCTCCTATTTTCCAAGTTACAGGTTCATTTAAAAAGTGGTTTGTTAAATAAACATAACTTATAATACCAAGTATAAATCCTAAGAATCTATTAGGCCATACTTGTCCATCAAATGCAGTTACACCATATTGAGTTCCTTTTAAGAACAACCAAGTGATTGGTATTGCCATAACATACCAACCCCACCATTCTGGTTTGTATTTTGGGTTTACAAACTGATAGTTGTGTTGAAACCATACGGATATTTGACCTGCAAAGGTAAGTAAAACTCCTAAGAATAGGAGTTTAAAGTTAAAATTTTCGTTCATTATATTTTAATTTAACCACAAGTTATAAACATAATCGTAACTCGTGTTTAGTTGGTTTGCTAATTCTGAGAATAATCTTTCTCTTACTAAACTATCACCCTCACCAATGTAATCATAAACATCATTACCTTCATACAAACAATTTAGTAATCCTACGAAAGTTGCGTTCTCATTTAGTTCTACACCCAACTCATCTTGTGGGTAATTGTTCATGTAATACTCTTTAATTGTCATATCTTTTATCTTTTAAGTTTTATAAATATTTTGGTCCGTAGTATTCCCACTTATCAGTACCATCGAAGATATTACCTCGTGAGTGTTTAGCTGGTGAGTTCCAAGAAGCTGGTTTCATTAAATCACCTTCCTTAATTGGAATACCTTTATATTCTCCTTCAAACATAGAGATGAATCCCCAAACAGAAGTTCCATCAATAAGTTTCATATACTTCTTACCCTTCTTAACAATAAGGGGAGTATAATCCTTGTAATTGAAATTCGTATCCCAATACTCCTTTCGTTCTTTGTTAACTTTTTCAAGCCAGATTTCAAATTTTGTTTTCATGTTTTAAAGTTTAATGTTATTTATTTTTTGAATTTTGTTAAGTACAGTATAAAGAACTTTTGGATTCATCATTGAACTAATTGATTCAAAATCACCAATAAAATTCTTGTTAAGTAATACTTCTTCTAATTCTTCTCTTGATAATTCTTTTAAGTTTTTCATATCTTAACTCTCATTTACATAGTAAATATACGAAAAATATTTGAATTACACAAGTCTTTTTGTAAGTTTTTTTGAATAAATTTCTGAAATTATTTTTTGGTTATTATTGATATTTTCTATATTATCGTAGTAAAATTCTTTTACATCAATATTATTGATTCGTTCAATACACTTAATATAATAATCAACTTTCTTCATATCATCATCTTCATAGTTATCGGCATCTCCAAATCCTAATGATTCATTTGAAATCCAAAATCCCATATCTTTTAAATCTCTTACAATATGTTTTTTTCCAAGAACGAGGGGGATGCATCTACAAAAAAACGAAAGTAAAGTTTTTTCGGTAATACAATTAAATGAAGTAGTAGATGGGTAGTTCGTTTCTACTACACAAGCAAGATAAGTTCTAAGATATTCTTGTGTTAATTCAGACCAAGTAGGATATATATTACTCGTATTATTATTATAGTATCGTTGAATATGAAGTGTGTTTGGTTTTATATTATTAAACAAATATTCTCTTTGCTTATTTGGTCTAACCACCGATAATATAGAATCGAATATTTTCTCACAAGGTGTTAAAAGTTTTTTATCAAAGTATAATACCCAATCATTTCCTTCTTTATCAATATCATTTAATATCTTATCATCCTTGAACATTAATGTGTTTAATAAAGGATTTACACATAAGGGATGGGGTGAGGCCGTTGAACTCATTATCCATATATTGTTTGGTAGAGATTGTACGAGGTTTTCAATCTTTTCGAAATACTCTTGGAAAGGGATAATCTCTTTAAAAACATAAATAAGAAAATCGTTTTGATTCTTTGCGTATAGTTTAATCCTATCTATCGATTTAGAAACATCTTCAGTTTGTGGAAAAATATGAACATATTTCTTTTTCAGAAATAACTCTAATTGTATTGTTGATAAATTGTTCATAACTTTTTTAATTTATTTTTTCAAAAATCTTATAGTTATAACTGCAGCAACTCCAGACAACTTAAAAGAACAAGGTTAAAAAGAAATATAATAACCTACTACTTAAGACACTAAGACAGTGTCGGTCTTTTAAAATTTTTTTCGGTCGTTCCCAAAAGATTTTTTCTCCTTCTTTTCTTTTGATAGTTTTCTCAGATGATAAAATTGAATTATCCATATCAGTAGATTCAAGCACAATAAAGGAATACTTCCAATCCCTACAGCATAAACTCCCCATAGTGTTGCTCCTACGATACCCCATACCCTCAACTTCCACATATCTTTTTGTAGAAATTGTATTACTATTACAAAGTTAGCTATCCATCCTATGGTTTCTAACCAATATAATCTAACAAGTTCTTCTAATGGATTCATAATTATCTGTGGTATTTAGAGTTCCCCTTAGTAGGGAGAGTTATTGAGGACATTTTTACCTGTCTTTCTCTTTGTGTTTTATATAAAGTAAATATAGTATCCCATATAGGGGTGAGTTCTCTTGTATCTCTTGTATTATACCTATCGTGGTCTGAATACTCACGAGGTTTTAGAAATATCGTCTTTAATATATTATCTTGTTCTTTCATACTGATGTTATTAATTATAGTTATTGATTGTATCCGTTCTTAATTATTATAGTTACCGCCATTGTGTTTACTATCAAATTGAAAAGGTCGTTTTTTTGGTATTCACCTTTTAATCTCATATAAGAGTTCGAGGATGCTATCTTTTCTCGAATAATCTTTGTATATCCTTATGATTATAATCTACATAAAACATAAGTGTATCTCTCCATTCACTCGTAGGATTATATACATTATGATAATGATATGAATTAAAATAATATGCATTACCTTCTTCTAACTCAAAACATTGTGCAGATTTAAACCAACTTGGTGGGTATAATCTTTTGTACCAACTAAACTCATCTTTATCTACAACACAATACTTAAATCCTTTTGGTACATTGATTGGTATTTGTATGGTTAGTTCATTCTCATCCTGTCCATGTTCTTGTACATGAGAATGCCAAAGTAAAGATTTACCAGGTCTTATTCTCATTAACCTTACCCTACTCATAGGTGAGCTACCATATATCTTTTTAATTACCGAATATGTGTAAGGCATGTGTGGTTCTAATGCAGTAGGTTCTAACTTACCTTTATAATCACCTTCTTTAAAATCAGAAAACAATTCACCTTCACTACCCCAAAGAGAAACACCACTCCAAGCTTTACGATACTTTTTTCTTGCTAATTTAAACGTTGATTCGTAATCTTGTGTACCTGTATATCTAAGAGCTTTACTACACTCTTCTTTTAACTTACCCAAATCTAAATCGATATTGAGTTTATAATATGGAATGTTATTTAAGTTCATTGTATATTTTAATTTCATTATTAAGAACTTCTAAAACCTTATCATTCTTTTTAATGTTAATTAAAGTAGACCCCCTAACAACACTTGATTTTCCATAGATACTTTTAAAGTGATTTGCTACTATATTTTTATCTTGTGTTAAAATATAATCTAACAAAATATCAAAAAATAGTTTAGGTTCTTTTTGAGAGTATGTATTTTTCTTAGTATTATTATCACTATCACTCCAATTAAATCCAAGATATTTTAATAAATTGTCATGTCTTTCTATATCAACAATTTCACAATCAATTGAATCTTTCATTTGTTTTATTAAATGATGTTTTGGTGAAGTGTGTTCATCTCCTATTAAGTATAAATAAAAATCATCGGATTTAGTATTATATAAATCAACAAACCAATTTAATAAACCAAGTAGTTCATCTTCAGATATATCATCTTTTAATTTATTTGTTTTAAAGTTATACTCGAAACTATCTTTATTTGCTGAAAGATAAATTAGGTTAACCCATGTATGTTGTAAGGTTGAATTGATTAATCTATACATATCAGATGCAAATGGAGATTGAAACCCCTTATTACTTGCCTTTTCAAATATATTTACGAAACCACTTTTAATATGACCTAACGGTTCTCGGTTTAACAAATATATTTTTTTACTTTTAGATATACTTTGTACTTTTTTTACATTTTCTAATATTAACCCCATATTCAAAAGCTCACCTCCCCACAATTCTATAACATCAATAGGTATTGTATTTTGCTCTATAAGTCGAGATGCTCTTTTAGCACCAGTTATAATAGCTTTATCCGAATATATAAAACATATCATTGTTTATACGCCTCTAAGTTAATTATAGGTTTTTCTGGAAACTCAGCTTTCTCTCCACTAATCCACCCATCATCTACCAATCTATTATATGTTTGTTGAGCTACAATCTTAGCTCCCCATAACCCAAGATGTAAATCATTTATCATTCCATGTGTTTCTCCTGTAATATGTAATCTATATTTTTCGTGTTCTGGCATATTAAAGAAAGCAACAAATGATTCAACCTCTTCATCTTCACCTTCCATTTTATATTTTATATTTTCAACTCTATTGTTTTTATCTACAAACCAAGTTTCTATTCCATTTTTGATTTGATTAACATCTACGACAGGTGGGGATGTATATAAATAATTAATTTTATTTAATTTTAAAAATGAAACAAAAAAAGAAATGTTTTGTAAAAAAGGTAAATCGTGTAATGAATCTGTATTTGCATTATAATATAATGTTTCATCTAAAAACTCTCTTGATGATTTTTTAAGTTTATTTAGATATTGGTTCTTTTCATTATATTCTTGATTAAATGAAAAATCTTGATAATCAAATGAAAAAGATAAGTGTTTCATATCAGATTCATTATAATTTACAATAAAATAATCTTTATATTTTTGTGAATAAAATTCTTTTCTACCAAAATAAGACCATTCAATTAAAAATAAATTATCTTCTTTTTTAAATCCAACTTGTTGTGTAATCTCAAATATCTTTCGATAAATTAATTCGTTTCCAAAACCACATTTAGCATGATTGATTATTTCAACATTATTATCTTTGATTAATCTTTTCATTTGGCCTGGCCAAGAATAGTTATCAATTGTTTTTGGTTCATCAACAAACTTATATATGTGATGCAAAATATCATTTCTTCCAGCTGAACCCCAATCTAATCCACCACCCACAGAAAATGATGTACCCAATATGTGTATCTTTTTCATATTACATCATCTATTACTTCTTTAAATACTGCACACAACTCATACTCCTCAACTTTTTCATTAAAATCTAAAATATGTTTTATCCAATCTAATCCCCACTTATCAACTACCTTTAAATGGGTTAATCTGTGAATATCATCTATTAGTATTTGAGTCATTATTTCTAAATCTTCCTCAGTTGGTTCACCGAATAAATCTATAAATTCAGATGGGTCAAGTGGAACTATCTGAGTTCTATGTAGTTCCAAATCATGTATAAACATTAGTCTTTGTAGTTTATCCAAACCTTTTCTTATATCATCTTGCCTATTATTATCAGCTTCGTAATCTTCCCAATTGAAATCTTCCATAATTATTCTTTATACCATCTTGGTCCTATATTTTTTACAAATTTTTTGTATGGTTTTGTGTTTGGTAATAAATCAAAAAATTTATAATATTTATTAAAATCATTTAAAAATCTTGTATATCCCTCACCATCAAAATCTTTTAGTAGTGTATATTTTATACCACTTCCCTTTATTGGTTTTCTTTTTATATTGTGTTTTGTTATATGTCTACCTTGAACAGAATGAGCTTCAGCATCTTTTATATCATCATATTCAAATAGTTCTATGTATTTTTTTACAATATCGTGTTTACCAAAAAACATCCAATCTTGGATTCTTAAATCTTTCTGATTGTAGCTTTCATTTTCACCAGTATCATCACAATATAGAATATCATCTTCCAATTCTAATTTTTGTATTTCATGTATATTAGAAAATAAATCAAATCTTTGAAGTGTTATCGTATCATATACTTTACCATCTTCTATTTGTTTTAAAGCATTCTTAAAATGAAACAACATTTTAGCTGTATTTCTAAACTCAAACATTTCATCTGATAGATAATGTTCCCATACTAAGACGTTTGCATTAGGAATAAACTTCGTTATATCATTTTTAGATATTGGAATTCTCCAATTACCAGCAGTTCCAGCCTCCATCCCACTATAAGCCATATCCCAAGTAGAAGCAATAACATCAAATCCATCAAACTTTAGTTGAGGTGCAATAGAATCAAAGTTTCTATATTGTCCAAATAAGATTAATAGATGTTTATTTTCCACATTATATTTCTTTAACTTTTATACAACTACCTTGTTCTTCTCTTATAACCCATTGCGTGTTGTCCACTCGTATTTTATACATACCACTTTGGTGAGTAATAACACTAATCTTTTGTGTAGGAAAAATACCAATTTCAAAGAAACGAGGTTCTTTACAAGTTAGTACTATCTCATACCTCTTATTCTTTTTACAATCTTTTAAATCTATTAAATTATTTTCCACTTTTCTTTTTATGTTCTATGTATTGTTCTCTCATTATATTGAGAACATCAGCCTCACCTTCATAATAATAACCTCTTTTTTCTATTTTGGTTATCAATTCTCTAACTTGTAAAGCCGTATTTAGTTCTACTTCAGATTGCCATGGTTCATTTGCTAACCATTTATCAAAATCTTTTAGAAGTTTTAGTTGTTTCTTATCTACAAAAGTTGCGTTGTTATACATAAATTACCATTTACCAAGTGGGCATTGAGATGAGGGTGATAGTGTTTTAGCAGCAATGTTACATCCACATCCATTTTTTCTTTCACCTGTAATTATGTGATTACCATATAAAAGTGGTGAGCATGTGTTAAGTTGTCGTAATGAACATGAATTACATTCGAGTAATCTTTTTTTAGATACCGCCTTTGTAACAGGGTCAACTGCATCAAATTGGTCTTTAACTACATTTGCCCAACCTTCTATTATTTCTACTATCTTCATACATATAAATATATATTTTTTATAATTGTCGAGGTAGTTTATATAGTGTCCACATAATCACAAAAAGTATTATTAGTGTAATCATTTTCTGTATTCTTGAATTTAGAATGGGTGGACCTGATAGGGTTCGAACCTATGACCTACCCGTTATGAGCGGGTTGCTCTAACCAACTGAGCTACAAGTCCATATACTTTGGGTGAATCCAGTAGGGCTCGAACCTACGACTCCCTCATTAAAAGTGAGGTGCTCTACCAACTGAGCTATGGATTCATCTTTGTACACCCGAAAGGATTCGAACCTTTGACCGTCTGCTTAGAAGGCAGATGCTCTATCCAACTGAGCTACGGGTGCATATTAAAAAAAATACTGAGAAGGCTACCTCCTTACTCTTGCGGAGCCGAAATCGTTTCTGTTTCTTCATCTCCTTCTCAGTTTTGTATGATGCTACCTCCTCATTTGGAGCCGAGTTATCCTTGCTCTCATCACACATCGAGTGTACCAGAGGCGGGAATCGAACCCGCACGAACTTTACAGTTCAAGGGATTTTAAGTCCCTCGTGTCTACCTATTCCACCACTCTGGCATATTTTAACTACGGACATTCTATTCCAAGAAGTTCATGTAGTTTATCAAGAGTTTCTTTTCCACCTGAACTCAGTCGGTCATAATCCCAACTAAGGTCATCTACCAAGTGAATGATAGCGGTGAGAAGGTCTTGAATCTCATCTTGAGTATAAATTTTTTCTGTAACACTCATTGTTTTATTTTGTTTTGTTCTCTCAATTACAATACAAATATACGAAAACTTTTTTTATTACACAAGTCTCTTCACAAAAACTTCATAATTTTTTTTTAGTTTGTATAAATGAAAGGATATACATCCATATCATTTAGTGTTTGTGCATAAATGTCCTTAACATAATCATGGTGATTATCGATAAGATACCAAAGGAGGCGAACCATTTCTTTTTTGTCATCTTCATCTTCTATATAATTTGCTAATTCGTATTGGAAAAACATTTGAACGAGGAATTGGACTTGTTGAAAATCCATAGTGATATACTCTCTTGTTCTTTATTAAAAAATTATTATACCATTGGGAATCCATTAACATTGACTGTTGAACGGAATGGTTGTTTTGGAATTTTTGATGAGTTTATATACATTTCTCTCATCTGATTTAGGAATTGTTTGGCGTTATCATTATACTTTTGTTTCTGAATGATACTTTCCATCCACATCCATCGTTTATCTTCTTGTGGAAATCGATTTTTTGTAACCAAAGTTTGTGCCCACCAAAGTTGAATCTTGATGAGAGAGGTTGTTTGTGCAGGTGTTAGTGTGTGGTAAGTCATAGTGATATACTATATTGTGTTGTTGAATTAATTACAATACAATAATACGAAAAAATTTTGAGAAAAACAAGTCCTTCACAGAATTTTTATGAAAAAAGATACAATCCGTATCCAATGAGAAGATTTAGGTTGACAACAACTAAGTTCCATTGTTTAGCCAACCAAACTTGTGGTAAGGATAATACTGCACCAACAAGATAAGTATAAGCACCAATATTATCATATGGTAGTAAGTAAGGAGACATCATAATAAACGCCGTTCCCATATACCCGAGCCTGTTACCTAATCTTTCAGCTGGTGTTAGTTGTCTTTCTTTAACCAACATTCGTAGAAATCCACCCCACCATGTTCTCTCACATCCTCTGCAAGTTTTCTTTAAATCACCATTTGGTTTTTTCTTAAACCAAAAATTAGGTTTTTTTAATTTACATACATTACATTTTCTCATAGTTTCTATAATCCATTTTTAGTAATTTATATATTATACTTTCGTATTTTATACCTCTTCTGATTTTTTCATCCATTGATTTACTTAGTAAATACTCTCTTACAACTTGCTTTACTTTATCGTTTGAAAAATGGTTTTTTTCAGATGTAATTTCTTCTTTAGAATATTCTTGTAAAATATTTTTTAAAGATATTTTTTCATTATCTATATCTACTAATGTTACTTCGTTTGGTTGAAAGAATTCTTTTAAAAGAATATAAACAGGTATACAATGATAAGAACTATGTCTTTCATCTACTCGGTTTGTATCTAATCTCCAATTTATATAATGATATATTAAATTACAATAAGCTGTAGAAGCTGATAACTTTTGATGTATTGAGTTTTTTTCAAATAACATATATGTGTTTTGAGTATTGTAAAATAAACTATCACTATTAGAAAGTTCTTTTAATAATTGTAAAGTAGTTTTATTATAATCGTACTTATCACTATGCCTTAAAAAACTCTCAACTTCATCTTCTATGTAATTATCAGGTCTTAAAGCAACTTCTTGAAAATCTTCTATAAATCCTGATAATAACTTTTCATACGGATTTCTATATAGAATTATAATTTTCCTATTATAAAAAGGTGATGTGATTTTTTTAAACCATTCTTTTAATTGTGGTTCTGTATCTATTATTAAATCATCTGTTATTGTAATAGGTATATCGTATTGTACAATATTATTACCAAGTGCGTTTTGAATAAACCTACTACCCACTTTGTAATTAAATACAATCAAACATTTATCATGTTCAGCAAAACTAAAATTAAATGTACTATACATATGTTTTCCTGTTTCTTACTAATTCCTCGGCTTGTTCTCCCCAAAACATTCCGGCCTTAGGTCCTCCATTACACTTACCATCTGATTCTCCTGGTATCTTAACCCAAACATAAGCATCACACTTTTCATCTTGTGTTTGTGTTGTTGGAGATTCACCCAACCCTCTACCTTTTGGATTACACCATTCCGTATCCAATGGCCCTTGGCCGTTTCTCGATGTGTCGATTATATAAGTATCGTTCTTTCTCCATCTACATATTTTATTTCCCCACTCTATTGATTCTTCAGTAGTTCTATAATTACATGAGTTTATGGAAAATCCTCTTACTTTAGGATTTGATACTAATGTTAATAACTTACTTGTTTGTTTAGGCTGTAACCAACTTGAATGGCCAACATCAACATATACTTTACCATTACAACTATCTGTTAATAATTGTAAACTTTCTTTCATTAAATCTAATCTCCACTCTTGTTCTGATTCAGGTAATAATGTTGAGTGAGGTAATGCATCTGGTTCATAAATTATAATAGGTTCTGAATCACCAATACCTCTTGAGAATCTTTCTATAAAATCTAAATACCCAGCTTTTGTTTTAGCACCACCTTTGGAGTATTGGCCTACATCTCTATTGGGAATATTGTAAATTACAAATACAGGTAATTTTGGATATGCTCTGTTTAACAATCTACGAATGGATTTCTCCATATGTTTCTTTGGTTTCTTAGGATTATCCCCATACCAAAAAGATTGTGGGTGTTTGAATATTTCAGATGCAAGTGGAAACTTATCGTTATATTTTTTACCTATTCTATCAAAGTCGTTAACCCAAAACGGATATTCCATTATATAAAACCTTTATTTATTTGTTTGTAGAACTTATCTGATATAATCTTATGTCCTTTTTTACTAGCATGTAAATCTTCTAATTTTATATCCCATGTTATATTGTTATAATTATAACAGAAAGCAGAATCTTTAATAGTTAGTTTTTCTATATTTAATCCTTCTTGTATATTTTTATAATTTGGAAATACCAAAGTATTCTGATTAAAATCTTGCTTTAATTTACCATTAGATGAATCGTACCAATCACATACATAAAATTTAATATTGGGATATTTTTCTTTTACCTTTATAAAGTTTGATTTAAATAAATTATAAGTTATTCCGTTTTCGTTATTATCTAACCATGTTTTTATTTGTGGGATTAATTCAATTGGTATTTTATTTTGGTTTACTAACTCTAACAATTCTCCAGCTGTATAAGAATCATACTTAGTATGTAATCTTATTAAAGAAGTTAGTTCAAAGAAAATATATTCAACATTATCAATATTTATAGATTCTTTTAAAATACCATTTAATAAATCTATATCATTATCTGGGAGTAATATATCATCTGCACAATTCCATTCGATGAGGTTTAGTTTATCTGATAATAGTTTACTCCATCTATATTTGCGGTGAATATCATAATCAGATGAAATATATTTGGGTAACTCTTGTATTCCATTTTCGTTTAACCACTCAATAGAATTATATCGTTCAGATAGTTCATATTCTAAACCTAATCCTTGATAATGAGAACTACCACTAAATATCGCCTTCTTACCTACCATGATTAATCCATGCTTGAATAAAACCAATAATCCATGCAATTAAAGTAAATGGCCATAATAACCATAATCTAATTCTCATACCATTATCCATTTTCATTCCAACTACTTCATGAAGTAATAACCATATTAGACCTATGATTAAGTAAGTGTTTATAATTTGTAACATAGTTTAAAGTTTATTGTACCAATCCAAAACATCCTTAGCAATCATATCATTAAACATTATAGAAAATTGTTGATGAGTTATGCCTTCGTGCTTACATATTGAATTAATTATATTTGTATAATCAGCTTCGTTTGTTTTTTTAAATTTTCGATTTGTATTATTACCTTGAGATAATTCTACAGCGTTTTGTTCAGTATCTATGATGGTATCTTTCTTAAATGGTTTATCTAAAAATTCAGATATTCTTTTTAATTCAAATTCTGTATCATCTCTTAGTTTTTCATATTTAATATAATGTTCCTTTGGCCATGGCATATCACGATAGTCTCTATTAATATTAGACCATAACTGCATACCTCGTTGTAAGTTTCTACCTCCACCATCTCTAAAATGTTTTACACAATATGAGTATAACCAAGTATATGGGTTTCTTACTAATATAAACATAGGAAGTTCTTTGGATTCATATAATTTTCTTATATCATCTTCATAATGAGTTACAGGTTTCCCAGAGTTTAATAATTCTGATTTTAATACTGTTGCGTGTTCGTTTATATCTCCATCAAAATAAGGGTCTGTGTTCCACTTGGTAGCATCCCATTCAAATTCAAAAACCCTATATCCATGATTCCATCCTGTATGTGAATGTAGTATTACCATGTTACTAAAATTTTCATTTAGTAACCAAGCTAAGTAGTGGGAACCTGAATGATTTAATCCGTATAGTTTTACAATTCTATTATCCATAATGTTATTATTAACTATACGAATTTTTTAAATTACTATCGTTATCTTTATACCATTGGTGTAACCCATTTAACCAATCTTGCTGTTCATCATTATATATTCCTGATTGGATAATTGATTCAATATTTTTAATTAAAAATGAAATCCTATATAATGGTAAATCTTTAGTTCCATAACTTAGATTACCTAATCTTATCCCACCTTCCATAGTACCAGCATCTCTAATTACTTTAAGCCAATGTAATATTCTACCCAAAGTTACTTCTTGTTTTGTATCTAATCTCATATCTATGTGTTTCATTGCAAAACTTAAATTATCTAACTGATACTCATCCATCTCGGATAAGATATCTTTCCAATCTCTAAATTCTAATTTCTTTTCGTTCATAATAATATTGAATCTTTATCTATAAAATCTTTAAAGGGATGCGATTCCCACTCTCTTTGTTTTCTTTCTTCTAACTTTTCTTCTTCAGTCTTAGGTGGAGGTGGAGTATCCCACATTACATTATCGAGAAACTTCTTATGGTCACCACCATATTTAGCTAATTCTCGTTCCATAATCTTTCGTGGAGTATCATTATATTCTTTCCACCATTGTTGGTCTAATTTCATATTGTTACAAATATACGAAAAAAATTCGAGATATCCAAATTTTTACATCATCATTTCTAATTTGAATCCTAAGTAAAGAGTAATTGATAATACTATTACTACTGTTATCCAATACACAATCTTTTGAAAAGTAAAGTAAGGTGGAGTAGTTGCCCATTTCCATCTTTCATCACCTTTTGCTTGGTTTCGTTTCCATCCCTTAGTTTTCTCTAAAAGGTCAATTCCGAACTGTTTAATAAAGATGACTATTCCTAATATTGTAAATCCAACTATTGCTTCCCAATTCATAACTTATCTATATCTTCTATAAACAACTCACCGATGTTATTTTTGTTATTCACAAAATATACTGAATCATCAGACCAAGAATACGAGTTGATAATATACTTATCTTCTTTGTATTCTGAATTCGTTTTTTTAGAAGCCTTTTTAATTAGTTTAACAAATCGTTCATATTCCTTTGGTGTAAGTTTCAACTCACCCTTTGGAACATAAACCAATTCAACTCCATTATCAGTATTTTGATAAAGTTTATCTCTTGAACCATCTTCGAATGTAATAGTTACAATCTGAGATTTATCAATAGTAATTCCTTTTAGTTCTTGTCCATAAGTTGTCATAGTACCCATGAATAGGTAGAACCCCAATGCTATAACTAAGAACCAATCTATAATATCTAACTTGTTTTTCATATTTTTATTTTAAATTTATAAACCTCGATTTTATCGGTACCTGTAATACTAATACTATCAGCTCACATATAGGTATAAGTAGTAGTAGTATAGATAATAACCCTTATATAAGACCTACTAATCTAAATACAAAAGACCAGAATACAAAAGTCCATATAAGGATAACCCACCATGTAATAGGACGGGTATTTAATTTAAGCCATTCTTTTAAAAAATTTTTAACCTCGTTCTTCATAGAGGACAGTATAGGATTCGAACCTATGTATAAGGATTTGCAATCCTCCACCTCACCACTCGGCCAACTGTCCATGTGTACATCCCCACGAGGATGCTCACTTTTTATTTTAACTTCCTTTTCATATATCATGCTACCTATATGTAGGTACTAACCTATTTTTTCCTATGGGGAAAAAAATGGAGGCCGATAGAAAAACCACTCCGAGCCTCCTCTCACAAAGTCATTCGCTCCCAGTTACAAGAAACCTTTGAAGGGTACTACCCCTCCCCACCGGTCTCGTTTTCAGAAAGCACAACTACTTCTTCGAGTTGAGATTTCACATACTTCTCCTTAGAATTTATCAACCTCTCACTCTCGAAGAGTTCTATCGCGGTGTGTGCATGTTTTAGTGTCAGGTATCTTCTATCTTGAAAGTAAGACCTCAACTTAGGTGTCTTAGTTATAGTAACCATAGTAGGGTACTTATCTGATGGTGTATCTTCTATGATACAGTTTCTGTGTTTGTACATATTATTATTTATTTAGTCTTATATATGGGTAGGTGAGCTAGTCTTATTATTAGTTCACTTACCACAAATGTTTTTTTATTATACACAACCCATTATAGAGTCGATGTTCTTAAGTACTGTCTTACTCATGAATTGCTTATTATATCCTAACCAACCACCGTACTTATTCACAACGTTATCAATCCATACTTTCTCATCATCGGTAGGAGTATAACCTATATCGGTTTTCTTACACCACTCGTTCCACTCGTTTATCCAATATTCTTTAGTACCCCAACCTGGTTTGTTATCTATAAAGATGTAAGAAGGGAAGTACTTTAAAGCAGTACCACTATCGGTAGTTGGAGAATCTTCTCTGTATTCGTAGATATCATACATACCATTGAAAGAACCACCTTGTAAGATGTATTTCCAATTAGAGATTCTTTTGAAATCTGATTCGTTTATAGAAGAACCATCTTTATTACAAACAGATACTCTCACAGAAGAACCACCACTATATGTCTCAGAGGTAGCAGATACCACGAGGTTAGGAAATTCTTTCTTTACAAATTGTTTGATTATCGAAGCACACAACTTAGCCCTCATATAGATATAAGGTTCGTTGTTGTTGTACTTATCGTAACTTACTGAGTCTGAAGGGATTAGGAACTGATTTCCTTGAATCGAGATTTTTACTTTATTTTTCATTCTTTTAAGGTTTATATTATCACTCATTTACATAGTAAATATACGAATAATATTTGACATATCCAAGCATTTTCTTAATTATTTTGCATTTATTTTTCGAACCTCAACTATAACTCCCACCCACAACCACCCTAAAGATACGAAATTTTTGGGACATGACCAAATTATTTGTATGACAATTTGTCATAAAGACAAAAAAAACCCACCGAGTGAGAGACCAATTCTTCACGGTGGGTGGTTCGGATGAACACTTAGGATAGGAGAGAGTGTGTGGGTCTCTCTTTTTATATGTTGAGGAAACCCCTAACCTCAACAGAATACGAATGCTCGAGTATCTTTCATCACCTATAAAGACTTACTTCGTTATTTCAATCGGTTCTTAGAGTAATATCTCAATCAGAACCTCAACTTACAATACAAATATACGAAAAATATTTGAATTGACCAAGTCTTTTATTAACTTTTTTTACCCACAAGGACAAAATATCCATAAACTAACATAGAACATATAGAAAAGTCCTACAATAAATGCAAAACCTCCTACTAAATCAATCCATTGCTGGTACTTCTTATATAACTTATTTAACATACTCATTCTGTTTACCTAATGATACACCATACTTAACTACTTTGAAATCCTCTTCAGATAAAGCATCCCACCAATCAGAAGCAACTTCCTCCTCATCTATGGAGATAGCAAATTCTTTATCATAACCACCATCTTCTAACTGAGGGTAGATGATTCCTTTTTCAGTGTCAAACACACTTCCTACTGATTCTAATACTACTAACATAATTTTAAAGTTTTATTTGTTTTAATTAATCTCATTTACATAGTAAATATACGAAAAAATTTCCATATATCCAAGCATTTTCTTCACTTTTTTGCATCTTTTTTTTAATGAGCAGATACTCACCCACCCTCCGCACCCTTACAATATACGAAATTTTTTTCACATTTCCAAATAAATGACATGACAATTTGTCAAACGAGCTCGAAAAGTTATCAACACCCCAAAAAGTTATTAACATGACATTTTGTCTTACATACCGATGAGCGGAATCTCATGCTCGAAAATTGGGGATTTGGGGTGGACATGACAGAGTGTCATATTACGCGTGGGAGAAAAAAAGGCCTGTCCACACACGAACATGAGCCTCTCCAGTATAGTGATAGAGTGGTATTAAGTGGTAAAAAGTGGAAAGTATTATATATCACATTATGATATAGGGTGTGAAAATATACACCAGTAAGGAGTAATGGGGTGCGTAGAACCTTTCTACACTTCATGGGGTGATTTCTAAGGTTATATCTCCTATGGTGTCATATTGGGGTACGGATTCATTCTCAGACCTCTTAAATCGAAGTTTTCAACCTCGTACTATTGAGTAGGGGAGTAGGGGTACTTTGGGAACTTGGGGATTGTGGGAGTACTAAGGGAGTATTAGATATAGGGTGATAGTGAGCTACTCATTCCCTTCCCTCATGTATATCCTTATCTATATCTTCTTGTGTTATATCATAAGGAGTACGAGGTGCTGAATCTTTATTGGAATTATTACTTGTACCAAGCTTGGTTATTTCTCTAAACGAAAGTGCTAAGAATGCAAGAGGAATCCAAACACCATAAGGAGAACCCCAATGTTTGTGGATGCTTAATCCTATTATAACTAACATACCAATCCATATGGTAAGTACTATCAAAAAATTAGAGAGTGATTTCATTTTTCTACAAAATTTGATTTCATTGTTTTGAAAAATTCTACCATTGAGTTTTTTTGGTTCGTATTCGATGAACATTTACAATTCGGTCCATTACCACCACAACAATTATCTTTGTTTTTTCTTTGTTCTCGTATGTTTAAGTGATATTTCATTTGTTTAATTCTTATGTTATTTGTTATGTCTATAAATACTACTATCAATAAAAAATAGGGTGAAAAATTTTCTTTGGCGACTCATCGAACCCCCCACGACAAAAGAACGAAAGGAATTAGTTCCCATAATCCTCATAATCATCGTAATAGGTAGTATCTTCTTTTGGTTCTATATAAGTATCTACAAAATCTTCATGGTCCTCATCTCTTGGGTCATCATTCCATGCTTCGTTATAATAAATGTATTGGGTCTTTTCCATAATGTTCTAAAGGGGGTTCGAATCGTTAATTGCTTTCCATATTTCAAATTCGTTAATAATTTTCTTCACCATTATTTTATGTGATTTTGCACTGAAGTGATTATCATCGAGTTCTCCTTTGGTTTCATCTTTGATTCTCTCACCTCTAATTCTATGTATTAAGTTATATTGTTTGATTGCATACCATATCCAATGATATACAAATCTTTTATTAGGAGAACCCAAAACTTTATCTACAAGTTCCGCTCTATTACATAGCTCTGATTCATATAATAGGTCCATTCTATTTATACTGATTTCTTTTATTGTAGATTCTTTTAATGCATTAGATTCATCCTCTGGTGAAACTACATCACGCCATTCATTATTTTCAACATACCGCCATCTTGTTGGTGATGACCATCCTATTATTACAATATCATCTTCTTTAATATTACCTAAATTTAAGATAATCCTATCAATAATAGATTCATTTCCAATACCAGGTTCTGCCTCGTTCTTTAAATTCATGTTCAATTCTTTGGCAAGTAATTCACCAAAACAAGACGGATAATAACCCAAGTATTTACTATACGCTTCCGACCATGATTTGTTTTTCTTATGATAGAAAGGTGCAGAGAAAGAGTCTCCAAAAATCCATAAATTTGATTTATCTACCACGACCTGATTTCTTTACACCCTGATTCCTTTTGCTGTTGGTTCGATTTCCTTGCATATTACTCTTTTGTTTTCCTCTCGAACCATTTTGATTATCGTGTTTATTTCCGAAAAATTTACTACTCATCTTTTGGTCTCCAATCTTTAACTTGATTTAACTTTTTTTCTAACTTTTCAATAATTTCTGAATTACCACCACCTACTTTATCTTGCTCTGATTTTATAGTGGATTCTAATAATCCAATTATCTCTCTTTGTCTTTTTGTACTCATTTTTACTTGTTTAGTTTGTTCGTATATTATATCAATTACATCTTTTATTATTACACAATCTTCGTACCTCTCGATTTCTTCCATATGTTTAAGTAAAGAATATAAATTTTCAAGTGGTATTAGATTCATTATTGTTCTTCTTCTAATAGTACCATTTTTATAACAACCCAACATCCAATCAAGAGATTTAACTCGCATCTCGAAAAGTTCGTTTTCGTTTATTAACCTATTTCTATGAAAAAATTCTTCTGGTCCCATTATATTAAATTATCTGGTACAAGATTTGAATTTTGTAATTTAAATAACCTTTCTAATTCTTTTTTAGATATTAGTAAACAATTCTTACTAACTCTCTCATAATTCAAATCTTGCCAAATCATATCTGTAAGTTTGTTAATATATTCCTCATCCATTTTGAAGAAGTTACAATTGAATGCAGATTCATTCCAAATTAACTTATAAAGTTCAGTTGCTGGATGATATCCATGAGCTGTTATTACTTCGGTAATACCAATCTCATTAAGTTTATTATTTAATATTAAATCAACATGATAATCACTAATCATACATCCATGTCCAAATGTATCTATCGCCCACTCATCAATACCACCTCTTTCAAACTTTTCATTTTTATAAAACCAAATATTATCAAAATCAATTTGTTTAATTTTACTTTTTGCAGGTAAATAAACTTCTTCAATATTTGTTTTCTTATCTGCAATAGGATTGTATTGTAAATTTTTTACTAACTTATTATCTCTAGCGAACATAAATTTATGAGAATAATCATCATACAAATGTTTAAGTGTAGTGGTTTCGATATCTCTATACCAAACACTTAATGATTCTTGCATGAAAACAAAATTATATTTTATATTATTTAATTTACAAAAATTTTGAGTTCTAATTATATTGTTTAAATAATTAATAATTTTAGTTTCTATTGGTACTGATAACTCATGTTCCATTGCCAGTTCATGCCACTTTTTGGCCTTTTCTGATAACATATCATCTGGATGAGTATGTGTTGGTGTTAAATAAAACCTATCTAATATTTTTCCTATATTTCCATTTGAAGTACCCATTCCCATTTCAAAAAGATATTGGTGCAATTCTTTTGAATATTCTCGTACCTCAAATAGTTCTCCTTCTCGTAAATGCATTGGAAAAGATAACCCAAAGTTTTCTCTTTCTGATTGAATATTAAAATCCTCATCTTTCATATCTAACCAATCAAATTTATCTATTGATATTCTATCCCATTGCGTCCACTCTGCAAAACAATAGATATTTTCAGAAGGTACTCCTTTATCAAGTAGAAAATCAAGGGCTCGTTCAAGTGAGTCTGCAATCCACTCTGAAGATTGACTTCTAACAGCAAAATCCCAAACGATTACATCTCCCTTTGTTACAAAGTAAGTTTTTGATAAATCTTGTCCGAATAGTTGTTTTAAATTAGAAGTTCGTTTTGTATCCATTCCTTCCAAAACAGATTTTACTGATGCATTAGAACAAACAGGATTTGATATAGAACCCGCCATCATTCCATAACTACAACCACTCGTAACAATATGTTTAAATTTAGATAAATCCATATATTTTTTTCAATAACAATTCTGATATAATTTTGTGTGAGTTTTTATTTGGATGCTTTCTTGGTAAAAACTCACCACCATTCTCTTTAATATAATTATATAAAGTAAATTCTTTGAAATCGTGTGGAAGTTGTTCCCATAAAGAATTTAAAACTATTTGATTTTCTTCTCTACCAAACTCATCTATTTTAGTCTGAACATCTAAGTTAAGATTGTATTCATAAAAAACATTTGAAAAAATGTATGGTATTTCATGAAAATCTAAAAACGCTCCCAATCCTATAATATGATTAAAAGTTCTGATATAAGATGGTATATCTTCCGTTTGATTTAAGACAAATACATCTTCGGTTGTTCTATCTTTATCTTTATCACCCCACTTATCATATCCTACCCACAATCTCTCTTGTTGATATTCTTTTCCATTCCACCATTCAAATCTTGTTGGTGAAGTCCAACCAATAATAACAACGAGCTCATCTGATTTTACCCAACCCGATTCTTCACTCCAACATTTTTGTGTTTCTAACCAATAACAAACATCTCTCATAGTTTGTCTGTATATATAATCGTTTGATACTCCAGAGGATGCGTTATTACAGTCAATCATACCAAGTTTACCAGAAATTAAATTAGAAAATCTTTCTCTTTGTTTATTTTCTAATTCAGCTCCCCAAACTACTGAATCTCCATTTGTGTATAAGATTGGTTTCATAATAAGCTTTTTTTGGGGATTTTAAAGTTAAATTCATCTGGCTTGAATAGTTTATAACCATCATACTGATTCATTGTATTAATTAAATGTTTGTAATTATGTTCAGTAATATCTCTTAATTTTCTATGTAATTTAAAAAAACCACCATCTCCTATTTGGGATAACCACTTTACATTTTCCATTATTAAATGAATTCTATTTTTTTGATTTAATTCATAATCATAACTCTCATTCCAAAAATCACCAAAAGTTTTAAATCCCATTTCTCTTAGATTGTGTAATGAATATGGATTTGAGTTAGATAAAAAGGGTTTTTTAAAAAGTATTGCATTTCCTGTTTTTTCTGTGTATCCTGTTGATTTTCCTTCAAAAGTTTCTAAGAAGTATGAACCAGGTGGTCTTATAGTTTCATTTACAAACATAATATTTGAATCATGAATTAGTTTAAACATTTCTTCGTATGTATATCTCATTTTCCCACTTTTATCTGCTCCTTGATTGTAAGGATTTTCTGAAATGGTTGAAATGTAAAATTCTTCTGGTATAAATTCTTTTAATTGTTCTGCAATATAAGTTCTATCTTCTCTTGCAGAACCACCTTGTATGAATATTTTATTTTTAGATATAGGTGGATAGTAATTTACAAAATCAGTTCTCCTATAATGAAGTAACATATTATGAAGTGTGAAATAATAATCACCATAGGGAAATATATCTGAATAATCTCCATGAATATCTGAAGTAATTACCAACAATTCTTTTTTAATATCTAAATCTTTCCAAAGTTGATTAAGAAATTTAAATATTTCATCCATTTCATAGTGTTCGTAATTTTCATCCCAAACCCAAATTTTATCTTTGTGTTCTTTTTTTATTTTTTCAAATTCTTCGTAAATACTCTTTATGGTATTTTGAATCGTTATAGATTTTTTTAAATCTTCAGAGGATAATATACATTGATTTATAGCCGATGCGAGAACATCCGAACCATCGTTGATTGGTGATTTGAATCGATGTTGCATAAAATCAAAATGTATAAGTTGATTATAAAAATAACTCTTCATTGATAAACTTTCTATAAATTACCGAAGATGGATGACCACCAACCCTGTTTCCTTTTTTTAATTCTAATTCAAAAAAATCTTTGGATGGATTTTCTTTGTATAACTCTGTAAAAATTACACATTCCATTCCCTCTAATAAATAATCTTTTAATTTATTTTCGTTTTTATATAACTCATTACAATAATCAATTGCTGATAAAATATCTGAATTATATATCTCTAACTCGTTTTGTATTTGATTTTTATATGATTTGAATAGAGGATTGCTTAAATAAAAATCATAATCTATTCTTTCCATTGAAAAATATTTTCTATTGATTCCTCTCTTGTGAAATTCACTAATTAAAAATGACCAGATTTCAAACCAATGTAAAACTTGATTTATTGGTCTATCATTTAGTGTGAGAAAATCAGTACTTAATCTACTAAAATTGTTGTGGTTTCCAACTTTTAAATTATCACCAACACCACTACCCGTCAAACCAAATGAATATCCATCTTTTTTAACATAGTTTAATGTATGCATTTCATTTTCTTCAAAATCACCAATAAAAAAAGGATATCTACTTTCAGCACTCCATTGTATGAAAACCATTTTTGGATTTATTTCATCTAAATAATGTAATATAGTTCTACATATTGAAATGTTATCGTTTGTTTGATTTCCTAAATTCAATACCGTTAATCCTTTATCATGCTCAATCCACTCTGGCCATGAGTACGAATTAAAATCGTACTTAGATATAGTTTTATTTAAAAAACTTTGTTTAGTGAATGAACATCCTGAGGTGATTAAATCATACATAATCTCTATATATTTTCTGACCTCTTAAATCATTATATTTCCAACTGCCACCAACAGATTCGTTGTAATCTTGAATTCTATCCGAATTGAAAATTTCCAATCCTTTTTTTGCTTCTTCTGGTGCCATGTACATATGCCAACCTACACATTCGAATTCATCATCATCGTACATCCTATCTTTATGTCTACCATCGTAAATCATTGGTCTTGCCCACTCATTAAATTTCTCATCGTTGGTAAGTATCATCCCACCTTGACCAATGTTTAAGATTTTCTTTAAGTGGAAGGATAGTATCATGTACTTATCTTCATATCCTCTACTCATATCTTTGAATAGTGCAGTAGCGGCATCTATGATTTTAGTATCACCCAATGGATACAATCCATCCCATTCAATATCCTCAAACTTTGGTGTATTACCGCTTAGGATAATTTGATTGGGAACTGATACATAAGTTTTAGAAGGGATAGTAATATCAGTATTAACTATGCCTAAATAGTGGAGAACCAATCTAATAGCATTGGAATTGGAATCACAAGCGATTCCATACTCATAACCACAATAATCTGAAACTTCTTTCTCAAAATGAGTTACCCAATCCCAAGAATCGTTAATCAAATATTCTTTCATCTAAAAAAGGTTTTAATTCTTCTTTTGCAAATATCTCCATCATTTCAGCTGAAGGATGACCATACATATTTTTATTATGAAATAGTTCCATTTTAAAACTATCACTATTTTCGAGTTCCTGATATGGATTTATATCAGGATATCTTTTTATTGCATCCCATGTCCATTCATATAAACCACAATAGTTTTTATGAAAATATGATTTGGTTTCAATTGGTAAGTTTTTTACATATGGATATAACATAGGATTTTCTAACATCCAATTTATATCATCTGCACCATCAGGTCCACCTATCGAACCATCATGTACCTCAAACCCTCTTTCATATACATTTTTTGAATAGTTATTTCTCATGGATAAATAAAATGTTTTTATTTTATTCTTTTCACAAAACATTTCAAAATGAGACCAAGCTTCTAACCAATGTAGTGTTTGATTTATAAAATTATTTGAAGTTATTTCTAAGGAATACATTCCAATTAATTCTCTGAATTTTGTACCTTCGAAGTGCTCCCAAATATTTTCATCCTCTGGTGGTGCAAACCCACCTGTTAAAAAGAAAAACCCATCTCTCTCATTATCAGTAACATATGATAAGGTGTGTTGTGTTTCGAATAATTTTTTACTTGAAATATCTTTTTTAAAATAAAAGGCCTCTCTGTGTAAATCTGACCATTGTATTCCAATTGTCATATCCTCATATTTTATCCCCTTATCATTTAACTTGTTTATCCAATAATAAAGTATTCTGATGATACTAACATTATCATTGGTTGCAGAACCAAGATTCATAACTTTATATGAATCACCAAGTTCTTTTTGTAGGCCTTCGGGCCAACTATATCTCGGTGGTTTATTATCACCAAGAGAACCGGCCGAAAACCTTGCATTTTTTGTAAAAGAACAACCTGATGTTAATATGTATTTCATCTATTTTGGTTTGTATCCATAATCTTCACCACCCTGTCCTACAAAATGTCCATCCCAATTTTCCTCTTCGTGTAATTTATGGTGTGAATATTCGTTTGTTTTGTAAGTACTTCTATGAGGTGGGTCATCTTTCATTGGTTCTGATGTAGAAATATAATAAAAGAATCTAATAGCACATCTTGGTTTATCTTCTGGTGCATCTACGCCACTAACTCTATGATACGGTCCATTTTTTATATTTTCATTGATAACCAATCGATTAAATTTTGGTGATATTGATTCTATAAGATTTGATTTTGGATTGATATCCACATTATCATCGTAGTATTGAATATGGCCACCCCACTCATCTTTCCAATCTGGTGTAATATATAATAGTGAAGTTAGTTTTCTGTGTAATCTTATTCTATCATTCCAATTGAAATCATAATGACAACCAAGTGTTTCACCATTTCTAATGATTGAGTATCCTGCACCAACCAAGTGTGGGTCTGGTAATAATCCAACAATCCCAGTCATTTGTTCTAACTCATAGAGAAACTCACCACTATGCATAATATCATAAGTTACCCTATGTGCAGTTGGTAGTGAAATCAAATCATTAAACTCTTCCATTCTTGAACCAGCACGAGTAAAAACAGTCCAACCACCTTTGGGTGCATTCATACATTCATGATACAAATCATGTGTTGTTTTTTCATCTAAAAAATTATCGATTTTGATTCTACCAAAACCCCATTCTTTTTTATTACTTTCCCACTCTTGTTTTTTTGCTATCATATCAATAACTCCTTTACAATTCTTGGTTTTATTAATTCATCAAAAATCATTTTATTTTGTTCTTCATCAGGATGTGTGTTTTCTGCATATCCAAATTGTTGTCCTTTTGATATTAAATATTCAGTAAACCCGTCACCAATCCCATCTACCTTATAATTAGTTGTCCAAATGAATCTCTTCCAATTTATTTTTTTAATTAACAAATTCAATGTATCTGTTGATATGAATGTTTCTATTACATTTTCTGGTTGTATTGTTGATACTCGTTGTTTCATCAAATCACCATTTATTTTATCTATGTTTCGTATCATATCAAATGATACATCGGTTGTCATTAGATTTGCTATGGTAAACATTAAATAGGGAATTTTATTATTCTCAAAAAATAACTGAGTAAAGTAAATATTTTCTAATGTTTCTAAGAGTTGTCCATAAATTGAATAATAGTTATCGTAAAAATATTTAGATTTATCATTATAATTCGTACCCATTCTCACATATCCAATTTTTCCAACAACATCTTCATCTTGCATTCTAATTACATCTGTATCATCTTTTGATTTAATTAGAAATGGATAATCCCATCTATCAATTGTAGACCATTGCACTATTGCAAAATTGTATTTGTTAGGATTTTGTAAAACTTCTTTTTGGATTTGTCTACGAATATAGGTATTTCCAGCACCATGTTCGGCTAAATTACGAACATTATCACCAATTAGATTTGGCCAAGAAAATGGTTCTGCCGAGAAACTACAACCACTTGTTAAAAAAGTACTATTTTTCAGTATATCTTCCATAATTAATTTTTGACCATATTCTATCAAATACATAGTATATAATAAATCCTGTAATATTCATGTAAATAGCATTCCAAAAATTAGAATCTGTTACATTTACAGTTAAAACCAAAAAAGAGTTTAGTATTGCTACTACTCTCCAACTTATGGTTTTAAACAAAGTTCTTTTTTTAGTTTCTACTACTCCCACGATACTTCCCAATCTTTAAATTCTGCTGCAATACAATCGATTTTGTAATCTTTCCTACCACCATCCAATTCTTGGATTTTATTTTTTGCAGTGTTTCTGATTCCATTTAATCCATGAGTAAGTAATAACTTGTTACCAACATCTACACCATTTCTTGCATTATCTTCATTGTACCAAATATGAGCATTCATTTGTGATACAACTACAACCGCTCTAATAAATTCTCCATCAACTCTATCTTTCTCTTTGAGAATTTCATTAATATCATGTACAATGTCTGATATTTCTTTTGCATACTCCTCTTTGTGTTGAGGAATCTTAACTTCTTTCAACTGAACAATTGATAACCTATCAATTAATTCTCCTAATGTTGGTAAAAACTTTCTCATTTTTGTATTTTTTTATAAAAGTGATTTGCTATGAATTCATGCCACTTTGGTCCGAAATGTCCACCATCTTTTGCAAGAGGTAACCACTTTGTTTCCCATGGCTCTCCAAATTCATAACATTCTATATAATTAACATTATTTGCTTTACATAGGCTTTTTAACAATAAATCATCATTATCCGCCTCATTTAATATAAACTCTGTTCTATTTTGATTATATCCTTCTAAGTTATTATCATTTTCAAAGTACTTTTCTGTAAGGTCTAAAGTTCTACCTTTTGGTGGAATCTCAACAAATATATTTTCTGTTTGGACATTGTTTAAAACATTTAGTAGTTGCCATATAATATATTTATGTGAACCACCAGGCCAGCCTAAATTAATAACTTCTTTTTTCATTAGATTTGATAATTTATTAGGCCAGATATCTTCATATTCTACTCCCAATCCAAATGTAAAGGAACTACCTATACAAACGATATTATATCCTCGATTGAGTAATTCTGAATAGCTGTTAGTAGAACGATAACCAAAATCATTATACTGATAAGGAACACCAGATTCTTTTTCACCTGTTGGATTTGTTATAATTTTATTTTTATATAACTTTAATTCAGGAATTTTATTTATTTTATAATTTACCCTTGTTCCCATTTTACTATATTGTTGATACACCTCTTTTTTGAACAACTAAGGTTGCATTATCATTGGCAAATTTTATTGATTCATCTACATCTGAATTTTCTGTGTATTTGTAAGCAAATGATGCCATCCAAGTATCACCTGCACCACTCAAATCCCTAACCTCAATAGAAGTATCAACTGAATATCTTTTTTCTTTATACATACATCCTCTTTCGGACATAGTAACGATAAGATTATCTTTCCACTCTTCGTATTTTGCTCCGTATCTTTCACATCTTTCCCATTCAACTTCGTTCATCTTTACGAAAGTGTATCCTTTGAAGTTTTCTAAATCAATAGTTTTCTTAGTATCAATAAAAGATAATTTTGCTTTCTTACCAATCTTCTTAATATCTTCATTTGTAAGAAATCCTTTATCATAATCTGCAACTACAATGGCATCATATGATTCAAAATCTACTTTTTTAACATCAAATGAATTTTGGACTGAATCATTAGAATCAACTCTGAGTAACATCTGGTTCGATTTGTACTCAACATATCGAGTTTTGGTAATTTGTTCGTAATTAGTTATAAGTTCAACTTTTTGAACACCAAGTTTATTTAGATTAGCAACAACATTACCAGCCATACCTTGATTGGTAATTGTTTTTGTGGGTTCAAAAACAGGGATAGGTGCCTCAGGACTTAACCTCGAGCACATCCCATATATGAATACATCGGTACAACTATCTCCTATAACTAATATTCTCAAAACTGATTATTTTCTAAATATTCATTTAATTTTTTTACTCTTTCGCAAATTTCATATTCTTCTTCATAAAGAGCCCATTGAAGAATTTTATCTAAAGTATCTTCTACACTTTTTCTTTGAACACTAAAATCAAAAGCCTTTTTCTGTTTTCTGATTTGAGCTTCTACTCTAACACATTTAACCTCATCTAAATCATTGTACAAAAGTTCTTCACATCCAACAAGTAGTTCAGGCATTAAAGTTCTTTTACCTTTACCCATTGTCCACTCATAGATATCAGTATCTCCGATGTGTATAGTTAATATTCTTTTTTCTTCTGTCATAGTTTTACTTCAACTATTACAGAAGCGAAATTTTCCATTTTAGATTCTTCTGGTGTAATTTTTGTAATTATCCAATCTGTCTTTCCAAATTGAATTTTACCTCCCAAATTTAAACAAGGGCCACCTTCGAAATCAAACATTGTTTGGTTTCCATTTTCATCTTGTGAACCTCTTGAAATTATAGATTCACCCATTATTCTAAGTTTTGTTGGTGAAATTTTTTCAATAACCCTATCGTTTCCATATCTATTTTGAACGATTTCCATACGCATATTATTTTACCTCGTTTGACTTTGATTTAAAATATATTTCAATTAAATTTTTGTGATTTTCTCCTTTAGATTTATACCATAAATCAATATATTTTCGAGTAGCAGGAATATGCTCTCGATTACTCATTGATTTGATAACTCGGAGAACTTTTTTCATTTCTTCTCTGAAGTGTTTATTTGTTTCTATATCGTTGACTGTAAGGTCAAACCTAAATGTTTCCATACTATTATATATATATCAGTTATATTAGATTTTTATCAAAATTTAAGTTCTTCTTAAATTGTAAAAAATCAGAATGTGTTGATTTTATTTCTTTTATATCTTTTTCAATATATTTTTTTCTTACCAAATGGTTAAAAATAGTTTTTGCAGTTATTTCTGTTATCCAATATCCTTGATGTAGGTCATTAATCATCCCATTAGTTTCATGTTCAAATAAAAATTTACTATTATTATAAAAACACAAAGTTTCTTCTCCTTCTATGTTATATTTTACTGTTTTTAGTTTTATATCAAAAGAATTTCTTTGATTTGGTGAAAATATATCATCAAAGTTGATGAATTCATATTTTATATTGTGTGAATCTAAAAAATTTATGAAAAATAATAAATTCATTTGTAATTTTTGTAATAAATCATCAAAATTTACAGTTTCTACCAAAAAATCTGCATATATTTTTTTTATATGTTTTGGTAAAAGCTTTTCATTTTCATAGTATTTCCACACAACATCAAAGTTATTACCTGGTGGATGAGTTGAAACATAATTACAAATTACATAATCATTTATAGTATTGGAATAATATTCTTTTCTACCAAGAGAGCTCATCTCTAATAAAAGTAAAGTTTCTTCTTTTTTAAAGTTTGGGTCTGATAATAAATCAAAAACCAATCGATACATTCTCTCATTACCAGCACCAGCTTCTGATAAATTTATTACTTCAATATCATCCACATATGTTTTTAGTATACCAGGCCATGAACAAGTTTCCATAGATGGATATTTTACTACATTTTTATATATAGATTTAGCCTGAGGTAGATGAAATCCTGCCCCTTTAGTATGAGAAGTACCGAAACAATAAATCTTTTTAATCATGGTCTTAAGCCATTTGTTGTTTTTCTACCTAACTGAATTGCCATCTCCGATGGTGTTGTTCCCATACCTACTTGTTTCTTATACCACCAATATAAATCTTCAGTTGTACCCTTTCCTCTTTGTCTTTCATTTGCCTTTTCCCACAAATCTTTTCCAAATTCCAATTCTAATTCTTTTCTTAATTGATGTAATCTTGTTTGTTCTTCAACTATACCAACTTCCATCAACTTTTGTGCCTTGATTCTTTTCATCTTAGCATGTTGGTGAGCTTCATGTTTTATAGAATTAATATCATTTGAGTGTGAATTATCAATGTATTCATTATACATCTTATCATATAACTTTTCGTTATCTTTTGCTTCTAAGAAATAAGGTGAGTATTCGAAATCACCATTTCTTATTTTTAATAGTAGTGGTGATTTAGATTTTAAAGGCTTTTTTCTATACTTTCCTTCTGTATAATATCGAAATGGATTATATCCCATAGTTTTATATTTTAGTATTATTTACAAATATACGAAATTATTTTGAATTATCCTAATATTCACTAAAATGAAATTGTAAAAATTGTTCTCTAAAATTTTGGAAACCAATTGATGCATTTTCTTCCCACTTATCAATATCACCATCATCACTCACCCATTTGTAAGATTTAAACTCTACTCCATATTTTTTACAAACATATGCAAGTGGATAGCATTCCATATCTACGATATCACAATTAGCAATCATCTGTAAATACTTGTGAGCATAATCGGTTCGTGTATTATCATAAATCTGGTCTGTTGAGAAACATTTGATTCCACTATCTGAAAGTTTAATTTCACATATATTATTTTCTGGTGTACATCCATATTCTGCAAATGGTCTTACATCAATGTTGTTGTAAGTTTCACCAACTTCAATAACTTCACCAACTTTGTAATTTTGGAGATTACCACAAGAACCAAAGTTTACAACCAAATCAGGTTTCTCTTTGAGAATGATTTCGGTCATGTTCATCGCAGCATTAGTTTTACCAATTCCCACTTGGAAAATTGGTACACCATTAATATCTTTCAACCCACCATGTTCTAAAGGTGTGGCTGATACTAATATTATCTTACTCATTAATACGTTATTAAACATTTTACATCGTGGTCTTTTTTGATTCCAATATCAACAAGAGCAAGTTTATCTACAACTTTCAAACCAACCATCTGAGATAAGTTCACACCAGCTTCCATTGTACCACCTGTTGCATATACATCATCCACAATAACACAAGTTCCTAAATCATGTTGAGGAATGTATGCTATTTCTAATTCATCCTTACCATACTCTAATCCATAAGATACCGAAAACTTTCTGTTGTTTGGAAGTTTTCCTTTTTTACGAATCATTCTTACTCCACCACCAAATTCAACTGCGAGTGCTGAAGCAAATAAGAAACCTCTTGATTCAATTCCTACCCAATATTGTGGTAAATTATCCTCACCAATAAGTTCTCCCATTTCTTTGATGGCTAAATCTAAAACAAATCCATCTGCAAGTAATGGTTGTATATCTCTGTAAATAATACCGTCTATTGGAAAATTAGGTATGTTTTCAATGTAATCTTTGTAGTTCATTATCTATGTGTATGCAAACTTAAATATTCTTCTATCTTTTCTGAAAACAACATATCATAAACTTCTTTACCTACTTCACTTGGGTCTAAAATAATAGATTTAGATGCATATCGAGTTGCTCCCATGATATCAGATTCAGAATATTGTGGTTTAGTTGTATCGAGTTCTCGATTTACATATTCCACAAACTCATCCGATTCCAACCATTCTTGGTATCCATAATCAGAATCTGCCATTTGATTAGTAAGATGAGCCATTTCCATTTCGTTAATCAATTGTTCTTTAACTTTTCCCATTTTTTAAATTCTTTAATTGTGTTTCTGTCAATATTCCTCTTTTTTCTGTTTTATCTTCCTTTGGTATGGAATATTTTTTTACCAAAGTTTCTAACCAATCTTCTTTTTTACTCATATAAATTATTATCTACAATATCAATTGCTTTGTTAATATTATCCAAAGATGCTTGTATCTCTGACCCATCTGAATAATTCAAATCCCAAGAACCATCTTGTAACATCTCAAAATCTTCTTTTAATACTTTTAAAATATTTAAAAGTTGAACTTTAGGATGATTCTTTTTTCTTTCCTCAAGTTCTTCACATCTACCACAAGTTTTTCGATATCCTGCATTAGATGCACCACATACATTACAGTTCCAAATCGAATCTACTATACTCATCTTATAATACTAAAAGAATTTACTTCATTACATTTAACACAAATATCTGTATCAATTCTGCCTCTTACACAAGAGTCATGTTCCCATAGATTAACTAACTTGGGGTTATCACAAGTACATTTTCTATCTGTACATTTTTTGTTTGAGAAGTGTTTTAAATCTCTATGATTTATCCAATCTTCTCTTAAGAAGGCGATACCTGGTTTCCACCACATTGGTACACCTTGTTTTGCATTCATAATTTCTCTATCACTCATATTTTAAAATTTATATTTCTAATATACAAAATTTTTTTGAATTATCCAAATATTTCTACTCTGATATCTTTCATCATTTCAAATCCTAAATCGTTAAGATAATCTCTACCTTCTGAAATCATCTTATCCCAACCACAAAAATATACAAGTGGTTTCTCATCTAAGATTGTAAGTTCTGGTAGGTATGCTCCATGAACATATCCATTAAACCCTTCCCATTTTTCACGAGATAAACAAGGTACGAATTCAAAATTAGGAATAATCTCTTCGTATTTTTTCATTTCCTCAAAGTAAGGAATATCTTCTTTAGTTCGAGTTCCAAAAAATAACTTTATATTTTTGGTTGGAATATTATGTTCTGCTATGTATCCTAACATAGAACGAAAAGGAGATACACCAGAACCAGTTGCTACAAAGAATATATCTCTATCTGTTAGTTTTTCTGGTAATGTGAATATTCCCATTGGTCCTTTGTATGCAAATTCATCACCAATTTTTGCTTCGTTAAACAAATACTCACTCATTTTACCACCCTTTAGATAAGTGATAATAAGTTCAAATTTATTACTTCCATTTGGCCAAGATGCAACTGAGTAATTTCTTTGTATAGAATCTACTCCTTCAGATGGTCCATATGGTTTTGCTACCAATTGAACCAATTGACCTGGTGTGAATTTTATTTCATCATATAGTGGTGATTCAAATATAAATCTCCAATTTGATTTTGTTTCTTTTATTATATCTACTAATATAGCTAAATCCATTAATTTTCTAATTAAAACTTAGGGGGCCGTAGCCCCCTTCGTTTAGTGTAAATGATTAACCTTAAAACATCGGAATATCATCTTCCGAATTTTTTTCTTGGTCTACCTCATTGAAGAGGTCCTCACCGTTCTCGTCCTTCACATACTTTTGAACGAGTTGTTTAATATAAGTTCTTTCGGAATCAACACCACCATCTTGTGAGAAGAATGGAAAGATTGAAATTTCAGCCGATTCGAACAAATCGAAACCATCGTAAAGTAACCCAGCCATCTCAACAGATGCTCTTGTGGATACCATTGAAGTAACCTTACCACTATCACTCATAGCCTGAGTTCTTGTGTGGTGAGCAATCTCAGCAACTGCCTTGAGGTCATCTTCGTTTACTTCTGGAAACATATATTTTAGTAATCCAAATTCTTGGTCATCGGTTAGAACATCCATTTCAATAGTAACGAATCTATCGAGGATTGCCCTATCCATTACTCTTGTTGAAGTATATTCATTACCAATGTTAGCGGTTGCGATGAATGTTACACCATCAGCAACTTTCACAATTGGAGAACCCTCAGCCTCATCTAATCTGAGGTATCTTTGTCCACCATCGAGAACAGTCATTAAGATATTCCACGCATCAGGGTGAGCTCTTGATAACTCATCCATTAGAATTACAGCATTTGGAGTTTTGATTGCCTTCACAAAAGCAGATTCTGAGAAGAACGTGCCTTTGTTTTTATCAAAGTGAGTATTACCAATCAGAGTAGCTCTTGGGTCTTGAGTAGCACCCAAGTTAAAGTAGAAATCTGGTCTATCAAGAGCCTTCACCAACGCTTTGGCGGCCATTGTTTTACCACAACCAGCCGGACCGGTCATCATGATATTCTTAGCTCTAACAGCTGACCTGATTAGATATTTCCACTTCAATTCGGTCATCACCAATTCAGTTGGTTTTAGATTAACAGAACCTTTGTGAATAAAATCTTTAATTGCAGTGTGGTCAGTATTATCTTCGAACTGAACACCACCATTATCAGTATTCATTGGAATTACCAACGAATTGTAAACATCCATATCAACTTTTCTGAATGTTTTCTTACCATTCTTATTGATATAGGCTTGGAGGGCTTTACCCTCATTATAAGCACCCTTCCTTGTGGAAGTGGTTGCACCCAAAGTACCAACTTTGTTACCTTGAGTATCGATTAATTTGAATGTATTACCAAAGGTTTCTACTTTGTAAACTTCATTCGGAACGTAACCAGTTTTAAAATCTGTCATAATTTTCTGTTTTAAGGTTTATTAATTATTATCTCATTTACTATGTAAATATACGAAATATTTTTCATATACACAAGCTTTTTTTCATTTATTTTTGTAAAAATAATTTGTTCATTGTTTTGGTGATTTGATTAACATTTGTAACATCAATCATCGAAGCACCTTTACCATACATATCTTTAAATTGTTTCATGGTAGTATCACCATAGTAACTATCTGAGATAAAGTAAGATAATGTTTTGATTCCCATACTTTCAATCATCTTAACCATTTTTCTTGTGTGGTTTACAGCAGTTTGACCAGAGTAGTAGAAACCATGTCCACTAAAGTAAGGTTCACCATCTGAAAGATTTAAGAAGTAAGAATCCATATCATTGTTTACAGGTAAAAATTCTTTCATAATAGCCTCGAAACATAATCCTTCAGGTGTTGTACCAAAAGTATTCAATCCACCAAACATTTGTTTTACTTTAGAAAACTTTTCGGTTCTTGAATCATAAGCCATCACAATATAAGGTTTACCTTGAGAACAACCTCTGAATGAAACTTGGATTGTAAGGTTTTGAATCATATCAACTGCCTTACAAAGAGCAACCACATTAGTCATTGTTTGTTCCCACTTAGAACCATTCATAGAACCACTAGCATCTACTGAAATATGTAGGTTAGCTTTTTTGTAAGAATCTAACTCAGTAAATTGGAAAACATTTTCGTTACCAAATCCTAAAGAAGAAATCATTCTCTTATCGATTTTACCAATCTTCTGTCTGTTGAAAACAGTACTTCTATCTTCACCTCTAACTTGAAGTTTTTTACCTAACATAGTTCCAAGTTTAATACCTTTATCAACAGATTCTTGGTGGTACATTCTAACAGGACTTGAATCACTTTTACTCATCCAATAGTTATTATGAGTCATTGGGAACATTTCTGATTCGAAAAGGTTTTTAGTAAGTTTCTTAACTACAATACATTCAATACCTTTTTGAACATTACCCCAACCATTATCAATATTTTGACCAACTGCTCTCATCTCAGAGCCACTCTCATTAAGAGCTTCTACATTTTGTTGGTCTTTCTTAGAAACAGTTTTCTTTCTGATATCACCATCCATGAACTTTTTTTGTTTTTCAATCTTTTTTGAAAGAAGTTCTTTTTGTCTATCAGTAAGTTGAACTTTATCAGTTTCTTTTGAATCAGATGAACTTGGTGAACCACCATCCATATTATCTGGTAGGTTTTCAATATTCATTCCATTACCACCAGTTGGATTCTCATCACCACCACCCATTGGTGATTGGCCGTTAAGAATATTATTTGAGAAATCTTCAAATTCCTCATCACTCATAGTTCCACTATCAGAACCACCACCATTGCCTTCAGAATTCTGAGGTTGGTTATCTTCGTTCTGGTCACCATTACCAGACCCAGCACCCTCACCATCTGATAAAGAAGGTAGTGATTGGAGAATGATTTGGAAAACTTTCAAAGCAACATCAAATGTATCTTGAGTTGTTTTTAATCTTGAAATAGTACCCAAACCAATTACTTTGTAAATTTCTCTCAATCCTTTCAACACAGAAAGGTCAGTATTTTTATTGTGAAGGTTGACGATTCTGAACATATAAGAATCAACAGTCTCTTCAGTATATTCATCCGAAAGAAGTGCCTTATCAATTAACTTATCATTGAAGTACTTATCGTACATGGCTCTGTAATAATCTCTATAACCAGGAGCGGAATCAAATACATATCTATCAATTCTCCTATCTTCAACAACATTCCAAATATCCTTAATAATCGATGTTGGATTGTTAATACCTTTTTTGATAGCCCCCTCAGTAATATGAGTAGGAATCAAGTTGTAAATATCTTGAAGTAATCTAAAATCGGAAAGTTTGATATGTGAACCTTCGTGAAGAGCCAGTCCAACTGAAATATCAAAATCTTTTGGTTCAACAATATTTGCTCCAATAACTACCGATTTACCATCAGTATAAGAATTACCCCTCGTATTGAATATCACAGGGATAGAATCATTGGTTACAATGTTTACGAAGTTAGAAATTGCTCTCTTAGAAGAAGCAAGTTTGTAGAGGTCATGGGATTTTTTCTCTACATCTGTCATCGTATCGATTACGATATCATCATCATCCCAATCTTGAAGCCAGTAAGAAGAATTATTGTATTTACTCATGTTTTAAAGTTTTAATCATTTACATTGTAAATATACGAAAAATATTTCATATATACAAGCTTTTTATCAATTATTTTTTAAGGTTTCTATTTCTTTTTTGAGTTTTTTGATTTCTCTATCTCTACTCATTAAATATCTTACTAAAGTATCTTTGTGCGTTATTTGGTATATTGATTTACTCATATTATCTGTATAAAGTTACTATTGAACCGAAATTGTTATCAAATACTTGCAGTAGGTTTTCATAATCACCATTCATCATTTCTTTGGTAATTTGTTTACCATCCAAACCAAGTTGGTTAGCAAGTTTTTTAGCTGTTCCTAACAAGAAATACGCATTACCTTGTGGTCCAGTCAAATCGATTTCAATTCCGTTTGTTTTTTGTTTTTTTACTATCATAACTTATCAATCATTTACATAGTAAATATACGAAAAATAAACGAGAAATCCAAGCAAAAAGTGAATTATTTTTAAGAAATTTTTGGGATAATCATTTCCATTATAGGTTGTCCTCTTTCAACAGATTTGAGCTTCCATCCTTGCTCTTCCATTGATTGAATCATTACCTTGTTGTTGTAGGATTTTGGAAATGTTTTAGTGAATTTTGTCATAATTATGTTTTAATTTCATTGACTCTCCAATATAACTCCATTCAAAGGTTTCGGATGTTCCGTTTTTCCATGAGTTTGGAAGTTTATCAAATATATGATTCGATATATTTTGGTGTCCAATCTCATTTGGATGACCACCATCTATTGACTGTTCTTCTTGTTTTATATTATAAACTTCTAAAAAATTAGAATTATCCGATACTATTTTTTTTAATAATTCGTATTCTAATTCGTCAAATCCAAATAAAGCATATTTAATGTTTTTTAATTTACATATTGATATAAATGATTCAATATAAGGTCTATGATATAAAAGTTCATCTGTCATAGGTAAATCTGAACTTAATTGAATTTCTGAATACAAATTCATCCATTCGTTATCACCAAAACCCTTTCCTATTTGACAAAGTTCACCATTTCTATATGTAGATATTCTACAAGATGCAGCAGTTTGGAATATTATATGTATATCCCAACCTTTATATTGTTTTTCTAAAATACTAATTGAATCTAAAAATAAAGAACATTGATGAGAGATTCCTGCACCTGCTACACCAAAATTTAAACATTTATCAAATTTTAATTTTTTTGCAAGTTTGTTAGGCCATCCTTTTTCATGAAAATTATCTAAATGTAACCACGGTTTTTCCAATGGCATATCATCTAAATAAAGACCATATCCCTCAGTCATTGAACATCCAAATGTAATTAGTAAATTTTTATTCATAGTAAATCATTGGGTGTGTTTCTGTATATTCTATATGAATCCTCATCAAAGTGTTCTGTTGATACCTCAAATATTGTTGAGTTATCTTCTAATGCTATAAGTTGATGAGGTAATCCTCTATTAATTAATACTGAATCTCCTACCTTAATGATTCTACTATCGTGTTGTCCATTTTCTACATCAATCCAATTGAATTGAAATGAACCCGATTGTACATACCAAGTTTCTTTTTTCTTAAGATGATAATGCATAGAAAAATGTGAACCTTCTTTTGGAAACACTAATAACTTTCCACAATAATCTTCATCATTATGAATCCAAAGTTCATGGCCCCATAGTTTTTCTACTCTTTTTGGGGGTTTTACATCTATTGGTATAATCATATTTTTTGTTTTATTCGTAATCATATCCGAACCCACTTTCTTGTCTATCTAATCTTTCATAGATACCATCGAGTTCTTCTGTCATTTTTTTTACAAGATTCCAATCCTGTTCTTCGATTGCATCTTCTAAAATATTACAAATTCTTCCTATTTCTTCAGATAAGTTTGCCATTTATTTTACTATATGTTTTTAAATATAAAAAACGAATATTATTCTGTTTTATATGTGATTAAATATAATAAAAATTACAAAAGGTTATTTTTTTCTATATAATTTATAATATTTTTTGCTATTACTTTTTGAAATTTTAAATTTGGGTGCCAATTATTTGACCATTCTAATTCATTTGCAATTATTAATTCGCTATTATGGTCAGATAATAAATCTGCTATTGTTTTATATTCTTTATCTTTATAGTTTATTGTTATTAAGTTATTATCATAAAAATCATTCTCAATTGGTAAGTTAGATTCCAACCATGAACCTATAAATTTTATTGGAATTTTAGTTTCATTGTTAATTTCTTCTAAATTTTTTATGAATTTATTAAGTTCTGATTTTCCAAGTGATTTTAAAAAATAATCAGGCTCTTCTTCTATATTTTTTTCTATGATATCGTGATAGTATTTTTTATCTTCATCCTTATCTCCACTTTTAAATGCATAATAATCTTCTACCATTCTTACCAAATCTTTTGAACAACATTCATCATTACAATTATCATGCACTTTTAATCCTCTAAGGTATTCTGTTAATTGTACAACTATCAATCCAATATCATCACCATAATCTAATAATGATTTTTTTATATGAGTTAACATCGTAGAATGATTTCCACCATTTTTTTCTGTAACCAAATCAAAAGTACCAAAATGATGCGATACCAATCTACTAAATCTATTTGATTCTATAAATTTTAAATGTGAGTTAGGCATAAAATAACCCAAATCAGGAAAATTATATGAGTATCTTTTAATTGAATTTATGTTAATACTTGAGTAATTAGAATAGAGTTCTAATCCCTCACCCCAAGTAAACGAACATCCTGCAAATACTATACCTTTCATTTTAATATAAAATCTAAAATTTCTTCTCTTGGTTTACTTTCTTCGGTTATGTAGCTATTCCAAATTTTTCTGTTATTATCAAATTTAGGTTTGTACTTTAATATGAAATCTTTGAATTCAGATTTATTCATTTTTGAAATATGATTTATAAAATTTAAAAACCTATTGATTTCTTCTGTATGTGGTATGTTCAAATGAAATTCTTTATCTAATTTTTTTTGAAAATCAATTTGTGAATGATTGTAGAATGAGCCCCAGTCATCCATGTCAAAAGAATAAAATCCAAGTTCTTTTAGATAATCACGAGTTGTTGTTGGTTGAACACAATAAAAAGGAAAACCAAATACAAGTTCTTTATATATTTTTTCAGTTGTAAAAATAAAAGGTTCTTCGAGTGATGTTTCATATACCAAATGTAATTTAGAATCAAACATATCAAAGAAATACAAATAATGTAAAAAAGATTTAGCTTCTATTAACTGATTTATGTAATAAGAATCTAACTCATCTTTTGATGGATTGTTAATTTCTTCATCATCATTTAATTCTCTAAAAGAATTTATTTCATTTATACTAAGTTCACTATTTTTTAGTATATCCCTAAATTCTAAAGTGCACACATCTCGCCATTCCTTATAACCCAATCTTGAATAGAAACAAATATCAGAGGTTTCTCCTAAAGGTATAATTTGTTGTTCTCCTATGTATTGATTTAGAAAAAAGTCTTGTCTACTTGTAAATCCTACAATACCTGAAAAATAAGAATTTAAAACATTTTCTTTATCATTAAATCTTTTCTTATCTTTTTTATCTGGAAATAGTTTAGAAGGTAAAAATGATGTTATCATTTGATAACCATTCTTTAAATAAGCATCTATATTTTCATTTATATGATACGCCTCACCTTCAATATACAAAGAAAATACATTTGATTTTTTAAATCGTTTAATATCATTGAAATTTTCAGTTGGAAAACACATTGCATCATTATCACAAACAACAAATTTATCATCAGGTCCTATTTCATTACCTGTTGGTTGTAAGAATTCTACTTTGTATTCTTGAGATTTGTACTTAAATTTAAATGATGCTCGTTGCATTATGTGATTAAAATCAACATATTTTACCCAATTGATATAAGGGTATGCTAAACGAAACACAAATAAGAATAATCTTATTTCTTTTACGAAGAGTGTAACCACTTTATTTATTTTTTATTTACCTTATTTTTTAATGAGGTTATTTTTCTTTAGAGCTCTTGCGGTTTCAATCCATTTTTGTCCTATCTTATTATAAACAGGTTTTCTAACAAATGTATTTACCGCCTTTTGAACTTCTTTTGAGATAGGTCTATAAACTGTATTATCTACAATTCTAAAGTTACCTCCAAATAGATTTTGGAATTTACCTAAATTGTTCTGAACATCACTCCATGATTTTTCTAATAAATCATCAGGTAATACTCTATCTCTTGCTTGGTTTCTCTCCTTTGCAACTTCTAAAGATGTGTTTACGAATACCATGTAAGTATCGTAACCCAATGATTCAGCGTATTTCTTATTCTTCGCAATCTTACCATACTCATGACCAGTACCATCGATAATCATACCCAACCTACCTGCTTCATAAAATGATTTCTGTTTCTTAGTAAGTTGTTTTGCTTTATCTCTGATACCACCAGGAGTTTTTGTAATTTTATCCCAAAGTTCTGGTTCTTCTTTTTCGATTCTTGCCAAATCTTTTGGATTAATACCATGTTTTTTCAATCCTGCTTCAAATGCTGAATCTGAATTTACTGATTTTAAACCAAACGTAGAGAAAGAAGATTTAAGTTTCTTATCAATACCGAAGATTTCCATGGCGGTGAATGATTTACCTGAACCAGGTCCACCTGCCATGAAAACACATTTGAGTATACCAGGGTCATCAACACCCTCAATAATCATCTGTTCGATAATAGTTTCTTTTATGTTCAATAGTTCATCTTCGATATCATACATTGAATCGACAACTATTGCTTCGGTAAGTAAAGATTTTAAATCCAATTTAACTCCTTATTTTTTATTGTAAAGTGAGTAAACTTTATTTACTAATGTTGATTTTTTTACAGACCCATCTAATTCAACACCATGGTCTTGTTTAGCAGCATTTACTAATTGGTCTTTTGTCATCGAGTTTAGTTTTGATTTAGTAACTTTACCTTTGATTGCTTGAAAAACATCTTCGATTTCATCAACTACATCTTCGATTTCATCTTTGACATTTTTAACTCTTGTTTTAACTGCTTTTACTTTTTTCTGAACTTTTCCTTTAACTTCGTCTACTTTATCTTCGACTACGTCTGGAATAAAATCACCATCAGAATCTTTGATTTTTCCCTTTTTGATTAGAAAATAGATTACACCAGCGGCGATAACTCCAATTCCTAAAATAACTAAAATAGTTTTCATAATTTAATTTTTGTTTTTGTGTACCTTAATTGGTACTGTTTATAAATATATACTGATTACAAAAACCTACATTAAAGTGGGTTCATTAATCAGTTTCCATCCTCTTTGAACTTGGTCATCAAAAAAATCAAACATTGATTGTCTAAAACCATCTC